>Ga0182021_10000009_pt1 | contig 191422 bp, 166 predicted proteins | sample 612E3MmetaG_FD_120493 | JGI IMG/M metagenome (GOLD analysis project Ga0182021, IMG submission 120493) | Permafrost microbial communities from Stordalen Mire, Sweden - 612E3M metaG (Illumina Assembly) | ecosystem: Environmental > Terrestrial > Soil > Wetlands > Permafrost | place: Sweden... | reverse complement strand
CGCCGAGAAGATCCGGACCGTGCAGGACGCCGCCGACTACATCGACGAGCACGCGTCCTAGCCGCTGATGCGCCCCGCGGCCGCTCTTGCCGAGCGGCTGGGGCTCCCGGTCCGTGACCTCGATCTGCTGCAGCAGGCGCTGATCCACAGCAGCTATCTGCACGAGCATCGGGACCTGGCCGCCGGCCACAACGAGCGCCTTGAGTTTCTCGGCGACTCCGTCGTAAGCCTGGCCATATCGGACGTCCTGTATCGTCGCCGTCCGGACGATGACGAGGGAGTTCTCTCCGCTCGGCGAGCCTCGATCGTCAGCACCGCCGGCCTGGCCCGTCTGGCCGGCCGTCTGGGCCTTGGCGACTACCTGCTCCTGGGCGAGGGGGAGGCTCAGCGCGGTGGACGGCTCCGGCCGACCCTGCTCGCGTCCGCGTTCGAGGCTCTCGTAGGCGCCATCTACCTCGACCTGGGGTATATCGCCGCCAGCGACTTCGTGACCGCTCTCGCCGCCCCCGAAATCACCAGCGATCGCCCTCTCGGGGCCCTCAAGAGCCCCAAGAGCCGGCTGCAGGAGTACACCCAGCGCCTGTCCGGAGAACGCCCGCAATACCACCTCCTCGACGCCGTGGGGCCGGACCACGACAAGGTGTTCCGGATCGAGGTCGCGGTCGGCGGTCGCGTCATCGGCATGGGCCAGGGCCACTCCCGGCGTGTGGCGGAGACGGAGGCCGCGGCGAGGGCGATCGAAACACTGAGATCGGAGCCGGGCGACCCGGCCGAGGGTGAGGCGGGAGCTCCGGAGCTGGCGGAGTTCGGCGGTTCGGAGGCCGACTTCGAGGACGATCCGAGCCTGCGATGGGAGGCGGCTCCGACGGATCCACTCGAACCCGACCCGGCGGCACGACGCAAGTCCGACCCGGCGGCACGGCGGAAGTCTGACCCGTGGATCGAGATGGATATCAGCCTTCTGGATCTCGGTCCGCATGCCGATGCGGGCGAGGCTGCGGCCGAACCGGCCGATTCGCGCCCCGCCGGAGAGGACCCAAGGTCGTGATCCACTCCAGCCGCAGGCGGCGCCGCTGCTCCAGGAGTGACGGCCGGGGCTGCCGCCGGCGCCCATGAAAGCTCCCGCTCGCCTGCTTGCCCTTCGGTTGCAGGGCTTCAAGTCGTTCGGGGAACGGACGATGGTCGAGTTCGGCCCGGGGATCAGCGCCATCGTGGGGCCGAACGGCGCGGGCAAGAGCAATCTGGCCGATGCGCTCCGCTGGGCCCTGGGGGAACAGGGTAGAGCCCTGCGCTTGCGCAAGTCCGAGGACGTCATCTTCGCCGGGTCGGAGAAGCGGTCCGGTGTTGGCATGGCGGATGTGACGCTGGTCTTCGGCAACTCGGACAGGCTGTTGCCCATCGACTTCGAGACGGTGGAGCTCGGACGCCGGCTCTACCGCTCGGGCGAGAACGACTACCTGCTGAACCGGCAACGGGTCCGGCTAAAGGACCTCATCGATCTGCTCGATGCGGCTCATCTGGCCGACAACGCCTTCCTCTTCATCGGCCAGGGCATGGTGGACCAGGCGCTGGCGCTCCGGCCTGAGGAGAGGCGTCCGCTCTTCGAAGACGTGGCCGGTGTCCGCCGCCACGAGCGACGCAAGTCGAGGGCCGAGGAGCAGCTTGCCGAAGCCGAGGCGAATCTGGCCCGGGTCGAGGACGTTCTGGCGGAGCTTCGGCCTCAGGCGAGGCGGCTGGGCGCCCAGGCGGAGCAGCAGGCCTCTCGCCAGACCGCGGGCCGGGAGTACGGCCGCGCGATCATCACCCTGGCCAGGTCGCGCTGGCACGAGGCCGCGGCACGCGCCCGGGATGCGGAGCGCCAGCTTGCCTCGGGCCGGTCGCAGATCGAGGCCGCTCTGGGTGCCCTCCGGGAGGCCGAGGAACGCGCGGCGGAGGTCGCCCGCGAGCTGGCATTCGGGTCGGAGACCGAAGCGGAGCGGCGGATCGCGTACGAGGCGGTCCGGGCGGTGCTCACGGAGCTGCAGCTGCGCGAAGCCCGTGCGGCCAGCGACGTCGGTGCGGCCGAGCGCGACAGGCAGCGGCTCGAGGCCGAGCTGGCGGCCGTCGAGGCCGATCTGGCGGTCGCGCGGCGCGAGCTTGCCGCGCCGGTTCCGGCCCGCGACCTGGCGCTTTCGGCCGCGGTCGCCGACGCGGAGCGCTCCCTGGCAGAGGCATTGGGGGAGCTCGGAGCGATGCGTGCCGCGGAGCAGGTCAAAGGCGAGGCGCTGGCTGCCCTGCGGCGTGTCGAGGCCGCTCGGACGGCCGAACTGGAGACCGCCCGTCGGAGACTGGCGGATGCGGAGAAACAGGCCGCTGACATGCGAGCCCAGGCCGACGAGGGGACTCTCCGGATGGAGGAGGCAGAGGCGGCAGCCGCCGGGCCCAAGGCGGCGCTGGCGGGGGCCGTGGAGGAGGAGAAGGCGGCCGTGATAGCCCGAGAGGCGGCCCGCGCGGAGCTGGATCGGCTCGAGGGCGCCCGCCAGGCGTCCGCCGAACGCGCCGCGGCCGCGGCGACCAGGGCGGCCGGATTGCGTGGCCGGCTCGACGCCGCCACTGCCCGGCAGGCCGAAGACGAGGCGCGCGGGATCGCCAGGGCCGCCCGGAAGGTCGGAGGTCGACCGCTGGCGGAGGGGCTCGAGGTCGAGGCCGGTTTCCGGGTCGCGGTCGAGGCGGCCCTGGGTGAGGCGATGCGGGGTTACGTTGTGGGACGGGACGCGGTAGCCGGGCTCGAGGGCCAGCGCGGGGTGCTCGTGCTCGATGCGGCCGTGCCGGCCGAGGGTAGCCGCCGCGGAGCTCGAGTGAACGGCGGCGATCACATCACCGAGGCCGGCGAAACCGCGACTGCCGCGGCGATCGCACGCGGCGGCGGCCGGTTGCTGGAGGCGATACGGGTGGATCCTGGCGGCACGGCGAGCAGGCTCCTCGCTCGCAGCGTCTGGGTCCCCGACATGGCCGCGGCCCTGGCCGTGCAGCCCACCCTACCGGGCGGATGGATCGTGGCTACGCGTGACGGAGGGGTCGTGACCTCTTTCGGGGTCGTCACTGTCGGGCGGGCGGAGTCGCTGCTGGAGCGCCGAGCCGAGATCGATCGTCTGCGCGAGGAGTCGGCTCGCGCCGACTCGGAAAGCGCCCTGGAAGGCGCCGCGGCGACCGAGGCTGCCCGCCTCGCCGCCGGAGCGAGGGTCGCCCTGGACGCCGCGCGGGAAGGGGAGCGCACGGCAGGGGCGAGCCGCCACGAGGCGGAAGAGGCTGAACGGCGAGCCACCAGGGCGCTGGAGGTCGTGGCCAGAGAGGCCGCTTGGCGCTCGGCGCAGGCCGCCCGAGTGGAGGCCGAGCGAGATCGACTCCGGGCGACCGTTCGTCAGGCCGCGAGTCCAGCCGCCGCCGGTGCAGCCGCCGCCGGCCCATCGGCCGTTTCACCAGCCGCGGACTCGGGCGACGATCGCGCCGGCGCCCTGAGGCAGTGGGAGGCTCGAGCGGCTTCGCTGCGGGCCCGCCGAGACGAGCTGGCCGCCGAGGAAGCGACGCTCGAGGCCGATCGTCGCGAGGTCGAGGCCCGGCGGGCCAGGGCATCCGCGGCCGCCAGCCTGGACCAGGATCGAATGGCCGGCCTGGAGCGCCAGATGGCCGAGCTGGCGGCACGAGAGCGACACAGTGGCTCCGAGCGTGAGAGCCTGGGCGAGGAGCTGGCCGCGGCGGCCATTCGGGAGGCGGCATTGCGGCTCCAGCTCGAGGAGCTGCGAGCGGCCGCCTCCGCCGCGCGGACCAGGTTGATCGAGGCGGAAGCCGCGGCGTCGCATTCGCGGGAGCGACTTCGCGTCTGCCAGGAGGGGCTCCGGTCTGCCGAAGTTGCCGAGATGGAGGCCCGCCTGGCGCTCGATTCGATCCGGGAGCAGGTGCTGCTCGAGCTCGCAGGTCTGGGCGACCTCGGGCTCCGACTGCTCGCGAGCGAGGGTGAGGAAGACTTCGGCGGCGGAGAGGCTCCCGGCCGGCAGATCGTGGCCTCCGACGAGACCCCCGAGGACTCCGAGTCGATCTCGACCGAGTCGCTCGAAGCCGCGCTCGCCGAGGCGACAGCCCGCTGGTCCACGGCATCGCCCGTGGAGCCGCCGGGCACCGCCAGGCTCGCGGCGTTCCGCCGGCGCTTCCACGAACTGGGTGCTCCGAACCCCTTCGCGGCCGAGGAATACGAAGCCATCAAGACTCGATTGGACGGCCTGGAGGCGCAGCGGTCGGATCTGACGCACGCGATCTCCAAGACGCGGGCCCTGATCGAGCAGCTGAACGCCATGATCGCCACGCAGTTCCGGTCCACCTTCGCGGCCCTGGAGACTGCCTTCGGCGCCCGCTTCCGGCAGCTCTTCGGCGGTGGTTTCGCGCGTCTCAGCCTGACCGAACCGGAGGATCTGGCCGCCACCGGAATCGATATCGTGGCGCGCCCCCCCGGCAAGAAGGCGCAGCCGCTGAGCATGCTCTCGGGTGGAGAACGTGCTCTCACGGCCGTGGCGCTGTTGTTCGCCATGCTGGAGGTGCATCCCGTCCCGTTCTGCGTCCTCGACGAGGTGGACGCGGCCCTGGACGAGGCCAACATCGGCCGTTTCGCCGAAGCCTTGCGGGGCCTGGCGGACCAGACGCAGATCATCGTCATCACTCACAATCGCGGCACGATCGAGACGGCGGACGCGCTTTATGGCGTGACCGTCGGCGACGATGCCGTCAGTCGAGTGATCAGCCTGCGCCTGGAGGAAGCTCGCGAGCTGGCCGACCAGGTGACCAAGGAGAACGCCGCTTCGGCCGCCGGCTGATCGGGAGGTGTCAACTGTTCCTGCGTCGCAAGCCGAAAGAACCCAAGGACGGCCCGGAGTCCGCCGCAGCTGAGGGCGTCGCGGACGAGAGTCCGGCGCCCGTCTGGATCGAACCCGCTCCGGAACCGGACGACCGGCCCGCGATCCCGTGGTCTACCGAGGAGCCGTCTGACGAAGACCTCGCTCCCGGAGACCTGGCCGCGGGCCTGCAGAAGAGCCGCGGCGGGTTCATGTCGCGTCTGCGGGGGCTGCTGAGCACCGGGCCCGCCGCCGCCGACTGGGAGGCGGTCGAGGAGCTTCTCATCTCCGGCGACGTTGGTGGCGAGCTTGCCATGGAGGTCGTGGAGCGGGCTCGCCGCAGGAAGTCCGAAGAGACGGCGGAGGCCGCGGTTCGGGCCGAGCTGGCCGCACTCCTCCTGCCGGTCGAACCCGGCTGGCGGATGGAGCCGGCGGCGCCGGGGCAGCCGGCGGTCGTCCTGGTCGTCGGAGTCAACGGGACCGGCAAAACGACGACCATAGGCAAGCTCGCCCACGGCTTCCAGGCCGAGGGCAGGAGCGTGCTGCTCGCCGCCGCGGACACGTTCAGAGCCGCCGGCATAGACCAGCTGCGAATCTGGGCGGACCGCTCGGGCAGCCAGTTCGTGGCCCATGCCCCCGGCGCGGATCCCTCCGCCGTGATCTACGACGCCCTGGACGCCGCCCTGGCCCGTCACGTCGACATCGTCATCGCCGACACGGCCGGGCGGCTACACACGAAGTCGAGCCTGATGGACGAGCTGGCCAAGATGCGCCGGGTGATCGACCGGCGGATCCCGGGCGCGCGGCCCGAGGTCCTCTTCGTCCTGGACGCGACGACCGGCCAGAACGGTCTGTCCCAGGCCCGGGTGTTCAACGAAACGGTCGGCCTTACCGGGATCGTCCTGACGAAACTGGACTCCACGGCCAAGGGCGGGATCGTCTTCGCCATCGAAGATTCCCTCAAGGTGCCCGTCCGGTTCGTCGGGGTGGGGGAGAAGCTGGGCGACCTGCTGCCGTTCGACCCCGAGGCTTTCGTGGCCGCCCTCTTCGCCTAGCGCCCGCGGGCCATCGCCGCCACCGGCCGCCGGCCGTTGTCACGCTTCCCGCTGTTGCCCCTGCGGTCGTGCCGCTCCTGTTCGATCCCGCCCCGATGCGGTACACTCCCCGCGCTTTCGGTGCCGCCAGAATCCGCGGCCCCACGCCGTCCCCACCTCGGGACGGCGACACGGATCAGGAGTCCGAGCCACCCATGTTCGACGCTCTAAGCGAGCGGCTGCGCAACACCCTCGGCGCCCTCACGGGCCGCGGTCGGGTCAGCGCGGCAGACGTCGACACCGCTATGCGCGAGGTTCGACTGGCCCTCCTCGAGGCCGACGTCAACTTCAAGGTGGTCAAGGAATTCGTCGCCCGAGTTCGTGAGCGGGCGACCGGAGCGGAGATCCTCGAGAGCCTGACGGCCGGCCAGCAGGTCGTGAAGATCGTCAACGAGGAGCTCGTCGGGTTGCTCTCCGCGGGCGATCGCGCCTTCCGGCTGACCGGCTCACCCGCGGTCGTGCTCCTCATCGGTCTTCAGGGCTCCGGCAAGACAACCACCGCGGCCAAGCTGGCCCGGCATCTTCAGCACCAGGGTCGCCGGCCGCTGCTCGTGGCCGCGGACCCGTACCGTCCGGCGGCGGCCGACCAGCTGCAGACGCTCGGCAAGAGCCTGGAGATACCCGTCTACCGGGCCGCGGACGGCGCGAGCGTCCTGGCTATCGCCAGGGGTGGCATGGAAGCGGCCCGCAAGCAGGTCCGCGACGTCGTCATCGTCGACACCGCCGGCCGCCTCACCGCCGACGCGCCCCTGATGAAGGAGATCGCGGAGCTCTCGGCCGCGGTCAAGGCCTCCGAGACGCTCCTCGTCGTCGACGCCATGACGGGCCAGGAGGCCGTCGGCGTGGCCGAGGCCTTCGCGGCGGCCGTCCCCGTCTCGGGCCTGATCCTGACCAAGATCGACGGCGACGCCCGCGGCGGGGCGGCTCTCTCCATCAGCGCCGTGACCGGTATCCCGGTCAAGTTCATGGGCACGGGCGAAAAGACGGACGCCCTGGAAGTGTTCCATCCGGATCGCCTCGCCGGGCGCATCCTCGGAATGGGCGACGTGCTGACCCTCGTCGAGCGGGCCCAGGAGCACTTCGACGAGAAGCAGGCGACCAAGATGGCCGAGAAGCTGCGCAAGAACAGCTTCACCCTGCAGGACATGCTCGAGCAGATGGAGCAGGTCCGGAAGATGGGGCCGATGGGCCAGATCATCGAGATGATCCCGGGGCTGGGTGGGATGGCGAAGGAGGCCCAGGCTTCGGTCGATAGGGGCGATCTCAAGCGCGTCGAGGCGATCATCCGGTCCATGACGACCCAGGAGCGGCAGGATCCGAACATACTCAACGGCGCCCGGCGGCGGCGCATCGCGCGCGGCTCGGGGACGCGACTCCAGGACGTGAACCAGCTCCTGAAGCAGTTCGGCGACGTGCAGAAGATGATGAAGCAGCTCTCCGGTGGCAAGCTCGGGCGGCGGATACCCGGCATGTTCGGTCAGGGCTAGGCGAGGTTCCCCATGGACGAGATGAATCACGTTGAGCAGGGGGAGCAGCCGCACGCGGCTGCTCCCCAGGGCACCGTCGTCGCCATGGGCGACGGATGGGCGGCCGGCGTCCATCCTGTGGCAATCGCCGCGCCGTCTCGGCGGTTCCGCTGGGCCGTAGCCGGCGCGATCGTCGTCATCGTGGCTCTGGCCTCGACCGCGGGCGCTTTCGTGCTATCGGGCGCGGCCGGTGCCAGGTCACTGACCGCCAGCTTCGCGCCGAGGAGCTCCATCTTCTTCATGGAGCTCCGGACGGACCTGCCGGGCGACCAGCGCGCCAAGCTGGCCGGCTTCATGAGCCATTTCCCGGGCTTGAAGGATCGGACCCAGTTCGACAGCGGCCTGGATGGGCTGCTCAACATGCTCACGGCCAAGATCTCCCCGGACCTGCAGTACACGTCCGCGTTCAAGCCCTGGGCCGAGGGAGAGGTCTCGATCGCCGTCGGCGACCTGGGCGGCGTTGACGCCGCAGCCGCTTCCGCCTGCAGCAAGGCCTCTATCGATCCGAATAGCCAGGGGGTCCTGGGCGGACTCGAGGGGGTCCTCGGCGGACTGTCGTTCACGAAGGCACCGAGCGCAGTGGCGATCTTCGCTCTCAAAGATCGGTCGGGGGCCGAAGCGTGGGTCACAGGCGAACTGAGCCGCCAAAAGCTCACGACCACGGCGCAGGACTACGCCGGCAGCAAGCTCTACACGATAGGGTCGGGTGTCATGCAGGGCGCGTATGCGCTGACCGACCAGGATCTTCTGCTCGGCACGGTCGTGGGCGTGAAGGCGGCGCTCGACACCCGGACCAACGGTTCGCTCGCGGACGACCCCGACTACCAGGCCGCGATGAATTCGCTCTCCGGCGACAACCTGGCCCGCTTCTACGTCGCCGGGCAGACGCTCGCCCGGCAGGGTCTCGACGCTTATGGACCGGTCATGTGCGGAGTCATGGGGGTGAAGGGCGCCACGCCGCCGCCGGCGCTCGACGCAAAGGCGATGCCGGCGTGGATTGCCGGCTCCGTCCGAGCCGAGTCCGACAGGATCGTTGTCGACGTGGCGATGCCGCGGACGGGGACCACGAATCCGGGCAATCATGTCAGCCGCATCGCCGCCAGCCTCCCCGGCAACACCGTCGGCGTCGTGGAAGTGCATTCACTTGGGTCAGTCGTGGACCGCGGCCTCGGTGCTCTCGAGTCGATGGGGCCCTTGCCGGGTCTAGACGCCACCTCCATCGACAGCGTCAAGAGCGCGATCTCTCTCGTGGGTGGGATCGACTGGATCGGTGACGGAGCGGCCGTCGTCACCAAAGACGGTTCCGCGTTCGACGGTGGCATCGTGGCCGAGGCAACCGACGCCGCCACAGCACGATCGAAAGTGGAGATGATCGGCAATCTGGTAGCCCTGTCTGGTGTGGCCACGGGCTTGAAGGCCCACGGCGAGACGTACCAGGGCCACTCGATCACCGTGGTGAGCGTCCCCGCCGGCGCCCACAACGGCCCGCTCCAGCTCGCGATCGGAGCCAAGGACAACCTGATCGTGGTCGGCTACACGGACGCGTTCGTCAAGGAGGTTCTCGACACGACGCCCGCTTCCTCACTCGCTTCCCAGGCGGACTACTCGACGGCTATCGGTGCGTCGGGCAGCGCCAACGAGGCATCGGTCTATGTCAACGTCCCGGCGCTGGAGGACCAGATCGGCAGTGCCATCCTCTCCTCCTACAAGCCGCTCGATTACAAGCCTTACCTGGACCACGTCGGCGGCATCGCCGGCTCCGTGGCCGACGGGAACCCAGTCGTCCTTCGGATCGTCGTACCGGCCAGATAGCGCCGCCAGCGATGAGCCGCCAGCACCTATAGGAGGAACCAGCTCGCACATGGCAGTTCGAATTCGCCTCTCCCGCGTCGGGGCTACCAAGCAGCCTGCCTATCGCGTCGTGGTGATGGATAGTCGCGGCGCCCGCGACAGCCGTGCCATCGAGACGCTCGGCCACTACAACCCCCGGACCGATCCGGTCGAGTTCGCCGTCGACGCGGAGAAGACCAAGAAGTGGCTGGCTCAGGGAGCCCTTCCGTCCGACACGGTCTCGCGGCTCCTCCAGAACGCGGGCGTCCTGCCCAAGGTCGCGCGCAAGGCCGCTCCCTCCACCAAGTAGCCGGGCCGCACGGCGGCGCGAACTACGTAGCCCGAATCAACAACAGGAGGAGGCCCATGGCAGCCAAGGATCTCGTGGAATATGTCGCCAAGAACCTCGTGGACGATCCCGACGCGGTTGTCGTCGAGGTCCACACAGGCCCCGACGGGACGGTCATCGAGCTTCATGTCGCCGAGGAGGACATGGGCAAAGTGATCGGGCGGAACGGCAGCGTGGCCAAGGCGCTGCGGACTCTGCTCAAGGTCCTGTCGGCTCGAGAAGGCGAGTCCGTATCGCTGGAAATCGGCTGAGCCTCGCCCTGTGAGCCCCGGCGACAGGCTGGTGGTCGGACTGGTTCGAGGCTTCCACGGGCTGCGAGGGACCGTCCGCGTCGAGTCTCTGACCGATCGAGCGCAGGAGCGATTCACGGTGGGCCGCTCCCTCTTCGTGGAGGGCGGCGACACGCCTCTGACGATAGTCGAGGCGCAGCCGGATGCTCAGGGCTGGCGGCTGCGCTTCGCCGAGGTGGCGGATCGGACCGCGGCCGAGAGGCTCCGCGACGTCTACCTGGAGGCGATAGTGGCTCCCGGGGAGCAGCTTCCCCGGGGCGAGTTCTACTGGCACGAGGTGATCGGGGCCTCGGTCACCGACGTCGACGGCACCGCTCTCGGCGAGGTCACGGATGTCTACCGGGCCGGCGGTGCGGAAGTGGTCGTGGTTCGCGGCCCGGCCGGCGAAGTCGACGTGCCGCTCGTGAGGGCGATGGTTCGGATCTTCGCGCCGGCCAGGGGCGAGATCGTGGTAGACGGCGAGGCCCTGGGGCTGCGCGGTGCGGGTGAGGAGGCGGCCGGAGAGCCGGGGACTGCGCCCGCGGCCGATGCAAACTCCACCGCCGGGGCTCCCCCCGCGGCCGGAACCGTGGACGGCGAAGGCCCGGTCCAATCGTGACCGCGGATGAGCCCGAGTCGCCGCCGCCTGCGTCCGCCCCGGCCCGCACCCCGCTCGAGATCGAGATCCTGACGCTCTTCCCCGGCATGCTCGAGGGACCGCTGGCGGAGAGCATTCCCGGCCGGGTCCAGGCCCGCGGGCTGGCCACCGTCCTAGTCCACGACCTGCGCCACTGGGGCCTGGGTCGCCACAAGTCCGTCGACGACTACACGTACGGCGGGGGAGCGGGGATGGTCCTTCGACCGGAGCCGGTAGCGGCCGCGCTCGAGGCGTTGCGGCGGCCCCACAGCACCGTGATCCTGCCCGATCCCGGCGGCGAGGTCTTCACGCAGGCGCGTGCCCACGACCTGGCCGGGAGAGCTCACCTGATAATCCTGTGTCCCCGCTACGAGGGGGTCGACGAGCGCATCCGCTCGATGGTCGACCTCGAGCTATCGATAGGGGATTACGTGCTCTCCGGCGGCGAGATCCCGGCGCTGGTAGTGGTGGACGCGATCCTGCGCCTTCTTCCCGGGGCCATCGATTCGGAATCCACGGCCGAGGAGTCGTTCACCGGAGGGTTGCTGGAGTACCCGCAGTACACGCGTCCGCCCGTCTTCGATGACGCGGCCGTGCCCGACGTGCTGACGAGCGGCCATCACGAGGCGGTGCGGAAGTGGCGGCTCAAGGAATCGCTGCGGCGGACTTTGCGGCGCCGGCCGGAGCTCCTGACCGATCGGCATATGAGCAAGGAGGAAACCAGGCTGCTGGCCGAGCTTCGGGACGAAGCCTCGGCTCAAGCCCAGTCCGACGCCCCGACCGCGCAGGACGGGTCGACTCCCGAGTAGTCGCGGGCCCCTCGGGCCCGGGACGCCGGCTCGGGATGTGCGGACCCTGAGCGACGCCGCGCGGTTGTGCTATCCTTCGCCGTCGGCCGCGCAGGCGGCCTTTCACGCGCGTCTTCATCGCAGCCTGGCTGCGGCCCGTCACCAGACACCGAGCGCAGACGCGGCGCTTGACGAGGAGTAGGGACCGATCGTGAGCGTGCTCGAAGAGATCACCCAGGACCAGATCCGGACGGACCTTCCGGAGCTCAGCCCGGGCGACACCGTCCGCGTTTCGGCCCGCGTCGTCGAGGGCACCCGGGAGCGGATCCAGGTCTTCGAGGGGACCGTGATGCGTCTCCGGTCCGGTGGGATCCAGCGCTCGATCACGGTTCGTCGCATCGCCAGCGGCGTGGGCGTGGAGCGAACTTTCAAGATCAACAGCCCGCGCATCGACAAGATCGAGGTCGTCCGTCACGGCCAGGCGCGGCGCGCCCAGCTGTACTTCCTGCGCAAGCGCGTGGGCAAGGCTGCCACCCTGCGCGAGCGCCGCGTCAACAACTAGCGAGCTGGAGCGGCATGCCGAACGCCCGTCGCTCCGCCGGTTCGATCGAAGACCCCGTCCGGTCGCTTTCCGAAGCGCGGCGGGGTCGGACTGTTTCGGCCCCCGGTTCGGCCGCGGGGCGGCTCCAGGTCGCGCCCTGGCACAAGGCACGCCTTGACCCGGATTTCGCCGAGGAGAGGATCCTCTGGTCACGTGGGTATCGCCACGTTGCCGGCATCGACGAAGTCGGCCGTGGCTGCCTGGCCGGTCCCGTAGCCGCGGCCGCGGTCATCCTCCCGCCCGCCTGGCAGCCCCGGGGGCTGCGTGACTCCAAGCTGCTCAAGCCCGAGGAGCGGCGACGGCTCGACGTGGAGATCAGGCGCCATGCGGTGGCCTGGGCGATCGCCTTCGTGAGCCCGGAGCTGATCGACCGCATCAACATCCTCCAGGCGACGCTCCTTGCGAGCACCCTGGCCGCGGCCCGGCTTCCGGTTCGCCCCGACGCGCTCCTGCTGGACGCGGTGGCGTTGCCGGAGGTGCGGGTGCACCAGCGCGTGCTCGTGTCGGCGGATCGGCTGTGTGCCTCCGTTGCGGCGGCGTCGGTGATCGCCAAGGTGGCGCGTGACGCGTTGATGGTGGAGCTCGACGCGATCTACCCGGGCTACGACCTCGCGGGGAACAAGGGCTACGCTGCGCCGGAGCATCGGGCCGGCCTGGCCGTGCTCGGCCTCTGTCCGATCCACCGGCTATCGTTCGCTCCGTGCCGTGATCGGGAGCAAATGACGCTGTGGCAGGATGCTCAGGCGGACGCGAACGCCGACGACGAGCCGGACGAGCCGGACGAGCCGAACGAGATCGACGAGCCGGATGACCTCGAGGTTGCCGAGTTCGTCGACTGACGGACGCCCGCAGGGACGAGCCGATGGATCGAACGGTCGATGTGCCGGCCGGAGCGCGCACTAGCCGGCAGATGCTTGGAGACGCGGCCGAGCGCCTGGTGGCGGACCGCCTCACTGCTCGAGGCTGGCGGGTGCTGGCTCGAAACGTCCACGCCGGCCGGAGCGAGCTGGACATCATCGCCGTGGATCCCGGACCACCCGAGCGGCTCGTTGTCGTCGAGGTGCGGTGGCGTCGTTCGCGCGACTTCGGGTTGCCCGAGGAGACGCTGGACCACGCGAAGCGCGCGACGCTGCGCCGCGGGGTCGCGCGGCTTCTGGAGGCGGGTCGCCTGCCCGATGGCTCGGAGCTGCCACATCTGCCGATCGCCGTAGACCTGGCCGTGGTGGAGCCCGGTGCCGGGAGCAGGCCCGTGGCGCGGCTCTATCGCGATGCCCTGGGCGATTGACGCGGAGCTGAGCGCCACATGGGCGCCCAGGACCACACGGCGGGCCTTTCAGGGCGTCTGGATGGCGGTGACGCGACCGGCCGAGCCCGGGGTCCGGGAGGCCGTTGCTGTGCTACACTCCGCGCCGGTCCGCCGCACGTAGCGACGGCCGTCGTCGCATGTCGACGACAAGTCCCGGTCCCGCTCGCCGCAAGGCGGGTGTGAACGGAGATCACACGCAGAGCCGCCGTGTCGGGGCGGTGCCGGCCGAGCCATCCAGAGCGGCTCCCGGTTCCCGACAGGAGCGCTGCGGAGGAAGCAACCGCAGGAGGTCCGTTTCATGCCGTCCGTCTCGATGCGAGCGCTGCTGGAGGCCGGTGTCCATTTCGGCCATCAGACCCGGCGCTGGAATCCCAAGATGCGCCCGTTCATCTTCGCCGAGCGTAATGGGATCCACATCATCGACTTAGCCCAGACCGTGAAGCGGCTGGACCTCGCCCTGGATGCCGCCCGCGAGACGGTTGCCCGCGGGGACAGCGTGCTCTTCGTGGGGACCAAGAAGCAGGCCCAGGAGCCGGTCCTCCAGGAAGCGACCCGGGCTGGCCAGCCCTACGTCAATCGCCGCTGGCTTGGCGGCATGGTCACGAACTTCGTCACGATCAAGAAGCGCATCGCCCTCCTCGACCAGCTCGAGGCCCGCCAGGCGAGCGGCGACTTCGAGCGTTTGACGAAGAAGGAGACGGCCAAGCTCGTCGAGGAGATGGAGCATCTGCGGGACGTCTTCGGCGGCATCCGCAAGATGAAGCGGCTGCCCGGGCTGATCTTCATCGTCGACCCGCATCGCGAGCGGATTGCCGTCACCGAGGCTCGGAAGCTCGAAATCCCGATCATCGGCACGGGCGACACAAACGTGGACCCGGACGAGCTCGATTACATAATCCCGGCCAACGACGACGCCATCCGGGCCATTCGCCTGCTCTGCCAGCTCGTGGCGGAGGCGTGCATCGAGGGCCAGCGCGAGCGCGGAGCCCGAGCCGCCGGCGAGGCCGAGCAGCCCGAAGCTGCAGCTGAGCCGGAGATCGAGGAGGCGGCTTCGGAAGAGCTGGTCGCGGCCCTTGCGGGCGGCGGGGCTCTGACGTTCGAGCCGGACGTCGAGGAGGAAGAAGTCCTTCTGCCGGGTGTCCGCGCCGTTCCGACTCACCCCCGCGACGGCGAGCAGGAAGAGCCGCACCGACCGCACTGATTTGACCCCAACTCGCCCGATCGAGGCTGCCTGGAGGGCGCCGATCGGTCGGGCGAACGCAGACGACAGGAGAACAGAGCAACCATGGCGAAGATCACTGCGGAGATGGTGAAAGCTCTCCGCGAGCTGAGCGGCGCAGGCGTGATGGAGTGCAAGCGCGCGCTCGAAGAGTCGGACGGAGACGTCGAGAAGGCGGCCGTGCTCCTTCGGGAACGCGGCCAGGCCGCTGCCGCCAAGCGTGCCGAGCGTGAGGCCAACGAGGGTCAGGTGGCCAGCTACATCCACCCCGGTGGAAGGATCGGCGTGCTGATCGAGGTCAACTGCGAGACCGACTTCGTCGCTCGAACGGACGAGTTCCAGAAGCTCGTGCGCAATCTCGCCGTCCAGGTCGCCGGCCTGCGCCCGCTCTACACGACGATCGACGCGATCCCGGCCGGTGAGCTCGAGGCCAAGCGAGCGGCGCTGCTTGACGACGAGAACACCCAGAAGAAGCCCGAAGCCCTCAGGGCCCAGATCGTCGACGGCCAGCTGAAGAAGTGGTTCGCCGAGGCCGTGCTCCTGGAGCAGCCATTCCGCGATCAGGACCGGACAGTCGGCGAATTGGTCACTGAAGCGATCGCCAAGACCGGCGAGAATATCAAGGTCCGACGCTTCGTTCGGTTCGAGCTGGGGGAGTAGATGAGCGAGGCCACCGCGGCCACTAGCGAGGCTTCCGGTTCGGTCGAGGCCGAGCCGGCCGGCGGCGCCGCGCAGAAGCCTACCTATCGGAGGATCCTGCTGAAGCTGTCCGGGGAGGCACTCCTCGGCAAGCGCCAGTACGGAGTGGATCCAGATTTCTGCGCCTTCATCGCCGCGCAGGTCGCTGAGGTCCATCGGCTCGGCATTCAGATCGGCATCGTGGTGGGGGGCGGCAACATCTTCCGAGGCCTTGCAGCCGCTGCCAAAGGCATGGACCGGGCCACAGGCGACTACATGGGCATGCTGGCCACGGTCATGAACGGCCTGGCCTTGCAGGACGCCCTGGAGAAGGCCGGCGTGCCGACCCGGGTGATGAGCGCGATCGCGATGAACGAGGTCGCCGAGCCCTACATCCGGCGCCGCGCCGTTCGGCATCTGGAGAAGAAGCGCGTCGTCATCCTGGCCGCGGGAACCGGCAATCCCTACTTCACGACCGATACCGCGGCCGCTCTTCGAGCCGTCGAGATCGGGGCGGAGGTCATTCTCAAGGCCACGAAAGTCGATGGCGTCTACGACTCGGATCCCCTGACCAATTCCGGGGCGAAGCGCTACGACCGGTTGACCTACTCGCAGGTGCTGGCTCAACGGCTCGGCGTGCTGGACTCGACGGCCGTGTCGCTGTGCATGGAAAACGACACTCCCATCATCGTCTTTGACCTCAACAAGCCCGAGAACATCAGGCGGGTCGCCACGGGCGAATCCGTAGGCACCCTGATCACGGGAGGGACCGCCGCATGAGCACCGAGACGTTGGCCTCCACAGAGCACAAGATGATCCGGGCGGTGGAGGTTCTTGAGCGCGACCTGCAGGGGATTCGCACAGGTCGCGCATCAACCTCGATCGTCGAACGGATCCTGGTCGACTACTACGGCACGCCAACGGCGTTGAACCAGATCGCCGGAATCAACGTGCCCGAGGCTCACCAGATCGTCATCCAGCCCTGGGATCGCACTGTCCTCGCCGCCATCGAGAAGGCGATCATCAAGAGCGACATCGGCCTGGTCCCCAACGTCGACTCGACGGTCATTCGACTGAACATACCGCCCCTGACCGAGGAGAGGCGCAAGGACCTGGTCAAGCAGGTTCACAAGCGCATGGAAGAGGCTCGCGTGGAGATCCGCAATCTGCGCCGCGACGCCGCCGAGCAGCTCAAGAAGGAAGAGCACGACGGCACGATCGGTACGGACGAGGGACACCGCGAGCACGAGAGCCTGCAGCGCGTCACCGACAAGCACATCGCGGACGTGGATCGCGTCGGCGCCACAAAGGAACAGGAGATCCTGGAGGTCTAGTGGCTCGCCGGATTTCGCGTCCTACCGACTCTCCGGCGCTCGTTCACCGGGAGACGGAACGGGCGACGGAGCGACGCCCCGTCGTTGGATCTCCGGATGCGGCGCCCACGGAGGCCTTCTCGGTCCCGCGAGAGGAATTGCCCCGGCACGTCGCGATCATCATGGACGGGAACCGGCGCTGGGCCCGAAGTCGCGGCCTCAACGAGATGGACGGCCATGCGGCCGGCGTGGAAGCGATACGCGAGATCATCCGACACGCGGTTCGCCGGGGCATCGAGGTTCTCTCGCTGTATGCCTTCAGCCGCGAGAACTGGGCCCGCTCGGACGAGGAGGTCGGCGGGCTCTTCATGCTCGTGGAGAAGGTCATTCGCAACGAGACCGACGAGCTGAGGAGGCAGGGAGCACGGGTTCGCGTCCTGGGTCGAATGGAGGAGCTCCCCAACGAGACGCGGATCTCCATTCAGGAGGCGCTCGACGCCACCGCCGGCGGGACGCGGCTGCAGCTCAACATCGCCTTCAACTACTCGGGTCGAACCGAGCTGGTCGACGCGGCCCGCGTCCTGGCGGAAAGGGGGCTGCGGCCCGAGGAGATAGACGAGGACGTTGTCGCCGGTGCCCTGTACACGGCCGGCCTCCCGGACCCGGACATCGTGATCCGAACCGGCGGTGACGAGCGGCTCTCCAACTTCCTGATCTGGCAGGCGGCCTACGCGGAGTTCTGCTTCAGCCCGATTCTCTGGCCGGACTTCGGCCCAGGGGCCTTCGACGCCGCGCTCGTGGAGTATGCGAGCCGCCAGCGCCGATTCGGCCGCTAGGAGCGGCGGATGATCCGGCAGCGGGCCCTGAGCGCGGCGGTCTTCGTTCCGCCTCTGCTGATCGTGCTCGCCCTGGGTGAGCCCTGGTTCGCGGCTTTGATCGCCGTCTTCGTTGCCGTCGCGGCCTGGGAGGCGGTCCGGCTGGTACGCGCCGCTGGATACCCCGCCATCCCCGCCCTGGGTGTTGCCGGGGCGCTTGCCGTGGCCGCGGACATGGCCGCCACGACCCAACTGCGTACCTACGCGGACCTGCTCGTGGCCGGGGTCCTTGTAGTGGCCGGAGTGGCGGCGTTGGCGGAGAGAGACACGAAGGTCGGCCTCGGGGCGTGGGTCGGGACGGCCTTCGTCGCGACGTACGTGGGGATGCTCGGCGCGCTGGTTCGGCTCGGCCAGGTGGCGCCGCCATTTGCGGGATCGGCCCCATCCGGCCAGCTGGGCGCCGTGGGCCAATGGATCCAGGTCACAGGGCCTGTGGCGGCTTCGACTGCGGTTTCCCAGCTCGGCGCTGAGCGCGCCTGGATCCTGTTGGTCATCCTGCTCGTCTGGGCCTTCGACACGGGCGCCTACTGCCTGGGAATCGCTCTCGGAAAACGCAAGTTCCTGGTCCATGTCTCGCCGTCGAAGAGCTACTGGGGCCTCTTCGGGGGACTGGTGGCGGTCACAGCCGTTGCGGTTGCCGGGCTCTGGCAGCTCGGCCAGCCGCCGCTCATGGGGCTCGTGCTCGGTCCGCTGGTCGGGGTCGCGGCGCAGGCCGGAGACCTGGCCGAATCAATGCTCAAGCGGGCGGCCGGGGCGAAGGATTCCGGCGGGCTGATACCCGGGCATGGCGGCATGCTGGATCGCGTCGACTCGTTTCTGTTCGCGGCGCCGGTCGCCGCGATATTCGTCACGGCGCTGGTGCGCTGAATGGCGGCCGGGGCGGGGCAGAAGAATGCAGGCCTTCCGGATCGGGTAACGCGGGTCGCGCTTCTCGGCTCGGGCGGTTCGATCGGCCGCCAGGCGGTCGACGTCCTGGCCCGGCACTCGGACTCGTTCCGGGTGGTCGCGCTGGCCACAGGCTCGCAAGGGAAGGTCCTCGAAGAGCAGGCGCGCCTCCTGCGACCGGCCGTCGTCGCTCTGGCGAACGCGGAAGCGGCGGCCCGCCTGGATCTGCCGCCGGATACGGAACTCACCGGCGGGCCGGACGCACTGCGAGAACTCGCCACGCGTCCGGACGTGGACCTCGTGATCGTCGCGACGGGCGGGTTGGTCGCGCTCGGCTCCGTGCTGGCCGCGCTGGGGGCCGGCAAGGTCGTGGCCACCGCAAACAAGGAAACGCTCGTGGCCGGCGGGCATCTCGTCATGCCGGTCGCCCGGCGCCTGGCAGCGGAAGCAGCCGCCACGACGGGAGGCGTTCATGACCCAATGGCGAGTCCGTTGGGATGGCTCCGCCCCATCGACTCGGAGCACTCCGCCATCTGGCAGTGTCTGGTCGGCGAGGACTACACCGCCATCGAGCGCTTGCTGCTAACCGCCTCCGGTGGGCCATTCCTTGACTCGTCCGTCGCGGACCTCGCGACGGTGACGCCTGAGCGGGCTCTTCGCCACCCGACCTGGACGATGGGCGCGAAGATAACCGTTGACTCCGCAACTCTGGCCAACAAGGGGCTGGAGGTCATCGAAGCGCACTGGCTGTACGATGTTCCGCTGTCGGCGATCTCAGTGATCATCCACCGGCAGAGTGTCGTCCACTCGGCGGTTCAGTTCGTGGACGGCTCGTTGAAGGCACAGCTTGGGACACCCGACATGCGACTCCCCATCCAATACGCCCTGACGTATCCGGGGCGACGACCGTCACCCGCGGCGGCCGTGGACCTGATCGCCTCCGGCCGGCTGGAGTTCGAGGCCCCCGACGAGGGGCGATTCCCCGCCCTTCGGATCGCCCGTGAGGCCGGTCTCGCCGGTCCTCGAGCAAGTGCGGCCCTTATCTCCGCCGATGAGGTCGCCGTGGCCCGGTTCCTGGACGGTAGCCTCGATTTCAACGGCATAGCCCGACTGCTCGGCGCTTCGGTCGAGCGCTTCGGGCAGGCGGGTCTCGCGGCGCCGTCCCTGGAAGGGCTCGTCGCGCTGGATGCCGAGGTTCGAGCTTTCGCGGAGGCCTACCGATGAGCCTGGACGGAGTCCTCTTCTGGGTCAGGGCGGTTCCCGTTCTGCTGTTCATCCTCGTTGGCCTGGTCCTGGTTCACGAGCTGGGGCACTTCATCATGGCCCGGCTGACGGGGGTCCGGGTCCTGGAGTTCGGGATCGGCTTCCCGCCCAAGGCGAAGGTCCTGGGGCACGATCACGAGACCGAATACACGCTCAACTGGCTGCCGATCGGCGGCTTCGTCCGTCTCGAAGGCGAGGAGACCGACTCCGAGGACCCGCGGTCTCTCAGCAACGCGCCGCTGTCGCGGCAGCTACTGATCATGGTCGCGGGCGTCGGCATGAATCTCCTGACCGCAGTCCTTCTGTTGTTCGCGGTGGCGTGGATCTTCAATCCCATGGTCCAGCCGGTGGTGGCCGGCTTCGCGGCGGACGGGGCGACACCCGCGCAGGCGGCTGGCATCAACGCAGGCGACACCCTGGTCTCGATCGACGGCCGGACCCACTCGCTCCTGGATTTCGGCTCCGATCCGTTCGGGGGTTGGAGATCGGACCTTCTCTCGCACGCGGGCCAGACTGTGACGATGGTCGTCGCGAACAGCGCTGGTGAAGAACGCTCGGTCACGGTCCACCTGCGAGTTCCCGATGACCAGCACTCCGGGTCTCTGGGCGTCAGCATGGGCTTCTCGTTTGCGTACACGGCGGGCAATCCGGTCGATGCGATTCAGACTTCGATCGGCGGTACCGGCAAAGCGCTCACCCTTGTGCTGGTGGCGCTCGGAGACGTAGGCAAACAGATCGCCACCAATCCGACCCAGGGACCGTCCGGCGTCGCCGGACCGGTAGGGATAGCCGCGGATGTTGGCCACGTGCTCTCCCAGAACGATGCTCCGATGCTTCTCCTGCTGCTGGCGGGCATCCTGTCGGCGAACCTGGCCCTCATCAACATCCTGCCGTTTCCGCCTCTTGACGGCGGCAAGGTCCTGATCATGGTGGTGAAGCGGGTCTTCGGCATGCGTGGCGTTGGGGCGCTCGAGATCGCGACCAATCTGATCGGCTTCGGGCTGCTGATGGCATTCATCGCCTGGGTGAGCTTCTTCGACATAGTGCGCGCCGGCCAGTAGTCATGGGTGGTGAGGCCTTCGGGCCGCGACGCCGCTCGGCGGCCGTCAATGTGGGCGGGGTGATGGTCGGCGGCGGCCATCCGATCGTCGTCCAGTCGATGACCAATACCGACACGGCGGATGCGGACGCCACGGCGCTCCAGGTTGCGCAGCTGGCCCATGCCGGGTCGGAGCTCGTGCGTATCACTGTCAACACCGAGGCGGCCGCGGCCGCGGTTCCGGAGATCGTGCGCAAGGTCCGCGGGCTGGGAGTCTCCGCGCCGATCGTCGGCGACTTCCACTACAACGGCCACAAGCTTCTGGCCGACTATCCGGAGACGGCGCGAGCCCTCGCGAAGTACCGCATCAACCCCGGTAACGTCGGCTCCGGCCGCCACCACGACGACCACTTCGAGGCGATCGTCCGTGTCGCGGTCGACAACGGCAAGCCGGTCCGGATCGGCGTCAACTGGGGCTCGCTGGACCAGGCGGTCCTGGCCGAGCTGATGGACGCGAACGCGCGCCTGCCGCAGCCTAAGGAGGCGCGCGACGTCATGATCGAAGCGATGGTCGAGAGCGCCCTGCGTTCGGCCGAGCTGGCGGAGATGGCCGGCCTGGGACACGATCGGATAATCCTGTCGGCCAAGGTCTCCGGCGTGCGGGATCTCGTTGAGGTTTACCGTCGGATGGCGACCCGCGGCGACTACGCGCTCCACCTGGGCCTCACCGAGGCGGGGATGGGGATGAAGGGTATCGTCGCTTCGTCGGCCGGCCTCTCGCTGCTCCTGGCCGAGGGGATCGGCGACACGATTCGGGTCTCGATCACGCCGGAGCCGGGCGGGGACCGGACGGAAGAAGTTGCGGTGGCGCAGCAGGTCCTTCAGTCGCTCGGCCTGCGGTCGTTCATGCCCCAGGTTTCGTCGTGCCCGGGCTGCGGCCGCACCACGAGCACCTACTTCCAGGAGCTGGCACGCGACGTCCAATCGTATCTGCGGGAGCAGATGCCCCTCTGGCGAGAGGCGCACCCCGGGGTTGAGGAGTTGCGTGTGGCGGTCATGGGCTGCGTCGTCAACGGCCCCGGCGAGTCCAAGCACGCCGACATCGGGATCAGCCTGCCGGGCACGTTCGAGGAGCCGGTGGCGCCGGTCTTCATCGACGGCGCACTGGACCGAACGCTGCGCGGCGACCACATAGTGGACGAGTTCAAGGCGATCCTCGACTCGTACGTGCAACGCCGTTTCCCGGCGCCGGGGGCCGCGGCGATTCGATAGGGCGGTAGGGCGGCTAGTAGCGGTGCCCCCACCGCCGTTGTTGCAGGCCGCCGCGACAAGAGGCAGAGCAACGAGGGCGAGCCACCAGATGTGAGCGCGGGCCCATGTCATACGTGTCCTGAGCTCGGACATCCGATCTCCAATCCTTTGCGCGACCGGGTGGCCCCGCCCATAGGTAGTACGGCCCGGGGGCGCGCCACGGTTCGGAGGGCGCGCCTGACGCGACGATTTCCCTGGTGACCTCCGGGCCTGTCGCCCGCGCCGCCGCGAGATCCGGGCGGCCGAGAAGACGGCTCGCTCCGCATGCAGTGGTGCCCTCAGGCGGTACGATTGCGCGAAATCGGCCGCGTTCGATCCGTCGGAGGAGGAGTTGTGCCCAGCGAGGGTTTCGTCACCAGCATCGCCCGCCAGTCCGAGGATTTCCCCGGCTGGTACAACGACGTGGTCCTGAAAGCGGAGCTGGCCGACTACTCCCCGGTTCGAGGCTGCATGATCATCCGGCCGTACGGCTATGCCATGTGGGAGTCGATGCAGGCGGAGCTCGACCGCCATATCAAGGCCACCGGCCACAGCAACGTCTACTTCCCGCTCTTCGTGCCCAAGTCGCTGCTGGAGAAGGAAGCAGAGCACGTCGAGGGGTTCAACCCGCAGGTCGCCTGGGTGACGCACGCCGGCGGCAAGGCCCTGGACGAGTGGCTTGCCATCCGGCCCACCAGCGAAGCCATCATCGCCGACAGCGTGAAGGATTGGATTCAGTCCTACCGCGACCTGCCGCTGCTGATGAACCTCTGGAACAACGTCGTGCGGTGGGAGTTGCGGACGCGCCTCTTTCTTCGGACGACGGAGTTCTTGTGGCAGGAGGCTCACACCTTCCACGCCACCGAGCAGGAAGCGGCCGAGGAGGTGGCGACCGGCCTCGAGTGCTACCGCATCGTCTCGGAGGACTGGCTGGCGATCCCGGTCATCAAGGGCCGCAAGACCGAGGGAGAGAAGTTCCCCGGGGCCGACTGGACCTGGGCCATCGAGGCCATGATGCGCGATCGCAAGGCGCTGCAGGCCGGCACGAGCCACATGCTGGGCCAGAACTTCGCCAGGGCGGCCGGGATCGAGTTCCTGGATCGCGACAACATCCGCAAGAACCCCTATGGAACCTCGTGGGGGTTCTCGACCCGCATGGTCGGGGCCACCATCATGGCCCACGGAGACGACTCCGGCCTTGTGCTGCCGCCCAACGTGGCGCCGACGCAGGTTGTTGTCGTGCCGATCTACCGCAAGGACGAGGAGAAGGCCGCGGTCGCCGCGGCGATCGATCGGCTCCGGGCCGCCCTTTCGGAGACGCCCGAAGGAAGGGCCGTCCGCGTGCACGTCGATTGGCGCGAGGAGTCGCCCGGCTTCAAGTACAACCACTGGGAGCTGCGCGGCGTGCCTTTCCGGCTCGAGATCGGGCCCCGTGACGTGGCCGCGGGCCAGGCCATGGTCGTGAAGCGGGTGGATCGCTCCAAAGAGGCCGTCCCCCTCGATCGATTGGCGGCCGAATTGCCGGCTCGACTGGCCGCGTACCAGGGCGAGCTGTTCAGGCGGGCCCTCGACTTCCGCGACGCGAACACCCACCAGGTGGACACGTATCAGCAGCTCAAAGACGGGCTGGACGCGGAAGGCGGCTTCTTCCTGGCACCCTGGTGTGGCGACGGCAAGTGCGAGAAGCAGGTCAATGACGAGACCGGCGCCACGATCCGCTGCATCCCGTTCGACTCGCCCGATGAGAAGGGGAAGTGCATCGCGTGCGGCGCTCCGTCCGAGCGGCGGGTGCTGTTCGCGCGAGCCTACTGACGCCTCCGGTCGGTAGACTTGAGCGGCCATTGCCAGCGATTGGAGAGTAGGGGAGGCCAAGTCGAGTGATTGAGGGCGGACCGGCCTCGAACGCCAGCGCCGTTCGGAGCGTGGATGCGGCCAGCGCCGGGCCGGAATGGCCGGCCAGCGGGCGGCTCAGGTCAAACCCGTGAGGAATCGGCCGGCCCCGATCGGGAGGGTACTCAGCCTCCTGCGCCCGCTGTCCTTCGTCACCACCACCACGATCCTCCTGTGGCCGGGCATCGGGCTTGGCCCGCCCACCGACGCGGCTATCTTCGTGCTGGCGGGGTCGCGGATCCGTGACGGAGTCATGCCCTATCGGGACCTGTGGGACAGCAAACCGCCGGGCTCCTACTTGCTCAATGCGCTCGGTCAGACTGTGCTTCCCTGGCTGGACCCGTGGCTGGTCGCGTGGCTCCTCACGGCCGTCTTCGCGGGCGCATCGGTCTTGCTCATCGACTATCTGCTGCGCCGACGTCTCTCGTCGGCCAAGTCGTGGGCCTGGAGCCTGGTGGCCGGCGTCGCCATCGCCAGCAGTCCGGTCGCGTTGGGCGGCGGACTCACCGAGTCGTTTGCCGTGCTGCCGCTCGTGGCCGCCCTGTGTGGGATCGCCGTCTGGCCGCCGAAGCGGACGACCACGGCGGCGGTCGGTTGCCTGCTCGGCTGCGCTTGCCTGATCTCTCTGCAGTGCCTCCCCGCCGCAGCGTGTCTGGGTCTTGCGGCGGTCTGGAGCGGTGGGCAGTTCCGAACCCTGGTCGGGCGGGCGGCGGCCCTGCTGGCGGGCGCCCTGCCTCTCCCCCTCGCGGTCCTCGGCTGGCTCCTCGCGGGCGGCGCCGTCGGGGACGCGGTGGATCAGATCGTCGTCTTCAATCTCGCCGACAAGGAGTGGGGCGGGCAGCTGCTGTTGCTGCTGCCCCTCGCGCTTCTGCTCCTGTGCTGTTTCGCCGTTCCGACCGGCGTGGCGGCGGCGACGCTGATGCGGCGGCCGCGTTCGGGTGACCGCGTCGATTGGGCGTGTCTCGCGTGGGCGGCGACGTACGCGACCTACATCGTCTACCAGGGCCGGCTCTTCCTGCATTTCCTGATCCTCATCGCGCCGCCTCTGGTCCTGCTCGCGAGTCTGGGTGTAGAGAAGCTGGGCGCATGGATCCGGTCTCCAAAGCCGAGCGTTCGCCGGTCTGCCTTCGGGCTCGTCGCTGCGGCGGTTATCTGCGTGCTGATCTCCGCCAGCGCGACGATCCGGCTGAACGCTCTTGTCCTGAGCCAGGCGGATACGAAGGAACGCCTCGTCAACTCGACCGAGGCGTGGATCCGCTCGGAAACCCCTGACTCGGCGACGATGTTCGTGTGGGGCGGCGATGCGGCGCTGTACCTGGGCGCGGACCGGTCGCCCGCCGACCGAGTTGTCAACAACTTCCCGATCGTGGCGGTCAGATACTGGACGGCCGACCAGACGGAGGGACTTCTCCGGAGATGGCAGGCTTCGCCGCCCAGGATCATCGTCGAGGGGTCGTCGACGACACCGTTGTTCCGTCCTGCAGCTTCCGGGCCCGGCGCCGGTGGGCCTGACACGGTCGCTCCTCTTCGCGACTTCATGCGGGCCAACTACCGCCTGGCAGCGTCGTTCGGCGACAGCGAGCAGTTCGCGGACATATACATCCTCGTGTCGCCGGGCTGAGCGCCCCGCCGGGCGAGCGGCTGGGCAACCGACGGTTCTGCCGCTCGCTGCCGGCAAGATCGCACTCGGATGGGGTGGTTGCGCTCTTGCTCTCGCATGCACGTTGCCACGAGGCGGGTTCCGGGACCGCGTCAGCGGGCCGAACGTATCCCTTGACGGCGTCGCCGGCGGGAGACGAGACTCCTATCTGTCTCGTCGAACATCCATGCGTCACTGGAGGGGTCGATGACGTCGCCTGAAGATCCGAACGCGCCGCACGGCTCGGGCGAGCAGCCGCCTGGTCAGCCGGGGACACGGCCGGAAGATCAGCCCGGCTGGGCCGCGCCGCTACCTCAGGTCCAGCAAGGCTGGGGCACTCCGCCTTCGCCCGAAGCTCAGCCCGGATGGGGCGCTCCACCTCCGGCCCAGCCCGGTTGGGGTGCTCCGCCACCCCCGCCACCCGGTGCGCAGCCGGGCTGGGGCGGGCCGCCACCCGGTGCCCAGCCCGGTTGGGGTGCTCCGCCACCCCCGCCACCCGGTGCGCAGCCGGGCTGGGGCGGGCCGCCGCCCCAGGGATACCCCGGCTGGGGGCAGCCCGGCTGGGGCGCTCCGCCCCGGCGGAAGGGCCACGGTTGCCTGATCGCGGCCCTGATCGTAGTGGGACTGCTGGTCGTGCTCGTTGGAGGATGCGCCTGGCTCATAGGCCCGATCGTGGGAACGGAACTGAAGCTGACCCAGGATCTCGGACCGCGTGCCACCAGCGTCGACTTCAACTGGAACAACGGCGCGACGATATTCACGATCCACCTGACCGCCGGCTACGAGAGCCAGGCCGAGAGTATCGCCTGCCAGATCGTGAGGCCGGACCTCCGGACCAGCTCAACGCCGGACGCCCACTTCGAAATCGTCAGCTCCAGCGGCTACATCCTGGCCGACGAGACGACTCCCTGCGGCTGACACCGCGGTCTTCCGACCGGTCGGCGCGCCCGGCTTGGATTGGCCGACCGGACTCACTCGCCTCCGACCCACCATTGGATGGTCCGGGGGCGATGTGTATACTCTCAGTAATCTACCGGCCGCTCGTGACGTGGGTGACCCCCACGTCTTTTGTTGACCGGTTGGTAATCGGGTGGCCAATCCAGGATCGAACGTACGAACGGGAGGCGCGCAGTGAGTCGAGATTTCGTCGGCGCCCTCCTGCAGCTCAACGCAGAGAAGGGCGTCTCGCGTGAGCAGCTCGTTCGGACCGTGGAAGAGGCGATCCAGTCCGCCTACAGGCGCGTCGCCGGCGACGAGGACATCCAAGTCCGTATCGACGCCGAGTCGGGCAAGGTCCGCGTCTTTCGGGCACGCCTGGTGGTCGAAGAAATCGACGATCCCCTGACCCAGATGACCGTCGCCGAGGCCCAGGCCTACCAGGCCGGGGCGGAGATCGGCGATCTGGTCGAGACCGAACAGCTGGACCAGGAAGCCTTCGGTCGCATCCACGCCCAGACCGCTAAGCAGGTTGTGCTGCAGCGGCTTCACGAGGCGGAGCGCAACGTCGTCTTCGACCAGTACGCGAGTCGCGAGGGCGAACTCATAACCGGGACTGTCTCTCGAGTCGAGCCTCGGGCCATCGTGCTGGACGTGGGCAAGGCCGAGGCAATCCTGGCTACGACCGAACAGTCGCCCCTCGAGCACTACCGCATCGGCCAGAACGTCAAGGCATATGTCCTCGAGGTTCGCCGCAGCGCGAAAGGGCCACAGATCTACGTCAGCCGGACCCATAAGGGCTTCCTGCGGCGCCTGTTCGAGCTGGAAGTACCGGAAGTTCACGCCGGAACGGTCGAGATCAAGGCCATCGCGCGCGAGGCCGGCAGCCGTTCCAAGGTAGCGGTCGCGTCCCGCCAGCCCGGTCTCGACCCCGTCGGTGCCACCGTCGGACAGCGCGGTGCGCGCGTTCAGGCAGTCGTGGCTGAGCTGGGCGGCGAGAAGATAGACGTGATCGAATGGTCCGAGGATGCCTCGACCTTCGTGGCCAAGGCTCTGAGCCCGGCCCAGGTCATCGAGGTCCGGATCGACGAGGAGCACCGCATCGCCAACGTCGTCGTGCCCGAGCGAATGCTGTCGCTGGCGATCGGACGCGAAGGCCAGAACGCCCGGCTCGCGGCCAAGCTGACCGGCTGGCGGATCGATATTCGCAGTGACGTCTCGGTCGCCGAAGCGGCCAAGGCGGAGGCGGAGGCGGAGGGTAGATCGGCCGAGACGGCCGCTACCGCCGGCTCAGCTGAGGCGACGGCCGGGGCCGAAGCTCCAGAGTCGACGGTCGTACCGGAGACGGAGCCGGTAGCTGCTCAACCGGCCGAAACGACGCCGGAAGCGCCGGCGAAGCCCAAGCGACGCAAGGCCGTGCCGGCCGAGCCGGCCGCCGAGGCCGAGTCCGCTGCCGGCCCAACGGCCGAGACGACATCAGCAGCACCGGCCAAGCCCAAGCGCCGAAAGGCCGAGCCGGCCGGCGACGGGGAGGTATCCCCGTAGCCCGCGGCGCGCCCCCACGGCGGTTTCCGACCAGGTCATGCGTCGTCTGTCGGACGGCGCGGCAGAAGCGCGACCTGCGGCGGGTGGTGCGGACGCCGGACGGCCGGGTCGTCGTGGATCCGACGGGCAAGATGGACGGCCGTGGCGCCTATATCTGCAACAGTGAAGAGTGCCGCAGGGTGGCGTTTGACAGAGGCTCGCTGGAGCGTGCGCTCGGGGTGCCCATCCCGGCCGAGCTCCGGGCCGAACTGACCGGGGAGGCGAGCGAAGTCCCGCCGTCGAGCCCGCCGGCGAGGATCGAAGAAGGAGATAGCGGTGGCAAAGAGTAGGAGCGGCACGAGGGGCCGGCGTGGACCTCGCAAGCCACCGCGCCGCGACAACGGAGTACCGGGAGTGGCGCCGGTCGGTGATCCGCGTGAGCGCGGGCCGATCGAGCTGCCGTCGAGCGTCACCGTCAAGGACCTCGCCGATATGCTCGGCGTCAACCCCGCCGACGTGATTCGCGAGCTGATCAAGAGCGGCATCTTCGCCAACATCAACCAGGGGATCGATCGAGAGACCGCCTCGCTGGTGGCGGAGGAACTTGGCTACGAAGTCGCGGAGACGGTCGCGGCAGGTTCAACTGCCGGAGCAGACGGCGCAGCCGCCGAGACGGCCCCGGTCAGCGCCGCCACCAAGGAGCAGCTGTTCGAGGAGGACGACCCGTCGCTCCTCCAGCCGCGCGCTCCGATCGTGACCGTCATGGGTCACGTCGACCATGGCAAGACCTCGCTTCTCGACGCCATCCGCACGACCAAGGTCGCGGCCGGTGAGCGCGGCGGCATCACTCAGCACATCGGCGCGAGTGAAGTGGTCAAAGACGGTCGCCACATCGTTTTCCTGGACACTCCGGGCCACGAGGCCTTCACGGCCATGCGTGCCCGCGGCGCAAAAGTCACGGACATCGCCGTGGTCGTCGTCGCCGCGGACGACGGCGTCATGCCGCAGACCCTCGAGGCGATCGACCACGCCCGTGCCGCCAAGGTGCCGATCGTCATCGCTCTCAACAAGATCGACAAGCCGGACGCCAACCCGGACCGGGTTAAGAACGGCCTGGCCGAGGCCGGGGTCGTCGTCGAGGAGTACGGCGGCGACGTCCCGATGGTGGCGGTCTCCGCGAAGGCGCGGACGGGCCTCGATGAGCTGCTCGAGATGATCATCCTCGTGGCGGACCTCCTGGAGCTCAAGGCCAATCCCAAGCGGCCCGCAATCGGGACGATCGTCGAGGCGGAGTTGGACAAGGGGCGCGGGCCGGTGGCGACTGCCCTGGTTTCGACGGGGACACTCCGGGTCGGCGACGTCATCGTCGTCGGCGAGACCTACGGCAAGGTTCGCGCGCTGGAGAACGGTCTCGGCAAACGAATCTCCAAGGCCGGCCCGTCGAGCCCGGCGGTGGTCCTCGGTCTGGCGGACGTCCCGCAGGCCGGCGACATCTTGCGCGTCGTCGCCGACGAGAAGATCGCTCGGGCCATGGTGGAGGAGCGTCGTAGCGCGACCGCGGCCCGCTCCGAGGGGAGTGGCCGAGCCACCCTCGAGGATCTCTACGCCCAGATCCAGGCCGGGCAGACCAAGGAACTCCGGATCATCCTCAAGACCGACGTTTCGGGCTCGCTGGGCGCCATCACCCACGCCCTGCAGCAGCTCTCGACGGACGAGGTCCGGATCAACGTGCTGCATGAGGCAGCCGGCGACGTCACAGACAACGACATCATGCTGGCCGCCGCTTCCGACGCAATCGTCGTGGCCTTCAGCACGAAGGTGACGGAGACCGCCCGCCGGGCGGCCGAGTCGGAGAAGGTGGACGTCCGCCAGTACGACATCATCTACAAGCTGACCGACGACATCTCGGCGGCCCTGCGCGGCATGCTCGAGCCCGAACAGGTCGAGACTGTCGAGGGCCGGGCGGAGGTCCGGCAGATCTTCAAGGTCGGCAAGGTCGCGGTCATCGCCGGTTGCTACGTCACCGACGGTCGCATAGTCCGTGGCGGCGGGGCCCGCGTCTGGAGGGGCGGCAAGGTCGTCCTGACCGACAGGATCGAGTCTCTGCGACGCTTCCGAGACGATGTCCGCGAAGTCGCGACCACCTTCGAATGCGGAATCGGCCTGGCCGGCTCCAACGACTTGATCGAAGGTGACATCATCGAGTGCTTCACTCAGCAAATGGTGAGCCGGGCGGCCGGTTGAGCCGGAGAGGCCAGCCTCGATGACACAGCGAACGCAGAGAATCGACGAGCTCCTGCGCCAGGAGATCGGTCAAGCGCTGGAGCGCGAGGTGACCGACCCGGGCATCGGCTTCGTCACCGTTACCAAGGTCGAGACCGCCCCCGACCTCTCCCATGCCCGCGTCTGGGTCAGCGTCATCGGCTCGGACGAGCGACGGAAGGAGGCGCTCGCGGGGCTGAGACGGGCCATGCCGTACATCCGCCGGGGCCTGGGCCGGAAGATCCAGCTGCGCCGGATTCCCGAACTGGATGTCCGGCTGGACGACTCCCTCGTGCGTGGGACTCGCGTCCTCCAGATCATCAACGACCTGGAGGCTGGCCGAATACCGGAGGACGTCGGCACGACCGGAGAGTCGCTGCCCACTCCCGTGCCGAGGCTGCCCCACGAAGGCGACGTTCAGCCCGAGGAGGCCGTACCTCCGGCCGGGCCGACCCCACGGAAGAAGCGACCCTGGCGGCCGGATCGTGGTCCGGAGCGCGGATCCGATCGCGGTTCTGAGCGGGGCAGGGGCGGCCCGGGTCCGGGCGCCCGGCCGGCCAAGGGTTCGTCCACGCGGAGACCCCGTTGAGCCGACTCGATCCGAGCGTGGACCTGTCCGCCTATGCCACGGCCGTCCCAGAAGCCGTGGTTCAGCGGCTGCGGTCCGCGCGCCGGGTTCTGGCGGTCTGCCACGAGAACCCGGAGGCGGATGCGCTCGGCTCGGCCCTGGCGATCAGTCTGCTCGTCGAAGCGGGTGGGGGAGTGGCAACGCCCGTGTGCGCCGATCCCGTTCCGGCGATGTACGCCTTTCTGGCCGGAATGGAGAGGTTCCGCCGGCAGCCCGATCCGGCGATCGACTACGACCTGATCGTCGTCGGCGATTGCGGCGAGCTCGAGCGGGCCGGGCCGGTTCTGCAGACCCACGCCGAACTGTTCGGGCGCGTCCCGATCCTCGACATCGATCACCACATATCGAATCGGCACTTCGGAGAGGTGGACTGGGTCGATCCGGCGAGCTCGGCCACCTGCGAGATGGTCACGTTGCTGGCCCGGCGCCTGGGCGTGCCGCTGACCGCCGGGGACGGCATGTTGGCAGCGGCACTGGCCGGCGGCGTGGTCATGGACACCGGCAACTTCCAGCACCCCAACGTAACCCCGCGCACCCTGGTCGTTGCCGCGGCGCTCCGCGAGGCCGGCGCGCCCCTCAGCGAGATCGCAAGGCGCCTCTACCGTAGCAAGCCGAACACGCAGCTCTGCCTCTTCGGACGAGTTCTGGCGCGCATGGAGTCGGACCTGGATGGCCGGCTGGTCTGGTCGACGCTCGAGCTCGCCGATCTCGCGGCAAGCGGAGCGGATCCAGCCGAATCCGAGGGCCTGGTCGACCTCCTGGGCCAGTCGGAGACCTCCGAGGCTTCGATCCTCTTCAAGGAGGGCGACGGCGCCACCCGGGTCAGCGTCCGAACGCGTGACGGCGGCGTGGACGCGACCGTTCTGACCGGCTCGTTCGGCGGGGGCGGGCATGCTCGGGCGGCCGGCGCAACTCTGCAGCTGCCGCTCGAAGAGGCACGCCGGGCGGTTCTGGCTCGGGCGGCCGAGCTCGTCGCGGCGGTGGAGCGCTAGCCAGTGTCGGATCGCCCACGCGGCATGGACGGGATCCTGATAGTCGCGAAGGATCCGGGCTTCACTTCGCACGACGTCGTGGCCCTCGTCCGTCGCCTGACGGGGACGCGCCGGGTGGGTCACGGCGGGACTCTCGACCCTTTCGCCTCAGGCGTCCTGCCGGTCTTCCTGGGTCTGGCCACACGGGTTGTCGAGTACCACATGGGCGATGCGAAGGCATACCGGACCACGGTCTGCTTCGGATCCACGTCGGAGACGGACGATCGCGACGGCGAGCTCGTGCGCGGCACGGGGGCCGCTCCCACGCGCGAGGCCGTCGAATCGGCGCTGGGCGAGTTCCGCGGGCCTATCCAGCAGCGGCCGCCGGCATACAGCGCCCTCAAGGTCGGCGGCAGGCGGGCCTACCAACTCGCCAGGGAGGGGAAGCCTCCCAATCTCCAGCCACGGGCGGTCACGATCCACCGGCTGGAGCTTGTCGAGTGGGACGCCACTGATCCGGATCGGCCGACGGCCGTCCTGGAGGTCGAGTGCAGCGCCGGGACCTACGTCCGCTCGCTCGCCCGCGACCTTGGGGAACGGCTGGGCTGTGGTGCCTACCTCGGGGCGTTGACGCGGACCGCGAGCGGGCCGTTCAGTCTGGCGGCCGCGCACGCACTCGATGAGATCCGGGGCGCGGCCGCCCAGGGGCCCGCGGCGCTCGCCGGGCTCCTCCTCCCCATCGACGCCGGCCTGGAAGGGATCGCCACGGTCGCCCTGGACGAAGCCGAGAAGGTAGCCGTTGTGCGCGGGCAGCAGATCAAGCCGGCAAAACGGCCGCATGCCGAGCAGAACGACCGCCTCAGGATCCTGGACGAGCGGCAGAACCTCATAGGGATCGGCTCGTGGAGGAGCGGCAGGCTCGTGCCGGAGAAGATATTCGTTGGGCCCGAAGGTGGCGATCGCTCCACAGCCGAGACCGAGACCGCCGAGTCTCCCTCCGCCCGGACAGGCGAGCGGCCGCTGCGCATGGTTCGTGCCGGAAACCGCATGAGCGTGGTTCCGGGGATCGACCACCTGACGCCGGACCTGGGCCGGCTCTACCTGGCCGTAGGTGTATTCGACGGTCTTCATCGCGGCCACCTGTACCTCCTGAGGGAGCTGCGCAAGGCAGCCGCAAGAGCGGGCGCCCGACCCGCGATCGTCACCTTCGACGCCCATCCCGAAGAGGTCATCGAGGGCCTGGCTCCGCCGCTCCTGTGCGACCCGGACGAGCGACTCGTTCGCCTGGAAGCGGCCGGTATCGAAGTCGCGGTGGTGCAGCACTTCGACCATGCGCTCCGGATCACGACCTACGACGAGTTCGTCGCCCGGATCGCGAGTCACGTGGATCTGGCCGGGTTCGCGATGACGCCGGACGCGGCCTTCGGCTTCGAGCGTCGGGGGACCCCCGAGGCGCTCGCTGAACTCGGTGCCCGGGTGGGATTCGCGGTAACGATCGTCAGCTCCTACCTGCTCGACGGCGAACAGGTCCGCAGCTCGGAGATCCGGCGTCGCGTCTCGGCCGGCGACCTGTTGGGAGCCCGCCGCCTGCTGGGCAGGCCGCTGAGCTTGACGGGTCGCCAGACGGACGGCGCCGCGGGCGTAGCCGGCCGTCAAGTCGCCTTCGGCGTGCCGGTCTGCCTGCCGCCGAACGGGACCTACCAGGTTCTCGTAGGGCCCGGTTGGGCTCTGGGCCGCCAGGCGGTCCCGGCAGCCACGGGCGGCACGGCCGTCGTCACCGACGGCACAGTCTCCCTGAGCATGAGTGAGGACGCGCCCGACGGCCAGGTTCGGGTCGTCCTGGATGCAACCGACGGACCCCGGTCGTAGTCTCGGCCGCTCCGCGCCGAGTGTGTGTGGCCAGGTGGCGCACCACTCCACGAGGGGCCGGCTCGCTCACGAATTGGCATAGCCGTGCGAACCCTGCTACCATCCGCCAGGCATTTAGAGAGTTAGAAGACCACAGTCACACAGAGCTATTCGGAGGATCGTGTGCCGCTCGCGCGGGAGACGAAGGAACAGGTGATCTCGGAGTACGCCGTCAAGGATGGCGACACAGGCTCAGCAGAAGTGCAGATCGCGCTCCTGACCGAAAGGATCAAGGAGCTCACGGAGCACCTGCGAAGCTTCCCGAAGGACAACCAGTCCCGCCGCGGCCTCCTCAAGCTCGTCGGACAGCGACGCCGCCTTCTTGCATACCTGATCAAGAAGGACAACGCTCGCTATCGGGCCGTCATCGCACGGCTCGGTCTGCGCCGCTAGCGCGCAACTGCCCTAGACGCGAGGCTGAGGCCTCGTCAAGGCACTTTTCGCGCCCGGCTCGCCCAGGCGAGGCAAGGACACATTCTTCCTCCTAGCTCAGGAGGAAACAGACCCGTGTCTCAGACATTCGAGACGCAATTCGCCGGCCGCACCCTGACCATCGAAACCGGCAGGATGGCCTTGCTCGCGGGCGGCGCCGTTACCGTCCGCTTCGGCGACACCATGGTGCTTGGCACCGCAAACCGCTCCGATCCCCGCCCCGGGCTGGACTTCTTCCCGCTCACCGTGGAGTTCGAGGAGCGCATGTATGCCGCCGGCAAGATCCCGGGCGGCTTCATCAAGCGCGAGTCGCGCCCGTCCGAGCAGGCCATCCTGGCATGCCGGCTGACGGACCGACCGATTCGGCCGCTCTTCCCCGAGGGCTACAAGGACGATATCCAGCTTGTGATCACGGTCCTATCGACGGACCAGGAGAACCAGACCGACGTCCTCGGCACGTTTGCCGCCTCGTGCGCTCTGACGATCAGTTCGATCCCGTTCCTTGGGCCAATCGGCGCCGTCCGCATCGGTCGCATCGACGGCGAGTTCGTGGTCGATCCCACGATCAGCGATCTCGAGCGCTCCGACATCGACCTCATCGTTTCCGGAACGCGCGACGCCATCATGATGGTCGAGGCCGGCGCTTCGATCGTGCCCGAAGACGTCATGGCCGATGCCATCCTCTTCGGCCACCGCGCCCTCCAGCCGCTCATCGACATCCAGGAAGAGATGCGGGCTGCCGTCGGCAAGCCCAAGGTTCTGGGCTTCCTCGAGCCCGGCACCGGCTCCGTCCTGGAGTTCGTCAAGAAGGTCGGCGAACGCGGCTCCGAGTTCGTCGTCATCGACACCGAGACGACCGGCCGCGATCCCAAAGTCGCGGACCTGATCGAGATCGGCGCCGTTCGCGTCCGCGACGGCAAGATCGTCGATCGCTTCTCCACGTTCGTGAACCCGGGCCGCGACATCTTCGGCGCACAGATGCACGGCATCACCAACGCCGAAGTCGCCGGCGCTCCGGTGGCAAAGGAAGCGGCCGAGAAGCTGCTCGCTTTCGTCGCCGGCGCCCCTGTCGTGGGCCACAACGTGGGCTTCGACGTCGGCTTCCTGGACATGGCCCTGGGTGAGAACGGGAAGTTCATCGAGGGCGGTTACTTCGACACACTCGTGATCGCCCGCGAGGGCTACCCGGACCTCGAGTCCTACAAGCTGGGCGACATCGCCAAGTTCTTCGGCATCGCCGTCGAGACCGCTCACCGCGGCCTGGCCGACGCCGAGACGACCGCTGCCATCCTGGCCAAGTTCGCGGAGGACCTCCCGAACCGCATCCAGAACCTGATGGACGGGATCGGCATCTCGATCCGTGCCAACCGCAAGGAAGGCGAGGATCCGGCCGGCCTGCTCGAAGCGGCTCGCCGCCAGGTCCGCGTCAGCAAGGGTCTGTTCCAGCTCGTCCAGAAGAAGACCGTCCGCAACATGGTCCTCGACGAGGGGATCCGCATGGACGGCCGCGGCGTAGACGAGATCCGGCCCATCACCGTGGAGGTCGGCGTTCTGCCGCGCGCCCACGGCTCCGGACTCTTCACCCGAGGCCAGACGCAGGCGTTGACCGTGGCCACTCTCGGTCCCTCCTCCGATGTCCAGCGCATTGACACGATCAGCCCGGAGACCGAGAAGCGGTACCTCCACCACTACAACATGCCACCCTACAGCACCGGCGAGAACAAGCCGATGCGCGGTCCCGGCCGGCGTGAGATCGGCCACGGCCACCTCGCCGAACGGGCCCTTCTGCCCGTCCTGCCCTCCGAAGAAGAGTTCCCGTACGTCATCCGGCTCGTCAGCGAGTGCGTGACGTCCAACGGCTCAACCTCGATGGCCTCCACGTGCGGTTCGAGCCTGGCCCTGATGGACGCCGGCGTGCCGATCAAGGCGGCTGTCGGCGGCGCCGCGATGGGTCTCATCACGGAGGCCGATGGCAAGTTCGTCGTGCTGACTGACATCCTCGGCAAGGAAGACGCCTTCGGCGACATGGACTTCAAGGTCACCGGTACCCGCGAGGGCGTCACGGCCCTGCAGATGGACATCAAGGTCAAGGGGATCAGTGAGGCGATCATCCGCCAGGGTTTGCAGAAGGCCCACGAGGCCCGGCTGGCGATCCTGGACAAGATGGACGCCGTGATCTCGACCAGCCGGTCGGAGATGAGCAGCTTCGCGCCGCGCATCATCACGATCAAGATCAACCCCGAGAAGATCCGCGACATCATCGGCAAGGGCGGCTCCGTGATCCGCAAGATCCAGGAGGAGACCGGAACCGAGATCAACGTCGAGGACGACGGCACGGTTCAGATCGCAGCAGTGTCGGGCGACAGCTCGCGCAAGGCAGTGCAGTGGATCGAGTCGCTGACTCGCGAGGTCGAGGTCGGGGGCCTGTATCTGGGCAAGGTGACCCGGATCATGGGCTTCGGCTGCTTCGTCGAGATCCTGCCCGGCAAGGAAGGCCTGGTCCGGATCGGCGAGCTCGCCGACTACCACGTGCCCACGGTGGAGGACGTGGTCTCGGTCGGCGACGAGGTGATGGTCGTCGTGATGGAGATCGACCGCCAGGGGCGGATCAATCTCTCGCGCAAGGCCGCCATGCAGCGCCATCTGGCCAGGGTGGACGTCGAATAGCGTCAACCGCGGGGGCCGGCCGGATGTCGATCGGCCCCCGTTCAAGCACTGCATATCGCGCTGCATACCAGCCCCCGTATGCATCCACGGGGGGTGGCCAAGCGGGGCGCTGGTATACTTCCGAGGTGCCCGCTGTCTGAACCATCCTGAGTGGAGCCATGTCCCGAGAGCCCCAACCACTGACCGTCGCGGTCGTCGGTGCGACCGGCGTGGTCGGCAGAACCATGATCCAGGTCCTCGCCGAGCGCCGCTTCCCGGTGGGTGAGCTTCGGCTGCTGGCCTCCGGCCGGTCGGCCGGATCGACCGTCAGCGCCGATGGGCGGACTCTCACGGTCGGAGAGGCGACTCCCGAGTCCTTCGAAGGGGTCGACATCGCCCTCTTCTCGGCCGGCGGCGACGTCTCGCGCCAGCTCGCGCCCGAGGCGGCGGCCCGCGGCGCGACGGTCATCGACAACTCAAATGGGTGGCGGATGGATCCGGCCGTTCCACTCATAGTCAGCCAGGTCAACCCGGAGGACGGGGAGTGGCACGAGGGGATCGTTGCCAACCCGAACTGCTCCACGATGCAGCTCGTCCCGGTGCTGATGGCCATTCGCGACAGCGTCGGGATCGAGCGTGTGGTGGTCGATACGTACCAGTCTGTCTCCGGCACCGGCGCGGAAGCTCTGGCCGAGCTGGAGACGCAGATCAGAGCTCACATCGCAGGGGAGGCGAAGGTTGCGAGCGTCTACCCGCACCCGATCGCCTTCAACATCCTGCCCGAGATCGACGTCTTCCTGGACAACGGCTACAGCCGAGAGGAATGGAAGGTTGTCACGGAGAGCCGGAAGATCCTGCACCTGCCGGAATTGCGGATCTCGTGTACGGCCGTTCGCGTCCCGGTCTTTGTCAGCCACTCCGAGGCGGTCCACGTCGAGACCAGCCGGCCGATGACCCCCGAGGAAGCGAGGCGGGCATTCGCCTCCGTCCCGGGCGTCGTGGTGATGGACGATCCGGCGGAGCATCTGTATCCGACGCCGGTTCAGGCGGCCGGGAAGGACGAGATCTATGTCGGCCGGGTCAGGACAGACCCGTCGGTGGAGCGAGGCCTGGCCTTCTGGGTCGTGAGCGACAACCTGCGCAAAGGCGCCGCGACCAATGCGGTGCAGATCGCCGAAGTGCTCGTGGAGCACGACTGGGTGAAAGCCCGATCTCGACGACCCGCGCCCATCAGGGCAGGGGAAGCATCGTGACCGACGCCGAGCGCCAGGCGGCGCTCGATGTCATAGGGGCGGAGGTGGCGGTCTGCACTCGCTGCCGGCTGCATCAGACCCGGACGTTGGCCGTGCCCGGAGAAGGCACGGCTGCCACGGAGGTCATCTTCGTGGGCGAGGGACCGGGATTCAACGAGGATCGGCAGGGGCGTCCCTTCGTAGGCCAGGCTGGCGCTCTACTGACTGAGCTCCTGGCATCCGTAGGCTGGTCGCGCCAGGAGGTCTTCATCACGAACGTCGTCAAGTGCCGGCCCCCGGAGAACCGAGACCCGGAGCCTGACGAGATCGACGCCTGCGCGCCGTTCCTGACACGTCAGCTGGAGGCGCTGGATCCGGCCCTGGTGGTGACCCTCGGCAGGTTCTCGATGGCTCGCTTCAGCCCCGGCGCTCGAATCGGGCAAGTCCACGGCACGTTCAGACCGGCCGACGCCACCTCCGGCGCTCCCCGCGCCCTGACGTTCGCCATGTATCACCCGGCCGCGGCCCTCCACCAGGGATCGCTCAAGGAGACCCTCTTCCGCGACATGACCGGCGTTCCCGCGGCCCTGCTCGAATCCCGAGCCGGGCGGGCCGAGGGATCTGCGTCGGCCGCGCCGGGTACCCCTGGTGACGCGATCGACGATCGGCCGAGCGAGCCCGCAGACACCCCAGGCGACCCCGGCGAATCCGACCCTACAGCACAGCTCCCCCTCTTCTAGGATGAACACAAGCGAACGGTCCCGTCACGCGAGCATCGATGCCTGACAACCAGATCCCGCTCCGCATCATCCCCCTCGGAGGCGTGGGGGAGATCGGCAAGAACATGTACGTCTTCGAGTACGGCGACGACATAGTCGTGGTCGACTGCGGGCTCATGTTCCCGGACGAGGAGATGTTCGGTATCGACCTCGTCATACCGGACGTCACGTACCTCCGAGAGAACAAGGACAAGGTCCGCGCCTTCCTGATCACCCACGCCCACGAGGACCATGTCGGCGGTCTGCCCTACGTCCTGCCGTACTTCCCGGACGTTCCCGTCTACGCCTCTACGCTGGCCCGCGGTCTGCTCGGCATCAAGATCAAGGAGCACAAGCTCCACCACAATCCGCTGCTGCCGCTCGACCCCGGGGACAACCTCGAGATCGGCCCGTTCCGCGTGGAGCCGTTCCGGATCAGCCACTCGATCCCCGACGCGATGGGAATCGCTCTTCACACGCCCATCGGCACCGTCGTGACGACGGGCGATTTCAAGTTCGACCACACGCCGGTGGATGGCCGCAGGTCCGACTTCGCAATGCTGTCCCGGCTCGGCGAGGACGGCGTCATCTGCCTCCTCTCCGACTCGACCCGCGCCGAGAACCCGGGCTACACCCTGTCCGAGCGCACCGTGGGCGAGACCTTCCGCGAAATCATGGAGCCGCTGAACGGCCGCGTGATCGTGGCCACGTTCGCCAGCAACATCGCCCGCATCCAGCAGGTCCTGGACGCAGCCAACACCTTCGAGCGCAAGGTGGCGGTCGTGGGACGGTCGATGGAACAGAACTTCCGCATCGCCACGGACCTGGGCTATCTGACATTCCCGCCGGGGCAGGTCGTGGGCAAGGACCAGATCGGCTCCATGCCGGCCGGGCAGATCGTGATCGCCACTACGGGCTCTCAAGGCGAGCCGATGGCCGGTCTGGCCCGCATGGCCAACCGCGACCACCGTTTCGTGGAGATCCAGCCCGGGGACACCGTCATCGTCAGCGCCAGCCCCATCCCCGGCAACGAGGAGTACGTGGCGCGGACTATCGACAACCTGTTCAAGGCGGGAGCGAACGTCTACTACCACGCGGTCAAGCACGCCCACGTCTCGGGCCATGCCAGCCAGGAAGAGCTCAAGCTGATGCTCGGGCTGACGCGACCCAAGTACTTCATCCCGATCCACGGTGAGTTCCGGATGCTGGTTCAGCACGGTCGTCTGGCGGTCGAGACGGGGGTGGCGCCGGAGAACGTCTTCATCATCGAGAACGGCCAGGCGGTCGAGTTCTTCCCCGACGGGACGGCCCGCCGCGCTGCTCCCGTCACCTCGGGGTACGTCCTCGTCGATGGCCTGTCGGTGGGCGACGTCGGCGAGGTCGTCCTGCGCGACAGGCGAGCCCTTGCCAGCGACGGCATGTTCATCGTGGTCATCACGGTGGACAAGCAGACGGGCAAGGTGGTCGCACGGCCGGAGATCGTTACCCGCGGCTTCGTCCACGGCAACGAGAGGGATCCGCTGATGGACGGCGCCGTCGAGCACGTCATGGCGGCGATTGAGAGCCCGGGCGATCGAACGAGCGAAGTCGGCCTTCTCAAGAGCCAGATCAAGGACGAGGTCTCCCGGTACCTTTACGAACAGACTCGCCGCCGACCGCTCGTCTTCCCCGTGGTGGTGGAGGTCTAGATGGCCACGCGTTCGTCCGCCACGCCCAGCCGCTCCGCCTCCAGCCGTAGCACGCGCCCGCCGGCCGCACGCCGGCGCCGTCGCCAGGTCCAGGTGGCCCCGGATCTGGTCCGTCAGCTCCTGGGCGTGATATTCCTGATCCTGGGAGTCACGCTGCTTATCGGGCTGACGATCCAGAACGGACAGCTCACCGACTGGGAGCGCAACGCGGTGGCGCCCTGGTTCGGCAGCGCCAGATGGTTCCTCCCGCCCGTCCTCATCTTGCTGGGCTACTACCTGGAACGAGCCGAAGGCGCTCATTGGGACTGGGAGCTGACGCTTCTTGGCAGCGGGCTTGCATACGGTTCGCTGCTGGGCGTATCCGGACTGATCGAGGGCAATTGGGGCAAGTGGCCAGCCGCTGGGTACATCGGCCGAGGGCTCGCCCGCTTCCTATCTCCACTCGTTACCGCGCCCGGGGCAGGCCTCATCCTGACGGTCCTCATGATGGCCGGCATCCTGCTGGCACTCGACATGTCGCTCCCCGCGGTCGTGGAGCCGCCGGTGCGTCTGATCGGGCGTGCCTTCGTCAAGCTCTTCCGGCCTGCGCCCAAACCGGCCCAGCCCGGCGCCGCATCGCAACCTAACCGGGCGGACCGCGCGGGCAGCTCAGTCGTCGATTCGGCTCTCGCCGGCGCGCGCGGCAAGTCGGCCAACGAGCGGACGGCATCGATCCCGGCGGCCATGCCGAATCTCGGCCCAACCTCGCAGACGTTCGCGCCACCGGCTTCGCCCGGTTCCGGGATGAGAGATGGCGGTCCGCTGAGAGAGACCCCGAGCGAAGCAGAAGCCGGGTCCGCCGAAGCGCCAGGCCGCGGAGGGCTCTCGATACGTGATGGGGTGCCGGTGAGAGGGCAACGGCCGGCTACTGGAGACCCGTCTTCGGCCGTGCTCGGTGGCGGCGTACTGACGACGACCATGGCGCTGCGTCGCGAGTACCATCTCCCACCGCTGGCCCTGCTCGAGGACATCGCCCCGAGCAACGGCGATAGCACGATGGACCACGCCCGCAACGCCGCCATCATCGAGGGCAAGCTCGCCAGCTTCTCGATCCCAGCGCGCGTGACGGTCTGGAACGCGGGCCCGGTGGTGACCCAGTACGAGGTAGAGCCCTCTCCGGAGATCAAGGTCAGCCGCATCGAGGCTCTGGCCGACGACCTGGCGATGGCTCTGGCCGCTCGCACGATCCGGATCGAGGCACCCATCCCCGGCAGGAGCGTGGTCGGTCTCGAGATCCCCAACAAGGATTTCAACATCGTGGCCCTGCGCCGGATCCTCGAAGAGGTCGACCTGCGGGACGCCTCCAAGCTCACGTTCGCCCTGGGTCGAGACGTGGCCGGCCACGCTCGGGCGGCGGACCTGGCCAGGATGCCGCACCTTCTCATCGCCGGGGCCACTGGCTCGGGCAAGAGCGTGATGGTCAATGCCCTGATCACGAGCCTGCTCTGCAACGCTACCCCGGACGAGGTGAGGTTGGTCCTAATCGACCTCAAGCGCGTCGAGCTTTCGGCCTACAACGGCCTCCCGCATCTGATGGTCCCGGTCGTCACCGAGCCGGAGCGGGCAAAGGCGGCCCTCAAATGGGCAGTGTCCGAGATGGAGAACCGCTTCAGGCGATTCGCGGGAGCGAGCTCGCGCAACGTCACCGGGTTCAACGAAACGCGCGCCGATCCCGCCGACCGCATGCCGTATCTGGTCGTCATCATCGATGAGCTGGCCGATCTGATGATGCGCGAGGGCAAGAGCGTCGAGGAGCCGATCGTCCGCCTTGCCCAGAAGGCGAGAGCGACGGGCATCCACTTGGTCCTGGCCACCCAGCGGCCGTCGGTCAACGTCGTCACCGGCTTGATCAAGGCCAACTTCCCGAGCCGGATCGCCTTCGCCATGGCGTCCCAGATCGATTCGCGGACCATCCTCGACATGCCGGGCGCGGAAGACCTCATCGGTCGGGGCGACATGCTCTTCCAGCCGGCCGATCTGCCGCGGCCGATCAGGCTCCAGGGTGTGTTCGTCTCCGACAAGGAGATCGCCAACATCGGTGAGCACTGGCGAGCGGAAGCAGAGCCGCACTACGACATGGGCATCATCGAAACGGACGAAGAGCCCGAGAGCGCCGAGCAGACGATCGACGACGAGGCCGACCGGCTCCTGCTCGATGCCATGGGCGTCATCCAGGAGTACGATCGTGCATCCGCGTCGCTCCTGCAGCGACGCCTGAAGATCGGCTACGCCCGAGCGGCTCGCATCATGGATCAGCTGGAAGCTCGCGGCTTCATCGGGCCGTTCGATGGGTCGAATGCGCGGCAGGTGCTGCGCCGAAATGGCACGCCGTCCAATCCGACCTTCGGAAACGGCGAGGATGAGGAATGACGAGCAGCAACCCATCGCGTCGAACCACGACTCGACGCCCCGCCGGCTCTCACGGGGGTCATGGCGGCTCGGGAGTGGGCGGCAACGGCAACTCGCCGGTGGGGGAGCAACTTCGCGTGGCCCGCGACGTGAAGGGGGTGGATCTTCACCGCGTCGAACGCGACACCAAGATCCGCATCAAGTACCTGGAGGCCCTCGAGAGCGGCGACTTCGGCGATCTGCCGGGAGAGGTCTACGCTCGCGGCTTCCTGCGCAACTACGCCACGTATCTGGGCCTCGATGCGGACGACATAGTCGCCGAGTGGCGGCAGGAAGCCGGCGAGCCGGAGCCGTTCCTGCCGAGACTCGTGGGTCCGCAACCGATGACGATCAGGCGGGGCGTCGTCTTCCAACGCAGCCACGCGATCATCCTCGTGGTCGTTCTCATCGTGCTCGCTGTGGGGTCGTACTTCGGATACCAGGTCACGCGGTTCCTCCAGTACCCGTCGCTGGCGGTTGCGGATCCGTCTGGGCACGCTACGCTCGAGCTCCCCCCGGGAACCACGAGCTACGTGTTGAAGGGCAGCGCCACGGCAGGCACGACCGTGCTGGTTTCGTGGGATGGCCAGGACCCCACCACCGTGACAGTCGACGAGTCGGGCCACTGGACATACACGGCGTTGCTCCACTTTGGCAGCAACCAATTCGACATCACGGCAAAGAACCTGGACACCAGCCATGCCAGCAGTACATCGCGAGTGATCATCGATGTTCCGGTGGTTACCCCCAGCCCGCCGGCACCGGAGATCGCCTTCGTTACGCCGGCCGATGGCTCCTCGATCAAAGACGGGGCGGTCAACGTAAGTGGCACGAGCTCGCTGGTCACGAGTATCACTCTGACTTCGACCTACCTGGGGCCCCCGCCCGCACCCGGAGCGACGATCCCTCCGAGCACGGTTACACCGACGCCGTCCGTTTCGGCGAGCCCGAGCGCCGGCCCGACCGGCTCGCCGAGCGGCTCGGCCGGGCCGAGTCCGACGCCCGCTCCTACGCCGGCCACGGTCAAGGCGGCCGCGGACGGAACGTTCGTGGCTTCCCTGCAGCTGAACCCGGGTCGATGGCAGCTGACGATCGTGGGCGTGGACTCGAGCGGACATCCAACGGCAGCGCTATCGCGGACTGTGGTCGTGCCATACAAGGGCCTGAACATAGTCATCCTGGTCGACGGTAACGGCGGAGCGTGCCCGAACTACTTCGTCGACGGCGGGGCGCAAAAGGGGGGCTGTTCTCCAACCGGGTTCACGACGACGGTCACGGCCAACAAGAGCTTCTGCATAAACGTTCCCGGCCGGCCCGACTTCGTATTCCTGACCGTCAACGGCACAGCGCTCGGAGCCGTCAGCAAGTTCGGCGGGCAGCGCGTCTACATCGATACAACCAGCGGTGCCAGGAAAGTCAGCTCCTGCTGACCGGCCATGGAGAATGAGCCGCTGGCCCAGCTGACCGCCCGACTCCAGCTCCTGTGCCTGGAGCGCGGATTCACGGTGGCGACTGCCGAGTCGTGCACGGGCGGCCTCGTCGCGAAGCTGATCACAGACGTGCCGGGAGCCAGCGGCTACTTCCGGGGCGGGGTCGTGGCCTACGCCAACGAGACCAAGGAACTGCTGCTGGGGGTGCCCGCCGAGCTGCTGGCCGCCTTCGGCGCGGTCAGCGCTCAGGCGGCACGGGCCATGGCGCAGGGCGCGAGCGCTCGGACCGGAGCGGCACTGGCCGTGGCCGTCACCGGCGTCTCGGGACCCGGGGGCGGAACCGCGGCAAAGCCCGTTGGTTTGACCTACGTGGCCGTTGCTCACGCCGGAGGTGTGGAAGTGCGGCGCCACATGTGGACCGGCGATCGATCGTCGAATCGTGAGGCCACCGCTCGCGCCGCCCTGGAGCTGCTGCTCGAATGCGTGACGGCGGCGCCGGCGACGGGTGGGCAGGCTTGAGCGCCGTCCGCGGCGCTGCATCCGTTGGAAGCGGGCTCCAGCCGGGCAGGGCAGCGCGCCCGATACGCCGCGGCGAGCGAATCCACGTCGTCGGAGCGGCCGGCGCAGGCGCCAGCGCTGCCGCTTTGCTCGCTCATTTCAGCGGGGCCGAGGTCACCGGCTGCGACCCGGGCGGACCGTCGCCCTACACGCCGCCGTTGGAGGCCGTGGGCATCGCGTTGGCGTGGAGTCACGACCCGCGACACGTCACCGGGCCGGAGCGACCGGACCGTCTCGCAGTCACCAAGGCTCTTACCGCGGTGGATCCGAACAACGCGGAACTGGAGGCGGCCCGGGCGGCCTCAGTGCCACTGGAGCCATGGCAGCAGGTCGTGGCCGACGCCGCGGCCGGGAAACGGCTCATCGGCGTCGCCGGAACGCACGGCAAGAGCACCTCGGCCGGCTGGCTCGTCCACGTGCTCGCCTCCGCCGGTCTCGACCCGTCGGCGTTCGTGGGGGCCTTGATGCCGGCCGCCCTGACCGGAGGGCTCGCGGCCACTGCCCGGTGGGGGCACGGCGAGCCCTTCGTAGTCGAAGCTGACGAGTACGCCGGAAACTTCGATCCGTACCGGCCGGCGATCGCGGTCCTGACCTCGGCCGAGTGGGACCATCCAGATGTCTTCGCCGACCGGGAGGCGGTCGTGGCCTGCTTCGCGGCCTGGCTGGAGCGTACCGCGCCGTTGGTCCCCAGGCCGCTCCTCGTTGCCAACGTGGCGGATCCCGGGGTGGCGGCGGTCGTAGAGCTTCTGCGCGGCTGGCCGGGACGGGTGCTGGCGACGGTCCTGGCCGGCGATTCTGCCAGCCCTCTGGACGCCGTATCGCAGGGAGATCTGCGGGAACGTTTCGCCACCGGTGGAGGGCCTGCGGATCTCCTCGCCGGGCGGATTCTCGAGGCCGGGCCAGAGGGCACGACACTCGAGATTCGCGGTGCCGGTGTCTCGCTCGACTCGCTCACGGTACGCCTGCGGCTGGCGGGCAGGCACAACGCCGCCAACGCCCTCGGCGTGGCCGGAGCCGCAGTGGCGCTGGGTGTCCCCGGCCAGGCGATCGGAGCGGGGCTGACGAGCTTCTCGGGCGTGGGCAGGCGCCTGGAGAGAAAGGGGGAAGGCGCCGGCGTCGTCGTGTACGACGACTACGGACATCATCCAACTGCCATTCGGGAGACCCTTGCCGCACTGCGCCAGATCGAACCGGGCAAGCGCGTCTGGGCCGTCTACGAGCCGCTGACCTACCATCGAACGGCGGCCATGCTGGAGCAGTTCGCGCAGGCTCTGGTCGCGGCCGATTGCGTGGCCGTCGCCGATATCTGGGCCGGACGCGATCCGGACACTTCGGTCACGTCCGCCGCCGCGCTGGCCGAGGCCGTGGGCCGCCGGCGGCCCGGCATGGTGGCCGTCGCGCCGGGCTCGGTCGAGGCCACCGCCGCATGGCTGGCCGGGAAGGTCCGGCCGGGCGACGCGGTCCTGGTGATGGGCGGGGGCCGAAGCTATCGCATCGCTGAGCTGCTCGTGCAGGCGCTGAACAGCTGACGGCGCGATGTTGGGGAGGGGAGCTCGGCGTGCGACGCTCGAACTGGCGGGATGGGACGTGCGTGGCGGGTGCGCAGAGGCTCCTAACATGTAGCGAGTACGGCACAATCAGGAAGGCGCACGTTCACGGCGCACGGCAGGTTCCCGGATCGCGGCGATTGCGCCGCCGCCTCGGGCCGCCATGGAGCGATCATCGGGGCATCCCAGGGGGGCGATCCAGAGAGGCAGGTGGCACATGGCAGGAGAGTCCTCGTTCGACGTGGTGAGCGACTTCGACGATCAGGAGATGCGGAATGCGCTCGATCAGGTTCGCCGCGAGGTTCAGCAGCGGTATGACTTCAAGGGCGCAACCGTCGAGCTGACGCAAACCCCGACGGAGCTGGTCCTGCTCACGGACGACGAGTTCCGGGCGAAGGCTATTCGCGACCTGATCGAGTCGAAAGCGGTTCGGCGCAGCCTCTCCCTCAAGATCTTCGACTGGGGCAAGCTCGAGCCTGCCGGTGGGAACAAGGTCCGCCAGCACATAGCTCTGCGACGGGGCCTGGACGAGAACCTGGCCCGCAAACTGAGCAAGCTCGTTCGCGAGGAGTTCCCCAAGGTCAAGCCACAGATACAGGGTGACGCGCTGCGCGTCTTCGGCAAGAGCAAGGACGATCTGCAGCGGGTGATCAACCGGCTCAGAGAGCTCGATGAACCGGTCCCATTGCAGTTCACGAACTATCGGTGAGCGTTGCCCGGGCTGACCGGCGCAACGGTCCGAAGGAGTGCGGCAATGTCGATGACTGAAGACCAGGGCGCGACCACGACGGTCGGCACTGCCCTGGCTGAAGGACTTGCCCGGGCGGGCGTCAAGATCGCCTTCACCGTGCCAGGCGAGAGCGTGTTGGGGCTTCTGGAGGGGCTGTCGGCGAACCACGTTCGCGTGATTGCCACGCGACACGAAGGGTCGGCCGCTTTCATGGCCGAGGCAGTGGCGCAGCTGACCGGCCGCCCGACCGTGTGTATTGGCTCGCGGGGACCGGGCGCATCGAACCTGGCGATAGGCCTGCACGCCGCCCAGGCCGACTCTGCGCCTGTGATTGCGATCGTCGGCCAGGTCCGCAGCGAGGTGAGAGGCCGCGAGGCGTTCCAGGAGATGGACGTCGTTCGCGCATTCGAACCGATCGTGAAGTGGGCGGCCGAGCTGGTCGACGCAGCCGATGCCGCGCCGATGATCGGGCGAGCCATCACCGCCGCCACCACGGGCCGGCCCGGGCCGGTGCTCCTCGCGGTGCCCGCGGATCTGTTCGACGTCTGCGTGCCTGCCTCCGAGCCGGGCCAGCGTGCCGGAGCCCATCCGGAGCACCATCCCGAACCGGATCCGATGCTCGTCCGCAAGGTGCTGCATCTCCTCGCCGAGGCCCGCCGGCCACTCATCCTGGCCGGAACCGGAGTCCTGCGGGCCCGTTCCACGGACGCCCTGGTTCGCTTTGCCACGGCTATTCGCGTCCCGGTGGTGAGCTCGTGGCGGCGGGCGGATCTCTTCCCCAACGACAACCCACTGTACCTGGGCATGGCGGGGCTGGGCGCGGCCCGCACCGTGCTCGAGAGGCTCGAGGAGGCCGACGCGCTTCTGGTCCTGGGGTCTCGGCTTGGAGAGATCACGACCTACGGCTACCGCGTCCCCGGCCCGTCGACGAGATGGGCCCACGTCGACGTGGAGCCCGGCCTTACGGCATCCGCCCATCGCCCCGACATTTCGATGGCCACCGACGTGGCCGCCTTCCTGCGCGTGGCTCAGCGCGTGCTTGCTCGGGCCGCCTTCGACGCGGCAACCCTTGACGAACGGACCGCGGCCAATGCCGCCGACCGCGAGGCGTATGAACTCGCCTCCGTGGTTGACGCGGTGCCGTGGACCGGGCCAGGCGTCCATCCCGGCCGAACCGTGGCTACGCTCGCCCGAGTCTTGCCTCCCGACACGATCATCACCACGGACGCCGGCGACTTCGGAACCTGGGCCGCGCGTGGCTACCGCTTCCGCAGGCCGGGTACGTTCGTGGGCTCCACCGCGGGACCCATGGGCTTCGGCCTGCCGGCGGCAATCGGGGCCACTCTGGCCCGGCCGGGGCGTCTCGGGGTTGCACTGGCCGGCGACGGCGGATTCGCCATGACCATGGCCGAATTGGAGACGGCGGTTCGCGAGCGAGCCCGGGTCGTCGTCGTGGTGTTCGATAACGGCCGCTACGGCACGATCTGGCGGGCGCAGGAGGAACGCCCCGCAGGCGGTGGCCTGGGCACGCGGCTCGGATCAATCGATTTCGCGGCCGTCGCCACCGCTTGTGGCGCCCTGGGTTTGTCGGTCTCGACCGACGCCGAGTTCGAGCCTGCGCTGCAGCAGGCGATCGAGAGCGGCCGGCCGGCTCTGCTGCACCTGGTCCTCGACCCGGCCTGGACGACCCCGGATTTCGTCCCGTCCATCCGACCGGCGACTCTCCGCGAACCGGCGGAGGAGGCTCCCCAGGATGCCATGGGCGGCGTGGCACGAGAGGCTGTTCCAGATGTCGTAGAGGAACTGTCCGATCCGGCTGTCTCGGAGCCGCCGACCGAAGCGGCCATAGTCGCCGAAGCCGAGCCGGTGACCGGAGAAGTTGGGCCGGACGAGGGCACGACCGAGCCGCCGGCGGCCTCTGGACCAGTCGACGCGACGGAGCCCGAGGCAATCAGCCCGCCGGAGAACGAGCCGGACCCGAACGAATAGGAGAGGCCGCCCGAGCGGGAAGCGGTCCGGGCGTCAGGTCGACGACTGGAGCAGTCGTCTCTCGAGGACCTGACGGAGACGCCGATCGTGGAGTCGGCGCTCGAGCCCCACGGGGTAAGCGTGCGGGTTCAAGAGTCGGCGGATGGCCGGGTGGAGACTGTCGAGCTGGGCGCGAGCCCGAGTTCGAACGAGATCCAGGTCAGGCGCCGGCGCGACTCTCTTGCCGTGTCGGAGGACCGGTATGACCAGTTCTTCCGGCCGCCAATCCGCCTCGATGGCACGCATGTGAAGCGCGTCGGCAGGGTCGACGATGACGCCGTTGTCGGCCGGAGAAGGCATGTCCTCGTCGTAGATCATGTCGGCCCGGAAACGGCCGGCCCCGTCGACGAAGCGGCGTACGCCGAGCACTCCGGGTATCGAGATCTTGGCGCTGTGCTCCGACAACTTGACCGGGTACCGCCAGCCTCCGGAAGGATCGCAGAAGGCCGTGAGCTTGTAGACGGCGCCCAGGGCCGGCTGGTCGAAGCAGGTGTCGAGCCTGGTTCCAACGCCCCAGATGTCGATGCGAGCTCCCTGGGCCCGAAGCGAGGCGATGGTGTGTTCGTCGAGGTCGTTAGAGGCAACGATCTTGGTCTCGGTCAGCCCGGCCTCGTCGAGCATCCGCCGGGCTTCGATCGAGAGGTAGGCAAGGTCGCCCGAGTCGAGCCTGATGGCGGCCAGCGACCCGCCCGAGGCCGCCAGACGCAGACCGGTGGCGATGGCGTGGCTCACGCCGGAAAGGGTCTCGTACGTGTCCACGAGCAGGGTGACGTTGTCCGGTTGAGCGTCGGCGTACGCGTCGAACGCGCGTTGCTCGTCGTCGAAGACCTGGATCCACGAATGAGCGTGCGTGCCGCGCACCGGTATGCCGAATAGCCGGCCCGCCAGAACATTGGAGGTCGCCGCCACGCCACCGATGTAGGCGGCCCGCGCGGCCGAGAGCGCCCCATCGGGTCCCTGGGCGCGGCGGAGCCCGAACTCCAGAATGGGGCCCCCGCCGGCCGCCTCGACGACACGGGCGGCTTTCGTCGCAACGAGGGTCTGGAAACCGATGACGGTCAGCAGGAGACTCTCGACGAGCTGCGCCTGGAGAAGCGGGCCGCGGACGCGGATCAGCGGCTCGTTGGGGAAGACGACGGTGCCCTCCGGAATGGCATCCACGTCGCACGTGAACTCGAAGGACTCAAGACGGTCGAGGAATCCCGGGCGGAAGATCGGTCGACCGGCCGCTCCGGGCAGGCCGCGCAGGTATTCGATGTCCGTCTTCTCGAAGCGCATGTGCACGAGGATCTCGAGGGCGTCGTCCAGGCCCGCGGCCACTGCGTAGCCGCCCCCGAAGGGCAGATCTCGGAAGCTCATGGCGAAGACCGCTTCGCGATCGGCGACTCCGGCCGCCTCGTATCCGGCACCCATCGTCAGTTCGTAGAGATCGGTCAGCAGCGCGAGGTTGGCTCTGTAGAGCTCACGGACGGCAGACATGGGGCCTGTCCTTGGGCTTGGCGGAACTCGCCGGGGAAGCCTTGGAGGCGGCCCCGGGACGCGATTGGGGTTTCTGCCCGATGAGCTCGGAGATGGCCTCAAGCGTGGCGATGATGGTCGCGACCAGGAGCCCGACAGTTGGATCGGAGAGAGTGATGGGCACGGCCGCGCCGGGTTGCCGGCTCTCGAAGAGGGTGACTTCGCCGGGGTAGACAGTCTCGAGTGAGGCGCCGGCCAACAGCGACATAGCGGCGTCGACGGCCCGCCCGGCGGCGGCACGTAAATCGGCCTCTCCATCCTTGATGAGGGGATGGGGCTCACCTCCCGGTTCCAGCGGAAGTGGACAGGGAAGGGCCGCCAGGAGATCGGCGATGGTGGCCTGGGCCAGGGGATCCAGGCTGGGACCGCGTCGCAGAAGGCCACCCGGGTTGGGCCAGTTGGTCTCGATCCGCGTCCTGATAGACACCAGGCGTCTGCGGGAGTCGTCAACCGAGTCGAAGCCGCGCAGCTCTGCGATGCGTTGGTCTAGAGATGGGGTGACCGGCGGATCGCTCACTCGCGCCTCGCTGTGTTGAGGTCGTCTACCGACCCTCGTGCGATCAGGATAGCGACGCCGGCCGGGACGAGCATGCCGCTGCGGGGTAGGGATCGTCGATCGGTTCTCCAGCCCGTACCGGTCGTTCCTCGGGCGACGAGTAACCGGTTCCCCACGTCAGACTCGGCCGGCCTGCCAGTTCAGAGCAGGCGGGGGTAGGGCAGGAGGGCCGCGAAAAAGGGGATGCCCGAGACCCTGTCCCAGGACCTGGACCGCCTGGAGGAGTTCCCAGCGGAGGTCTGACCGGGACGGGTTTCGGGCACCCCGGAAGCTTCCGGTTGATCGAGACGCCTAGAAGATGAAGGAGAGGAAGCCGAAGAACAGGCCGAGGTCAGTCCAGTCGATCTTGGTGTCGAGCGTCACCCACCCCCCGTGCGTCACCACGGCAATCGCGAAGCAGATGCAGGCCACGAGCACCAGGATCGATTTGTTGCTCTTGAGCATCGGAGTCTCCTTCGTAGCTGGGCTGCCTCGGCAGGCGACCTACAGGACGCGGTCCCTAGAGCTGGGCGCGACTTCTGCGCCCTGACGTCAGGGCGTGCCACGTGACGATCACGGCGAGGGCGCCGGCGGTCGCGACGACGCAACTCTCGAGATTGATGCCGTCCATCGTGCCGAAGTGGAAGACGTTGAAGGCGACATAGCCGCCTACCAGTCCGCCCACGATCCCGAGCAGAATGGTGCCGATGACCCCCTCATTGCCGCCCAGAATCAGAGTGGCGACATAGCCGGCCACCGCGCCGACCACGATCCATGCGAAGATGCTCATCGTGTGATCCTTCCGAGGCTTCGCAGGCCACTTCGCCAGTCTGACGATCGTTCATGCGACACCATCGGTAGCGTATGGTATTGTGTGGAGCATGTCAACCGAACACTCGACCTCCGAGACGCCGCAGCTGACTCCAACCTCGTACCTGGTGCTGGGCCTTCTGGCCCGTGAGGGCCCGTCCACGCCCTACGACCTGAAGCGCCATGTGGCTGCGACGATCGGCCACTTCTGGTCCTTCCCGCACGCCCTGCTGTACAAGGAACCGCCACGCCTGGCGGAGCTCGGGCTGCTGACCGAACAGCGTGAGGAGGGTGGGCGGCGGCGGCGGCTCTTCTCGATCACGGACGCGGGGCACCAGGCTCTCCGTTCATGGCTCGCGCGTCCAGCGCGACAGCTTACGGAGCTCCGAGATCTAGCGTTGCTGCAGCTCTTCTTCGCCGATCTGGAGCCGACCGCGGCAAGGCTTGCCATCGCCCGTGAGCAGCTCGAGGTGCACCGGGCCCAGCTGGCCGAATATGAGGCCGGGCAGCGCACCGAGACCGGGAGGAACGGTTCAGTCGGCGTCACCCGGAGTCTCGAGCACTGGCGTGGGGTAACCCTGCCGATGGGTCTGCTCTACGAGCGGGCGGCAGTCGAGTTCTGGGGAGGCGTCGAGGGCAGCGTGGCTGCCGAGGAGACGGCCGCCGATCGTTCGCGGGCCGAAGATGATGGAGCGCCGATCGCACCGAACGGTGCCGCGGGGATCACCGGCGGCAGGGTCCAGGCCGACTGATCGCTAGCTCGGGGTCGCCCGGCGGTGCCGGGCGCAGAGCGGGAACTACTGCGCCGAGTCGTCCGGCCAGGGCGCGGGGCTCGGCGGGGCCGCCGTCGCCCGGCAATAAGCAGTTAGGCGTCAGCGAGAAGGGAGTCTGATCCGCGACGGACGCGTGGCAATGGCGCTGCCCGCGATGACCGCGGGCACCATGGCCGCAAGGGTGATCGGACGTCGTGCGCCCGCGAGGTAGAGCCCGACAGCAAGGCCGACCGAACCAGCGGCCAGCAGCCGCAGTGTCGGGTCGGACATCGTCTGCATCGTCGTTGCCGTCTCGTGGGCACCTGCGCGGGCGCGCTCGACGGCGTCCGGCAGATGGTCGGCGACCTGCGAGGCGCCGTTGCGCGCGGTGCCGAAGAGGTCCGGCACGCGGTCGAAGGCGCCCATGACGGCGACGCGTGCGCGGTCTGTGACCGAGCGCCCTTCGTCTGCGATCTCGCCGCCCGCTTCATGGGCGGCCTCGTCGAGGGTCGTGGCGGCCCGCTTCGGGGCTTCAGTGGTGGTCATCGGTGCTCCTCACATAGAGACGGCACCCTTTCGGGGCGCCGTCTCTGCTGTTCTCTGGCGATAGCGGGACGGTTAGCGATGGGTCACGCTTAGCCGCCTGATGGTCACGAACGCGGCGGCCGCGGCGAGACCGGCGAAGAGGACCATGGTCGATGGGTTAGTGCCCGAACCGCCATCCCCGGACCCGTTCGTGGTGGTCGGGGGCACTGTTGCGGGTGCGGGAGTGGGTGTGGCGGCGGGAGTAGGCGTGGCGGCGGCGGCCGGGGGTGGAGTGGGTGTGGCCGCGGCTACCGTGCACGCCGACGGGGCGATGACATTGGAGTCCAACGTTACCGCGCCTGACCGTGCCAGCGCTCTACCATCCAGCGATGCGCTGGTCGTGAGGGTGATGGATTCCTGCGCCAGGATGTTGCCCTTGAGGGCGGAGCGGGTACCAAGAGTCGCGGAGCTGCCGATCCGCCAGGTGACGTTGCAGGCCTGAGCCTGGCCGCTGAGGACCACGCTGCTGCCCGACGCCGTCGTAAGCGTGGAGGCGGCCTCGAAGATGAACACGGCGTTGGGATTGTTCTCGCCGTTGAGGGTGAGAGACCCCGTCAACAGGAACGCGCCATCCTGGGAAGCGTAGACCCCGGCCACCAGGACCTGTCCACCGAGCTCGGCGGCAAGGGTCGTGACAGGCGTGCGGCCTGAAGCATCGCTGTAGGCGGTGGTCAGGGCGTTCTGTGCCTGCAGCGCGGGGGCATCGGCGACGTGCTGGGTTCCGTGCAGCGTCACGGTCTCGAACCCAGTCACCGAGGTCCCCGGAGACAGCCCGACATCTCCGGTGATCGTGGTGGGACCGGTATTAGTGATGGTCGAGCTGGCCAGCACCGCGAAACCGCTCGCGGTGCCAAGCCCTACTGGCGGCTGCGCGGCAAGCGCCGGTCCTGTGAGAAAGACGGCCAGGAAGGCCGTCAAGCCGAGAATGCGCAATGCTTTCATGAGTGGCCTCCCTTACGTTCTCCGTGGTCGTTAAGCGGATCTCGCCCCCCGACCGATGGGTTTCTTAGTTCGATCAGGCGGGCTCGCGCCGGAAGATCCCAATTGCAGCGACAACGAGGAGTTCCACGATCGTCCAGCCGATGAAGGCCACTACCGCGGCGATGTCCAGGACGGAACCGCCGGCGCTCAGGGCATTGGTGTGGAGGATGCCGTCGAACGGCGCGACGAAGACCTGGCTCACGTTGAGGATCCCGGACACGAGTCCGTTGGCCTCGCGAGCATTGAGCACGAGGAGCACGATCCGCAGAGCTATGAGGCCCTGCACGATCCCGAATGCGAAGACCGCGATACGCCGGGCGAACTCGCCGTTGCTCGGTCCGGTCGTCTCGACCTTGACGCGCTGTTCTTGGATGGCCATCTGCGTGTGCCTGCCTTTCATGGTCCTACTTGACTGATCCGCAGCATATGGTATCTTATGGACTATGTCAACCGGACCGTTGAGTTCGACGTCTTATCTGGTCCTGGGCCTTCTGGCCCGTGAGGGCCCGTCCACGCCCTACGACCTGAAGCGCCATGTGGCTGCGACGATCGGCCATTTCTGGTCCTTCCCGCACGCTCTGCTGTACAAGGAACCGCCACGCCTGGCGGAGCTCGGGCTGCTGACCGAACAGCGCGAGGAGGGTGGGCGGCGGCGGCGGCTCTTCTCGATCACCAGAGCCGGAAGCGATGCGCTGCGGGCGTGGCTCGAATGCCCATCCTGGGAGGCGACGGAGCTCCGAGATCCCGGGTTGCTGCAGCTCTTCTTCGCGGACCAGGGGTCGTCCGAGACCCGGGGTGACATAGCGCGCGAGCAGCTGCCCATCCACCGAGCCAAGCTCGCCGGTTACGAGAAAGAGGAGCGACTGGATCGTGGCTCCGCAGGTACGAACGCCGGATACCTGACGCTGGAGCACTGGCGCGGCGAGACGTTGCGTATGGGCGTGCTCTACGAGCGGGCGGCGGTGGACTTCTGGGAAGGGGTGACGGCCAACGCCCTCGCCGACGAGGTGGCTCTCACCGCGATCGCGGTCTGACGATGATGGAGCTCTGCGTCGCCTCGAGGGACATGAGTAGGAGCTTTCGGCGGCGCAGCGTGAACGACCGGTCTACGGCGAGACCCTGACACACGATCCGAAGGGTTCTCGGCACCGACGCCTGAGAGCGCAGCGCGCTTCCACAAAGCGGTGCCTTCGGGTATCGCGACGATCCGTCAATTGGGTTCATCTGCAATTTCGGGCGCAGCCCGGGGGTACAATCCCCGAGGTGCCTTCCGGCGCCGAGGTCTGCGTGGCTGACACTGGTGGCGCCGGCTGTTGGGGGTTCTACAGGGGTAGGCGTGCCCAGGAAGCATCGTGAGATCGTCCCTGACAGTCTTGGGGAGTCTGCAGACGCGCGCCGTACCGAAGAGCCCGGCGCGGGACTGGCTGCTCAGGGACGGGCGGAACATGCGCTGCGCGCCTCTGAGGCCAGATACCGGCAGGCGCTCGCGGAGGCTCACGCGGCGCTGAACAGGTCCGAGGCGCTCTACAAGGTCACCCGATCGCTTGTGGCCGCGGAAACGGTCGTCGCGGTGCTCCAGCGTGTGGCGGACGCCGTTGCGGACGCCTTCGGGACAGACCGTGTGAACCTCTTCGCCCTCGACATGGACCGCAGGCTCGTGACCGGCAACTACCGTGGCGGGCCAGGCGCGGAGCGTGAGTTCTTCGCAGACTTCGACGAGCTGATGGAGGGGCTCGTCGGCTGGGTTGTGCGCAAGCGGAAGGTCACGATCTCTCCGGGCGGGGTTCGGGACCCGCGGGAGCCCCAGAACGTGCATAACCACCGTTCGGAATTCGTCCATGGGCCGATGATGGTTGCCCCGATCCTCTACCGGGATCGGACGCTGGGTGCGGTCACAGTGACGAACCTGCCCGATGGACGCCAATGGGAGCAAGCCGACGCGGACCTGCTCATGGCAATGGCGACTCAGGCGGCCGTGTGCGTGGAGACGGCGATGTTGGGCGAGTTGCTGGCGGCGGCTCGGTCCGAGTTGGAAGCCCGCGTCGCTCAGCGAACCGCGGCCCTGGCCGAGAGTGAGGAGCGGTATCGCCGGATCACGGAGGCGATCACCGACTATCTATTCCACGTCGAGCTGTCCGGCGAGGTTGTCACCAGCCGCAGGCACGGGCCGGGATGCATCGCGGTCACCGGGTACAGCCCCGGTGATTTCGATGCGGACCCGATGCTGTGGCTGGACATGGTTCGCGTCGAGGACCGCGACCTCGTCCTGCAACATGCACGCGACGTGGCGGCTAATCGGAGGATGCATGCCATCGAGCACCGGATCGTGCGCAAGGATGGTGTCGTGCGGTGGGTTCGAAGCACTCCCGTGCCTCAGTACGAGCCTGACGGTTCGCTGGTTGCCTATGACGAGCTAATTCAGGACATCACGGAGCGGCGTGCGTTGCAGGAGGAAGTTGTCCAGGCTCAGAAGATGGAGGGGATCGGCCGTCTGGCCGGGGGCGTGGCCCACGACTTCAACAACTTGCTGACGGCGATACTCGGCAACGCGGAGCTTGCGCTGCTGGATCTGGAGCCGGATCATCCGGCGCGGGCGAACATCGACGAGGTCACCAAGGCGGCCGAAGGTGCGGCTCGGCTCACGCGCCAGCTGCTCGCGTTCGCGCGGCGCCAGATAGTCGAGCCGGTTCCGCTCGATCTGAACGAGGTGATCCGGAGCTCGCTGGAGATGCTCGAGCGCCTGCTGGGGGAGGACATCGAGATCACCACGGCTCTCCACGATCCCCTGGGGGTCGTGGAGGCGGACCCCGGTCAGATCCAGCAACTTCTCGTCAATCTGGCGGTCAACGCCCGCGACGCGATGCCAAATGGCGGTCGACTGGCGATCGAGACGTCCAACGAGACCGTCACGGACGAGTACTCTGCGAGCCAGCCTTCGGTAGTCGCCGGGCGCTACGTGACCCTGGCGGTGACCGACACGGGAACCGGAATGAGCGACAAGGTGCTGGAGCACCTCTTCGAGCCGTTCTTCACGACGAAACCCCAGGGCAAGGGAACAGGCCTGGGTCTGGCCACCTGCCACGGCATAGTCACTCAGAGCGGCGGCAACATCTGGGTCCACAGCGAAGTCGGGCAGGGGACCACGGTCACCATCAATCTGCCCCAGCGTGGTGCGTCTCTCGATAGGACAGGGGAGCCCGCCGCACCTGAGCTATCGGCTCGAGGAACGGAGACGATCCTGGTGGTGGAGGATGAGGCCAGCGTCCGTCGTCTTGCGGTGCTGGGCCTGCGATCGAAGGGTTACCTCGTTCTGGAGGCCAGCAATGCCGCCGAGGCGCTGCGGATCGCCGCGACCGAGCACGAGATCGCGCTCGTGGTGAGCGACGTGCTCATGCCGGGTATGCACGGCCCGGAGCTGGCGTCCCGCCTCCACGAGCTCCGTCCCGAGGCGCGGGTGATCCTGACTTCCGGCCACACAGATGTCCCGGAGGCGTTCCGCGATGGCGACGGGAAGCTGATCCCGTTCTTGCAGAAGCCCTTCACTCCCGATGGCCTGGCCCACAAGGTGCGTGCGGTCCTGGAAGGGAGCGGCGGAGCTGGGGCGCCCGACCGGAGACGAGCGGGGCTGGACGGCGAGGCCGATCGCGAGCCGTTGTCGCATCGTTAGCGGGCCCGGACGATCTCTCGCAACACCGGAGTAGGCGACCAGTGCCTCACGTTCGAAGCCGACGACTCATCCGGCTTCGCCGAGGCGTCGCCCTCGGCTAGGCCGGTACCTCCTCCGACCCGTGCACGGATTCGGTCGCGGCCTTGATCATGCGTCCACGCCGCCAAGTGGTTCAATACTGTCATGCGCCCTAAGATCGCCCAGCGCTGGCAGCAGCAGCTCGCCTGGCTCGACGGCTGGTTCGGGCTTGAGAAGGCGGACCGCCACGCCTTTGATCCGGCCGAGCGGGAGCTCTTCGAGGCGCTTTCCCGTACCTGGCTGGCCGCGGAGGACAAGATCGGGGCGCTCGAGGCGACGAGCGCGCGTTTCGGGCGCGACCGCGTCCGGGCCATGATCGATCGTCTCTGCGCCGACGAAACGAGCGCCTACTGGGGCCAGCTCGCCATGAGCGAGGGGCGGAGCCTGGACGATCTCGTGCGGCTGCTCTGGGAGCCCCTGCCGGCTCAGGGCTTCGAGTTCGAGATGGAGCGTGTTCCGGACGGGCTCCGGATCCGGTGCACCCGCTGCCCCATCGCCGACCTGGCGGATGAGGTTCGCGCCGGCGGGGCTACCGGCGGCGGTCCGGACGCGCACGAGTGGCTCTACGCGATGGTGTGCTCGACCGACTTCCACGTGACCGCCGCCTTCGACCCGCCGATTCGCTTCGAGCGGAAGAAGACACTCATGCAGGGCAACGACTGCTGCGACCACGCCTACCTCGTGGAGCGGCTGGAACCTCACAGAGGAGACCAACGGCAGTGAGCACAGTTCCGAACATCCTGCTCAATAACAGCGTCGAGATCCCGCAGCTCGGGTTCGGCGTCTTCCAGATCAAGCCGGAGGAGACGAAGGCCGCGACACTCGAGGCGCTGAAGGTTGGCTACCGGCACATCGACACGGCCGAGATGTACGGCAACGAGCGGGAAGTCGGCCAGGCCGTTCGAGACTCCGGCATCGATCGCGCCCAGGTCTTCATAACGAGCAAGCTCAACAACGGCTTCCATGCCCACGACGGGGCTCTTGCCGCGTTCGCTCGATCGCTCGAGGCCATGGAGCTCGATTACCTCGATCTCTTCCTGATTCACTGGCCGCTTCCGGGCATCGGCGACTACGTCGAGACCTGGAAGGCGCTCGAAGAGATCTACGGCTCCGGGCGCGCCAAGGCAATCGGCGTCTCCAACTTCCAGCCCCATCACCTCGAGCGGCTAGCCCGAGAGACCACCGTCGTTCCGGCCGTCAATCAGATCGAGATCCACCCGTATTTCACCCAGGAGGACGTGCGGGCGTTCGACAGGGAGCATGGGATCGCCACGGAAGCGTGGTCGCCGATCGCGCAGGGAGAAGTGCTGGACGACCCGACGATCGGACGCATCGCCGGGCGGCTGGACCGCACGGCGGCTCAGGTCACCCTCCGCTGGCATGTCCAGCGCGGGGACATCGTCTTCCCAAAGTCGGTGACGCCGTCGCGAATCGCGGAGAACTTCGCCCTCTTCGACTTCGAGCTCACGGACGACGACATGCGTGAGATCTCCGGCCTTCACCGCAATGGCCGCCGCGGCCCTAACCCGGACGAATTCAACTGGATCCCCTGAAGGCGCGGAACGACCGCGACTACCGGAACGCCGCGCAACCCGGCTGCGCGGTCACTACGGCTGGTAGAGCTCGGCCAGGGCGAAGACCTTGTCGCCGTCCCAGCCTCCAGCGATTAGAACGCGGCCGTCCGCGAGCAACGTGGCGCTCTGGCGGTCGCGTGGGCTCGCGAGGGAGCCGGCCGGACTAAACGTGCCGCTCGCCGGGTCATACAGCTCGGCGGCGGCGGTGAAGTTGGAGCCGTCCGAGCCGCCGGTCACGAGCACCTGGCCGTTCGGGAGCAGCGTGGCGGTGTGGGTGTCGCGAGCGGCAGCCATCGCGCCGGTGGCGCTGAATGTGCCGGCCTTCGGATCGTAGAGCTCGGCCGACGAGTAAGCCGACTTGCTGTTCCAGCCTCCGGCAAACAGGACGCGGCCGTCGGGAAGAAGCGTCGCGGTATGGAAGTCCCGAGCGGTGGCGAGCGAACCGCTGGCGCTGAACTTGCCGGTCGCGGGGTCGTACAGCTCGGATGAAGAGAGCTGTGTCGAGCCGCCGTATCCTCCGGCGATGAGGACGCGACCGTCCTGGAGCAGCGTGGCGGTGTGGAAGTTGCGAGCGTGGATCAATGAGCCCGTCAGTGTGAACTTGCCGGTGGCGGGGTCATACAGCTCGGCTGAGGGCACCTGCGAATCACCGCCCCAACCTCCAACGATGAGGACGCGGCCGTCAGGCAGCAGAGTGGCTGTGTGGTCGTCCCGTCCATTGGCCATCGAGCCGGTCAGGGTGAACTTGCCGGTTGCGGGGTCGTACAGCTCGGCCGAGGCTAGAGAAGTGGTGTCGTCGTTGCCGCCGGCGATGAGGACGCGGCCGTCCTTGAGCAGCGTGGCGGTCGGGAAGTAGCGTCCGGTGGACATCGACCCGGTGGCAGTGAACTTGTTGGTGTCGGGGTCGTACAACTCGGCTGAGACCACGCCCTTCGCGCCGTCGATGTTCTCGCCGCCGGCGATGAGGACGCGGCCGTCGGCCAGAAGCGTGGCCGTGTGGCTGTCGCGCTCGGCGATCATCGAGCCGGTCGAGGTGAAGCCGGCGGGGGGCTTGGTCGGTGTAGGAGATGGCTTCGGAGTCGGTTTCGGGGTCGGCGCCGGAGTCGCCGAAGCCGGCGCGGCTGTCCGAGTGCCGAGGGCGAGCCCTGATGGCCCGGGCGAGGCATGTGTGCCACCACCCGAGGTGACGAAGAAGGCGCCGACGACTACGACCGCGACGATGCCAAGGCCCACAAGTAGGGGCGTGGAATTGCGAGCGGCGGGAGCCGGCGGGTAGCCTGTTCCCGGCGGGTAGCCGGGAGGTTGGCCGTAGGCCTGGGGCTGCTGCGGGTACGCCGGCGGTTGGGAGTAGACCGGAGGTTGGCCGTAGGCCTGGGGCTGCTGCGGGTACGCCGGCGGCTGGGTGTAGCCGGGAGCGGACGGCGGCGGTGCGGCGGGGGTCGGAGGGACGGGTACCCCAGCCGGCCCGGCGGGCGAAGCCCAGGCAGGCGGCGTCGCGTCAAGTCCCCGCCCGCAGACCGGGCAGAACCTGGCGCCGACGGGAGATTGAGTGCCGCAGTTGGGGCACCGTATCGTGCCCTGGCTCGAGTTATCAGTCACAAGGCACCACCTCTGTGACGGACCGCGTCGGGTCCGAATCCGCCGGACGACACATGTGGCAAAAGGAACGCCGACCGCCATCGAGTCTAGCGATCGGAGGCGACCAGGGCATGCCCGTCACGCATGCGTCGGTCTCCACCGCACCCCGACCCGGCTGGGCCACTCGGCCGTCTCGAGTCCTTCGGCGGGCGATGGCCGCGAACTCCGACGACGACGGCTCGAACGGCCGCCCGGCGACGACACCGAGTACGGCGCAACCTCCAGGCCGGCCCCGTCGAGCTCGGCGCGAGAGCCTCCCGGTCGAAGTACTGGAGCCAGTTGTAGATGATCCTGGTTCGGTGCGGCTCGACGATCTCGTACTGGTCGACAGGGCCAATGGCCAGAGTGTGCCGTGTGACTACACTCTGACCTGTGTTGCGACCGGGTAGCCTCTGTAGCAGGAGCGACGAGCCTGAAGCCAAACGGCCTGCGCCGGCATTGGTAGCCGGCGGGTCTGTCACGGTCGAACCCGCATGCAGGCGCGCCCGTGACAAGGAGCGGCTTCGAAGGGTCGGTCCGTTCATTCTGGCGCTTGGGCTCCTGATGGTCGTGGCGGCTTGCAGCGGCGGTCAGGGATGGCCCACCTTCGCCCCGTCGCCCACCTCAGCGCCCACTCCCACGCCGACCCCCACTCCGACGCCGACCCCTACGCCGACCCCTACGCCGACCCCTACGCCGACCCCGACGCCGACCCCGATGTCGACCCTGGACAGCTTCAAGGCCACGGTCGCGCGCACGGACTTCCAGGCGCAAGGACCCGTGGCCGGGTCAATTGCGGTGACCACCGTGCTCGGCTCGACCTCAGGCTCAGTCACGGGAGCGTTCAAGGTGAAGGGCGGAGACAGCGCCTTCTCGATCACATCGAAGGTCCTGGGAATCACGACCACGAATGACAACATCGTCGTGGGGGGCTGGTCGTACTCGCGGACGAACGGAGGTGGATGGACCAAGACGCCGGCCTCGGGCAAGACTCTCCAGGGTTTCGTGGGAGGCGGCGTCGTTCTCGTCGATGAAGGCGTCGAGGTCAAGTTCGGCAGAGAGCTTCATCAGTTGATCGTCGCCAACATGGCCGGCGTTGACCTCTCTGCGTTCGGCATCAGCGCCGGTTCCGGTCAGGAGAACCTCAGGGTCAGCAGTCTGTCCTTCTGGGCAGAGAACGACGGGACTCCGGCGGGCCTGACCATCGAGGCGTCGCTCGATCAGAAGATCGTCAGCACGCCTTCCCATGAGACGGTGGTCCTTGACATCACCATCGACACGTTGTCGGGCGTGACGATCACGGCACCAATAGGCTAGGCCATACCAGCCAGGTGCCCTCTCCGCATCACTCGCCGCTGCCGGCGCAGTGCCACGAGTCCTGAGACAGGCGACGGCTATGAGCGCAGAATGGTCACTCCAGCCGACGGAGACCCCGGCATCCCAGACGAGGACCAAATGACGAAGAGGTCGAGATACGAACGCGAAAAGCGCGCGGCAGAGAACGTGCGGGTGAAGCAGATCACTGCCGATTGGGAGCGCGCAATTCCTCCTGAGCGCGCGGCGGCCTTCGCGGCCCAGGTAGAAGCGGCCCGCGCACGTGGGCCACTGCCCCCTCCGCCGGACATGGCCCCCGGGACGGCTCCGCGCCCTCCGCGCCCCGGCCACGAACCGCGCCCGGAGAAGAAGGAAGAGCCGCGCCGCACGAGGTACTAGGTCGAGCCTGGTTCAATCGGTCGTCTCGGCGAATCGCTCGATCGCGTCGCCTTCTGCCCTCCAGGTGATCCATGAGCGCATCACTCGCGCTCTTCGGCCATGCCGCAGCCCCGATGTCGCGTGATCCCGGTAGTCCAGATCCCCAATGCGGATGTGGACAGCGGTACGGTGGGCCCCCAGAATTCGGCCGGGGAACGAAGGGTAGAGGCCCCGCGAGTCGGCATGACTGGGTGGGGCCATTCCCTCACGAGGAGCGTGAAGAAGGTGGACGAGCACTCAGGGTTCGATCTGGCAGGGGGTCGAGGCCCACGACCCGGCGCGCCGGCCCGTAGGACGATCCGGGTCGGTCTTTGTCTGGTCCTGTTCGCGGGCCTGGCGGCGGCCTGCGGAAGCAGCAGCGGCAGCGGCAAGCCGAGTCTGAAGAGCGGCCAGCCCAGCCAGGGCCCTGTGGCCTCCGCCAACGGGCCCTCGGCTACCTTCGACTCCACCGCATTTGCTTCCGACGGCGGTGGGTTCGGCTCCTTCGGCTCGGTACTCGAGGACGCCGGCTACACGGAGCGCTATGGGGGCATGGACGGGCTCGACCACCTGAAAGAGGCCTACGCCATCATCACCCAGGGCCTGCCCACGGCCGTGGATCTGAACCAGGTCAAGACCGAGGCGCCCGGCAAGATCTCGTGCGAAGTGAGCGTCGAATGGCAGCCCATGGGGCGTCGTGACACCGTCCTCCCACCCGGCGGCCACGGCGAGCGCATCTACGAGCTCGACGTTGACCTTGGGCCTTATGTCAAGGGCGGCGATGCCGTCGCGTACGTCTGGTTCCTGAGCCGCGCCGACGGTGACGCGCTCGACAAGATAGACCTCACTGCCACGCCTGCCGCGTATCCGACCCAGGCGTATAGCTTCAAGATCGACAACGGGACGGCCGGCGCCCTGCTGAACCTGCTCTGGGTGAAGGGCGCGTCTCCGTCTGTAACCGACTAGCCGGTCCGGGCAGAAGGCTCTCGTCTGCCGAGGGCATTCGGTCCGCCCGGTCGCGGCGCTATTTCACCTGGCGGAGATACACGTCCGTTGGCGCAAACACCTCCGGCCAGGTGTAGCCCGCTGCCTCTCTCCCGAGCACACCGATACCGTCGATGGCCGAGATCTCGATCGGGCCGTAGACGTGCGGGAAGAGAGTCGAGTCCGGAACGGCGGCCGCGCGCATCCCGTCGACAGGCACCGCGTCTTCGTACCTGGTCTGCGACGCCAACTTCGTCGGATCGACTCGAAGGAGTAGCAGCTTCTCCAGAGCGCCGCCGAAGTAGTCGTTCGCGACCGGAATGACGGCAGCCTCTGAGGAGCAATGCACGAAACCCACGTCTCGCAAGCTGGCCGGCTCGTAGACGTCCCCGGCCAGGCAGGTCAGGAACTCTCCGTCTTTTACGATGTGGTAGATCAACGTCGTTCTCGCGGTCAGGCCCGCGAGCTCGGCGAGCCCGCGGGGCTGCCGTTGCTCGCCGCCGCCAACGCCCGCCTCTAGTCCTGGTCTTCCGTGAGTGCGTCGTAGAACTCGACGTAGTCGTCCGGCGTGCTGCTCTCGCGCAGCTTGATGGCCATGCGCGGGTGCATGTTGAGCTGGCCGGTCAGCATGTACGGGATCGAGTAACCCCAGTCGAGCTCCTTGCGCAGCGGCACGAACAGATCCTGCACGCACTCGAGCACCGGCCGAAGGTGGAACTTGGGGTTCTTGAGAAAGCCCAGGAGCAGCTCGGTCGGGCAATTCCCGGCTCCCCGGCCCAGGCCGCAGATCGTGGCGTCCAGCCAGGTCGCGCCAGCGAGCATCGCCTCGATGGTGTTGGCGTAGGCGAGCTGCTGGTTGTTGTGGGCGTGGATGCCTACCGCCTTGCCGGCCTCCCGGGCCAGCTTCACGAACTTGCCGGTCAGGTCTCGTATCTGCTCGGAGTAGAAGGCACCGTAGCTGTCGACCACGTACACGACGTCCACGGGGCTCGCGACGATCACTTCCAGGGCGTCGAGTAACTCGTGCTCCGGGACGGCGGAGAGGGCCATCAAATTGAGCGTGGTCAGATAGCCCTTGTCGTGGGCGTCCTTGACCATGTCCAGAGCGGTGGGGATCTGGTTGACGTACGTCGCGACACGAATGCACGACAGAACGCTCTGGTCGCGCGGCAGGATGTCCGTGTGGTAGTCGGTCCGCTCGGCGTCGGCCATGACGGTCAGCTTGAGGCCCTCGGGCCCCGCAACCGTTCCCGCGGCGGCGGCGTCGTCGACGATCCGGCGCAGATCGTCTTCGGTCGAGTACTTCCATGGGCCGGAGTCCGAGAAGACCTTGCGGTCCGCTTTGTACCCGAGCTCCATGAAGTCGATCCCGGCAGCGACGCCGGTCTCGTAGACGCGCTGCACGAAGGAGTGTTCGAAGCGGTGGTCGTTCATCAGACCGCCGTCCCGGATCGTGCAGTCGAGGATCTTCAGCTCCGGCCGGAAGGTCACCCATGAGTCGATGTGTCGCGCGCCGGTATCGCCGCCCTGGGCAGTCAAGTGGCCGCTCCTCTGTCGTTCGTCTGGGGTTCGCTGGGACGTGCCGGGCACATTAGCGGGCCCGGGTGGCCAGAGTCAACGCGGAACCTACTACGACGGGGTAGGGGATGGGCTGGCAGCGCCGTCGTCCTCGAGTCGGTCGCCAGCCGAGAGTCAGGTGGCGGCAGTACATCCGGCGTTCCGGGAATCGGCCGGTCGTACGGCTTGAAACGGGCGGCGTATCCCCGACAGTCCATCCATGCGCCGAACTGCGGCCCCGCGGTCGTCCCTCGATGCCCTGGACCAGTGGGGTATCAAGTTCCCATTGCTCCCCGAGGATCCCGATGGGCTCGTGCTGCCGAGATCGCCGAGCCTCGCCCGGGCCGTCTCTTCCTGGCGCCTCTCGATCCCGACGTTGCTGCCGAGGCGTGGCGCCGCGCTCGATCAGTGGGGCATCGAATTCCCGATACCGGTCGACCAGCTGGCCGCATTCGCTCAGAACCGCCGGAGCGGCTGTCTCGAGACCTGCACCTCCGTCCTCGCCGGCCGCGCGCGCGGCATCTCCCAGGCCGGTGCATGGGCCGCGGTCCTTGCGGTCGTCGTTGCCGGGTCAGCCCTTGCCGTCAATGCGCCCGCCTCTGCCGGCGCCGCGCCTAGCCTCGGGGCACCCACAGGCGGTCTCTCAGCCGCTGAGTCACCGGTAGCCATCGTCGAAGCAGACGCGGCTCAGGTTGCGAGTCTGCCATCGCTCACGGAGGAACCGTCGGCGACCTCGATCCCGACAGCCGGGCCCACGCCGGGCGCGACCTGGAACCCGAGTCCCGGGCCGACACCGGGCGGGTCCCTCGCCGGGCAGCCGTCGCCGATCCCGAGCCCGACACCCGGGCCGACGCCGACGCCGAGCCCGACCTTGCCGGCCCAGGCAATCGCGATCAAACCTCCCTCGTACCCGCCGGCGCCCGCCGTAGTCGTGGCAAGTCCGTCTGCAGCGGCGGTGCGTGTCGTTCCAACGGTCCAGGACGCGAGGAACTACCTCGTCGCCCGACTGGGCGCCGGGGTGGATCGACGGTGGGGCCGGTCTCAGTCCCAGTGCGCCAGCCTGATATTCGAGGACGAGGCGCGCTGGGATCCGCATGCCACCAACAGGAGGTCAGGCGCCTACGGCTTGCCCCAGGCCTACCCGGCAAGCAAGCTGGGCAACTGGGCAGAAGCCAAGGCCGCGGCAGCGGCGAAGGCCGGCGATGCCGAAGCCGCCTGGTTGTACCGGGCATGGCGGGACAACCCGGTAGTCCAAGCGGAGTGGGGCGTCGACTACATGACCGAGCGTTATGGATCACCGTGTGCCGCCCTGGCGTTCCGGACCGAGCGCGGCTGGTACTGAACCTCCGGCTCCTGGGCGTTCCTCAGCCTGATCGCTCGTGGAGCGGAGTCTCCGCGAAGTATCAGAACTGGGTGATGAAGGCCCACGCCTGCGGGGGGTTCCAGCTGGTGATCTGACCGGTATCGTGCGGGTTCGGGGTGTGGTCACCGTCGAAGGCGCACCATTCAACCGGGTACTGGGGGGAGCCACCCTTGTACGTCGTGCAGATGTGCGTCCCGCTGCCCACCGCAGGCTCGGGAGGATTCTGCGGTGTCACGCCGTTCACCTGCACGAAGTGGTCACGCAGACTCCGCCCGTTTGAGATGTCGAGGACGCTGTCGCCCAGGCCGTGCGATGCGTAGAAGGCGATGGGCTTCGTGCCGCCGTCGCAGCCGCTGAGGGGCGAGCCCGAGTAGAGCGCGACTCCCCGGAACACGTTGGGCCGAGCGCATGCGACCGCGTAGGACATGGCGGCGCCGAAGCTGAACCCGGTGGCGAAGATCCGGCCCGTGTCGATGCACAGTCCCGCCTCGAGCTGGGCGAGCATCACGTCGGTGAAGGCCACGTCTTCCCCGTTGGTATTCGGCCAGCCCGTGGCCTGACCCGAACCCAGGCCCACCGGCGCGACGAAGATGGTGCTGTTGTTGGCCAGGTCCCAGAGGCCGTAGAACGGGCTCTCCGAGGCCCCGGTACCGTCTATCACTTGCTGTGCCGTTCCGCTGCCCCAATGGTAGGCAATGACGAGCCGGTACGGATGCTTGCTGTCGTAGTTGTCCGGGGCGCGGAGGATGTACGAGCGCGTGCCGTTGCTCTCGACGGTGATCGACCCGTTCGCCAGTGCGGGGCTCTTACCGCAGCCGGCGCTTGGCTTTGCGTCGGCGCTGGTGGTAGGCGGTGGGGCGGGGGTCGGGGTCGGAGTCGGGGGCGGGGGAGTGACGGTGGTGCCGCCGCCGCTGACCGTGATGCCGTTGATCTTGGGGTTCTCGGTGCCGGATATGAACTTGATCACCACCAAGCCGCTCGAGTCGGCGGTCGTAGTGAACGTCTTGGCGATGGCGCGGTTCGGGCCTCCGGCGCCGGCGTAGATGTCGAACTTGGAAAGGACCGTCGTGCCGTTGATGGTCACGTCGAACAGCCGCTGGCCCTGGCTGGACAGGATTGTCTCGGCGAAGTAGAGGGTGACGGTCTGCGCGCCCGAGCGGTCGGGGATGGTGTACGTCATCGCTCCGTACCGCTCGGTGTTGAAGATCGCCGCGGGCGGCGGGTTGGACGTGATCTGCGACATGTCGATGGTCGCGCTGTTGCCGTAGGTGGCGCCGCCGGTGAAGAACTGATCGGCCGCGAAGGCGCCCGTCTGCGGGCCGCCGGCGTTGATGGAGACGAGACTCGCCTGGCCGCCGGCGTCGGGGACGGCGGCGCTGGGGGCGGCGGTGGTCGACGACTGGACGGCTGCGGGCGTCGCAGAGCCTCCGGGACTGACCGTGACCGTGCTGGTCGAGCCGGAGCACGCCGTGAGGCCGCCGGCCAGGAACGTGAGCCCCGCAAATACCTTCAGGAGTCGTGTCGCTTCCATTGCCCAATGGTAGCCCGGGTCCGGCGTCGGCGGCCAAGACACGGAACCGGCAAGCCGACCGCCCCGCGCGGACCACGCGGCCGCGGACAGGACGGGGAGGGCGCCGAGCTGCCGCCGGCCCTTGCGGGACTGCAGCCAGGATCCGGGACCCGAGCCGGGCTGCCTGGCGAGCCGTCGGCCGGTCTCGGCTCATTCATTCCCGGGGATCGTTCACACTCGACGGGCGGTCGAACGACTAGGAGGCATCGAAAGTGTCACGAGACGATGAGCGCCTGGCGCGCTCGCATGAAGAACCGGTAGTCGGTGGGTTGCCCGAAGCCCCGGGGATCCGAGCGGCTATACAGCTGACGCCGGCGCTGGGCAGCCATCTTCTCGGGCTTGCCGACGCCCTCTTGGTCGACGCCTACCCAGGCGCCACGATCCAACGCGCCGAACGGGAGATGCTCGCCGAAGCCGTATCGGCGGCCAACCACTGCTTCTTCTGCATGGACTCCCATGGGGCGCATGCCGCCGCTCTTCTCGAGAAAGGCGGCGCAACACAGCTGCTGCCGCTGATCGACGCGGTCAAGATCGGGTCATTCGACCAGTTCTCGCCCAAGATGCGGGCCTTGATCAAGATCGCCCGCACGGTGGGACGAGCGCCTCGCGACCTCACAGCGGGCGACGTTGCGACCGCCCGGGCGGCAGGTGCGACGGACGCCGACGTGCAGCTCGCGGTGCTCATCGCGTCCGCATTCTCCATGTACAACCGGATGGTCGAAGGCTTCCGGGCCCGAACTCCGTCGGACCTGGCGATGTATCGGCCCCGCGCCGCCCAGATCGCGGAGCAGGGCTATAGCGTTCGACCGGTTGCCGCCGTCGCCAACCGAGACTGAACCGGCCCGGCCCGCTGGCTGAACGGCGACCGAGATGTAGCCAATCTGCTGGCGCGGATCCCCGGTTCGGGTGCCCGACTGTTCGGCGGGAGCTTCTCAGGGAACTCGGTCGAGCCAGGCGGCGAGTCTGTATATTTGGGTGGCCCGCACCGCCGGTACCCAACGCTGGACGGTGAGACGTGGTCGACGGCAGGCAGCCTGGGCATTCCGGTGTTTCGGAGAGCGTGTCGGGAGGCGAAGTGACGCAGAGCACGATCTCGCCGGGGAGGACCATCTCCCTCGGCGGCCACCGGTATCCGCTGATCCTGCCCAGCATCCGCGACCCGCGACTCGGGATCGCGGCCGTAGTGCTCAGTCTTCACGCCCTGGGGCAGCTCGGCCTGCATTGGCCGCTGAGCGTGCCCCAGATCCTGGCGGCGATCCTGACCTGCGCCGTCCTGGAGGTCGGGATCACGTTCGCGCGGAGCCGGATCATCGTCTGGCCGGCCAGCGCCCTCCTCACCGGCAGCGGCGTGGCGCTCCTGATGCGCGTCGTCGGGACACCCGCGGATCACCCTTGGGCAACGAATGGCCTGTTGCTGTTCGCCGGCGTCGCGGCGTTCTCGCTGCTCCAGAAGTACGTCATCCGGTACAGGGGCAAGAACCTGTTCAATCCATCCAACGTCGGCCTGGTGCTGGCCTTCCTCGTGTTCGGCAACGCTCGACTGGAGCCGCTCAACCTGTGGTGGGCGCCGCTCAACTTCTGGATGATCGCGGCCTACGCGATCATCATCGTCGGCGGGACCTACGTGGTCTGGCGGGCGAGAATACTGACGCTGTCGGTGACGTTCTTCGTCGCATTCAGCATCCTCCAGGGAATCCTTGCAGCGTCCGGCCACTGCATCACTGCCAACTGGGCGTTCCAACCGGTGTGTGGCGCGGAGTACTACCGCATCATCGTCACGTCGCCGGAGGTGTTGATCTACGCGTACTTCATGGTCACGGATCCTCCAACCGTGCCGCGAGGCCGGGTCGGGAGGTTCGTGTTCGCCCTTTGTGCGGGCGCGTCCACCACGCTCCTCATGGCGCCGCAGACGGATGAATTCGCGACCAAGGTGGCGCTCCTCGGCGGCCTCACGATCCTCCTCCTTGCCCATCCGCTGTTCGACCGCGTCCTGCCGGAAGCGCGCTCGGCGCAAGACACCCTCAAGGGGTTCGCGACCAGGCTCGTGACCGGCGGCCGTCCAGGCCTGCTCCGCCCGGTCGCTAGCGTGGGGACGATGGCCGTGGTCGTGGCAGTCGTCGGCGCCGGGGTGGTCTACGCCGGCACGCCGGCGCGCGCTGCCGCCGTGCCCAACTCGATGGAAGCCCTGAACTCGGTGACTTACCAGGTCAATCCCGAGACGCTGCCACCGATCACCGTCAACCAGTCGGTCAAGGACTGGGATCACGCGATCGCGGACAGCGCACCGCAGCTGCTGGTGATCCTGGCCCAGAACCTGGACGTCGAAAGCCAGGCACTCCTCAAGCCGGACGCCAACCTGTTGACTGCCGTAGATCACGGCGACCGGCTGGCGCAGATGCAGGCCCGGCTGAAGAGCGACTCCGCAGCCGGCACCTGCGTCGTCGATCTCTACAAGTTCGATTCGGTCAACGTGACCCTGATCGTGCCGTTCGGTGTCCAGACGGGCCTGAGCCTCGGCTTCGACTCGAAGGGGACGGTGACCCACGAGACCCACGACTCAGCCGGGAAACTCGTCTCGACACAGTCGTCCCAGTTCGCGAGCACGTTCGCGATTCGCCGGGCGACCGGGGCGCGCTGGCTCAACGTGGCCGTGCTTCCACCTGGGACCGGCTCGTGAGCCGACCCTCTCGATAGCCGATAGCCGATAGCCGATAGCCGTATGTCGCCGCGAACTCCGACCTGGCTGACACGTCCAAGAGGAGCCATCATCGCCGGAGTGGCCGTGCTGGCGATCGTCGTCGCGGCCGGCGGGTACGCGTTCAGCCAGGCGCAGTCGAGCGGGAGTTCGTCCGGGACGCCGTCCTTCGTCGACGAGACGACCTCGGCCGGCATCAACCAGACGTATGACGGCGGGGCCACGTTCGACACCGGTGGCGGCGTGGCGGTCTTCGACTGCAACGGCGACGGCAAGCCGGAGATCTATATGGCGGGCGGCACGAACCCCGCCGTGCTCTACCGCAACGACAGCCAGGTCGGGGGCGCGCTCCGCTTCACCGCCATCCACGATCCCGCCACGGACCTCACAGGGGTCACGGGAGCCTACCCGATCGACATCGACGGCGACGGCAACCCCGACCTGGCGGTCCTGCGGGCAGGCGGGAACGTCGTGCTGCGGGGCCTGGGTGGCTGCCGGTTCGAGCGGGCGAACGACGCCTGGGGAATCGACGGCGGGAACGGTCTGTCTATCGCCTTCAGCGCCACCTGGGAGGCTACGAACCAGCTCCCGACCCTCGCCTTCGGCCGCTTCCGCACGTTCAAACCGAACGGCGACCTCTCGCTCGACTGCGACTCGCCCATGCTCCTGCGTCCCGATTCCTCCGGCACGCGATACGCCGCGGCCATCAGCCTGGAGCCGGGCTACTGCCCGCTCTCGATCCTGTTCAGCGACTGGAGCGGCACGGGCGAGAAGGACCTGCGGGTCGCGAACGACCGCAACTACTACATCGGCGGCCAAGAGCAGCTCTGGCGGATCCCGCCGGGCGAGGCCCCGAGTCTCTACACGGCGGCCGACGGCTGGGCGTCCGTGCAGATCCAGGGCATGGGGATCGCGAGCTACGATCTGGCCGGGAACGGCCGGCCGGACTACTTCCTCACCAGCCAGGCCGATAACAGGCTGCAGGAGCTGACCGGCGGGACGGGCCGGCCGACCTACCACGACATCGCCCTGAAGAGCGGCGTGACCTCCGCGCGGCCCGGGGCGGGGGGCGACATCCTGCCGTCCACCTCCTGGCACCCGGAATTCCAGGACGTGAACAACGACGGCCTCATCGACATATTGATCACGAAGGGAAACCCGAGCGCGGTGCCCGAATACGCTTCGCGTGACCCGAGCGCCCTCTTCCTGGGGCGACCGGACGGCACGTTCGCGGACGCGGCCGAGGCGGCCGGCATCGTCGACTACGACCGGGGCAGGGGAGCGGCTATGGCCGACTTCAATCTCGATGGCCAGGTGGACCTCGTGGAGATGTTCTACCAGGCCCCCGCGAAGCTCTGGCGCAATGTGGGCACCGGCTCGGCGGCCAACCCCGCGCCGATGGGCCACTGGCTGGGCATCAGGCTCTCCGAACCGGCCCCGAACGCGGACGCGGTCGGGGCCTGGATCGAGGTCCAGGCCGGCGGGAAGACACTCCGGCGCGAGCTGACGGTGGGCGGCGGGCATGCGTCCGGCGAGCTCACCTGGACGCACTTCGGCCTCGGGTCCGCTACGTCGGCCCAGGTCCGGGTCAAGTGGCCGGACGGTACCGTGGGCCCGTGGCTGCCCGCCGGCGCCGATACGTTCCTGGTGGTCACGAAGGGCGCGGCCGAAGTGAGCCCGTGGCGGCCGCAGGTGTCTACGGGGTAGCGCCGGCGTCCTGTCCCTTCGCAGGCTGGCAGCTCCCGCCTGTCGCTATCCGGAAGCAGATCAGGGTGAACCACGCGATCGCGAGCCCGAACAGGATCGCCCGCTCGCCCGACATCGGCACCAGGAGCAGGGTCGAAACGAACTCCATGGAGATCAGCACGTACAGAAGTCGCACGATCATGTCGCGCGACATGCGGGTGCAGATCAGCGCCCCGGTAGGCGCTCCAATGGCAACGATCGGGACGGCGGCCAGCCACATGTCCACCACAGGGCCCGTGAAGTCGTTCATCAGGAAGACGTGCGTGGCAAACCCGGCCCAGCTCACCACGGTTAGCAGGACCACGGTAGTCGGCGTCACGACGCGCTCGCAGACGCGGAAGCCCAGGACGAGCAGGGCGAACATGATGGTGTTCTCGCCGAGGCCGGCGGCGCCGGAGAGCAACCCGCCGACAAGGCCGGCGCCGAACAGGACTGCCCGTTCCCTCGAGCCGACCCGCTCGAGCTCGTCTCGTCTGTCGGGGGCGCAGCGACGGCTTATCCAGAGCGCGAGCGCCAGGCTGACCAGGATGGCCGTGAAGAGCAGTCGCACGCTCGGTGCGTCGAGCCGCGGTGCCAGCGCGAGCGAGCTCACGACGACGCCCAGGACGGCCCAGGGGGCCCCGTTGCGGATGGCCCTCCATTCCACCGGAACCCGGTTGAGAACGATGGTGAGAGTAGCGGCGCCCATGCCCACGCTCTGGATGGCAAACGTGAACAGGCGCGCCTGCGGGGCCGGAACGGCGAGCACCTTCGTCATCACCGGGAAGGCAATGGCGCCGCCGCCTTCGGACGTCCCGCCGCCGACCAGCGAGCCGAACACCATGGTCAGCGAGACCTGCCAGTGGTTGGCCACGGCCTGGAGGGCCCGATCGCCGCCGAGGACGAACCAGACGACGAAGACCGTCGCGCCCAGCGCCAGGTTGGTCCCTGCCATTCGCCAGAGGGCGGGCCGCGCCGCGGCGGGCGCCGGCGTTCGGTCGAGTTCGGATGGCATGGCGGTCGCGCTCACGGGCACAATTGTGGCAGGACCGGAGGCCTGGAGCGCCGTCGCGGCGACGTGGCCGCGACTCGTCCGCCTCCGAGACGTCAGAACTGGCTGATGAAGGCCCAGCTAGTCGGCTGGACGGTCAACGCCCCGCGAGCCGCGCTGCCACCAATTCACCAGCAGCACGCGCGCGGCGGACAACGTGAAACGCGAATGAGTGCGCCGGCGGCCGATCTTCGGGCGGCTCGGCTGCGCCGCGCCGATGCGGGCGACAGTCGAGGGCTCCCCAGTGGCGACGGCGATCGCGATCAAGTCGTCGATCTCGTCCCAGCTCCGCGGCCTGCTCTTGGCACTACGCCATTGCATCTCTACATCGGCCGAAGGCGCGAGGCTGCCGTCGAACAGGGATTCGAACTGCGCTCCATCGATGCGTTCGTGCTCGTAGAGGTACGCAGCGACACGTGTCAGTCGCTTCATCTCGGCCAGGAGAGCCTCTCGGGCCTGCGTGTAGGCCTGATCGAGAATCGAGTTGATCGTCCGGTCCACGGCCGCGCGGAGACCGACGGAAAGGGAGGTGTCCTCGCCGACAACCCGCAAACTGAGGGTGCCCCGGCCGGAAGCGCCGAGAGTCGCGGAGTCCGGATCGTGGCCCATGCCCCATTGGGTGACCATCCTGGTGGCGATGTCGGACGCCCTTTCGAAATCGTCGGAGGCTCCGCCGGTCACGTCTTCGAACAGGATGGCTTCGGCCGCACGACCGCCCATGAGAGCGACCAGCCTTGCGCGCAGGTCCGACTCGGACGGGAGACTGTCGTCCTCCGACGATGAGACGGTGACCCCCAGAGCGTCGCCGTGCGCGAAGAGGCTGATCTCCTCGACCCTCCGGCGCTCTCCGAAGAGCCGCCCGCAGACGGCGTGCCCTGCCTCGTGCGCGGCGATGATGCTGCGCTCACGCTCGTCCATGGAGCGCCTGCGAGACGTGCCGAGGATCGACTTGAGCCAGCCGTCATGAACGTCGACCGGCGTGATCGTCTCATGTGTTCGCCGGGCAGCATAGATGGCGGACTCGTTCAGGAGATCGGCGAGCTGGGCACCGCTCATTCCCGCGGTGCGACGAGCGATCGCTTCCATGTCGACCGCGTCGTCGAGCGGCTTGCCGAGGGCATGAATGCCCAGGATCGCGCGGCGACCGTCGATGTCGGGCAGGGGCACGTTCACCTTACGGGTGAACCGTCCGGGGCGAAGGACCGCGTGGTCGAGAGTGTCCATACGGTTGGTAGCCGCTATCACGACGATCGAGTCGGACGACGAAAAGCCGTCCATCTCCGCGAGCAACTGGTTGAGCGCCTGTTCGCGCTCGTCGTTCGGGTTGCTGCCGCCTCGGGTCTTCGCGAGGGCGTCGATCTCGTCGACGAAGATGATGGCCTTGCCGAACTTGCGGGCGACGGCGAAGAGGTTGCGCACCCGCTTGGCACCGACGCCGACGTACATCTCGACGAAGCCCGAGCCGGACATCGACACAAAGGGGACCCCGGCCTCGGTTGCGGTCGCTCGGGCAAGCATCGTCTTGCCGGTCCCGGGAGGTCCGAAAAGGAGCAAGCCGCGCGGCATGCTGGCCCCCAGGGCGCGGAAGCGGTCCGGGAACTTCAAGAAATCGACCACCTCGGTCAGCTCGAGCTTGGCTTCATCGCAGCCGGCGACGTCGGCGAAGCGCACCGGCCGCGCGACCGAACCGGTGTCGCCGTCCAGGCCATGGGGGTCGGATGGAAGGATGACCTCGTACTTGCCCGATCCAGTGCCGGCGCCCATGCCACTCCTGCGGAACAGGACCACCACAACCACGAGCACGACGCCGAGCATGGCGAGCTGCAAGACGCTGCCCAGGGGATCGGAGGATTGAGAGCCGGACCCGGCCACGCCGTTGGTCGGGGGCAACTGGGCCACGGAGTCCGTGGCAATGAGCCGCCCGAAGCCCAGGCTGCGCAGCGCAATGAGCGCGTCGGCAGGAGAGACGGCCAGGGTCACGCGGACCCATTGACCGCTCGTCGTTCGGGCAGCAAGCACGTCGGTCGCCGCACTCGACGCCGTGCCGCCGCCGCTTACCGGGACGCCCGACGTCCCGGACACCAGGGCGATCGTCGCGACCTCGCTCGCGTCGATATGACGCTCGAGGTCCAGAAGCGTCCAATCCGCGCTGAATGTGTAGGTGCCGGCCACCGGAGCGGAGGCGGGGGCGTCAAAGGCGCCACTCAGGGCGGCGAGCGAGAAGCCGCCGCCGATCCCTATCGTGGCGATCGTGAGGCCGATGGTCACCGCCATATGGCGCCGAGCCATCGACCGAATGCGTCTACCGAACCTGCGCATCGCGCTCTCCTGTGGACTCTTACCCTGGCCCTTCGCGTCGGGGCCGAGAGGGTCCGCAAGCTGGCGCGAGTAATTCGCTCTCGGGTCACGCAGACCGTCGAGCCGTAATAACGAGGTGGGTGATACTCACGGTACTCCGAAATGGCATTCCCGTCCCCCGTACCTCAGGCGACGGTCGGCAGTCGAGCGACGAACAGCACACGCCGACAGCCGGCCCTCGGCGTGGACGAGTCCCGACAAGGCTCGTTTCGCCTCAGGCGGGCAGGGTCTCGATGCCGTAGCGGGCGAAGATCGCGTCTCGCGTGACCACGACTGCCCGCAGGCGCGAGGCCTGGGCGACCAGCATGCGGTCGAACGGATCGCGATGGTGCGGCTCGAGCCCCGCCGCCTGCTCGGCATCCACAGCCGCGATGGGTGCCTCGATGAACCCCGCCCGATCGACCACTTCCGCCAGCCCATCGGGCGCGCTGACCTTGCCCAGAGCCCTCTTGATGGTGATCTCCCAGACCGTCGCGGCGCTGACGATCACCTCGTTCGCGGGGTCCGCGATGGCCTCCCGGGCGGCACCATCCAGTGAAGGATCGTCCGCCAGCCACCACAGAAGCGCGTGAGCGTCCAGCAGGAGTCTCATTGTTCGAACGAGTCCAGCAGCGCTTCGTCCGGCTCGTCGAAGTCGGGCGCCAGCCTGACCAGCCCGCGCCAGATCCCCGGCTCACGCGATTGCTTGCGGGGGCGCAGAGGGACCAGCCGAGCCACCGGATGGCCGTCTCGCGCGATTACTATCTCCTCGCCGGCTTCCACGCGCTCGACCAGCCGCGAGAAGTGCGTCTTCGCCTGATGGATGTTGATGGGCTCGGCCATGGACGGCGGTCTCCAATGATGGTTAGTCCACATTAGTCCGCTACCTCAGTCGAGTCAAACCCAGGCCGAGACTACAGCGCGTCGATCTACGCGGACTTATCTGCCCGCAGGCCGACCTCGCCGACGTCCGCCGCGGCGGGGCGGGACTACGGCGTCAACGTCACCGAGACCGGCATTCCCTGCGTGATCTCGAGCACCGCGCGATTGCCGAGGGGGGCCGACAGCGTCGCATCGGCGGTGCGCCAGGCGCCGACCGCGGTACACCCGAGGGACAGGCCGAAGCTCGGATGCTCGGTCACGATCACGACCACCGCCGTCGAGGATTCGACTGCCCGGGCCGAGTAGTCGGCTCCGCACGACCCGCCTGCATCCTTGGGCGGCCCCATGAAGGTCACGGTCAGTGTGAGCCCGCCGGCGGTGGTCGTCGCCGACTCGATGGAGATGAGTTGCTGCGGCGGCGGGCCGTTCGGGTCGAAGGTCGGCGGTACGACCATGAGCGGGTGCGCCACGGCGAGATGGGCGATCTTCACGTCCGTGCCCTGAAGCGTGAACTCCCAGGCTGGCGCTACCGCTTCACCGTGGGTGGTCTGGAAGTTGCCGGTAGCCAGCTGGGCTCCGGTGACCTTCAGCGGCACGCATCCCCCGCATGATCCGGAACCCTCGGCCTTCATCTCCGCGAGAGCCTGCTGGGCCGAAATCAGACCGACCGTTCGAGTGCTCCCGTCCTGCCATCGAACCTGGCCGTCCGGCGGCGTATCGGAAGGAATGCTGACCAGCGCTTCGAAGTCGCCGGCCATCCACGCGATCTTGTTGTTGCCGCCCACCTCCGGATCTGGCCCCCAGTCGTCGCCGACCATGAGCGTCGACTCGCCGACCGCGACGAAGGCTGAATCGCCCCCGGCCGCCGCGACCGCCTGGTCCCATCTGGCCAGATCGGCCTGGGCCAGCTGCTGAACCTTCACGGGGTCGCCGTTTCGTGTCGACGGGCTCGAGCATGCCGATAGTCCGGCCGCGACCACGACGGCCGCGCCAACCAAGCCCACGGTCGCCAGGACGCGTAACCTCCGCGGCCTCTCGCTCATGTCCGTCCCTCCCTCATTCGCGTCCTCCCTCAATCTGTATACGCGCCGGCCTCGGAGGGGGACCACCCGTCCATCGGGAGCCATCCGGCCGACGAACGGCGAGACGTCGACGCCGGCGCGCCGGCGTCGAAGCTACGCCCGCACGTAGCCCAGATACATGGCGCCCGACGCGAACTGCCGCGTCTCGGTGAGCCGCAGGCCAATCGGTGTCTGAAGCCCGGGGAAGAACGGAAGGCCTGCCCCGAGGATGACCGGGTGGACGACGACGCGGTATTCGTCGACCAGGCCGCGCCGGATGAACTGGGCGGCCAGTGTCGGCCCGCCGACGCTCAACTCGCCGGGGAATTCGGCCCGCAGCCGCGCCAGCACGTCGCCTACATCGCCGCTCACGAGCCGGCTGTTCCCATCGACACGGGCGAGGCTTGTCGAGAAGACGATCTTCGGCGTCGCGTTCCAGACCCGGGCGAAGTCGATTATGTAGTCGGGCGCGGACGGGTCGGACTCCGCGGTCGGCCAGTAGGCGTTCATGACCTCATACAGTCGCCGCCCGTAAAGGAACGCATCGGTCTCGCGGGAGCGATCGTTGAACCAGCGGTGGATCTCTTCGTCGACGATCGTCCAGTCGAGGGAGTGGTCGGGAGTCTCGACGTAGCCGTCGAGCGAGACGTTCATCAAGTAGACCAGCTTGCCCATCCTCGTCTCCGATGCGGTGCGTGCCGTTCCCATATCTTGACGATCCCGGCCGACGACTCATCGCTCCGTGGCCGGCGTTGCGCAGGGCATGCATCCGTGGCATTCCGCAAGCCCCTTGCGCTCGTAGACTCAACTCGTGCGGTACTGGGTCGCAAACACAGACTCATCCTGGGTTAGCTACCTCACCTCGGTCGCGCCTATCGACGAGGTGAACTTCTGGCAGCCCAACAATGTTCGCCCGATCACGCTGCCCGAAGGCGCGCCGTGGCTATTCAAGCTTCACGTCCGCAGCGGAGGTGTCATCGTCGGCGGCGCACGCTTCGCGCACTACTCCAACTTGACACCACAGCTCGCGTGGGACGCTTTCGGTAAGTCCAACGGCGCGGCCACCTACGACGAATTCCTTCGACTCGTTCGCCGCCATAGCGAGAGGCCCGTTGATCCTCTGAGCACTCAGATCGGAGCGTCGATCCTTGTCGAGCCGTTCTTCCTGCCGAAGGAGATGTGGATCGAGCCGCCCGCCGATTGGTCCTCGAATCTCACCCGCGGCAAGACATATGACACTGAGATGGGAGAGGGCCAGCGCCTCTGGCGGCGGGTTCTGGATGCTCTGGCGATTGTCCGGCCTGCTCAGCCGATCGCGCATCTCGCTCGTGCGACCGGTGACGGCCCGACGGCCCCGTACGGCAGCCCATTTCTCGTTCGCCCCCGGCTTGGCCAGGGTGCGTTCCGGGTAATGGTCACGGATGCTTACGACCGCCGATGCGTCGTGACGGGGGAGCGGACGCTGCCGGTGCTAGAGGCCGCGCACATCAAGCCGTACAACCTTGTCGGCCGCCACGAGATCTCGAATGGGCTCCTACTCCGATCAGACCTGCACACTCTCTTCGATCTCGGCTACCTGACGGTCACGCCCGACGACCTGCGAGTTCGCGTCAGTCGGCGAATTCACGAGGAATTCGAGAACGGGCGGGAGTACTACGAACTGGACGGCTTCCACATCAGGTTGCCGCAAGCCGCGTTCGATCAGCCTTCGCGCGAGATGCTCAGCTGGCACGCCGAAGCGGTCTTTCGGTCATGACCATCCAAACGAGCCCTGATTCGTGAACATGGACAAGGATCTGGATGAGGGTCCGCCCAGTTGGGTTGACGGCCGTCCGCAGATAGCACGTGTGGTTCGTCGTGCAAGGTGGAAGAACAGGTCTGCAACAGGGTCCCAGCCTCATCCGCTGCGCGCCTGGTTGACTGCCTCCGCTGATCACATTGACGCGATTGCATTCTTCGACGCCCTTGAAGAAGCCCTCGTAGTCGCGGCAGGAGACGTCAGGTCACGAATTCGACGATTGGTGGGCAGCGACGAGGCCGACTATTGGTCCGCGTTGACCGAGTTGTACTTGGCGGCAACTCTTCGTACATGCGGGCTGCATCCAACCCTTGGCAATCCGGACCTAGTGGTCGCTGGTGCGGACGGCTCGGTGGTCGCCGTGGAAATGACTTCCACCCGGCAGTCTGCAGACGCATCCCGCCTTCATGACACTATTGCTCGCGATTGGCCCGGTAGGTACCAAGCGCACCTTAAGATTCCAGATGATCGAACCCGGATCACTTTGACGCAGGCAAGAGCGATCCGCGCTGAGATGATCCAATCGGACGCCGCGATCCAGAGCCTGGAGCCCGGGCAAGAGCGCGAGGTCGATATCCAGCGGATCATCTCGCCAACTCGAGTTCGCGCGTACCTCAACGGAGGAAGTCCTCATCTGACGGTCACGACCTCTGGAGCCAGCCGAGGCGTGATTAGCCCCTGGCCTGACATTGAGCGCAGAGCACAGGAGAAGAGCCACCAGTTGACCGGCTTCGAGTGCGGGTTAGTTGCGGTCGAAGGCGGCAACGGGCCTAAGTCGGCGTACTTGTGGGCCGATCAAGTGAAGGCCGGCGATGTTCTGCCCGTGTTGGACGTAGCCTCAAGCATCGCGGGCGTACTTCTCTTCTGGACGGACATACGCCGCCACAAGCCGTTCAGATCCGTGTTCGTCGCCAACAGTAGATGGACCAGTGCATATCCCATTGCACTCATCGACCTGCTATCTTGCGTGGGTGCCCGTGAACGGACATAACCTATCTTATCGGCAGCACAATAGAGGCTTAGCGATCGCGACCCTTACCCGACGCTCAGTCGGGCCTATGGAGTTGGAGTCGGCTTGCCGCCCCCGCTCCGCTCGATCTGGCTGATGCGCTGGTTGCTGACACCGAGAAGGATGCCGGCGTCGCGCGCCGTGTATCCGGAGCTGCGGAGTTCGCGCACGGCCCGGTGCATAGCCGCGGATGATGCCTCCTGAGCCTCCTCAGCCGTGTGGCGGGTGCGTAGGGCGTCCTCGATGGACATTCGGAGGTGGCCCAGGGACTCCATCTGGGGCTCGATGGCGACGTCGAATGAGTCGTCCGGGACCTCGAGCATCAGCCCGATGGCTTCGCGGATTATGGGCTCGGCCTGGTCGAGTCGGCGGGCCTGGCTGAATACGCCCTCGAGTTCCGGTACCGCGAGTGCCCACCACCGACCACTGCGCACCGCGATTGCCTTGTACCTCGGCTTCATCGTCTCCCCCGTAGGAGCTCGTGGCGCTTCACTACAGTAAGCCTAGCGCACTAGGCACCGCTTGGCAATACCTCTAGGCTAGCGCTCGGGACCTATGAGCCACGTGGTCCGAGCTTGCCGGGGTCCAGGCCCGCCACTTCGATACGCTCCTGGTCGCGCGGCTGCATGATTGGAGCTCGAGCAAGCGCCCTCTCATGGGGAGCCAATGGTCATCACGCAGCCGAATGCCGACGCGCCGATTGCCGCAGGCATCTTTCTGGTAACGATCGGGCTGGTCATCGTGCGGCCACGGAGGCTGACCGAGGCCACGGCCGCGCTCGTCGGCGCATGCGTGATGGCGGCGTGGGGCTTCGTGCCGCTCGGAGGGGCCGTCGGCAACGTGCTGGGCCACTGGAACGTCCTGCTCTTCTTCCTGGGACTGACAGGGACGGCCGCGGTCGCGGAGCGAAGCGGGCTCTTCGAGGGGCTGGCGGGGCTGACGGCTCGACTTTCGGCCGGCCGCCCGAGGCGACTCATGGTGGCGGTCGTGATCGTAGGGGCCGTCGTGGCGGCAATCCTCTCGAACGATGCCGCGGCGCTCGTCCTCACTCCCGTCGTATACGTGATCGTCACGAAGTTCGGCCTGGAGCCACTCCCCTACGTCCTGGCCTGCACTTTCGTGGCGGACGCGGCGTCGCTGGCGCTGCCGACGGGCAATCCAGTGAACGTTATCGTGAGCGACCGGCTGGGCGAGAGCGCGGTAGGCCTCGTGCCGATCCTGCTTCCTGCCGCGGTGGCATCTGTCGTGGCCCTGCTCGCCTGCCTGCTGGTCGTCTACCGTCGCCAGCTGCCCGCCCACTCCCCTCTCGTGCCCGCCGCGGGCGCCTGGACGTCGTTTGGCGAGCTCCCGAGGCCCTTGCTGGCCGCGTTCTCGGTGGCTGTCGCCGCCTTCGCTCTGGCTTCGGTGGCCGGAGTGCCGCTTGGGCCGACGCTGGCGGCCGTCTGGGTCGTGCTGCTCGGGGTCGAGCGAGGGGTTGGTCGTCGGGTGTGGCCGCTCGACGGCATCGGCTGGTCGCTGCTGGTCTTCGTGGCTTCCATGGGGATCCTCGTCGACGGCCTTTCGTCGGCCGGAGTCACGGCCCGGCTCGCGGGGATCGTTCTCGGGCCCGTACGGGATAGCCCCGCCGCGGTGATGACGGTTTCGGCGGGCGCGGCCGCGCTCAGCTCGAACATGTTCAACAACCTGCCCGCCGCGTTCGTGATGGCCGACGCCGTGAAGAGCGCGGGTCTCAGCCCGGCCAGTACGCATGCGGCCGCGATCGGCACGATCATCGGCGCCGACCTCGGTCCCAACTTGACACCCGCCGGCTCGGTGGCCACGCTGCTTTGGTTCGTCCTCCTGCGCCAGCGCGGGCTTGCGGTGTCGTCGTGGAGCTACATCCGGGTGGGCCTTCTGGTGACGCCCGTTACGATCCTGGCGGCGCTTGCCGTCGCACTGCTGCTCGGCGTTCCCAGGTGAGGCCGACTGTGAGGCCGACTTGAGTGAGCCGCTTCGTCTCCTGATCGCGATCTCCGGGGCCGAGGATCCGGCGTTCGTAGGATTCGTCGCGCGGGTCGTCGCGGCCGGCGGACCGCCGGTGGACCTGACGCTGCTGCACGCCGTCGACGCCGAGGCTCGAATGCTGGCCGGCGAGGGTCTCGCGATGCGCCACGCTCCGTGGCCGGCGCCTTCGCAGGGCGCGACCGATCGCCGGCTCGACGAAGCCGATGAGGCAGGCGCCGCGGCGCTGCTGGCCGTCTGGAAGGAGCGGTTCGAGGCGGAGTTTCCCACCGCGGTGGCGGTCGCGAGCGTGGTTCGGCGCGGCCGTCCGGAGCAATGCATCGTGCGGGCCGCGGAGGATCTGGGTGCCGATGCGATCGTCCTGAGCGCCCGACCCGGGCCTCAAGCCAGTGAGCCCGGGCCCCGGAGCGTTGGTCACGTAGCGCGGTTCGTTCTGGACCACTCGCCCGTGCCTGTCCTGCTCGTTCGGGGTTCCGTGCGGCGGTCTGGCGGGGCGTAGGCAGCAACCGGCCCGCCTGCGTGCGGGCTACGGCGGGCCGTTTCGTGACGGACATGAAGCGCCCGAAGGAACCGCGACCCCGCATCGTTCGGCCGATCCTAGAATCGGTCGAGTCGTTCGGGTGTCCGTGGCCCCTCCGGGCAAGACCGAATCTAGTCCGCCCGGCGCCCGATGCCAACCGCCTTATCCACCTGTTTGGAAACTGGTCGCCCCGATAGCGGGTGGTTTCCACGGCTCATGCACACGTGGCGCACCGGCATGAGGCGGATCACGAGGCGAGTCGAACGGGCGTGCTCTGACCTGCTCGGGCGTGCTCTGGGCCTGCGAGGTCAGGCGGCGGATCCCGGCCGGGTGCGCTTGCGTCGGCGGAGGTTCGTCACTCGCAGGGCCAGGACGAGCAGGAAGGCCTCCATGAAGATGTTCATGCTCATCTTCGACTGCCCCGCCCTGCGTTCCTCGAAGGTTATCGGGACTTCGACGATGCTGGCGCCGGCCTGGCGAGCTCTGAAAGTGGTTTCGATCTGGAAGGCGTAGCCACCCGCGTGAAGCCGGTCCAGATCGATCTCCTTGAGGACCTCTGCGGACCATGCCTTGTAGCCGCCCGTGAGGTCGCGGAACGGGAGCAGGAGAACGACGCCGGCGAAGACACTCCCGCCCCGACTGACCAGGCGGCGGAGGAGGTTCCAGCGCGGTATGTGACCGCCCTTGACGTATCGCGAACCCAGAACGAGGTCCGCCGTACCAGCCCGAAGGGGCTCCAGGAGCGATGGCAGATACCTGACCGGGTGGCTGAAGTCGGCGTCGATCTGGACCACGATGTCCGCCTTACGGTCGATCAGCTCCCTGAACGCGGCCACGTAGGCGCGTCCCAGGCCCTGCTTCGCCCGGCGGTGGAGCACGGCGATCGCCGGGTTGGCGGCGGCCATCTCGTCGGCGAGGTCGCCGGTGCCGTCTGGCGATCCGTCGTCGACGATCAGGACGTGCGCCTCCGGGACGACTCCCAGGATGGCTTCGGCGATGGGGCCGACGTTCTCCCGCTCGTTGTACGTCGGGACGATGAACCAGATGGTTGGGCCGGGGTGCGCCATCGCCTTCCTTGCTGCACGGGAGGGTCGCGGCCGAGGATACCTCCTGGGTCCCCTACCCCGCTCGGCGGGTCTCGCGCACCGCGGGCTGACGGCCCCGGGCGCCGCGGCGGCAGATGCGTCTGCCGGACACACGAAAACGCCCGAAGGAACCAGTTCAATCAGACTGCGGTCTCGCGTGTACCAGCCGCTTCGACCTCCGCGAACAAGGGGTCCGAAAACTCCTCGCTCAAACGGCGGACCGCGCTCCGGCCACTGCCGGGACTGCCACCGACCCTCTACATTCCGACTTCCGCGGTTCACGACCTGCTTTCCAGTTCAGAAACCCTTGCGGGTCCCTGGACCTTCCGGTAGATCGCTACACCGTTTCCGTCGAAACCGCTGAGTCGGTGATGATCTCGCTTGCCCCTCCGGGCAAGAGAACAATAGGCGCCGGCGGTCTCCGCCGGAAGGGACTTATCCACGTCTTTCGAAAGCCGTGACCGCCTTTTGGGGAGTTGTCCACTCACCGCCAACACGGGTAGGAGTCGAGCACGAGCCGCGGCGAGTGAGCAGGAACAAGTGTTCTATACTCCCCTGCCCTGCCAGGACGACGGGCCGCAGCATGCGCTGGCGTCCGGGCTAGGGCTGGTGTTCCGGGATGGGCGCCATGGCTCCGCCATTGCCTCTTGGGTCAGGCGTCCGGAGCCGCTCCGTTGTCGGCGCGTCCGGCTTCGCGCCACCTGGCCGCGGCCGTCTCCAGTTCGCCCGCCAGAGGCGGGCTGATGCGCCCGCGAACCCGGACATCGGAGGAGCGGTAGTCCAGCTCTACGGTGCCCCGCTCACGAACCCGAGCCAGGAGCTCGCCGGCGCTGTAGGGAACCGCGACGTCGACCTCCACCCACAGCGACGCCAGCAAAGCGGACAGTTCGGCCTTCAGGGTCTCCAGCCCGTAGCCGGTCACCGCCGAGATCAAGACCGTGCCCGCGATCGCGGGACCGGGCGTCTCGCCGTCTTTCGCGGCGGGCTCGATGAGGTCGGCCTTGTTGAAGGTCACCAGGCGCGGCTTGTCGCCGGCACCCAGATCCGCGAGAACGGTCTGGACGGTGGCCCGGTGCTCGGCGAAATGGCGATCCGAGGCGTCGACGATCTCCAGCAGCACGTCGGCGCGCGTCACTTCCTCGAGGGTGGCTCGGAACGCGTCCACCAGCTGGTGAGGAAGCTTGTGGATGAAGCCGACCGTGTCGGTGACTATCGCCGTCTGGCCGTCGCCGAGCTTCACCTGGCGCGAGGTCGGATCGAGCGTGGCGAAGAGCCTGTCTTCGGCCTTCACGACCTCCTGGCCGACGAGGGCGTTGAGAAGCGTCGACTTGCCGGCGTTCGTGTAGCCGACGATGGCCACTGTGGGGATCAGGCGGCGGTCGCGGCCACGAGCCGCCGTGCGCCGCTGCTCCCCGATCTGGTCGACCCGTTCCTTGAGCTTCTTGATCCGGTCGCGAACGATGCGCCGGTCCGTCTCGAGCTGCGACTCGCCGGGGCCGCGGGTGCCGATACCGCCGCCGGTGCGCGAAAGGTGCGTCCAGAGGCGAGTAAGGCGCGGAAGCTGGTACTCGAGCTGGGCCAGTTCCACCTGGAGGCGGCCCTCGTGCGTCTGGGCGTGCAAGGCGAAGATATCCAGGATGAGACGCGACCGATCGATGACCTTGGTCTTGACCGCCTCTTCCAGCGTTCGCTGCTGGGCGGGCGACAGCTCGTCATCGGCCACCAGGAGCGTGTAGCCCGTCTCCGACTTGGCGGCGACCAGCTCGTCTACCTTGCCCTTGCCGACATAGGTGTTGGGGTCCACGTGGCGGCGGTTCTGCCATTCCGCGCCGACGACCTCCGCGCCGGCCGTGTCGGCCAGGCTGGCCAGCTCCACAATCGACTCTTCGGCCGTCCAGCCTGGGTCGTCGCCGGTGTCCACCGCGACCAGGAAGGCGCGCTCCACGGGCGCGGTGAGGTCGATCATGTCTTTGGTCATACCGGGGCAGAATAGCCGAACGGCGGCCGGGCGCCTCGAAAGCGGACCGGCCGAAGACCAGGGCCGGATCGCGGCGTGCGGCGGGCGGTCCGCTGCGTCGGAAGCGCCTGCGTGAGGCGTGTTGGTTTAGCGGTCGTTCTCCCTGGTCCAGCCGACATGCTTGCGGAAGAGCCCGACCATTCCCAGACCGAACCCTCGTTCTTCGGTGTGCTCTGGCAGCGCGCCGATCTCTGCCGCGCTCAAGGAGACATCCACGTGGCTGGCCGTCAGAAGGACGACGTCGTCCGCCGGCACAAAGACCTGGCGAGACCCCGACCGGAGCTTCACGACGATGCCGTGGAAGATGTCCTCCTCGTGTGAACCGAGCAGGTCATACAGCGTCCCGACCGGCTGGCCGTCCGAGCGCACCTCCACGTCTTCCGGGACGGCGCGCCAGGCGATCGGCTCGTCGGCTTGTGGGTTGGGATTCGCGTTCGGATCCATGCGTTGCTCCTCAGGGTTGCCGTGCCGTCGTTGAGTGGGTGACGCGTTGCTCGCCACGTGATCAAAGGGCTTCCAGGCGACCGAGGCAGGATAGCGGAACCGAAGGCCGGACCTGTTCGACCAGACGGCCCATTCCGTTCTGTCGAGAGTGTTACGGCGCATCCTGCGGGTCTGGAGGGCGAAGGCGTACCCCGGGCGTGAGCCCGCCATATGCTGGCCGCATGTCGGTCGAACGATTTGACATCCGGCTCGGGCCGCGGTCGTTGCCGCTCCTTCGGTTATGGGGCGTCAAGCCTGGCCTTGCCTACGCGGAGCTGGGCGAAGGTCCCAACGGCGAGCTGCAGGCGCGCTTCGGCCGCGTCCGCTTCGCCGCCCCGCTCGCGAGCATCGCGAGGTGGCGCATCGAGGGCCCGTTCATCTGGGTCAAAGCAATAGGCGTAAGGCGGTCGGTCCGAGGTGGCGACGTGTCGTTTGCCGGAGCCGCGCACGGAGGCGTGCGAATCGACTTCCACAAGCCGATCAAGTGGTCGATCTTCCACGTCCCCGCGCTCTATGTAGGCGCCGACGACCTCGCTGGGTTCGCGGCCGCGCTTCAGCAGATGGGCATACCGGGCGAGGACGCACGGCGGAACCAGTAGCAGCGTAGTCAGACGCAGCGAACTACAGCAGCTTCTCCCCTGTCCCAGCAGGTCTGCCTTACGTGGGTGGGAGTTGACCGCTACCTGGCGTGGTTCCGCCCTAACGGCAGTTTGGCCCGCCCTGAAGGACGGCCGATGCGCCCCACGAGATGGTGGCCGGCCGGGGTTGACGGTTCCGGCCGCCGGTGGAGGAATCGAGAGCGCCATCTTGCGTTTCGAGAGGCACCAGGCCCGAATTCAAGGAGAACCGCGCATGAAGCGATCTATGGGTGGCTCCCTCGCCCATGGCCGCAGCTCCCAGATAGTTCCGGAGCCTGTCGGCAGGCATATCTCCGGCTGGTTCCGCGGCGCCGCCGCACTCGTACTCGTGGGGTTTGTGGTCGGAGCCTGCAGCTCCTCGGCCGCGACGGCAACGGCCGTGACCACACCCGCGCCCACGGACACGCCGGCGCCCGTGAGTACACCCGCGCCCACGGACACGCCGGCGCCTGTGAGCACACCCGCGCCGAGCGACACGTCCGCGCCGGGCATCTCCGTCGCCGGGGCAACGGGTGTCCCGACCGCGATCGATCCGTGCCAGCTCATCACCAGCCAGGAAGCGTCGCAGTTCGCCGGCGCTTCGTTCGGGGCCGGCGTGGAGAGCACCACGTCCGGTAACGGCAGAATATGCACTTACGGTGGCCAGACCCTGAACGTATTCATGGTCGTCGTCGGGCAGGCACCCGATGTGGCGACGGCACAAGCCGGCAAGGCGGATGCTGAAGCGGCCATCCAGCAGCAGGCGGGCAGCAACGTGAAGTTCACCGAACTGCCCAACTTCGCGGATGGCGCCGCGTACATCACCGGGAACGTCTCGATCTCGGGGCAGACCATCGGTGCCGGGGCGATCTACGCTCTCAAGGGCACGGTCTTCTTCGGGTTCAGCGACCTTGGGCTGGGCAAGGCTGCTCCGACGGTTGCGGCGCTGCAGGCGCAGGCCCAGGTGATGCTGAGCCGGCTTCCCTGAGTCGAATGGTCAGCCCGGGTCGCCGGGTCCGGTAAGCGTTGGGCGCCGCCACGCGGCGCCCAACTTCGCGTCTCCGCCTCAACCGGGAGCGAGCGCGCGGTCTCGGGCCGGCTATCGCCCGACGGACGCGGCCAGGAAGTCAATCGTCGCGGTCAGGGCCTCGTTCAACGGCAGCTCGCCTGTGGCGTCGAGCCACTGGATCTCCGTCTCGCGGCGGAACCACGTCGCCTGGCGACGGGCGAACAGTACGTTGCGCCGGGCATCGTGTGCGATGGCGGCCTCGAGATCGAGGCGGCCGTCTATGAATGCCAGGGCTTCCGCGTAGCCGATGCCGGAGAAGCTCGGCAGCGACGGGTCGAAACGGGCCACGAGGGCGCGTGTCTCCTCGACGAGTCCGGCGTCGAACTGGGCCCGGGCTCGCGCTCGAATCCGGGACCGCAGAACGGCCGACTCCACCTGCACCCCGAGCCACATGACCGGCCGGCCGTAACCCCGAGGCGCGGGAAGTGGCGCGTCGCCTCTGAAGCGGGCGATCTCCAGAGCTCTCACCACACGGCGCGGGTTACGCAGGTCCACCTCGGCGGCGCGGGCGGGAGCGATGCGCCGCAGCTCCGTCACGAGCGCCGGCAAGCCGTCGGCGATCAGCACCGCCTCCACCGCGGCGCGTACCTGCGGGTCCCACGGCAGCTCGTCAACAGACAGGCCACGGGCCACGGCACGAAGGTAGAAGCCCGTTCCGCCGACCAGCAACGCCACGGCGCCCCGTCCGGCGATCCCCGCCAGCGCCCGAGACGCGTGATGGGAGTAGTCGGCGACGCTGAAGGGCGCGTCCGGATCGACCAGGTCGAGGCAGTGGTGCGGGACGCGTGCCCGCTCCTCCGGGGTCGCCTTTGCGGTGCCGATGTCCATGCCGCGATAGACCTGTCGGGAATCGGCAGACACGATCTCGGCGGCAACTCCCCGGGACGCCAGCCCTTCTGCCAGAACCAGCGACAGGGCGGTCTTGCCGGTGCCGGTAGCTCCGGCCACGACGACCAGCGGCGGGAGTCCTTCGGGCGTGCCGGGGGCCGTCGTGCCGAGGGCCGTCGTACCGGGGGCCGAGGTGCCGCGATCGGGCGTGTTCGCGTCCGCCGTGCCGGAGTCCGGCCCACCGGCGTTCTCCGTGCCGACCTGAGATGCGCGTTCCTCAGGCGAAGACATCGGGTTGGTCTTGGGCCTCTACGAGGTGCCCGCGCAGGGCGAACGGCCCGGCGTACTCGACGTGGACCCTGACGCGCTGGCCGACGAGATCCGGATGGCCCGCCAGATGGACCAGCTTGTTATGGCGTGTTCGACCCGCCAGAGCGACGCTCCCCTCCCCTGCCGTGCCCGCCAGCACGGGTACCGGCGAGGCGGGAAGATCGACGTCGTCGTCGGCGTCGCTGTCGTTCGGATCCAGGTGCCGGCGGGTGGGCGTGACCTGCTCGACGAGAACCTCGACGTCACGCCCGAGCCACTCGCGGTTGCGCTCCAGGCCGATCGCCTCCTGGCGCCGCAGGAGCTCGTTCAGGCGCCGCCGTTTCTCGTCCGCGGGGACGTCGTCGGCCATTTGGAGGGCCGCGGTCCCGGGTCGCGGTGAGTAGGCCGCCGCGAAGACCGTGTCGTAGCGGACTTCCTCGAGCAGTCGCAGCGTGGCTTCGAACTGGGCCCTGGTTTCGCCGCAGAAGCCGACTATCACGTCCGTGGAGACAGCCAGACCTGGGACAGTCGCGCGGAGCCGTTCGAGGCGCTCGAGGTAGTGGGCCACGGTGTACTGACGACCCATTCGCCGGAGCATCTCGTCGTCGCCCGATTGAATCGGCAGGTGCAGGTGCTCGCACACCGAGTCGCACTCGTCCATGGCCTCGATGAGCCGGTCCGAGAGGTCCCAGGGGTGTGAGGTGATGAAGCGCAGGCGCGGAATCGCCGGCTCTCCGTCCTCTCCGCGGATGGCGTCGACGGCGCGCAGCAACTCCGCGAGATCAGGCCGGGCCCGCAGGTCCAGCCGCCGGCCGGCCGACCGTCTGGTGTCGATGTGGCCGAAGCGTTTCTCGGCCGGCAGGTCGTGGCCGTAGCTGTTGACGTTCTGGCCGAGCAGGGTCAGCTCCACATAGCCGGCCGCGGCGATCTGGCGAGCCTCGGCCACGATTTCGTCGAAGGGCCGGCTGCGCTCGGGCCCGCGGGCGAATGGGACGATGCAGTAGGTGCATGTCTTGTCGCAGCCGTAGACGATCGGCAGCCAGGCCGAGAACGTCGAGGAACGGGCGACTCGACCCTCGGCCAGGGCGCTCGCGCGACTGGCGGCCAGCCGGTCGGCCGAGCCGACGGCCCGACCGCCAAGTACCGTGGTCGCTGCCGTTGCAGCCGTGCGGAGACCTACGGGAGCCTGGGCCGAGACGAGCCCCAGTCGGAGCGCCAGTTCGGGCTCCTCGTCCGGGCGCAGGAAGAGATCGACGGCCGGAAAGCGCTTGGCCAGACCCGCCCGTTCGGATTGTCGGACCCCGCAGCCGGCCAGGACGACGCGCATCCCGGGCTTTGCCTTCTTCAGATCGGCGAGCAAGCCTTGCCGGCCGATCACCTTGGCTTCGGCGTGTTCCCGCACGGCACAGGTGTTGATGACGACGAGCTCGGCGTCGTCGATGGCGACGGAGCGTTCGCAGCCGACGGCCAGAAGCTGGCCGGCCATCTCCTCGGAGTCGCTCTGATTCATCTGGCAGCCGAGGGTCCAGACGAAGAAGCTCGGCAGGGTTGGTGCCTCGGGGCGGAACTCGGCCAGGCCCGGATCCAGGCTCGGCTGCTGAGCCCGGAGATGCGGCAGCGTTGCTAGGGGCGTGAGCTGTCGTTGGGTCATGGCGCGGGCTGGTCGAACGGGAAGCCGGCCGCGGATCGGCCCAGCGAGGCGAAGACGAGCGTGGCGTCCTCCTCGGGTACGAAGATCGTGGCGTGAGCCTCCGCGTAGGTTTCGCCGTCGCCATGGTAGTCACTGCCCCCAGTCGGGACCAGGCCCAGCTCCCTGGCGAGAGCCTCCATCTCGGCGACCGTCTCGGCGTCGAAGCGTCGATAGTGGACCTCGAGCCCTCGCAGGCCGGCACTCATCAGCTCACGTACGAGGTCCGCACGACTCCGAGCGTCGGGGAAGTGAGCGAGTACCGGCAGCCCGCCGGCCGCGGTGATGGCCGCGATGGCTTCGCGCGGCCCGATTCCCTGACGCTGGACATAGGCAGGCCGACCCCTGGCCAGCAGGCGCCGCATGGCATCGTCGACGCTGGAGGCGTGTCCGGCGGCCACCAGCGCGCGGGCGACCTTCGGGCGCCCCAGGGATGTCCCGGCCGCCGCGCTCTCATCCTGCAGATAGGCGTCGACGCCGAGTCCAAGCTCGCGCAGGCGGTCGAGCATAAGCTCGAACCGGTGAGCCCGACCCTGGCGTTGCCGCTCCAAGGTCGTCTCAAACCCATCGTCGGAAGGGTTGACGCCCAGCCCGAGAATGTGCAGCTCGCCCTCCCAGAGGCGATCGATCCCAGTGGCAACGCTGTTGATCTCGACGCCGGGCAGGAGCTCCAGCGCGAGGGGACCCCGGCCGGGAGCGCATAGCTCGCGAACCCCCGCGAGGGTGTCGTGGTCGGCCAGAGCGAGGCACTTCACGCCTGCCGCGGCGGCGGCCTCCACCAGCGCCGCAGGCTCCAGCACGCCGTCGGAAAGGCTGCTGTGAGTGTGGAGGTCTACGCGGGAAGGATGGGGCGGCACGACTGGTGCGCCGGTAGTGGCCCGGTAGGCGGTGCCTCGGTAGCGGGACGATCCGGGGCCGTTGGGGCGGCCGTCTCCGTCGAGCCCGGAGCCGGTCAACTCAGACCTCGACGATGCGCTGGATTCGCTCGATCGCCACGGCCCGGCCGGTCGCTGAATCCACGTCGATCAGGCAGGCGTTGAAGACGACCGGCCCGGTCCCGACCTCGAACCGCGTAGGCAGGCCGTTCGTGAAACGCGGAATGACGGTGGCGGGGTCGAACCCGATGACACTGTGGATGGGGCCGACCATGCCGAGGTCGGACTGATAGGCGGTCCCTTTGGGCATGATCCGCTCGTCGGCCGTAGGTACGTGTGTATGGGTGCCCATGACGGCGCTCACTCGGCCGTCCAGGTAGATGCCGAAGGCGCACTTCTCGCTGGTCAGCTCGCAGTGGAAGTCGACGATGCGAGTGGGAGGTAGCGGTTCGGAAGCCTGGTCGACCAGCCGGTCGAATTCCGTGAAAGGGTTCTCGATCGGGATCATGTAGGTTCGGCCCTGGAAGTTCAGGACCGCGACATCCGTGCCGTCTCGGGCCTGGTAGATGCCCCAGCCCCGTCCCGGGACCCCGTCCGAGCCGTAGTTGTGGGGACGCAGGATGCGCTCGTCACGGTCGAGCTGGGCGTACATCTCGCGTTTGTCCCAGATGTGGTTGCCCGAGGTGATGACATCCACGCCCGCCCCGAACATGGCCTCGGCCGTCGAGGCGGTGAGACCCATGCCGCCCGCCACGTTCTCGCCGTTGGCGGTGACGAACGCAATGTCGCGTTCCCGCCGCAGACCCGGGAGGAGGGCTTCGAGGGCGAGGCGGCCCGGCTTGCCGATGAGGTCGCCGATCATCAGGATCCGGCAGATTCCTCGCGCCGGCGCGTCCGAAAGAGGCGAGCCTCCTGCCGTGGCCACGCGGCTACTTGGCGTACTCGACGGACCGCGTCTCGCGGATGACCGTCACTTTGATCTGGCCCGGATAGGTCAGGCTGGCCTCGATCTTCTTGACCACGTCGCGAGCCAGGTGGGCGGCCATGACGTCGTCGATCTGTTCCGGCTTCACCAGGACACGGACCTCGCGGCCGGCCTGAACCGCGAAGCTCTTCTCCACTCCCTCGAAGCTCTCGGCGATGGCCTGGAGATCCTCGAGGCGACGGACGTAGGTCTCCATGGACTCGCCGCGGGCTCCCGGTCGTGAGGCGCTGATGGCGTCCGCGACTTGGACGATCGGGGCCTCCTGCGAGGCGAAGTCGACCTCCTGGTGATGAGCGGCGATTGCGTTCACAACCTTGGGAGAAAGGTTGTGGCGCTGCGCGATCTGGGCTCCGATCTGGGCGTGCGGCCCTTCTGTCTCGTGGTCGATCGCCTTGCCCAGGTCATGGAGCAAGCCACCGACCTTGGCGGCCTGGACATCCGCACCGAGCTCGGCGGCGATGATGGCGGCCAGCCGGCTGGTCTCGACGGAATGGACGAGCACGTTCTGGCCGTAGCTCGTGCGGTACTTGAGCCGGCCCAGCAGCTTGACGATCTCCGAAGGCAGGGCGGGGATACCGGCGTCGTAGATGGCCTGCTCGCCGGCCTGGCGCATCGCCAGATCGACCTCGGCGCGGGCCTTGGCCACGACCTCTTCGATGCGGCCCGGATGGATTCGGCCGTCCGCCATCAGCTTGGTCAGGGCCAGCCTGGCGATCTCACGCCGGACCGGGTCGAAGGCACTGATGACCACCGTCTCGGGAGTGTCGTCGATGATCAGGTCCACACCGGTGGCCTGTTCGAGGGCCCGGATGTTGCGGCCCTCGCGGCCGATGATGCGGCCCTTCATCTCGTCGTTGGGAAGGTGGACCGTGGAGACGGTGTGCTCGGCCGTGTGATCGGCTGCGATGCGCTGCATCGTGGTGATGACGATCTCGCGGGCCCGCTCCTCGGCCTCGTCGCGCGCCTGGCGCTCGATCGACTTGGTCAGACGGACGGCGTCGCGGTCGGCCTCCTCGCGGACGGCCAACAGCAGCTGGGCCTTCGCCTCCTCGGCGCTCATGCCGCTGACGCGCTCGAGAGCGGCGACGTGGTCCTGTTGGGCTCGGGCAAGCTCCTGGCGGCTGCCCTCCAGCTCCCTCTCGCGATCGAGTAGCTTGCGGTCTCGTTGCTCGAGCATGTCCGAGCGGAGATCGAGCTGTTCGTCCCGAGCGAGCAGCCGGGACTCCAGGGTCCCCAGCTCCGCACGCTTGGCCCGGGCCTCGTCCTCGGCCTCTCGGCCGAGTCGAAGCCTCTCGTCTTTGGCCTCGAGGATGAACTCTTTCTGCTGGGCGCGAGCCTCGGCGACGATCCGAGCGGCCTTCTCTTGCGCGCTCTTCACGCCCATGTTGGCCACCTGGCCGCGAGCCACGAGACCAACGAACACGCCCACCACAACGGCGGCCACGACGGCCGCGGCCACCAGGGCGATATCCATATGAACTTGCCTCCCACCCGGTCGATAGCGCGACCGGAGGTACGTCGAAGTAAGTCGAAGCGGCTCCGATTTGGACCGATCCCGCTCCCGGGGAGGCCGCGTGAAGCCGCGTTGTCAGTGATTCGAGCTGGCGTCGCTGCCACGGCACTGCGCCGGCGACGCGTTGTTCGTCTCGCCGCGTAGTCTACGGCCCCCGCGAGAATCGAGCCACGCGGCTACTACGTCGGGAGATTCCGTTCCGCATACCGATTCGACTCTGAAGAACGGCCGGCCTCAGGGCTCGTCCATCGAATCCGAATCGGTGTTCTCGTCGTCCGATGTGCCTGCGGCTCCGAAGCGGGTGCTGACTTCGCGGCAGATCTCCGGACTGAAGCCGTTGCGGGCCAGCAGCGCGTAGGCCCTCTGGCGCCGTGCTCTGGGGTCCGCGATCCGACCCAGCGCAGCGCCACGCCGCGCAAGGAGCTTCTCCGCGGCCCGCCGGTCTGCGCCGGGCTCGACGACCGGCTCCGAGTCGAGACCGTCATCGTCCGGCTGACCCTCTCCCGCCCGCTCGGCGAGGATTTCGGCGATCAGGTCGCGGTCCAGGCCCTTGAGGCTCAGTTCCCGCCTGAGGGCCTGCTCGCCCCGAGGTCTGGCACGGTCCCGTGATTCGACCCAGGCGCGGCCGAAGGCCCGGTCGTCCAGCATGCCCAGCTCGAGCAGACGGCCGATGGCACGCTCGATCAAATCGGCCGGGTAACGGGCGGCAGCCAGGTGCCGGCGCATCTCGTCCAACGATCGCGATCGGAGTTCCAGAAAACGGGCAGCCGCGTTCAGAACTAAGGCCGGGTCTTCCACCTCGGCATGGCGCTCGAGGCGCCGCCGCCGCGCTTCGAGCCGGTGCGATCCGATCGGCCGTGCCATTCGGGCTATTCGGCCTCTTCTATCCCTTCCACCGGGAGCGAGACCTCGGACATCTTGCCGCGGATCTGCTTCTCCACCTCGGCCGAGATCTCCGGGTTGCCCTTGAGGAACTCCTTCGCGGCCTCGCGGCCCTGGCCCAGGCGGGTCTCACCGAACTGGAACCAGGCCCCGGTCTTACCGACGATCCCCATGGCCACACCGACGTCCAGCAGGCCGCCTTCTCGGGATATCCCCTCGCCGAACATGATGTCGAACTCCGCTACGCGGAAGGGCGGCGCGACCTTGTTCTTGACGACCTTGACCCGGACTCGGTTGCCCACGGAATCCGTGCCGACCTTGATCGTCTCGATGCGCCGGATGTCCAGCCGGACGGTGGCGTAGAACTTGAGTGCGCGGCCACCGGGAGTGACTTCGGGGTTGCCGAACATGACTCCGATCTTCTCCCGCAGCTGGTTCGTGAAGACGAGCGCGGTGTTCGATCGACTGACTGCGCCGGCGAGCTTGCGCAGGGCCTGGCTCATGAGGCGGGCCTGGATACCCACGAACGAGTCGCCGATCTCGCCTTCTATCTCGGCTTTGGGCACCAGGGCGGCTACCGAGTCCAGGACCACGCAATCCACGCCCCCGGACCGGATGAGAGTCTCGGTGATCTGGAGCGCGTCCTCGCCGGTATCCGGCTGGCTGACGAGCAGATCGTCGACGTTGACGCCGCAAGCGCGGGCGTAACCTGGGTCCAGGGCGTGCTCGACGTCGATGAACGCGACCGTGCCGCCCCTGTGCTGGGCCTCGGCCAGGATGTGCTGGCACAGCGTGGTCTTGCCGGAAGACTCGGGCCCGAAGATCTCCGTCATCCGACCTCGTGGGATCCCGCCTACGCCCAGGGCCAGATCCAGTGCGATCGAGCCGGTGGGGATGAAGTCGACGGCCTGACGCTCGGACGAACCCAGGCGCATGATCGAGCCGCGACCGAATTGCTTCTCGATCGACAGAATCGCGGCTTCAACGGCCTTGGTGCGCTCGGCGGATCGCTCGCCGTTGGTGCGAGCGTCGGCTCCTCTCTCGATCATCGCCATCTTGCTCGTCGCTCCTGTCCTCGATCGTCACCGCGGGTCGTCGGCAAGGACGACTCGGGGGATTGGCGGAGCGGTCGCCGGATGGCGTCCGTCCGCGAGCTAGCTCTCCGCCTCTTCGGTCCGCGGCTTCCGCTTGGGCTTCCAGACCTCCACGTTGGTCGGCGGTTCCAGCAGAGGTTGGATCTTGGTCTTTGCGGCCGCGTCCTTGGGCTTCTTCTTCTCTTGTCGGTGGGGGCGGTCTCGGCTGGCCATCTGGTGCGCCTCCGCGTGCTACAGACTACGGGCGGGCTCTTCACTCCGACTGCACTGCCAATGCACGTGAGCTCGAGAGTTGGACGCGTTCTCGAAGCTCGGACAGGTGCGCGGGGAACGTGCCAGAGCGCAGAGCGGAGCGGATTCCGGCCATGAAGTCTAGGGTGAAGGTCAGGTTGTGACAAGTTGCCAGACGGTAGGCAAGGAGCTCCTGCGCTCGGAAGAGGTGGGCCAGATAGGCCCGCGAGAACTGCCGGCAGAGGAGGCAGCGACACCCCTCCTGGACGGGGCGCGGGTCGTCGACGAACTGGGCGTTGCGCATGTTCAGACGGCCTTCGGGTACCCACAGCTGACCGTTGCGAGCCACTCGCGCGGGCAGCACCGAGTCGAAGAGGTCGATGCCCCGATGGACGGCCTCCAGGAGATCCAGCGGTGATCCGAGGCCCATCAGGTAGCGCGGACGGGGATCCCGTTGGAGCAGTCCGACGACCACGTCCAGGGTGGCCTCGCGCTCCGTGGCAGTCTCGTCGCCGGCCAGGCCGCCGATGCAGATGCCGTCGAACGGAAGGGCGGCGATTGCGCGCGTGGACACGGCCCGAAGCTCCGAATCGAGGCCGCCCTGGACGATCCCGAAGAGGGCCTGGTCCGGCCTTGTGTGTGCGGTGAGGGATCGCTCGGCCCAGCGATTCGTCCTGGCGGTCGCCTCCGCGACGGCTTCGCGCGTCGACGAGCCGGGCGGTACGGGCTGGTCGAAGGCGACGGCGATGTCGGCCCCCAGCGCCTCCTGGACTGCGATCGAATGCTCGGGCGTGAAACGGTGGTACGAGCCGTCGAGGTGGCTCTGGAATGTGACCCCGTCGTCATCGATCTTGCGAAGCTCACCGAGCGAGACGACCTGGAAGCCGCCCGAGTCGGTCAGGATCGGCCGATCCCAGGCCATGAACCGGTTCAGACCGCCGAGGGCGGCGATTCGCTCGTGGCCGGGCCTCAGGTACAGGTGATAGGTGTTGGACAGGATGATCGTGGCGCCAGCATCGCGGAGGTCACCCGGATCGAGTGCCTTGACCGTGGCGTTGGTACCGACGGGCATGAATTGCGGCGTTTCCACGATGCCGTGCGGCAGCGTGAGGCGACCCAGGCGGGCCTGAGTGGAGCCGTCGGGTGGCGGCGGCACAAGGATCTCGTACCGCGCCGGCGAGTCCGCTCGCAAGCTCGGTACGTCGCCAAGGGCGCCCGGCGCGGCGGGAGTCGGCTCCATCAACGGGCGGGCGGTTCGACTTCGCCGGCGGAGCCGTCCCAGAGGGCGGGCTGTTCTTGCTCCGCTCGACGTTGCGGCGGAACCTCGAAACCCATCCGGACCAGGTGCTGGCGCGCGCCTTCAGTAGCGACTCGGCCCTGCGGCGTGCGATCCAGGAAGCCGAGGCGGAGCAGGAAGGGCTCGTAGACGTCCTCGACCGTCTCCGGCTCCTCGGCCAGGACGGCGGCCAGGGCTTGCACGCCGACCGGCCCGCCGCCGAACTTCTGGACGATCGCGGCCAGGAGCTTCCGGTCCGTCCCGTCCAGCCCCTGATCGTCGATCTCGAGCGCGGCGAGGGCCTTGTCCGCGGTTTCCGCGTCCACGTGGCCGTCGCCGTTGATCTGGGAGTAGTCGCGAACGCGGCGCAGGAGGCGGTTCACGACGCGTGGGGTCCCTCTCCCCCGCCGGGCGATCGCAACCGCCCCGTCCGGGCTCACTTCCACGTTCAGCAGTCTTGCCGACCGCTCCACGATGGCCGTCAGGTCGGGCACGTCGTAGAAGTCCAGGCGGTATGTGGCTCCGAAGCGGTCCCGCAACGGACTCGAGATCCGCCCCGCCCGCGTAGTGGCGCCGACGAGGGTGAACGGTTTCAGGCTGAGCCGCAGGCTCCGCGCCGAAGGTCCCTTGCCGATCATCACGTCCAGGGCGAAATCCTCCATGGCCGGATAGAGGATCTCCTCGACCGCGCGGTTGAGACGGTGGATCTCGTCTATGAAGAGGACGTCGCCCTCGTCGAGGGAAGTCAGGATGGCGGCCAGATCCCCTGCCCGCTCGATGGCGGGACCGCTGGCGTACCGGATGTTGGCGCCGAGCTCGTGGGCGATGATGGTGGCCAGCGTCGTCTTGCCGAGGCCGGGCGGCCCGTGAAGCAGGACGTGATCCGCCGCATCCCCTCTCTGGCGGGCGGCGCCGAGCAGGATCGAGAGGTTCGCCTTGAGCTCCCGCTGGCCGATGTACTCGTCCAGGGTGCGTGGCCGCAAAGTGCGGTCCGCGGCCACCTCGACCTCATCTTCCACGTCCGCGGCGAGTATTCGCGAGATGTCAGTCACGGGCGCTCTCGCTCATGTGGCGAAGTGTACCAGATCGAACGCGTGTTCTACAAGTCTGGCACGCAGGTGGCGAGCGTCCGGCGCCTCACGCCTTGAGCAATGTCCGCAGCGCCGCCTTGACCCGATCCTCCAGGCGCGAGCCCGCGGTCAGGTCCATCAGCGCCTCACGGGACGCCTGGCGCGCCTCGGCGGCTGAGTAGCCCAGAGCCAGCAGCGCCGCCACCACCTCCGACTCCCCGCCGGCGGCTCCGCCACCGGCCGCCGCCCCGGCGGCCACTCCCGCCGCCGCGACCTTCTCCTTGAGCTCCAGAACCACGCGAGCGGCCAGCTTCCTGCCGACGCCGGGCACGGCCGTGAGCAACGCCAGGTCGTCCGAGAGAATGGCGAGCTGCAGATCGCCGACGGCCCGCGATCCGACGATCGCGAGAGCCACCTTGGGACCGACGCCGGTCACGGTCAGCAGCAGTCCGAAGAAGCCCAGCTCCTCGGGCGTGAGGAAGCCGTACAGAGCCTGGGCATCCTCCCGGACGAGATGGTGCGTGAAGAGCTTCGCCCGCTCCCCCGTTCGGACCGTCGCCAGCACGGCCGGCGCGCAGAAGACTCGGTAGCCGACACCTCCGACCTCGAGGATGAGCGAGTCTGCGAAAACGGCGCTGACGGTTCCGTCCAGAGATGCGATCACGGCGGCTCCCTCGTGCCTGCTCAGGAAGCCGTCTTGGTCTTGGGGACGCGCGAGGAATGGCCGTCGGGCCCTATCCCCAGGCGCTCACGGCGGAGTGCCTCGCGGACGGCCTTCTCGTAGGGAGTGACTCCGGTCGCGGCGGGGGTGATTGCCGACCTGTCCAGCGCGCCGGTCGGGATGCGACTAACCGATCGCTCGCGATTGGCGACGCAGATGGCGATCGCGAGTGCGTCGGCCGCGTCATCGGGGGTGGGCATCTCGGCCAGACCCAGGATCGCCTGAACCATGCGCTGCACCTGTTCCTTGGCCGCCGAGCCGTGGCCCGCCGTCGCGACTTTGACCTCGTTCGGCGTCGCCTCGCGGATCTCCAGATCGTGCATGGCGGCCGCCAGCAGAACCACGCCGCGAGCCTGGCCGACCGCGAAGGCCGTCTGGACGTTCTTGGTGAAGAAGAGCCGCTCGACGCCCACTATCGTGGGGGCGTGCAGCTCGATCAGGTCGGTCACCGCCAGGTAGATGGCCTCGAGCCGCGCCGGCAGCGCCAGCTCCGACGAAGTCGTGATGACGCCGTAGTCGACGGCGCGCAGTCTGGGCCCCGTCCGCTCGACGAGCCCGTACCCGAGCATAGCCGTCCCCGGGTCTATTCCCAGGATGATCACGAGTCAACCTCGGCGTGGCCGAGGTTGACGTTGGAGACATCCGCCCCGTGGGCCTCGCCGGCACGGAGCTCGGCTGCGCCTGGCGCGGGTTTCACGCGCCCACCTCGGCCAGAAGTTCTTCCGGGATCTCGAAGTTGGCGGTGACGCGCTGGACGTCGTCCTGGTCTTCCAGGATCTCGACGAGCCGGAGCGCCTGCCGGGCCTTGCTGACGTCCAGCTCGACCGAGTTCTTGGGGCTCATCGACAGCTCGGCCGACTCGATTCTCACGCCGGCGGCCTCGAGCGACCGGCGCACGGCCTCCAGCTCGTGGGGCTTGGTGTAGACCTCGACCTGGTCGCCGCTCGCATCTACGTCGTCGGCTCCGGCATCGATGGCCAGCAGTTCCAGCTCTTCCTGATTGCCGCCAGGGGCCAGGATGATGACGCCGCGCTGTTCGAACTGCCACGCGACGCTGCCGGGCGCGGCCAGCGAGCCGCCCGCCTTGGTCAGGATGGAGCGCACCTCTGCCGCGGTGCGGTTCTTGTTGTCCGTGGCCGTCTCGACGATCATGGCCACGCCGCCGGGCCCGTAACCTTCGTACATGATCTCTTCGAACTGCTCACCCTCACCGCCACCGGTCGCCTTCTCGATGGCGCGCTTGATCGTGTCGAGCGGCATGTTGATGGCGCGGGCTCGCTCCACTGCGAGGCGAAGGCGGAAATTGCCGTCCTGGTCGGCTCCGCCGGCTCGCGCCGCAACGCTGATCTCACGGCCCATCTTGGTGAAGACGGCGCCGCGTTTGACATCGTTCGCGCCCTTCTGGCGCTTGATCTGGGACCATTTCGAGTGACCTGACATCGGCCCGAGTATAGCGCCCGAGGTCCTTCCCGAACCGATCCGGTTGGCCCGGCAGGCTGTCGAGGGTCCGCGGACGTCGCGGCCCGCTCGTCCCCGCAAGCGGTCCCCGCTATCATGGCCTGACCGCGGTTTCCGCTCGTCCCGCCACTTATCCGGCGCGCTCCAGCGCCACCAGAGGATCGATTGCGCAGATGCCAACCAAGAGTGTCGACCTCCCCCATCTCCGCAGCGTCGTCGTAGCCGCGCACGCCGGTGCCGGCAAGACGACGCTGTGCGAACGTCTCCTATTCGATGCCGGAGCGATCACCCGGCTCGGCCGCGTCGATGACGGGTCGACCAGCCTGGACTATGAGCCGGAAGAGCAGAAGAGACGGCAGTCGCTCAGCCTGGCCGTTACCTCGCTGGATCATGAGGGGACGCGGATCCAGCTTGTCGATACCCCCGGTTACGCGGACTTCGCCGCCGAGGTCGTAGAGGGGTTCGCGGCCGCGGACGCAGCTGTTCTGCTGATGGACGCCTCCGGCAACGTCGAGGCGGGCCTGGAATCGACAGTGTCGCTGGCTCGGAGGACCGGCCGGCCGGCGCTCTTCTTCGTCAACAAGTGCGATCGGGAGAATGCCAATCCGGGCAGCACGATCGACAAGCTTCGGGCCGCCTTCGGACAGAAGATCGCCCCGCTGCACGTGGCGATCGGCTCGGGCGAGTCGTTCACCGGCTTCGTCGACGTCATCCACCGCAAGGCCTATCAGCTCCAGGGCGGGAAGGAAGTCGAGGTCCCGGTTCCGGCCGGTCTGGCCGGTGAGATCGCGGCCCGTCGCGACCAGCTGATCGAAGCCGCCTCCGAAGCGGACGACGACGTGATGGCCAAGTACCTCGAGGGCGAGGAGATCACCGACCCCGAGCTCGCGGCTTGCGTCAAGAAGGCCGTTCGGGCCGGCATGGTGGCGCCGGTGCTGGTCGGAAGCGCGTCCAAGGACATCGGCGTTCGGGCATTGACCGATGCGATCGTGCGCTATCTGCCCTCGCCGGCGGACCTCGGCGAGATCCTGCTCACCGATCCCAAGAGCGGCAAGGAGACGCGGATCGTGCCCGACACGGCGGGCCCGCTGGTGGCGCGAGTCTTCAAGACCACCGCCGACCCGTTCGTCGGCCGGCTGACCTACATCCGCGTTCTCTCCGGGACGCTCCAGGGCCAGGCTCATGCCTGGAACTCGACCCGCGCCGAGGATGAGCGCCTGGGCCAGCTCCTCCTGCTCCACGGCAAGGACCAGGAGACCGTTGGACAGCTCCATGCCGGCGAGATCGGCGCCGTGGCGAAGCTGACCGTCACGGGCACGGGCGACACGCTGACGTCCTCGCGTGAGAACTCCTACGCCCTCCCGCCGCTCGAGTTCCCCGTGCCCACGCTGCAGGTGGCGATCGAGCCGCAGACCAAGGCGGACCTGGACAAGATGGGGTCCGCGCTTCAGCGAATGCTCGAGGAGGAGCCGTCGGCCCGCGTGATCCGCAGCGAGACCGGCGAGCAGGTCCTGGTGGCCATGGGCGATGCCCATATCGCCGTCCTGGGGGAGCGCCTCAAGCGCAAGTGCGGGGCCGCGATCGTGACCGCGATCCCCAAGGTCCCGTACAAGGAGACGATCCGCGGCAAGACGCAGTCGCACGGCCGCTACAAGAAGCAGACCGGCGGACACGGCATGTTCGGCGACGTGTGGCTCGAGATCGAGCCGAATCCGGGCGGCGGTGTCGTCTTCGCGGAGCACGTAGTCGGTGGCACGGTGCCGAAGAACTTCTTCCCGGGCGTCGAGAAGGGCGTTCGAGAAACGGCGGCCGAGGGAGTCCTGGCGGGTTATCCGCTCAGCGACTTCAAGGCGACCCTGTACGACGGCAGCTTCCATGCAGTCGATTCGAACGAGCTCTCCTTCAAGCTGGCGGCCCGGCTCGCACTGAAGAGCGGTGTCCTGGAGTGCAAGCCGGCGCTGATGGAGCCGATCATGACCGTGGAGATCCGGATCCCGGAGGCCTACATGGGCGACGTGAACCGCGACCTCAACGGGCGCCGCGGCCACGTCCTGGGGATGGACACAAAGGACGGGTACCAGGTCATCACGGCCCAGGTTCCGCAGGCCGAGCTCTTCACCTACGCCACGGAGCTCCGCTCGCTGACCGCGGGCCGCGGCACCTTCACGGCAACCCTGGACCACTACCAGGACGTGCCGTCCCACATCGCCGAAAAGGTGATCGAGGAGCATCGGAAGGCCCACGAGAACGAGGAGCACTGAGCCACGCGTGCGACTACGCCTGGACGAACGGCGATCCACCGGGCGATGGCCGGTCCTCTTCGATTCGCCTGACCGGGATCAACGCCGACGCCATCACAGCATGATCACGCCGTGATGTCGAAGCGTGGCCCAATCGGTCTCCTGAACACGGTCGCCTCGCTCTTGCTGGTGGCGGCTTCGCTCGCGGCCTGTGGGTCGTCGATGGTTTCGTCGACGCCCTCCTCCTTCTCTTCGCCTGTCGCGACCGTGCCCGATCCCGCCACCGCCACGGCAGAGCCCTCGGAGAGCCTCCATCCCGCCAATTCTTCGCCGACTGCAGCGACGTCGGCGTTGCCGACCGCCGTGCCGGCTCCGTCGGGGAGCGCGGTTCTCGTGGGCGCCGGCGACATCTGCCAGGCGTATGCCGTCGCCAACGCGATGCATACGGCGAGCCTGGTAGATGCCCTACCATCGGCCGCCGTCTTCACCCTGGGCGACAACTCGAACGATTCGGGAACGGTCCAGCAGTACGCGAACTGCTACGGCAGCGCGTGGGGCGGGTTCAAGTCGCGGACGCGCCCGACCGTCGGCAACCACGACTATCTGACTTCCAACGGCGCTCCGTATTACGCCTACTTCGGCTCGGCGGCCGGACCCGCGGGAAAGGGTTACTACAGCTACGACCTTGCCGCCAACTGGCACGTGATCGTGCTCAACGCCATTTGCGCGGAGGTTGGCGGCTGTGATGCTGGCTCGACCCAGGAGGCCTGGCTCCGTGCGGACCTGGCGGCCAATCCAGGCAAGCATCTCATCGCGATGTGGCACATCCCACGGTTCAGTTCAGGCCTGCACGGCGGCTCCAGCGTCTATCAGACCTGGTGGCAGGATCTCTACCAGGCCCACGCCGAAATCGTACTCAACGGTCACGACCACGAGTACGAGCGCTTTGCACCGCAGTCCCCCGCCGGCGTTGCCGATAGCGGAGGGATCCGGGAGTTCGTCGTGGGCACGGGCGGGGCAATGCTGGCGCCCTTCCTGATTGTCAAGGCCAACTCGCAGGTTCGCGGCTCAGGAACTCACGGCGTCCTGAAGCTCACGCTCACGGATCGCAGCTACTCCTGGCAGTTCATTCCCGTCGCCGGGAGCTCGTTCACGGACTCGGGCGAGGCGGCCACCCACGGCTGAATCCCGGTCTCTTGGGACTCGATCGGGGACCTCCTGAAGCAAATCGGACGGCCCTGCGTTGCGTCACGCCCCCGGAGCCCGCCGCGTCGTGAAGGGTGTTTCCCCCAGTCGATGCTAGAGTGGTTTGTAGTGTCTGACCCCAATTCCGTGCCTTCGCGCACGTCGCGATCCCCGGCTTTCGGCGCCCTGCTCTCGTTCTTGTGGCCCGGGCTTGGCCAGCTGTATGCCGGTCGCCGCCTCTTTGCGGTGGTCTTCGCCGTTCCCGCCGTCGTCGCCGTGGCCGTCATCCTCTACGAGGCGCGAGACGGGATGGCGGTCCTGGCCGCGCGATTCCTGGACCCGGACTTCGCCTGGGCCGCGCTCGTGGCGGTCGTGGCGTTTGGGCTGTGGCGCCTGTTCTCCGTTATCCATGCGTTCGCGACGGGTGACCAGCGCCTGGCGACGCGTACCGGCGAGCGCTTCGTCCTGGCGATCCTGCTCCTTCTCGTCGTGGCCAGCCACGCTGCAGGGGCCGTCTACCTGTGGTCCGCCCACGACATCGGCGCTCACACCTTCGGCAGTGACAACTCCAACGACGCAAGCTCGGTGGTACCGGTGACCGGCACGAGGACCACGCTTCTTCTCACCGGCCTCGATCAGTTCTCCGGGCGCTCCGAGCAGCTGTATGACTCGATAATGGTCGTCAGCTTCGACTCGGCCACCAATAGGGTGGCCATGGTCAGCATCCCCAGGGACACGGCAGGCTTCCCGTTCTACTGGGGCGGCACGTCCAAGATCAAGATCAACGCCCTACCCACGTACGTCAGGAACGGCTGGATCACCTCTCCGGATCAGCCCTTCCCGACTCTCGTGAAGGAGGTCGGATACCTCGTGGGCGTTCCGATCAACTACTACGGGGTCGTCAATCTGGCCAATTTCATGACGATGATCGACATGGTGGGAGGAATCGACATCGACAATCCCGCGGCCATCAACGATCCAACCTACGACTGGCTGGATAGCTCACCCAACGGCTTCAAGCTCGCGGCCGGCCGGCAGCATCTGGACGGGCGGCACGCCCTCGCGTACGCGAGGTCACGCCACGGCAGCGGCAACAGCGACTACGCCCGGGCCGGGCGGCAGCAGCAGCTTCTGGTTGCCCTCGAACACAAGATGTCCACGCCAAGCGTGGTGGTGAATCTTCCCAACTGGACCCAGCAGGCCGGGTCGCTCATCCGCACCGACTTCCCCGCGTCGCAGGTTGCGGACATGGTCGCTGCCGGTCAGAAGATCCCGCCCGCGAACGTCGATCAGTACGTCCTGGGTCCGCCCTACAGCGTCTCTAGCGCGACCGCGACCGCGTCCACGAGCTGCCTGATGCTGGACAAGGTGGCGCCGCTCTCGGTCAAGCTATTCGGCCGGGACAGCCGCTACTACGGGAAGACGCAGGCGCCTACCTGCTGACGCCCCGCCCTGGGTGCGGTGCCGGGTCCTCCCCGTAGACAAAGCGCACCGCAGCAGCCAGATCCACGCGACCCTCGTACAGGGCCCGGCCCACGATCGCGCCGGCACAGCCCAAGGCGCGGACGGCGGCGATGTCTTCTATCGACGCGACACCCGCCGACGCGACTACTTCGCCGCGACCGAGGGCGACCATCTCGCCGAGAAGGTCCAGGTTGGGGCCGCCGAGCAGGCCGTCTCGCTCGATGGCCGTGACGATAAAGGTGCGCGCGCCCCGATCGGCGAGCATCGTCAGCGCTTGTGCTGCGGGCAGCCCTGTCGCGCCCGGGACCCAACCCTCACCGATCGCCAGACTATCGCGCACGTCGAGCGCGACGGCGATGCGCTCGGCGCCGAACCGCGCCACGAGCCGTTCCACGAACGCCGGGTCTCGCAGGGCCGCGGTGCCGACGACCGCCCGCGCCGCGCCCGCCGCCAGTGCCGCCGCCACGGCCGTCTCGTCACGGAGACCGCCCGCGACCTCGCACGAGACGCCCGGCCCGGCGGCGGCCACGATCCGGGTCACGACCTCCGTCTGGCGGCGCCCGCCCTCCCTCGCCCCATCCAGGTCCACGATGTGGATCCAGCGAACGCCGGCCGCTGCGAATCGCTGCGCCACTTCCTCCGGGTCGGCCCCGTAGACCGTCTCGCGCGTGAAGTCGCCCTCCGACAGGCGAACCACCAGGCCGCCGCGCAGGTCGATGGCGGGCAGGAGCTGGAAGACGGGCGGCAAGCTAGCTTGCTTGTGTTGTAGCATGCTACTATGCTACTACACCAGCTCAGCCCGGAGGGAGCCATGGCGGCACCCGCTTCCGGCGAGACGGATCAACGAGGAATCCCATGAGCGCTATGGAAGCCTGGCGCGATGAGGCTGCGGGCGAGTTGTTCGAGGCGATCGTGCGCCTGGAGACGGTCGACGAGGCCTCTGCCTTCTTCCGCGACCTCTGCACTCTCGGTGAGCTGCACGACATGGCCCAGCGCTGGGCGGTGGTGCGCCTGCTGAACCGGGGTATGCACTACGCCGAGATCTCGAATCGGACCGGCGCAAGCACGGCCACGATCACTCGCATCGCCCAGTGGCTGCATCACGGTGAAGGCGGCTACGCCAGAGCCCTCGAACGGCTGCGGTCGGCACCCGGCCAATCCCCCACCCCGACTGGAGAAGCGACTCGATGACTCGCCGGCTGCGCCTGGCCATTCCGAACAAAGGACGTCTCGTCGAGCCGACGGTCAAGCTGCTGCGCGACGCCGGCCTGGTCTTCGAAGCCGGCGAGCGCGCGTTGATGGCCCGCGTCCAGAACTACGATCTCGACATCCTCTTCGTTCGGACCAACGACGTCGTGGAGTTCGTGACCGACGGGGTCGCGGAGCTGGGCGTGACCGGGCTGGACCTGGTGGCCGAGTCGGGCTCGGACGTGCCACAGCTTCGCAAGCTCGGCTTCGGACGGTGCCGCCTTACGATCGCCGTGCCGAACGATTCCGCCTTCCGCGCCGCCGAGGATCTGGCGGGCCTGCGCGTGGCCACGTCTCACCTGAGCCTCACCCGCCGCTTCTTCGAAAGACGCTCCATCCCCGTGGAAGTGATCCCCGTCTCCGGCGCGGCCGAGGTGGCGCCTCGGCTCGGCCTGGCCGAGGCGATCGTCGACCTCGTATCGACCGGCTCGACGATGGTCGTAAACGGCTTGCGCCCGATCGAGGAGATCTTCTCGTCCGAGGCAGTCCTCCTGGCGAACCCAACGGCTCTGAGCGAGCGAGCCGACGTGCTGGACTCCATTCAGACGATGCTGAGCGCCACGCTCGCCGCACGAGACCGCAAGTACCTGATGATGAATGCCCCGATCGGCAAGGCCGCCGAGCTCGAGGATCTCTTGCCCGGACTCGAGTCGCCATCGGTGATCCCGCTGGCCCACGAAGGGATGATTGCGATCCACGCCGTCGTCGAGGCGGACGCTGTGTGGTCGCTGCTCCCGAAGCTCAAGCTGGCCGGAGCCTCCGGCATCCTGATCCTGCCCATCGAGAAGCTGGTCCCATGAGCGCCTCGTCCGTGGACCTGCGCCGCCTGGAGCTAGGCCGCGCTGCCACCGACCCGGTGGTCGCGGCGGAGATCAAGGCCCTCCTTCGCCGTGGCGCCGTACCCGATCCCAGGGTTCGCGAGGGGGCAAGGGCAATCCTCGCTGCCGTCAAGAGCGGTGGCGATGCCGCGGTCCGTGACGCCAACGCCCGCTTCGGCGGTGGCCGGGCCGATGGGTCCCTGCTGGTCGGTCGAGCGGAGATGGAGGCCGCCCGCGATGCCCTCCCGGCGCGCATCCGGGCCGCCCTGGAGCAGATGATCGCCAACATCCGCCGCTTCGCCGAGACCGAGCTGCCGCGGACGAGCTTCACGACGATCGTCCCAGGGGTAGAGATCGAGCGCCGCTGGGTGCCTCTATCTCGGGTCGGCGTGTATGCGCCGGGCGGCTCGGCAGCGTATCCGAGCTCACTCCTGATGGGCGTAGTGCCGGCGCAGGTGGCCGGCGTGGGCCGGATCGTGGTCGCGTCCCCGGCCGATTCGGAGGGCCGCCTGAACGAGACGATGCTGGGGGCGGCGGGACTGGTGGGCGTGGAGGTGTTCGTCGTCGCCGGCGGAGCCCAGGCCGTGGGAGCGCTGGCCTACGGCCTGCCGGAGGCGGGCGTGGAGCCGGTCGACCGGATCGTTGGACCCGGCAACGCCTGGGTGACCGCCGCCAAGCTCGAGGTCTTCGGCGAGTGCGGCATCGACCTGCCGGCCGGGCCATCCGAGGTGATGGTCGTGGCCGATGCGACGGCAGACCCGGTTCACGTTGCCGCGGATCTCCTCTCGCAGGCGGAGCACGGTCCCGACTCCCCTGCTCTGCTGGTCACCTGGGAACCGGCCGTTGCGGCGGCAGTGGAGCGCGAGCTGACCCGTCAGCTCCAGACCGCGGCCCGGCGCGAGATCCTCGAGCGTTCCCTGGCCAGCTGCGCCCTGGTCGTGCTGGCGCCCTCCCGCGTTGCGGCCCTGGATTTCGTCAACGGCTATGCCCCGGAGCACCTCTCCGTGGTCGTGGACGATGTCGAGGAGGCCGTCGCGCAGCTGAAGAACGCAGGCTCGCTCTTCGTCGGCCCGTACGCGCCGGAGTCGGCCGGCGACTACGCCTCGGGCGCAAACCACGTCCTGCCCACGGGCGGCCTGGCGCGCTCCTGTGGCGCACTGGCGACCGAGAGCTACGGCAAGTTCGTACAGGTGCAGCGCATCAGCCGCGATGGGCTGTCGGCCATCCGCGACGCAGTCGAGTCGGTCGCCGAGGCGGAGGGCCTGATCGCCCACAAGCGCGCGGTGCAGGTGCGCTTCGAGGAGACCGAGCCATGAGCGCCGCGGCCCCCCAGAAGCTGCCCGCCTACGAGTGGGAGCCGACGACCGACTTCCTCGCGGCCCGGTACGGGTTGGCGCGCGAGTCGATCGTCCGGTTCGACGTGAATACCTCACCTCTCGCTCCGGACCTTCGCGACGTGCTGGCCGGGTCGTTCGATCCGCCGCTGTGCGAGTACCCGCCCAGTGACTATGCCTCGCTCGTGGGCGCGGCAGCGGCTGCGTACGAGGTTATGCCGCAGGAGCTCCTGCCCACGGCCGGCGCCGACGAAGCGCTGGACCTGATCGCTCGGGCGTCTCTGAAGGAAGGGTCCGTGGCTGTGGTCGCGGCGCCGACCTATGCGATGTACCGGATCGTCTCGGAGCAGCGCAGGGCGCGGGTGATAGCCGTTCCGCGGCTCGGCCCAGAGTCCGCGTTCGGGCTCGACATCCCGGCTCTGGTCGAGGCCGCTCGTGGGGCCCAGATGGTCTGGCTGTGCGAGCCGAACAACCCAACCGGCGCCTTCGAGGCTCCCGAGCGGATCGGGGAGCTGCTGGCAGCCGTCGAGTCCGATGCGCTGCGCGACCGCCGCGAGGCCCCGGTCGTGGCCGTGGACGAGGCCTACGCGGAGTTCGTCGGTCGAACGGCACTGCCCCTTCGACGCGATTATCCGCGCCTGGTCGTCGTCCGGACCCTGAGCAAAGCTCATGCGCTGGCAGGGATTCGCGTCGGCTTCGCCATCGCCCGTCCGGAGACCCTGGCCCCGATCCTCTCGTTCCGAGCTCCTGCCTCGGTGGGTACCGTTTCGGCGGCCCTGGCCACGGCGTCGCTGAGCCGCCCCGAACTGGCGGCCGGTAATGTGGCCCGGATCGCGGCTCAGCGGGTCCGTCTTGCCGACGAGCTCACCGCCATTGGCTGGCGCCCGTATCCATCCCAGGCGAACTTCATTCTCGTGCGCTTCACGTCAGCGGGTTCCGCAGCCACGGCCGCGGAGGCGCTCCTCCGGAAGGGCCTGGTGCCGCGCACGTTCGGTATCGACCACCCGTTGGCGGATTGCCTCCGGCTGACGGTGCGGTCGGCCGAGGAGAACGACCGTCTCATCGATGCAGCCAGGGGGATCCCAGCATGAGCAGCCAGATCGGTACCGTCGTAGCGTCGGGCAAGCGCGCGGCCACCGTTACTCGAAAGACCCGCGAGACGGAGATCACCGTGACCCTGCGCCTGGACGGCAGCGGCGAGACGAAGATCGCGACCGGAGTCGGTTTCTTCGATCACCTCATGAGCTCGCTGGCGTACCACGCCCTCTTCGATCTCGAGATCCAGGCGTCCGGCGATCTGGAGATCGACGAGCATCACACGGTCGAGGACGCGGCCCTGGTCGTGGGCGCGGCCCTGGCGGAGGCACTCGGCGATCGCTCCGGCATCGCCCGTTTCGGCGATGCCGCCGTACCCATGGACGAATCCGTGGCGACCGCGGTCGTGGATGTGGGCGGCCGGCCATACGCGGTCGTCGATCTGCCCTTCAAGGGCAAGCGAGCCGGGAAACTGCCGCTGCAGCTGATCGAGCACGTCCTCGAGTCGTTCGCTCGCGCCGGGGGCGTGACGCTCAACGTCCGCGGCCGTGGCCGCAACGACCACCACCTGGCGGAAGCCGCCTTCAAGGCCCTCGGGCGGGCGCTCGGCGATGCGTGTGCCGTTGACCCGCGACGGAGCGGGCCCGCCTCCACAAAGGGAACGCTGGGCTGATGACCGGATCGAAGCCAAGGATCGCCGTCCTCGACTACGGCGCGGCGAACATGGTCAGTATCTCCAGGGCCCTGGCGGCGGTCGGGGCCGATGTCGTCGTGGCCGACGAACCGTCGGCCCTGGCCGACTCTGACGCAATCGTGGTTCCTGGCGTCGGCGCCGCGAAGCCCGCGATGAACCACTTGCGAGAGCGCGACCTGCTCCAACCGCTGAAAGCCTGGGTTGGCGCGGGACGACCGTGCCTGGGCATCTGCCTTGGCTTGCAGCTCTTCTTCGATGCCAGCGACGAAGGCGACGCCGATGCGCTCGGGATCATGGCGGGCAGGACGGTCGGGCTGGTGGATGCGCCCACTCTGCCGCACATCGGCTGGAACTCAGTGGAGATCGTGCGGCCGCATCCGCTACTCGAGGGCATCCCCGACGGCACGTACTTCTACTTCGTGCACTCCTTCGCGCCTGCTCCCGCCGACGAAGGGGTGGTCGTGGCTCGTACGACGCACGGCAAGCCGTTCGTGAGCGCGGTGGCGAAGGACTCGCTCTACGGACTGCAATTCCATCCCGAGAAGTCGTCGCGAGCGGGTCTTCAGGTGCTGTCGAACTTCCTGCGGCTCGTGAAGCCGGCAACGTGCCGGACCTCCGCCACCGAGGTGGCGTGATGCTCGCCCGGCGCGTGATCCCATGCTTGGACGTCGACAAGGGCCGCGTCGTCAAGGGAACCAACTTCGTGAACCTGACCGACGAAGGCGACCCGGCCGAGCTGGCCGAGCGGTACGCCAGCGAAGGCGCGGACGAGATCGTCTTCCTGGACATAACAGCCGCTCACGAGCGCCGCGGGACGATGCTGGAGGTCGTGCGGCGCACTGCCAGCCGCGCCTTCGTGCCCCTCACCGTCGGCGGGGGCGTGCGCAGCGTCCAGGAGATGCACGACGTTCTTCGGGCCGGCGCGGACAAGGTCTCGTTCAACACCGCGGCCGTGGCGGAGCCGGAGCTGCTGACGGCCTGCGCCGACCGTTTCGGCAGTCAGGCGGTGGTCTGCGCCATCGACGCCCGCCGCCTTCCGCAGGCCGAAGGCGCCGCACAGACGTGGGAAGTCGTCACGCATGGCGGACGTCGCGCCACGGACCTCGACGCGGTCTCGTGGGCCCTTCGAGTCGTGGAGCTGGGGGCGGGCGAGCTGCTGGTCACGTCGATGGACAGGGACGGCACCCGAAGCGGTTTCGACACCGACCTACTGGCGGCCATTGCGTCGCGGGTACGAGTGCCGGTGATCGCGTCCGGCGGAGCTTCCGGCCCCGAGGACTTCGTGACCGCGGTCCGCGACGGCAAGGCGGACGCCGTTCTCGCGGCCTCCATCTTCCATCGCCGGATGCACTCGATCGCCTCGGTCAAGGCCGCGATGGCCGCGGCCGGGCTGCCGGTACGACCCGTCGAGGAGGCCGTCGCATGAGCGCCGAACAGCTGCTGCCGGAGGACGTGACGTGGGGACCGAACGGCCTCGTACCGGCGGTGGTCCAAGATGCCGCGGACGGCCGCGTTCTCATGGTTGCCTACGTCGACGCGGAGGCACTCGCCGCGACGCTGGCCACGGGCCAGGTCCACTTCCACTCGCGCTCCCGGGACGCCCTGTGGCGGAAGGGCGAAACGAGTGGCAACGTCCTGAACCTGGTGGACATTGCCGCCGATTGCGACGGCGACGCCCTGCTGCTACAGGTCGATCCGGCCGGACCCGCCTGTCACCGCAATACGCGCAGTTGCTTCGATCCGGCTGGATCGGAGTCGACCGCGACTTCCCCGAACGCGAGCGCTGCGGCCCCTGGGACCGCCGGCATCACGCGCGCCGCAAGCGGCACCGGCGGCGCGCCCGCAAGCCCCAGCTCCCGCCAGGGTTTCGAGTGGCTGGAGACGCTCTGGACCACGATCGATCAGCGCGTGGGAGCCGATCCGGCTGCCTCATACACCGCTCGTCTGCTGGCGGCCGGTGTAGACGGCCCGGCCCGCAAGGTGGCCGAGGAAGCCACCGAAGTGCTGATGGCCGCCAAGGACGACGCCACGGCTACGCCGGAGCGACGCGCCGCCACCCGTGAGGCGCTGGCGGGCGAGGTGGCGGATCTGCTGTACCACACCCTGGTCGTCCTGCGCGAGCGCGATCTGCCGCCGGCCACGGTGATCGCCAGGCTCCGCGAACGCCACAGGGGATAACCCGAGTCGGCCCGCCGGCAACTCGGGGCCTAGCTCTTGAGGCGCCCGATTCGCAGGCTCTTCTTGCCGGAGCGCAAGACCAGGTATCGGCCGGCGATCGGGGGTGGGACGGCGTCTTCCGGCGCCTTGACCCGCTCGTCGTTGATCGATAGGCCGCCCTGGGCGATGGCGCGCCGAGCCTCGGAGTTGGAGCTGTACTGACCGCTGATTACGGCGATCCCCATGGCGCCGCCGGCCACGTCGCGATCGGTGAACTCGAAATGGTCGACGGCGGCGAACAACGCATCGAGAACCTCGGGGTCGCGGATCGGCTCGCGCGAGAAGGCCGCCTCGCTGACTCGAACCGCCCGCGCTGCCTCCTGCTTGCCGTGAACGCGCGCGGTCAGGTCGTGTGCCACGGCCCTTTGCGCCACCCGAGTCTCCGGGTGCGCCGCCTGCTCGGCCTCCAGTTCTTCGATACGGGCTCGATCGAACAGGGTGAAGGTTCGCAGGTACTTCCCGACGTCACGGTCATCGGCGTCCAGCCAGTACTGGTAGAACTGGAACGGGCTCGTCTTCTCGGGGTCGAGCCAGACGCTCGTACCGGCGGCCGTCTTGCCGAACTTCGAACCGCTCGGGTTAGTCAGGAGCGGATAGCTGATCGCGAACGCGAGGTCCTGCGCCTCGCCGGCGCCGAATTCCTTCCGGATCAGCTCGAGGCCGGCCGTGATGTTGCCCCACTGATCGGCGCCGCCCATCTGAAGCTCGACGCCGGCCGTGCGATACAGGTGCAGGAAGTCGGCCGCCTGCAGGAGCATGTAGCTGAACTCCGTGAAGCTCAGCCCCTCGTTGAGCCGGATCTGGACGGAATCCTTGGCCAGCATGTACGGGATGGTCAGGTGCTTGCCGATGTCGCGCAGGAAGCGGAGCAGCGAGTACGAGCTCAGCCACTCGTAGTTGTCCATCATCTCGGCGCCGTTGGGGCCGTCGAAGTCGAGGAACCTGCCGAGCTGGGCCTGGATGCCGACGATGTTCTCCTCCACCGTGGCCCGGCTCAGCAGGAGACGCTCGGCCGATCGCCCGGACGGATCGCCGATCATCGCCGTACCGCCGCCCACGACGGCGATCGGCGTACCTCCGGCCCGCTGCAGATGGATGAGCCCGAAGATCGGGACCAGGCTGCCTATGTGGAGCGACGTGCCGGTCGGGTCGAAACCGACGTAGCCCCGGATAGGCTTTCCAGTCGCCAGGCGTTCGGCAAGCCCGCTGCTGCACTGGTGGAGCATGCCCCGCCAGCGCAGCTCATCGAGCAATCCGGCCATCCCGCCGGGGATCGTCGATGTGCCCATTCCTTCGGTTTCGCGAGCCAGAGTCATGGCCTGAGTGCGCTCCACTTCGTCACTTCACGACGGACCTGCTCGTCCGAAGCCCGGCGGTGGGGGGTTGGAATGGCCGCCTCATCACCTATGCTATCTTGCGAGCCGCCATGAAGACCAGCCTCGCCCAGCGTGAACGCCGTCGGCGCAACGGCACCGGCAGTCATCGCCCAGGCGGTGGCTCCGGCAAACGAGTCGCCGTCGCCCTCCCGCTCATCCTCCTTGGAACGTTCTTCGTCCTGAGCACGGTGGCCTTCGTCGGAGCGGTGCGGGTCTACTCCTCCTATAGCGCCGACCTGGAAGACCCGAAGGATGCTCTCCTGGCCATCCCGTACAGCCAGCAGACCGTCCTGCTCGACCGGACCGGCACAGTACAGCTTGCGGCCTTCGGCTCGGAGAACCGGCGCGTCCTCGGGTTTGCGGAGATTCCAGCGACCGTCCTCGATGCCACGACCAGCGCCGAGGACAAGACCTTCTGGTCCAACACGGGATTCGATCCGGCGGCCGTTCTCTCCGCCCTCCGCGACGCGTTGTCCGGCCGGGCTCGAGGCGCGTCGACGATCACGCAGCAGCTGGTTCGAATGGAGCTGCTGCCGCCGACGACCAGCACCATCGACCGCAAGATCAAGGAGATCATCCAGTCGATTCGGCTGACGCAGGAGTACCCGGGCGACGAGGGCAAGCAGTCGATCATCACCGCATACCTGAACCTCAACTACTTCGGCAACCAGAGCTACGGCATCGCGGCCGCCGCGCAGGGCTACTTCGGCATCACGGACCTCAACCAGCTGACCGTGGCCCAGGCCGTCATCCTGGCAGCACTGTTGCAGGCGCCTTCCGCGTACGACCTGCTGGCGAACGCGGACCAGACGGATAACGGGACATGGGTCGTCTCCCCCGACAAGGAAATAGTGTCCCGGCGCAACGGAATCCTGGAGGACATGCGCCAGAACAACCGCGACGGCCTGTTGAAAGGCAAGTACGACGACGCGACCCTCCTGCTTGCGGAGTCTGAGCCGGTGATCCTCCACCCGACAGATCGCCCGCCGGACATCGCGCCGCAGTTCGACCTGATCGTCCGCCAGCAGCTGGCGGACCTGCTCTGCAACCCGGGCATCGACCCCGCGGAGTGCCCGAGGGTGGACACGGGCGGCCTGAGGGTGATAACCACCCTGGACGTGAACATGCAGCGCTCGGCCGAGAAATGGCTCAAGGCGTACGTCTTCGGGCCTAACCAGGCCACACCGGCCGATGACATCGCGTACCTCGCGGCGCTCGGCATCACCGCCAAGAGCGACCCCTACAACTACACCAGGATCATCGGCCCAAGCTCCACCAGCAGCACCGGCCTCCGTAGCGGCAACATCCACAACGGTGCGCTCATTGCGCTCGACTACCGGACCGGTCAAGTCCTCGCCTACGCCGGCAGCGCCGGATTCTACGAGAAACCAGTGAAGGATCCGGCCAAAGCCGGCCAGAACTACTTCGACCCGGAGTACGACGCCCTCTCGTCCGGAATAGGCCGTCAGCCCGGTTCTTCCTTCAAGCCGATCAACTATCTGATCGGAATCCAGGACAAGGCTCTGACCGCGGCCTCGCTCTTCATGGACGTGGCCACGGACTTCGGCGGCGGCTATACGCCGCACGACGCCGACGGCTATGAGCGTGGCCCCGTCCGGCTGCGCGAGGCTCTCCAGTATTCGCTGAACATTCCGGCGGTCAAGGCCGCCTCCATCACCACGGTCGCGCGTGTCACGCAGCGTGCCCAGGACTTCGGGCTCCAGTTCCCGGCCAGCGTGAACCCCGGCGTCTCGGTGGGCATCGGCACCCTGGAAGTCCGTCCGGCCGATCTGGTGTCCGCCTACGGTGCAATTGCCGACTCGGGCACGCTCGTGCAGCGGAGGATGATCCTGTCCGTCGCGGACGCCAACGGCAACGAAGCCGTCCCGGCGGCTGCCCTGACCCCAAAGGTCACGCATCCATCCACGGCCCAGGCGAGCTACGTGATGACGAACATCCTGGCCGGCAATACCGATCCCGCACAGAACAACTGGTGGAGCCAGTATCAGCTGACCGAGGGCAAGGCCCGCCGGCCGGCGACGCTGAAGACCGGCACCAGCGACCAGACCGAGGACCTGTTCGCCGTCGGCTATGTGGCCCCGCCAACCGACCCCAATGCACCGGCCATCGTGGCGGGAGTATGGGCCGGCAACAGCGACCATGCGGCCGGCCACAGCGTGATGTCGCTCGAGATGGCGGCGCCGATCTGGCACGCGTTCATGCAGGACGCCACAGCGAAGACTCCCGTCGTCGACTTCAAGCAGCCGAGCGGCGTAACGTGGGCCACGGTGGACGCCAACAGCGGCATGCTCCCGGGCCCGTACACCACGCAGACGGTCAAAGAGGTCTTCATCGACGGCACCGTGCCCCAGCAGGTCGACAACACGAAGGTGCCGGTGGACGTTGACACCGTCACCAACACCCTGTGGACGTGGGATTGCCCGGGGGTCAAGGCGACGCAGGGGCTGCTGGACCTGAGTCGGATTGACTCCGCGAACGCCAACTTCCAGAAATACGACCAGATCTGGATAGCCAGGGCAAGGCAGGGCGTCGGCGTTCGCGGCGGCCCCAACAACGGGGCCACGATGTACTTCTACGAGACCGGCTTCTGGACGCCCTTCGGAAAGACGTGGGGCGCGCCGTTCGCGCCCACGACCACGTGTACGTCCAACACCGGCACGCCGCCGCCGTCGCCGAGCCCGACCGACACACCGGCCCCGACGCCCACGCCTACACCTACGCCGACGCCGACGCTCACACCTGCGCCGACGCCGACAGCCGCGCCCACCCCGACTCCCGCCGCGACTCCGACGCCCGCCGCCACTCCGACACCAACCCCGACGCCGACTCCTGCGCCGACCCCTACGCCGGCGTTCGTGCCGCTCCTGCCCTTGTCGGCCTCCGTGGTCGCCGCGCTCGGGCGGGGGCTCCGATCCGCCCTAGGGCGGCGACGCGGCTAGACCTCGCGGCGCCTGGTTCTCTCCGCCCGGCCGGCCCGGCTGCCGTCAGCCCCGGGAGCGTGTCGGGCTGGTCTCCTTTCCCCGGCCGAGCAGAGTCCGAACGAGCTCCAAAGCCGCGTTGAGCTCGGGCAAGCGCCAGGCGCGAGCCCACGCAACGTAGACCGCCAGGCCGACGAGACCAGACGGGACAAGCTCGGCGATCCGGGCGAAGAACGAGGTGGGCCCGCCCGTGTATTGCTCGATGAACCGGTCGGCGAGGTAGGCAGCCGCGCCCGCCACCAGTCCCCCACCCACAAAAGCCACCGCGTGTCGCGCCATGGGCCGCAGATCGAACCCGATGCGGCGCTCCATGAGAGCTACCAGCATCACGACCTCAACCCATGCCCCCAGGCCTATCGCCAGGGCGAGGCCCTGCAGGTGGAAGAACGGGAACAGGACGGCCGCGCCGGCGATGTCGACGCCGACGGCCACCAAGGCGGCTGTTACGGGCGTCCTGGTGTCCTTGCCGGCGTAGAAGATGGGAGCCAGGAGGGCGATCATGACGTGCGCCACGAGGCCGGCCAGGAAGACGATGAAGACCGGGACCATGGCCGATTGATCGGCGGCGGCCAGCTTCCCATAGCCGTACAGAAGAGCGATCGTGGGGGTGGCCAGGGCCAGCATGAGCCCCGTCAGCGGGATCGTGACGAAGAGGAGCAGTCGGAGCGACTGGTCGGCAAGCGCCCGGAACTGACCTTGCTGGCCCAGGGAATAGGCTCGCGAGAGCGGCGGCAGCAGCACGATTCCGAGGGGCACGCCGAGCAGGCCGACGGGGATCTGCAGAGCCATGAACGAGTAGTTGAAGATCGTCACGTCGCCCCGCGGTAGGGTCGACTGGAAGACCGTGAAGACCAGGAAGACGAGCTGCGTCGCCCCGAGACCCAGCGCTCGCGGCCCCATCAGAAGGAGCGTCTGTCGAACCGCCGGGTCGCCGAAGTACATCACGGGCCGGTAGAGCCGGTGATCGACGAATGGCCGGGTCTGAGTCAGGACGTGACCCAGCGCACCGAGCACGACGCCGATCGCCAGAGCCTGGATTCCGAAGAATGGGGTCAGAACGATGGCCGCGGCGATGATGAGCACGTTGTAGACATTCGGCGCCATCGCCGGCGGGCCAAATATCCCGAGTGAATTCAGGCCCGCTGCCATCACGGCCCCCACGGCCAGGAAGATGGGCGAGAGCAGCATCAGCCGGGTGAGATCGATTGTCGTCTGCATCCGGTCGGGCTGGCCGACGAAGCCGGGTGCCATCAGCGGCACCAGGGCAGGCGTCGCGAGCCAGACGATGGCCGCCAGCGGCGCCAGCACCAGGACCATGAGGTTCGTGATGGTGGAGATGAGCCGGCGCGCTCCCTCTGTGTCGCCGTGGGCAATCAGCTCGGACGCGACCGGCACCACCGCGGAGCCGATCGCGCCGGCTGCCACCAGCTGGAAGAGCGTGTCGGGGATGCGGAAGGCGGCAGTGAACGCGTCGAGGTTGGCACCCGCGCCGAACTCGGCACCGATGACGGCCAATCTGACCTCGCCCAGCAGGCGGGAGAGGACGACCCCCACGATCACCACCAGGCCGGAAAGGGCGATGGCGCGTCCGCCGAGCCGCGCCGCCGAGATAGCGGCGAGGTCCGTGGACGATTCGTCCGTGGCGAGGATCGGGTCGCCGCTGACATCCGTACCGATCATCGCCGCGATTCCCCGCTGCGATCGAGGGACGAAGGGCGTGTAGACCTCCCTCGCCGGCCGAGAAACTCGCCCCTCTCGGGGATCCGCGGCGACGGGAGCGCGGGTCTCGGGCGACGCCGCTCGGATCGGAGCCGGTCCCGGCCTTGGTCTGTCCGACTTGCCCGGTTCAGACACCTCTCTTCCGCGACGCAGCCGGGCCACGAGCCAGCCGCGCGGTCGCCAACCCCGTCCCCGAGGCGACTCGCTCGCTTCGGGTCCATCGCCGCTCAACGGAATCGCCTGGCAAGGCGCCACGCCGCGGCGACGACCGCGTTGGGCGTGTACTCGTGAGCTCGGACCCGAACCGTCGGCCGCCCACCGAAGCGGTGCTTGAACAGGTAAAGGTTCCAGAGCGGATGGGTCTCGTCCTCGGGCACGCCGGGTGCGGCGTGGGTGTCGACGCCGCCCATGTCGTAGCCCCGGTAACCGGATTCGGCCGCCCAGCGGATGATCCGCCACTGCAGGAGATGGTTGGCTCGCGTTCGACGCATGTCGGCGTCATCACGGGAGCCGGCGGCGAAGTACACGACGAGCTCGCCCGAGTGGAGCAGAAGTGCACCTGTGTCGTGGCCGCCCAGACCGGCGAACCACAGGCTCGCGATCCCCGACTCCCCCAGGCTCCGCCATTGCCGCAGCTCGTAGTCTCGGTCTCGGACCAGGAACCCCTCACGCTTGCCCGTCGCGGCGTGCATCTCGAAGAATTCGGCCAGCGCCGCCTCTCGCGCGCCCTGGTCGGTCAGATCGACCCGCTCTGTCGTCACGCCCAGGCCGATCGCCCGATCTATGTCCGCATATGTCGTGTGGCCCAGGAGCGCGCGCTGAGCCGCCTCCGACGCCTCCACGGGTACGACCATCGAGGTGCGCGACACCTGGATCTCTCGCACGGCCGGCCGAAGCCCGGATCCGGCGAGGATTGCGGCGAGGTCGCTCCCCTCCTCCCACGCCGGATCGATGGTCAGAGAGAGCGCGTGACGCGTCCTGGCGACGAGCCGCAGCCCCACGAGCGCCGCCATGGCAGCCGTGGGGTCCGTGTCGAGCAGAACCGGCCCGCGGGGCGCGTAGTGGACTCGATACCGGCCGAGAGGGCCCGCCCGCCGTCCGAGAAGCGACCGTTCCTGGATCGAGACCACGCCGATCGGTCGACCAGAGAGCTCGATCACGTACCGGAGCGGTGTCCATCCCAGCGCGCGCTTGAGCTCACCCCAGGCATGGCTTTGGAACGCCTCGCCCATCGCACTTCGAACGGCCATTTCATCCCAGCTGGCCGGCGCAGTCGCAGTCGCGTCCACGACCCTGACTTCTCGCGCGAGGTGGGCCGGCTCCGCCGGGATCATGGCCAAGCTCGATGCCTCCTCCGTGTGGCAGGTCGTCCAGGACCCGCCATCGGCTGCGATTGTCGCACCCGGGCGCGCCGTTCTGCCCGTCCGGATCAGAGCGAGACGATCGTTGCACCGTCCCCGCCCTCGCCGCGCTCGCCGGGCCGCCACGACCTGACGAGTGGGTGGCCGGTCGCGTGATCTCGTACCGAGTCGCGGAGGGCGCCGGTCCCCATACCGTGGACGATCGTCACCTGCTCCAGGCCGGCCAGTGAAGCGTCGTCGAGGTAGCGGTCCAGCACCTCGAGCGCCTCCTGAACCTTGGCGCCTCGGAGATCGAGCGAGGATGCCACGGTCCGAGCTCTCTCCAGCTGCAGGCGCGACGCCGAGCTCGAGGTCGGGGCAGCGGAGCGCGAGACCGCTGAGCCGATGGCGGCCACGGGCGGGACTGCCTCCTGGACGCCGCCGGATGCCGGCTCGAGGTCATCCACGGCCAGGCTGAGACGCATGCCGCCTGCCTCCAGCGTAGCCCGCCGTCCGTTCTTGTCGAGCGCCGCGATCCGTCCCTCCGTGCCCGTGGTCTGGCTCCGGGCCCGCATCCCGACTCGCCAGGCGACCGGGACGGCGGCCCCGGTCCTGATCGGTTTGGGCTCCGTTTCCGGCAGGCGCTCCAGCTTGCCCCTGGCGCGCTCGAGGTCCTCGTCGAGGCTCCGCTGGGTGACCGTTTCGCGCTCGAGCTTGCGTCTGATCCCCCGCACCTCGGTTCGAAGCTCGTCCACCAGCCGTTCGGCGTCGTCACGCGCCGTCTTGACCAGCTCGTCACGTTCACGACGGGCCCGACGCCGCTCATCCTCCGCCGCGGCCTGTGCCGCTCTGGCACGCTCCTCGGCGATCCGGGCCTCCGTCAGGGCTTCGGCGACTTCCGCCTGCGTGGCGTTGATCGAGGCGAGGGTCTCTTCGAACGCCTGCTGCTCGTCCGTCAGCCGGGAACGAGCGTCGGCAACGATAGGTCCGGGCAGACCGAGGCGCTCGGCGATGGCGAAAGCCTGGCTGCGACCCGGAAGTCCGATCGTGAGCTTGAACGTGGGCCGCAGCGTCTCCACGTCGAACTCCACGGAGGCATTGCGGGCTGCCGGCGTGGTGTGAGCGTAGAGCTTCAGTTCGGCGTAATGGGTCGTCGCCGCCACGAGGGCTCCGGAGCGGATGAAGAAGTCGAGCAGGGCCTGTGCAAGCGCGGAGCCTTCGGTAGGATCCGTACCCGCGCCCAGCTCATCGAGGAGGATCAGCTTGTTGGGTCCGGCCGCCTGGACGATCCGGACGATGGAGCGCATGTGGCCGCTGAATGTGGAGAGAGACTGCGCCACGGACTGCTCGTCACCGATGTCGGCGTAGACGTCCGCCAAGACGGGCAGCCTGGTCCCGACGTCGGCCGGCACGTGCAGGCCAGACTGATGCATCAGCTCCAGCAGGCCGAGCGTTCGCAGGGCGACCGTCTTCCCGCCGGTATTCGGACCGGTTACGAGCAGGGCGGTGAACTCGCCGCCGAGCCGGATGTCGATGGGCACGACCCGCCCGGCCAGTCCGGGGTGACGGGCGCCCAGAAGCACGATCTCCGGCCGGTCCGCGATCTCGGCGGGGACGGCATCCATCTCCTCGGCGAGACGCGCCTTCGCCGCCCAGAAGTCGAAGCGCGCCAGGGCGTCCAGCGTCTCGCGCAGAGGCTGGGCCTGGCCGGCCACGACAAGGGAAAGCTCGTCGAGGATGCGCTCGATCTCGGCCGCCTCGGCAAGCTGGGCCTCACGCCAGGCGTTGCCGAGCTCAACCGCGACGATCGGTTCCACGAAGAGCGTCTGGCCGCTGCCGGAGGCGTCGTGGACGATCCCCTTGACCCGGCTGCGCGCTTCGGATCGAACCGGAATGACGTAGCGGCCGCCGCGCAGGGTGACGATGGGATCCTGGAGAGAGCCGGCCAGCTCGCTGGAGTGGACCAGCTGGTCCAGGCGGCTGCGGAGGCGCTCGTAGGCAACCCTGACGGCCCTGCGCAAGCCACCGAGTCGAGGCGACGCGGTATCGAGCATCTCGCCCGCCGGATCGAAGCTCCGCTGGAGCATGTTCCGCAAGCTGGGAAGAGCGTGGATCTCGCGGGCCAGGTCGTGAAGCAGGGGCTGTCGGTTGCCACTCAGCGCCTCGCCCAGGCGGGAGGCCGCCTCGAGAGTTGAGGCGATGTCCAGGAAGTGGGCAGGATCCAGGCGCCCGCCTCGGACGGCTCGCTCGATCCATGGTCCGATGTCCTTGCTGCCGCCGATTCCGGCTGTAGGGTGCGACGCCACGAAAGCTCGCATCTGCGAGGTTTCCTCCAGCCCGCGGGCCACGATCACCGGGTCGGTGGAGGGCTCCAGGGCTTCCGCCAGCCGACGCCCGGGCGGGAACCCGGCCGCGGCGGCGAGTCGGGCGCGTACGAGGGGGAACTCGAGAAGGGCGAGCGAGCGGCGGTCGAGACCCGGGTGCGCCGTGGCAGCCGGAACGGACTCCCGTCCTCCGGCCGCTGCGCCTTGATCGTGGGCGGTCATGCGCTCAGCGTTCCAGGTCGAGGTAGGCGCGGAGTGTGGGAGACGGCCGGGTTGCCCGGAACGTAGAACCGCCATGGACGACTGTGCCACGGCTCCGGCACCCTGCCCATGCCGATGCGCGAGCCCGTTGCGACGGGGAGCGGCTCGTCCTCCGGGGCGATCTCGAGCCTGAGCTCGGAAGCGGCTTCGCAGAGATCCACCTCGTTGTCAGCCCGGGTGACGGAGAACGCCTGGCACAGCAGGCCCGGTCCGGAGGTCAAGGCACTCTCGGCGAGCGCCGCGACGCGGCTGCGAGCTCGCGCCAGACGCTCGTCGGCCGCTCGAGGGAACCTCGAATCGAGCCAGTCGAGTCTGGCCTGACGCATCCCGCCCGCATTCTCGAGCGGTTCGACCGCTCGAAGCAGCAACGCCGCCGGGCGTCCTGTGGGTTCGGTCACGACGTTCAAGCAGTGGTGCATCCCGTAGGTAAGGTACACGTAGGCCCGTCCGGGGAGGCCGAACATGGCCGCGTTGCGTGCGGTTCGACCGGAATGGGCGTGCGATGCCAGGTCCTCACGGCCGATGTAGGCCTCTACCTCCACTATTCGGCCGACGCGCGCCTCCGGACCGGTGCCCCTCACCAGACGTACTCCTATCAGGGCACGGGCAGCCTCGAGCGTGTTCTCCGCCAGAAGGTCGCGGCTGAGCGGGTGGCCGGTCACAGGGAGATTCGCGGAGGGCGACGAACGGCTCAGGGGAAGACTGCCACCAGATCCGACGGCAGGAAGAAAGCCAGGACGTGAACGAGCGGCGGCGCGAGCACGTCCTTCACGCCTCCCGCGATGGCCGACCTGTGAATGGCGTCCTGCGCTTGACGCAGGATGCCTACGTCGCCGGTCTCAGAAGAAGTGAGGGTGTACGAATTCAGAACGATGACGACGACGGTCAGCAGGAGCATGCCCTGAATGAAGCCGAGCGAGCCGCCGATGATGTCATCCACGATTGGGTGCTTGGCATAGAGATCCGTGCGCTTGTAGAACCCCTGGATCAGGATAGACAAGCCCACCGCCCCGATGATGAACATGCCCACAAAGGCCAACAGGTGGTTGTACCCCGACGAATACTGGGTCCAGTTGCTGGCAAGAATGTTTCCGACGGGGTCTCGCAGGCTCGCCGCCACCAGGAAGGCGAAGAGGAAGGCAATGAGCCCGAGGATCCGGCGGATCGAGCCCTGCATCACCCCGAGGATGATGAAGAAGAACAGACCGAGGAAGATGGCCAGGTCGACCACCGGCGCGCTTAGTGTGTCCATCTAGACCTCCGGCCTGTAGCGAACGTAGCCCGAGTGCCGCTTCCGAGTAGACCGGGTCTAGGTTAGCAGCGCCGTCATCGGCCGTTCAACGGGCCATGCGTACCCGGTCACGGCCGACGCCCGGACTAGGTACGCAGATGCGCCCCGATCTCCGACTCGAGGCCGGACCGGACGCCGGCCACGGCTGCGTCCACCTCGGCCTCTGTGAGGGTCCGATCCCGAGCTCCCAGGACCAGACGGTAGGCCAGGCTCTTCTCGGTCGCGGCGAGCGGCGCGCCGCGATACAGGTCGAACAGTCGGAGGCCCCGCAGAAGCGCGCCACCGTGACGCCGAATTGTCGCCTCGACCTCCGCCGCGGTGTGGCTTTCGGCCACGATGACGGCGAGATCGCGCTCTACCTCGGGGAAGCGCGGCATCGGCTCCACGCGTACGCGAGCCGGGACGGCCGCATCCAGAGCGGGGCTGGCCAGCTCGGCGACGATGACGCGCTGAGCGCGCAGATCCCATCTGGCCAGGAGGTCCGGGTGCATCTCGGCTATCCGTCCGGACAGCGCCGTCGGTCCCTCTTCCGCCCTGGCCACGAGTGCGCGGCCTGGGTGGAACGGGAAGCCGCGACTGTCCGGCACGTACGATGGTGCCGGCAGCCCCAGGCGCTGGCAAAGCAGCTCCACGATCCCCTTGGCGTCGTCCAGATCGTAGGGGCGAGCCGTACGGTTCCACGACGCCGGTTCCGCCGCTCCCGACATGAGGAATGCGAGGCGGGTCCACTCGCGGGGCGCATCGTCGACACGGGCGTAGCCCTTGCCGATCTCGAAGACGGCGACATCGCCTCGGCCCTGACGTTCGTTCAGGGACAGAACGTCGAGCAGGCTGGCGGCGAGATGCCGCCTCAGAACCGAGTGCTGTGCGGAAAGCGGGTTCGTCACGACGATCTCGTCGCCCGATTGGGCCGCCAGGTTGCCCAGCATCGCGGGCTCGCTGGTGTCTTCGGGCCAGACCAGCCGGGCCTCGTCAAGGGACGAGACCAGCGCATGGGTGACCACCTCCGTGAGGCCGGCGCCGGCGAGAGTCTCGCGCAGCATCTCCCGCACCCTCAGTGATGAGGGTCTATAGGCCGGCATGAGCGTGTCCGGCAGGTGAGCCGGAGTGCTCTCGTAGCCGCGGACGCGGGCTATCTCCTCGGCCAAGTCGGCCTCGATGGCCAGGTCACGACGCCACGTCGGTACCGTCGCCACCAAGACCTGGTCCTCGCCCGCCGGCACGGCAAGTGGCTTGGGGTCCACCGCGACCTGAATCTGCTGCGCAGTCGCCGCCTCTTCGGTCTCGATACCTACGCGTCGGAGCAGCTCTCTCTGCTCCGCGGCCGTGACCTCGGCTCCCAGCAGCTTGCTCACCCGTCGCGGTCGGAATGCGAGTCGCGACGGATCGGGCTCGGCCGGCGCCGTGTCGATCCGGCCCTTAGCCACCGAACCTCCGGCCCAGGCGAGGGTCAGTTGAGTGACGCGATCGGCTCCGATCCGAGCCAGCCGGAACTCCTGGCCCTTCTCGAACCGCAGGCTTGCCTCTGAGCGAAGAGCGTAACGATGGCCGGTTCGGCGGATGCTCACGGGATCGAAGATGGCCGACTCGATCGCGATCTCGGTCGTGTGGTCACCGATCTCGCTCTCAGCGCCGCCCATGACTCCCGCTATCCCAATGGGCCCCTGGGGGTCGGCGATGATCAGCGTGTCTTCTGTCAGCTCGCGCTTGACGTGGTCGAGGGTCTCCAGTCGTTCCCCGCGGACCGCGCGGCGGACGATTATCGTGCCCTCGTGGACGGCCGCTCCGTCGAACGTGTGAGTCGGCTTGCCGAGCTCGAGCATCACGTAGTTGGATGCATCGACGACGTTGTTGATGGGCCGCATGCCGGCCGTCTGAAGGCGCATCTGGACCCAATCGGGTGACGGACCGATCGCGGCGCCACTGACCCAGCGACCGACGAAACGGGTGCAAAGCTCCGGCTCACGAACGTCGACTCTGAGTCGCTCGCCGACCGGACGGCCAGTCTCCTCGACTGCGATCTCGGGCCAACGGAGGGCTGCGCCCGTGGCCGCCGCGACCTCCCGGGCGAGCCCGATCAGGCACAGGGCGTCGCCTCGATTCGGCTTGACGTCCACGTCCAAGACCGTGTCGCCGTAGAGATCGGAGAGCTGCCGGCCGAGCGGCGCCTCCGCGGGCAGGATCAGGATTCCTTCGGCATCGGCGGTGATGTGCAGCTCGTCGCCGGAGCAGAGCATCCCTTCCGACGCGATCCCCATCTTTTCCGTCCGCTCGATGCGCCGGTCGCCGGGCAGGACCGCTCCCGGGAGGGCCACTGGGACGCGCTGGCCCGGGGCGATATTGTGCGCGCCGCAGACGATGTGGAGAGGCTCGCCCGAGCCGATGTTGACCGTCGTCACGTGCAACCGGTCGGCGTAAGGGTGCTTCTCGACGGTGAGCAGCTCGCCCACGACGACGGACCGCCAGTCCGCGCCCCACTGCTCGATCCCCTGAACCTCCATGCCCAGCAGCGTCAAGCGTTCGGCGAGCTGCTCCGGGGTCAGCTGGACGTCGACGTACTCACGCAGCCAGGTAAGCGGCACTCTCATCGGAACTGCTCCAGGAAGCGCAGGTCGTTCTCGAGGTAATACCTCAGATCCGGCACGGCGTGGCGCAGGTTGGCGATTCGCTCGACGCCCATCCCGAAAGCAAAGCCCTGATAGCGCTCCGGATCGATGCCTCCGTACTGGAGCACGACCGGATGGACCATGCCGGCTCCCAGGATGGTCATCCACCCCGTCCTGGAGCAGGCCGGGCAGCCCACGCCGCCGCAGACGAGGCACTCGACGTCGAAGGCAACGGACGGCTCCGTAAACGGGTAGTAGCCGGGGCGGAAGCGGGTCTTGCGCGGGCCGAACAAAGCGTGGGCGAATTCGTCCAGGAGGCCTTTGAGATCTGCCAGCGAGGTTCCCTCGTCGACCATCAAGCCCTCCACCTGGAAGAACTCGAAGCCGTGACTGGCATCCACCGCCTCATAGCGGAAGCAGCGGCCCGGCAGGAGCGCGCGGATCGGAGGTCTCGTCGATTGCATCACGCGGATCTGACCCGGGCTCGTATGAGTCCGCAGCAGGTGCCCCGGAATGTCGACGTAGAGCGTGTCCCACAGGTCCCGTGCCGGATGGTCGGGGGGGATGTTGAGCATCTGGAAGTTGGTCAGGTCGTCCTCGACCTCGGGCCCCTCATAGACGACGAAGCCGAACTGACCGAAGACCTCGGCGATGCAGGCCGCCGTCTCGGGGATGGGGTGGAGCGTGCCTCGCGCACGCGGCCTGCCCGGCAGCGTCACGTCGACTCGCTCCGAGGCGAGGCGAAGGGTCTGGACCTCCGCATGCAGCTCGGCCTCGCGCCGCCCCAGCGCGGCCTTGACCGCTTCGCTCACCCCATTGGCGATGGCTCCCACGCGGGGACGGTCCCCCGGAGGTAGTGCGCCGATGCCGCGCAGCACCGTGGTGATCTCGCCCTTCTTGCTCAGATACCGGATCTGCAGCAACTCGAGCGACTCAGGGTCGGGGGCCGCGGAGGCCTCGTCCAGCGCTCGTTGCTGAAGAGCCCTGAGATCTGCGCTCAGGCTTTCGAAGTCCACGCTTTAGTTCCTCGTGAGGGTGCGGGTCTGGCCCGCCATCCGTCTGGAGTGAATCTAGAACCCTCGATCGTGCGCGTCCGACCGGGCGTGCAAACGATTCGAGGGTTCGTGGTCCTCCCCGCTCCCCTGCCCCGCGGTCGCGACCCGATTGCGGCCGTCGGCGCCAAGAGCCGCCGCCGGTCGCCCGTGTTGCTTAGGCCTTGCCGGCGATGGCGGCTACCTTCGCGAAGGCGGCCGCGTCCCGAATGGCAAGGTCCGCGAGGATCTTGCGATCCAGCTCGATCCGGGCGGCCTTCAGTCCGGCGATGAACTTCCCGTAGGAGAGACCGTTCAGACGGGCGGCGGCATTGATGCGGATGATCCAGAGCTGTCGCATCTGGCGCTTGCGCTGCTTGCGATCTCGCGTCGCGTAGGCCAGCGAGTGGAGCTCCGACTCGTGGGCTCGCCTGATGAGGCGCGAGTTCGTGCCTGTACGGCCCTCGGCCCTATCGAGGAGGCGCTTGTGACGGTGATGGGCTGTTACGCCCCGCTTGACGCGTGCCATCGAGGATCAGGCTCCCAGGTACGGCAGAAGCCGGCGTACCTGATCGAGGGACTCCCCGGTCACGATGGCTTTGCCGGCATAGCGGCGAGTTCGCCGCGAGGACTTGAGCTCCAGGTGGTGGCCGCGCCACGACTTGACACGAACCGCCTTGCCACCGCCGGTGACCCCTATCCGCTTCTGGGCACCTTTGTGGCTCTTCATCTTCGGCACGTCGGTCTCACACTCCAGTCGACGCCGAGCCGGTCTCCGGCTCGGGTCTCGGCGCAGCCGGCGGAGCCGGCGGCGACTCGCTCGTATCGTCTTGCGCGACCCCGTCGTCGGGTGCCGCATCTTCAACCGTTCTGGCGTGACTCTTTGCCGCGGCGGCAGGAGTCGGCTCGTGCTGCTTCGGTTTGTGGGTGGAGGCGACGCTGATGTGCATCGACTTTCCCTCGAGCATCGGAGCCCGCTCGACTACGCCATGTTCCTTGATTTGATCAGCGAACTTGTCCAGTAGATCGCGCCCGATCTGTGGATGGGTCAGTTCCCGTCCCCGGAATTGGACTGCGATCTTGACGCGATCGCCGTCCTCCAGGAACTCGATTGCCCGCCTTACCTTCGTGTCGAAATCGCCGATGCCGATCTTCGGCTTGAGCCTGACTTCCTTGAAGGTAATCGAGCGCTGCTTTCGCTTAGCTTCTTTCTCGCGTTTGGTCAGCTCGTACTTGTACTGACCGAAGTCGAGGAGGCGCGCCACCGGAGGACTGGCCAGAGGTGCAACCTCTACCAGGTCGAGCCCCCGCTCCTGCGCAAGCCGCAGGGCGTCGGCCGTTCGCATGACACCGAGCTGGCTACCGTCTTCATCGACGACCCGAACGTCGAACACGCGGATCATCTGATTGATGCGCAGGTCTCGGCTAATGGCGAATCCCTTCTCTGTGATCCAGTTGCCGGCTATTCGGAATTCTGACTCCGAAAGCAGACGAGCGGCCCAACTCGGCGCTCTGATGCGCCGGGCGGTCGCCCGCGGGACTATAGCACAGGGATTCCGAGAGCGGCAAACCCCGGTCGGGTGGATTGGAGAGCGGGTTGAAGGCCGGCTTGGGCAAGCCGGGCAGTTCCTACGATGCCACTATGACGCCGAAGCCGCCGCTGTGGCGTCTCCGGAAGCGGCGGCCACCCGTTGCCGTTCGAGGCTCCAGTTCGGAGGATTGAATGCCCCTCGCGTTTCGGCAGTCGATTGGGTACTTCGCCCTGTTCATGTGCGGGGGGCTGGACATGGCGGTGATCGGGCCCACCCTGACAAATCTGGCCGGGCAGACGGGCAGCACCCTGGGCGAGATCGGCATGGTCTTCTTCCTGGGCGCCGGCGGCGTCTCGCTGGGCACGCTCCTGGGCGGCTGGACACTGGATAGAACCTCGGGCCGGCTGGTACTGGGAAGCGCCCAGATCATCTCGGGGTCGCTGCTCTTCCTCGTCCCGCATGTCCGATGGTATGTGCTCCTGCTGGCGCTCTTCGTGGTCAAGGGGATCGCCGGCGGCGTGGTCGGGACCGGCGCGAACACGCTCATCCAGTGGACCCACGGCGCGAAGGCTGGGCCCTTCGTCAACGCGCTCCATTTCTTCTTCGGCCTCGGCGCGTTCCTGAGCCCATTCCTCCTCGGGCTTCTGTTGACTGCCGGCGCCGTGTACTCGAATGCCTACACCCTGCTGGCGCTCTTCGACATCTCGGTCGGCGTCGCGGTCCTGCTCCGTCTTTCGCCACCGCAGCCTCCGCAGATGGCGCATAGCGAGGCCGGCGCAACGGGGACTCAAAGGTCGTATCTGGCGCCGATCGTGGTCGCGGCGATGCTGTTCCTCTTCTTCTACGTCAGCGCCGAGATCACATTCGCTGGCTGGCTGCCCACGTACGCGGTGAACCTTGGATTGGCAGATGCCGCTCGGGCGGCCTACCTGACCTCCCTGTTCTGGCTGGCTTTCACGCTGGGACGGCTGATCTCCATCCCGGTCGCGGTCCGCTTCTCGTCCGCTCACGTCCTCGTAGCGGCTCTCGTCGGCTGCGCCGGGTTCCTGTGCCTGCTTGTCGTCTTTCCGGATTCGCCCCAGGTCATGTGGCTTTCAGCGGCCGGCGTTGGGTTCTCCATGGCCCCGATGTGGCCGAGCGGCTATAACCTCGCCGTCCAGTCAATTCACCTGACGGCCCGCATCGGGGCGGTGATCATGCTCGGCGACAGCATCGGCGGGATGGTTCTGCCAGGGCTCATGGGCCTGTTCATCGAGCGGGCCGGCGCGGAGGCGATGACCAAGCTGGTGCTGGCCAGCATGGGTGCCACTGCCCTTGCCTTTGGTGCGATCGTCCTGTTCCGGGCGCGCCGGCATGCCCTGACGCCCCGTGTCTCAGACTCCGCCCCGGGCAAGACGTCGACCGTCTGAGCCGGCGACGCCATGCGCCGGGCCCGCCGAGCGCTACGGACGGCGCGAGGCGGTCTCCTCGGCGAGCCTGTCGATGAACGCGTCCCACCCCACGCCGTTCTCCTGCTGGCCCGCTCGGTTGCGGATGGCTACCGTCCGCGCCTCGACCTCACGGTCGCCCAAGACCAGCATGTAGGGCACCTTCTGCTCCTGGGCAAGACGGATCTTGTTTTGCATTCGGCTGTCCGACGCATCGACCTCGACCCGGAGCTTGCGGGCGGAAAGCAGCGCGGCCAGCTCGTTCGCCGGCTCGATGTGCCGGTCGGCGATTGGGATGACGACGGCCTGGACCGGGGCGCACCACACGGGAAAGGCTCCCGCGAAGTGCTCGACGAGGACGCCGATGAAGCGCTCCAGCGAGCCGTAGATGGCCCGGTGGATGGCCACCGGCCGAACGTGGTCGCCGTTCTCATCCACGTAGGTGAGGTCGAAGCGCTCGGGCAGCATGACGAGGTCCACCTGGATTGTGGCCGTCTGCCACTCGCGCCCCAGGGCGTCCTCCACCTGGATGTCGATCTTGGGCGCATAGAAGGCCCCGTCGCCTTCCTTCGTGCGGTATCGCATGCCCGAGCTCTCGAGAGCCTCGCGCATGAACTTCTCGGCGCGCTCCCACAGCGCGGGGTCGCCCAGCGCCTTCTCGGGGCGCGTGCCGAACGTGAATTGAGGCTCCAGCCCGAACCATGAATAGGACGTGCGCACCTCACCCAAGAGCGCCTCGATCTCCGAACCGATCTGGTCCGGCCGGACGTAGATGTGGGCATCGTCCGTGACGAAGTGGCGAACCCGTGTGAGCCCGGCCAGCGCACCGGACAGTTCGTTGCGGTGGAGCTTGCCGTACTCGGAGAGGCGCAGCGGCAGATCCCGATACGAGCGCGTGCGGCTCTTGTAGATGAACGAGCTCTCCGGGCAATTCATCGGCTTGAGGCTGAAGGTCTGCTCCTCCGCCTCGATCAGGAACATGTGCTCGCGATAGAGGTCCCAGTGGCCGGACTGCTCCCACAGCTTCTTGGCCACCATCGGCGGCGTATAGATCTCCTGGTAGCCGCGATCCGCCTGCAATTCCCGCATGGCGTTCTCGAGGGTCCGGTAGAGCGTCCAGCCCTTGGGGTGCCAGAACGCGGCCCCCGGAGAGACATCGTGGAAGCTGTACAGATCAAGCTGCACCCCGAGGCGGCGGTGGTCGCGCTTCTTCGCTTCCTCCCGCCTCGCCAGGTAGGCGTCTAGCTCGTCCTGTGTGGGCCAGACCGTGCCGTAGATCCGCTGCAGCATCGGCCGCTTCTCGGAGCCGCGCCAGTAAGCGCCGGCGACCGTCATGAGCTTGAACGGGCCGACGTGGCCCGTGCTGGCCACGTGCGGCCCCTTGCACAGGTCGATGAACTGGCCGTGCTCGTAGGTCGAGGTCGGTGGGAGTGGCTCGCCCGTCTCCTTCGCCCTGGCGGCGAGGTCGTCCAGGATCTCGACCTTGAAAGGCTGGCGGCGAGCCTCGAAGAAGGCGCGGCCCTCCGCGAACGGGACCTCCTTGCGGACGAACGGGTGGTCGGAGGCGATCGAGGCGCGCATGCCGGCCTCGATGGCCGCAAGGTCGTCCGGTGTGAGAGGCCGCGGCAGGAGGAAGTCGTAGTAGAACCCGTCGTCGATAGATGGGCCGATACCCAGCTGGGCGTCCGGGAAGAGGCCGACGACGGCCTCCGCCATGACGTGAGCGGCGGAATGGCGCATGGCATCCAGCTCGGTGTGCGTGCCGGCGTCCAGGAGCTCGTCGACGGAACCACGAACGGCGGCTTCGAACTGCTCCTCCGGCCCGGCTGCAGTGCCGTCCGGGACGGCCACTGCTTGCGCTCCTGCCTGATCGTCCTTGCTCATCTCATCTCCCGATTCGCCGCTACCGTCTCTCGCTGCCCCCGCCGAATACAAAGCCTCCCGTCCGACAGGACGAGAGGCATCTCTCGCGGTTCCACCCGCCTTCGCGCCGACGCCCGCGCGTTCGGCGTCGTCGCGCGCTCTTGTCCGCGCTAACGGGCGGACCCGGACCGGTTGACCGGTCGCTCGCGGGTGGTGCCGTGGCCGGGTGTGATGCCGTCGCTTTCAGCCGTTTGTCGCGGCGACGGCTCTCTTGGATCGATCCGGCGCGGCGTGTCCCGCTCATCGCTTTGGTTGTGGAGTTGGCCGGCGCCACTTGCATGGCCCCGAATGGTGGGCGGTAGAGGACTTGAACCTCTGACCTCATGCATGTCAAGCATGCGCTCTAACCAACTGAGCTAACCGCCCGAGCGGGGCGGATCGTAGCACAGGGGCGGCCGGCGGGGCTCGCCTCCCCTTCTCCCACCGCGATCCGCCGGAAGCACTCTCCCCCGCCGCGAGCCATGGCGCCTTACGGGGTCACATGCAACTCCACTGAAACCCTCAAGGCGTGATTCTCGTCGGGGCAGATGTCGTCGGCGTTGACGTAGGCCACGGCGGTGATCCGCCAGGTGCCCGCGGGTAGCTGCAACAGCGGGTCGGTCATGAACCACTTCTTGAAGTCGGACGATGGGGCAGCGGGATCATAGGCTCCCTGCTTCGTGATCGGCACGACCAGCGGCTTGGCGGCTTCGAGCGTGCTCTCCTTGCAATCTGCCCAGCTGATGCCTTTCACGGACCGACTCCCGCCCACCTCCGCGAAGGAGAAGATGACGGGGCCGCTGGCGGTGGTCCCGAATTTGAGTGTCTCCACGCCTACGAGCGAGAGAGTCGCCTCCCCCTTTATCGTGTCGGTTGCGTGCCAGTCCGCCCGAGGCAACGCTAACTGCAGCTTGAATGGCCCGCTGCTGTCTTCGGCGACGACTGGAGAAGGCGATGGCCCGACTGCAGAAGGCGATGGCCCGACTGGAGAAGGCGACGCGACCGCACAGGCCGCGACGATGATGGCAAGGACCGCAAGGGTCGAGGCGCGAAGACTCATTCCTGCCACGCCTGGGACTCTGGCTGCGTTCATGCAGCACCTCCTCCCGACCGGCTAACCCTCGTGCCCGAACGTGCTCATGAATACCACAATAACCAGCCGGCGTTCGCTCATCAATTCAACGCTTGGAAGGGGTCCCGCCTACACCGCTCAGCGCTCAGTGGCATGTCAAGCATGCGCTCTAACCAACTGAGCTAACCGCCCGGGTGCGGGGCGGATCATAACGCATCAGTCCGGCAGGACGCGGCTGGGGCGGTCCCTCGGCCGCCGATCGAGGGCCGGCCCCGAGCGCCCCAGCCGTTGGAGCCCGGCGTCCGAGTGGCGCCTCCCTACTGCGCGGGTGGGCCGGTGTACGTGATCAGAAACACACCTGACGTGGCATCGACCAGTGCGACTTCATCACAGATGGTGGGTGCGGCGGAGGCAGAAGGCTGACTATTGCCGGGCACAAACGCGCCACCAGAACTCGGAGGGCAAGTAATGTTCCTCCAGCTGAACGCCCAAACCAAGGTGGTGTCGTACGACGCGTCGGTCATCGAAGCGAGTTCGGCGCTAGTAGGCTGACCATCAGGGCAAGCGGCGACGCCGGTACGGCATAGGTCATACGCGACAGTGGCGGGGACCGAAGCGATCCGGCCATTTGGCGGCGCCAGACTAATACTCGCCGTCGGGTAGGTGCGTGCCTGCGCCAGCGGCTGATCTGGGACGGACAAAGCCGCCCGACCACCACTGGCACCTGGGGAGACTGTCGAGGTCCGGGCAACGCAACCCGCGAGTCCGACGAGCACGCTGAGCGCAGCCGCTAGGACGGGACTCGCGCGCCGGGCCATGGCGTGGCCCTCATCAAGCCACGCGACCACGGAACTACCCATCTGTTCTCCCCCGCGAATACCGCTATAACTGCGCGGCCTTCGCTCGCCCGATGGACGTTTCGAGGGCGCTTCCCTACATCACTCAGGGTCTAGTGGCATGTCAGCATGCGCTCTAACCAACTGAGCTAACCGCCCGAGCGGGGCGGATCGTAGCACAGCCCAACCCACGTGCGCGGAGTCGCGATTGAGGGATCAGCGTGGCGATCCGGGCGCTCGATCCGGAGCGTTTACGGCATCCACACCTGAGATGTGGCCTTGCCGAATGGCGCGGGCGAGTCGAACTCCTTGGTCCATGACTCCGAGCCTTTCGCATACCCGATCTCTCGCACAGATGTGACCGCTCCGTCGGCCGCCACTGTTCCCGAGAGCATCGCCAGACGCGTCCCGGCGTCATCCAGGGCGAGGCCCCAAACCACCGCTGAAGGATCGATCATGGCGACCGTCGCCAGCTGGCCGACCCCCAGCAGCGCCTCGATCGGTCCGGCGTAGACGGTGGTCTCGGTGGCTACGGACAGGTACCGCCTGTCTTGAGACACCGCGAAGACGCGAATCCCTGCCAGGGCCGGCGACGTTTCGATCGTCGCGGCCGCCACATCCACGACGCCAAGCCGTGAAACCTGCTCCTTGTCGGTTGTCAGAACGAGCAGCCGAGTCTCATCCAGCCAGGCCACGAGTGGAGTGAACGGCTGCGCCGGGGCGGGTTGCAGAGGTCGAAGAGCGCCATCGGGGGCAACCAGCCAGTAACCCTGAGTTTCGCCGTCCGTCGTGACCATCGCGATCGCGCCACCGGGCGATCGATCGAGTGCGGCGATCTCAGCCGTCGGGGCCGGTCCCTCCCACTTCAGCGGAAGCGCCCTTCCCGCGGATGCCGGCGTCCCGGCGGATCGGACCTCGATGGATCCGCGGCCGGCTATCGCCAGGCTGGTGCCAAACCGGGCGACTCCCGTGGCCGAAGGCAAAGGCGCCAGGGCTGTCCAGCGATCGGGTGCTTCGAACCCCCACAGTCCGAGTCCGCCGCTCACGCCGTCTCCCAGGACGACCAACTGAGGCGTCCCCAACCCGGCAGTCGTCGACTTGGATGTGGCCGTGCGGCCGGAACGATCGGCAGTGGAGACCGGCGATCCCGCGCATGCTGAGGCAAGCAGGGACAGCGCCGCGGCGACCCCTGCGATGCGGATGTACCGTCGATCTCCCGTCATGTCTCCCCTTCCCCGCACTCGTACGGAGTCTCCGTTAAGTCGTCCGTGGCCGCCGCGCCGACGGCCACGGACGAGCATTCAGCGACGCGCGAGCCTACTCGACGACGTCGCCGCCAAGAATGGTCCCGTCTCCGGCGTCCACGTACAGGGTGACCAGCGAAACGTAGTCTGCCGCCACGCCCGACGGCTTGACGTTCGCGACCCAAGCCAGCCGGTACGGGGCAGGAGCGGCGGAGAGCTTGGCGGCGTCGAACGTCGCATTTGGGCCGACCCACTCGAGGGTCATCTGCTGGACCGCGTAGCTCGACGCACGACCGGCGAACCAGCGATCGAACTGGCCGTTGACGACCTTCTTCGCGTCGTCGATCCCGAGCCGATCGGCCGGCCCAGCCGCCAGCGGGTGTTCGACGTGAGCGACGCTCTGGATTCGCCCGTCAGGCCAGACATGGACACGGGTCTCATCCCCGCGAACCTTGATACCGTCCTGCGAGCGGTCCCAGTGGACGTTCCATCCGCCCAGAACCGCATCGGCGTCGGCCTGGTACTGGCCCGCCACCGCGACGCCGGAGGCGGAGAGGCCGCGTGTGGCCGCCGTCGTCGCCGCTTCCTTGTCGATCTTCGGCGAGGTGACGGAGGGCCGGTCGAAGCGCACCGCGGCGACCAGGCGACCCGTCGGATCGAACTGAGTCAGGGCCAGAGGCTGGCCCGTGCGGTCGACCTCCTCTACCTCGTCGTAGTCGGTCGGTCGATTGGTGTCGTGAACGTGCTTGCCCGTGCGATTCGCCCCGACCGGGAAGCCGAAGGCATCCCTGGCCGACGCCGCACGACGAAACACGTCGGGGCTGTCGTCGGCATTGATGACGGTCGCGGTCACGACCGGGGGACCGGCTTTCGCGGCGTCCACGCCGCCTGTGCCAGTTCCCGTGCTGGAGCCACCGGCGCTGTTGGCGACCATCCGATCGGCCGTGGCGGCCAGACCGAACACCACCACGGCGGCCGCCAGGACCGCCTTGATGGCCCCACCAGTCATGGATGTTGCAGATGTTCTTCTTCCAGTCATCGTCACCACCCCGGAACGCCGTTGAAATTGGGATTGCCCCACCAATTCGCTTGGAATGGATCGGCCGAGTCCGGATAGGCGTATCCACCGATGCTCATCGCGTAGGTGAATGCCGAATATGCGGACCTGACATGCAGGATGTTGGCGTTGAGGTAGCTCCAAAACGCCTGCTCGAACCGAAACGCGGCGCTGTCGTAGGTGGAATTCACGTAGCCGAGGTAGAACTCCTTCTGGGTCGATGACTTCGTCTTCTCGATCTGGAAGGCGTCCGGCATGGTGCTCGAATTCGCACCGAGCATGCACGTCGACATGATCACCAGGTTGAAGACTCCGCCATGGGTTGCCGACTTGATGGCGCTCGACCTGATCTTGTCCCGCCCCGAGTCGTTGCACGCGCCCGAGCCGGGGTCCTGGAGAATGGCCGAGTCGACGTTCGGATAGCCGGACGCAGCCCAGTAGTTGTCACCGTGCGTGTGGGCGTAGACCGCCCAGGGGTATGCCACGTTGCCGAGGAATGCCGATGTCGTGAAAGCGGGCCCGAGGTCCCCGCGCAAGGGGGCGTACCCGAGCCTGGTCAGTTGAGCGTTGGCGAGGTTGTAGAGCTGCTGGGGGTACGTGTCCGTGAACCCCAGGCAGTTCGAGCTGAAGCCGTCGGAGTTGGACCACACGTCTCCCCGATGGGCTGACGCCGCCTGAGCCGTCGCACCGAGCGTCGACGCCGCAAGCAAGAGAGAAACGAGCAATATCTCCGCTCGTTTCATGGGACCTCCTATGAAAGGCGGGCGGAAAGCGACCTGCGGCGGGAAGCGGTGAGTGCGAGGTGCGAATGGCGGGCAGCCATTGGCGTCCGCTGAGAACGTGGCTAGTCGATGGCCCCTCCTGGCAAAGAGCACGCCGTCAAGAAGGCCGACGGCCGGAAGCCCCAGCGCCGCAGCCTCCCCATCTGGTCGGATCACTCGGCGACTGCCGCGCTGGCGACCCGACTCTACGGGGACCCGCTTATCTCGGGCTTATCAGGGTCCGCCCCACCAGCCGTGCGCCTGCGGCCGAGCGCGTCTATGCCTCGGGTAGTCTCATTGCCAGGGGGTCGGACTCGGCCGGCCTCGAGCCGCGATGGTCCATCTTCACGTAGCGGATTGGTCCGCGCCGGAAGGCCAGGGCAGCGAGCGCTCGCGGCACGGCAACGATCCACAAACCGCCGAAGAGCGCGACGCGGAACGTGCGTCTCAGTCGCTCCGCCCTGGGGAGCGTTCCGCCGTCCACATGGCTCTCCCAGCGAAGCGCGTCCCAGCCGAGGAGGGCGCTCGTGCCCAGGTAGCCGCCGACGATCGAGGCCAGGGCCCGGCGCCGTCCGGTCACGGCCGCCGATGCCGCGGCCCCCAGGATGATCGGCGGGACGGCAAGCTGGCCCACGTACGTGATGAAATCGAGTCGGGCGCCGGCTGACAAGCGCCGGCTCGCCACCACCGCCGGCCCGTGCTCGAAGGCCCGCCTCAGCGCACCTTCCGCCCAGCGAAAGCGCTGGCGCCACAGACGCTCTCCGCTACGAACGGGTTCCTCCCAGACTTCCACGTCGAGGGCCCAGGCGACGCGTTCCCCGGCAGCGGCGGCGATCCGACTCGACAGATCGATGTCCTCGGTCAGCGCCGAGGCGCGCCATCCTCCGACCCGGGCCAGCAGCTCCCGACGAACCATGATGCCGTTACCCCGGAACTCGGAACAGCCTCCGAGCGCCCAGCGGCCGCGGTTGAGCTCGCCGTCGAGCGTCTGCTCGTCGGCCTGCGCGCCTTCAAGCCATCCGCAGTTCGAGTCGAGGATCCGCCGCCGCGCCGTGACGGCATTCGCCCCCGCCGCGAAGTACCCGGCCGCCCTCCGAAGGAACCAGGGCTCGAGGCGAGCATCTGCATCGAGCACGAGGATAACATCGCCGCCGCACTCGTCCGGCTGAGCCGCCGTGAGTGCCGCGCCCTTCCCGTCCAGTAGGCCCTCTCCGCGTCGCGAAATCACTCGTGTGACCGCCCCGATACCAGAATCCGCCGCGGCCGCCAAGACGGCGTCGGCGGTGCCGTCGGTCGACCTGTCGTCCACGACGATGAGCTCGAACAGCGGCCGGCCGTCTCTCCTCCGGTAGTGTTGACGGCTGACGTCGGTCACCAGCTGCCGCAGAACGGCGGCCTCGTCTCGGGCGGCCACGACGATGCTGAACGTGGGCGGATCGGCGGCGCCGGCGAGAGCGTCGGCGGCCTCCTCCGGCGAGATGGGCGGCCGGCGCGAGGCCAACGCGACGGGAACGGCGCAGCCCAGGGCAACTCCGGCCGTGATCAACGGGATCGCGCGGCTCATGCGTCTGCCACTCGCCAGGAGTCCGACGGCGAAACCACCGAACAGGATCCCCGCCGCAGCGGCGCGCCACTGGGCCGGGGTCGCGGGCGCGTTCTCGTTCGCCTCCGATTCGGCCACGAGCGCGCTCGTCATCAGGATGACTCTCTGTCTTCCAGGCCTCGCTTTGAGGCGTGGGGCACGGCTGAATCCACATCGGCGTCCGTGGCTGCGGCAGCGCCCGAGGCCAACTCGCTGGAGGAGAGAGCGATGGTGATTGGATCTGCCGCCGCTGCGCTCATAGGCGAGCCTGCTCGAGCCTCCACCTCGGCCGGACGGAGGGAACCGCGATTCACGACGCTGGCCACCCCCGCCAGTGCGGTCACGATCCCGGCGACGAGAATCACCCCCTCCGGCTGAACGATGTCGGCGATGAAACCGACGACGAGGATCGGGGCGAGGCTGGAGATGGAGACAAGCATGTTCAGCACGCCGAAGACCCGGCCCCTGACTTCTTCCGGCAGATCCTCCTGGAGCTGCGTCTGGGCCGATATGGCCACGACGGCGTAGGAGCAGCCAATCAGGTAGGCGATCACGATTACCAGGGACAGGACCGAGACGACCCGGCTCGCCTCACGGAACTGGGCCCCTACGTTGTTCTCGAGGAAGTGCGAGATCGGCCCGGCGAACGACAGCAGCGCCACCAGTATGCCGAGACTGATCATGCCGACCTCGATGGCCCGCCGCCGTGGAGCGAGCCGTCCGAAGTAGTTCAGGCCTACGATCCCGGTCACGATGCCGAGCCCGAGCGGCAGCACCACCACGACGAAGTCCTTCTCTCCAAGAGCGAGCGTGGTCTCCGCGAAGCCGACGCCCAACACGCCCAGGATCCCGATGAGCGCCCCGGTGATCCCCAGGAATGAGAGCGTCCAGCGGACCCCTCGATGGTCGCGGATGTAGGCCATCCCCTCGCCAAGCTCGCCGAGCATCGTCTCGACCGCTCGCTCCGCGTCCGCGACGGCCTGCCCGGCAGTCTCCGCACCCTCTTCCGGAGGCGGGTCAGAGGGCAGCGTCCAGCAGAACACCGCCGCCACGAAGTACATGCCGGCGACTATGGCCACCAGCGCCTGGGGACTGGCCAGGGCGATCAGGAACGGGCCGACCAGGGCGAAGCCAAGGGCAAACGCTACGTTCGACGTCAGCGTGAAGAAGCCGTTCGCGGCCACAAGCTGGGGGCGCGGAACCAGGTACGGGATCATCGATGCTTCCGCCGGGCCGAAGAAGGTGGTGATCGTCGCCACCAGCACCATCAGCGTGTAGAGCAGCAGCAGGTTGTTGCCGACAAGGACGATCGCCAGGAAGGCGAGGCCGCGGAGCACGTTCGTGATGACCAGCATATGCCGCTTGTCGACCCGATCGACGAAGACCCCGGCGATGGCCGAGAAGACGATGGCCGGCACCAGGAAACTCAGGAAGAGCGCGCTGATGGCCGTGTTGGAGTGCGTCATCTCCCGGATCAGAATCGTCAGGCCGTAGATGACCGTGTTGCCGCCGACCTGCGTCGACAGCTGGGCCAGCCAGAGCAGCAAGAACGGCCTGTTCTGAAGTACGGCCAGGCCGCCCGGTTCGGGGGTCGGTTGCTTCGTCCTTCGCTTCGGGCTCGTGCCAGTGCTCTTGCTCTTGCGGAGTCTCTTCGGCGATACGGTTGCCTTCATCGGTCGGGGTCCGGGCCGGCGGATCGTCCGTCACGAGTCTGAGGCGCAACGGCACGGCTGATGCCCGGATCTCCCCGCGACACGAAGCCCGTGAGGCGACGTTCCAGCGTCCTCCGATCCAGCAGGACGTGGCGACCGCAGCCGCGGCAGCGCAACCCTATGTCGGCTCCGAGCCGGTCCACGAGCCACTCCCGGCTGCCGCACGGATGAGTCCGGCGGAGGGTCAGCACGTCACCGAGCATGAATTCGACGACCTGGGGCCCAGACGGGGACACTAGGCCGGCCTGCGACGATGGGTCGTGATCGGATTGCTCATCGAGGCCGCTCAATCTATCAGAGCCAGGGGCGCGCGTCGCGGCCGCTGGCCCGCTGGGGTGGGCAGGCCGAGACTGGAGCGGCACGCATCGGGCCGCCCTCGACGAGGCGCTAGGAGGGCGGCCGGGCCGGAGGCGTTCTCCCTCCCTGGGCCTGCATTTCCAGGAAGATGCCCACCCCGAGCAAGATCAGGCCCACCAGAGCGATGACTCCGGCGAGGGGGGTTGGGTCCGAGCCGGTAGGGACGCTCCCCTGGCCGCCCGGCGGGCTGGAACCGGGTGGGTTGGAACCGGGTGGGTTGGAACCGGTCGCACCCGGCGACGAAGGTTCGAGCGGAGGCAGGGTCTGCGTCGAGCCCGTCCAGCCCGGCGGAATCGGCCCCGTCGGCGCCGGCTGCGGGCCGTAGGTGGCCGAGGCGGCGACGCTGTTGTCGGCCAGCCAGGCCTTGTTGAACGAGCTCGTGTCGACGCCGAGCGCGGCCGTGAAGGCCTCGTCGTCGGTCGCGCCGCTGCCGTATGCCTTGACGAGCTTCTGGATCGCGGACTTCCCGTACTTGCGGACCATGAAGTCCACCGCCGAGACGGACTCGGCGTAGGAGAGATATATGCGTGCCTGGTCGAGAGCGAAGTACCCTGCCAGGGCTGGGAGCGGAACGAGGCTCCCGTCTTTGGCCGCTCGGGAGACCAGCTGGCGGTTGTCGCTGCCGTAGCCTTCGGAAAGGTAGACCGCCAGACCCTCGTTCAGCCACCGAGGCGGCGAGTGGTAGGGATTGTCTGTGATGTCGCTGAAGACGATGTGGGTCAGCTCGTGAGGGACGACCGTGCTGCCGTAGGCCAGATCGCTGGGGGCCACCAGGGCGAAGCAGGTGCGGTAGGTCGTCTGGGTTTGTCCGCCGATCGTCTCGGGGACGCTCAGGCCTCCCTGGAAGGCGCTCTGACTCGGGTAGACGTAGAAGTCGACCGGCTTGGTCTCATTGATGCCCAGGAAGGCGGCCGACTTGGTGAATCCCTGCTCGCCGTACGCGAGTAGCTGCTGGGCGTACGCGTCCGTTCCCTGGAACCAGTGGATCGTGACCAGCTTGCCGGTCTTCGCCTTCCATGCGAACCGGTCGTCGGCGTAAGTGACGTGAATGTCGGGGCCGGCCTGGACCGTTCCGTCGGCGAAGACGGCCTGGAAGTGGGCCGTCAGGGGCTGGAAAGGAGCAAGATCGCCACCGGATGTGTCCAGGGTGTACGTGAGCGCGGTCGATCCCTGACTCTGGAGCGCGGAGACCGAAGGCCCTATGTCGCCGGGCAGCTCGATGACGATCTGCGCCTGCGCGATTCCGCCGCCACTGTAGGGCTGGGTGAAGACGATTCCCTTTCCGAACGTGGACTTGGCAGACGGAGTCCCGAACGCGACGGACGCGCCGCTGGCCACGCCCGGAGCCATCAGCACTGCGACGACGGTGCAAAGCAGGACGGCCACGGCGGGGCGGAGCATCCGCCGGCGTGAGAGCGGCCTCATGACCCCGAACCCCACGTCAGGCCCGCGTATCGCACCAGGCCCTGGCTGTTCGGGAACGCGCCCAGCAGACCCTGGGCGGCGAGGGAGTATCCGGCCCCGTAGTCGACCGGGATCACCGGCGCCTGGTCCGCGACGACCGCCTGAGCCTGATCGAAGGCCTGCTGCATCGACGTGGCGTCGGTGGCCGAGAGCGCTCGCGAGACCGCCGTATCGAAGTCGGCGTTCGTCCAGCGGCCGAAGTTGTTGGTCTGGCCGGAGCCAAGGAGAAGCCCCAGGAAGTCGTTGGCGCCCGGGTAGTCGGCCACCCAATCCATCTCCCAGAAGGCCGGCGGATCGGTGAGGAGGCGCTGGTTGTAGCTCGCCCAGTCGAGTGCCTCGAAGGAGATGTCGATGCCCAGGTTGTCGTGGAGCTGGCGCACGATGGCGCCGTCGAGGCCGGAGCCGCCGGTCACCAGAGTGACGCTCGGAAAGCCTGCGCCGTTGGCATAACCGGCCGCGGCAAGCTCGGACTTAGCCTTGACGAGATCCAGCTTGGGACCGAAGTCCGTGGCGCTGTGGCCCGGTACGCCGTCCGGGACCATGCCGGTTGCCGGGACGGTAAGGGGGTTCGCGAGCAGAGCCACGATGCGGTTCCAGTCGATGCCCAGAGCAAACGCCCGCCGCACGTGGACGTCGTTGAAGGGAGCCTTGGTGGTGTTGAAGCCGTAGAACTCGATCGAGGGGGACGGCTCGATGCGAAGCGACGGGCCGAGCGTCTTGTCGTATGCGATCCAGGTGGCGTCCCCAACGGAGATAGGGGTGTAGTCGAGACCGCCGGCCTGGAACATATCCACCGGGCTGTTGCCACCGGTAGAACTCAGAAGGTGGATGGTGCCTATGGCCGGCTTGCCCGCCCAGTAGTGCGGGTTGGCGGTGAGAGTCGTCTCGGTGTCCGTGAGGCCGCTGAGTACATACGCGCCGCTACCAACGAAGCTGCCGGGCTCCAGGAGGCTCGGCTTTGAGTCGAGGTCTGGCGGCACGACCGCCAGCGTGGGGCTGGAGGCGATCGACGGGAAATCGGCTGCGGGGTTCGCCAGGTCAACCTGGACCTGTGTGGAGCTCGGCGCACTGATGCCGACCGACGAGGCCGGCCCGCTCCCCTCTCGGTACGCGCGGGCGCCTGCGACGTCATCGAGCAGCGAGGCCAGCTGACTGGGCTTGGCAGGCGCGAGGACCCGCATCCAGCTCTTGACGACGTCGGCGGCGGTAAGGGCCCTGCCGTCCGAGAACGTCAGGCCGGGTCTCAGCTGGAAGATCACCCGCTTCCCGCCCGCCTGCGTCTCCCAGCTTGCAGCCAGGGCCGGCTGCAAGTGCTGGTTGGAGTCGACGGCCGTCAGCGACTCGAATAGCTGCGAGACCACTTCAGCGCTTCCGGCGTCCGATTGGACGGCCGGATCAAGAGACGCAGCGGCGGCGCCCAGGATGGTGACGCTGTTGCGAGCCGCAACGGCTGGCGAGGCGTGCCAGGCCATCCCTACGATCACGATGACGGCAAGCGCAGCCGTTCCGCACACGAGGACGAGGCGGCTCGGCCGGTCGTGTTTCGACCCGGCGGGAACGGTCCACGGACGGGCGTACGTCACGGAGCGATCCGCTTCGATGCGACTGGATCCAGGGTCAAGCCTGACATGGCGGGAGTATAGGGTCGCCGCGCCAAAGACACGGAGAAACCTGACTCCGCGTTCCGAAGCCTAGTTGGTCCGATTCGCGCGCTCCAGGGCCGCCGACGCGACGGCCGTCAGCTGCCCCAGGGCTCTCTTGCCGGCTGCCGCAGCTGCGGCCGGAACCACGAGCCCTACCAATCCCGCCACGCTCCCGACGACACACAGTGGCGCACCGATCAAGCGGGCTTCTGGCCCTGAATCCTCCTGGAGCGAGCCCGCTTCGAGAATGCGCCGCCACATGCCGCCGTTCGAGCGGAGCGTGGGCGCGCGCCGCTTGAACAATCCGGACGCGGCCACGATCCGCAGCCCCGGCTTCGCGGCGCCGGCGGAAGCACGCCGAATGGCCGACCCCGGCACGGGAGCGGCCGGCCTGGGCTCCAGGTACGCCACGAACGCATGCGTAGCCCCGCAGAACGCGGTTGCGTGGCGAACGGTCAGCTGGGCTACCTCCTCGCGTGTCGTTGCGCCAGCCAGGTCGCGGGCGGCTTCCACCAGGGCGTCGACGCTGGGCCGGCTCGAGCGAGCGGACTCCACGGCCGCGGCTCCGGCTGCACCGGGGTCGCTCCGAAGCCGCTTCGCCCTGTACAAGGCCGCGTCGGCTGCCTCCACGAGTGCCGTGTTCTCTCGCCCATCGGTCGGCCAGTGAGCGGCCCCGATGGATGCGCCGACGTCGATCCCCATGCCGCCGACGGGAGATGCCCCGACGCTCTCACGAACGGCGACGCGGACACGAGCAGCGACCTCCTCTGCGTGGTCGCTGGATGCCCCGATGAGGAGCACGGCGAACTCGTCGCCGCCGTAGCGATAGGCGCTGTCGTTCTGGCGGATGGCGCTGACGATCGCCTTCGCCACCACCTCCAGGAGCGTGTCTCCCGCGGGGTGGCCGTAGGCGTCGTTGAAGGCCTTGAACGAGTCCAGGTCCATCATCAGCAACGAGAACGGCTTGCCCGCCTCGATCACCGATGAAAGGTCGCGCTGGAACGTGCCGTGGTTCCGCAGCCCCGTGAGAGCGTCCAGATCGGCGCGGGTGGCCATGGTGACGTGGGCCTCGGCGTTCTGCAGGGCGATCGACGCCTGGCCTGCGAACAGCTTGCAGAGCTCGAACTCGTGCTCGGTGAAATGCGTCTCCGGACCGCCCAAACGGGTCAGGTTCAGGCTGCCGACTACGTTGCCGTGGACTCTCAGTGGGACCACGATCATGTTCTGGGTGGTCTGTACGTCCCCGTCGACGCCGCGGTCCGCTCCCGGAACAGATGGCTTGGCGTCCAGCCCGGGACGAACCGCGTTGTCGAGGCCTGCGGTCAGGGCGCTCTCGCCGACATCGTTGGCGCAGACGGCGTCGCCGCGTCCGATGACCCAGCTCGTGAGCCCGTCGTCGAAAGAGGCGCTGTCCGGAGTTGGGTCGATGATCTCGCCCGAGTCCGCCCGGGCCAGGACCGGTTCGATGCGGCCGGCCACACCCTCCCGGCGATAGATCGTCAGACGGTCGTAACGGACGACCTTCCCGATCGTCTCCGCGATCTGTTCGAGGACTTTGCGCGGATCCAGGGTCGAGACCAGTTGCTCGCTCAGGTCGAGAAGTCTTCGCTGGGCGACAAGCTGTCGCTCGAGCAAGGCGTGCTCCCGCTCGAGCTGCTCGATGTTGTCGGCGTTCACCATCGCCTGCGCCGCATACCGGCCGAAGATCGAGAGTGCCCTCTCGTCGTCCGGGCCGTACCTGCCGACGCCTTGCTTGGAGACGACCAGGACCCCCTGCACGGCATCGCCGTAGGACATGGGCACGAGCAGCATCGATTCCGGACCGGAGCTCGAGCGGAATATGGAGCGCCGTTCAACGGAGGCGTCGGGGATGATCAGCGGCTCGTTGCGCTTGGCGACCCAGCCCGGCAGCGTCTCGGTCTGGCCGGCCATCAGAGTCTCGAGAGGCGGCGACTCGATGCCGGCGAAGGTCCCCGACGCGGCAACGGGCCTGAAGAACTGGCCCTGCGGGTCGAGTCGGTAGACACGAACCGTGTCACAGTCGACCAGGAGACCCATCTCGGCCACGATCGCCTGGCCGATGGCGGCGACGTCGCGGAGCTGCGTCAGCTTCAAGCTCAGTTCGTGGATGGCGGTCAGCCGGTTGGCCAGCGACCCAACGGAGGCGTACAGGCGTGCGTTCTGCAATGCCGTGGCCAGCTGACCGGCCAGACCGGTGGCCAGGCCAAGGTCCCGAACCGTCCAGGGATGGGGCTTGCGATGGATCACGACCAGCAACCCGAGATTCTCTCCTCCGATGCGGCACGGGACGCCGGCCAGCCCGACGATCCCCTCGGCTTCCGTTACGGACCCGATCTCTTCGGTTATCGGGTTGGCCTGGTCGTTGAGTGGCACCGCCACGAGTGGGGTCTCGGGCCAGCGCTGCATGATCGACTGGAGCGGCATGGCCGCCTGGCCGTCCAGCGCCTCGAGAACCTTCTCCGAAACGAATCGGCTGGCCGTCAGGATCAGAGAGTGGTCGGCCTCCTCGCGCCAGAATGCCGCCCCATCGGCGGCCAGGACGAGTTCCACCGAGGCCAGGACCTGGTCGAAGACGCGCTGTCGCGCGGCCATTTCGGCCTCACCGTCGAGGAGGTCGCGGTTGAGTGCGGGAGTGTCGGCCGCGGGGTGGGCCTCGCCTTCGTGCGCCCGTCCCTGCGCCGGTCGACCGGCATTGTGCCCGGAGTGGGGGCTCTCCATAGCGGTCCTATTGTGGCGCGTCCCGACCGCCTCGGTAGGGGTCTGGTCGTAAGGGCCGGCACGGGCTCGAGGTCCTACCGATGGGCCGGGTCAGTCGACCCGGCCGCCGCTCCTCGAGCCGACCTCCGCCGAGTTGCCGCTCTGGCCCTCACGATCCGCGCCGTGATGGGTGTCGTCCGCCTCATGCGGGTGCGTGTGGGCCAACGCTCCGTGGCCGTGGAGATGCTCGTGGATCAGGTTCGCCCGCACCAGCAGAGCCGTATCGGCCAGAACGGCTGCCGGAGGTCCGTCGGCGATGACCCGTCGATCCTCTCCCAGCACGACGACCCGGTCGGCGATGATCGGCACGATGTCGAGTTCGTGCGTGGCGACGACGAGGGTCCGCCCGGACGCCGACAAACGCTGGATCAAGTCCACCAGGAGCCACTTGGTCCGCGGATCCAGCGAGGCCGTTGGCTCGTCCAGCAGCAGCACATCCGGACGCAGGGAGAGCACCGAGGCGATGGATGCCCGCTTCTTCTCACCGCCGGACAGTTCGAACGGGGCTCGATCCGCGAGATGAGCGATCTCCATCGCGGCCAGGGCTTCGTTGCAGCGCTGCTTGACCTCTTCCTGGCTCAGGCCCAACTGGAGCGGCCCAAAGGCCACGTCGTCCAGGACCGTCGCGCTGAACAGCTGGATGTCCGGGTCCTGGAACACGAGACCCACCTCGCGATGGAAACGAAAGCCATCCTCGCCCTGAGCGACGGCGGCCACGTCTCGACCGAGAGCTCGCATCGTTCCGTCGGTTGGCCCCACGACTCCATCCAGCAGCTTGAGCAACGTCGACTTCCCACTGCCGTTCGCGCCCAGAAGGACGACTCGCTCGCCGGGCCATATCTGGAGATCGATGCCGTCGAGCGCAACCTGACGGCCGGCGTAGACGTATCGGACGCCCCGCAGGTCGTAGAGCGGCTCGCCCGGTCCAACCGGGGCCGCCGCGACTGTATGTTCGAGACCGGCGGTCATGGCAGCAGCCGCCCGACCAACACGGCGGCCGCGGCCACGACGGCGACTCCCGCCAGCGCCGCCACATCCGAGGTTCGGAGCCTGTACGTGGCGTAGGTGCGGATCTCACCCGCGAAGCCCCGCGAGAGCATCGCGGCGTAGACGTCGTTGCTCATCTTGAATGCCCGGCTCATCAGGTTGCCCATGGTGCCCGTGATCCAGCGCCGCTGCTCTCCGCCGCTCGTTCGCCCCACCACGCGGCTCTTGCGCGCCAGGAGGATCCCATTGGCCGTGTGCAGGAAGAGGAAGATGTAGCGGTAGGTCATCGACAACACGAGCACGAAGACCTGCGGCACCTTGAGCGCCCGCAGGCTCTTGAGGACGTCGGCCCAGGGCGTGGTCACCACCAGGAGCACAGCCAGCGAGACCGAGACGCCGACGCGGCTGACGAAGATGAGCGCTCCTGCAAGGCCGTTCCACGAGGGCGCCAGGTGGGCCGGTCCGAGGGCCAGATCGAAGATCCGCGGTCCCGGGACGAAGAAGATGGCCGGCAGGACCACTACTCCGGCGAAGAACGGGATGCCGAGCCAGACGCGCTTCACGAAGAAGGCGAACGGAACCCGGCTGGCCCGCGCCGCGGCGAGAGTGCCGGCGTAGAGAAGCGCCAGCCCGGCAACCGACGTGGTCAAGCTGGCCGCCAGGATGGCCGCCAGCAGGCCGATCATCTTGGCTCGCGGATCGCGCCGCTGCAGCCAGCCGTCGGATCTGGCGTGGTGCTCGGTGAAGATCGCCTGCTCGATGTTGCCGGTGATGCCGCCCAATGTGCGCTCGAGCCAGCCGATCCGACCTTCGAGAGGCCGGCCCCTTCCGACGGCCGGCGCGGCAGTAGTCATGACCGAACCCCCATCGCCGCAGTCATGCTCCGACGCCCTCCGGCGCCACCTCTTCTGCGCCGTTTCGTCGCAACGCGCGGGCCAGGCCGTAGACCGCCCCCCCGACGAGCAAGACGCCGAGGATGCCGGAGATCTCGTAGCCGACGGCCGCATGCCAGAGCGGCGCGCTGGCATGGGAAAAGAACGGCAGGGGCACGCTGTAGCCCGACAGAGGAGCGCTGAAGATGCCGGAGAGATCTTGCAGGCCCGACGGGACGTAGCCGAACGCCGCCTTCACGTTCTCCGCGCTCCCCTCCCCGTAGGCAAACCCCGGAGCGATGAGCCCGATCGGCGCTATCACCGCAATGGCCGTGAAGGCCGCGCCGATGCGTTTCAGGCTGGCGGGCAGCACCAAGTACGCCGCCGGGACGAGCACGAGGCCGATGACTGCGGTCACGAGGAGCATCGTCGCCACGGAAGGCCAGTCGACCCGAGACCAATCGGCTCCGAACATCCGATTCGGATTCCCCCCGCCTTCAACCAGACCCACGACCGCAAGCACGGCCGCGGAGCCGGCCGCCGCGGCGGTGACGACCTGCCAGAGCGGCCGACGGGCCGCGGTCCCGTCGATGGCCGCGTCCGGGGCGAAGATGCCGCGCAGGCTCGTCAGGTACTCCGGATGGCGCCGCTGGAGGTAGGAGACTCCGAGACCCGTGATCAGCCCCTCGACGATCGATGCGCCGAAAACGTGAGCGGCCAGCATCGCCGGGATGGCCTCGGAGAGACCGTACGGGCTGTACAGAGCGTGGCCGTTCTGCGAGAAGAGCACAGGTTCGATCCCGAGCTCGATGCCGACCGCGAGCGCAGACACTGTGATCCCGGCGTATGCGCCGATCCCGGCGGCGACGGCCCGCCGGGTGGAGAGCACCGGGGATCCGGCGGCTAGCACTCGATAGGTCGCGTAGCCCACGAAGGGCAAGATGATCCCCATGTTCAGACAGTTGGCGAAGATCGCCAGAATCCCCCCGTCCCCAAAGAAGAGGGCCTGGAGTATCAGGGCCGTGCTCACCGCAACGGCCGCGGCCCATGGGCCCAGGACGACCGCGATCAGCGTCCCCCCTACTCCATGTGCCGTCGTTCCGCCCGGAACCGGAATGTTGAACATCATGATCGTGAAGCTCAAGGCGGAGAAGATGGCCAGGAGCGGCACGGTTCGGTTGTTCAGTACCTTCTTGACTCTCTGCGTGGCGACGGCCCAGATGGGGATCGTTGGCACGGCGAGCGCGAGCGAGACGGCGGGCGCCAGATAGCCGTCGGGAATGTGCACCGTCCGCTTCCTCCGTTGCGCCTGTCGAGACTCGTCGCTATTGCAACGCGTTGCGCTACGATCCTATTCTAGGGCGCGTCGGCAATGCCCCACAATCGAGCGAGGAGAGAGGACCGCACGGTGCCACAGCCCGACTCACCAGATCCTGCACGAGCCTCCGTAGCCAGCCCGTGGGACGGCGTCGCCGATCGGCTGCGCGCCAGCGGGCTGCGCTGGACTCCCCAGCGGCGCAATCTCGTCGAGGTTCTGCGCGAGCACGAGGGCCACGTCACCGCGACCGATCTGATAGCTCGCTGTCGCGAGCTGGATGGGACCACCACTCCCTCAACCGTGTATCGGACGCTCGACGTTCTGGAGAACCTCGGTCTGGTCAGGCATGGCCACGCCGCGGACGGCCGCGAGGAGTACCACGTCCTCCCCGAACACGTTCACGGCCACCTCTACTGCGTCGGCTGCGGCACCACGTGGGAGATCAGGCCGGAGACCGGAGCCTTGATCGTGGACGCTCTGGCGGCCGACCTGGGCTTCTCCGTGGACCTGACACACGTCACGATCGCCGGTCGCTGCGAGGGCTGCCAGGAGTAGACGGCCCGGTGGGTCGGCGGCCGACGGACCGCTACGAGCTGGCTTCGTGTCGGTCGAGATCTCCAGCGCGAAGTGCCGTCCAGGCGGCCCACGCGGCGAGCGCCATCCCGGCCACGAAGACCGGCCACGGGTACCAGCCTGGCATCTCGCCGCTCATCAAGGCCGGAGCGTCCAGAGTGAAGCTCAGGACGACAATCAGGCCGCCGGCGACGGCAGTCGCCAGCCTCCGCCGGTCAACCAGAGGCGGCCTTCCCGAATGGCTCGCATGAGCTGCCGCCAGACCGAATCCGATGAGCGCGGCGCTCACTGCCACCGGCGCCCAGACCGGTCCAGCCCACGGCACCGGGATGAGGAACAGCACGTCCCAGGTCCCGGGCGAGTGGGGCCAGCCGATGAATACCCACAGCCAGGCGTAGTAAGCGATGTCCCAAACGCCAAACGCGACCGATGTCCAGGCCAGCCGATCGACCCATCGGCGGCCGAAGACGCAGCCGATCCAGGCCAGCAGCACGAGAGTCACGAACTCGCGACCGACTTCGATCGCCACCAGGCTGCCGACGACGTCTCCACTGCGAAGCGGGAATAGCCGGTCCGGATCGATCGCGAGGGCGTGCTGCAGATATACGACGCACGCCGACTCGAGGTAGGCCATGGCGACGGCGAAGACGATGACCGTCAGGGCGATGGTTCGGAACCGCATCGGCGCCTCCTGGATGCGTGGGGTCAGCCTGACCGCCGAATAGCGCGGTCCCTCCTCGGCTGACGGAGAGTGGCGCCCCCGCGGGGCTCGGGGCGGCCGACCGGCGCCCGAGGACGCGCCCAGATACTACGCCGCTGTGAGTCGAGGCAGCTCGCGAGCGGACGGCGGTCGCTATTGCTGCTTTCGCTGGCCCTCGCTGCGAGCGACCGTCTCAAATGCGGCCCGAGACATCGGAGCCATCTTGGCGGTCCCGAAAGCGACTTCCATGGCGAGCGTGACCGCCATGCTCATGTCGCAGGCCGGCTTGACCTGCTTCAGGCAGTCGGCCAGCGCCACGGCGCACACGACATGCCGGAGATCGCGAGCCAAACCCGCTTTCGACTGGGCCGCGTCAACCGCGCCGCGTAACTCGTATGCCAGCCGCAGCGGCATGACATGCGGCTTGTTGCTCGCCGCCACCGACGTCGTGACGTTGCCCCACGCGGCCTTGCCGACGCTCGCAGCTACCCAGGCATATAGCCCATCGAGTGGCCGGAACAGGTCGAGCGGAACGGTAGCGGGTACCAGCTCGGAAACCAGGATCCCGACCACGCTGTCGGCGGGGCATTTAGCCAGATCCGACTGATCGCCCGACAGGTTGCAGTTGATCGCGTCGCCGAAGACGGGCGCGCCCGGTGTGATCGTGCTCGTCTCGATGTCGTACAGATCGGCGGCTAGGAGGGCCGCCTCCCCGGTCAGGGTCGCGAGAACGGTCACGTAGTCCTCTACTCGGACCGTGCCGGACTCTTCCTGCACGTACCCCAGGGCGACCTTCGCGAGTTGCGCCGCCGACTTTCGCACCGCCGGCGTGACGGCGGCTGTCCCGCTGCCTCCGCCTCCCCCGAAGGACCGCCGCGCCAACCTGGCCTCCCCTCGTGCCGTGCTCAGAAGTGGCGCCCCCGGCCGGACTCGAACCGACGACGCCCGCCTTAGGACGGCGGCGCTCTGTCCACTGAGCTACGGGGGCTCGCGGCGATGTTACCGCGTCTGGAGGGCTCCGCGGCAACTCCGGGAAGGCTTGACGCGTTCACGAGGTACAACCGGCGCCACCAGGGGCGCCGCCGGCCCGCTACTCCGGCTCGAAGCGAAAGCGGTCTCGATCGCGCGTGAGGCGGCCCACGGGGTGGACCGGCTCGTGAGAGAGGACGATCGTCCAGCTCTCTTCCGCGGCACGGGCGAAGAGCGATGCCTTGACGACCACCGAGTCCAGCGGGAAGTCGTCGAAGGCCGTGACCCATTTCGGGTTGGCGCTCCACGGCCTCATGCACAGGTCGCCGAAGAAGGCGACCGTCCTGCTCCGGCCGCGTATCAGCACTCCCTGGTGCCCGGCCGAGTGGCCGCCGGTAGGGACGACCGAGACGCCCGGGAGCACCTCCGTCTCGCCGTTCACCGCCCCGGACAGACCCAGGTCGCGAACGAGCCGCAGCTCAGGCTGGTCGTAGCTCGCGACAAGGCGGGGATTCTCTCCGAGCGCCATCTCCCACTCGGCCTGCTGGGCCACGAAGCTCGCCCTCGGGAAGGCGCGCGAGCCGTCCGCCCGCAAGACCCCGCCGGCATGGTCGTAATGGAGGTGGCTGACCGCCACGACGTCCACCGTGTCCGGGCTGAATCCGGCCGCTTCCAGCGCCGGCAGTATCCAGGGCCCCTCGTAGCGCCGCATCTGGCGGCCTTTGTCGTCGATCCGGTCGCCGATCCCCGTCTCGACCAGGACCCGCCCCGACGGCGTCTCGACCAGCAGGCAGTTGAGCGCCTGCAAGAGGCGGTGGTCGGCGTCTATCTCGTCGACAACCAGCTTGTTCCACATCATCCGCGGGACAACCCCGAGGAGGGCCCCAGCGTCCGAGCGGAAGGTACCTGCCTGGATCAGCGCAACTCGCGTCCCACCGCCGAGATCGGCGGCCCAGTGGACGCTGTCGTTGAGAGTGGTCACCGCATCGACCGCCTGGGGGGTTCCGCGCCCCTGCGGCCCCGTTCGAAGTCCTCGAAATACGCCGAGGCCGTCGGCTCGGACTGACCCTGGTACTTGGACCCGAGGCCCGCCGAGCCGTACGGTCTATCCACCGGGCTCGACATCTCGAAGAAGCTGATCTGACCGATCCTCATACCGAAGTAGAGCGCAATCGGGAGATTGGCGACGTTCGAGAGCTCGAGCGTCAGCTTGCCCTTCCAGCCGGGGTCGACGTAGCCGGCGGTCGAATGGATGAGCAAGCCCAACCGGCCGAGCGACGACTTTCCTTCGAGTCGAGCCACCAGATCGTTTGGCAGCTCGACCCACTCGAGGGTCTGGCCCAGGACGAACTCACCGGGATGGAGGACAAAAGGCTCGTCGTCGGTGACGGTCAGGAGCTCGGTCAGGTCGGTTTGGGGCGCTCGCACGTCGATGAACGCGTAGCGGTTGTTCCGGAAGACGCGGAAGCTTCGATCCAGGTGAAGGTCGATGGAAGATGGCTGAAGGTCGTCTTCGTCGTAGGGCTCGACCTTGACCCGACCGCCGGCCAACGCGATGGCGATGTCGCGATCGGAGAGGACGCTCACTTGACCGTGGCTCCGCTCTCGCGCTGCGCGTACAGGTTGTCCACCTCCCGCTTGAGTGCCTCCAGGTCCTCGAAGCTCTGATAGACGCTGGCGAATCGGATATACGCGATCTGGTCAAGGCCTCGGAGCTTGTCCATCGCCAGGCGGCCTATCTCCGAGGACTCGACCTCGGTCCCGCCTCCCGCCCGCAGCTGGGCTTCTATCTGGTCGGCCGCCTGTTCGGCGCTGTCCTCCGGCAGTGGCCGGCGGGTCAAGGCCTTGCGGAATCCCGAGACGAGTTTCTCGCGGTCGAACTCCTGGCGCGAGCCGTCCCGCTTGACTACTACCAGGCGTGGCGCCTCGATCCGCTCGTAGGTAGTGAAGCGCGCGCCGCAGGTTTCACACTCGCGCCGGCGGCGAATGCTCGCCTCGTCGAGATCGCGAGAATCGACGACCCGCGTCTCTCGCTCTCCGCATCGCGGACAACGCATCGATTCCGACTCCTCACGCTCGAGCGCCGATCGTCCCGGCGAGAATAGCACCGCCCGCCGCGGGCCTCACCGACGTGGCCTGAGCGGCCCGGACTGAGCCGTCAGGCCTCAGTGGCGCCGCGCCAACCTGCCGGTGTCGCTGCCGGCTTCTCGAGCCAGCTGCTCGCCCCGAGCCCGGATCGCTTCCCTGGCGTGGACCAGGTTCAAGTAGCCTCGCTTGATGGAGGTCTCGCCTTCGCCGACTCGGTCGATCGTCATGTCGAGCATCAGCTGCCGGCCGTGTTCCACCAGGGCGACGGCACGCTGGGCCCGCTCGATCTCGGCGACCAGGCCGGTTCCCAACTCGCCCTCCGTGCCTTTCTGGTCGACGGCCTGCGCCTCCTGGGCATATCGGCGCAGTGCCTCGGTCGAGGCGCGAAGGCTCGACGCCCCGGACTCGGGGCCGGACTTCCTGCGGCGCAGGTCATCGACGACCTCGCACAGCTCCGAGAGAGAGGTGACGGCGCGATGGGCGATGTCGGCCGCGGCTCTCTCCCGCTGTGCGGAACGGCGAAGCTCCCCGCCGACCACCATCACCCGCCACAGCACGTAGGCGACGGCCACGCCCATGGCGAAGAAGATGATGAGCGGGACCATCACGCCGACCGACATCTCTCCGCCTCAGGCTCGGTCAGCCGGCATACCGGATAGGTCGTGCATGGAAGCAGTCAAGTGGGAACATCCTCAGGGCGGCGCGACGCGCTCACTCTAGCGAATGACGGACCCGCAGGCGAGGCCCGAGACCGCAACTTCGTACCATCCTGGGCCTTCTGGGGCGTTCCGGTGCGCTCTAGGGGGCTCCCCTGCGCATCGGCGGCCGCGTCCCAGGGCCGCGACCCGAACCACCCCCGACTCGACCCGCGATCCGGGCTCCTCTGGGCGGCTTCTGGCCACTTCCGGGGTCGCTCTGGCGCCGCCACGCGTCCTGCTCGCCGGCCGTGGCCGAAACCAGCCGGACCGATCGTATTGCGGCCTCGGGCTCCAGGTCTCTGACCATGTCGTAGACCGTAAGCGCGGCAACCGCAGCCGCGGTCAGGGCCTCCATATCCACGCCGGTCGCACCCACGGCGGCGGTCTCGCTCCGGATCCGCACGGCCCCCGCCGCCCGGTCCGGAACGGCGTTGACGACCAGTTCCGTGAGCCCGGCGGCATGAGCGAGCGGGATGAGATCGCTGGCCCGCTTGCCGGCCATGACGCCGGCCAGCTCGGCCACTCCCAGCACGTCGCCCTTTGGGTTGGTTCCGTCGACGATAGCGCTCAGGGTCTCCTGAGAGACCGCCACCTCGGCCTCGGCGACCGCCCGGTGGACGGTCAGTGGCCGCTCTGTCAGGCCGGGCATGCGCGGCCGCGCCATCCTGTCGACGTGCCCGGACCTCCGTCGTTCCGCGCGCGACCCGTCCTCGAAGACGTCACCGTCCCCGGGCTTCATCTGGGAAGGCATGCCTTGTCCTCCTCGACTGTCAGTCGGCCGGCGGTTGAGTGGAACGCGGCCGCTATCGAATACGCGCGTACACAGGCAACGCGGGTGGTCGCGGGTTCAAAGGCCGGTACAGCGTCCACGTCTCTAGAAACCACCGAACCTGCCCCGCTTCCCCTGCCCGGTGACCAGCATTTGCCGCTGCCGCTCCTCGGCTCTCTGGTGTATCAGGCGCGCCGCCGAGCGACGAGTGACGAGCGCCTGATCGGCTCCGGCCGGCACTAGCAGCAGGGCGTCGAGGCCCGAACGCTCCAGCATCTCCAGCGCCGTCCACAGGCCGGTTTCCCCGCTGATACGGGGGACGTTGGCGATTGGAACCATCGCCTGCTCCGTCCGCGTGTTCGGCCATGATCGCCGTGGGATCCGACGGATCTGGGCCGTCCCGACGAGGCCTACCAACTCCGATCCCCGTTCGACGAGCGCGGCCGTGCCCAGACGCTCGCCCAGGTACTCGCCGGCAAACACGTCCAGAGTCAGCTGAGGTGGCACGCGGGCCTGCTCCGAGTCGGTTGCGTCGCCTGCCAGCAACCCTGCAACAAGGCCTTGAAGCACCGTTCGTCGATCGAGCAAGCGGCTGGACCCCACGATCAGCCAGCCGGCAACCACGAGCCCGAGACCGCCGAACAGATCCCAGAAGACCATGGTCAGGGTTCCCACCGCCATGAGCAGCAGGCCGACGTAGCGACCTACTCGGACGGCCGCCGCGGTGGCGGCGGCTTCCTGGCCGGTCCGGCGCCACTCCAGCGCGTGAACGATTCGGGCGCCGTCGAGCGGGTAGCCCGGGATGAGATTGACGAAGGCCAGGAAGGCATTGAACACGCCCAGCATGACGGCCACGAACTCGACCGCCTGCAGCCCCTGGGGCGCCTTGTTGATGTCCCCCGTGCCGACCGTGAGGATCGCGGCGATTGCGGCAAGAACGGCTGTGATGACCAGGGTCACGGCCGGTCCGGCCGCCGCGACCCGGAACTCCTGGCCCGGTGTCTTGGGGCTGACGCCGGCCACGAACGTGCCACCGAGCAGCTGGATCACCACGACGGGCCCTTCCATGCCATTCCTTCGCGCCACCGCGACGTGGGCCAGCTCGTGGGCCGTCACCGACACGAAGACGAGCGCCGCCATGGCGATGGAAGCGGCCCAGGCCAGAGACGGCGGCCAGTCAGAGCCGCCGCCGGCAGTGAGATCGAGGCTGAAGACCACGGCGATGAACGCCAGGATCGGGATCCAGGTCCAATGGGCCCTGATCTCCGTGCCGAAGATGCGCCCGAGCGGAACGTTCATCGACCGGGCTCCACATCATCAGGCGTCGTTCTGAGGAGGGCGGCCTCGCCGAGGCGGCGTGCGCCGGATCTCACGCCCAGCGACAGGATGAGCACGGCCAGAGCCAGCGCGAGGCTCGTCTCCGACCAGAACTGATCCGGGAAAAGCTGGACCAGCTTCTCGGTCCGCGGATCGAACATGTACGTGCCCGGCGGAAAGAAGATCTGATGGAAGAGCTCGAAGGCCTGGTCGAAGAAGACCGCGAAGGCGAGTCCCACGACGACGACCCCGCCCGCGAGCACGGAGGCCCCAACCTCCGTGGCCTGCCAGAACCAGCGCCGTCCGCGACTGGCGATGCCGATCGAACCCAGCACCAGGGCCGCGGCCAGGGCCACGGCGCCCAGGCTCGTGAGGACGGACCGGACGTCCGCCATGTGGGCCCGCGAGCGCTGATCGAGCACGGGTTGGCCGTCAATCGCCACGTCGAAGCTTGGGGGGCCGAACACGAGGTCGGAAAGGATGCTTCCGGTCACTGCCTGCACCTGAGACGGCGTGTAGCCGGTCAGTCCCGCAACGTCGCTGCGGCTCTGGTCGAAGCCGACCCAGACCGGGTTGAGGAATAGCAGGACCGCCGCCGCGACCACGACGAACGGCGTGGCCACGGCCGCGGCGATCGCAGCGGTGCGTTCCGGGGGCGAGAGTCTCACGCAGTCATCGTAGCGCCCCGGAGCATGATCGCCCGTCCGGCCGCCGCGAGGCGCTCGGCTACCCGGGCGAAGACCCCAGCGCAGCAGCTTCGCCGCGGAGGATCTGCCACACCAGATCCAGGTCCGCCTCCTCCGTCCTGAGGTTGTTGATCGCCACTCGAATCGCGAAGCGGCCGTTGAGCCTCGTGTGCGACAGGAAGACCCGGCCGGTGCGATTGATCGACTCCATGAGCCGGACGTTGAGCGCATCCAGCCGATCTTCAGCGGACGGGTCGCCCCGATCGGCCGCCAGGGCCGCGGGGACGTAGCGGAAGCAGACCGTCGAGAACGGCGTGGGAGCCAGGCGTTCGAACTCGGGATCGGCGTCCACCCAGCCGGCGAACCGCTGGGCCATGGCCAGATGGCGCTCGATGCGGCGGCGCATACCCTCCAGGCCGAAGTACCGCAGGTTCATCCACACCTTCAGCGCCCGCAACCGGCGGCCCAGGGTCGGCGTGTACTCGTTGTAGTCGCGGATCGGACCGTCCCGGTCGAGTGTCCGCAGGTACTCCGGCACCAGGCTGAAGGCGTCCCGCAGGACCGCCATCCGGCGGGTCAGGAGCAGCGAGGCGTCGACGGGGGTGAAGAACCACTTGTGGGGATTCGTGACGATGGAGTCGGCCTCTTCCCAGCCGGCGAAGGGACCGCGTCGGTCCGGGATCAGGGCCACGGCGCCGGCGTAGGCCGCATCCACATGCAGCCACATCCCTTCGCGCCGGGCGATGCGGACCAGTTCGGCGATCGGATCGGACGAAGTCGTGGAGGTGGTGCCGACGGTCCCGACCAGGGCGACGGGTCGAATCCCGGCCTTTCGGTCGAGCGCGATCGCCTCTTCCAATGCGTCTATCCGCATCTCGAAGCGCTCGTTCGTGGGGATCTTCGAGAGGCCCGCCCGCCCCAGGCCCAGGGTCATGCAGGCCTTCTCGATCGAGGAGTGCGCCTCGGTCGACGCGTATACCCGCAGCTGGGGTACGTCCGCGCGCCCCGGCAGACCCTTCGAGGCCGCATCGAGACCCGCCGCCTGTCGGGCCGCGGCTAGAGCCAGCAATGACGAGGTCGAGGCGGTGTCGGTGAGCAGCCCGTCGAACTCGGGCGGCAAGCCGAGCCCCTGGCGCAGCCAGTCGACGACTACCATCTCCAGCTCCGTGCCGGCGGGGCTGGTCCGCCACAGCATCGAGTTCGAGTTGAGCACGGCCGTCAGCATCTCGCCGATGATGCCCGGCCCGGAGGCAGAGCTGCTGAAGTAGGCCAGGAACCGCGGGTGCTGCCAGTGGGTGACGTTAGGCTCGAAGAGACGGCGGTAGTCCTCGAGGATCGTCTCGATCGGCTCAGGCTGCTCGGGTGCCAGCGCCGGAAAGAGCGGAAGCAGCGATCCCGGCTCGATCTGAGGCATGACGTCCCTGTCGCCGACCCCGCTCAGGTAGTCGGCCATGATGTCGACCGCGGCGTGAGCGGCGGCTCGGAAGTCGGCCACGTCCATGTCGCCCAGGCCGGACCGTTGCTGGTCGTCCAGCTCAGCCTTGGGGGGAAGTCGCCGTGAATCACTCGTGTGTCTGGTCGCCATTCGTCTCTCGTCCAGGCTGCCCCAGATCCGGCCGCGTGCACGACCCTCGGATCTCGCCCGAGTTTACCCCGGGTCGCCGGGTTCGGCCGGAGCGGGGCCAGTGGGCCCCGCCGGGCGTCTACTTGAGCTTGAACGAATCCATGAAGTGCTGCGGGTAGATCTCATCCCCGGGCGACGACATGGTCATGAGGACGTAGAAGCGGGATCCGACGAACGCCATTCGAAGGTCGTAAACCGAGGTCTTCGTCGAGATCGTCTCGTCCTGTGCCGGGTACTTGCCGATCGTGGAAGGGGCTGTCGAGACCTCGGTGCCGCCGACCCCTAAGGCCATCGAACCCGCCATTGTCTGGAGGAGCGTGGACGAGTCGCTTCCATCGAGGAGCGACGCGTCGAAATCGAGGTACATCACCATGTACCCGCTGTCTCCGCCCGGACCCATGATGGCGTAGACGGTCGCGGCGCCCGTATAAGTGCCCGCACCAACCTCCTGGGTCATCTGGAGCGGCTTCGGTGACGCACCCGGGAACAGCACGCTCCATTTCCCATCTGGTGAGGCGTACCTGGACCACGTAGCATCCGGAGACGGCTCGGAGGTGGGCGGCGACAGCGTCGGCTGGTCGGTGGCCGTAGGCGAACTGGTCGCCTCCGGCGTTGGCGAATCGGTCGGCGAATCGGTCGGCGAGGCTAGGGCAGCGGTAGAAGCCTCGGGCACATGCGAGGCGCTCGAGGACTTTGGGAGCGTCACGAATATGCCGACGGTGGCGACGACCAGGAGCGCGATGCCGAGGAGGGCGAGCGCTCCGCCGAGGTTGTTCCGAGGCGCCTGAGGCGCCGGCATCGGCGTGTACGCGGGCATCTGGCCGGGCCAGGGCGGCGGAATCTGGCCCGGCCCGGCCGAGCTTGGCGCGAACTGGGAATCGAAGCCGCAGTTGCCGCAGCGCGTGTAGCCGGGGTACAGAGGCGCGCCGCATCTCGGGCACGATGCCGGAGCCGCAACGGTACGGAAGTCGAGCCCGCAACCCCTGCAGATTGGCAGGTCAACCTGGCGCGGAGTGCCGCAACGTGGGCAGATGCCGATCATCCAAGCCCCTCTCAGTGCATGAGAGAGTGGTCGGGGCGGAGCGATTCGAACGCTCGGCCTCCTGAACCCCATTCAGGTGCGCTACCAGGCTGCGCCACGCCCCGACGCCCGACAGAATACCAGACGCCAGAAGCGGCCCCGCCGGCGATCCCCGGGGCGGCCCCGGCCGCCCTCTCAGCGCTGCGGCTTGCGCTTGCCGGTGGTCAGTCGCTTGGAGCCGCTGGTCCCCTGGCGCGCGGCTCTCGGACCCGGCCCGGACGGCGAGGCGGCCCGGTGCCCCGACGTACGAGGCGTACGGCTTCCGTCGCCGCCTCTGGTTGGGCCCTCCGCTCGTCCGCTGGCCCGTTCGCGGAAGAGCAGCCGGACCGGCGTGCCGTCGAATCCGAACTCCTCGCGCAGCTGGTTCTCCAGGAAGCGCTTGTAGCTGAAGTGGACCTGGTCCGCGTGGCGGGCGAAGAAGACAAACGTGGGCGGCGCCACCGAAACCTGGGTTGCGTAGAAGATCTTGGGCGGGCCGAGCTTCCCGGCCGGCGGCGCCTGGCGAAGAGAAGCCGCGCGGACGAGGCGGTTCAGCTCGGGCGTCGGGATGCGCTTGCGGCGCTCGCCCCAGACGTCCACGGCCAGCTCCAGCACGCGGCTGACCCGCTGGCCCGTCTTGGCGCTTATCGAGACGACCGGCGCGAAATCCAGGAACGGCACTTCCCGGCGCATGTCGGTCACGTATTCGTCGAAGGTGCGATCCGTCTTCTCCGCCAGCAGGTCCCACTTGTTCAGGGCGATGACCAGTCCCCGACCTTCTTCTGCCACGAACCCGGCAATGTGCGCGTCCTGGGCCGTAAGGCCCTCAGAGGCATCGATCACGAGAACGGCCACGTCCGCCCGGTCTACGGCCTTCAGTGCCCGCAGCGTGGAGTAGCGCTCGGCGTCCGCGCCGCTGGCCACCTTCCCGGGTCGCCTGACTCCCGCCGTGTCGATGAGCACGATCTCGCCACGGCCCCACTGCAGGTGAGTGTCGATGGCGTCTCGCGTAGTCCCGGGAATCTCGCTCACGATCGCCCGGTCCTCTCCAAGAAGCGAGTTGAGCAGGCTCGACTTGCCGACGTTCGGCCTGCCGACAAGGGCGATCGAGACGGACTGCTCCTCGTCCTCGAGAGCCGCCAGTAGCTCGTCACCCTCTCCGGGGACCGGCTCGACAGGCTCTTCCTCATCGCCGTGGCGCCGAGAACGGCGGGCGGTGGCCATCTCGCGCGCCAGCTCGTCCGCTTCCGCCTGGCGGCGCTTGCGCGCCAGCTCCTTCTCGCTTTCCGGCGGCAGGGCCCACACGATCGCGTCCAGCAGATCCGCCACTCCCCTGCCGTGGGCTGCGCTGATCGGATACGTCTCCTCCCAGCCGAGCGAGTAGAACTCCGCGGCCTCAAGTTCGCGCTTGTCGTTGTCGGCCTTGTTTGCGGCAACGAGGACCGGCGCTTTGGCAGTTCGCAGCAGGTCGGCTGCCTCCTGGTCTGCCGGCGTCATGCCGGAGATGGAGTCGACGACGAAGACGATCAAGTCCGCTTCGCGGATCGCCAGTCGTGCCTGCTCCTGGACCCTCTCCTCGATCGGATCGCCTGGGCGGATCTCGAGGCCTCCGGTATCGACGGCGATGAAGCGCCGGCCGTTCCAATCGGCGTCGCCGTAGATCCGGTCGCGGGTGGTTCTGGCGCGGTCTTCGACGATCGCGGTCCGGTGGCCGACGATGCGGTTGAAGAGCGTGCTCTTGCCGACGTTCGGACGGCCGACGATAGCGACGATGGGCAGTGAGGTCACCGCGGGATTATGGCCGATCCGGCCCAAGCCCCGATGAGCGCCGTCAAGCGGCCCCGGCGACGAGGGGCAGCGACGTGGTCCTACCGGCCGGCGTGGCCGCGGCGGCGAGAGCGGCGGCAGCCAGCTCCTGGGCGCGAGCGGCGGCCTCCGGCGTCCCGGCCAGACGCAGGATTCGCTCGGCGACGCAGCGCAGATCCTCGATCGGCGTGGATGTCCCGCCCGTGACCCCAACGACGCGGGCTCCTTCGAAGCCAGACGCGTCGATCAGGTCGTCCTCTGATTCGATCTGGATGGCACGCGTTCCGACGATCTCGCAGAGTCGGGTCAGCTCCTTGGTGTTCGCGCTCGATCGCCCGCCCACCACGACCATCAGATCGACCTCGGAAGCGGCCTCCACGGTGTCCTGCTGGCGGCGGATCGTGACCGGGCAGACGGTGTTGACGATCTTCAGCTCATGGCATCGGCCCACCATGAAGGCGGCCAGCTTCTCGAACTTCCAGGGCGGCTGCGTGCTCTGGCTGAGCAGCGCCATCTTCTTGCGACGCGGGATCTGCTCCCAGTCGGCCTCCTCGTCGACGACGATCGCGTCGGGCGCGAACCCGAGCAGGCCCACGACCTCCGGATGGCGGGGCGTGCCCAGCAGGACGATCGAGTAGCCCTCTTCCACGAGCCGGGTGATCTCGTGCTGCTCCTGGATCACCCAGGTGCACGTGCCGTCGATGACATCGAGTCCGCGCGCATCGGCACGAGCCAGCACTTCGGGGCGGACGCCGTGGGCGCGGATGACCACCGCAGACCCGGCGTGGACGTCGTCCAGGGTGTCCACGGTCTCGATCCCCTGGGCAGCCAGCGCGGCGATGACGCCCTCGTTGTGGACGACCTGGCCGAGCGTGTGAGTGTGCTTCCCGGCGGCAGCGGACTCTTTGGCCTTGTCGATGGCCTCGCGGACGCCGTAGCAGAACCCGGTGCGCCTGGCTATTCGGACTTCTTGAACGTTACCCATTTCCCTTCAGTATCCCACGACAGGACGCCATCGCGAGGCGGCGAGGATCTGACGCCTCATCCGCCGCGACTGCCGGCCCCGTCAACCCGATCCGGGCCGGCCCCGGCTTCCGAGTAGGCGCCTTGCTGCTCGGGCGGAAGAAGCTCCGCGATATGGCGCATCAATTCCACGGTTGCCAGGCGTGTCGAGGCGTGGCGATTCGTTCCTTGGGGCATCGAAAGCGTGAAGGTCTCCCCCACTCTGACTGTCATGCGCCGGCCGGGCCGAGGCAGCAGCTTGCCCTTCGGCCAGAAACGCTGCGAGCCGATGATCGCGATCGGGAGGATTGGGGCCCTGCTCCGGATCGCCAGCACCGCGGCACCTTCCTTGGCCTCGTGCAGGGCTCCGTCCGGCGAGCGAGTCCCCTCCGGGAATATGGTGAGCACGCCCCCCTCGTCCAGGACGCTCTTTGCCAGCCTGAAGGCTTCCAGGTCGCCGGCGTCCCGACGAACGCCGAAGACCCCGTTCTGCCGCATCCCCCAGCCGAAGAAAGGCCAGCGCAGGGCTTCTTCCTTGCCAAGCCAGCGCATCGGCCGTCCGAACCTCGGCACGACGTAGGCGATGAGCAGCATCCCGTCCGCATTGGAGGCATGGTTGCAGACGACCAGCACCGGCCCGTCGGCCGGGATGTTCTCGAGGCCCTCGAGCCGGACTCTGGTCAGGCAGGCGGCGAAGACTCGCAGCACGGCAACGCTGAAGCGTGGCCAGAACGGAAGGCGCCTAGCGGTCATTCCGGTCTCCCGGTACGCCCGGCCGCTTTGCCCCCGACGGACGGCCGGACGCCTCCGGCGACTCGCTTCTCCGCCTTCCGAATTGCCCGAAGGACGGCCGTGACGGTCTGACCGAACGTCCTGCCGTCGGTCTTCAGGATCATCGCGTCCTGCGCCGCCCTGAGAGGCGCGATCTCGCGGCTCGAGTCGATGGCGTCACGGCGACGCAGTTCGTCGAGGATTCGCTCCGCCTCGGGCGCGGCGGCCCCTCGTTCCGCGGCTCGCCGCCTGGCCCGTTCCTCGGCCGACGCGTCCAGGAAGATCTTCAGGTCCGCGTCGGGCAGGATGACCGTGCCGATGTCCCGCCCGGCCATGATGATGCCGCCTGCGGCGGCGATGTCGCGCTGTCGCGCCACCAGGGCCGCTCGCAGCTCGGGAACCATCGAGTACGCCGAGACGGAGCGGTCCACGGGAGCGCCACAGACCTCGGTCGTTACATCCCGACCGTCCGCCTCTACTCGCCGAAGGCGCCCCTGCGCGTCGGCCAGAAGATGGACCTCGGCCGCGAGTGGGACGACCGCCTGGGTGTCGGTGGCCGCCACGCCGCGCTCCAGCGCCAGCCATGTCACGGCCCGGTAGAGCAAGCCCGTGTCGCAGAACCGGTAGTGCAGCCGGCGAGCCGCCTCGGCTCCGACTGTGCTCTTGCCGCTGGAGCTGGGCCCATCAATGGCGACCACGGGGAGTCGCGCGGGCGGTGTGGAGATGGGTCGGCGGTCGCTGCTCACGCCTCGCAGGATAGCGTGACGAGTCGCGGCCGACCTCCGCGTCCGGGCGCGGGCCTCCGCTCAGGCTTCCGAGAGGGTGTCCAGAGACTGGCCTTTGCCAGTCGCGGACGCCTGCGCTGAGCGGACGGGCGCCACGCCCGGCTCGGCTCTTGCCCGAGACGCCAGCTGAGTCACCTCCTGGTGGGTTAGCGCCCTGGCCTCACCGGAGTGCAGGTCGGTGAGCTTCAGCGTCCCGACTCTTACCCTCACGAGGCGACGGACCGGGGCGCCAATGGACTCGAACATGCGCCTGATCTGCCGCTTCCAGCCCTGGGCCAGGACGACGCGATACCAGCGCAGTTCAGGATGGGGCGGATCCAGGAGGTCGAGGAGATTACGGACCTGCGCCGGAGTCGCGTCTTCCAGTCGATCCAGGCGCGCCAGACCCTCCTCCAGCTCGATACCGCCCCGGAGAACTGTTCGCTGGACCTTCGTCACGGACCGATCCAGGCCGACCATGTACTCGCGTTCCACTCCGTAGCGCGGGTGGAGCAACAGGTCCGCCCACTTACCGTCGTCGGTGAAGAGCAGGAGCCCCTCGGATTCCTCGTCCAGGCGCCCGACCGGGTAGAGGCGCGTGCCACGGGGCTGCGCGGGAAGCAGCTCCATTACCGTCCGCCCGGCATGACGATCTCGAACGGTCGAGACGACGCCTGTCGGTTTGTTCAGCGCCCAGTAGGATCGCGATGCCGCGACCGCCGGCAGCGCCGTGCCGTCCACTTCCACGCGCTGCAGTTCCGGATCGACTTTCTCGCCGATCACGGCCGGCCGTCCGTCCACTCTCACACGCCCCGCCCGGATCAGATCCTCGCTGCCTCGCCGCGATCCGATCCCCGCGTCTGCCATGACCTTCTGCAACCGAGCTCGGGCCACTCAGCCGGCCTCCGTGCCGTCGCCGGCGCCTGCGCCCTCTCCTCGCTCGACGGCCGATGCTAACTCGCCCGCATCCGTCCCATCGAAGAGGCGCGCGGCGACGGCGGTCTCGAGAGGCGGCAGCTCGTCGATGCTGGTCAGACCGAACCGCTCCAGGAAGTCGAAGCTGGTGCCGTAGAGGATCGGCCGGCCCGGGGCATCGGAGCGACCGAGCTCAGCCAGGAGACGGCGATGCAGAAGAGACCGCAGCGTGTAATCCGAATCCACTCCCCGGATCCTCTCGATGGTGGCGCGGGTGCACGGCTGCCGGTACGCCACGATAGCCAGGGTCTCCAGCGAGGGAACCGACAGGCGTGGGGCGTCGGCACCGACATAGCGGGCGACCAGCCTGCCTGCCTCAGAGGACGTCGCGAGCTCCAGGCGGTCTCCGGACTCCACCAGCCGAATCCCTCTCCCTGCCAGGCTCACTCCGAGATCGCCGACGCGAGCGTCGACCGTTTCGCGGCCCACACCCGCGAGGTGGGCTATCTCGGACCGCCCGAGAGGCCGCTCCGCCACGAACAGCAGGGCCTCGAGCTGCGTCTCGGTAAGCTCGCCCGGCTGCGACTCCGTGGCCTCAGCCTCGGCCTCCGCAGCACCGCGGGCGGTGGCGAGATCTTCCTTCTCTCGGCTCGGGATCGGCTCGTGGTCTGGGTTGGTCACGCGAACGGCTCCAGGCTGTCTGCGGTTTCGGCCCTGCTTTCCGCGGCTTCCGTCAGCCGTCGGACGATGATCGGTCCCCATGGTTCGACCTGCTCGAGGGAGATCTCGCGGCGCTTGGAGAGTTCCAGCATGGCCAGGAACGTGACCGCCACCACGACCCGGTCGCGGACACCGCCGAGCAACTCCTGCAGCACTATCGTGTCCGAACCGCGCAGGGCCGCCCGGATGATCTCCGTCCGCTCGGCCAGGGTAATCGTACGTGGGATGATCTCTGCCGGACCGGCACTCTCGGGCACAACTATTGCCAGGCGGCCGAGGGCCTCGGCCAGAGCGGAGACGGGCAGCGGGGGCCGCTCCGGTGGCCTCGCTCCGGACCGGCCCGCGGCGGCCGCCGCCTCGGCATCCCGGCGGAAGAGGCGATGCGCGCCGTCCCGCTCGCCCAGGGCGAGGCCCGCGTCGCGGTAGCGCCGGTATTCGAGGAGCCGGGCACGCAAGTCCGCCTCGGGATCGGGCGTGTCGTCCAGAGGTATGGTCGAAACCGCCGGCGCCCGCGGCAGGATTGCCCGGCTCTTGATGAGAATCAGCTGGGCGGCCACGGCCACGAAGGCCGACACGTTGCCGAGCCGATCCCCCTCGAGGCTGGCCAGGGCATCCAGGTAGGCCTCGGCCAGGCCTCCCAGCGGCACCGTAAGGACGTCGAGCTGGCGGGCTTCGATCAGGGCCAGGAGAAGCGCCAGCGGCCCCTCGAACTCTTCCAGGCGAACGTGCGTGGCGCCCTCAACCCTGCCGCCTCCCAGGACTACCTGCGGGGCGACACCTGAGTTGGGCAGTGCTCCCTCGGCGCCGCGGCGCTTCGACGCATGGGTTTCGGCGGAGACGCCGGCTGCCATCTAGTGAGCCTCGTCCGCGGCCAGCAGGAGGCGCCCGTCGTCGTCCGTCGGAGCTTCCTGGTTTCGAATCAGGTCGACCGTCCGGGGGCTGCATCCGGCCTCCGCGGCCAGCTCGGCCGAACGAGCGGCGTGGTTTCGCAACGTGGCCAGCCCCGTTCGGAACGTCGGCAGGTGAGCGCTCGTCCGCCAGATCCGGTCGCCGTAGCGCTGCCCCAGCGACCACGCCACGCGGTGCACCAGGCGGACTCGAGTCCCCTTGCCGCAGTCGTGCAAGAGCCCGGCCGTCAGCAGGTCGCGATCGGCGACGCCGCCTGACCTCAACTCGGCCAGGACGTCCAGGCCGTGACGCCGATCGGTGACGAGCATGCGATCGAACAGCTCCAGTTGCCGTGATTCCAACCAGCCTGCCAGCTCGTCTCTCTCAGCCACCGACACCCGGGCTCGCAGATAAGCCCAGGTTCGCTTGATCTTCGAACGCCACCATCCGCCCATGAACTGGCGCTAGAGCATCTGGATGGGAAGGCCGGTGAGGAAGCTCACGATTGGCCGAGCGATGGGGTAGATGACCTGGATCCCGATGAGGATGACCCCGACCAGTAAGAGCAATCCGTACTGATTGAGGGTCGCCTGGAGGTCGCGAGAGGTTCGCGGGTCGAGGAAATCGAAAAGCACGTGCGCCCCGTCCAGGGGCGGTATCGGGATGAAGTTGAAGATCATCAGAAGCACGTTCAGCCAGATGCCCTGCCAGCAGACGAGCTGCACCATCTCGGCCACAGAGTGGTTGTCCGGCGCCACGCCATTGGCCCAGAGGATGCGAAACGGGATTGCGAAGAGGGCAGCCAGCACCAGGTTGGACAAAGGGCCGGCCGCGGCGACGATGGATTCGGCGTGATGGCCGCGCAGGTTGAACGGGTTCACCGGCGTCGGTTTCGCCCATCCGAAGCCCCGGTTGGCGAGGAGCACGCTGATCGCCAGCAACGACCCGCCCATTGGATCGAAGTGGACGAGCGGATTCAGAGTGATCCGGCCATCCGACCTGGCCGTGTTGTCGCCGAGTCGCCACGCTGCCACGGCGTGCGCGCATTCGTGGACCGGTCCCGCTATCAGGAAGAAGAGCAGGATCCAGATGACCGCCGAGGCGACGTTGTACGAAGTCAAACCCAGACCTCGATTCCGTGATTACCCAGAAGCGAGGGGCGCCGAGCCAGAGGACGCCCTTCAGCCTCTCCCTGGCTACATTCGGCCGAGCAGCTCGGCCTTCTTTGCCTCGTACTCGGCCGGGGTGATCGCGCCCTTGTCACGCAGATCCGCGAGCTTCGCAAGGGTTACGGTCGGGTCATCGGGCCTCGCCGCCGGCGCGGCCGGCGCAGCCGCTGCTGCCGGCGCGGCGCCGCTCCTGGTCTGCCCTCGAAAACCGTCGTCGAGGTAGTTCTTGGCGTTGAGCATGGCCTTCTTGAACTCGACGACGTTGGCCAGCATCTGGTACCTGTCGATGCCTTCCTCATTCGCCGTCAGGACCTCGAGATCGCCGTAGTGCAGCATCCTGGCCAGGAGGCCCTGCTTCAGGACGGCGTCGTTGATCTTGTCAAGCGAGCTGTCGCCGCTCTTCTTGTCGAGCAAGCCTTCGACCTTGAGAACGCGTCGCGACGTGATGATGTACTCCTCCGACCTCCAGGTGAGGTAGACGATCGCGATCCAAACGAGCGCCACGAGTATGAGGATCAGGTCCACGAACCCCGCGATGCTCCGGAGGCTCCAGTTCAGTACCTGATGCTCTACCAGCGCCAGAACGATTCCGAGGAGCAGCAGGAGCAGGGGATTCCGCGCGTCCGAGACCGGAGCCAGCCAGAACTGCCTGGCCCTGTATACGATCGTTTCGTCCTTCGCAAGCAACGTATCCGCGTAGCTCATCTTCGTCTCCTTCATGACCCGCCCACCTGCGGGCTTCTCCATGCCGTCACGCTCGTGGATGGGCACGAGCATATACGTCCTTGATCCGTTCGCCAGTCAGATGTGTGTACAGCTGTGTCGTGCTGATGCTCGCATGTCCGAGCAACTCCTGAACGATGCGCAGGTCCGCTCCTCCCTCCAACAGGTGGGTCGCGAACGAATGCCTGAGCGTGTGCGGGCTGATTCCGTCGCGCAGACCCGCACTCCGGGCCGCCGCGACAAGTATCTCCCAGCCTCGCCTGCGGTCCAGGCGCTCTCCCCGCACGGAGAGAAAGACCGGCCCGCCTCGACGCGTGTCCCCATGCCATCCGGCAAGCCATCCGGGCCTGACATCGGCCGCGTACCGCCGCAGCCAGGAGACGGCCACCTCCCCGACCGGCACCTGGCGCTCGCGATCGCCCTTGCCCACGACTCGCACCAGACCCGCGTCCAGCGAGACGTCCTCCAGGTCCAGGCCGACGGCCTCCGATATGCGCAGCCCCGAGGCGTACAGAAGCTCGAGGAGGGCGCGATCGCGGATTCCTACCGGAGTCTCGTCGCTCTTCGCGCTCAGCAACGCGTCGACCTCGTCGACGCTCAGCACCTCCGGCAGCAGGCGTGGCTGGCGTGGCAGATCGAAACGCGCCGCCAGGTCCGACTCGATGAGTTCTTCCGCGAAGCAGAAGCGGTAAAAGCCGCGCAACGAGGCCGCGCGGCGTCGGAGAGTAGTGGGCCGGAGAACGTGGCGTCGGCCCCGGCCGGGCGATCCCAGCATGCTCAGGTAGCGGATGGGTACCTCGGCCGTGGAATCCCACGCGGCCGATACGCCGCGGCTCGCTGCGAAGTCCAGCAGATCTGCGCGGTAGGCGGAGAGCGTCGCCGGAGAGAGTCCGCGCTCGACTCGCAGATGGAGCAGGAAATCGTCGATCGCGGCGCTCAAGCGGTCCACGGAACCGGCCGCGCCGCTCATCTCACCTGCCTTCGGTCGCGCGCCGCCAGGCGTCGGCTCGCTCGAGCAGTTCTTCAGCGCTCGCCCTGGCGGCCGCGCCGCCTTCGGGCCCGGCGAGCATCTGTGCCAGCTCCGCCGCCCGTTCGGATCCTTCCACCCGGTGGACTTCCGTCACGGTCCGTCCGTCGCGCTGACGCTTCTCGATGCGGAACTGCGCGTCCGCGTACGCGGCGATCTGGCCGAGGTGAGTGACGCACAGCACCTGGTGCGTCCGAGCCAGCTCCCACAAGCTGCGTCCCACCGGCTCGGCGCCGCGCCCGCCGATGCCGCTGTCGATCTCGTCGAAGACGAGGGTGGGGGTGCGATCGGCCTCGGCGAGTATCTGCTTGATGGCCAGCGCGACGCGTGAGAGCTCGCCGCCGGATGCGATCCGAGCCAGGGGCCGGGCGGGCTCTCCGGGATTCGGAGCGATAAGGAAAGCCACCGAATCCAGGCCGCTCGCGTCGAACGCCAGGCGCTCGCCGTCGGATTCGACCGCCGGTTCCGCGGGACCCGGTGGTCGCTGACTGACCGCCACCTGGAACGTGGTCTGTCGGAAGCCGAGGCCCCCCAAAGCCGCCTCAACGGCGCTCGCCAGCCTGCCGGCGGCCGCCGCACGGGCACCCGACAGATCCCGCCCGGCCGCGGCAACCGCTACCAGCAGCCGCGCCGCCTCCGCCTGACGCGACTCGCGGGACGCTTCGAGACCGCTCAAGCGAGAGGCCTCCTGGGCGGCCTTCTCCCCGTACGCGATCACGGCGATCTCGTCTTCGCCGTACTTCCGTTCGAGTGAGTAGATCGAGGAGAGCCGTTCTTCCATCCGAGCCAGTGCCGCCGGGTCGTGCTCCACGGTCTCGGCCAGGTCGCGGGCATCGACGGCCGCATCTTCCAGCTCCGCCGCCAGGCCGAGCAATCGCTCCGCCACGAGGCCGTACCGGTCGTCCAGTCGGGCCAGCTCGCGAGCGCGCTGGGCGGCCGCCGCCGTGACTTCCCTCGCGCCGCTCCCCTCCCCTGTCAGCGCCTCGTGGATCTCGACGCTGCCTCGAGCGATGGTTTCGCCATGTTGGGCCGCGGCCAGCCGGGCAACGAGCTCCGCGGCCTCGCCCGGGCGCAGCTTCGCCCCCGCGATCTCCGCTGCCTGGTGCTCCTGCAGCTCCAGCCGCCGCGTCAGCTCGCGCGGATCCAGGCCAAGTTCCGCGAGAGCCGCCTCGTTCTTGCGCCATGCCTCCACGGCCGCCGCCATCGCGGCTCGTTCTCGTTCCAGGCGACCGAACGAATCGAGCAGCTCCCGTTGCCAGCGCTCGTCCAGGAGCCGCTGCTGGTCGTGCTGCCCGTGGATCTCGACCAGACGCCCGGCTACGTCGGCGAGGCGGGCCGCCGTGACCGCTTCGTCGTCGATTCGAGCCGTGGATCGGCCGGCGACCGAGACCTCACGAACACAGATCAGCGGCTCCGGTACGCGGTCGAAGAGCGCCTCGACCCGCGTTGCGTCCGAGCCGTGACGGACCAGCGACGAATCTGCCCGGGCCCCCACGGCCAGGCCGAGAGCGTCGATCAGCAGGCTCTTTCCGGCGCCGGTCTCTCCGGTCAGGACGTTCAGGCCCGGCTCGAAGACGATCCTCACCTTCTCGATCAACGCCAGATCACGCACGCCAAGTTCGGTCAGGCGACCCGCGACGGCCGGCGGAATCCCGGGATTGTCGTCGTTGGCAGCCTCGGCGGCGCCCGATCCGGCCGCAGCGGCCGATCCGGCGGCAACCCCTTCCATTCCCCCGGTGCCGAGATCCGTGTCGACACCGCCCGTCATGACGGGAGCAACTCCGACTTCTGCCGGAGAAGATCCCAGAACGGCAGGGCTCCGTGTGGTTCGATGAACCGGATCGGTCGTCCCAGCTCGCAGACGGCCACCACGTCTCCGATCGCGAGCTTGCGGTCTTCACGACCGTCGACACTCATCAGCACGTCATGCGCGTCGACCACGCGGCACCGAACAGTGTGGCGTGGACTCACCACCACGGACCGTATCGCGGTCAGGTACCCGGCGATCGGCGTCACGATGAGGTTCCGGCTGGTCGGATCGAGGATGGGCCCGCCGGCGGAGAATGAGTACCCCGTCGATCCGGTGGGGCTGGCCACAATCAGCCCGTCGGCAACGAAGGTGGCCAGGTGCGAGGGACCGATCTCGACCTCGATCCGGCAGACGCGCACCAGGGCGCCGCGAGCCACGGCAATCTCGTTGAGGGCGAAGAAGGTTTCGTCCGGCTCGGCACGCCCGCCCCGGTGGATCGCGGCCTCCAGGGCCATTCGATTCTCCAGGTCGAACTCGCCGGCGACGAGCTGACCCAGCACGGTCTCCAGGTCCTGGGTCTCCACCTTGGACAGGAACCCCACCTTGCCCAGGTTCACGCCCAGCAGCGGGACGTCCACCTCCGCCACGGCCCGAGCCGCCCGGAGGAAGGTGCCGTCCCCGCCGAGGACGACCAGTGCGTCCGTTCCAGGAAGGTGCTCGAGCAGCCCCTGTCGTTCGCCGGCCGGAGCAGCCCAATGGGCGACCCCTCTGGCCTCGCACCATCCCTCCGCCCGCTCGCGCAGGTCGAGCGCGGCCTCCTTCGTTGGGTTATAGGCGAACCCCAAACAGTCGATCGTCATGCCCCGGCCAGCTCTACGAATCTGCGCAACCACTCGTTCGGCAGTTCTGCAGGGCCGCCGTCTGGACCTCCGTAGCCTGCCGGCACCTCGAACTCCAGGAAGAACTCGCGGTTCCCGGCGGGGCCGGTCAGCGGCGAGGCGATCGCGTTTCGCAGCCTGAGACCGATCCCGACGGCGTAGCGTGCGACCGTCTCGAGCGTCTGGCGGTGGATCTCGGGGTCTCGAACGACCCCATCCCGGACCTGCTTGCGCCCTGCCTCGAACTGAGGCTTGACCAGGGCGACGATCCTGCCGCCCAACGGCCCGAAGCACGTCGCCACCGGCCGCAGGATCCGGTCGAGCGAAATGAACGACACGTCCACGACAGCCAGGTCTACGGCGGTCGGAAGCACGCCCGGGCCCAGCGCACGGGCGTTGGTCCGTTCCATCGAGACGACGCGGGAGTCATGCCGAAGAGCCTCTGCCAGCTGACCACGCCCGACATCCACGGCGTAGACGCGACTGGCATCGCGCTGTAGCAGCAGGTCCGTGAAGCCGCCAGTGGAGGAACCGACGTCCAGACAGACCAGGCCAACCGGCTCGACGCCGAAGAAGTCCAGCGCGGCCCGGAGTTTCAATCCGCCTCGAGACACAAACGGAGGGGGCGACTCGACTTCCAGGGCAATGGTCGGATCGACGAGGTCGCCGGGCTTGCGGTCGGTGCGCGCGGCGGCCCCTTCGCCGACACGAACGTGGCCACCCATCACGAGAGCCTGGGCGCGAGTTCGTGTCGAGGCCAGGCCTCGCTCCACCAGAAGCTGGTCCAGGCGCTGGCGCGTAGGTCGACGTGCGGCAGGGCTCATCACATCAATCGTGGCACACCCGGCTCATCTCGTGCTGCGCCGGCATGCGGGTCAAGTCGCCGGATCAGGATGCGCGGGCGCCGGGGCGCTCGAGGTCCGCGGTCGGAGCCACGGCCGCAGCCTCCGGGGCGGCCTTTAACCTGACCAGAGTCTCGCGAATCTGCTTCGCGATGCCCGGAGCGTCGAGCCGGAGCAGCCGTCGCAGCTGATCGACCGACCCATGCTCGACGAAACGATCCGCGGGGATGCCGACGACCCGAACCGCGACGTCACGATACGCGGCGTCGCCCAGCCGAGCCTCCTCGAGCAGCTCCAGCACCCCGGCCCCGAAGCCGCCGCTCACGACGCTCTCCTCGAGCGTGACGACCAGCTTCTTGCCCCGCGCCTGGTCCAGGATCAACTGGCGATCGAGTGGCTTGGCGAAGCGGGCATTTATCAAGCCGACCGACCAGCCCTCCGCTTCGAGGATGTAGGCGGCCTGGCGGCCCCTCTCGACGATCGGCCCGAAGCCGACGACCAGAATATCGCGGCCTTCCCGCAGCAGCTCGCCGACGCCGACCGGCAGGATCTCAGGCTCCCTGACCGGCACTCCGAACCCGGGGTCGCGTGGATAGTGGAGCGCGAATGGGTGATCCTGCGAGAACGCCGTGCGAACCAGAGAACGCAACTCCTGCTCGTCCTTAGGGCTGGCGACGACCATCTTGGGCAGCTGGAGCTGGGTTGGAAGGGTGAACATGCCCTGGTGGCTGGTTCCGTCTTCGCCCACCAGACCGGCGCGATCGATGGCGATCACCACCGGCAAGTCGTTCTGGCAGACGTCGTGGACCTCCTGGTCGAAGGCGCGCTGCAGGAATGTCGAATACAGGGCCACGACAGGCCTCTCCCCCGCGAGGGCCATACCCGCCGACAGCGCGACGGCATGCTGTTCGGCGATGCCGACGTCGATGAAGCGGTCCGGGAATCGCTCCTGGAACAGGTGGAGACCCGTCCCGGTCGGCATCCCCGCTGTGACGGCGACGATGCGCCGGTCCGCGGCGGCCAGGTCGATCAACTCGCGGGCAAAATGGTAGGTGTAGTTGGGCGGCCGATTGACTGCCGCCTTCCTTGCCGCATCGGACGGCGTGCCCATGTCCGCCCCGCCGGCGGAGGTGTTGCTGCCGTTGCCCGAAGGCTCTACCGGGGCCTCGTCGAAGCGGCCGGGAACCGGCATCGCGCTCTCCTTGCGGGCAAGCGCAGGGCCGGTCAGGACCGGCGGTGAGCCCTGCCCGTAGGTCGCGACCGCGCCGGGGCGCTCCGGCAGGTCGGGCATGGGCGGAAGCGCCGCTCCGTGGAAGCCGATCTGGTCCCGCTCGGCCGGCCGGTAGCCTCGCCCCTTGCGGGTTCGAACGTGGACCAGGACCGGGCCCGGGACCTCCAGGGCGGCTCGGAAGATGTGCTCCAGACCCCTCATGTTGTGGCCCGGGATGACGCCCAGGTAGGTGATCCCGAGATCCTCGAAGAGCTGGCCCGGCTGGGCGAAGTTGACCACCATCCGCCGGATGCGCCGCGACAGCGAGAGGGCGGGCTGGCCCACGACCGGCAGCGATTCGACGATTCGATCGTACGCGGTCTTGCTCTGCCGCCATGCAGAGGAGAGCTTCAAGGTCGAGAAGTACTGGCTGAAGGCTCCGACCGTGGGGCTGATCGACATGGCGTTGTCGTTGAGCACGATCAGGAGCTGAGTCTGGCGGTGCCCGATGTCGTTCAGCGCCTCCAGCGAGAGGCCGCTGATGAGGGCCGCGTCGCCGACCACCACCGCGATGCGCTCCATCGAGTGGCGCATGTCGCGCGACGTGGCCAGACCCTGCGCGATCGACAGCCCTGTGCCCGCATGGCCACCGTCGAAGACGTCGTGCTCGGACTCCTCACGCCTGGGGAATCCGCTAATGCCACCGAACTGCCGCAGCGTCGGGAACCGGGAGTAGCGGCCCGTCAAGAGCTTGTGGGCGTACGCCTGGTGGCCGGTGTCCCAGACGATCTTGTCGCGCGGCGACTCGAGTACCCGGTGCAGGGCCAGCGTCAGCTCTACGACGCCAAGCGACGACCCGAGGTGGCCGCCCGTCTTCGCGACCGTCTCGATGATGTACTCGCGGATCTCCGCCGCCAGCTCTTCGAGCTCGGCGTCGGTGAGACCGCGCAGGTCGCTCGGGCCCTGCAGCGTGGGCAGGATGGCCAACTTCGTCTGCTCCTGGACGGATCCCAGATCCGTACCTGCTGCTGGAGGCGTTCTTGGGTGAAAGCGGTCTGGCGCCTCGACGTCTTGCGGCAGTCTACCGCTCCTGCCCGTAGTCGCTCGGAGAACAGGCGACGGCTCCGAGGGCCGGACCGTGACGTTCTATTCCTGGTCCAGAGCCTCGCCGGCCCGCGCCTCGGCGACCTCCAGGGCCCCCGAAGATCGCTCCAGCAGTCGCTGCACACGGAGATCTGCCTCGCCCAGCAGTGTCGCGCACCGTTCGTGAAGGCCTACTCCCCGCTCGTAGAGGGCCAGCGAGCGCTCGAGCGGCAATCCGCCCTGCTCGAGCTCGGCCACGGTACGCTGAAGCTCGGCCAGAGCCTCGTCGAACGAAAGGGAGGCGATGTCTACGGACGGTTCGAGGCCCTGTTCGTCACCCACGTCGCATCTCCTCCTGGCCGGCGCTGCCGACGTTCCTGTCTCGATACCATGTAGCACCGGTCGGCTCGGCGGATCGATGAGCTTCGTCGGCGTCCACGATACTCGCAGATTTCTCGCCGGCTGGACCATCCACAGGAGGTCGTTCCTCCAGAGATCTGTCCAGACGTCGTCCGAGGAGCATACCGACACGCACCGAGATCCCGAAGACAACGACGGCGGCCATCAGCAGCGCGGCCGCGAGTACCACCGTCTCGATCAAGTCCGCCCTCCGGGCTCGGTGCCATCCTCGACACGCGCGGCTACGTCTCCTCGGGCAACCTTGATCGACAGCCTGGCGCCGACCGGCGCCTCAACCGGATCCCTGACCACCAGACCGTCTGTGGCGCGACGAACGATCGCGTAGCCACGGTCCAATGTCGCTTGCGGCCCGAGAGCCTGCAAAGAGGCGGCGTTCCGCTCGACCGCCGCCCGGGCCACGGCCAGGCGCGTCTCGGCGACCGGGGCAAGTCTCGCCAGGGCCCCGGCTTGCAGCGCCCGCCGGCGAGCCAACTCGTCTCGCACCGCCCGAGTCGCTCGGTCCAGCAGATGGCCAGCTCGTTCGCGCGCCTGGGCCAGCTGAGCGCCCGGCCGCAAACGGTCCAGGGCGCGGCCTTCCGCCGTCAGCTCGTTGCGCGACGCAGTCACGGCCGCCAGAACGCAACTCCGCCCACGCCGTTCCAGCTCGGCTACCCCCGCCGCCACCTCCGCGCGATCCGGCACAACCATCTCCGCGGCCGCCGAAGGCGTCGGCGCACGCACGTCCGCGGCGAAATCGGCCAGTGTCACATCCACCTCGTGGCCCACGCCGCACACCACCGGCACCGGGTGAGCTACCACGGCCCGCACCACCCGCTCGTCGTTGAACGACCACAGGTCTTCCAGCGAGCCCCCGCCACGCGCCAGAATGACCACTGCCGGGGCCTCCTGCCCCCTTCCTTCCGCACGAAGCGCGTCGCCCCATCGGGCCAGCCGGTCCAGCCCGGCCACCACGCTGGCGGCAGCCCCGTCCCCCTGGACCTGGCAGGAGGAAAGGACCAACCGCGCCAGCGGCCAGCGCCGTCCGACGACGTGGCAGATGTCGTGCCACACGGCTCCCGTGGCGCTGGTGACGACGCCGATCACCGCCGGCCGGAACGGCAGCGGCCGCTTTCGACTCGAATCGAAGAGCCCCTCGGCCGCAAGCTTGGCCTTGAGGGCCTCGAACCGCAGCGCGAGGTCGCCGAAGCCGGCGGGCTGGACGCTCGACACGTAGAGCTGATACAGACCCTGGGACTCGAAGACGTCCACCCGCCCGTGGACGACGACACGCAGGCCGGTTCTGGCCTCGAAGGGCGATGCCAGGCGTTCGTCCCGGAAGAAGACGCACGCCAGCTGGCTCCGCTCGTCCTTCAGGGTGAAGTAGCAGTGTCCGGCCGAGGAGACCGTCACCCGGCCGACTTCGCCCTCGACCCACAGGTCGCGCAGGTCGGGCTCGGAACGGACGGCGTCCCGGACCGCCCGGGTGACCTCGCTGACTCCCACGATCCGGAGGCCGAAGGCGGGCGTCGCCCGCGGCGGCGCTCTGTGCTCGCCTGGGGGCGATTCAACGAGAGCCTCAACCACCGGCGCATCCACCGACGGCTCCATGGTCCGTTCGACGGGCCGTTCCACAGGCACGGAGGGATCCACGATCGCGTCCCAGGCCGGCAGCACCCAGTCGGGCGGGTCGGTGCGGCGGCCGCGACGGGCGTCGGGATCCGGGGGCGGCAGGTCGTCCCACAGCATGTCGCTCTCGGGCGGATCGCCGCGACTCAACGGCCGCTCCTCTGCTCGATTACGCCCAGGATCCCGGGAGCCGGGATCAGAGACGCGTCTGGTACTCCCCGGTTCGCGTGTCGACCCGAACGGTGTCTCCTTCACTCACGAAGATCGGCACCTGGATGGTGAGGCCCGATTCGAGCTTGGCCGCCTTCCGAGCTCCCGTCTGCGTATCTCCGGCGAAGCCCGGCTCGGTCTCCATGACCTTGAGATCCACCGTGACCGGAAGCTCGACGCCGATAGTCTCACCCTCGTAGCTGGTCCGGTCCAGGAGCATGCTCTCCTTGAGGTAATTCACGGCGTCCTCGAGCTGTTCCGCAGTCAGGCTGAACTGCTCGTAGCTCTCCGTCTCCATGAAGTGGTAGTCACCGCCATCCTGGTAAAGGAACTGGATCTGGCGATGCTCCAGCTGTACTCGGGGCCACCTGTCGCCAGCCTGGAAGGACCGCTCCACCGTCCCGCCGCGCTTGACGTTCCGGAGCTTGATGCGGACCTGAGCCGAGCCTCGCCCGATCTTCAGATGGTGGTAGTCGAGGATCTGCCACAGGTCGCCATCGACCTCGATGACCACTCCCTTGTGCAGGTCGCTTGTGGAAATCATGGTTCCGGAGCGCTCCTCAGGGTGGGTCCCATGCTAGGGGGCTTGTGTGCCGACGCCCGATTGTAGCCGAGCCGTTGGCTCGCAGGTACCTTCCGCGTCCGGGTTCACGACAACGGGGCCGATCCCTTCAGGCCGCCGGCCCGTCCGTCCTGTCGGCGGCGTCGCCGACCAACGCCCTGACTCGGCTCAGCAGCTCCGTTCGGCCGTACGGCTTGGGCATGTAGCTGACCCCGGATTCCAGCACGCCTTGAGCCAGCACCCTCTCCTCGTTGTAGCCCGAGGCATACATGACCGGCATCGACGGCCGCCGACCTTTGAGCACGTTGGCGACCTCGTGGCCGCTCATGCCGGAAAGGATGACGTCCGTGAAGAGCAAGTCTATGGGTCCGACGTAGCGGGCTTCGAGCTCCAGGGCCTCCTCGCCGGAGCCGGCCTCGAGAACCGTGTATCCCGCCATGCGCAGGATCCGGCACGCCAGCGACCGAACCGGCTCCTCGTCCTCCACTACGAGGATGGTGGCCGTGCCGCGCCCAGTTTCGGGCACGACCGTCGCCTCCGCCTGACTGGCCTGGGCCGGGGCCTGGGCCACCTTGGGCAGAAAGACGCGGAACGTCGAGCCCCCGTCCGGTTCGGTGTCCACGTCGACGTACCCGTTGGACTGCTCGACGATCCCCAGGACGGTGGCCAGTCCGAGTCCGGTGCCCTTGCCCGGCCCCTTCGTTGTGAAGAATGGCTCGAAGGCATGTTGGAGCACCGCCGGGGTCATGCCGGTGCCAGTGTCTCTAACGCGCAGAACGACATACCGGCCGGGCCGTGCCCCCAGATGTGAAACCGCGAACGCCTCGTCGAGCTCGATCTCCCTCGCCTCGATCACCAACCGACCGCCGGTCGGCATGGCGTCACGGGCATTCAGGGCGAGGTTGACGAGCACCTGGTCCAGCTGGCTGGGGTCGGCCATGATTGGCCCGACCCCGGAGCCAACGTCCACCACGAGTTCGATGTCCTCGCCGATCAACCGCCTGAGCATGGGGGCCAGGTCCGCCACGACCGTCTGCGGATCGAGTGGCCTGGGGCTGAGGACCTGACGCCTGGAGAAGGCCAGCAGCTGCCTGGTCAGCTGGGTCGCTCGACCGGCGGCACGTTGGATCTCCGCCACGTCCAGGGTTCGCGGATCCTCGGGCCCCAGGTCTGTACTCAACATCTCGGCGTAGCCGGAGATCGCGGTCAGGAGGTTGTTGAAGTCGTGGGCTACGCCTCCCGCCAATCGACCGACGGCCTCCATCTTCTGCGACTGCCTCAACTGCGCCTCGAGCGACTTCTCGCGCGACACGTCCCGACCGATGATGATCGATCCCACCAGCTCGCCCGACTCGTCCACCCTTGGGCTGATGACCAGATTCAGATCGACATCCTGACCGTCTTTGCGACGTCCGTGCACCGATCCAGTCCACGACGCGCTTTCGGCAATGGTGCCCGATATCGCGGCGGCCTCTTCGGTCGTCTGGCTCTCGCTCGCCAGGAAGCCCATGTTGCGTCCCAGGGCCTCATCCCTGGTGAAGCCCGTGAGCCGGGTGAAAGCCGGGTTGGTATAGACGATGCGCCCGTCCCGCTCGGTGATCACGACCGACTCGCCGGCCTGCTCCACGACGGCGGCCAGCCGGTCGCGCTCCGCCTCCGCGGCGCGCCGGATCTCCTCACGGCCGATCACCTCGAGCTTGAACGACATGTCGTCCGCGAGATGCTGCAGGAGCTCGACCTCGATCGCTCCGAAGGCGTTGACGACCCCTCCGTAGACCGTCAGCGCTCCAATCGGCTTCCCTTCGACGACCAGGGGCAGCGACACGGCCGACTGGAAGCCATGCTCGATCACCTGGCGCTTCAATGTCGTGAACATCGAATCGGCTCGTGGGTCGGCAATGGCGATCGGCGAGCCGGTCCGAATCGCCGTGACAGTCATTCCCGGACCGCGGCGGTCCTGGCGGACGTTGAGCCGCAGCTTCTCCACGTAGCCGTCGGAATCACCCGCCGAGGCAACAGGCACGATATCGCCGCTCTGCCCGTCCACCAGCCCGATCCAGGCCATCCGGAATCCGCCACGTTCGACCGCGATCCGGCAGGCTTCCCGGTAGAGCTCGTCGCGATCGTCTATTCGGGTGAGCACCCGCAGAATCTCGGCAAGAGCGTCCCGCAAGCGCTCGCGCCGCGTCGCCAGCTCGTCGGGCTGCGAGCGCTCAGACCCGTCGAGCACGAGGGCCAGGTAGCGGGGACTCGGCACGGCGGAGTAGCCGAACCGCAACTCGACCGGCCTGACGCTCCCGTCCGCGGTCCGCAGCCTGGTCTCGACGACGACATGGTCTACGAGATCCTCGCGCAGTCGGCGCAGCAGAGCCTGCGCATGCCTGTTGGATAGACCGACGAAGAGGTCACCGAGGCCACGACCGTCGAGCTGTGCCGGCAGGGCGAGAGCCCGGCGTGCCCAGGGGCTTGCGTCGACAACGCGGAGATCCTCGGCATCGAAGACCAGGATGCCGACCCGCCAGCCATCCAGCAGGTGGCGAACGTCTGCTTCGCCAAGCGCCGGCTGCCCACTCACCTGCCGGTCCGACGACTGGCCCGAGGCGGTTCCTGGCGCCGCGCGCCGCAGGTGGCTCGGCCGATCTGTCTGATCGGTCATGTCAGTCATAGTGCCCACGATACGCGCCCCGGACCGAGCGCGGGCAAGACCGCGCCTCCCCTTGGGCATCGGCTGCCCCGCCCCCGTCCTTGATCCGCCAGAGCGCGCCTAGACTCCAACGACCAGAACGTCGCTCGGGAACGAGGTCAGCCCCTGGAGCCTCCCGGCCGACGTGTCGTACAGCACGAGGTCCTCGATGCGGACTCCGGTCTGCCCGTCCAAATAGATTCCCGGCTCCACGCTGAACACGGTGGGACTGGGCAGCGGCTCCTCCGAGGCCATGAGACTCAGAGTGGGCAGCTCGTGCGTAGCGAGGCCGATACCGTGGCCCAGGCCGTGGCCGAAATGCTCGCCGTGTCCGGCTCTCTCGATCACGGCCCGGGCGGCTGCGTCGACCTCCAGGCCATTGGGCGCGGAGCGCTCGCCACGAACAGAAGCCGTGAGCAGGTCGATCGCCGTCTGCTGGGCGGCCGCCACGGTCTCGTAGACCTCTATGTCCCGCGCGGCCGGTTCTCCGACGAAGAGCGTCCGCGTCATGTCGCTTCGGTAGCCATCCACCATCGCGCCGAAGTCGAAGAGGAGCACCTGCCCGATACGGACCTCGCTCTCGGACGGCGACCCATGCGGCAATGCCGCGTTGGGGCCCGCAAGGCAGGCGATCCCGAAGGCCAGGGCATCGCCGCCACTCGTCCGCATCTCCCATTCGAGCATCAGGGCCAGATCTCGTTCCGTCTGCCCGGGCTTGATACGCCGCAGAATCGACGCAAGGGCTCTGTCGCCGACCGCGCAGGCCGCCCGAATCCGTTCCGTCTCACTCGGCTCCTTCACGGCCCGGTCGCTCTCGACCCAGCCGGCGACTTCAACGAGCTCCACGTCCGGTGCCGCGAGCTGCAGCTGCTGCCAGAGCTGGTGGTTGACCAGCGCCGCTTCGACGGCTACCCGTCTTGCCCCGAGACTGCCCAGGAGCGTCGGCCAGATCGCCGCCAGATCGTAGGTCGTGGCCTCGATTCGAGCCTCCGCCGCCTGTGCGATTGCCTGCAGCCGGTACCGACTGTCGGCCACGACCACGACCTCGTCGGCAGACACGAAGAAGCGACCAGAGTTGCCCGCCACGCGATCCTCTCCGTCGTGCAGGACGAAACCGGTGAGGTATCGCGAGTTCTCGGGCCGGATGCCGAAGTACGCATCCACTCCCTCGGCGGCCAGGCGCGACCGGATTCTGGCCAGGCGGCCCGGCCGGGCGGTTCTGTCGGCCTCGGCCCAGCGGGCACGATCGGCGGCGCTCGGTGGCGACGGGAAGTCGGCGGGATGCGGCAGGCCGCGAACGAGGTTGGTCATCCGCTCATGTTAGCGAGGCCGCGCAACGCCACATCCGGATCGGCCTAGGCCTCGACGGTCTCCTCCGCCGTCCCTGACTGTCGGCGAGTCTAGGGCGTGTAGCCGTACTTCTTCGCGTTGGCGTCTTGTTCCGCCTGCGTCTTGGCGAAGGCGTGCGTTCCGCTGCCGTCGTTCTTGGCCAGGAAGTACAGATATCCGTCGGCGGTATCGGGCGATACCGCGGCCAGGAGAGACGGAGCGCTGGGCGAACAGATCGGTCCGGGCGGGAGACCCGCATGGCTGTAGGTGTTGTACGCGGCGAGCTTCCCCGGGAAGACGACCTTGCTGAGCGGGCCCGACGTCTCGATCGAAGTCCAGAACGTGTAGTCCACCCATGTCGCGATCGGGTGCGTCGGATCCTGCAACCAGACAGAGTCGTTCGCGTAGTTCAGAGTCGGGTTGGCATTGAGCAAGCCGGTCGGCCACATCTTCGGGTTGAGCCGGTTTATGTACACGCCGGCGATGAGGGGCCGGTCCGAGTCGACCTTCGCCTCGCTCTCGACGAGCGCCGCGATCTGCACTTTCTGGTAGATCTGATCCGGCTGCAGGGCCAGCAGCGCCGGCGGGGCGTGATTGGCGAACGCGTCGAGGAGCATGCTCAGCAACTGGATCGGTGTCGTGTCGGGAGCGATGTCGTACGTCGCGGGGAAGAGAAAGCCCTCCAGCGAGGCCCCCGCCGGCAGCTTCAGCCACGCGTGGCCGGCGAGCAAGTCGGCCGGCGGATTCATCGCCAGCTCGTAGAACTGGCTGGGGTCCATCGTCAGCGGCGCGGTCGGGTCGACCGGATTGGCCTTCAGGTACTCGAGCTTGGCCACCATCTGCTCGATCCGGAGCCCTTCGCGGAAGGTGACGCGAACTGTCGGCGGGGCCACGGGTGGCTGAGTGAGGATGGAGATCATCTCATCCACAGTCTGCGACTTGCTGACCACGTGCCGGCCGATCTGGAAGTCCGAGGTCGCGCCCCGCTCTATGGCCTGGAACACGAGGGCTCGAGCTTCGGTTATGGCGCCGGCCTTGACCAGCTGATCCCCTATCTGCCGTGGCGTCTCGTTCGGTCCGATGATGATCGCGATGGGATTCTGATCTCGGGCATCGACGGGCTGGGTGAGGCTCGAGCCGAGCTCGTTGCGGACTACATCCGCGACAAACGGCAACTTGAGCGCGGTCGGGTTCTCCGACGCCCAGTCGACGATGCTGCCGACTACGATCGGGCGGGCCACGAAGTACAAGCCGCCGACGACGAGCCCTCCGAGCAGCAGTGTGAAGACCGCGAAGCGCAGTACCTGGCCTGGTCCACTCGATCGACCCGAGCGATAGTCGCGCCGCACATCCAGCGATGCCGGAGGCCGGCCCTCGGCCACATCTTCAGGAGTCGACGGAGCGAAGTCGTCCCAACCCATGTCGATCACCGGCCTCGTGGCCTGATCCACCTCTGAGTCCTGGTGTCCCCCCGACCTCGGCCTCCCCCCGTCACGAACCGTCATCAGGTCTTTGGCTCCCGTTCTCCCTGACCGTGGCGTCCAGCTCGTCCTGGAGGATGAGCACGGCCGCCTCTCTGTCGATTCGGGCCCGATGGCCGTCCCGTTGAGCGGCCGTCGGCGGTCCTCCGGAGCGGCCCCTGGCTGGCAGTCCAACGCGACGCTCGGCTCGCTCGCTGGAAAGGCGCTCGTCGCGGAAGCGCACGGGCAGGCCGGTGACGCCTCCAACCGCCACGGCCCATTCGCGCGTCCGGATCGCTTGCTTTCCTTCGCCTCCGTCCATGTCGAGTGGCAATCCTACGACCAGACCGGCGGCTCGTTGTTCCGAAGCCAGTCGAGATATGACGAGCGCGTCCTGCGCGATGCTTCTGCCTCGAGTCAAAGTCGTGAGCGGGGTGGCGACGCCCGCGTCCAGGTCACCCACCGCCACTCCGATCCGGCGCTCGCCGAGATCGATACCGAGGACTCGGCGTGGCGCTCCCGAGCCCTCATCCCGGTCCCGGATCATCACGAAGCCGACGGGCTCGGTGAAGTCTGGCCCGGGGTCGGTGAAGGGGAGAGCGAAGGCGGGGGCGACGGTGAAAGGGACGGTGACGTTGACACCGAAGGCGACTCGCCGATTTGTGGCGTGGTGAACGTCGCTGCCGGGGGCGACGGCGTCACGACCACGCCTGGAGATGCGCTGACCGTCGGCTTCGGGCTGGCCGTCAGGAGTTGGAGGTCGATCCGAAAGTCGAAGCTGGGCATCGTCGAGGCCCAGCCCGGGGAGACCGATATCTCCACCTTGCCGTACTTGGCCAGGAACGATCGTGCTTCCTCGACCGACCTGCCCTGCACCGCCGCCCTGAGCTGGCCGACCTCGACGATCGGCGTCTGCAAGCCCACGGCCGTGACCGGGACGATCACGGCGTCTCCCTGCGTAGCGGCCGTTCCCAGCTGCGTGGCGATCGATCCGGCCACCAGGCTGTAGCCGCTTAGCACGGCGCTCTTGATGCGGCTCTCGGCGAGCGTTCGAACCGTGGACAGGTCTGCCACAACGGCCGTCCCGGTGGCCGCGGCGCTCAGGTCGAACGAGGTGACTCCCTGATTCAGCAGTCCCTGTGGATCCGGAGAGAAGGTCGGGATCCCCAGTCGCGCGGTGTCGGAGAACAGGTTCGAGCCCGACGGGACTGCCCCAGGCGCCGCTAGAGCGGTCTGGAAACTGGACTGCAGCCCCGAGGTGAGGCTGCTCTCGGCCGCGTCGATATCGGCCTGCACGATCATCGGCGACACGGTATGCGTGCCGCCGGTCGTGGGGCTCTTGTTGGTCACGGGACTGGCGGCCACGAGCGCGGAGGCCAGGTCCGCCGGCACACGGGTGATGGTCCGTGCGGCGACGTTGCCGGTCAGCCCTTTCACCACGGCGGCGATAGGTGCGTCGACCACGCCACGGCCGGTCCCGAAGACCGCCTTGGGTACGGTAACGGCGGCGGTCGTCGCGAAAGCGATGCCACTCGCCGTCGATACCCTGGTGCCGGCCGGAATCGGAACGGCCAGGAAGGTATTCTCGCTGCTGAACGTGACCGTCCCCGTTGCGGGTGTCTCGACCACGTTCTCGCCTGTAGCCGAGAAGGACCCGGCCACCTGAACGGGGAACGCCTCCTTCACGCCCGGCACCGTGGCCTTCTGGTCGTTCGAGGAGGAGACCGTTGGGTCCACGGTGACGTTGAGGCTCATCGGCCCCACGGGCTCCTCGCGCAGGGTCAGCGCAACCGTCGCGCTGGGGTAGAAGAAGAAGGTTCCCAGGCCAACGACGAGAACGATGACGCCGGCGAGCGCGGCCACGAACGATCGCGGAACTCGCCCCCTCCGACCTCGGCGCTCCGCGGCGGACCCACTCGGGCCGGTCGAAGCGCCGATCAGGCGTCCGCTCGATGCCCTGGCCCCAGCCGTTGTGTGCTCGCCATACGCCTCCCAGTTGTCGCCCGTTGCCGCTGCCGACCCTCCGCCGGACCGGGCTGCCTCGGCCTTCTCATACCCCCCGACCGTGGCAAAGACCGCCAGGCCGGCCGACCGCGCCACCGACTGCACCGACGGATCCGCGGCCACGATTGCCAGGTGCTTGTCGCGGCGCTTCGCCTCACCGGCGAGCAGCCGGAAGTTGATCCGCGACGTGGCCACGCGCGACGCACCGGAGAGCACCAGGGCGAGTCGTGTGTCGGACGAATCCCGGATTCGCGCGGCCGCCGAGGTGATCTCGTCCTGGTCGTCGAGGTAGTAGATGGCCATGGGCTACATCTTCATCAGATGGAGGACCTTCCGCAGAGCGACATCCAGCGGATCTTCGTTGGTCTGGAGCTCGATGGCCTGATACGCCAGCCCCAGCGGAGTCACGTCCTGCTGGTCCACGAGCAACTGCGTTCCGTCCTTGATCCGCTCGACCTGCTCCGGCGCCATCACCGCTACCTCCGGCGGGCGGCTGAACGGCAGCCGCTTCCAGAACAGCTCGCTGGACAGCGCCTTCCCGATCTCCGGGAGATGCGATCCGCCGCCACAGAGATAAACCCGCCCCGGCAGGAGGTCCTCCGCGGCCAGCTCTTCCAGAACCAGTTCCACCCCCGCGGACCAGATATCCACGTCCTCCGAGATGATCTTCGCAACTTCCGCGCGGTGCTCCACCTTCAGGCCACGGGCATAGTCCACCTTGATCTCTTCAGCCCGCGGGAACGGCAGGTCCAGGCGGTCCGCGAGGGATTTCGTGAAGGCGCGGCCGCCCAGGGCGAACATGCGAGTCCCCTCGATACCGCCGTGGCGGACCAGCGCCACGTCTGTCGTGCCGCCGCCGATGTCGATGAAGAGAGCGCCCGACTGCTGAACCTGCTCACTCCCCAGTACCCGCGCCACGGCGTACGGCTCGGCAACGATCTCCAGCAGGTCCAGCTCGAGCTGCTGGGCCACGGTCTGCAGAGCGCCCAGGTGGACCAGGGGGGCGAAGGCGTTGAAGATGCTGATCTTGACGTGTCGCCCTTTGAAGCTGACCGGGTTCGTCACCGGATAGCCGTCGATCTGGGCGCCCGTGACCGCCGCATGGACCAGCCGGACGTCCACCTGCGGCAGGCCGGTCTCCCAGGTGATCGCCCGTTCCGCCTCCCTCAGAGCCTCGCGCTGCACGCCCTTGATCAGCTTCTGGAGCTCGGCGTCCGAGATCGGCACGTTAGGGTGCTTGCGTTCCTGCGTGTGAGCCGTGGTGAAGCCCTTGACCAGCTCGCCGGCGATCCCGATCACGCATTGGGTAGGCCGGAAGCCGGCCATCTCCTCCGCCTCCTGGAGCGCCACCGAACAGTTGTCGACTACGGCGTTGATGTCGGTGACGGTGCCGGACTGCATGTGCGAGAGGCCCTGGCGTTTGCGCCCGACGCCGCGAACCGTGCCCAAGCCGCCCTCGTCCATCTCGAAGACAAGGGCCTTGGCGAACTCGGTCCCGATGTCCAGGGCGGTGCAGGAGGCGAGGGTCGATTCCGTCTCATGGCCCCAGATCCTGCGCCAGAATGCCACGGCCGCTCCCCTAGCTCTCCGCTATGCGCCTGCCGTCCTAAGTGTATCCGCGATCGCAGCCATGGCCGCGCCGATCCCGTCTCGGCGCTTTCCCATTCCCTGGGCCATCTCGGGACGACCGCCGCCGCGACCGTCCATGGGCCGCATGGCCACCTTCACCAGCTCGCCCGCGGAGACTCCGCGAGCCACCAGCTCCGGACTCACGGTGACGAAGATCTGGGGAACGTCGGCATCCATTGCCACCGCGATCACGCCGTTGCCCAGGGCCGACCGGATCTCCTTGACGTAGCCCTTCCACTGCTCGGGTGATTCGAACGCGCCCGAATATGCGACGAACTTGATACCGGGACTGACCTCCTGGGCGCCGGCGGCCACGTCCGCCGCCTTGGGCAGCCCACTTCCGCCGGCACGGAGGCGGTGGCGCGCTTCGCGAAGCTCTTCCTGGAGAGACGCCACGCGATCGGGGATCGAGTCCGGCGAAGTGGCGCCGGTCGCGTCCGCGATGCGATCGAGAAGGGCCAGACGCGCCCGGACGAGCGTGTCGGCGCCGTCGCCGGTAACGGCCTCGATGCGGCGGATGCCGGCGCCGATGCTGCGATCCGCCGTTATGACGAAACTGCCGATCTGTCCGGATGCCGAGCAGTGGGTTCCTCCGCAGAGTTCGAGCGAGTAGCCCTCGACCCGGACGGTCCGCACCTTCTCGCCGTACTTCTCGTCGAAGAAGGCGTCGGCGCCGGCGGCGATGGCCTCCACCATCGGCTGGACCTTGGTAGTCACAGGCCGGTTCTCGCGCACCACCCGCCTGACCTCGTCCTCGATAGCCCGCTTCTCGTCAGCGGTCAGCGCCCGCTCCAGCGGGTAGTCGAACCGGAGATAGTCCGGCGCGACGAGCGAGCCGGCCTGATGCGCCTCCGGGCCCACGACGTTGCGCAGGGCTCGGTGAAGCAAGTGCGTGGCGGTATGGTTGCGCATCGTTCGGGCGCGCCGCTCGGCATCCACGCGGGCGGTCACCGTCTCGCCGACCCGCAACCGGCCGTGGAGCTTGCCGCGATGGACAAAGAGTCCGGCGATCGGCTTCTGGGTGTCCTCGACGGTGAATAGAGCGCTCCCGCCGCCGGCCTCCAGCAGCTCTCCGTGGTCGCCGACCTGGCCGCCGCCCTCGCCGTAGAACGGGGTGGCGTCCAGCACCACCTCGGCCTCGCCGTGTCCCGTTAGCTCCTGGTACTCGGTCCCGTCGCGCACGATGGCCACGACCCGGGCCTCGGCCTCGGTTCCGTCGTAGCCCACGAACTTCGTCTCGCCCACCCGACGCTGGATCGACTGGTAGAGATCGCCGAGCTCCGCGTAGCGTGCCAGATCGGCCTTGGTGCCTTTGCGGCTGCGTTCCTTCTGCTCCGCCATCGCCGCCGTGAAGCCGTCGCGGTCGACCCTAACGCCGTATTCGGCGGCCATGTCGACCGTCAGGTCCACCGGGAAGCCATAGGTGTCGTGAAGACGGAAGGCGACTTCGCCCGCCAGCACCGGCGCGTCGGTCGCCAGGCTCTCGGGCCGGCGCCCGATCACCCGCTCGGCCGTGGTCAGTGGAGCGAGCGCAGCCTCGAGCTGTCCCGTGCCCGTCTCCAGGGTTCTGGCGAACTGGGTCTCTTCCTGGCGGACCACCTTGAGAATCCTCTCGCGCTGCTCGGCCAGGTACGGATAGGCATCGCTCATCGTGTCGATCACGACGCCCGCGGTGACGTCCATGAACGGTTCCCTGCGACCCAGGAGGCGACCGTGGCGGACGGCCCGACGCAGAATGCGGCGCAGAACGTATCCACGGCCCTCGTTGGAGGGCGCCACGCCGTCGGCTACGAGGAACGTGACGGCGCGCGAGTGGTCGGCGATAACCTGGTAGCTGAACCGCTCGGCCTCGAAGGCCTCCGGGTCATGGCCCAGCAGCTCGCGCATCGCGGCGTGGATCGGGGTGAACAGATCCGTGTCGAAGTTGCTGGGAACCTGCTGGAGGACGCTCGCCAGCCGCTCGAGGCTCATCCCTGTGTCGATGCTCTGAAACGGCAGCGGCACGCGCTCCCCGTTCGGCCGCTGGTCGTACTCCATGAACACGAGGTTCCAGATCTCGAGCCAGCGCGGGCAATGCTCCGAGTGGTCGGGGATGCACTCCGG
>Ga0182021_10000008_pt1 | contig 191876 bp, 179 predicted proteins | sample 612E3MmetaG_FD_120493 | JGI IMG/M metagenome (GOLD analysis project Ga0182021, IMG submission 120493) | Permafrost microbial communities from Stordalen Mire, Sweden - 612E3M metaG (Illumina Assembly) | ecosystem: Environmental > Terrestrial > Soil > Wetlands > Permafrost | place: Sweden... | reverse complement strand
TTGGCGCGGCTGGCCGATTCGGCAGATTCCTTAGCCTGCGCTAAATTTTGCTCCAGGATATTCCTTTCGGTGACATCGATCATGACGCTGACTACGCCGTTGCGCTCGCCATGGCCCTGCCGATAACTTGCTTTATAAAAAATCACGTCGCGAAAATTTTTGTCGGCGCGCCGGACTTTAGCCGCGCCGGCCGACCGCTTATTGTCTTCCAGTAAAAGTGCCGCGTCCTGTTCGCAAAATCCTTGCGGATCTTCTACCGGCAGGATATCATAAACGCGGCGGCCGATGATTGTTTCTTTTTTGATCCCGAAATAATCCTGAAAAGCGATATTACAGCCAAGGCACTGCCCGCAAGAATCCTGGTAAAAAACGGGATTAGGCATGCTGTCGATGATCCTTTGTAAGAATACGTAGCTGTTCTGTAACGTGTTTTTTTGCTCTTCCAGCTCCCCGGCGTATTTTAAAATCTGGTTTTCGGCGTGGCGCAGCAACGCGAAGATAAGAAAAAACAGGGCCAAAAAACCAAGAGTTGTTATGCCGGCAGTTTTATACAAAGGGGTAAAAAATTTATTCCGCGCCACCACAGCAGCGACGATCCACTTATCTTGAGAAGCGGAATAAGGAGAGAAACTGGAAAAATATATATATTGTTTTTTATCGCGGTCATAAATAAATCCGCTTTCCTGGTTGAGAATTTCCCGGTAATAGAAAGGGAAATCTTTCTTAACATTCCACCGGGTACCTAAATCGCGCGGCGCACCCCATTCTTTTTGATTGTCGCCGTTACGTAAATAATACCCTTTGGCATCGGCGATAAATACTTCGGCGTCAGGCATACTCCTGATGGACTGAAAGACACGGATAATACTTTTGACGCTGAATCTTATACCGATCACTCCGGTAGGTTTTCCGGCGGCGTCAAAAAGGCCCCGGGAAAATTCAACCACCGGAACGTAAGGTTTTACCGGAATGGCCGCGGACCGGTCTAAAAAAACCGGGGACATATAAACGACGCCGGGGGACAGGATTACTTTTTTATTAAAGCTTAAACCGGCAGATGAGCCGTTGTCATCGGAAACCTTTAATTCGTTATCTTTGCTTTCAAAAGTGAAAACCTTGCGGCTGTTTCTATCGCTGCAGAATATTTGCGCGATGCGGTCGCCTTCTGCTTTTAAAACCGGGGCGAAAATATTTTCCAGGCGTTTCCTTATATCCGTATCCGCGCCATCCGCCGCCGGCTTATTGCCGGAATCGCCTTCCGATAAAGTATCGGCCAGATAATTAATATTATTGGCCATGCTTTCCAGGTAACTGTTGGAATATTTTTTGTTATCGCGCAAATATTGTTTGAATAAAACATCTCTTTCCTGATAAACGCGACGGCAAGCGTAATAAACAATAACCGTACAGGAAGAAATGATCACGGCGGAAGCCATGATGAAAACAATCTGGAAATAACGCCGGGTAAACCGGCCGGAGGGCATGGGAGGGGTTCTTTCAGGCAATGATAGAAATTTAAACATATTCCTTTACGGTAGCGACGAATTTTTTTATATGGTAAAGATAAAAGCGCTGCCTTTTCCCTCCCGGCTTTCCACCCAGATAGAGCCGCCATGCGCCTCCACGACCAGTCTGCAAAAAGTCAAACCCAGCCCTCGGCCGGCTCTTATTTGATCATGGTTTATCTGAAAAAATTTATCGAAAATTTTCTGGAGATATTCCTGTGGTATGCCGATTCCGTTGTCTTTAACCTCGACGCGTAATTTTTTAGAGGCGGGGTCAAAGGAAGAGATTATATCGATATGGCCCCCTTCGGGCGTGAATTTTAAAGCGTTGCTCACCAGATTGATGATCGCCCGGCGGATCAGATCTTTATCGGCAAACATTTCCGGCATCGCGGAAGCCGCTTGCGCCGATAAAGATTGTCCTGCCGGGCCGGCCGTAATTTTCATTTCTTCGGCAACTTCGGCGGCCAAATCCGTTAAGGAAAAATTTTCCCGGCGCAACGCCAAGCGCCCCTCTTCCATTTTATTGATATCAAGGATATTGCCGATCATCCTTTTTAATTCCCGCGCCGAAACGAGGATATCGCTGATATCTTCTTTTTGTGAAGCGGTAATTTTTTCTCCCAGGCTGTCCGCTAAAATCTGGCATTTGAGAAAAATAATCGCCAGGGGATTATTCAAATCGTGGACAATCATATGGGTAAGGCTGTCTTTCATTTCTTCCAGCGATTTAAGCTTGCGATAATTTTCCCGCAATTGCTCATGCAGATATTTTATGCGCAACAGAGATTTTACCCGGGCAAGTAACTCTTCTTTATCGAAGGGCTTGGAAATAAAATCGTCGCTTCCGGCTTCGATGCCTTTGATGCGGTCGGAAATATCTCTTAAGGAAGTAACCAGCACTATGGGCAGGAGGCTGGTTTTTTCGTTGGCGCGGATACGTTTGGCTACCTCGATGCCGTCAAGGCCCGGCATCATCACATCGAGCAGGACTAAATCAATATCGTTTTCTTCAAGAATCTTTAAAGCATCTTGGCCGCTGGATGCGGCGACAACATCGTAACCCTGAGACAAAAGGTTCGCCTCCAGAAGTTTTATATTTAAAGGCTCGTCGTCAACTACCAGGATTTTTGCTTTGTCCGTCATAAATTATTTTACCGGTATAGTTATTTTTTAACAACCCCTTCGAGCCGATGAAACTTGGTCTGCCGTACGCGGCAGGGCTTAGTTTCATTGTTCAACTGCGCTCGAACCTTGCCGGGCCGAGTTGAACATCCATACCGCCAGAACCAGCGCAGCCAACGCCCCGATAACGCTGAAAAACATCGGCACGGTATAACCTGCCGCGGCCACCGGAATTTTAAAAATGAGCCGTAGAATATGCAAAAGGGATACCAGCAAAAAAATCGCGCCGGAAACTTTTAACGGTGTTTTCATTTTAATTCCCCTCTTTCCCCTATCTTCCCTTTTAAGGTATTTCCTCACACGCTTACGCGCTCACAAGTTTACCGCACCGTCTCAGCCTATCACAATTTTTAAAAAAGTAAATCCGATAGACGGTACGCGGATATTTTCCTATCCCAGTCTCGCCGCTTTCTTCTTCTTTCTACTGCTTGGGATAACCCACGGTTTGGGCAAGAATTATCTTCTGGTCGGTCCGTAACCCCATCGCTTTCGCCAAAGCCGGCCGGTCAACCGCGCCGCGCACTACCGTAACCAATCCCGCGCCGGCGCAATACAGGTAAACATTCTCGCTGATAAAGCCGGTATCGGTGGCGGAGTAAAAGTTTCGGTCTTCTTCAGATAGTTTACTCATTTTAGACAGGTCGGCGACATAAATAAGATTGACGGGAGCGTCTGCGGCGAACGGCTGCCTGCCGGTCAAAGCCCGTAAATCCTGGGCTATAATTAAGTTTAGCGCGTTTTCTTTAGCGTCGAATAAATAAAGCCCGTCGGCCTTAGCGGCATAAATATCTATCTCCTGCATGTTGATGGCGGAAGGCGCGGTCCGGCGCCCCGAATCCGGCCGGTTTATTCCGTTAGCCGCCCAGAGTATATCCGACAACACCGCTAAAGGCAATTCCTGGGAACTAAATTCGCGGCCCGACTTCCTCTCCTTTAACGACTGCATCAAAGGTTTAGCGTTATCCAGCCGCGGCGGCAGAAGCCGGATTGATTTGGCCTTTTGCGCGTAAGCAACGGCAACGCAAACAACAATCAGCAGCGCGAAACAAAAAACGATAAACAATTTCATTTTCATAGCGCCCTCCTTAATTTAAAAATCGTTCTGTCAAAAGTTAACCACAGAGACTCCAGAGAAATCATTAAAATATAAAAAATTACCGGTTTTTTCTCTTTCTTCCTCTGTGTACTCTTAAATTATTCTCCCGGTTACCCATTGAAGAAAATACTCTTTATCATTCAGAGAACCCAGAGAGGCATGTTCTTCTCTGAGACCTCTGTGGTTGCTTTGATATTTCTTCATGTTTCCATCCTGTTTTTCATAAAATTCTTGATGGTATTTTGAAACTAATGCATCGCTCCAACGGCCGGCGCGCCTTTGGGCCGCTTAAGAAAAAACACCAGGAGCAGAACCGAAATCATAATTACGGCGGAGAAAAAAAATGTATCGCGAAACGCCATCATGTTCGATTCTCTAATCAAGCGCTGGTAAATAATGCCGTCGGCCGCGGCCGGCGAAACTCCTTTTGATTGCAATACCCTGCCGGCAAATTGGCCGGCGGCCCGATAGGGCAGATGAAAAGGGGTTAAATTTTCCGCGAAACGCGCCTGGTGGAATTGGGCGCGCCGGGCAACTATCGTGGTAATAAACGCTACGCCGAAACTGCCGCCGAGATTACGCAGAAGATTAAAAATGGCGGTGGCATAACCCATCTCCTCCTTAGGGACGCCGGAAAGAGTCATGGTGACCATAGGGATAAACACAAAACTTAAACCGAAACCCATTACGATACGCGACCATAAAATCGCGTCTAAATCGGTCTGCAAGCTGAAGGAAGACATAATCAGCATCGAATACGCCGTAACGATAATGCCAAAAACCATAAGCCCTTTGGGATTATATTTAGCGACCAGTATCCCGACTAGGGGCATCGAAAAAAGAGTGGCAATACCGCCGGGAGCAAGGGCTAACCCGGCCAGATAAGCGGTATAGCCCATTAACTGCTGTAAATATATAGGAACAAGCACGATGCTGCCGAATAAAACAAAAAAGGCGAAAAATTGGACGAGGTTGCCGGCGGCGAAAGAAATATTTTTAAATAACCGCAGTTTGACCACCGGCTCGGGAGAACGAAGCTCCACGATAATAAAAGCGATGAGGCAGGCCGCCGCGACAAGCGACAACCTTACGATTAAACCCGAAGAGAACCAATCTTCCCGCTGGCCCTTATCGAGCACAACCTGCAAAGCACCCAGGCCAACCACAAGCAGCCCTAACCCCCGGAAATCGATTTTTTGCTTGGTGCGTTTTAAATAAACCGGGTCGTGGATAAACAAGCCGATCATGACAATCGACAGAATGCCGATGGGGATATTAATATAAAAGATCCAGTTCCACGACCAATTGTCGGTAATCCAGCCGCCCAGCATCGGCCCGATAATCGGCCCGAACATCACGCCGCTGCCGAAAATCGCCATGGCCATCCCGTGCTCCGCTACCGGAAAAGCCTCCAGGAGAATTGACTGGGAAATCGGCTGCAGCGCGCCGCCGCCGATACCCTGCAGGATCCGAAAAAAAATCAGCATGCCCAGAGTAGTAGACGCTCCGCACATAAAGGAACTGGCGGTAAACAGAGCTACGGAAAAAATCAGATACCGTTTGCGGCCGAAGACGCGGCTGAGCCAGCCGGTAATAGGGATGATGATGGCGTTGGAAACAAGATAAGCGGTAATCGTCCAGGTAGATTCATCGAGGCCGGCGGAAAGGCTGCCGCGGATGTGATCTAAAGAAACATTAACGACCGAAGTATCAATGACTTCGATCAGTGTAGGCAGAATAACCGATAGGGCAACAATCCATTTACTCATCTTTGGTATTGATGACCGTTACGCAGGACATGCCGATACGCAGGATACGGTTCTGGCCGTTATTTTTATCGATCGTTATTTTCACCGGAACCCTCTGCACGACTTTGACATAATTGCCCAGGGCGTTTTCCGGCGGGAATAACGAAAAGGCCGCGCCGGTGCCGGCCATGATACTTTCGACCCTTCCCGTAAAATGCTTAGAGGGATAAGCGTCGACCTTAATCGATACGCTCTGGCCCGGCTTCACTTTTCTTAACTGCGTTTCTTTATAATTAGCGGTTATCCAGATATCGTTCAGGGCAATCACCGCCATCAACGGCTGCCCCTCGGCCGCCCGATTTCCTATTTCCACAGATTTTCTGGTGACATAACCATCGCAAGGCGCGTATATTTTAGTATAACTTAAATTTAACCGCGCTGTTCCCAGAGCCGCCCCCTTCTGTTTTACTAAAGATTTTTCGATATCTTCCGTCGCCTTTGCCCGGGCTGACTGTTCGCCGGCCGCCGTTACCTGCGCCGCGGCCATGCTGTAAGCGGTAAGGACTTTCTCATGCCTTTCCGCGGCAATCACGCCTTCCTTGAAAAGAGCCTCCGCTCTGTTTTTATCGAGTACAGCCTGCTTAAGATTTATTTCCTGGATATCAAAATTAGCCGCCGCAGCGTTGATGCCGGCACCCGCGTCAATGAATTTGGCTTTCTCCGCGTCCAGGGCAGCGGCGGCATCGCCGACTTTTAACTCATAATCCGCCGGATCGAGCTCAACCAGCAAATCTCCCTGCTTGACGGCCTGGTTATCCTGGACATAAACCGTCTTTACGGTACCGGAAACGCGAAACGCTACGATGTGGGTACGGCCGTCGATATAGGCGTCATCCGTAGCCAAAAACCGGGAAGCCCGCATGATTGCCGCGCCGGCCAAAAACCCGCCAACCGCGGCGGCTGCGACCAGAATAATCAATAGTTTAGTCTTTTTATGGTTGGGCGCTTCCATAGTCTTTCTCCTTTAGTTAGCCTCGAACCCCTTCGCTAACGCTTCAGGGGTTCACCGCCTCCCTGGATAGTTATATTAAGGAAGCGGGATCCCGCCAAAGGCGGGAAATTCGACTATCCCGTTGCCCTAAAATAACTATATTTAGGTACAGGATGTCCCGAACCTAAATTAATTTGGACTACCGCCTCAATCTGCGCCCCCGCCATCCCATAGATGGCGAGGTCTCGTCAATTCGTTTAACGAATTGACGGACTTCGGGCTTGATTTCGGCCAAGTCTCATTAATTAAAGATAAATCCATCCCCGCCGCGTACATCAACCGCGCGTAATTGCGTTTTAAATCGTACTGAGAATCATAATAATTCGTCTGGGCTAACGTCTGCAGGGTTACCGCTTCCAGGACTTCCGTCGTCGTAGCGCTGCCGGAATTGTATTTTATGCGGGTAACCCGCACATTTTCCTGAGCCTGAGACAGCGCCTCGCGGCTAACTTTAGTTTTTTCCAGGGCATTATTAAAATTTAACAAACTGCTTTCGATCTCGAATTTAATATCCTCTGCCAGTTTTTCCCTTTGCAAATCGGTTTGCTTCTGGAAATACTTCTCTTTCGAAACCTGCGCCTGGGATAACTGCCCGTCAAAAACATTAAACTTTACCCCGACATTGACGTAAGCATTATCTTGATGCACCTGGTATTCATTTTGCGCGTAGGAATAGCCGCCTTCGGCAAAGACCTTAGGGCGATTCTGCGCCCGGAAGGATTTCTCCCGAAATGCCGACGCTTTCTTCTGGGCGGCAATAAAAGAAATTTCCGGCCGTTTTGCGGCCGCAGTTTCCCAAAGTTCATCGCGGCCGGGAAGATAAGCAACCTCAACCCGGCTATCGCGAATCCTGACCTTTTCTCCCAGCGGCAAAGCAAGAATATTATTAAACCTTGCCGCGTAAATCGCGCGGTTATTTCGCGCGCTGATTAGTTTTACTTTCGCGTCGGAAAGCCTGACCCGCGCGGGGAGCAAATCATTTTTTACCGCCGTGCCGGCTTCATATAGATTCTCGATATCGGCGGCGAACGCCGTTAAGCTTTTAACCTGGTTTCGCGCCACCACAACCATTTTTTCCGCTTCCAAAGAGTCAAAGTATACCAGGATAAATTCCAGCACCGCGGCCCGGCGCACGATTTCTAAATTAGCCTGCCGGCCGCTCAACATCTCTCCCGCACTTTTATAATCGGCAATGCTTTTGCCGAAATCAAACAGCGTTTGATATACCGCTACCCCGGCCGAGAGAGATTGCCGGTCGGCACTTTCGACGCGCAAAAGGCCGAATTTTGCCGCCGGCTGATTGACCAGCCAGGTTTCAGTTACCAAAGAAGTGACCTGGGGGAGAAGGGGAGAAAACGCGACGCGCAGGTCCTGCATCGCCGCCTGTGTATCGGCAAAGGCTATTTTAATCAACCGGCTGTCTTGCGAAACTATCTTAATGCCGTCGGCAAGCGTAATCAGCCGGCCTTCATTATTTTTATGATTTTCGCCTTCATCCCGCGCAACCGCCCAAGGCAAGGCGAGCGCTTGGGAAAAAATTAAAAATACAGCAATGTAGATATTTTTCATGTTAATCTCTTATCTTAATATATTGTTATATTTTATCCTATAATCCGCGGAATGGAAAGTAATTTTGGCTCAAACTATTTTACAGAGGGATAAAAGATACCGTGGGAAGGACATAAATCACGCAGCACGCATTCCGGACATCGGGGTTTTTTAGCGTCGCAAATTCTTCTGCCGTGGTCGACCAGAAGATGGTTGAGAATACCCCAGTCCTTTTTATCGAACAGCTTCATTAAATCCCGCTCAATTTTTTCCGGCCTATCGTTTTTACTCAATCCCAGCCTTTGCGACAGCCTGAGCACGTGCGTATCGACTGCTACCCCTTCTATTTTACCGAATCCGTCAAAGAGAACGATATTGGCGGTTTTTCGCGCCACGCCGGGAAGCTTGATTAGTTCCTCCATCGCTGCGGGAACTTTACCGCCGGAATCTTCAATCATCTTAGCGGCAGCGATGATATTTTTTGCTTTGCTGTGATAAAATCCCGCGGAATGTATCTCTTGCTCGAAAACCTTTAAATCAGCCCGTGCATATTCAGCAGCAGTTTTATACTTTTTGAAAAGCGTTTTAGTGACAATATTTACCCGCACGTCCGTGCATTGGGCGGACAATATCGTCGCCACCAGAAGCTCTAAGGGATTAGAGTATTCCAGGGCGATTTTCGGATCGGGGTATTCTTTTTTAAACAGTTTTAAAATTTTCGTTGCCGAAGAAAGCATAAATAATATTTTATACCAAATCAGCGGAATGGGAAGGGGTTTTGATTTTACTGCATAAGATTGTTTACAACACCCAGAAAATAAGGTAAATTAATATGAAGTTTCACGCCTTGATATATGGATGAATAGAGGTAAAAAGGAGGGAAAAATGAGAAAAATTTTTCTGGTTTTAGTTGCAATCTGCTTAGTAACGGGATTAGAAAAAGTTTATGCCGGCGACCAATTAGCCGCGGGATTAAAATTAAGCACCCTGGGCCCCGGCGCGGAAGCAATTTTGAAACTCAACCATAATTTTAATGCCCGCGTGGGAGGCAATGGTTTTTCGCATAATTATAACGGCACACAAGGCGATATTGAATATGGCCTGGATTTAAAGCTTTTGTCTTTCAGTTTTTTAGCAGACTGGTTTCCTTTCAAACAAGGGCTGCGCTTAAGCGGCGGGCTTATTATTAATGAGAATAAACTGGACATGACGGCAAAATCAAACGCTAACTATCACATAGGAAATGTCACCTATAGCGCCGCCCAGGCCGGAACAGTAACCGGCAGAGTTGATTTCAACAAAGTTGCGCCATACGCGGGAATCGGCTGGGGCAATCCTTTTGGCAAAAATTCAAACTGGTCGATAAATTTTGATTTGGGGGTAATGTTCCAGGGTTCTCCCCATGTGGATTTAAGCGCAAATGGCACACTGGCAAATAATGCGGCTTTTTTAACCGAACTGGACCGGGAAAAAGATAATGTGCGGGATGATGTTAAAAAATACCAATATTATCCCGTAGCCGCTATCGGCGTCACGTATAAGTTTTAATTTATATTACCCGAAAAATGCGTTGGTTTAAAATACTTGCATCAATTGCTTCCAAAATTTAATTTGATGCGCAGAGCTTCGTCGGAACAGCCATGCCTGCCATGCGCCCCGGCAAGACAGCCTTCGGTACTTAAAATATCATAGCCGGCGCTATAAATTATCTTTTCTTTCGGGGAATATTTTAATTCTTTATTATCGTAAGGGTCTTTAGGAATCGCCTCGATATAATCGGGGACTAAAACAGCTAAATTTTTCGGCAAAGTTTTTTGTCCGGCATAATAATCTTTCAGGGCAAGAAATAGCTTGGTAAGTTTTCCCTGCGCGTTCAGCTCGAGGATATCCCCGGTCATCATGCGAACATGATTCGGTATCAATATTTTCACCAGGATTTTCCCTACAATATTACCGGACAGGTATCTTAACCCTTTTAAAAGCCTATTCCTGAATAATAGAGGTTCTCCAATATTAGAAATATCCCGATAGTTTCCTTCCAAGGCAACTAAAATACGCCGGTAACATCCTGCCAGATCATTTCTCGTGGCCTCCCGGTTATAAATATATTTTATGGGGATAAATTTATTTATCTTTCCTTTGTCGTATAAATTATAGGGATTATCCCCGGATGCCAATCTCATCGAAATCAAAGTCGTAGTATAATCAATCCTGATAAATTCTTCCGTGGTGCCATTTTTCAAAAAACTTTCTATTTCTTTCCTGAAACCCCGGTAATATTTCCTGTCAAAACTTGCTTTTTCCGCCCATTCCCGGATAAGTCCGATTGTCCGTCTTTCGTTTGTCAACCCGTAAATATAAATCTCTCCGGAATCATCGAGCATCCTTGCCCACTTAGCCAATCGCGATATCTCATAAAAAGCTTCCGGGTATTTATTCTCATTAATCAGCTTCTTTATATAAATCACCTGCAAACTGCTTAAAAAAAATGTTTTTAATAGCTCGCCCTCACTTTTCCTATTGTAAACACCATCTATTTCTGAAGGGGGACGAAAATAATCCAACAATAACGCCTGATGGAAGACTTCCAATAAGGGTTGGTGTAAAGATAATATTTCTTCGGCTTTTGTTTTATCGAAATCCCTACTATTAGCCAACGCCCTTATTTGGCGGCGAAGCTGCTTATCGTTCATATTCTTTAACCAAGGCAGTAATTTTATATAAGCATTATCTTCATCTTTTACCTTCGGAGGGTAATAAATCAAATCGCGGTCGTTAATTTTGACGGGGTAGAATTGCTGAAATAATACCAGCGCGATAAACGCGTAAAGTAATATGATAAATATTTTTTGTAATATCTTGCCCAATTTGTTATATCCTTTTAAAAACAATTGCCCTTGTCTTTATTTGAATAATTTTAGCGATTCCGGCCTACACTCTTCAAGCCGACGACATAACGGGTATGAGCCCGGAAATTTTTTAGGGTTCCTATGGTAAGGCCTTAGAATTTAGTAAAACTTCCACGTATTAAGTTGCCTCCTTTTTGTCTAATATTTGTTTTTGGATATTATCTAGACACCGGTTCTAGTTAGTTTTTCTCCACAATTTGTTTATAGGTATTGGTTTCATCATATCCATAGTAGTATACTGCAACACTGCAAATTTATTATTGGCATAAAGATAAACATAATAATATTTATTCTCATCGCGGGGAATATAGCAGACATGAAATATATTCTTTTTAAATTTAAAATAAAACTCAGACTGGCCTTCTTTTCCCGTTGTCCATAAGTTTTGCCGCAGAAATATCTTGCAAAATTCTTTTATATATTGCTCTGGAGAAGTTATATCTTTATCGTTTAAGATGCCGTTATTATTTTCTATCTTAATATCCACCGACCCTTTCGATGCATCGGTAAGGATACTTGAGATAACAATATTATATCCATTCTTTTCATACTCCACGCATCTTAATAAATCCTGAAACGCAATTTTATGCGGGCCTAGCGTATATTTCCTTACATATTTAAACCCATTTTGGTTCGATGAAGGAATCCAGATATCTTGAAAGATATTCTTAGCTTCATTGATGATACTTTTTAATTCTTCTTCGCTAAGATTAGCGGCACTTTTTTTATCTTTTTCTGACGGCCACATTGACTCGATACCTTTCTTCCAGCCAATAGGAGTACCATCTTTATCTAATGGTACTTTATCAAGTGACATCTTTCTTGCGTCGGTATTGTCCTGTGGAGAAATTTTTCTTTCACAAAAAGTATTTTGAGAATAAATACAAGCAAAACACACAAAGAGAGGAAAAATTTTTTTTATCATAATATTTACCTTATTATACCTTAAAAGCCCTTATTTTCCGTATTTTTTATCAGCTAATAAGGGGGGGATTATTTGATAAAAGGAATCAACACGGGGAAATATGACTGGGGAAGAAAAAACGTGGCGGGAACTGGATTTGAACCAGCGGCGCAACGGGTATGAGCCGTTTGCTCTACCAGACTGAGCTATCCCGCCATACCACGTTTTTTCTATAAATGGATAATAAAGAAGAAATTGTGAGAAATTAAAAAGATCAACGGGAACTGGATTTGATCCCGCCTTGAGGCGGGACTCGCCTGTATATTTTATTTATGAGGCTCGCCAGCCTCGCGTCACTCGCTTCGCTTCGTTCCCCATAGGGGCTTCGCCCCTCTGGCGCTTCCTCGCTTCGCTCGTCGCTGTCACCCCTACTACATGAGGGAATTCTTCCCTCATACTCCCTTCTGAAACCGATTGGTAAATCGGTTTCAGCGGGTATGAGCCGTTTGTTCAATGAAACTTACCCGGTACTCCGGGTTTAGTTGAATTAATCCCGCCGAGCGAAGCGCAGGCGGGACTCTACCAGACTGAGCTATCCCGCCAGTGAGGCTTCAATTTTTGCAAGTCTAAGACGCAGCAAAAATTGGTAGCCGAATTATCTGAAATCGTGGAAGCGCTTAGAGCGCGACCTCAGATTTCAGGCAATGAAGCCACGTTTTTCCTAATCGAAGATGAAGAAAAAACGCTTAGTCGATTTACCACGTTTTTCTAAACGGAGGGAAAGAAAGAATTCCTACATAAACTTATCTAAAAGCATTTGCACCCAACACAAAACTAATGGTAAAATAACGATGATAAAAACGAAGATATGCATGGCCATAGTATTTGAATGCCTCTTGGTTGATGGAACTTAGCCTCTATATAAATACAGCTGGGAATTATAACAAAAACAGGAAAAATAACAAGCCTATATTTACAAAACTATTAATTTCACAGATTTCTTAGAAAAATATAAATCGGGATAATATTAAAAGAAAAATCCGGTTAATCAATCTGTAGAATCTGCGTAATCTGAGGACAAAAGTTTTTTGGTTTTCTATCTTCCTTCATCCATCATCATTCATCCCTCGGTACTTTTCTATACCCTCTGTGGTGAAATTTTTTTATTTTTCCTCAAAAATATTCTTCACTTTTTCCAGAAGCGCTTTAGCCCCAAAGGGTTTAGTGAGGTAATTATCTGTTCCTTCCATATCCAGGATATTCATCCATAACGGGTCTTCGGAATAGGCGGTCATAAAAAGTATCGGTATCATACTGGTTTTAAAAGATTTTTTTAGGTTCTCATAAACACTTAATCCCCCGCCCGCCGGCATTCTTATATCAAGGATGACAAGGTCGGGGTTTTCCGTGTTCACCGCAGTCATTGCCTGTACGCCGTCGCCGGCCGCTGCAACATCATAGCCGTTGGCTTTCAACCGCGAAGCAATAAGCTTGACGATATCTTTATCGTCGTCTACAATTAAAATTTTCTTAGGCATTTCAATGAGACTCAGCCGAAATCAAGCCCCGCTAGGGGCGCAGATTGAGGCTGTAGTCGAATTGACTTCCGAGGCATTCCGATAAAATGTCGCAAGAGATTTTATCGGTATATAGATGCCCGGAAGCATATAGGTTAATTTTTAAATTTGTTATCCCAGTTTATTTCCCGAGTACTTTACCCACCATTGCCAGTAATTCTTTCCCATCAAACGGCTTGGCTAAAAAGAGATTGCCGCCGATCATATGCCGATTCTGGACTTCCTTCCCTTCCACCAAACAGGTTAAAAATATTATCGGGATATTTTTCAAATCATCATTCAGTTTCATCGTTTCGGCCATTTTCCCGCCGTCCAGCTTAGGCATTAAGATATCAAGGATCGCCAAATCCGGTTTATTCGCCCTGGCTTTAATCAACCCCTCTTCACCGTCGCTCGCGGTTATAACTTCATATCCGCCTGATTCCAACCGTGATTTTACCATTCTTACGACATTTTCTTCATCGTCGACTACCAGTATTCTTTTGGCCATATCCACCCCCTTTTGCAATACAACATATCACCATATCGGTTTTTAATATCCTAAAAAGTATTTCTAAGTTTATTAATAAAAACAATACATCACGCAAAAAAAATAAGGATATTTTTACATGTAGAGCATTTAGGACATGTAGAAATTATTTTGCATTGTTTCGCTACATTTCCTACAAGCCCTACATGTGTAATTCTTATCTTTCAATTTCCTTAATTATTCTTACACTCTTTACAAGTTTAGCAGAAAATAATTCATTCTCTCGGCAATTGGAATGTAAATTTCGTCCCTTCACCCGGCTTGCTCTCTACCCATATTTTCCCGCCGTGGCGCTCCACCAACCCTTTAGCGATAGAAAGACCCAAGCCCGTGCCTTTTTCGCCCGGGCCGGCGATTCTGCCGAACTGCTGGAATTTAGTAAAAACTTTGGGCAAATCATCTTTGCCAATGCCCACTCCGGTATCCGCAACGGAACACTCGATAATATCGTTTTTTTGCGTAACCGAAATGGTAATACTGCCCGCGGAAGTAAATTTTACCGCGTTACCGATTAAATTCATTAAAATCTGGCCGATTCTATCTTTATCCGCAACAATCTCTATTTTCTCATGGGAAAAAAATGTTTTAATTTCCAGGCCGCGCGCGCTAACTTTAGGATAAAAAGAAGAGCTCACGCTTTTGACAATATCGACGATGTCGCATTTATCTTTTCTTATCTTAAAGCTTCCCGCTTCCAGGCGGGATATATCAAGCAAATCGTCGATGATGCGCTTAAGCCGGTTGGAATCATTGAGGCAAATCGTCAAAAATTCTTTTTGTTCATCCGTGATGGGGCCAAGGATACCGTCTAAGACTTGCGATACCGACTCCCTTATCGTAGTAAGCGGCGTACGCATCTCATGAGAAACGGTACTGACAAATTCATCTTTTAGTTTATCGAGTTCTTTTCGCTCCGTAATATCTTTTATAATATGGATGTTGCTCGTAATTTCACCCCGGTCATTTAAAATAGGCGAAACCGTTGTTTCTATGTAAAGTTTAAAACGCGGCTCAAAAGATTCTATGGCGCAGGGCTGTTTTGATTGGATCGCTTTTACCTGCGCGCAGTTCTGGCAGGGAGCGGCGGTGGCATGAAATACTTCATAGCATTTTCTGCCGATAAGTTCCTCTTCATCCATTTTTAGAAAATTCGCGTAGGCCTTGTTGACTCGAATAAACTTAAAATTGTTATCCTGGATCGAGATCATATCCTTTATAGAATTAAACGTGGTTTCCCATTCTTTGGCGATTTGCTGGGACTTTTCCTGGGCGCGCGCGCGTTCTCTCAATTGGTGCCTTAGTGTGAAAACAGCTATGCCGATAAGGATAAGGGCAAGCGCGCTACCGATGCTGCCGGCAATAGTAGCGATCATGCCGCGCGGCTTGGCTTCCCGCGACCGGTTTTCTAATAAAATTTCTTCTTGTGCGATTAACTCTCCTATCGTATAGTGAGTGGCTTCGGAAATTTTTCTTCGGGATTCATCGCGTATGCCCTGCGCGGCCTGATTAAATCCTTTTGCCTGGCGTAAATGTATTGATTCCTTAAGGCTATCGATTTCCTGTCTTATTGTATGTTCTAAAATGATAAATTTTTCAATTTGCTTGTTATCGACAATCAATTCCCGCAATTGCCTATCGTTGCGGAAAATACTAAGAAGTTCGTTGTTAAAAATCGTTAGATAGTTTTTATCACCTGTGATGATGTACCCTCGCTGGGCGCTCTCGGCATCTTCAACGTCGGTTAGTATATTATTAAATTTATTAACAATTATATGCGCCCGCTCTACCATTTTAGAAGATTGGACAAATACGCTATTGGTATAGTAAGAGGCGATATTTACGATAATAATCATGCCTATTCCCAACAAAAATCCCGGGATAACTTTTTTCCCCGATAGCCAACCAGTTGTCATCTTTTCTCCCTCAATAACAAAACCATAAAAATTTACCACCAAGACACTAAGGGCACTAAGCGTCACAAAGAAAAAAATATATCTCGTCTTGGGTAAAATCAAAAAAATAAAACCTTAATCTTGGTTTTTTCTTTGTGAACTTTGTGCCTTAGTGGTAAATCTTTAGGTTTTCATTAATATTTTATTACTCACAGCGCCCGATAGATATCGATCAGCGGTATGTTTAATTTTGTGGCGGCGGAAAGACAATCGCTATACTCCGGTGTTTCTTTTTTTATCCTTCCTCGCGCGACGCGAAATTTTATTTTGCCGAATTTAGTATTCTTTTCTACAAACTCATAAGGCAATTTATCGCGCTTATACTCCAAATAACGTATTCCGAAGGTTGAAGTGTGAGAAAAAATACTTTTCCGTATTTCCGGAAAATTATTTTTTGCGCACAAGACGTTCAGGACAAACGCCGGCCGCGATTTCTTCATCAGGATATTTTCCAGGTAAACGTCTTTGGCGCCGGCGGCGAAAAGCTTTTCAAAACAATTTTCAAAAAGCTGAGGGTTCATATCGTCGATGTTAACCTCAACCTTTATGATTGTATCATTTTCCGGGGTTTCGTCGATAAGATAAGCGGCCAGATAATCGCCCGAGCCGCCGGCGCCAAACGCCAAACCGCTTTTTTTAAAAGCAAAAGGTAAATCAGCCTGTATCGCCTCCTTAAGCAAAGCCGCGGCAGTGGGGGTAACGCTTTCGTAACCGGCTTCCCGGATGCCGATTTTTTTGCCGCGCAATAATTCCAGGACAGCCGGAGCGGGTTTGCTCAAAGGAAATACCGAAACATAAACCTGCTCCACAGCCAGATATTTTAAGGCGATGAAAAAACCGCAGATTTCCGCGACCGCGTCAACCTCGCCGAGATGGTGGTAATGAATATTTTTAGTCCTGTGGATTTTTTCTTCCGCTGTGGCGATTACGCCGTAAACTTCCCGGGCTTTGGTTTTAATATCCCCGTCAAGCCCGGAGTTTTTGATTACTCTTACTATTTCTTGATGCCGGGAAAAGTTTTTACCTTTAAAAATTAGTTTCTTCCTGGGGACATGGCAAGGCGTGGCCTCGTCAATTTTTAAAGAAAGATCGCAGCCAATATTAAGTTTTTTTAGTTCTTTCTTTAAATAGACAAGGGGACAGCCCAGCTCAAGCAATGACACCAAAAGCATATCCCCGGCCGCGCCGCCGATTAAGTGGAAATAAATGCTGTTCATAATCCAGTTTAGCCCGTTTAGCCTGTTTTGCCAGTTGAGCCGGTTAAAATATATATCTTCGAACAACAGGCCTCGGTACTATTATTTATTAATCAAATTTGCGAAATAACCGGCGCCCAGACCGTTATCGATATTGACCACGACGCTGCCCAGGGAACAGGAATTAATCATCCCCAGAAGCGCCGACAACCCCTTAAAGGAAGCGCCGTAACCGGCGCTGGTCGGCACGCCGATCAGCGGCGCTTTAGTCATGCCGCTGACCAGGCTTAAAAGCGCCGCTTCCATACCGGCCACGACAATAATCACTTTCGCCTTTTTTAATTTTCCCAGGAAAGGTTTAAGGCGATGGGCCCCGGCCGCGCCTACATCGTAAATCGTCTCTACCTGGTTGCCGGTTAATTCTAGAAATATGGCCGCTTCCTGGGCGATAGGAATATCGCTTGTTCCGGCAGTAACAATAACACAGCGCCCTTTTTTCTTTTTTGAGGGACGGCCTAAAAATCCTATTTTTGCCTGGGGAAAATATTCAAGACGGGAAAAATATTTTTTTAATGTTTCGTAAATGCCTGCTTCCAGTTTAGAAATGAGAAGAAAAGGGGTATGCTTGCGAAATTCTTCGACGATTTTGGTTAAATGGCCGGTGGATTTACCGCGGGCGTAGATGATTTCCGGAAATCCCCGGCGGGCTTTTCGTTGAATATCAAGTTTGGCAAAACCGAGGTCGACAAACCCTCTATTATTTTTTTTCATTAAAAATTATAAAAAATAAAATTATAATAACGGCCCAGCCAATAATATAAAAATCATTGAAAAACAGAAAATTTTTTATTTTTTCTTTTTTACCGCTTGCCTCCGAACTAAGATTATATTTTTTCGCGATCTCCCCTTTAACGCCGAGGATATCTTCCCGGTGGAACCTTAAAAATCCCCCTTCCATTTTTGTATGGGGGATGTTATCCCCGGCGGCAAGATTGATGATTTCTTTTTCCGGTATGCCTAATATTTCCGAAGCCTGTCTTAAAGTAATAGTTTTGTCTTTCATGTTTTTATCACTTCTGAAGTTTGTTCTCGATAGTTTTCAAAAAAGAAAGCGTTAAAAAAGTTACCACGGTGGTTGCAACCGCACCGCTCAGATAACCACAGCCTACGGCTAAGCCGATGGCGGAACTTACCCAGATGCTTGCCGCGGTGGTTAACCCTTTGATGCCTTCCGAGCCTCTGGCGCTTCTGATAATCGTGCCGGCGCCTAAGAATCCAATGCCGGTAACCACGCCGGCGGCGATACGCGAAGGGTCAACGCCGGCTTTACCCTGATAAATCTCGTAAACGTATATCGAGGTAAGCATAATCAGGCAGGAACCGAGGCACACCAGAATATGCGTGCGCAAGCCCGCGATGTGGCCTTTTTTCTCACGTTCCAGGCCGATCGCTCCGCCTAAAAAAAACGCTAATAAAATACGAATAAGAGTTGTGGTAAAGTCAGTCATTGCTCGCTTCGCTCGCACCAAAAAACCAAAAAACTGAAAAACCTAAAACTTAAGAATTTCTTAGTTTATCCGTTTTTTGGTTCCTTGGTTTTTAGGTTGTCTCAATTTGGCTCTGCCTCCAGTTTCCCGATATCATGCTGGATGCCTTTTTTATTATACAGGTAAAACCCCAATCCCGCAACCATTGCCGCATTATCGGTAGTGTACTCAAAAGAAGGGAGAATAATCTTAAAACCGGCACTTTCTTGTTCACATAGTTTCCGGCGTAAATATCTATTAGCGATTACCCCACCGCCGCAAACGATTCTCTTAACCTTATATTCTTCGGCAGCCTCCACAACGGTACGGGTAATTGTATTCATTGCCGATGCCTGAAAGGACGATATCAGACGTTTTATAATATCCGGGGTTATTTTTTCTTTTTTAGCGATTTCTTCTTTTTTATAAATCACCGCGGTTTTGATCCCGCTAAAACTTAAGTCAAAACCGACCCTGCCGCATTTAAATTTAAAAGCGTCTTTATATTTTTCCTCGAAAAGTTTATCGATCACCGGGCCCCCCGGATAGCCTAATCCCAAAAAGCGGGCGATTTTGTCATAAACCTCGCCGCAGGCATCGTCGCGCGTCGCGCCGACCAATCTCATTTTATCAAAATCGTTTACTAAATAAATTTCGCTATGGCCGCCGGAAACAATCAAACCGATAAAGGGAAATTTTATCCGGCGGGCGTTGTTTAAAAACGGCGCGAAGATGTGGGCATGAAGATGGTTGATCCCGATTAACGGCTTGTTTAAAGAAACGGCCAGCGCCTTGGCAAAATTTAAACCAATCACCAACGCGCCCATCAACCCGGGTTTATTGGTCACGGCGATTAAATCTATATCGTGTAGGATTATCCCCGCTTCTTTTAAAGAAACAGTAAATACTTTATCGATATTTTTAAGGTGGGCCCGGGTGGCGATTTCGGGGATTACGCCGCCGTACTTTTTATGCTGCCTTAGCGACGATAGGGTTACATTAGAAAGGACTTTATCGTTTTTTAAAACGGCGCAGCTGGTTTCGTCGCAGGATGTTTCGATACCGATGGTAAACATTATTTTTTATGCTCACCGGCCAATGCCTTTTTATTTTCTTTACCGGTATCAGACAAAACCAGCAAGCCTTTCAAAAGGTCAAGCGCTCTCATTATCTGAATATCTTTTTTATAATTGAATTCGTCTTTCTTTTCTTCTTTTTTCTCGATTTCCTCTATTTTTTTCTGCACTTCTTCGACGACGTCGGTTTTTTCTTTCTTGTCCTTATCGGCAGTTTCTTCCGCAACCGCGATATCGGGGTCGATGCCTTTTTCATGAATACTTATTTTATTGGGCGTATAATATTTTGACGTGGTCAACCGTAACGCCGAACCGTCGGAAAGCGGCACAATCGTTTGCACCGACCCTTTGCCGAAGCTGGTTTCGCCTAAAAGAACCGCGCGCTTGTTGTCGCGCAAAGCTGCGGCTAGGATTTCGCTTCCCGACGCGCTTCCTTTGTTGATTAGAACTACCAGCGGTATATCGGTAACTTTTTCCGGGGCCGGCACCGCCTTATAAATCGATTCGGGTTCGCTCCGGGACCGAGTGGAAACTATTTCTTTACCGTCTTCCAGGAACCGGCTGGAAACATCGATGGCAGTATAAAGTAATCCGCCGGGATTGTTGCGCACGTCGATGATCAAACCTTTTAAACCGGACTTTTTTAAATCATGCAACGCTTTATCCAATTCCCCGGCGGTATTTTCTCTAAATTCGGCGATGCGCACATATCCGATATTATTTTCCAGAACCAACGCTCTTTTTATATCCTTTATTTTGATCAGCCCGCGCACGATCGACATATCTTCCAGTTTTCTTTGTTTCGCCTTAAGGATAGTTAAATCGACTTTGGTGCCCGGTTCACCGCGCAATTTCTTGACTGCCGCGCTAAGGGTAATATTTTTTGTCGATTCGCCGCTTATTTTTATAATAATATCCTCCGGCTCCAGCCCCGCTTTCCAGGCCGGGGTATCTTCCAGGGGAGAGATAATCGTCACATAGCCATTTTTCATGGTGATCTCAATGCCCAGGCCGCCGAACTTTCCTTCGGTTTCCGTGATTAATTCTTTATGCTCTTCGGGGGTGAGAAACTGGCTGTAAGCGTCGAGGGAATTCAGCAGGCCGGAAATCGCGCCGTAAACCAGCTCTTTTGGTTTTTTCACTTCCGCGTATTTTTGATCCACCAAAGCCATGGCTTCGGCAAAAATATCGAGTTCCTTATAAACATTATCGCTCTCTTTGCCCAGAGAAAATCCTACCCAGTAAGCCGACACCATAATCGCCGCGATAATCGTTATTACCGTAATCTTATTTTTCATCTTTTTTCATCTCCTTATTTTGAAACCATAAAATTTTTACCACAAAGAACCGAAAAAATAAAACCAAAAGATTTACCACTAAGGCACTAAGAATTAAAAAACTCTGCCTTTTCTTTGTGTCTTCATGCCTTGGTGGTAAGTTTTAGGTTTTTTATTTATCACTTTTGAGATTCTTGATTTTTCCTTCCAGCATTTCCCTCGTCACTTTAGGGTTGGCTTTGCCTTTCGATTTTTTCATCACCTGGCCGACCAGAAACATCATCGCCTGCTCTTTACCGGCAAGATATTCTTCTACCACTTTAGGATTTTCCGCCAGCGCTGCGTCAACAAACCCCCGAAGCCCGCCGCTATCGGAAACTTGCGCCAGACCTTCTTTATTGATTATCCCTTCTATACTATCATTAGTATTGATACACAGCGCAATGACTTTTTTAGCCGCCAGGTTATTAAGTTTATCTTCGCAAAAAAGCTGGATGATTTTCGCGAAATTTTGCGGCGTTATCTTGATGCTTTCCCGGCCGCGTTCGTTAACATGTTCCAGAAACGGCCCCAGCAGCCATCCGGCTATTTTATCGGGACGGTTAAAATGGCCGCACGCTTCTTCAAAAAATTTACCCAGCCAGGAATCCTGGACAAACACATCAGCGTCTTTCCCGCTTAATTTATAACCGGCGGTAAACCGGCGATATTTATCCAAAGGTTGTTCGCCGAGATGCTTCTTTTCTTCCTCGATCAATTCCCGCGCTACCTTAAAATCCGGCAGATCCGGCTCGGGAAAATAACGGTAATCGTGCGCTTCTTCTTTGGAACGCATCACATAAGTCTTTGATTTTTCCGCGTCCCAGAGCCGGGTTTCCTGAAAAATTTTCTCACCGGTTTCCAGGCAATTCGCCTGGCGCTTCTCTTCAAACTCGAGGCCGTCGCGCACGCCCTTAAACGAATTCATATTTTTAAGCTCGACCTTGGTGCCGAGCTCGGCGGCTTCTTTAAGCTTTAAAGAAATATTGGCGTCGCAGCGTAAACTACCTTTTTCCATATCGCAGTCGCTGGCTTCGATATATTGTAATGTCAATTTCAAGTATGTCAAATAATCATAAGCTTCCTGGGTATCGGCGATATCCGGTTCGGAAACAATCTCCAACAGCGGCGTGCCGGTCCGGTTTAAATCCACCAGCGAATAATTATCCTTATGGATAAGTTTTCCCGCGTCTTCTTCTAAATGCACTCTGGTTATCCCTATTTTTTTCCCGCCGGGAAGTTCGAGATACCCCTTCTCGCCCAGCGGCATTTTATATTGGGAAATCTGATAGTTCTTGGGTAAATCGGGATAAAAATAATTCTTCCGCTCGAAATAGATGCTGTCATTTATTTTACAACTGAGCGCCAGCGCTACCCGAATACCCAGTTTCAACGCCTGTTTGTTGAAAACCGGCAGCACCCCCGGATAGCCGCAGCATACCGGGCAGATGTTAGTATTAGCCGGGGCATCAAAATCAGCCGGGCAGGAACAAAATATCTTCGATTTTGTCTTCAACTGCACGTGGACTTCTAAGCCGATAACGGTTTGATAATTCATATAATTTTATTCATTTGATAATACAATCAGAATATTAGTTGGAATTTTAATTTCATTATCCCATCAGCGATCATCAGCATCTTTCAATCAGCGATCATCGGCGGCAGGTATTTATGCCACTCCGTCGCGCACTGATAACTATATCCGGCTCTTATCAGTGTAGCTTCATCAAATTCTTTCCCAATCAGCTGCATCCCCACGGGTAAATTTTCTTTAGTAAACCCACAAGGAATCGATACCGCGGGCAGCCCGGCTAAATTTGCCGAAATTGTGTAGATATCGGATAAATACATGCTTAACGGATCGAGAGTTTTTTCGCCGATTTTAAACGCCGGGGTCGGCGAGGTAGGCGTTAAAATAATATCGACATTTTTAAACGCCTGATCAAAATCTTCCTTAATCAGACGGCGAACTTTTAACGCCCGGACATAATAGGCGTCATAGTAGCCGCTGGATAAACTGTAAGTCCCCAAAAGGATGCGCCGCTTCGCTTCAGCGCCGAAACCGGCGGCGCGGCTGCGAAAATAAACATCTTTTAAACCGGAAGCTTTTTCACGCAACCCGTAACGAATACCGTCAAACCTCTGTAAATTGGAGCTTGCTTCGCTGGAGGCGACGATATAGTAAACCGCGACCGCGTATTCCGTGTGCGGTAGATTTATCTCAACAAACTTAGCGCCTTTTTTCTCAAAAACTGCCCTTGTCTCATCTAGCCGGCTTTTGACTTCGGGATTTAAGCCCTGGCCGTAATATTCGGCAGGTAAACCGATATTCAATCCCCGAACATCATCTACCAGAGAATTATTAAAATCCGGCACGGCGGCCTGGGAAGAGGTAGAATCGTATTGGTCGAAGCCGCACAAAACGTTAAGCAGCCAGGCGCAATCAACCATATTAGTAGTAACCGGCCCGATTTGGTCGAGGCTGGAAGCAAAGGCGATGAGGCCGTAACGCGAAATTCTTCCGTAGGTAGGCTTGAACCCAACCACCCCGCACAATGCCGCGGGCTGACGGATGCTTCCCCCGGTATCCGAACCGAGAGCGAACGGCACCAGGCGCGCCGCTACCGCCGCCGCCGAGCCGCCGGAAGAACCGCCGCTGACCCGGGAATTATCCCAGGGGTTTTTTACTACGCCGTAACAGGAATTTTCCGTGGACGAACCAAAAGCAAATTCATCCATATTCGCCGTACCGATAATTTTAAAACCGGCTTGTTTAAGGCGGTTGATTACGGTGGCATCATAAACCGCCCGGTGGCTATTTAAAATCTTGGAAGCGCAGGTAATTCTTTTCCCTTTTATGCAGATATTATCCTTTATCGCGATCGGCACGCCGCGAGTATCGGCTGCGCCGACCGGTTCTTCGTAAATCTCGACAAAACTGTTCAGGGAAGCGTTTAATTTTTTAGCCCGGCCGCGAAAAAAAGAAAAAACCTCACCCTCGTCCAACTTGCCGTTGTTTATTTGCTCCGCTATTTGCGTTCCGGTTAATGCAATCAGGTCTTCCATGGTTTAATAATTTTGATAAAAATAGTCTTTCGTTATTCGGTTGCGCGGCTCGTTACGGTTATCGGTTATCGTTTATCGACATTTTGACAATACCCGCAAGACGATTGACGTTTCGAGTTACGCAACTGATAGCCAATTAACGTATTTCTTTTTTCTTTTTACTCAATCACCGGCGGGACTTTAAAGTAATTCCCTTCCGCCGCCGGAGCGTTTTCTAAAATATCCCGGCTTAAGCCGGAAACGTGGGCCTGGTCGTCGCGTAAAACCGGCGCATCCGAATGTAAACCGCGCAAAGGTAGAACGCCGTCCACGTTAACCGCTTTTAGTTTATCGACATAATCGATAATTTTTGCCAATTGCCCGCCGAGAAAATCTTTTTCCTGTTCGGTAATCTCGATCCGCGCTAATTTAGCGACATTTTCGATAGGAGAGTTATCCTTCATATTTTTACCTCGTAATTTGGTTTTTATACCTGAATGGAAGCTAATTATAACTCAAGAATTATCTCTTGTCAGGCGGAATTTTATGAGCGGTTTATAAAAATGAGGGCGGTTTCATTCAACCACGGGTCGCTAAGTTTTCGGCTTTCAGAAAAATGCGGCAGTTTATTAATAATATCGCATGCCGCATTTTTCTATTTTAATCCAAAAACCTGCCTAAAGCAGGGTTTTGGATTAACCTCTGAATTTCCCGCGTAAAACCGTAAGCTCCAAAAATGCCTGAAGCCGGCGGGAACGGCTGGGATGGCGTAATTTTTTCAGCGCTTTCGCTTCAATCTGGCGTATCCTCTCGCGGGTAACCCGGAAAATCGTGCCGACTTCCTCTAAAGTCTTGGGCAAACCGTCCTCCAGGCCAAAACGAAGTGTAAGAATCTTCTGCTCCCGGTCGGTAAGGCTGTCCATGGCCTGGGTGAGCTCTTCCTTGAGCATGGAAAAAACCGTGGCGTTGGCAGGAGAAACCGCTTTTTTATCTTCCAGAAAATCGCCGAAATAAGTATCGCCGTCGTCGCCGATGGGAGTATGAATGGAAATCGGCTGCTGCGATACTTTTAAAATATCTTTTATTTTACAAACGGGCAATTTCAGCTCTTTAGACAATTCATCGGTATTGGGCTCGCGGCCTTTTTCCTGGATAAAAATACGGGAAATCCTGATAATCTTGTTGATTGTTTCGGTCATGTGCACGGGAATCCTGATGGTGCGCGCCTGGTCGGCGATGGCGCGAGTTATCGCCTGCCGAATCCACCATGTCGCGTAAGTCGAAAACTTATAGCCGCGTTTATATTCGAACTTTTCCACCGCCTTGATCAAGCCGATATTCCCTTCCTGGATAAGGTCAAGAAAAGACAGGCCGCGGTTTACGTATTTTTTGGCGATACTTACCACCAGGCGCAGGTTCGCCTCGACTAAATTCTTTTTTGAACGGTTATAAAGCCTCTGCTTATTCAGGATGCTTCTCATCCTGTCTTTTATTTCTTCCTCTTTAAAGCCAAGCGCGGTAATCAGTTTACGTTTGCTTTTGAGCAGCCCTTTTAGCTGCGCCCGTTGTTCTCTGCCCTTTCCCTGAGACCTGGCGAGAAGGCGGTTGACTTTATCTATCTCATGGACGACTTCTTCGATTTTTGATATTATCGACTCGATGATGACAATCGTAAAATTGAAACTTTTCATGATCCCTTGCCGGTGTTCGATATTTTTTGTCCGGGCAAGCTTTCCGTAGAGTTTCTGTATCCGTTTGATTTCTTTTTCTTTATTGGTGATCTCGCCTTTGACGAAATCGTCGGCATTGAGCTCGTCTTTAATTATTTTCTGGGACGCGTCGATGAAAACGTCCCGGGAAACATCCGTAGTAAAAACTTCCCGGCGCACGACCTCTTCCCGGTCTTCGATTTCTTTCGCCAGGGTTAATTCTTCTTCTCGCGTCAATAAAGGAATCTGGCCCATTTGCTTAAGATACATCTTGACCGGGTCGTCAACGGGGGAAGAGGTTACGGCCGGCCCTTTCTTTTCTTTTTCTTTTTCGATTTCTTCGACTTCTTTGGCTTCTAAAATACTAATGTTCTGGGTGTCTAAGGAATCGAAAACCGCGTCCATTTCCTCGGCGGTTACGATCTCTTCGGAAAGAAAATGGTTTATTTCATCATAAGTAAGGTACCCTTTTTTACGCCCTAACTCTACTAATTGCTCGATACTTTTCGCTAAGATTTTTTTCTTAATCATTTTTTACCTCTCCTTAATTTATTTTAGTAGTTGTATATCTTTTTAATATCCCGGAAAGAAAAAATATTAACGACCGTTCTATCTAACTACTTGTGATACAATGAGTTACGCCACAAATATGGAGATACACGTTTGGCCTTTTCCATCATATTTGATTGGTAACTCATTGCAATATATAGGTTTGAATAGAACGTCTTGTTTCGTTTCCGTCTTGTTTCTGTTTCGTTTCGTTTCTGAAAGTATCGGCGGTAAAGATAAAAAGAAAACTGAGCGCGATAAAAACAAAAGTAAGATTACGATTACGGAATTGGAATTTCATTTTTGTATCCCTTCCTTTTGCCCTGGGCTCCTTGAAGGCTAAGATTTCCGTGCTGATCTATATTTTATCTTAGCTCTTTGTTGATGCTGTCATGTTTGGCGATCAAATCTTCGAGTTTCCCCCGGTCGCCTTTTGCTTCCGCTTCGCCAATCTGGTCTTTTACCTTCCGGCGTAAATCGCTCATCCGGTTCTTACGCAGTTTCAAAATACTGCCCTTGAACGACTCTTTATCGAAAGGGATATCTTCATCCATGATAATCGACGAAATAAAACTGCTCAGGTCTTTATCCTGGATGCCGGAGACCAGATTTTCCGGCGCGGCAAGGGCATCCGGCGAACCGCTGCTGAAAAAATAGGAAGCCGCTTTTCTCGCCAGATGGGAAGAAAAATCGGTCTCCGTAAGATTTTTTTTGATAAAAGGAAAAGCTTTTTTGTTGTTAAGCATGAATTTAAAAATTATTTTTTCCGTAAGCGGCATTAATTCTTTCGTCCCCTTATACATCGTTCCCGGCGATTTCAGGTAAGTGTTATTCTTGCTTTTCGCGCCGTGGCTTCGGCGCCATTCGTCGATCATGATTTCTTCTTTAATCCTTAAAGCCTGCGAAAGTTTCCGGATATATTCGTAGCGTTCGATCTCGCTTTTTAAATTAGCCAGCGTGGAAAATATTTCCTGCGTGATCTTTGTTTTGCCTTCGATGCTCTCGGCGTCGTGCGCGTTTTTTAAAACGCCGATTTTATAATCAAAAAAATCTTCTCGCTGGGCGATCAGCCGGGCGAAACAATCGCGGCCTTCCTTGCGCACCAGAGAATCCGGGTCAAACCCTTGCGGCAATTTAACGACTTTTACCTTCAGCTCGTTTTCCAAAAGCAGGTCTAAAGCGCGCAAGGTAGCGGCCTGCCCGGCCTTATCGGAATCATACGCCAGCACAACATGGGAAGTGTACCGCCGGATTAAATGAGCCTGCTCCGGCGTTAATGCTGTGCCCAGGGAAGCGGCGATATTTTTTATGCCGGCGGCATACGGCACGATCATATCCAGATAGCCCTCCACGACAATAATACAATCCTGCTTTATAATCTCGTCTTTGGAAAAATTCAGGCCGAACAGGTGTTCACGCTTGCTGTAAAGCGGGCTTTCCGGAGAATTTATATATTTTGGCGCTTCTTTGATATCTTTCCAGATTCTTCCGCCGAACCCTAAAACCTTGCCGCGGACGTCGAAAATAGGAAACATTACCCGGTCGTTAAACATATCGTGGAAGCTTTCCTGCCGGGAAACAATCAGCGAAGCTTTCTCTAAAATATCAATGGTAAAATTCTTTTTGCGAAAATAATCCAAAAGGGTATTGCGGCCGGGGGCGTAACCGATCCTGAATTGCTTAATCGTATCCAAACTGATTCCCCGGTTTAATAAATAGGCAAGCGCGCCTTTAGCGTTTTTATCTTCCAGAAGATTCTGATGGAAAAAAACCGAGGCTTCGGCGGCCACGTCGGAAATGTTTGTCTTTAGCTTGCTGTTTATGCCGTCCTGCTTCTGATAGGGGATCTCCAGCCCAAGACGCTTAGCGAGAATCTCGACGGCTTCGGGAAAATTTACTTTTTCATAGAGCGTCACGAATTGCACTGCTCCGCCGCCGGCCTGGCAGCCAAAACAGTGAAAAATCTGCTTCTGCGGGCTGATCATAAACGACGGGGTCTTTTCGCTGTGGAACGGACAATTAGCCCGAAAATTCCTTCCCGCCCGCCTCAGGGGCAGGTAAGAAGAAATCAATTCGACGATATCGGTTTTATTTTGGACTTCTTCGATGAAACCTTGAGGAATCATAGTTTTATATACGCAGATGATCGCGGATTAAAAGATGCTGATGATCGCTGATGATTATTCCAAATATCAAACTCCAAATTCTAAATTATCTAATGACTAAAGCAAATATTTTTTGTTCGGAATTTGGATATTTTGATATTTTGGAATTTATTTGTAATTTGGTATCTGTAATTTAATCTTTATTATCTGTATTATCTGTGATCATCTGTTTTTTCTAATCAGCGATCATCTGTGAGATTTCCTAGGAAATCGGCGGAAACCGGAAAATTCGTATATTTTAAACTTCTCTTTGCTCTCTAAATCATCGAGGAGCAAATTAACTCCCAGAGTGTCGGAAGCGATATGCGAAGCGAAAATAACATTAATATGCGCCTCTTTGCATTTTTTGAGATGCTCCTCGGATTGGTGCATCGCGATTATCGTATCCACTCCCGACGAAGAAAGTTTATCGTAAACACTGCTGGGGCCTTCGGTGCCGCCGGTAAACTCAAGATGGATTTTCGCTACGCGAGAATCGCCGGAGCCGTTGGCGATCTTGGGAGGATTATTATTTTTTGCCGCGTCAAAATATTCGGGAATGTCGTAAAGCAAATCGATGATCCGCTGCAAATTTTCAGGTTTTTCTTTATCGACCAGCTTGTGAATATACTGGTAAGCGCAATTATCCGCCGGGGTATGGGCGCATAAAAAATTTATCCCCAATAGCCTGGCCGTATCCACACTGCGCTGGCCGTTAGCGGAATGGATTTTCTTTTCCACCTGGGTTTTCCGCTCCAGCAGGCTGTCCTGAGCGAAACTGGCGCTGACCCCTTCCGCAATGTAAGCGTCGACCTGCAGGTCCATAACTTCATGGAGCCCGGCAAAAGCCTTGCCTTCCGGATGATGCGCCATCGCCAGGTCTACCGGAGTACCTTTTTCTTTAAGCCGGTCAACCAGGAGCAATTCCCCTTCTTCCACGTCAATCCCCACCATCAACGACTTGATCTCGGCGTCGGGATTGCCGTTTAAAATACGTGTATCGGCAAAAGGATTAAAAAGCGTATCTAAATCAAAAGCCTCCTTAAGCTTGCCGCCGGCTTTTTCATAATCTTGTTTTTTTTTCTTTAAAACAGCTTCGATAGCGCTTTTAGCGCGGATATCTTCAGCGATTCCTTTTTTTATTATGGTTTGGTAAATTGTTTGTAGTTTCATATTATTTTTTTACGGCGTAAAAAAATAACCGCCATCCGCTAATGAAACTTGCCCGGTACTCCAGGCTTAGTTGAATTACCCCGATACGCCTAAAATCTCGCTTCCGGCGGGAAAACCGTAGGTTTTCATATATCTAATCGGGATGAGCCGGAACGTTACTCCCGGCTCATCCCGATTAGGCTAGTAAGATATAACACATTGGAAACAAAAAGTCAAGTAAACGTTTACAGAATTATTTTACCAAAAATACCGCGCGCGTAACACCTGTAAAATCAATAGGTTACGCAAAATAACGGTATTTAAAAACTTGCCGGGAAGATGGTTCCCTAAGTAAAATATTATTTATAACGCGCGCGATGAAATCTATTGATTTTTAAGCGCCTTTGTGATACTTTGGATAAGTAAATCTCGTTAGAGAACTCCGTTATCTAACGGAGTAAACTTCTAACAATCTACACTTATTGCCCGGCAAAAATATTATGAAAAAACTAATTTTATTCTCAATATTCGCGCTTACCGCGGTACTGCCCGGTTACAGCCAGACTAAGGTTAAAATCATCAATATTCAAAACAGCATCATTAACCCCATAACCGTCGGCTATATCGAAAGGGGCCTGAAAAAAGCGGAAATTGATAACGGCATTCTGATTATTGAACTCGACACGCCCGGCGGCCTGCTCCAATCCACGGAAGAAATCGTTAAATTAATACTTAATACCGGCGTACCGGTAATTACCTATATATACCCCCGGGGAGCAAAAGCCGCTTCGGCCGGCGTCTTTATCGGCTATGCTTCCCATATTCTGGCCATGAGCCCATCTACGCGTATCGGCGCGGCGCACCCTTTAATCGGCCCGGCTAAATGGGGCAGTCTCGATCCCGAGCTTAAGAAAAAAATTTTAAACGATACGGTTTCCTGGGCGCAGAATATCGCCCGGCAAAGAAACCGTTCCGCTCTTTTTATAGAAGAAGCGGTTAAAAAAAGCGTTTCGGTGACCGAAACCGAAGCAATCAAAGGCTGGGGGAACAAACCGAAGGACGAGGGACGAGGGGTGAGGGATGAAAAAGATAAAAAAAAGAAGGAAGAAGGAAAAGAAAAGTTAATCGTTGCTCCACCGGAGACACGCGAAGAACCGAGCGGAAAAATCGCCGACGTGATCGCCGACGATATCGGTGATTTACTCAAAAAAATAAATAACACTACCGTGACAACGGTAAAGGGCCAAATAAAAATTGCCACCGATGCGGTTGCCATTGAAGAAATCAATTTAACCGGCCGGGAAAAATTCCTCGACACCATAATCAACCCCAATATCGCCTATCTCCTTTTACTGATCGGCGTTGTAGGTTTAATTGTGGAGATGACCGCCCCCGGTGTCAGCGTTCCGGGGATAACCGGAATAATATGCCTGATCGCGTCTTTTTACGCGTTAAGCATTCTACCGGTCAATTATGCCGGTATCGCCTTAATCATCCTGGGATTGATTTTCTTTATCGCCGAAGCGTTTACGCCGGCGTTTGGCGGCCTTCTTCTGGGAGGAATTATTTCATTTACCCTCGGCTCGATAATGCTGTTTAACCAGCGGGAATTCCTGACGGTTTCTCTGAAAATAATATTACCCATCGTCGCAAGCGTTGCCGCCTTAATTTTGTTTCTTCTCGGAAAAGTCATCGCCGCCAGAAAACAGAAACCAAAAACCGGGAATGAAGGTATGCTTAACCAACCGGCAACCGCTTATACCGATATCGCCGGCGAGGGAAAAGTTTTCCTGAGGGGCGAAATCTGGGATGCGCAATCCGACGAGCCGATAAAGAAAGGCGAAAGTGTAATCATAACAAAGATAGAAGGATTGAGGGTATGGGTGAAGAAAAAGTAAACCTTTTCTGTGAAATCTGAGAAAATCAGTCGCTTAAGCGGCCATTTAGGTTTACCTTAGACTTCCCCGGTATCCCGAGAAATCTGTGGATAAAGTTTTTAGTTTTGTTTTATTAAAGAGGAGGTTAGTATGCCTTTGGTAATTTTAGGAGTTATTTTCGGGTTGTATATCCTGAGCAGCATTAAAATCATCAACGAATACGAACGAGCGATTATTTTCCGCCTGGGAAGAGTATTAAAAAATCCCAAAGGGCCGGGAATATTCCTGGTGCTATGGCCGATCGACACGATGGTAAAAATGTCGCTGCGCACCGTAACCCTTGATGTCCCCCCTCAGGATATAATCACCCGGGACAACGTCTCGGTAAAGGTGAGCGCGGTAATCTATTACCGGGTAATGGATCCCGTAAGGGCGGTAATCGAAGTCGAAGATTATGAATTCGCCACCAGCCAAATCGCCCAGACTACCTTACGCAGTGTCGTCGGACAAATGGAAATGGATGATCTCCTGTCCAATCGGGAAAAAATAAACCTTACTCTACAGGGAATTATTGACAAGCACACCGACCCCTGGGGGATTAAAGTTTCCGTGGTAGAAATGAAACACGTTGACCTGCCGGAAGAAATGCGCCGTGCCATGGCCCGGCAAGCCGAGGCGGAACGGGAAAAGCGAGCGAAAATAATTTCCGCGGATGGCGAATTCCAGGCCGCGGATAAACTAAAAAGCGCCGCCGATATCATTTCCCAAAATCCCACCGCGCTTCAAATGCGCTATTTACAAACGCTTTTGGAAATAGCAAGCGAGAAATCATCAATTATCGTATTTCCTTTGCCGATAGATATTATTAAAGCGTTTATGGACAAGAAATAACCACAGATGATCGCGGATGAAAGGATGCAGATGATCACAGATAAAAGACTTAAATCACAAATTTTATATAAATCAAGATACGTTATCGTATTTAGATTTATTTAGCGCCTGGCATTTTTGACAATTATCTGTGATTATCTGCTTCTTCTAATCTGTGATCATCTACGCATACAAAATTATGCTCGAGAAATTCGCCGTGGCGTTCAGCGATAAAAATGAAGAAGAAGCCCCCAGAGAGATTGCTCTTAAAATCAAATCGGTTTTCCCGCGGGCAACCAACAGCGTATTGGTATTTTTCACTAATCACTACCCCAGTCTTAATATATTAAAAATCATCCATTTTACCTTAAAACCGCGCACTTTACTGGGGATGCAGGTACCTCATTTGATTTATGAAGATAGAATAATAGAGAAGGGAATTATCGGCTGTTGCATCAATGACGAATCGGTCACGTTAAAAGAAGTGCACATAAAAAGTTCCGACCCGAGGGAAGTAGAATCATCGCTGAGGATAGCGTCCCGGGATAACGCGGGAGGAAAACGCTTTATGTTTTCGTTCCTGCCGCATCAATTCGATGTTTATAATTTTTTAAGGGGCGTGGAATTATCCCTGGGAAAATCATTTAATATTTTCGGCGCCGGTTATAATATAAAATACGCTTACAAGAGTTACCAGATAATCAATAATAACATCGATGAAGGCTCGGTCAATATCCTTATCGGCGGAGCAGAATCTCATCCCTTCAAAATCGGAGGGTTCCTGCCGCTGGGCAAATCTTTTACCGTGACAAAAGTTATCAGCAAAAAAGGCGTGATCATGGAAATCGACAACCAGCCCGCCGTTAATATTTATAAAAATTATCTCGAGGAAAAATTTGATACTTTCAGAAAAAACAAGTTATTTGCCATGTACCCCCTCGGCATCAAAGAAGAAAGCGGCGGCTATCACCTTATCAATGTCCTCAATGTGCTGGAAGACGGCTCTTTATTCTGCATCGGTGACGTAAAAGAAAAAACTCAGGCTAATATTATGATTATGCATCCGCCCTCTTTATTCGAATCGCTGGAAAAAATCTTAGCGCCGTTAAAAAAATACGGCGAGGGGCTGGTTCTGGCAATCAACCCGATGATCAGAAAAAAAATACTTAAAGATGAAGCCGAAAAGGAGATAAGGTTGATTAAAAATATCCTGGGCGATAAATTTAAACTAATCGGCATATGCTGCGATTACTGGCTTTCGCCGAACGAAGAAACCAGGGAAATAGAAATCACCAGCGGCAATCTCTTACTTAATTTGTGGAAATAATGAATACATTTTTTTCTCACCACAGCTTTATTATCGATTCCCTTCTCTTTTTCGTCGCGGTAGGCCTTTTCATTTATCTGCTCAATAAACTACAGACAATAAATGTTTTAAAAAACAATTTAAACCATTTAACGCGCACCATCCAGGACCTGGAGCATCAGGCAAAATTGATCATTAAAAGCGATATGGAATTAAAATTATATCAGGAAGAAGAAGAAGATAAGCTTGATAAACTTACCTTTTTAAAAAACCTGATTCTGTCTTCCATCAGCATCCTCGACCGGGAAGATTTGTTTTCGCAAATAAACGAAAAAACCATCAATGACCTGGGGTTCAGGAAAGGGGTGATTTTAAATTTTAACGACCTGGGAGTAAAAGTAAACGTCAACTTCGAGCCGGGAGAACTGGAAAAAATAAGAAATTTTTTCCTTCACAAAAAACAAATGTTGACTACCATACCGCTTTTAGCCTACGAAACCGAAACCGGCAAGGAGATAACTACTTTATTCCAATCTAAAGAATTTTTGATCGCGCTGATCCGGGCAAAAGAAATCCACGCTATCTTTATCGTCAATAACGTTTTGCCCCAGACCGAAACTACGGTCGCGGAAAAAACAATATTTTCCATCCTCTGCATGTACCTCGGCCAGTGCCTGGATAATATAAAGTTATTCGAAGAACTATACAACGAAAAGGTCCAACTGGAAAATAAGATCAAGGAAAGGACTTCGGAGCTCGTGAAAACCTTGCGGGAAATAGAAGTAATCAGCAAAGCCAAATCTGATTTCATCTCCAGCGTCTCTCATGAATTACGCACGCCGCTCACTTCGGTAAAAGGGTTTTCTTCACTTTTAGTCGAAGAAAAATTCGGCGTGCTGCCCCCGGAAGCAAAAAAGCGGCTGCAAAAAATCGACGAAAACGTAAATAAACTGGTGGATATGGTCAATATGCTTTTAGATATCGCTCGTATCGAATCGGGAAAAACAGAAGTTAAAATCGCGCCGGCCGATGTGGTCCGCTTAATAAAAGATGTGGGGGATTTTCTTTCGCCGCAGATGCAGTCAAAGAAATTGGACTTTGCCGTGGAAACTCCGGAAAGCCTTTACGTATTCATGGATAAGAATTTAATCGAACGGGTATTTATCAATCTCATCAATAATGCCTTAAAATTTACGCCGGCCGGCGGAAAAATCACAATACGCTGTTCTAAAGAAAAAAACCATGTCCTGGTAGGCGTGCAGGATACGGGATGCGGTATGTCCAAAGACGATTTGCAGAAGCTTTTTCAGGAATTTTTCCGGGCGAATAACCCGGCGACGCAAAACGCGCAGGGAACGGGCCTGGGCCTTTCCCTGGTGAAAAAAATAATCGAAACGCACAAAGAAAAGATTTGGGTTGAATCGGAAGTCAACAAAGGCACGACTTTTTATTTTACTTTGAAATTGGCGGAGAACTAATAAAACGCACTATATGCGTTTTATTAGTCGGCAAAAAGTGAATCGATAAAAAATATTCACTTTTTGCAGATATAATATAAAATCTATAAGAAAAGATCTATTTAAATAAGGCTGAAATATTCGATGGTCTTGTTTTTGAGATTATTTCGCAAGAATCACGAAATAGATCATCGGATAAATTCGGCCGTAATGCAAAGATATTATTTTGGCCAAATTTATGTATAAACTAAAAATTTTAATCGTTGACGATGACCCGGACATCCGCGACCTGATCGAGGCGACGGTGGAAGGCGAATACCTTACCGCGCAAGCAGGCAATGGAAAAGAAGCCATCGAAAAAGCGAAGAGCGAAAACCCCGATCTGGTAATCCTTGATTATAATATGCCGGATATGACCGGCGTTGATGTCTGCAAACACCTGCGCCATGACCCTTTGTTTATCCACTTACCCATCTTGATGCTTACCGGCAAAGGCGAAATTGAAGATAAGGTCCGCGGCCTGGAGGCGGGAGTGGATGATTACATGGTAAAACCTTTTGTGCCGCAGGAATTAATCGCGCGCGTGCGGATGATTATCCGGCGTTCCACGATAAATCTGGACGCCAACCCCCTGACGAGGCTGCCGGGAAACGTTTCGATCGGTAAAGACCTCGAGGAAAGGATACGGACAGGAGAAAAATTTGCCGTTCTTTATATCGACCTGAACAATTTTAAAGCGGTAAACGACTATTATGGGTTTCAAAGGGGCGACGAAGTGATAAAAGAGACGGCGCGCATCCTGATCAATTCAGTACAGGTAAAAGGCACAACCAAAGATTTTGTAGGCCATATCGGCGGCGATGATTTCGTCATTATCACAACCCTGGCCGGCGCCGAAGAGATGGCTAAATATGTAATCGCGGAATTTGATAAAAGCGCGCCCCAGTTCTTTGACGAAAAAGATAGAATAAAGGGGCGTATCGAAACAAAAGGAAGGGATGGCCTTGTCCAGGAAGTAGGGTTCCCCACAGTTGCTATAGGCGTGATCACTAATGAAACGCGGGAATTTACGCATACCGCGGAAATAAGTTCGATCGGCGCGGACCTTAAAAAGCTGGCTAAAAAATTCACTACCAGTAAATATGTGTTCGACCGGAGAGCTACTAATTAATTGCGCCTTAAGGCGCAATTAATTAGATATATGAAAACCTCACGGTTTTCAAACTTTCCCTCATAAAATTTTTCCCATTGTCATAAAGATATTTATATGATATAAATATCTTTCTTTATTCTTACTTTCTAAGATACGAAAATTGTCATGCAACGCATGACTCATTTATTTTTTGTGAAGCAAAAAAATAACGCGCGAGTGGCGGCAACCGCGGTCTTGCGAAGCAAGACATAAGCTTTTAATTCGCGGTTCCCGCAATGCTTACGCGACAGCATAAGACATTAGCCAGGCTTAAAACTTTTGAAAGTAAAGGAAAACATTACGCGCGAGTGGCGGAACTGGCAGACGCATGCGTTTGAGGGGCGCATGGGGTAACCCGTGTGGGTTCGATTCCCACCCCGCGCATGGTTTTCACTTTCAGCGAAAACCATCTACCAAACAAAAAGGGAGTCGAGTTTTCGACTCCCTTTTTGTTTTTAAAATTATTGAACTTTAAAAAAATTTCAATCTGTTTATCTGCCGCCTGATCATCGGCCATCTATCTCCATCTCCCCCCATAAGGCAATTCTTCCCGCTACGGCAATAAGCAGCCCGCTGATACAACCGCTTGCCTTAGCGCGTTCGATTACTGCGGGGATATCCTCCGGAGTCTTGACGGTATTGGAAAGGGCGGTGGCAAAACCATCGGCTAAAATGGCGTCATCGGCGACCACGGTTACTAAATCAGCCTTGCCGAAATTAAGGCTGTGGCCGATATAAGCTGAAGAAGAAGCGATACCGAAGGGTTGAGCGCGTTTTTTTATTTTAAGATAAATTGTTTGCTCGCGAAAATGTTCGCCTAAATAAACCGCGAGTTTTTTATCCTCGTTTATTTTTAAAAATATATCGCCGCCGTTTTCGACGATTAACTCGCCAGCCGCGTTAAAGACTTCTGCGCCGACATACATCGCGATTGCTCCGGCAACCGAGGCAAACGGCCCGATGCCGGTTAAAGCGCAGGCGGCAAGCATATCTTGAACAATCGGCGCGCCGGTCTTATCCTGCCGCAGGGGGGAAAGAGAATTTAAAAAGGCCGGGTTTATTTTTGTGTATGTTTCTATTTGACGATGGTACTTCTTCGCGGCGGCAAAAGCCGATTCTTTATCGATTGGCTTATCGGAACAAATCAGCAAATCGCTTTCTTGGTAGGCAATCTCCAAACGAAAAGCCGAGGGAATGGATTCGCGGTAGAAACGGTGTTGGTACATAATTTAAAACTAGGTTAGGGCAAGGGTTAGGAAGCCGATATTGGCCAGGGTTAAGGTTAGGGCTGTAAATTTATACCAGCCTTAACCGTTGCCTTAGCCCAAACCGGCTTCGTAACCCTAGCCTTTACCCAGTATCTAACGCTGGTAATTCAACATAATTATTTTTTTGTGGAAACTTTTGATAGTCGCGCAAGTTATTTCAATGTCGTTGAGAACCTCGATATCGGTCTTGCCGCTTAAAAACTCTTCTTCGGTGGCGATGTCAAAATCGAGCTTACCGGTCTTGTAGTGCATGGGGAGAAAAATCCGCGGGTTTAATTTTTCGTAAAGAGAATTAACTTCCGCCGTACTGACGGTACTATGGCCTCCCACCGGCATCATCGCCACGTCAATATCTTTTAATTTTTCATAGTTAATATTGGTAGTCCCCAAATCGCCGAAGTGAGCGACTTTTAACCCCTCACTTTTTATCACAAAGATGACATTTCTCCCCCGGAATTTCCCTTCGGCGCGGTCGTGGTAGGAAAGAATCCCTTCGATATCGATATTGAGAATATTATAACTTCCTTCTTTATCCAGGATTTTCGCGCCGGGAAAACCGGAAGCGAAATTATGGTCGGCATGGCCGTGGGAAATGGTGACGATATCGGCAGATTCGTCAATGGGGGCATACTGCAGAGTTCCGTTGTAGCATCCCGGCTCATAGGGGTCGGTGATAATTCTTATGCCCCCTTCCTGCTCGATAAAAAATGATGAGTGGCCGAAAAAACTTATCCGCATAATGAAACTTCACTGTAATGAAACTTGCCCGGTGCCCCGGGCTTAGTTGAATTATCAAGCGCAAAGCGCTCGCCTCGCTCGACGCGAGTCGAAGCGGGCGCCGGACGAAGCGATGGTCGAATCAATGAAACTAAGCCCCGCCGTATTCGGCGAGCCGAGTTTCATTGCCCTGAGCAACGCGAAGGGGCCTGATACTTATTACTTAAATTTTCTGGTTAACGTAACAAACCCTAAAGCAAAAAATATGGCGGAGGGCGTCACGTATTTAAAAATATATCCGGCACTAGACATCGGATAGTAAAATAAAAACCACCCTACCGCCATAATCGTGCCGGCAACCCAAGCGATGATCAATTCGAGTTTGGTCATAATTTAAAACTGGGTTAGGGTAACGATGCCTGTATGGGTTATGGTAAAGGTTATGGCTGTAAATTCGTACCAGCCTTAACCGTTGCCTTAGCCCAAACCGGCTTCCTGGCCTTAGCCCTAACCGATTATTACCGGTTTCTTTGGCGTATTTTCAACAAAGGTATCCCTATATCCGCCATCAATATTTTACCACAGAATTTTTTTGCCGGGGGTAAAAAAAATGCCCGCTTAGGGGCGATAAATGTTATGGTATATTTGGCTTTTATTGCCCCGCCGAGGATTTCCCCCGTATCCGGATGCAACCCGGAGGGGATATCGCAGGCGACAACGGGTTTTTTGCTCCGGTTGATTAAATCGATCGCGCTGAGGAAAAAGGAAGAGATTGGCCCGCTTAATCCGATGCCGAAGATGCCGTCAATTAAAAAATCGCTCGTCTTTAACGCCTGGGATAATCGCGCCAAATTGCTTTCGTTCACTAAATCGACCGGCGCGATTCTTTCTAAAATATTCTTCTGGAAAATAACTTCTTCACTCAAGGCTACAGAATCATGGGCGAGGATTACCGCGCACGCGGCATATCCCTTAGCGGCCAATTTTCGGGCGCAAGCGAGGGTATCGGCGCCGTTATTCCCCTTCCCGGCAACGGCTAAAAAATTTTTTCCTAAATTCAGGGAATCGATGATCTGGGCAAGGTTACTGGAAGCGTTTTCGATAAGCAGACGTTCGCTTAAACCGAGGCATTTCGCTTTTTCTTCAAGTTTGCGTATCTGGGTGACGGTTAAATATTTCCGGGAAGGCATGGGCACCCAATAATCAAATTTACTGCCCCGCTTCGTTACCCGCGACGAAAATCTGCTTCGCATATTTTCATCGCACTCCACGGGGTTAATTCGACTACAGATTTTCTCTGCGCTCTTCGCGCTTGAGAAAATCTAAGTCTCATTAATGGGTCTCGTCGCGCTTGTCTTTCTTCTTGAATAAATCGAGGAAGCGGTCTTCGTATTCCTTGTAGGCGTTCCAGCGGTCAAGCTCTCCTTTTAATTGGTTGGCTTTGGCGATATCTTTCTGCGCGTCCTTAAACAGCACCTCAATGGTTTCCCGCGCCGACTGGGGTAATTTGCTGTAACCGGCCAAGTCTTTTTTGATTTTTTCGATATCGTCTTCGCTTAACGGCAACGGGCCGCTGCTGGGGACAGAAGGATGCTGGGCGCCATCGCCCTCTCCTTTTAAATAATCGATCAGTTTATCGATTTCCTGTTCGATAAATTTTACTCTTTCCTGCAAGGGCGCGAGATTCAGATTAAGCTGGAGATACTCGTTCATAATCTTAAGAATACTGTGGGTAGCCTTGGGGTTTTCTATCTGTACCGTGTAAAAAGGTATCTCGCCCAAAAGGCAGGTCCCCTTGATGCCTTTACTTTTAGCGGCGCCCAGAATAATCCCGTTAAGGCCGCTGATCTGGCCTTCGCTTAAAATCTTTAAATGAAATTTTTCGAAGTCTTTGAGGACTTCCGGATGCGTCCCCGCCATCCAGACCAAAGAATCACCCTTATGGTCGATCGACTCCGGCTTGGCAGCAAAGGTAAAGATAAATTTGGTCTTATATTTTTTCAGGAAATTTACCAGAGAATAAGAGAGGTCTTCGGCGTATTCCAGGGGCGGCTGGGCTTCGCCGATAAACAGGATGATATCGGGAAAATGTTTTCCCTTGAGGTAATAGAAGAATCCCGCCGGCATCGAAGGCAGGCTGACAATGCCCTTTTCCACAAACACCGCCGCGGGTTTAAAAAACTCCGCCGCTTCCAGCTTGGCGAACATTTTAAACCCCATGACTTCTTTTAAAAAAATCGCGGCACGGTAGGCGACTTCACCCATCCCCGGCCAGGCGGCGATGCATACGGGATTTTTTAATTTTGGCGTAGCAATTTCTTTAATCATAGGAATAATTAATTTACCATAAGTTAGGCGAAAAACAAGGAAATTATGGGGGAAGGAATGTTCCAGAAAGTTTAGAAGTCTGGAAAAAACAAGAAAAACGATTGGTCTTTTTCGTCCTACGTCCCAGCGGCTACTGCCGCGAACGTCCCACGTCCTACGGTCTTCTTTCTACTCTCACTTAAGCATCGCCGCCAGACTTTTCACCTTCTCGATCTTGATGATATTAAAAGTAAACCCCTCGAATTTGTTGATATCAAACGGCAATCCTTTTATCGCCATGGCGCTCGCCGCCCCCTGTATTTCTTGTCTTTGGTCTACGGTCTTTGGTCTTTGGTCGATTATCTGCATTTTCATCTTATCCCCGCCCAAATCGATACCGCCGGGGGTTTTAATACCCGAGGGAGAAGAAACGGTTCCCGGCTTTTTTCTATTATCCGCGAAAAATCGGTTTATTGCATCGATGGGTACGCCATTTTCATTAATTGGTTGTCTTATCTTGCCATCTTCACCACGATTAGGAGTAATATAACCGTATACTCCTACATCGCTCATCGACGGCTTCACTGGCTCACCTTCGCTTGCCACTAAAGCCTCGAATGATAACTGCGGGGCTGCTTCCACGATTAAACCTAATCGATTAGCAACAATCCGATGTTTTAATTCTTCAATGTTCAAATCATCGATAATGGCATCGTCTTGGCTGGGGCCAGGCTTATAGTTAGCAGAAAAAGAACGATGATAACCATGGTTATGGTACAACCCCAATACCATTACATTCGGGAGCAAGCCTTCGATCCTTTCTCTAATCTCTTCTTTATCGAACGTGATAGAAGCGTCGGTCCTTATCGAACGGACAAGAGGAATTAACCCGGTAACAGTATACACATTGCCTTCAAGGCGGCCGACAATCAAGCCGCCGTTTTCTCTAAATAATGCCTCCTTATATCCGATAGAAACAGCCTCGGCAAGTCCTTGCAATACATCAACATTCCCGGCGGATATTTCCAATTCGACTTTTATTGAAGAATTTTCAAATAAATGCATTACCGGCGCCGGCGAGGCGGCGACGCCTTGTTCCACACTGGTGCTTTCAGAAGTAGAATGACCGCCGATAATTGTGATATCATCCAGGCTTAACTCATGCCCAACATCGGGGACATTGCTTACCGCTTCTCTGCTTCGTTCTATTTCAGATACCCAAGAATCAAATCTGCGTTGTTGTCTTACTGATACCAAGGAGGCAATAAAAGACGTACCCCACGCCACCGCCATTGGTACAAAGCTATTAAATGTGGCGGCGTCGAGAGAAGCCCTGAAAGCAGAGGCCAACGATTGGCCTATATTTTCCCCGTGTATCGCGGCGTGTCCATTCACGAATATACGCTTTAAAGAATCGACAATACTTTCTACCGGCAAGGCGGTGGACGAGGCCAAAGCCGGCGAAGCGGAGGCTTGCCTGCGTTGTTTCTCCCACGTCAGCATTATTTCCCGGTGATTCGCCGCGTTCGAAGATGTTTGGCCGTCGGCAAGAGGAAGGACAACAAGGGAATCGGGTTCCTGCGCGGGAGTTATTGCTTCATCGCCGCCAAAAATTCCGCCGGAACCAAACAAATCGTCAATCGCGGAATCCAGGCTGCCAGCCCCATTATCTCTGCCGAAGCTGCCGCTTAAAAGGGCTTCGCCATCATCTTGCAATGCCCCGGATTCTATACTCAAAGCGGATTTTCTAGCCTTAACAATCGTTTCTTTTATTCTTTCAAAAGCTTCTTCGGCGACGCCATTATGCCTCGTAGATAAACCACCCACTTGGTATTTTCTACTAAGCGTTTCCCAACTCGACTTAGGGTCTGCGATTGAATCTTCTATGGCTTTTATATGTTTTTCGTCAAACATTTGGGTACCATCACTAGCATTTTCGGGTAATAAATTAAAGGTTGCCGCGAACGCGATAATAACTGGTTGTAATGTCGAACGATCCAACGCTGCCAAAAGATCTTGAAGCTGGCCCACCATTGCTTCACTAACAACTCTACCCGGCGTATGTTCCTTACTGATATTCTCCGTCCAAATTAAATCTTCGTAAGCATCTTTCATCATCACCCATTGTTCAGATTCTTCAGACTCACTTTCCATCAACTGGCTTTTAATTCTGTCTATATCTTTTTGTATATTTTTAAATTCTCCCGCGCAATGACCCAATTGAACCTTGTGCTCATTCTTACCTGACCTCTCACTCTCATAAAGTTTCCTGTAAAGTCTCCCGGCGATTCTGAAATTTTTCTGCGCGTTTTGGAGAAAATCTATTTTTTCTATGCGACCACTTGGGGCGTCTCGATGCCAATACGCGTAAGCCGCGTGATAAGGATAATCTGGTTCATCCTGGTTTTTGTCCTTTAACACCTCAAGAATAAGTATCGCCAAAGGGAAAAAACCATCCCGGGATGCGTCTTTGGCGCGGGTAAGCAATAATTGCGGGTCCTTCTGCGCTGCCACTTCCAAGATCAGCCTGGCTAAAGGATCGGTTTTTTCGTCATGAGCCTGAATAGCGCGTGATAACAATAATCCTTTGTCTTCCTGCGCCACCGCTTCCAGAATCAGCCTTGCGAAAGGATCGGACTTCTCATTATGCGCTTGAATAGCGCGGAATAATAATAATTGTGGGTCTTTCCGCGCTGCCACTCTTAAAATAATCCTGACCAAGGGCCGTAACTCTTTCCTCTGGGACGCCTGCTTGGCGCGGGTTAATAATAATTCCGTGGTATTTCCCATCAGGCTTGCCCCGTTTAAACGGAATCTCAGTGGTAAACCTCTCTGAGACTCTCTCTTCCACATATCAGCTATATTTTCTAATGATAAAGCGGCTGTGCCATCACTGGTATTAGGAGAAAATAAAGTTTTAATTTCTATTTCCCTGACTTCCCCGGCCGCGGAAGAAGCCAAAACCGGCGAGGCGATGACAGCGACATTATTAGTTCCAAATATCGGGGTAGATTCTAACCCTTTGGCCTCCACCACCGCGGAAGAAACCTCGCTGGAAGTCTCTGCGGCAAGCATGCTCAGTTCGCCTACTGGTGCACCTACGTCATTATTTACCCCTGCTCTGGTTGGATTGCCAACAATGGCCGACCCCATATCCACAAGGATTAGACTAAACAATGATCCGATTCCAGCTTTTAGAGAAGCCAATGTTTCCCTGATGGAAGCAACCCGTCCGCTCACGGAATCCCGCGCGGTGCCCGGCTCTATTCTTTTAGAGAACAACGTTTTTAAAGCCTGCTCGGGATGTGTTAAAACCCACCCAATGAAAAAAACCCCCATGGCAATGGGTAATTGTTCGTCCGGGTCAAATTCTGCTTTTTTGGCGGCAGCATGTACAGCTGTATTCAGGCTCCACATGCTTAAAGCTTGGAGTTGTTTAAGTCGTCTTGGATTACCTTGCGCGGCAGGCTCACCTTGAATCTTTAACCTAAGAGAAGTGAATTTTTCCCGAGATCGGGAAGCAAGCCTTTTTCCAAGGGAAACGAACTTTGCCCGGGACCGGGAAGCAACCCTTTCTCCAAACGCATTAATCTGCCGGCGCGTTGAATCCTGCGCGATGTAAGCTCTAAGTGTTAGACCGGTCAATTTGTTGCTTGCGGAAGTAACCCGGTTGCTTGCATAATCCCGCGCGCTGACGAACCCGCTTTTCAGGGAAGTCCTCAGGGAAGCAAGCCGGGCTCGAAACGAAGTAATCCGCCGGCTCGCCGAATCCCGCGCGGCGCCGAGCCTGAGCCTGAACGGAGCGAGCCGCCGGCTTAATGAATCCCGCGTATCGCCGAGCCGGACTCCAAAGGAAGTAAGCTTCGCTCTGACCGAAGCAGACCGCTTAGTTAACCACGCGCGCACTGGTGAGGCAACGGCAGGAGCTTTAGTTAAGGCGGATGAGGCAACGTTAAGCAAATTTGCCGTGGGGGTTGCCATAAACTGGTCAAAAACGATTTCCCATCTCGAGGAAAAATCATGCTTACTACATTCCGCGATAAAGGCTTGGCGTACCTGTCCAAGCTCTTGTGTGATAAGGCTAGTCAGCCGATGATTATATTCTTCTTGCGAAGATTGCGATTCCGCCAAAAAAGAAAACCAATCACGACACATTGTTTTGCCGGCTTCGGTGCCGGCCACGCTATCTTGCCCAGATGCTTGTTGCGCCAAAGCGGTCAGGATTGCTTCGCTGGGGACGCGGTCTATCTCCCCATTGTCATCTATGATTATCCTCTGGTCAAAACCTCGGCGTATCTCCGCCAAAAAAACCGCAAGGGGATTGCCGGATTTTTCCATTGTCGCTAAATGTACCAATTTTTCTCCCAGGCGCTGCAGCCGTTTAAAATCATCCTCGCCATCCCTCAGGTTTTTTCCTCGCAGTTTGTCTAGATTATCTTTACCGATACCGCGTTCCAAAATAGACTGCAGCGCTTCACGAAAAAATACTTCCTCTTCCTGGTCTTGTAAACGCTGAACCTGGCCGGTCTGGGCGTAAACGTGCGCTAATTGCCCATAGGAAACGGCAAAAGCGCCTAACCTGTCATCAACCTCGGAAACATGTGCTCCTCGCGTTTCACGATACGGCGCAATTAGCTGATCATCGGTTCGTTCAATGCTGCTGCGGTCAACCCTGATGGCACTTCCGTCGCCGGAAAATAATTCGGTAAACCCCGCGCCGCCGGGGACCCGGCCTCCGGGCAACTCAGTTTCCTGCCGGACAAACCAGACTTCCTGACGGCCAAAGTCTTCCGGCAAAGCCCTTCTTTCTTCGATATGCTGAAGAACAAAAAGCCTATCTTCTTTTCTCCCCGAATCCATAAATTTACCATAAACATGATAGCCCTGGTCGTTAAACTCTTTCTCGATTGCTTTCCATGCTTTTTGACGCTCTTGTTCAACCGCCTCTACCAATGTGGCCTCTTCAGGGCTAAAAGAGTTACGAGACCATAATTCTTTCAGCCGGCAAAATTCCCCAAATCTTTTTAAAGCCTCATTAATTTTTGCGCTTTTATCTGCGCTCTGTCCAGTGCGCAGCAAGCTTCTAAAATTAGCGGCGTGTCCCCTTAGCGCCTTTTGATAATCGGCCATGCTTCCCGGCCCCATTTTTGGGTCCATATCAATTGTATTTACGGGATAACCTTTTAGCGCGCTGAATAAAAGCGCATCAGCCGCCGCGCTTTTATTAATCCGGCTGATGCGGCGTAAATTCGTTTCCAGCTCGGCCCGGGAAATATTAACCTCGCTCGATTCGTGTTGGGACTTGGCCAATCCTATTAAACAAGCGGCATCTGTTCGCGCCAGGGTTTGGGCATCTACCCCTAATTCCCGGGACAAACCGTGGAATATGCTGGCCTCGATAAATATTTCGCGCAAACGGGGGTTGCGAATCCGCTCTACGATTGCCCGGTTAATCGTAATCACCCCGGGTGTATGCTGAACCGGGAAAATACTGTCTTTTACTGGTGCTACTCTTATGGTAATTGTCGCGGGAAGGGCTCCGGCGGAAATGGCTTGGGAATCCGTACTGGTCATATAAAGCACTTCCTTGGCGATATCATGTATCCGGCCGGCCGAGACTAAAGGTTCACCGGTTTTATTATCTACGTCAACCCTGGCCTGGATTGTATAGCCGTCAACCGCTACAGCGAGATTAGCCGTACCGGAACTTTCCCACGCCCGGCCCGTCACCTTGGGAGGGGCAGCCGCGACAATTGCATCGGCGACCCGCTTAAATAGCGACGGCTTGGAGTCAACTATGGACGGCAGCGGCGAGGCGGAGACGGGAGCTTTAGATAAGGCGGACGAACCAACAGCGACACGCATTTCTCCCTTACTATTTGCTGGTTTAGCAGGCAGCGAAAGCCGCCCTTGCCCTATCGTTTTTTTAACTCGTTCTTGCTCTGCTTTGACTACTTGATTACGCGCGGTTGTTTTTATCGCTTCGATTTGGCGGGGACCTAAGTTTAAGACCGATAGGTATCGGTCAAGTTTATTCTGGTATTCTCTATTACCGGCGGCATCGTCGAGGGTGTAAGCACAGTAGGCCATTGCGGCGACAAAGAGGGGGTTAGCCAAAAGCGCCCGCCCCGGGCTTTGGTTGTGCAGCGCGGCCCAATTCTGGTCGAGCAAATTTTTGAACACCGCATTTTTAAACTCTGCCGTATTCTGATGGGGAAATAATTTATGCTCCGTATCGATTAAGATGTTTCCGGCCAGCCGAACCTGGGAAAAAAGACGTTTTACTTTATGATTATCCCCGGCGAGCTGGCTGAATCTCAGATTTTTCAACACCACAAAGCTTCGTTCCAAAATATTATTGGGTTTTCGAGAAAGAGGTTTAGGCGCCGTATTCTCAATCGGATTGCCAATAGTGCCGGCCTTTAATTCCGTCTCCACACTTCTCAGGTGGCCATTAGACGCCGCCGTAGCCGCCGGCGAAGAAATAATCTTGGCGAATGGTACCAAACCGGAAGAAACCGTCGCGGTCGCCGTTCTCATATCCGCTCCGCCGCTGAAATAGCGGCGCCGGACATAGCGCTTGGTGCCTAAATCCAAATCCCGCTTGACGTAGTTATAAATCCCTTTCTGGAATGCTTCTAAATACCGGCGGTAGATTTTTTCTTTCATTGCCGGGTCGTCGCTGTTAACGCTGTTGGTTTTTTTCTTATCGGCGTAAATCTGCGCCACAACCGTCTGCTTCAATTTTAGTTTAAACCAGGTAGCCAGAATCAGCGAGTAATAGACCTGCCTTAACGGAGCGAAGTTCTTGCCGGTATTGACTTCGTTTTCAATCACCGGCACCACCACTTCTTTCATAATCCGGGAAGAAAACGAGTTGATATCTTCGGCTTTATCGTTAGCGATGGTATCGGTCTTGAATTGGGGGTTGGAAATATTTTCTTTCAAGGAAAGATAATCCTCTTCCAGCATCACTTTTAATTTCGCGTCGCCGATGATTGCTTTGCCCTCATCCTCGTAAATCGTGACTTTATCCGGCACAATCCAGATTTTATTAAACGTGTTGAGCGGGATTTTAGTCGTTCCGAACAGCTCGTAGGCGCGCTGGTATACCTTGGACCAGAATTGTTTTCCCAGCGGCGAATCAGGATAGGTAAGCGAAGCGACCAATTGTTTGAGGAGATAATCCTGCGCCAGCAAATCCTGGCCGAGATCAGTCCGGCTCAATTCTTCCGGCGCGATGCGGTCGCCTTCGTAAGGCGAAAGGTTCACCCAGAAATCGGATTCGGGAATAGTAAGGCTGGCTAAAAAATATTTAATCAGGCTATTCGATTGGGTTTTTAAATCTTTGTTGTTATAAGCGGCGTTGCCCTCATCGAGGATGAAATCGAATTTAAACGGCTCGTCGGGATAAATCTTTAAGCCGCGCAAAAACGGCAGATCGAACGAAGGCGTCGTGTTGATTAATTGATTGGGCCGGGGTAAAATCAGATTGGACGCGTAAGCGCCGGGCATGATGTATTGGACGCCCAGGCTGGTCGTGAAAAAAACCAAGGCGAGAAAAAATATCAGGCTCTTAAAAAACAAGTCGCGGTGTGGAGGAGAAAATTTTGTCAGCATCGCTGTATCCCCTCAACTATTGGTCTGTTTCTTACCTACATACTTTGTGCAATTCACTTACCTAAGAATACCTTACAATTAAGCATAACATTATATAAGAGGTAGTTACAAGGCTGTTTGACTCCTCTACCGCAAGCGTTTACAAATCGGGGAACGTTTTCCTGGCGTTTTTCCGATAATATTGTAAAAAATTAGGGGAATTGAACAAAAAAGGTATAATCTGGGGGACAAAACATTTTTGCGGCTAATCCCGATGAAATTTAAAAAGATAAAAAATGGATAAAATTGCGGGGAAGGAGCGTGGTTTTTGCACCCGATAACTTGATCTGGGCGAAGAAATACCGCCCCTACAATATTTACCATAACTTCTGTAACTTATTATAATATATTGTTTTAGGAATATTAATGTCCAAGCTATATTGACTGCGGTCTATTCAGGTGGCTCAGCATTTCCCGGTAAACTTCTTGGTCGCGGCGCAGGTCTATTTTAAGGACTAAAACCAAAATTTTATCGTTTTCTATTCGATAAATCACCCGATAATGGGATATTTTCAATTTCCAGTAGCCTTTTAAGCCATATTTTAATTTTTCGCCGTATTCCTGGGGCGATAAGCTTAATTTTTTGTAAATAGTCTTTAAAATGAGGGCTTGATCGTGGTGGTTGATTTTTCTAAAATCTTCTTCTAAAACAAGGGAGTGTATTTTTACCTGCCACATCGGGGTTAATGTCCCAATTTCTTCAGGACTTCTTCGATATCTATGTATTCTTTTTCCTTGGTATTCTCGTAGCGGGATTTGGCCAAATAGCCCAGGACAATATCTTCGGCCATTTCTAAAAGCTGTTCAGTCTTTTCGTATTCTTCATTAGACATAAGAATAGCTATGGGTTTATGCCGTTTTTCGATGACTACCTTTGTCCCCGGCAGTTTTTTTAATAATTGCTCCATCTTGGTGCGTAATTCCGACACGCCAATCAATGTGGTATTTTGTTGGACAGTAATCATAATCTCTGCTTTTGCCTCCTATTTAATATATACCATAAGTCAATTTATTTGTCAAATAAAAAGTAAAATCATTTGGTAACTTACCAAACATCTCTAATATCAAACACCGGACCGTCTTTGCAGGCTTTTTTGAAACCGTTTTTGGTGTTAATCGTACAGCCGCAGCAGATGCCGATGCCGCAGCCCATAAATTGCTCAAACGAAACTTGACCGGTGGTTTGGGGGTGTTTTTCCAGAATTTTGCTGATTTCGAACAACATCGCGTTGGGGCCACAAGCGTATACGAAAGTAGAGAGTAGCGAGTAGAAAGTAGAAAGATAATTGTTAAGAACATCAACAACTGTACCTTGGGTGCCGAGAGAACCGTCTTCGGTGGCGATTTTTACCTCAAACCCCAGCTTTTTAAACTCTTTCTCGCACAACAACTCGCTTTTTGTCTTCGCCCCCAGCAAAACTATGTTTTTCGGTTTTTTTCCTGTGGACCGTGGACCGTGGACCATGGACTGTTTTTTTAGCTGAACAGCTAAAAAAACAAGCGGAGCCGCCCCCATCCCTCCGGCGACTAAAATACTTGCCGTGGGCCGTGGGCCGTGGGCCGTGGGACGAATAGTGAACCCTTGGCCGAGAGGGCCAAGAATATCTAATTCATCACCGCTTTTATAGCGCGAAAGAGCGAGGGTGCCTCTGCCACGGACACGAAACAGGAGGTAAATATCGTTTCCCTTCACCGAGTGGATACTTAAAGGCCGGCGCAGAATCGTCGGCCCCCGGACTTTAATATGCAGGAATTGCCCCGGCTGGGCGATTTTTGCTATCGCAGGGCAATGAAACGATAGGAGAAAGACGTCATGTTTTATTTTTTCTATTTTCTTGACTCTGGCGTTTAGCAATTTCATCAGACGCTCCACAGCTAGAAAAAAATCTCACCACAGAGAACACGGAGCGCACAGAGTAAAAGCAAAATATTACTTTTAAATATTTTCCTCTGTATTCTCTGTGCCCTCTGTGGTAAAAATATCTTATATTATACCATCATTGCCTATTGCCCAAACTTTAAACTTTTTCATCTAACCGCCTTACGTAATCTTCCAGAATATCTACACCTTTCTGCAGATTCTTTATTTCCACATACTCATTTTTAGTATGGGCGCAGTTTTTGGTGCCGAAACCGAAGGCAAAGGCGGCGGCGCCGGCGGCTTGAACAAAATTAATCACCGTCGCTCCGAAACTGGCTTTGAGTTGAGGCTTGATCCCGTGCGCGGCAAGCGTAGCGGCCAAAACTTTCAGGGCAATATTATCTCTATTTACTTCCGCCGGCGGCTGAGCCGATAAAATTTTTATTTTATAAGGTATTTTCTGTTTTTTTATGATCGACTCGATGCCCCGGATTATCTTGTCTCGGTCCATCGAAGGGAGCCAGCGGATATCTAATTCGAAAAAAGCGTAACCGGCCACGATATTTACCTTGTCCCCGCCGCAAAACCTTCCCACGTTTAAAGTAGGCTTAATCAAAATGGGATGCGGTTTATAGATAAACCCCGTTAGAGAATTATGTTCTTTAGCAGTATTTTTCTCTAACGGGGTAAATTTTTTCGCCAGAATTTCGTTTAAAATACGTACGCCTTTTTCCACGGCATTGACCCCGCGCTCCGGGTAAGCGCCGTGAGCTTCCTTCCCCCGGAGCTCAACGCGCAGGTGCAACAACCCTTTTTGCGCGATGACAATATCGAATTCGTCGGCATCGAGAACAACCCCGTAATCGATATCCCGCAATTTTTTCATCAGCGGTATCGTGCCGTAATGGCTGCCGGTCTCTTCGTCAGCGCAAAAAGCGAAAACTAAATCAAGGTTATCCAGCCGCGTATTCTTTTCTTTCAATTGTTTTATCAAATAAAGGGCTACGGCGGCATTGCTTTTGCAATCGGTCGCGCCCCGGCCATAAATCCTGCCCCGGGAAACCGTTCCTGCCAGCGGCGGATAACGCCACTGACCCGTCGCGGGAACCGTGTCGATGTGGGGCGTAAATAAAAGTTTCCGGCGGGAGTTTTTTGACTTTAAACAGCATACCAGGTTGGGCCGGCCTTTTTGGAATTCATAAATTCGGCAATCGAGGCCCAGGGTTTTAAGGTAATTTTTGATAAAAGCGATGATAGCGGTTTCGTTGCCGGGCGGATTCTGGGAATCAATCCTTATCAAATCCTGTAATAGTTTGGTTAGTTGACCGTCCATTTTTTCCAAACAATATAGTCCACAGATTGCTCAGATTGTATCAATTAATCAGTGAAATCTCGTGTAATCATGTGGTTACAGTTTTTATTTTTAGCCTTGAGATTCTGTTCAAAATCAATATAAATAAATTTTAACCACTAGATTACACCAATCACACTGAAAATATAAATTACGATAGGACAAAAAATCAAAAGCACAGATTAAATTAGCGTAATCTGTGGACAAGAGTTTTGTTTTTAACAAATTATTTCTTATTCCGTTTTTGTATCTTCAAGCGATAGGCTTAATTTTTGCGCTTTTAAAGGGTTATAGCCGCGATAAGCAAAAATAAAATATGCCGTCGACGATAAAGAACCGGTACTGTTGCCTTTGGGCGTCCGCCAGCCGTGGCCGGTATCGGCAGACGGCCTTGAAGCGTAAGGAAGGCAGGGGTCGACCTTGCCGGGCCGGGAAGGTGAAGTAATAACCATCTTTGCGAGTTCATTGAAAGACAGCAAAGCTTTTTGCAGATAATCATTATATTTTACCCGGTCTTTATCTTTATAAAAATCAGCCATAATCTCGAACGATAAAATCATTTGCGCCGTCCATTCGCCGGAAACAACGCCGCCCCGGGCGGTATTTCTGACTTTAGCGAAATCAAAACCCTTAACCGCGATTTCTTCCTGATCGGGACGAAGAAATTTTACCTCGACTTCGCAATTGTCCACGGCAAAATCAAGAATCGCGTCGGGATTCATTTTCATCTCCAAAAGCTCCTGAGGATAAAATGCCGCCACGGACCAGGCATAAGTATCGGTAGCAATGGTGGCATCCCCCTTGCCTCTTTTTATGGGAGGGCCGTGCTGGGTATAAGAATATTTATTAATCCATCCTTTTATTTTTTGCGCGGCGGTTTTATAGCGCGGCTCTTTTTTTAACTCATAAAATAAATTAAAAAAAGCGCAGGCGTCGAGATTATGCTCCGTGGAATACCACGATTCTTTAGGCCCACCTTTTAGCCCTCCGTCGGAATCCATCATCCTCAAAAGAAATTCGCTCACCTTTGCGGCAATGGGTAAATATTTATCGTCTCCTGTTTTCTTGATATAAGTTAAAACCGCTAAGCCGAGCCACGCGTTAGGGCCGCAATGGACGACGTATTCCGCGGCCGACCCTTGAGTGTAATAGGCGTTAAAAATATCTTCTCCGGATTTTATTGTTTTTAGATAAAAACTTAAAATTTTATCGGCGGCGGCCGTATCGCCCTGTTCAATAAATAAAATCGCCGCCAGGGCCTGGTCATAAGTGAAACACATCTGGTCGAGGTCGGCGTCGCCTTCATAACTTAAAACCAGGCCGGTTTTAAGGTCTTGCCGGTTTTTAATCCAGGCGTACATCCCTTCGATGACCTTCCGGGAAAATCGGGTTTTGTCGGCCGCGAGTTCCGCGGCCGCCTTACGCGTGCCGTCGGCCTGGGCAATGATTTCCTGTTCTTTAATTTTAAGAAATGTATTTTCCCGTTTCGCCGCCGCCAGCTCATCGCCGAGCCGAGTGATTTTTTCTTTCATCAATCCCTGGGCCTGGAACAAAAGCTTCTGTTCCGCTAAGTTTTTCTGCCGGCCGTCTTCTTCGCGCCGCGATGCCTGAGTATTTTGCTGAAGATCATTTTGAACCTTGAGGTGTTCCTGAAAAAGCGAATCGTATTTTTTCTGCCAATCGGCTAAATCATTCTGAAGGAAAGATATTTCTTCGGCGAGCTCTTTCTGCCTTTTCTGGAAAAGAAGCGCCGTATTTTTTTCCTTGCCTAAAACTTTCGCCAGGGACGCGGATTTATCGGCGATATCGACATACTCACTGACCAGCCTTTTATTTTCCCGGGCGGCGATTTCCGATTTCCAGAAAAAAGATAAGGAAGCAGCGGATAAAATCACCATCAGCGCGCCAATCGCCCAGGGAAGGCGCTGCTTAAAAAGCGCGTATTGAAAAATTGTACCCGCCGCGATTCGGTCCGGGCCGGTAAATTCTAAACCTAAGAAATATTGGGTAAAATCATCGACATTTTTTTGGCTGAACCAGACAACCTGGGCGCACATCGGAATGGAGTTGTTTTTAAAAGGAAGGTTGATTTTTAAATTAAGCGGCGCGCCTTTAAAGTTCACCCTCGGGACAAAACCGCTCCAGAGGTCATTGGCAATCAAGCCCATGCCGCTCCGACTCAGGTCGCGGCTGAAACCCTGCAGCCAGGGCGTAACCTGTTTGCCGTTAGAATCTAAAATATAAAACTCCACCGGCAGTACCGTGGATATTCGTATATATTTTCGGCGATTATCCTGTGTCATCGGCTTTATGTTTTTTTAAGTTTTGCGAAAAACTCGCTGAATTGCGGGTGCTTGCGCACGTTGGCTAAATCGGAATCTTTTAAGATATACCTGAAATCATCGTAACCCAAAAGCGCCGCTTTCTTTAACTCAGCGAGTGACTGGTCTATTTCTCCGGTGAGAGAAAAACTACAGGCGAGATTATAATGCACCACCGGATCGTCCGGCCGCAGGCGGACTAATTTTTTATCGACCTCCAAGCCCTCCTGATAAAAACCCCGGCGCGTGTAGGCATCGCCCAGCGAATGCAGCGCCGGAACGAATTCGGGGCGTTCTTTGATCAAACCTTCATAAAACGATATTTCCAGGTCCTTTTTCTTTTTTTTCATATTTTCTCTAAGATAATCTCTTCTTTCAGGAAATAAAACGCCTCTTCCATCTGTTTTTTAAATTCATGGTAATCTTTCTTTTCCACAATCCTTTTTCTTATCGAAAATTCTCTGGTTAATTCCAGATGTTCTTCGTTTTTGCGGTAGCGAGATTTAAAAACAAACCAGTTGTTGGTAATATTTTTGTCGTGCGGCAAAAATTTAACTTTCAAATTAACCGGTAAATTCACCCTTACTTGCGCGATTTCCTTAAAAATACCATCAAATTCTACGGCAAATTGGCGCTGGTCTTTAGCCGCGTAAGTGACGTCGATATCGATATCGCCCAGAATCGATAATACGCGCAAGTTATCCGCTGGGTTAAGCAGCTTTTTCGCGTCGAAGGTATACCGCAAAAGAGGTTCTTTGGTAAAATCGTCGACGTTCTCTATTTTATAATACAGCAATTTGGAAAAGGGGCTGATTTGCGTCATTTTCGCGCGTATATCGTCCTCGATCACCTGAGGGTGAGTGTATTTTAAATAATACCGCCGGCTGCTGGAAAAAAACCCCCGGGAACGCACTTCTCTTTCAACGCGGGCATCCTCATTTTCATCAATCGTTACCCGCATCTTGAAATTAAGCTCGTTATCAGCCAGTAAGGGGGTGGTAACGATTTTATAAGTATCGTCCTGGATAACCACGACTTTCCTATCCTGGTCACCTAAGGGTAGGTCCCCAAAAGAAGTGGTCATCGCCGTCCCGTCCATAAAGATATATTTTCCTTCGTAAAAAAGAACGGCAATCGCGTGATTAAAATTAACCTGGGGAAAATCTTCCGCAATCGGGTAAAGGCCACGCGTGGGGATTAAAACCGGGTAAGCGGTTAATCCCGCTTCTCTTAACATCGCCACTAAAAGAGTCGCCTTATCCTTACAGTCGCCGTAACGGTTGAGAAAAATATCGTCGGCACGATGCGGTTCATAACCGCTCTGGCCGTACTCGATACCCACGTAACGGACCTGGCGGCTGCAAAATTCATAAATTTTACGCGCCTTCTCCAGGGGCCCGGCGGCATCCCGGGTAAGCGTTTTGACAAACGCTTTTATTTCCTTGTTGAGATTTATTTTATCTTTGAACAAAGGGTACCACCATTGATAAAGCTGGTCCCATGTTTTGAAGGAAGAAACGGCGAACGCCGCGTTGACGTCGCAGACCGGCGGCATATTCTCCTCGGGAATAATCGGGTCAATTTTTTCGAAAGACCAGCGGTATATTTTCTTATGGTTTTTTTCCTGGATTAAAGGGTTCAGGTTAAAATTGCCCGCGTATTCCCGGTTTAAAAATTTAAAATTGATTTTGCGCGCCGCGGGAGTAATTAATTGAAAATCGGCCGAAACTACCGGATATTGTTCACGCAAGCGGTAGATAAAAGAAAATTTATCGCCGGTGATAAGCTTTGAGGAATAAACTTTTACTTTATATTCGATAACCGCGCCGATATCTACCGAGGGCATGGAAATAATAAACGCCCGGGCGTTGCTGTAAAGCGGAAAATTCATGTATTTGCTGACATCGCGCGTATTTTCCCTGCCGGCGTAAACGATTTTACCGTCAGCCGTAATAGTGCGGGCAAATTCCAGCTCCACGCGCTCATCGGTAGAATCATAGCCGATCTCTACCTCCGCCAGGTCCTTGCCTTTTTCTTTAAGCACTTGCTGCGCCAGATGGATTTCGGAAACCGAGGTATTGTTGTCGAATATCTCCATCGTTTCATCGGAACGCAAAATCACCGCTTCTTCTTTATCGATGGCGGAGATAAAATCGGCGTATTTGCGCAAGGTGTTTTTTATATCCGGGGGAATCCCTTCTTCAACCGTAAGCCCGATCTGTTTTATGCGCTCCCGGGCTTTTTCTTTAAAAATCCCGCCGGTTTTGTTATAAATAAGCGTCGCTTTGGGAAATAGATTCTGGCCTTCGAGAGCGGCGGCGTAAAGATACAGATATTCATCGTCTTTTAATTCCCCGAACTGCTCAAAAATTTCCAGGGCCGCGGTATATTCCTTAAGATGGGTTAAAGCTTTTGCTAAAATTATTTTCGCGCGCTTATCGTCTATGCCACTCAATAAAACTTTTACCTTGTCATAATTATTAAATTGGTAGTGGAATTCGCCCAGTTTAAGGCGCAAGCCGGTATCGCCGGGGTTTTTAGCGAGTTTTGCCTCGCCGGAAGAAACGGCATTGTTGTAAGCCGATTCGATCTGCCCTAAAGAAAGCTGGGCCGGGGGAGTGGCGCAGCCGGATAGAAATAAGTAACCGAATAAAACAAATATTGTAGGGGCGGCTCTATGCAGCTGCCCGAAAAATCTATGTTTCGTTCCGTAAAAAAATAACAAAAATAATATTCCCATAATAAAAATCATATGGTTACGGGCGAAAACAACTTGTCCTGAGTGAAGTCGAATGATAGTTTCGCCCCTACATTCTCTTTCAGGCGATGATTTTCAACACTTCCCGCACCGGCTGGCCTTTATAGATACCTGATTTCCTGGCGGCGGAACTTAAGGAATGGGCTTTCGCAGCCAGGGCTTCATTAATAGTGGCGACTCCGGTAATTTTTACCGCTGTGTCGTGGAATTTATTGGCCGCAGAAAGATTAAGATAACCGCACATCACATATCCGCGGCGGCCGCGTAAAACGATGAGGTTTTTTGCCCCCAGCGGCATAAGTAAAGCTTCGATCATTTTTTTACCAATTTTTATATGTTTTATCGTCATTATTTTCTTTGACCGAAAACCGATGATTAATTCATTTTAAAATTATCATTGATCATTGGACATTTATCATTTTCTAAAATTTAAAATGGTCAATGCCCAATGAACAATTTAAAATGAAATTTAAGGTCTCTAGTCTAATTTACTCATAAACCTTTCCATCCGGATAATCGCTTCTTTCAAATTATCAAAACTGGTGGCGTAGGACATGCGCACGAAATCGCCGTATTTTTCGCCAAAGGCCGTGCCGGGGACCACGGCAACTTTTTCCTCGAAAAGAAGGCGCCGGGCAAAATCAAGGCTGGAAAGGCCGCTTTTTTTTATCGAAGGGAAACAATAAAACGCGCCCGTAGGCAAATGGCAGGCAAGACCGATACGGTTCAGCTCCTTAAACATAAAATCACGCCGCCGCTTATATTCCTGCCTCATCTCCGTCACCTCTTGCGCGCAACGCAATGCTTCGGTCGCGGCGACCTGGGAAAGAATCGGGCCGCAGAGCATGGAAAAAGAATGGATTTTAGTCATCGCCTCAATAATTTTTTTATTGGCGCAGGCGTAAGCCACGCGGAAACCGGTCATCGCGTAGCCCTTAGAAAAACCGTTAAGCATGATGGTCCGGTTTCGTATCTTTTTATCGAATGCCGCCACGGGAAAATGGTTGTTCTGGTAAGTCAACTCATCGTAAGCTTCATCGGTTATGATAATAATTTCTTTTTTTGCCAGGACACGGCACAGTTTTTTAAGCTCCGCTTTAGTATAGGTAGTGCCGGTAGGATTAGAAGGATAATTAAGAATAATCGCTTTGGGGTTTTGTTTTACTAATTCTTCTAAATGACCAATATTTATCTTGAAGTCCTCCCGATCGGATGTTTCTAACAGCAGGGGTTTTCCTCCGGCAATCTCGACCAGGGCCGGATAGGCTACATAATAAGGGGCCGGTACGATGACTTTATCGCCCGGATCCAGGATTGCCCGCATGGCTAAATCCAGGCCTTCGCTTACACCTACAGTAATAAGAATTTCCTCTTCCGGATTGTACTTAAGGAAAAACTTTTTTTGCAAATGAGCGCAGATTCCCCGGCGCAATACCGTTAAACCTTTGTTGGAAGTATACGAGGTGTAGCCTTCCTCCAAAGCGGTAATCGCTTTTTCCCGGATACGCCAGGGGGTAATAAAATCCGGCTCGCCCACGCCCAGAGAAATAACTTCCGGCATCCCCAGGACAAGGTCAAAGAATTGCCTTATTCCCGAAGGCGCTAATTTTCTAATCTTTTCCGCAATCATATACTGAAGATGATAACCCCGATTATCGCGCAGGCGATAAGCAATACTATAAAGCTAACCCCCAGAGGTATCTGCATTGTTTTGAGATCTTTTCCGCAACCACAACCACAACTTTTTTCCTGTTCCGATGGTACTTTTATATTCTCTTCCGCCATGTGTACCTCCTTTAATGAGCAGATGATTTAGGAAATTTTACCAAATTTCTTAAATCATAGGCCTTGACATTTTAGATGCCAAGGCCGTCTGCGAATTTCCCGCCTTTGGCGGGATCCCGCTTCCCTAAAATAATTATTTAAGGAAGGCGGTGAAAACCCCGCCCTTTTGGCGTTATCGTTAAATTAGACTTTTTTTAAAAATGACTCCCTTAAAATTGTAATAAACCGTTTCTTTATCCAATTACCCCAGCCAAAAGGGCGGGGTTTAATTCGACTACCGATTTTCCCTGCGCCCTTCGGGCTTGGAAAAATCGAAGTCTCATTTAATACGTTATCGCCAATCGTTTATTCTTCTCCTCGCCCGCAATCATTACGCCGTCTTCTTTATATTTCTTAAGCATAAAATGGGTGAAAGTGCCCTTTACCGAATCGAGTGGCGCCAATTTTTCCGAAACAAAATTGGCTACCGTATGGATATCTTTACCTTCGATCAAAAGGAGTAAATCGTACGTCCCCGAAAGAAGGTAGCAACTTTTTACTTCGGGAAATTTGTAGATGCGTTCGGCGATGCCGTCAAAACCGACATCTTTTTGCGGCGTCACCTTGACTTCGATGAGCGCGGTTACTCCGCCGTTATTTTTTGTTTTGCTTCGATCGATGACGGTCTTGTATTTTACAATTACCCCTTTCTTCTCATAATTTTTTATCGCCGCCGCCACGTCTTTTTTGGTTTTTCCGGTAAGTTTAGCCAAATCTTCCATTGATGTCCGCGCGTTTTGCTCCAATATCTCTAAAATATCGTCCATAGTAACCTCCCTCAATGAAACTTACTCGTTTTCAAGCCAAAGGCGCAGAAAACGAGTGTAGTCGAATTGAACCCCGCCCTTTTGGCGCTATTGGTAAATTAAGCTTTTCTTTATAATAACCGCTTTGGAATTACAATAGAACCGCTTTTTTATCTAACCACCCAGCCAAAAGGGCGGGGTCAGTCTATAATCTATTTTTCTAGAGGTATTTTACCAAAATATAGAGTGAATTCATAGCAAATTATAAAAGGGCGGGTTTTAAAATTTAACGTTTTGTCTTTGGGCATGAAGATATGGAAAAATATCTTTATTCTTGAAAAATTTCAGCGTTATGAAATCCCAGCAAAGCTGGATCGGGAAGGAATCTTGAGAGAAGATTTATATGAAGTCCCTCATATTGCTTAAGCGCCATTGAGACAAAATGCTCATTATAATAATTTCGCAATTTGGGCGATATTTTTATTGTGTAGTCCGGGGCAATCGTAATCAAACCTCTGTCAAACGCCCTATCATGTAAAGCATTTAGACAAATACCGTTTCTGGGATTCAATCGGTTTTTTTCATCTTTTGACCAAGGCATAATATGAGAAGCAACTAGAAGGTCATTATTCGTAAGTCCGGTAATGGCGCAGCTAAAATTATAGCTCGCGAGAATAGTTGTTCTAAAAAACTGCTGATTTACACGAATCCGTAAAATAGCTTGCCGCTCTTTGCCTTCACGGAACAAAATCGGCCGTTCTTCTTCCTTGTTAAAATTCAACGCAGCTTGGTTATATTTTAATAAAAGTGGCTCACAGCCAAACCACCTTCACTTCCCCTTCCACTTCCTTAAATTCCCTATCCCCCGTAATCAGCTCGGCTTTATTGATTTTTGCCAGGGCGGCGGCGAAGCAGTCGGCGTAGGACATTTTTTACATAATTATTTGAGGGTCGGAAATACCCGGCCCTCAAATAATTATCTCGATATTAAAAATATTATTGAACGGTATCTGGACGCTGTTGCCGGCGGGCAGTTTGAACCAGAAGCTCGCGGTGTTTTTTTCTTCGATGATATGCAAGGGCTTGATGCGCGATTCTTCGATTGTATTTCCCGGGGAAAAATAACGCAATTTTAATTCCATTTTTTTGGCAATCGCTTCTTTAATCAACAATTTTTTCGACATTTGCCTGGTTTTAAAAACATCGTCGTTATGCCCGTAAAGAGTGAGGTAATCGGACAGGCAATCCAGTTTGTTGGCTTTAAGGATGTCGATTAATTTAAAAAAAACCCGCGCCGTTAACGCCGTATCGGCCATCGCCCGATGTAGCGTATCTTCGGATTTTAAATTAAAGAAGGCGGCGGTTTCCGATAAATTGTATTTGGCGAGCTTTAAGGTTTTCCTGGCCATGATTAAAATATCGATTACCGGCAAATCAATCGGAGGATAATTTATTTTCTTCAGGTGGTGGTTAAGAAATCCGATGTCAAAATCGGCGTTGTAAACCAGAAGGACGCTGTCGGCCAGAAAAGCAATTAATTTTTCGGCAATATCCGGAAAAAGGGGGGCGCTTTTTACCTCGGCTTCGGAAATCTTGTGAATCTGGTAAGCTTCGACGGGGATGCGGCGGCCGGGATTAACCAGGGTATGAAACTTATCTCTTGGTTCGCGGCTTTTTATCTTGATTGCCCCGATCTCGCAGATGGCATCGCCGGTAACAACCTCAAGGCCGGTAGTCTCCAGGTCAAGAAAAACTAAATCATAAGTTTCAATGGGCTGCTTTAAGTCCATTATTTCTCGTCTTTCGTTAATCGGTTGCGCGGCTCGTTACGGTTACCGTTTATCGTTTATCGGCTTTTTGACGACAGCCGAATGACGATTGACGTTTCGAGTTACGCCAGCCTCGCCTAGCTCGGCTAGGCGGGCAACCGGTTTACGATTAACGTATCTTTATCCGTAGCCATCGGTACCGTTACTCTAAATTTATATCACAATCTTCACCACAATTTTACGTTCGCGCGGCCGAGTATCGAAATCAATGAGCACCACCTGCTGCCAGGTGCCCAAATCGAGTTTTCCGCCGCTTACCGAAACAAAAAAGTTTGTTTTTATAAAAGAGCTTCTCAAATGAGCGTGGCCGTTATCGTCTGACCAGGTAGCATTATGGGCGTAGTCTTTTTTAAACGGGATAAGCTTATCAATGGCCTGCTTTAAGTCCTTCTCCAGGCCCGATTCATATTCCATCGTAGTCAGGGCCGCGGTTGAACCGATAACGTTTAAGAATAAGATGGCGTCTTTTAGTTTTGCCTCATTTATAATACTTTCTAAATTCTTGGTTATATCGACGATATCGTTATTGCCGTTGGTATTAACAATGATGTATTCGGTTTTCATAATAAATTTTTCACATGTAGAACATATTAGGGAATGTAGTATCCATTGCTGTTTTCCTACATGTTCTAAATGTTCTACATGTAAATGTTGTATTATTTATTTTGGTTTTTCGTTTCCTGGCCTTTTGGTTTCGCCACAGCGACAACGCCGGCATTTGTTTTAGCAAGCTCCTCATCGATTATTTTTTGAAATACCTCGTAAGAAGACATGCCTTCGATAAACCTTCCGTTGATAAAAAATGCCGGGGTGCCGGAAACACCGAACCGATTCGCTTCTTTAAAATCTTTCCCTATGTCTTCTTTGATTGTTTTATCGGATAGACAAGCGTCAAGTTGAACCAGATCCAATTTAATATCTCTGGCGCATTGGTTCAATGATTTATCGTCCAGAGACGCCGCTTCGGTTAATTTATTAAACATCCCCCAATACTTGTTTTGTTTTCCGGCGCAGCGGGCGGCAATCGCCGCGGGTATCGCGAAAGGATGGAAAGACAAAGGATAATCCCGATAAGCAAATTGAACCTTACCTGTCTCGATATAGTTTTTTTCAATTTGGGGAAAAATATCTTTATAAAACCTTTTGGAAAAAGGGCATTGAAAATCGCTGAATTCAACCAATAAAACTTTGGCTTTTTTATCGCCCTTGACCGCGTTTGTCCCCGGCCCTACCCCTTCTACCTTTTTTTCTCCCGGTTGAAGCGTTTTGACCGGCGGCAGCGAAGGCGGCCTCATTTTAAACGATGAGTCGCTGATGGCTTTTTCCAGGCCGGGAAAATTCTTCTCATAAATTGCCGTGGCAACGATTTTTGCCCCGGAAATCAGGGAAACGCCGATAATCATGCCGGCTGCCATTACTGCTACACTTACCAAAAAATATCCCATATAATTTTTTATGAACTTGTTCATACTACCTCCTTTCTGTTCTCGATGGGTTTTGACACTATCCCCCCGTTTTGTTAATATATAATTCGGAAACCACGAAATGTTTCGCGCAAGTGAATTGCCTCCGCCTTCGTCAGTGGTTTAGTACAATAAAACTAAGCCCCGCCGCGAAACGGTGGGCCAAGTTTTATTACCCCTGCGTTCTTTCTATCTCCTTCAACAGCGCGGCGGCCGGCGCGTAATCCGGTTTTAAATTGAGAGCGTAAATTAAAAAGTTCTTCGCCGATTCCCGGCGCGTTTTTCGGCCCGGCCCGGCGTCATCCCGCGATAATGACAGCGCCAGCCAATAAGCGTATTCGGGATTTTTATCTTCCCCGTAAAGCGCGTTTAAAAAACTTAACGCGGCTAAGGTATAGTTTTTTTCCGTCAGGGCTTTTTGCCCTTGTTGGAAAAATACGCGGGAAGATATCTTAGCTTCATTAAACTTCAGAGACGCGATAATGCTCCGGGCGCGTTCAAGGCTCGCGGTTTTATCCTTAAGAATAAACGTAATGCCGCACATCTGTTTTTCCTTTTTATCATAAAGGGAACAGTCGATAATCTTCCTTGCATTTTTTTGGGAATAATCGCTTTTGATAAATCCCTTCCAGTTGGCGCCGGCTGCTTCTTCAATATACTTGGGTGTTAAATTTGCCGCGCTTTTGAGGGCGAAATAAAGCGGGCTGCTGGCCGGGTAATTTATCTTTTTTTCCAGGCCGTATACGGAATCAAACCGTAATGCCTTGCTGAAGGGAATAAGATATCCGGCGCCTTTATCGTTGAGGAATAAAGTCATTGTCGCGGCAGGTTCTTCGCCGTTGGCTAAAACCGCTTCCCAGCCGAATTCCTTACTTTTATAGAGCATCTTCATCTTTAAATCTTTCGGCAGCCAGATGGTATAATTAAAAATTATTACCGGTTCGCAATCTCGGTAAATAAATTTTCGGTCTTCCACATAATATGCCGCCGGAAGAGGCTTAAGCCTAACCAGGGAAGGAAAATGGCCGTACCTCGCGTTAACGTATAAAAACCAAGCGGGTATACTCAAAATGTGTGCGAAAACTAATATAATTAAAGTAACAGTTAATATTTTCGGTAACGACCTCAGATTTTTTATCGCTACTTCGGTTATGCCGAAAATATTTCTTGTTTTTGAAGCGGTAAAAAATAAAAAGATAAGCGCGTAAGCAAAAAAGAAGGCAGCCAATTCTCCGGCCGAGTAAAACTGCCCTCCAAAAAACCAGATATTCCAGATCATACCGAGAATTCCCATGATCGGAATTAACAAGGCGGCGTAATAAGCCCATAATTTTCGTTTAAGCAGCCCTACGCCGGTGGCAAAAAGAAATATCGCCATCGCCATACCGCCGAAAAATAAACCGGCCCAGAAATTATAGGTAACTTCCCAGTTAAAAGCCGCCATTAATTTATTCTGGGCCCGAGCAAGCTGGAAAACAATAGCCGCGCAGAGGAGAGAAAAAATAATAAACCCCCAACCGAATACTTTTAAGCTCACCGACCTGTTCAATTTTTCTCCTTGATAATATGTTTTATATTGATTGTCATTTTAAATTGAACATTGACCATTGAACAATTATCATCAAAAAAAGTATTAAGCCAATTTAAAATGATCATTGCCCAATGCTAAATTTAAAATTAATATTATTTTAAACTAATCCTTTATTTTATAACACTCCCTACGGCGATTTCTTTATCCGGAACTACAAAACACAGTTGCGTTTTATCGGCCGTGGAAGCCGCCAATACCATCCCCTGCGACTCCACTCCCCGCAGCGGCCGCGGCTCTAAATTAGCCAGCACCGCGACATATTTGCCGATTAAATCCTGCGGCGCGTAAAAACCTTTTACGCCGGCAATCATCTGCAAGCTTTTATCACCGACATCGACTTTTAAAACCAGCAGTTTATCCGCGTTGGGATGGTCGGTTGCTTCTAAAATTTTACCTACCTTGAATTCCAATTTCGCGAAATCGTCATAAGTAATCATCTTTCCCTCCTTAATGAGACTTAGTTTTTTCCAAGCGCCACACGCGGAGGAAAAAACTGTAGTCGGATTAATCCCGCGTAGTGGAATAAAAATGCGCAAAGCATATTTTTATTCCAAGCAACGAAGCGGAATAACATCACTGATGGTTATCGATAATCAAAACGAATTCTCCTTTAGGTTGAGTTTTTTTGAAATGTTCTATCGCTTCGGTAACGGCCGATTCTCTGATTTCTTCAAATTTTTTGGTCATTTCCCGGGCAACGCTGATATATTTGTCGCCAAATATTTCCGCCAAGTCGGACAAAGTCTTGTTGATCCTAAACGGTGATTCTAAAAAAATAATCGCGTGTGGGAAATTTTTCGCCGTTTCCAATACCCTTTTCCGCTCGCCGCTCTTGCGGGGGAGGAACCCGAGAAAAATAAATTTGTCATGGGGCATCGAACTTAAGCTTAAAGCGTTGACCACGCTTGAGGCGCCGGGTAAAGCGGTAAGCGGTAAATTTTGCTTACGGCATTCTTTTATCAATTTATACCCGGGATCGGCAACTGTCGGCATGCCGGCGCTGGACACCAAGCCGATATTTTTGCCTTTTTTTAACTCTTCGATTACCCAGGGTATTTTTTGCGCTTCATTGTGGTCGTGAAAACTTGCCAGGGGTTTTTCAATATTAAAGTATTTTAAGAGAATACCGGTTTTGCGCGTATCCTCGGCTAAAATTAAATCGACTTCTTTTAACACACGTAAGGCCCGCAAGGTTATATCTTCTAAATTACCGATGGGGGTGGCGATTAAATATAGCATGAAATCAGCGAATAATTCATTTTAAATTGAACATTGATCATTGAACAATTATCATTGGGACCAACTGGTCAGCACAATTTAAAATGGCCATTGTTCAATGCTAAATTTAAAATTTATTTTAGCCGGTCTTACTTCCGCTTTTCTCCCTAACATATATCGGGATACTTACTTCCACTCTTGAATCGATTATCACATCAACGGCATAATCGCCGGCCGCCGAAAATACAACGTTTTGCCCGTTGAGAGCGAAGGAAAAAGAAGATTCGGGTATTAATTCCAAAGGCACGGCAACGTTTAAATTCCAATCGGCCCGCATCAACTCTTTCCCGTCGGCATCGGCAATATGAATCGCTATTTTATGCTCGCCGGCTTCGCTACGCCGGGCCAACAGCCTTATAGCGATACCCATTCGGGGCAAAGTATAGGGAAATTTATCCGCCGAGATGCTGTCAAAAGTGCGACAGAGAGAAAGGCAGCCGTTTTCCACCCAGGCATGTTCACAGACTGTAGCAACAATAACTTTCATGGCTCGCTCCGCTCGCACCTAAGAACCGAAAAACTGAAAAACCAAAAAACTTAACACTGGCATATGGTCTTTTCGTTTTTCCGTTTTTTGGTCTTTCGGTTATCTTTTTAAAAAATCTACTCAACCGTCACCGACTTCGCCAGGTTTCTCGGCTGGTCGATATCGCAGCCGATGTGTTTCGCCGCATAATAAGCGAATAACTGCAAGGCCACCGCTACTAAAAGCGGGCTCAAAAACTGGTTTTTTAAATGTGGAATATGTATCACTTCGTCGGCGAGTAAACTCGCTTCCTTATCGCCGTAATTTAAAATGCCGAAAACATTGCCCCGCCGGGCCTTCACTTCCTGCATATTGGAAACCATTTTTTCATACAAATTATCCCGGGGCGCGATACAAACTACGGCACGGTATTCGTCAATCAGAGCGATGGGCCCGTGCTTCATCTCGCCGGCGGGGTACCCTTCGGCGGGTATATAAGAAATTTCTTTAAGCTTTAGCGCTCCCTCCAAGGCCGAAGGATAATTGATTCCTCTTCCCAAAAATAAAAATGACCCCAGCTTAGAAAACTTATTGGCTATTCTTTGCACTTGCACGCATTTATCCAAAATTTCTTTTTGATAATCGGCAATTTTCGAAAGCTCGTTCAGGGTTGCCTGTATCTGATTTTTCGTAAGACTCTTCTTTATCCCGGCTAAATATAGCGCGAATAAATAAAGCGAGAAAATCTGCGCGGTATAGGCCTTGGTGGAAGCCACACCGATCTCCGGCCCCGCCAGAGTATAAATAAGACCGTCGCTTTCCTTAACGAGGCTGGAACCTAAAACATTGCAGATACTTAACGCCTTGCCGCCTTTCCTCCGGAATTCTCTTACTGCCGCCAGGGTATCGGCAGTTTCTCCCGATTGAGAAATTGTTATCAGTAAATCCCCTTGTTTGATATTCAGTTTGCGGTAGCGAAACTCGCTGGAGGTATCAATTTCGGCGTCCACGCCGCAGTATTGTTCCAAAAAGTACTTCGCCACATATCCGGCATGGTAAGCTGTACCACATGCAGTAATAAAAATTTTTTTGATATTTTTCAGGTAACTGGGTCTGAAACTAAGGTCGGGAAAATTCAACTTATTGTTTTTGCAATACAGCGAAAATGTTTTCTTAAGGACTTCCGGCTGCTCATTGATTTCTTTGAGCATAAAATGCTCGTACCCTTTTTTCTGGGCATCTTCGGCCTTTAATTTTACCTTTTCAATCCTGGATTTTAATGGTTTTGCGCTAAAAGAAAAAATATTAACATTGTTCCTGGTTAAAACGGCGATTTCTCCGTCATTAAGATATATAACTTTTTTGGTAAAAGGCAGCAGGGCCGGGATATCTGAGGCAAAGAAATTTTCGTTTTTCCCAATACCGACAATCAAAGGGCTTCCCTTTCTCGCGCCGATAAGCTTTTCCGGATGATACCGGGAAATAACCGCTACAGCAAAAGAACCTTCGAGTTTCGCTACGGTTTTAATCAGCGCTTCCTCGAATGACCCCTTATAGAATTTTTCGATAAGATGGACAATGACTTCCGTATCGGTTTCACTGGCAAATTTATGGCCGGCGCCGATTAATTCGTCTTTTAATTTCAGGTAATTTTCGATGATGCCGTTATGCGCTATGGCGAAATCGTGGTGGCAATCCAGATGGGGGTGAGCGTTTGCCTGGTTGGGTTTTCCATGGGTCGCCCAGCGGGTATGTAAAATTCCTAATAATAATTTATCGCTGAGGTGATTTTTTATTTCCTCTCTCAACTGGTTGATCTTGCCCGGCCTTTTTTTTAAAAAAATTTTCCCGTTTTCCAGGCCGGCGATACCGCAGGAATCATAACCGCGGTATTCCAACCGTGCCAGGCCGTCAACCAACGCTGACATTGGTCTTCCTTTTCCGATATATCCGAATATTCCACACATATAATTTAGATTCGTCCTAAATTTTCATTTCGCATAAGGCCGAATTTAAATTACCCACCATCTCCGGCTTTAACGAAATAAAACCTAATTATTTCGCGTTATTTTCGCGAAATAATTTGTTTAAAATATTCCGTCACATTTTTATTGGTAAGATAGAAGATAAGGATTCCCGGATAAATTATCTGTAAAATACCTTCTTTAATCAGTGCGGGATTGAAAAAAATGGAAGCGGCGATCAAAAGCGCGATTATAAAAGCACAGATGACGGTAAATTTTCTTGCCCATTCTTTCCCTGAAAGGAGGCCGATCCCGGAAAGCACAAAAGGAAGGGACAGCATCGCCTGCGTTAATACCGCCTGTTTAAATTGAACTTCCGTAAGCTCCAGATTTAAAGTATCAAGCAGCATCGTCTGCAGCATCGAGGCTAATTCTGAATCCGTTTTAAAATAAACAAAAATAAGGCCGCCGCAGGGGATGAGGCCAAAAACAAAAAGATTAACACAGCCGAGAATCGTCGCGCCCAACAACCGTTTTGGCCTTGATGCCGGAGCGTTTTCTCCTTCTGGTAATAATTTTCCCGTTTTTTCTTTTCGCCCCAGTTTCAGCCAGAAAAATTTCTTTGTTTTGCATGGTGACTCAGTGTCCGGCCCGGCCGAAACAGCTTCTTTGCCCTTTCGGTTTCTTCTCCTTTGATAAATCCGCAGAAAAACCGCTAAAACCAGTATCGCGGCCAGAATAAGCCCGTATCGTTCATGAACGTTAAGATTACTGAATAATTGGAGGTATTTATCGAAACTGAGGTTAATTTTCATTAGTTTTTGCACCCGCGAAGCGGAAAGGTTTTATTTTTTACGCAGTAAAAAATAAAACGTCCCCAGCCAGATTTTTGAGCACCGTAATGCCGCTATCCAGCGAAATCCCGCCGAACGAAGTGCAGGCGAGAGAACTGGCCTCGCTTGGGCTGAAGAACTACTTTTCCAAAAAAAGCGTCCCCAGCCAGATTTGAACTGGCGCCGTCGCCGTGAAAGGGCGATGTCCTAAACCAGGCTAGACGATGGGGACGTAGTAATTATAAAAGACCGCGGCTTGCCCGGATAGACCAGGCTTCCCGCTTTTTATTTTCTATATTCTCTATAATCCGCGCAAGCGGACAGATTTTTATTTTTTACTTCGTAAAAAATAAAAATTAGTCTTCCGGTATAATACGGGCAATCATGGCAAGCTTATCGCCTTCGTCAAGATTGATAATCTTAACGCCCTGGGTAGAACGGCCGGAAGAACGGATGTCTTTTACTTTGGAGCGGATAAGAATACCTTTTTGGGTGATACACATCAACTCGTCGTTTTCCTGCGCCAGGACTAATCCTTCTACTTGGCCGATTTTTTCGGAAAGCTTGATATTGATTATGCCCTTGCCGCCGCGTGATTGTATCCGGTATTCGTCGATATCGGTCCTCTTGGCGAACCCCTTGGAAGTAGCGGTAATAAGGTAAAAATCTTCTTTTTTCAGCGTCCCCTCTAAAAGCACCATGCCGATCACGATATTATCTTTGATTAATTTCACTCCGCGCACGCCCTGTGACTGGCGGCCGGTAGGACGGATATCCTTGGTGTTAAAACGTATGGCCAGGCCTTTTTTGGTAGCCAAAATCGCCTGGTCGTTTTCGGAACATGGCCCCGCGCCGATCAACTGGTCGCCTTTTTCTAAAGTAATGGCGCAAATACCGTTCTTGCGCACATTGGCGAATAAATCCAGGGAAGAACGCTTGACGACACCCTTTTGCGTAGCCATAAAAATACACCGCTTGTCGTCGAATTCTTTCACCGAAAGGACAGCGGTGATTTTCTCCTGGTTTCCTAAATTCAGTAAATTAACCAGCGAGCGGCCTTTGGCCTGGCGCGTGCCCACGGGAATCTCATAGGTTTTGGTGGGAAAAACCCTTCCTTCATTGGAAAAATAAAGCAGCGTGTCCTTGCTGGAAGCGACAAACAGATGTTCGACAAAATCTTCCTCCGCCGTGGTCATCGCTGTTACCCCGCGTCCGCCGCGGCGCTGCTGCCGGTAAGCGGTCAGCGGCTGGCGCTTGATATAGCCGGAGCCGGTGATTGTTACTACCATATCTTCTTCCACGATCAAATCTTCTATCTCGATCTCTTCTTTTTGCGCGACGATCTCGGTGCGGCGCGGATCGGAAAATTTTTCTTTCACTTCTTTCAGCTCTTCTTTAATCAAAGCTTCCTGTTTTTTCTCCGACGCTAAAATCAAATTATAATATTCTATCCTCTTAATCAATTCCAGATATTCCTGTTCGATCTTCTCCCGCTCTAAAGCACAGAGCCGCTGTAATTGCATTTCCAGGATTGCCTGAGCTTGAGCATCGGACAGGTCGAATTTATCCATCAGCCCGGCCTTGGCTTCCTCGGGGCTTTTGGATTTCCGTATAAGTTTAACCACTTCATCGAGGAACTTCAGCGCGATTTTTAACCCTTCCAGGATATGGGCGCGCTGCTGCGCTTTGTCGAGTTCGAATTTAGTCCGGCGCACAATAACTTCCTTGCGGAAAGTCACGTGATGGCTTAAAAATTCTTTTAAATTTAAAATCTGCGGTTTGCGATTGACAATCGCCAAACAAATCGCGCCGAAGGTTGTCTCTAAATTAGTATGCTTATAAAGCTGGTTAAGAATTATTTCCGGCTGGGCGTCACGTTTGACTTCCAGCACAATCCTTATACCATCCTTATCCGATTCGTCGCGCAAATCAGAAATGCCTTCTATTTTCTTTTCGTTAATAAGATTAGCGATAGATTCCATCAGATTGCTTTTGTTAAGCTGATAGGGAATCTCGGTAATCACAATCTGCGCGCGGTTTTTTTCATGTTCGATTGTGGCTTTAGCGCGGACGGTAAGCTTACCCTTACCTTCTTGATACATCCTCATGATTTCGCTCTTGCCGCAGATGATGCCGCCGGTGGGAAAATCCGGCCCCTTGATATAACGGCAAAGCTCTTTGATGCTCGCGCCGGGATTATCGATAATATAAGCGATGGCATCGCAGACTTCGGCGATGTTGTGGCTGGGAATATTAGTCGCCATGCCTACGGCGATACCACTGGCGCCATTGACTAAAAGCTGCGGGATCACCGAAGGCAAAACCTCCGGTTCCATCAAAGAATTGTCAAAATTGGGGAAAAAGTTAACCGTATCCTTATCGATATCCTGCAGGGCATAATCGGCGATACGCGTCAGGCGCGCTTCAGAATATCGCATCGCTGCCGGCGGGTCGCCGTCAATCGAACCAAAGTTTCCCTGGCCGTCGACCAGCGGATAGCGCAAAGAAAAATCCTGAGCCATGCGCACTAACGCGTCATAAACGGCGATATCTCCGTGCGGATGATATTTACCCAAAACTTCACCGACCACGCGGGCGCATTTTTTATGGGGATTGGAATGATGCAGATGCAGCTCGTGCATCGCGTACATGATCCGCCGGTGCACGGGCTTAAGCCCATCGCGGATGTCGGGCAGGGCGCGGCCGATAATAACGCTCATCGAATAGGAAAGGTAGGAATCCTTCATCTCTTCTTCGAGATCGCGCGACAAAACTTTTTCTTGTATAGGGACGTTGTCGGGCATATGTTTATTTTGATTGGGTTAGGGTAACGATGCCGGTATGAGCTATGGTAAAGGTAATGGTTTTATTTTTTAGCCTTAACCCTTACCTTAACCTAAACCGGCTTTCCGCCTTCGCCAAAGGCTTCGGCGAGACTTCTCCGAAGCTCAAAAAGCGAAGGAGAGCCTAACCCTAGCCTTAACCGATTATTATCGGCCTTTTAATTATCCGGCCGAATTAAACATCTAAATTCTTCACTTCATGAGCGTGTTCCTGGATGAATTTCCGGCGCGGCTCCGCCTCTTCGCCCATCAGAATATTAAAAATGCGGTCGGTTTCCACCACGTCTTCCAAGGCGACCTTGATCAGGGTCCTTCTCGCCGGATCCATGGTGCTTTCCCAAAGCTGCTCCGGATTCATTTCACCCAAACCTTTATACCTCTGGATACTCATCCCTTTGGTAGAGATTTTTTTCACCGACTCATAAACTACTTTAAGGTTTTGGCAGGGTATTTCTTCGTCGGCTTCTTCGTTTTTCAAAATAAATTTATCTTTGTCTTCGACAAAATAATCTTTTAAGGTTATACCTAATTTATTCAGGCTCTCATTTATGGCTTTAATATCATAAGCCTCAAAAATTTCTACGGTGTTAGGCTCTTCCTCGCCGCTTTTTTTAGTCAGATCGTCGTCATCGTAAGCGAAAGTAGGCTTGTGATTAACGTTAAGCCGGTATACCGGATACTTTTTCTTTTTCTCATCGATTGCGTTAAGGTAATCGACGAACGCGATACCTTTACGCTCTAAGGAAAGACTCAAGTGCTCCAACTCCATCATATTGTTGATGATTTTTTCCGTGTCTTTGGCGGAATAGAAACTTTCGCCCTTGCCGGTTTTACGCAATTTCACCGCGTTGGTGCCCAACTGTAAAATAATATCGCCCATTTCTTTTTCCGTATGAATATATTCCTGGTGGTCTTTTCTTTTGATCCGGTATAACGGCGGCTGGGCGATATAGATATACCCGTCTTCGATCAGTTTAGGCATCTGGCGGTAAAAAAATGTCAGCACCAGCGTACGGATGTGCGAACCGTCAACGTCGGCATCAGCCATAATCACTACTTTATGATAACGCAATTTGGCGATATCGAACTCTTCGCCGATGCCGGCGCCCAGGGCCGAGATCACTGTGCGTATTTCATCGTTGGCTAGAATCTTATCGAGCCGCGCTTTCTCCACGTTTAATATTTTTCCCTTCATGGGAAGGATTGCTTGAAAGTTTCGGTTACGCGCCTGTTTGGCGGAACCGCCGGCGGATTCACCCTCGACCAGGAAAATTTCACAGACGGTCGGGTCTTTTTCCGAACAATCGGCTAACTTTCCCGGAAGGCTGGCGCCATCCAGCGCGCCTTTTCTTCGGGTCAACTCTCTGGCTTTCCTGGCTGCTTCGCGGGCGCGCGCCGCCAGCGTTGCTTTTTCCACGATTTTGTTTCCTACGGAAGGATTCTCTTCAAAAAACGCGCTCAACGCTTCGAAGGTCAGAGAATTTACCAGGCCCTCCGCTTCGGAATTACCCAATTTGGTTTTCGTCTGGCCTTCAAATTGGGGGTTGGATATCTTAACGCTGATTACCGCGGTTAAACCCTCCCGGACATCGTCTCCGGAAATATTATCGATATCTTTAAGTAAATTTTTGCCCTTGGCGTACTGGTTAAGCGCGCGGGTCAGCGCGGTCTTAAAACCGGTAAGGTGCGTTCCCCCCTCGACGGTATTAATATTATTGGCGAAAGAAAAAATTGCTTCTTTGTAACTGTCGTTATACTGCAATGCTCCTTCCGCCAGAATACCTTCTTTTTCTTTGGCGAAATGGATTATTTTTTTATGCAGCACTTCTTTATTATCGTTAAGGTATTCGATAAAAGAAATGATTCCGCCCTTAAATTTAAATATCGCCTCTTTATCGCTGCGCTCATCGGTTAAAGATATTTCCAGGTTGGGATTCAGGAAAGCTAATTCCCGGAAGCGCTGGGATAGGATATCGAAAGAATAATTGATACTGGGAAAAATTTCCTTATCGGCTTTGAAAATTATTTTCGTCGCGGTGGTTTTGGTTTTACCGATTTTTTTCATCGGCGTAGCCACTCTACCCTTTTCGAAACGCTGATGCACGATTACCCCGTCGCGCTTGACCTCCGCCTCCATCCATTCGCTTAACGCGTTAACGACGCTCACGCCCACACCATGTAATCCGCCGCTTACCTTATAAGCCTGGTGATCGAATTTACCGCCGGCATGTAATGTGGTCAGGACGACCTCCAGGGCGGGTTTTTTCATTTGTTTATGTATATCGATAGGGATGCCTCTTCCATTATCCTCCACCGATACGCTGTTATCGCCGCGGATGATAATTTTTATTTTATCGCAATAGCCGGCGCCGGCCTCATCGATAGAGTTATCCACCACTTCATAAACAAGGTGGTGCAGCCCCCTTGTTGTGGTATCGCCGATATACATCGCCGGGCGTTTTCGAACCGCTTCAATACCTTCTAAAACTTGTATGGTGGTAGCGTCGTATTTGTGCGCGCCGGTTTTTTTATTTTCTATTTGTTCTTCCGTCATCCCCATGGTTTTATCCGTTTATTTTTATTTTTATTTCCTGGACTTTACTGAAAATTTTTTTTGCCTCTTCCATGAGCCTGTCTTTTTGCAGGTTTAAACTATATACCGCGCTTGAGTTTTCGCAATAAATTGTCAGTGTATTTTTATATAGGGATAATTCCTTTATATAATTTTGAAGTTTTTTTTCTATGGTGTTTTTGATGATGCGCTCGATTATTTTTTGTTTACCGGCTTTTGTTTTTTCTTCCTTGATAAAATCATTTAAAAGGTTTTTTATGGAAGTGACCATTACATTTTTATGGGTAGGGTTAAATAGATATAATTTTCTTTTCTTAAAACTGCGGGTTTATCCGGGCCGAAAAATTCAAAACTTACATCCTGGTCTTCTAAATTTTTCAGTGCGTCAATGAGATAATTAGGATTAAACCCTATTTGTAAAGCCGCGCCGGCGTATTGGGCATCGAGAAGTTCTTTTACTTCGCCCAACTGGGGCGTATTTTTGGAAACAACCAGCCCGTCTTTTTTTAACTCCAGTTTTACCCCTTGATAATCGGGGGTGGACAATAAATCAGCTCTTCTTAAAGCCAGGATAAGCTGCAACCGGTTAATTTTAAGCTTATCTTTATTTTCTTTAGGTATATATTGTGAATAATTAGGGAACTCCCCTTCGATGGGCCGGGCAATAAATTGTGTTCCTTTTAAATCGAAGGTTATTTTATTTTCTTCTATCGAGAGGAAAATCTCACTATTTTCTTCTTTAATTAGTTTGTAAAGTTCATTAACTGCTTTTATGGGGAGAATAAAAGAAATTTTTGTTTTTACCTCTGGTTGGCTGGCGGGTAATTTTTTACTTATAAAAGAAAGACGTTTACCGTCGGTAGCGATAGTATTTATATTGTCATTGGATATTTCAAAAAATATTCCATTTAACACATAATTCGTGTCTTCATACCCTACACAAAAAGAGGTTAGGCGGATCATTTCTTCTAAATCGCAAGAATTTATTTTTATTAATGATATTTTTTTCACCTCTTCAATAATAGGAAACTCTTTAGGATCTAAAGTATTTAATTTGAATTCGATTTTTTCACATTTTATTAAAAGGTTATTTTTTGTTGTTTCGATGGTGATATTGTGCGGGGGTAATTCTTTTACGATAGAAATAAACCGTTTCATCGGTATAGCTATCTCACCGGTTTCACTAACTGTAGCTTCCTGAGAGGATATTATAGTTATATCTAAATCAGTAGTAATAAATCTAAGTTTATTATTACTTAATGCGGAGATTAAGACGCTGTTTAAAATGGGGAAGTTTTGTTTGGTTGTGGTTGGGCCAAAAATGATTTGTAGTTTTTGCGCTAACTCTTCTTTGTTAATAATAAACTTCATAAAAAGTAGTTGTTGTAGTAGGGCCTGTGAAAACTGTTATTAATTATTGATCCCAATAAAAATAAAACAATAACCATATTTTTTTACACAGCTTATTCTTTATAAACCCTTAATCTCCTGTGTAATGGTGTGGATAATTAATTTTAGTTTTTCGTTTTTATTCAGCTCTTCTTTAATCTTTTTGTGAGCATAGAGAATTGTTGTATGATGTTTTGCGCCAAAAAACATGCCGATTTCAGGAAGGGATAATTCCGTAAGCTCTCTTATTAAATACATCGCGACCTGACGCGGAATAACTAGATTTTTATTACGTTTACCCCTTTTTAAGTCGTTGATCTGCGTATTGAAATATCCCCCCACCCTTTCCAGGATAATTTCCGGAGTAATCCGCCGGTATATTTCTTTCACCATATCTTTTAAAATGTCTTTTGCCAACTCCAAAGTAACTGGTTTATCCTCAATCAAAGAATAGGCGATAATCCTTATCAGCGCCCCCTCGAGTTCTCTAATATTAGTGCTGATATTCTTGGCGATAAAATAAATCACCTCTTCATCTATTTTCACCGGGTCTTTCTCTAATTTTTTATAAAGAATCGCCACTCTGGTTTCAAAATCCGGTGGTTGGATGTCTACCACTAGCCCCCAGCCAAAACGCGAAACCAGCCTCTCCTCCAACTTCGGGATTTCTTTAGGCGGCCGGTCGCTGGACATAACAATCTGTTTATGGTAATCATAAAGGACGTTAAAAGTATTAAAGAATTCTTCCTGCGCCGTTTCCTTTCCGGCGAGAAAGTGAATATCATCAATTAAAAGAAGGTCGATTTCCCGATATTTCTGGCGGAATTTATCCGTAGTCCGGTTTTGAATCGCCATAATCAACTCATTGGTAAATTTTTCCGAAGAGGTATATTTAACCCGGCTTTGAGAATTTTTTAAAAACATGGCGTGAGCGATAGCTTGCATTAAATGCGTTTTACCCAGCCCCACCCGGCCATAAATAAATAACGGATTATAGGCTTTCCCCGGAGCGTCGGTAATTGCTACAGAAGCGGCGTGAGCCATCCGGTTGGAGGCGCCGACCACAAAATTATCCAGCGTGAAACGCGGATTCAAGCGAAACGAGTCCGGCGAAGCAGGCTGAAATGTTTTATTGATATCTTTTAAAACTTTATTTGTCCTGCTTTTGAGAAGGGTGGTATTGACTTCAAAAGTTACCTCAACATCTTTTTGGAATAAATCTTTAAACGATTGTTTTATCTGATCAAGGTAGTTCGATTCCACCCAATTTTTAAAAAAGCCGTCGGGGGCTTCTAAAATAATGCCGGCGCCGTCGATTTTTTTAGGATGCAACGGCGCAATCCAGGTATCCACGGATATATCGCCGATGTTTTTACGCAATGCTTGTTTGCAATTTTCCCACAAGTTTTCCATAAAAGTCTATTCACAATTTAGACAGTTTATTCACAACCAGATTAAAGGATGGTTGGAACAACAGGAATTCCGATACTTTCAAGTTATTACCGGCTTTTCTAAAAAATATGTAACCCTTATTATACTTCAATAATTCTTCTTTGCAATTATTTTTTGTATTTTTTGTATGTTGACACAAAACTAATTTATGTTAAAATCTTTTGCCTATGAAAAAAAATCTTCATACCCCCACTAAATTAAAAGGTAAGAGGCGGCATGGCTTTCGCGCGCGGATGGATAATGCTTCCGGCAGAAAAGTTTTGGCAAGGCGCCGGAAAAAGGGCAGAAAGAAACTAACGGTATGAACGGGATTATCATTTTTTTAATTTCCCTTTACCGCCGGATTTCCGTCTTGTTTCCGTCGCGTTGTATATATTATCCCAGCTGCTCCGAGTACGCCGAAGAATCTTTTAAGCGGCACTCTTTTTTAAAAGCGGCTAGATTGACCATCTGCCGCATTGGACGCTGTAACCCGCGAAATTATGGCGGGCACGACCCGGTACATTGAAAGTATGTTAAGCTCATCGGGTACCGCTTAAGGGCAAATGGCCGCATATTAAAGGTAGGTCGACGATCGACCACAATCGGTAATCATAAAAACTGACAACCGATCAACAGATTTTTCTAATTCAAAATGGATACCAAACGATTTATTGCCGCAATTGTAGTGAGTTTTCTTTTTTTAACTGTTTATTCCTATATCGGGGCTAAATATTTTCCTAAAAATACTGTCCCGTTAGGTGAGCAATCAAAGCAACCTGTTACGCCACAACAAGCTGTTCAATCCTCTACCGCTCCTGCTTCCGGCGTTAATGTTCCTCAAGAAGTTACTGCATCTTTACCTGAACTTAAATTGGACAATTTCACCATAACTTATTCTGCCATCGGTGGTTACGTAAGTTTTGTAAAATTAAATTCTTATCCCACAGATGACTTATTGATCAAAGATATCGGTTTTACTCCGGCTGACCGGGATAAGAAATTTTCCGTAAACATTAACCAAAACCGTCTTATTTTTACTGCCGATAATATCCGCAAAGAGTTTATTTTTGAGGGAAACTTAATTACCATCAAGGTTTCACCATTTTCTTCGATGGTTTTATTTCATAACATTTTGAGCGCCAACCAGTTACAGCACAGGTATCAAGGAATTTATTATTCTCAAAACCTGCTGATGGAACGGATGCCGCTGCCTAAAGTAAAAGATAAGTTGGTAGAAAAAGTTGATTTTGCCGGCAGCCGGACCCAATATTTTTGCGCCTCTTTAATTAAAGGCGAATATGATATTCAGTGGGCCAAAGATAACAAAAATAATGTTTCATTGCTCCTTGTTTCTCCTCTGCCCGAAGTGACTTTGTATGTGGGCCCTCAACTACAAAAATCGTTGCAACCCTTTGGTTTACAAAGTGTTATACATTATGGTTTTTTTCATGGTATTGGTGTTATTATTGTCAAACTATTCTCTTTTTGTCATGACCTTACCAAAAGTTGGGGGTTAGGCATAATAATTTTAGCAATTTTAATTTTTATCATCCTGTTTCCGCTTACGAATATAAGCACTCGGGCGATGAAAAAAATGCAAGCAATTCAGCCGCATATTGAAGAATTGAAAGTGAAGTATAAAGATAATCCCCAAAAATTAAATAGTGAAATATTGGAACTTTATAAAACATACCGAGTAAATCCAATCGGCGGATGTTTGCCGGTTTTTTTGCAGTTTCCTTTGTTTTTTGCGCTTTATCAGGTTTTTTTAAGTCTTACCGAGTTAAAAGGCGCTAAGTTTTTGTGGATTAAAGATTTAACTCTTCCCGATCACGCAATCAAGCTCGGGTTTCCACCCCCTGTGGATTATATCAATATCATACCGCTTTTAATAATGGGTGTGGGTTTAGTGCAACAAAGATTTACCGTTTCCCCTGCGGTTTCTGTTGACCAAAGACGAATGGGGCTGTTTTTTTCGGTTTTTATCGGGGTTATTTTCTATAATTTTCCTTCCAGTTTAGCCCTTTACTGGTTTATTCAGAATTTTTTGACTCTCCTCTATCAAATTCATCTTGCCAGGTCAAAATAGCGTTTTCACGTGAAAACGCGGTAACCCGGGAAATGTATTTTTCCCGTTTATTCATGCACCAGAAAACCACACCTGCAGGTTGCCGATTTGCATGAAATCACAATTTTCACAGGTTTTCCACTATTTGAAACGTGCGAAAAATATTTACCTGACGTACGCGGAACCGCTTCCGTTTTCACGTGAAAACTGGTCAGGGCGCAGAAATTTCTTGCAAAAACTAAATTAAGTATTAAACTATAATTACGTTTTCACGTGAAAACGGGGCAGAGTTATTTGGTTAACCATTGCCTTGTTACGTTTAGAATTAAATGAACCGGTAATCTGTTCCAACTATGCAAGGGATGAACTATTTTCCCCAAAGTTTGGTTATTGGTGCGTGGGATTGTGCGAAAGGTAATCTAACCAGCCAGCCGTTTTCACGTGAAAACAGGGGATAGAGAAGAGGATTAAAATATTCATAACTCATTGCGGCACAATGAGTTATGAATTAATGACAGTATTTCTGGTGATTTGCGTTATGGGTAAAATTATCGGTGTTTGTAACCAAAAAGGGGGTACTGGTAAAACTACTACCGCGATTAATATTGCTTCTTACCTTGCCTTAAGCGGTAAAGAAGTACTTCTTATCGATATGGACCCGCAAGGCAATGCGACTAGCGGGGTGGGGTTTGACAATACGGATAAGAATTCTATTTACGATGTGATTGCCGGCACCAAGACGCTACAGGAAAGTATTTATCCTACCCAGTGGCCGCATTTTTCCCTTATGCCTTCCACGGTTGCGTTGACTGGTTCGGAAATCGAATTGGTTAATGTGGAAAATAGAGAGTTGCAATTAAAAAGAGAACTTGATAAAATAAAAGATAACTTTTCTTACCTGATTATTGACGCGCCGCCGTCCCTGGGTTTATTGACTGTGAATGTCCTGTGCGCTTGCGATAGTCTGGTAATTCCGGTTCAGTGCGAATATTATGCCCTGGAAGGCGTTGCCAAATTAGTCAACACCATAGAGTTGGTGCGTCAGCGTTTTAATCCGGATCTGGAGATTGAAGGAATCTTGCTGACGATGGCTGATTTCCGAACCCGCCTGAGTCTTCAGGTAATAGAGGAAGTGCGCGGATTTTTTAAAGAGAAAGCTTTTAACAGTATTGTCCCGCGTAATATCCGGCTCGCGGAAGCGCCGAGCTTTGGCCAGCCTATACATTTTTATGACCAATATTGCGTGGGCGCTAAAGCATATCTAAACCTTGCGCAGGAGATTTTAAAAGAACCGATTAAGCTTAATTAATGAGACTTCACCGAACACAAGCCCGAAGTCCCTCAATTCGTTCAACGAATTGACGAGACCTCGCCATCTATGGGATGGCGGGGGCGAAGTGGGAGGTGGTAGTCGAATTAGCCCGGCGCTAATTTCGGTACACCAAAATTAGCGCCGGGTAATAAAACTTGGCCCGCCGTGAAACGGCGGGGCTTAGTTTTATTATACTAAACCACCGACAAAGTCGGTGGGAATTCACTAAGGCAATCCAAATTATGGAAAAAAGAGTATTGGGTAAAGGACTAGACGCGCTCATTCCTAAAAAAGCTACCCTGCCGGCTACGCCGAGAGAATTTGCTTACCTGTCTTTAGAAAAACTGCAACCCGGTAAATACCAGCCGCGCCAGGATTTCAATGAAAAAGACTTGGAGGAATTGTCTCAGTCCATCAAAGAAAAAGGCGTTATCCAACCCTTAGTGGTGCGCAAGGCATCCGAGGATAAATATGAAGTTATCGCGGGAGAACGCCGCTATCAAGCGGCGGTATTATTAAAATTAACGCAGGTGCCGGTTATTATTAAGGACATTGACGATAAAGAGGCGTTAACGGTTGCCATTATAGAAAATTTGCAGCGCAAGGATTTGAACGCCATCGAGGAAGCGCAGGCTTTTAAAAGATTAATGGAGGAATTCGAATTTACCCTGGATACGGTCGCCAAATTTGTCAGTAAAGACAAAACTACCATTTCCAATACGCTCCGGCTGCTGAAGCTTCCGGAAGAAATAAAGAAGGCGTTAAGCCGGGGACTGATCAGTCGAAGCCAGGCAAGGGCAATTCTTGGTCTGGCGAACGAGGAAGAGCAGAAGAAATTATTCCAACAGATTTTAGCCGGGCCGCTTCCGGTGCGGGAAATAGAAAAAAAAGTCAGAAGCGTTTCCCGGAAGAAAAAAATCAATGACCCGCATGTTTTAGAAGTAGAAGAAAGACTGCAAAAAATTCTCGGCACCAAGGTAAAAATTTCCCACAAAAAGAATAACCGGGGAAAGATTGTCATCGAGTATTTTAATCTTTCGGATTTGGAGAGGGTTTTGAGCAGGATAAAAATATAGGTTAAGGTTACGATGCCGGTTTGGGTTAAGGCAAGGCGAAGGTTGATACTAATCTTAAAACCTTTACCTTAACCAAGTTTTTATACCGGCTTCATTACCATAACCTTTACCAAGTTAAGGAGAATCAGATGCCCAACGAAGCGACGCTGGTTATTATCAAACCAGACGGTTTGAAGAAATCTCTCACGGGAAATATCTTAAGCCGCCTTTCCGAAACAAAACTTAAAATTATCGGCGCGCGAGTTATGGTGGTAGAAGAAGAGCTCGCGGTGAAACATTACAGCCATCTCAAGGATAAGCCGTTTTTCCAGGAACTCATTAAATATATTACCGGTTCTCTGCACGGTGAAAACCGCGTGATGGCGTTGGTTTACTGGGGGAAGGACGCGATACAAAAAGTAAGGGATATCGCCGGGGCGACCAACCCGGAAGAGGCGGAACCGATAAGCATTCGCGGCGCCTACGGAAGGATTTTGACGAACGGCCTTTATGAAAACGTAATACATGCTTCCAGTTCGCCCGATGAGGCCCAAAGGGAAATTAAGCTTTGGTTTGAGCCTGACGAAATAGTATATGAACTTTACCCCACGAAAATAATCGTGGCAGAAAAATCAGAAAGGAAGGTGTGGGCATGAGATCGATGACCGGTTACGCTTATGTTTTTAAGAAGAGCAAGGATCACAGCGCGGAAGTGATTGTCCGTTCTTTTAATTTTAAATATCTGGAGGTTTCCGTGCGCAACCTTCCGCAGGACAGGATACTTTTGGAAGAGAGAATAAAAAAGGAAGTAAAAGGGAGGATATCGCGGGGGAAAATCGAAATATACATCTTTTTAAAAGGCCCGGCAGAAGGCGATATTTATGTAAATGAGCGGGTTTTGGCAATGTACATCCGGCAGCTTAAAAACCTTTCCAAAAAATATAATCTCAAAACCGATTTGCAATTAAACAAATTATTCACTCTTCCTCATGTGATCGGTTGGGAAGAGAAAGGGTCGCGGGAAGAAAATATCATCGTGCCGGCAGTGCGCGAGGCGGTTAATAAACTGCTGGTATTTAAACAAAAAGAAGGGGCGATTATTAAAAAAGAGATGCTGGCTAATTTAAAACGCCTGAAACAGAACGCGCAAAACATTCAAAAGAATAAACCGCATATTTTAAGTAACGACGCCGAGAAAACCGATATTGACGAAGAAATATCTTTGATGACTTTCTATATCAATAAACTGGAGAAAGAAGTTAACGCGGTCGGCAGCGCCCCCCAGGGTAAATCGATGGATTTTTTGATGCAGGAAATTTTGCGCGAACTTAATACCGCTTCCAGCAAAACCAACAACGCTACTTTAGGCTCATTGATTGTCGAATCGAAAAATTATCTGGAGCGGATCAGGGAACAAGCGCAGAACATCGAATAGATTTATTTTTAGCATAGCGAAAAATAAATCTCTACCGCTTACGCGGAAAAAGAAAGTACCGCAGAAATGAGCATCAAATACAATTCAAAAATTTTTGTAGTATCCGGGCCGGGAGGAGCGGGCAAAACCACGCTGGTGAATAAACTCCTGCGTAAAAAATCTCTTAAAAATTCCTTGATCAAAGGCATTACCGTTACCACCCGGCATAAGCGGCCCCGGGAAAAAGAGGGGAGAGATTATTTTTTTGTTTCCCAGGCAAAATTTCTTGATTTAAAACGCCGGGGATTTTTATTGGAGAGCCAAAAAATCGTCAACAATTATTACGGTACGCCTAAAAAATTCTGGCGGCAGGCTAAAGACGAAAAAAAAGACTTAGTTTTATGTATTGATGTTAAGGGCGGGATGTATTTGAAAAAACATTTTAAACTTGGTAGAATAGTTACCATTTTTATCTCCGCCCCGACCGAACATGAATTACTTTCGCGTTTAAGAAAACGGGCCGATTCCCCGGAAATAATAACCGAAAGAATCCATCTGGCAAAAAAAGAGTTATGCTACGCTAAACATTATGACTATTTAGTGATTAACTCTAAAATAGAGGAGACCTTGAAAACTTTAGAAACAATTTTTTTGGACGTACAAAAAAGGAGATAGAATGAGCAGTTACAATATTTTTGTAGAAAATCTTCTGGGATCAAGCCAGGGATCGGTTTATAAACTGGCGATACTGGCGGCAAAACGCGCGTTGCAGTTGGCGGATAATGAAAAACCGTTGATTGATAAGCCTTCAGAAAAACCTTTAGAAAACGCGCTAAGAGAGATTACTGAAGGAAGAATAAGAGTCAAGGATAAAGGCAAGGATAAAGATTGACCGGGTTTTTATCGGCGACGTAGCCAAGTGGTAAGGCAGCGGTCTGCAAAACCGCTATCCAGCGGTTCAAATCCGCTCGTCGCCTCGTTTGGTAATTTGGATAGGGAATCCGGGAAGGTGGGGGAGAGCGGTTCTCCCGTCTCGTAAACATTTCAAAAATCTCTTCGATATTTTTGAAATACTCGGCGGGATTTCGCTATATAATGTATTAAGGTGCTCAAAAATCCGCTCGTCGCCTTTTTATTTCTGCCTATAGGCAGAAATAAAAAGTGGTATCCACTTCGTGGATGGGAAAAGAGAAGAAACAAAAACCAAAATAGATAACAATCGGCAAATATTTAAAGTCTTGTCGATCGTTTAACAAATTGAAAAATTACTCACTTTTATATGCATTTCCCCCTTTTTACTGAACTTGTTCAGTAAAAAGGGGGCGGCAATTTTAATTTTTACGAAGTAAAAATTAAAATTGGGCGAGTGTTGGAATGGCAGACAGCGCAGACTTAAAATCTGCTGTCCCGTAAGGGACGTGTGGGTTCGACTCCCTCCTCGCCCATTCTTTTTGCCTTTGGCAAAAAGAATGGTATAATTTTCCCGCGTCAAAAACGCGGGAAAGTCCTCATTGAAATATTAGGCATGTTTTCATATCTTTCGTCCCGGCTCATAAACCGTTCAAAAATTCTCTTCGACAATTTTTGAACATTTGCCGGGCAAATTCGGCTACAGCCTCGTCCGGCGTCCTTCGGACTTGGACTCGGCTAAGCCTCATTTGGGCAATTGGCTCAGTTGGCTAGAGCACTTCCTTGACATGGAAGGGATCACAGGTTCGAGTCCTGTATTGCCCATTTTTTTTCGCTCTATTAAGAGCGAAAAAAAATATAGCAACTTGAAAAATACGGTTACGCATTTTTCAAGTTGCGGAGAAAATGCCTTCCGCCATTTCGAAATAGATTTTAGAAGCAGAAAAACATAAAAATAAATATTACGTTGTTCTTTATTAATTTACAAGATAAGTTGACTAAACAATATTTGAAGCTATAATTTTATTTCAATCCGTCGTAAGACGGATTGACAGATTTTTTCCTGCGGCAAAGCCGCAGGAAAAAATGGGGACGTCGTCTAGCCCGGTTCAAGACCCATGCCTGTCACGCATGTGACCGAGGGTTCAAATCCCTTCGTCCCCGCCATTTTTAACAAAAAGCCTAATAAAATCAAGCATCTTTTGATTTTGTTAGGCTTTTTTGGTTTTTATGGTTTTTAGGATTTTTACAGCTTTTATAATCTTTAAGGTTTGTATAATTTTACGTCACAAAGAACTTGCAGCATTCTTGTATTTTCAGATGTTCGTGGGATAATAATAATTGGAAGATGCCGGCAATCGTCTGGAATCTCCCGACGGTTTTGCAGTTGCACTTCCACCTGGCGATAACCAGGGGTTCAATTCCCTACGTTCTGTCTTAAAAGGCCCGGCTTTAAGTGGCAACGCGGTAACAGCTATGTAGGATAAAACCTCCGCTGTTATAGTATGGGTTTTTTAAGGCAGAACCTTTTAAAAACAAAGGAGGTCGATATGTGGTTTTTTTATCTCTTAGGAATTATTGCTGTTTTAATTGTTTTTTTTAAAATTGTCGGCAAAACTATTGTTTTTGAATATGAAAAGGGACTGTTGTATCAGAAAGGTAAACTGGTAAAAATTCTTGATGCCGGTTGTCATTGGTTTTTACGTATGTATACCGTTATCCAGAAAGTCGACATACGTCCTAAAGTTGTGACGGTACCAGGGCAAGAGATATTGAGTTCGGACGGCGTTACCTTAAAAATAAGCATTGCCGCTCAATATGAGATTACCGACCCCGTTGTAGCCATAAACAAAACTGAAAATTACCAGGAAGCGGTTTATTTGATACTGCAGTTAGCCGCGCGGGAAATCATTGGTTCAGCGGCTATCGACGAGCTTATGGAAAAACGTTCCGAATTTGGTAAGCGGCTGACTGAATCAACCAAAGAACGAATTGCAGCATTAGGCGTAAAGCTGATTGCCGCAGACATTAAAGATATTATGTTTCCCGGAGAACTTAAAAATGTGTTCGCGCAAGTAGTGAAGGCGCGAAAAGAAGGGCTAGCTATTTTAGAAAAAGCCAGAGGCGAAGCAGCGGCTTTAAGAAACTTGGCTAATGCCGCCAGTTTAGTAAAAGACAATCCGGCTCTCATGCAGCTTCGTATTCTTCAAACAATTGGAGGAACATCGGGCAATACCATTATGGTGGGTATGCCGTCATCAGGTATACCGATAGCGTCAAGTAATAAAGAAGAAAATAAAGAGCCAAAAGGATAAAGATCTTGATACTTCTTATTCCAAGGCATACAATTTTATGCCTTGGTATAAAAGGGGGCAATTTTTCCACGAGTTGGCAATTTTACAAGCTATATGGTATAAATTGATCGAGGGTATTGACAATCGCCTTTCCAGATGTAAAATAAAACCATCATCCCAATGGGATAATATCCCGTTGGCCCCGAACTTCTCGTGAGTTCGGGTTTTTTACTTTTTATATAGGTATAATATGGGCAGACTAGCTTTTTTTGTCGACGGATTTAATCTCTATCATTCTCTAAATGATGAGCCGAGATATCACAAATATAAATGGCTCAATCTTAAAAGGCTCGCCGAATTATTAATCCCACCCAATGATAAGCTTGTTAAAACAACTTATTTTACTACATATGCCACATGGGATGCTGCAAAAATGGAACGCCATCGTGAATATGTAAGGATATTGGAATCGGCGGGAGTTGACGTGGTGCTGGGAGCATTCAGGCGTGTAGATAAAACTTGCCGAAATTGCCGAAAGAAGTATCAAACTTTTGAAGAAAAGCAAACCGATGTAAATATAGCCATATCACTTTTTAAGACCGCTGTTATGGATATTTGGGATACGGCGGTAATTATTTCCGGCGATAGTGATTTAATTCCCGCTATCAAAGCGGTTAGGGAAACTTTTCCGGCCAAAAAAACTGGAATAGTAATTCCTATCGGAAGGCGCGCGGAAGAATTAAAGCAAGTTGCCGACTTTCATATAAAACTTAAAGAGAAGCATCTCGCCAGTTGTCAATTCCCCGATGTTGTAAAAATAGACAATCAGCAATTTGTCCGTCCGGAACGCTGGAGATAGCCCGTCCTTTCCAATTAATATTTTTTTCGGATACCGCAATAGCAATAAAACTCCAAAAATTTTCATCAATTTTACTACCCAAATTACTACACACCAAAGTGAAAAAAGATAAAATAAGCTAATAAAATCAACACTTATTTCGATTTAACGGATGGATTCCCTTCGTCCCCGCCATTTTTAAGCAAGAAGCCTAACAAAATCAAGCATCTTTTGATTTTGTTAGGCTTTTTTGTTTTTATGGGGTTTTCACTAGATTTATAATCTTTACAATTTTCAGGATTTTTATAATTTTATATAAACCTTTTCAGCTTGACGAATGATGCTAAGGTGGTATTATTAGCATATGCCAATAACTAAAAGGAAGGTATATGTCTAGGCCTTGTAGGTGTAGAAGAATAAGGTGTAATCCCGATGCAAATTATTTCAAGCCTCGCGGTATACCTTTGGATGTGCTGGAAGAGATTAATCTTACCTTGGATGAATTGGAGGCAGTGAGGCTTGCGGACTTAGAAGGTTTGTATCAGGTGGATGCAGCTAAGAAAATGGATATTTCCCGACAGACGTTCGGTAATATTATAAATTCAGCCCATAGAAAAGTAGCAGACGTTCTTTTAAACACTAAAGCATTAAAGATTGAAGGCGGAACTGTTAAAAAGGTTGGTTAAGGTGAATAATTTGATAAAACAAGATCAAGATAGACTGAAGTTATTTAAGAGACATGGTTATGATATCCCTAAAGCCAGAGAATTCATTCTTAAAAAAGCAAAAATTTCAGAGGGGAAGATGTTAGAGGTTGGTACGGGTCGGGGCCACATGGCGGTTGTTTTGGCAAAAAATGGATTTAAGCTAGTCTCTATAGATCTGGATAGAAAAGCTCAAAATGCAGCCAAGCTAAAACTTAAAAGCCTTAAGCTCGATAAATTTGTATTGCTTAAGATTATGAATGCCGAGAGGTTGAAATACAAAGATAACTCTTTTGATTATGTGATTTCAGTAAATTTTATCCATCACGCTAAGAATCCGGTTAAATGTTTAAAGGAAATGATTAGGGTGGCTAAAAACAAACTTATTATTGCCGATTTGAATAAACAAGGCGAAAAAGTTATGGAAAAGGTGCATGCGTTAGATGGGCATAAGCATGAGGCGTCTAAATTATCATTGTTGGGTGTAAAGGAATACTTAGAGAAAACAGGATTGGTTGTTAAAGTTTATAAGGATGTATGTCAAACTCTTATCGTAGCCAAGAAGGGAGCAATAAAATGAAATTATGTATTCCAACAGAAACAAATGAAGGCATGAAAGCGTTAGCCTACGGACATTTTGGCAGCGCGCCGTATTTTACAATTATCGATACAGAGAAAGACTCTGTAGAAATCATTGATAATGCCAATCAGCATCATGAGCACGGTATGTGCCAGCCAATGAATGCGTTAATGGGTAAGAAAATTGACGCCGTGGTTACCGGTGGGATGGGCGCTCGGGCAGTTCAAAAGCTTAACGAAGGTGGGATTAAGATTTATCGGGCTATTCCGGGAACAGTTGCAGATATTGTCAGCCAGTTTACCAAAGGCGGGCTTGAAGAGATAACTATGCAAAATGCTTGTGCCCAACACGGGTGCGGCCATTAAATCGGCAGAATATGAAAAACAAAGCAAAAGACTATTTTTTAGGAAAGAACGGGGAAAAATTTAATTGCGCTGAATCAGTGTCGCGTTCTTATTCTGAAAAAAGTAACTTTACGCATAAAGATTTGGATAGTCATGCTGATTGTGGCGGTGGTTTGGCGCCGGGAGGTTATTGCGGTGCGTTCTATTCTGCTTTGTATATTTTAGAGCTTACCGGGAAATATAAACGTAAAGAATGCGAAGCTTTTTTTATCGGGCATGCCGGAGCCCTGACTTGCGAGGAAATAAGGCGGTTAAAGAAACTGTCTTGCTTAGGATGTGTTGAGAAGGCTGCCGAATTTTTAATGAATATAGATCCGGAAGTTAAAATATAAAACTTAATAATACACAAACGTAGACCTAAAAAGAAAGGTATAGGTGAACATTAAAAAAGTTCTATATTTGCCAGTTTTCTTATTTGCTATCTCTGCTTGTTGCGGTTATTCCGGGAATGGGAATATAAAAGTTCCAATAGAATGCCCGCTAAGAAAACAAGGAATCAATGTACACAACATGAAACCGTTCGAAGATACAGAAAAATACATTGAATTTTTGGAGAGAAAGGATAGAGACGTTTGGCAAAAGCCCAATGAGATAGTTTCTTCACTGAATTTAAAAGGTTCCGAAACTTTGGTAGACTTGGGCGCTGGTTCGGGTTATTTTTCTTTCCGTTTTTCAAGAGCCTTGCCTAAGGGGAAAGTAATAGTAATAGATACGGAACCGGAGATGCTGCGTTATGTCCACCATAAAGCTATGTCTGCGGGGATTAAAAATATTGAACCGGTATTGGCTACATACGAAGATCCGAAAATACCTAAAAATGTGGATATAGTATTTATCTGTGATGTACTGCACCATGTCAATAAACGCGCCGAATGGCTTGCGAAATTAAATTTGGAAATGGAAAAAGGCGATAAGCTTATACTCATCGAATTCAAAGAAGGTAAGCTTCCGGAAGGTCCGCCGGAAAATATAAAGATATGCGGCAAGGAAATGTTATCGCTGGTATGCAAGGCCGGCTTTAAATTAATAAAAGAAGACTCGACATTACTGCCTTATCAAAACTATTTTATATTTGAAAAGCAATAATTATAGGATACGTAGGCAAAGAAACTTGCAAAAACGCGCCGCGTACGCGATACTATAAAATCGAAGAATTACTGCTAACTGCTAAATAAAAATTACATCGATTTTACTACCCAATTTACTACACACCAAAGCGATGAAACGTAAAATAAACTAATGAAATCAACGCTTATTTTGATTTAACGGATGGAGTCCCTTCGTCCCCGCCATTTTTAACAAAAAAGCTTAATAAAATCAAGCATCTTTGATTTTATTAAGCTTTTTTGTTTTATGTGGTTTTTACAATTTTTATGATCTTTACAGATTTAATAATCTTTATAGACTTTTACGTCAATCCTTGATAAAAATCTTGACCGATGAAACCGGTATGATACTATAATTTCAACATGAAACAGCAGGATATCGTAAAATATTGGCGCACATCATCGCAAGAAGATTTTGCCGCGGCGGTAATTATAGTCACGCATTATTTTTCTGTCACTTATGCATTGAGAAAATGCTTAAGGCGGTTATCGTTAAAAAGACCAATAGCGCGCCGCCGTTTGTGCACGATTTAGTGCGGTTGGCGGAAAAAGCGGGTATTGTTCTTGACGATAAAAATAAGACTGATCTATCCGAAATCAGTACGTTTAATATTGCGGCGCGGTACGATGATTATAAACTTCAATTTGCTAAGAAAGCCACAAAAGTATTTTCGGCAAAATATATTAAATGTACCGGAGGATTATTGGTATGGCTTCAAAAACATCTATAAAAACAAAAGATAAAACAACTATACGTAAATTTGCCGTATTGTTGCGTAAGCAAGGTATTCGTGTGTCAAAGATGATTTTGTTTGGTTCACACGCTAAAGGTAATGCGGCCAAAGACAGCGATATTGACATAGCGATTATTTCGAGGCAATTTGGCCGTGATGCTATAAAAGAAATGATGCTTTTACGCCGGCTTGCTATGCAAATAGATTCGCATATAGAACCTATCCCGCTTTCACCCGCAGGCTTAACAGACCCCTACAGTACTTTTTCGTATGAAATTCGTACATATGGAATAGCGGTAAATTAAACAACAACTGCGTTGGGATATTAGGATAGCAAAACTCTCGAAAATTCTCCGGAATGATTAAGGTTATAAACAATGCCTAAGTATTTTTTTCGTTTATCTCATCCGATAAAGCAGTTAGTAATTTTAACCGCGATCGGTTTCTTCTGCGCCTGCCGCAATTACGCAAACTTTTCCGACTATTATCAAGTCAACGTTGTCCGTGTTGTCGACGGCGATACCATAGTTCTGGCTAACGGAAAATATTTGCGCTATTTAGGCATTGACACTCCGGAAACTCACCTAAAGAATCCCGATGGAACGTGGCGGGAAGCGTTTCAGCCATTCGGCAAAGAAGCCACGGAATTCAACCGCCGGTTAGTCGAAGGTAAAATTATCAGGGTGGAATTTGATGTTCAGAAAAATGATAAGTATAACCGGTTATTGGGTTATTGCTATTTACCCGGCGGCGAGATGGTCAACGCTAAAATGCTGGAAGAGGGGTTTGCCACGTTATTTATTAAAGCTCCCAATGTAAAACATGCCGATGTGTTTATCGCGGCGCAGACAAGAGCCCGGGAGAATAGAAAAAATCTGTGGGGTAATTATGAAGCAATCGATGCTTCCGACGCCAAAGAATACATCAACCAGATTCGTACTGTTCGCGGAAGGGTCGAAAAAACTTACGATTCAGGGAAGGTGATTTTACTTAATTTCGGGAAAAAGCGTAAAAAATCCTTTACCGTAGTAATTTTTGACGATGCCCGGCAATTTTTTTGTAAGAAAAATATCAACCCGGCAAATTTTTATACCGGTAAAGCGATAGAAGTATCGGGGCGGGTCAGGGATTATAAGGATAAGCCGGAGATAATTGTAAGCATGCCGGAAGAAATCACGATTTTAGAAGATAACGTGTTGCCTTCGGTCCAGCCGGCAGAAGAACGAAAACCAAAAAAGAAAACAATAAATAAAAGCGGAACTTTATATTAAGGATGATGTGAACATGCTTAATGTTTACAGGGAAAATAGTTTGATTATGTGGCTGTAAACAAAATATGTTTTTTTGTAAGTTTCAGATATAATGGATTACTCATGAAAAACGTAATTTTAAAAACCCTATCCAAATATTGGGGGTATGACAGTTTTAGGCCGTTTCAGGAAGAGGCGATTTTGTCTATTCTTGACTGTAAAGATACCCTTACTATTTTGCCGACAGGCGGGGGAAAATCAATTTGTTTTCAGGTTCCGGCGTTGTTGTGCGAAGGGATGGTGGTGGTTATTTCGCCTTTGATCTCGCTGATGAAGGACCAGGTTGATTATTTAAAGGAAATAGGCATTAATGCCGAGTGTTTAAACTCAAGCTTTACCGTTTCCGCGCAAAAGGCAATCATTGAAAAAATCCAATCACGCGGTTTAAAATTGTTGTATATATCGCCGGAGAGGCTTATGACGCCGGATATTTTAGAGTTATTACGCGGCGTGAAAATTTCTTTTTTTGTCATTGATGAAGCGCATTGCATCAGCCACTGGGGGCATGATTTCCGGTCAGAATATAGAAGGCTCGGCTGCCTTAAGGATGAATTTAATCAATGTAATATTCACGCCTTTACCGCTACTGCCACCGAGGATGTCCGGAAAGACATTGTAGAGCAGCTGAAATTAGATTCTCCGCATCTGTATTTTGGCCCGATTGACCGGTCCAACCTTGTATATAGAATCATCGCGCGTTCGGGAAATATTACGGGAAATATCGTAAATGTTATCAAAAAATATAAGAATGAACCGGGAATAATTTATTGTTTACGCCGCAAAGACGTGGACGCGTTTTCCGAAAAATTAAATAGTTTGGGCTATAAAAATGTCCCTTATCACGCCGGCATGTCCGATGAAGACCGTAAAAGAAATCAGGATGAATTTTCCCGCGAAAAAATTTCCCTCATCGTTGCTACGATAGCTTTTGGTATGGGTATCGACCGGTCAAATATACGCTATGTAATTCATGCCGCGATGCCTAAATCAATCGAACATTACCAGCAGGAAACAGGCCGCGCCGGGCGCGATGGCTTGCCGAGTGAATGCTATATGTTTTATTCCTGGAATGATTATAAGACCTGGGAATATATATTGAAAGATTCTTCCCAGAAAAACAACGCGCTTCTAAAGCTTAAAACCTTATATGATTTTTGTTCGCATCCGCAGTGCCGGCATAAATATCTTGTAAGTTATTTCGGCCAGAGCTATAAGGAAAATAATTGCGCGGCGTGTGATTTTTGCCTCGGCGAGGTTGAAGTTATCGATAATCCGTTGCTTATCGCCCAAACGATTATTTCCTGTGTCGCCGGGGTAGAAGAAAAATTTGGCGCGGATCATATCGCGGATATTTTGAAAGGGAACAATACCGATAAAGTAAAAAACTGGGGCCACGATACATTGGCGACATTCGCGAAAATGAACAATGAAACAAAAGTTTTTATAAGGAATATTATTGAACAACTCGTAGGCCAGGGTTATTTGATAAGAGAGGGCGAGTTCGTAACCCTTGGTATTTCCGACTCCGGTTTGAAAGCTCTGGGAGGAGAGGCCGTGCCTACTCTGGCTAAGCCGGTTTTGGGCCAGGCAAAAAAAGAAGTTGAAAAGAAAGTTAAAATTAAACGCGCTAAAGACTGGGAAGGCGTGGATGAACAGCTTTTCGAAGTGTTGCGTCAAAAACGCTCCGAGCTATCCCAGGAAAAAAATGTTCCCGCGTATATTATCTTTAGCGACAAAACCTTAAAAGATATTGCTTTGAAAAAACCAACCACGGCGGAACAATTTAAAGGCGTATTTGGCGTAGGCGAAGTTAAGCTCAATCAGTATGGCGGTATTTTTTTAAATGTGGTGGGGGATTATATCAATGAGGTTGAATATGCCGACAAAAAATCGCGCGCGTAAAATTGCCGCCGGGTATCTTTTTCTTGTTTTTATATCTTTTTTTACGGCGGCTTGTTCCCCGTCCAATGCCCCGGTGTCTTCTATCCCACAAACCGATACTACTTATGTGGCCGGTGTTCCGGCAGGGGATTTTGCGCCCGGCGAATTGGAGGCGCATTATTTAAAACACGGCGATCAATTCGGCGGGATTACCCAGGAGCAATATTTAGATAACGCCCGCGCCTTGTTGAACACGCCGCCGGATAACGATGTGTTGGGCAAGTCCAGATCTAACGGCGACATCTTACGCTACCGGGTCAGCAGCGGCGAGTTCGCGGTGATGACCGCCGGCGGCCGGATTCGAACCTATTTTAAAACCGATTACCGGTATTGGTCGAAACAATGAGGGAAAAAAAATATATCTGTCCGGTGTGCGGCTTTGACGGGTTAAAAGAGCCGCCTTATGGCGAAAGTAATATACCTTCCTATGAGATTTGTCCCTGCTGCGGTTTTGAATTCGGCTTTGACGTGGCTGACGGCCGCGAGGCGTTCGCCGTTTTCCGCAAACGCTGGCTCGCCAACGGCGCTCCCTGGTTTCTGGCGAAAGTAAAACCGGAGAAATGGGTTGTAGAAAAGCAATTGGGTAATCTTAACAGGGAAAAGGCCTGACTGCTCGCCTCGCTTCGCGGGCGAAGCGGGCCGATAAGCAGACATGGCGCATTTTTTCAGGAAAGAGCTGTTTAGCTGTGGAAGAGGGGAATCCCGCGCCGCCGGAAGGAACTTTTTTAATAACCATATTGTCTAAGATATTGAACGGTAAAAGGATATGGATACAATTAGCCGGGATGTATTGATAAAAGCGGCAGGCGGCGGCATCGAAGCGTTTGAAGAAATTTACCGGACAGCCAGCTCGTTTGTGTATACCCTGGCAATGCGGGTCACTAACAACCGCCATGACGCCCAGGACGTAACGCAGGAAGTATTCGTTAAGATTTACCGTAATTTAAAGAGTTTCGCTTTTCGCGCTTCTTTTAAAACCTGGGTTTACCGCATCGCGGTTAACACGGCGATCAACCATTATCGGCGGACGGCGAAAGAACGCAAGCGCCAGGTAAATATCGATGATGTATCACCTCGGGAAGTCTCGGTTGAACCACAAACCGCCCAGTTAGAATTACATGATCGTCAGGAGAAGCTCAAGCCTCTTCTAGATAGGCTTAATCCCGACCAGCGGACGGTGATTATGTTGCGGGAAATCGAAGGGTTGAGTTATGAAGAAATCGCCAAAGCGTTATCGATACCGATCAATACCGTACGTTCCCGCCTTAAACGGGCGCGTCAGGCATTGATGGCATATGCTGTTAGCCCAGAAAATGCCTGTCGGTAAGCAAGAATTTTCTGGGCTAAATAGGAAAAAATGCGGAAACGCATTTTTCCGGCTAGGGAGGCGGTGCCCGATGGAGTGTAGAAAAATACAAGAATGGTTACTGGGTGATTATTTTGACCGCCGGTGTTCCCCGGACCGGCGCAAGAATATCGATGAACATATATCCCGGTGTAATGCCTGCCGCGATTTTCTCGCGAACCTGGAGCAGGCCGCGCGTTTTCCTTTCCGGAACGCGCCTGAACTCGAGCCGCCGGAAGCGGTATGGCATAACATAAAAGAGGAAATAACTCTGGGCAAAATCAGCCTGAAAGATAGATTTGATTATTTTTGTTCAGGGCTAATAAGCTTTTTTACGGTACCCAAGCTTGTGGCCGCGGGCGTTACCTTTGCTTTGATGATCAGCTTGACGGTATTTTCCCAGAGAAGGATTACCCGCCAGAATTATGAGGTGGGCGAGTCGATTTATGAAGCGGCGCAGTTTCTCGCGTCGTTGGATAGTGACCGTCTTGGTGAGACCGATACTGTGGAAAATGAGGCGGCGGATAATTTTTTATAAATTTTTTGGTTAGAGCGAATATTTTTTACATAGTGCGGCCATGGAAAATAAAAAAAGAATCCTTATCATTGATGATGACGAGAATATTTGTAAGCTCCTCGATTCGCGTTTAAAGAGCTGGGGCTTTGATACGGATATCGCGCGTGACGGCAAAAGCGGGTTGGATAAGATTTTCCATAATCCGCCGGATTTAGTGATCCTTGATTTAAAATTGCCCGCCTTGCCCGGCGAAGAGATCTGCCGGCAAATACGCAAAAACGAAACGACGGCAAAGATCCCCGTTATCATGCTCACCGGCAAAACGGATGATGTTGATAGGGTCGTCGGCAGGGTAATCGGAGCGAATATTTATTTGACCAAACCTTTTAAACCGGAGGATTTATTTAACGGAATCAACCAACTTATTAAAAGTTAGCCGGAAAATGCCTGCATGCCGGCCGCGCCGGCGCAGAGTATTTTTCCGGTTCCAAGAAAAATCCAGGAAACTTTTACAGGTTTCGGGGTTGTCTAAGAAGGCGAGGAGGGTGGCGAAGATGAATAATAAAACCAAGATAATCAAAGCAGCTCTGGTGTTTATGGCGTTAACGGTTACTGCCTTGGCTTGGGCGGGAAACCCCGCGCCGGGTAAAGGACAAATCAAAGAAGAAGCAAAGGGCGAAGATAAGGGGCCGGCCGGCCGTCTGGCGAGCGAGCTTAATTTGACGGACGCGCAGCGCCAGAAACTTCAGGAAGGCCGCCAGGGCCGCCGCGAGAAAATGCAAAAACTTCGCGAAGCGGTGAAGCAAAAACGGCAGGAATTAAAAGCGGCGCTGCAAAATCCTTCCGCGACGCGCGCGGCCATCGAACCCGTTGTCGCTCAGTTAAAGGCGCTTCAGGGACAGCTTATTGATGCCAGAGTAGACCATATTTTAACCTTAAAAGAGATTTTGACGCCGGAACAATTTGCTAAAATGCAGGCGAGGATGAAAGAGCACCTGCAAAACCGTAAGCAGGATAAACAGGGCCGTTCTGGTGGTTTTCAAGGAAAAGAAGGGCATGGCGGGGTGAACCGTCAAAAAAGTAACGGCTCCGGAGAAGGCCGTGGGCCGATGGATGAGGAAGGGCTGTAAAAAATATGGTTAAGGCTAGGGTTAGGCTCTCCTTCGCTCTTTGAGCTTCGGAGAAGTCTCGCCGAAGCCTTTGGCGAAGGCGGAAGGCCGGTTTAGGTTAAGGTAAGGGTTAAGGCTAAAAAATAAAACCATTACCTTAACCATAGCTCATACCGGCATCGTTACCCTTATCCTAACCGAGTCTTAAATAAGGAGGTAAGTTATGCGCATCTGGACTAAATTTCTAATAATAGCACTATTTATAGGTTGGGGGATAATCATACCGGCCTACGCCCAGGACAGCAGCCAGGCCGATAATTCTGGCTACCGGAAGACGCAGGGCCAGGAGAACAAGGATTTTCGCCAGGAGCAAGGAACGGAGAGAAACAATCACTATGCCGCTCAACATGAAGAAAACAAAGACTTCCGCGGAACCCAGAAAAACGAAAATCAGGAATTCAGGCAAGGGCTGGCCAATTCGAATACGACGGCCGGACAAAAAAGAGCCGCGATTGCCCAGCATCGTAAAACCCAGCACCAGGAAAATGTCCAACACCGGAAAACCCAGCATCAAAAAAATGCCCAATTCCACCGGCAACAAAAGAGCGAACGGGTAGCGCACCATAAGCAGCAACATTCGGAAAATAAGACACACCGGCAGGAAAACAAGCGAGGTAATATAACTGAATAGAAAAGTTTTTTTCCGGCTTCGCCCTCGGCACGTAGATGCTGAGGGCGCGCCTTATTATATACAAAGGTAAGCGGCATAAGCCGCTTACCTTTTATAATATATTATTTTCCCGCCATAACCCTGTTTCTATTGCAAAATCCCGGTTAAAGAGTAAAATAATTTCTCCATGGAAGAGATCACAATCAGAAAATATCAGCGTTGGGACAGGGGGGAAATCCGCCGGATTTTTGCCGAAACCGCGTTCCGGGGCGAACCACTTGAGGTATTTTTCGAGGGAAGAGAAATACTACAGGACGTTTTTACCTCATATTATACCGATTACGAACCGCAATCCATTTTTGTCGCCTGCGCGTGCGGCGGGAAAATAATAGGGTATTTGACCGGCAGTAAAGATACCAACCGGAAAAATAAAATATTTTTATCTTCCATTTTCCCCAAGGTATTGGCGAAATTTATTTTTAAAGGGTATATTTTTAAAAAGAAAAACCTCAAGTTTGTTTTTAATGCCGTCCGGAGTTTTTTGACCGAAAAACATAGTTACAAAATCCCCCCCCTTTATCCCGCGCACCTGCATATTAACGTCGAGGAAGATTTCCGCCGGATCGGCGTGGGCGAGAAATTGATGCAGGCATTTTTCGATTATTTAAAAGCCAACGATATCCACGGCGTCCATTTAAGCACTTTTTCCGACCAGGGCCGCGATTTTTTTATTAAATGCGGGTTTCGGGTACTCTGGGATGGTTGCACTCACCAATGGCATTATTTGCTCGGCCGCGATGTCGCCGTTGCGACCTTGGGAAAACTTCTAGATAAATAGTTACACCAAAAACATTTTTTTTTTCATTTGTCTTGACATACAGCCTTTGGTAGTGTATATTTAGTTAGTTTTCTTGCGGTATTTTGTCGGGAAAACTAACTAACCTTTAAGCTGGTCCTGCGAGGCCGGCAAGGATAATTTAAATGCATACAATGCGGTTTATCAACCCGATAAAACAGCCCCGTTCTGGAAATTTTCAGGACGGGGTTATTTTTTTGCGTCTCGAATAAATTTTTTAATACTCGGTTATTTTTGTTGTTTTTCATCCGCGAAGCGGGTGCCGATATTTTTTACGAAGTTTCAAACCCAGCACTAATTTTGCTACGGCAAAATTAGTGCTGGGTAATTCGACTACAGCCTCACTAAGCATGAGTACATGCTAGTTCGGCTAAGTCTCATTATATGAATAATCAAAAAGAAATCCTTACCGGCGAAGATATCAAACGCACGCTCTACCGGCTTACCCACGAGATTTTGGAAAAAGACCTCGACCCGAAGAATATCGTTTTAATCGGGATCCAGACCCGCGGCGTGCATCTGGCTAAACGTATTAAAAATATCATAAAAGAGTTGGAAAATTACGATATTGATTTAGGGATTTTAGATATAACTTTATACCGCGACGACCTTACGGCCATCGGGCCTAAGCCGGTAGTAAAAGAAACTAAAATAGATTTTGATTTAAGCGGGAAAGTGGCGATTCTGGTAGACGACGTGCTTTTTACCGGTCGCACCGTGAGAGCTTCTTTAGACGCGATTTTGGATTTCGGCCGGCCGAAACGAATCGAGCTTTTGGTTTTAGTTGACCGGGGCCATCGTGAGCTGCCGATAAGAGCGGATTTTGTCGGGAAAAACATCCCTACCAATGCGGGCGAACGCGTGGAGGTTCATTTGCAGGAAGTGGATGGGAAGGATGAAGTGGTTGTTTTGAGAAACACTGATAATCGCTGATTAAATGATGCAGATGATCGCGGATAATCATTAAAATAATAATATAGTTTAATTGTTTTATCTGCGGTCATCAGCTTCTTCTAATCTGTGATCATCTGCGTTTAATAAATTATATGGAACAGTGGACGAAAAAACACATTTTAGGGATCAAGGACTTATCGCGCGACGAGATCGAAACTGTTTTTAATCTGGCTGCGTCGTTTAAAGAGATTTCCCAGCGCGAAGTCAAGAAAGTCCCGGCGTTACGGGGCAAAACCGTGCTTAATCTATTTTTTGAAAACTCCACCCGCACGCGTACTTCCTTTGAACTGGCGGCCAAGCGTTTAAGCGGCGACGTGGTCAACTTTTCCGTTTCTACATCGAGCCTGGCCAAAGAAGAATCCATTATCGACACGATAAAAAATTTAGAGACGTATCACCCCGATATTATGATTATCCGTATCGAATCGAGCACATCCCTGCATACGCTTACCAAATACACCCAGGCCAGTATCGTCAACGCCGGAGATGGAAGAAACGAGCATCCCACCCAGGCGTTGTTGGATATGTTTACGGTTAAGGAAGTAAGGGGAAACGTCGAAAATCTCAACGTTTTGATTGTCGGCGATATTATGCATTCCCGCGTGGCGCGCTCGAATATTTTCGGGTTTCAACGTTTCGGCGGCAAGGTTACAGTTTGCGGTCCATCGACCCTTATCCCTTACGAGTTCCAAAATTTAGGCGTAAAAATATCCTACGATTTTGATAAGGCGATCGAAGACGCCGACGTGGTCATCATGTTGCGCATCCAAAAAGAACGCCAGACTTCCTGTTTTTTCCCCACGATGCGCGAGTATCTGGATCGGTTTGCCCTGACGCCGGAGCGTTTGCGCCGGGCAAAAAAAGACGTGATTATTATGCATCCTGGCCCGATCAATTGGGATATCGAGATAAGCTCTTCTTTAAAAGAACAAGTCCACCCGCTTATTTTGAAACAGGCGGAAAACGGGCTTGCTGTGCGTATGGCCGTTTTATATTTAGTCGGGACGCAGAAGAGAGAATTGGTGGAAGTGGAATAAAATGCAGATGATCACAGATGAAAAGATGCAGATGATCGCGGATAAATGATTAAATACCAAATTCCAAATTCCCGCCTTTTGCGGGATCCCGCTAAATCATAATTATAAGGGGCGGGAAAATCCTAAATTTCAATTACCGAATGACCAAGACGGTTTTTGTTCAGGCCATTAAAATTTAGCGCTTGGGATTTTAGATTATCTGTGATCATCAGCTTCTTCTAATCAGCGATTATCTGCGATATAATTTATTATGAAAATATTAATAAAGAATGCCACAATCGTAAATGCCGATAATATCTTCGAAGCGGATATTTTAACCGCGAATACCCGGATTGTTAAGGTTGCCAAGGATATTACGCCGCCGGAGCCGGTTGACGAAGTAATTGACGCCAAAGGAAAACATGTTTTTCCCGGGTTTATCGATTTGCATACCCATTTACGTACGCCCGGGCGCGAAGACGAAGAAGATTTTTTAACCGGTTCCCAGGCCGCCGCCGCGGGAGGGTTTACCAAGATTTTTTGCATGCCCAATACCCTTCCGTCCATCGATAATGAAGGCCTGGCTAAATGGATTTTTGAAGAAAGCCAGAAAATCGGTATCGTCGATATTTATCCGGTCGGCGCGATTACCAAAAACCGCGAAGGAAAAGAACTTACCGAATTCGGGGCGTTGCGGCGCGTGGGGTGCCTTTCAGTCAGCGACGACGGCGTGTCTCTGCCCGATAGTCTGATCTTGCGCCGCGCGCTGGAATACGCGAAAATGATTGATATTCTGGTGGTAGAGCATTGTGAAGATTTAAGGTTAGCCAATAAAGGCGCGATGCGGGAAAGTTTTATCTCCAGTAAATACGGCGTTTCCGCTATCCCCGATATAGCCGAAAGTTTGATTGTGGCCAGAAACATCGAAATGGCGAAATACTTAAACACCAGAATACATCTGGCGCATATAAGCACCGCCAAAAGCGTCGAGTTCGTCAAAAGGGCTAAGAACGAAGGCGTGAAGGTTACGGCCGAAACCTGTCCGCATTACTTTATGCTTACCGTAGACGATATTGAGGAAAATTCATTCGACGCGCGGTTTAAAGTAAACCCGCCCTTAGGGGAAAAAAAAGATGTAGAAAAAATACGCGAGGCTTTAAGGGACGGCGTCATCGATTGCATTGCTACCGACCACGCTCCGCATTCCCACGCGGAAAAAGAGCTTCCCTTCGAAGACGCGCCGTTTGGGTTGATTGGATTAGAGTTCGCCTTTTCGTTAACCTATACCCATCTGGTTAAGGCGGGAATCCTCGATTTGAAAGAAATCGCGAATAAATTATCCGCCAATCCCGCTAAAATCGTGGGGTTGAGCCATTGCGGCGTGATCCAGGAAGGTTTTATCGCGGATATAGTAATCGCGGATTTAAACCGCCAATGGATTATTCAGGAAGATAAAATCCGCTCTAAATCTAAAAATACCCCTTTTATTGGATACCAACTTTACGGTGTAGTCGAAAAAACTATTCATAAGGGCAAAATCGTGTTTAATGAGTTATGAAGTTATCGTTGATGGGATATCAGGGGATTAGGATATCAGGATTTGGGGATTAGGAGATTAGAGGTTAGGGTTGTTACCCGATATCCCTATATCCTAATTTCCAAATCCCAATTTCCTAATATCCCGGTCTCCTTAATACAATTGAAGTTTAGGTAAGTTTTTCAGTATAAAGCATACTATAATATGCGTTAAAAAATCTTTTGAATAATCTATGGATGAACCCAAGAGGCTATTTTTAAGAATCGAAGAATGTTTGACTTGCGACTTTGACTATGATTTTTTTGGCGAAGCAAAACGCGGCAGCGGCATAATTCTTGATCTCGGCGGCGGCGGACTGCGCATGATTACCAAAGAGATGATCAAGAAGGGCGCTGTAATCGATATTAATATTGCTCCGCCTATGGGCCCCCTCGAAGTTAAAGGCGAAATCTTAGGCTCGGCTCTGGAAAATTATGTTACCGATAAACAAAGGGATATGTTTTACACTACGCGCGTTAGATTCAAAAATACGCCTTTGCCGGCAATTAACGCGATTATCGCCTACGTTCATAAATGTCATAAAGAACGCCGCGAAGCGAGATACAGAAAACATAAGTAGGGGCCGGCCTCCGTGCCGGCCCGTTACAAAATAATATATTGGTTAATGACTGTTAAATAAATCATAACGGGCGGACACAGGGGTCCGCCCCTACAATATCTAAAATTATCCAATGGAATTTATCGCCGATTTCCACATCCACTCCCGATATTCCCGCGCTACCAGCCAGGATATGAATATCCCGTCTTTAAGCAAATGGGCAAAGCTTAAAGGGGTAACATTGCTGGGCACGGGTGATTTTACGCACCATTTATGGCTGCAGGAGCTGAAACAACTTCTTCAGCCGCAGGGGAAAACCGGCCTGTTTTTACACAACGGTATTTATTTTATCCTTTCCGCGGAAATTTCCAGCATTTATTCCCAGAAAGGGAAAGTTTACCGGGTGCATAATGTTATCATGGCGCCTTCCTTCGAAATAGCGGGGGAAATAAACAAAATGCTTTCCCGGTTTGGTAATTTATCCGCCGACGGCCGGCCGATACTGGGCTTAAGTTGTATAAAGTTTGCCGAAGAGTTGTCAAAGATTTCTAAAGATATAATGCTTGTGCCGGCCCATTGTTGGACTCCCTGGTTTTCCGTATTCGGATCAAATTCGGGATTTAATTCTTTAGAAGAGGCGTTTGATAAATACGCCGGCAACATCACCGCTTTGGAAACGGGGTTATCTTCCGATCCCGTGATGAATTGGCGTTTATCCCGGCTCGATAAATTTTCTTTGATTTCCAATTCCGATTCCCATTCTCCCTCGCGCATCGGCCGGGAGGCCAACGTGTTTAGTTGCGAGCTCGATTATTGGGAAATAAAAAAGGCTTTGGAAACAAAAGACAAGAGTAAATTTTTATATACGGTGGAATTTTTTCCGGAAGAAGGAAAATACCATTTTGACGGCCATCGCAATTGTAATATACGTTTTGCGCCGGCGGAAACAAAAAAACATAACGGCATCTGCCCGGTATGCAAAAAACCTTTGACCCGGGGCGTGGTTTACCGCGTGGAAGAACTGGCCGACCGGCCGGAAGGTTTTACCCCGGCCGACGCCATACCGTTTAAACATCTGGTTCCTCTGGATGAGATCATCGCCGAGGCGAAAGGCATGGGAAAAGCCAGCAAAGCCATCGAAAGAGAATACCTTGAACTGATCGGTAATTTCGGGCCGGAACTGGAGATTCTTCTTAAAGCCGACGATTCACAATTAGCTAAAATGCCGTTTAAGATAGCCGAGGGGATACGCCGTGTCCGGGAAGGCAGGCTGAAAATCCTGCCCGGTTATGACGGTGAATACGGAACGATCGATATATTCTTAAAAGAAGATAAAGCAGAGAAACGGCAGGGACAGATGACGTTGTTTTGAATAACACAGATGATTGCAGATTAGAAGATGCCGATGATCACGGATAGGTTAGGAGATCATATGCTGCCAAAAATTTTATTCGGGTTGGCCAGCTTTTGCAAACGAATAATGATATATAAAAAATAGTTTTCTGTTTTATTTTCATTTCGTTTTTTATCAGCGATTATCTGTATCTTTTAATCAGTGATCATCTGTACCTAAAAGGTTATATTTATGACATGGAATGGCCAGGAACGAAGAAAATACCCCAGGGCAAATTTTGCCTGTAAACTGCACATTTTGGGGGCTGTCGGTACGTTAGAGCTTCATACGGAAGATATCAGCGCCGGAGGATTAAGGGTCACTTTGTGCCGCGAAATGCCGGCCGGCACCCTTGTGGAATTAAAAATTTTTCTTACCGCCGGAAAAGTTGTGGAATGTAAAGGCCGTATCGCCTGGATGGTGAAAGCACCCGATAATGTCGACAGGTATTCGGAAATATTTACTACCGGCATCGAGTTTGACGATATAAATGATAAGGACCGGCAATTTATTTGCGACTTGGTCGAGCAGGTGGAATTAACGAAAGCAAAATAAAAGCCAGCAAATTAGCCGGAGGCAAAGATGAAAATTGCGATAGTTTTTTATTCCTTCAGCGGCAATACCGGAAAAGCCTGTCAATTTTTGAAAGATAAACTGATCGAAAAAAAGGTTGACGTTGATTGGCGCGAACTAAAATTAGAAAAAGAGGAAAAATCTTTTATTAAACAATGCCTGGATGCCCGTTCAAAAAAAACCCCTCCACTGCTCAGTGCCGATTATGATGTTTCTTCCTATGATCTGGTTATTTTTGCTTCGCCGGTTTGGGCGTTTACTTTTGCGCCGGCGCTAAGGTCTTTTTTAAATAATGCCGCCGGTTTAAACGATAAAAAAACCGCTTATTTTTTTACTCACGGTTCCAGCGCGGGGACTAAAAACGCGTTGAATGAATTAGAAAGCTTGTTAAAAGAAAAAGGCGCGCGCGTTCAGTTTTCCCGGAGCATATCCGGCGCCAAAACAAAAGATAATACTTATTTGCAGGAACAGTTTAAGCCGCTGTTGGAAAACATTGCGGCACAGATGATCACTGATTAGAGAAAGCAGATGATCGCTGATAAAATAATTAAATTTCAGTAACCAGAATATTAGTGGCCTAAACAGAAGCCGGTTCAATAACTCGGCAATCAGGATTTGGAACTTATTCATAATTCCATACTTGGGTTTCAATAATATCTGTGATCATCTGCGTTTGTCCCTGTCGCCCAACGGATAGGGTGTTGGCCTCCGAAGCCAAAGATGGCAGTTCGATTCTGCCCAGGGACGTTTATTTTTTGCGCAGCAAAAAATAAACGTGGGCCGGAAAAATGCGAAAAACGCATTTTTCCGGTCTGGGGAAAAATTCTATTTTACTAAAAGCGGTAAAATAAATAATTACTGAATTTATTTGTGCCCTTGGTGCCTGTGGTAAAGTTTTTCGGTTTTTCCGTTTTTTGGTTCTTCAGTTTTTCGGTCTTTAGTCTGATGTCTGTAGTCTGAGGTCTGTATCATGAACATCACCGTCATCGGCGGTTCTACCTGCTCCAAAAAACATTACCAAGTCGCTTACGAACTCGGTAAGTTGATTGCCCGGGAAGGCTGGACTCTTGTGTGCGGCGGCCGGGAAGGCGTGATGGAGGCGGCATGCCGCGGGGCAAAAGAAGCCGGCGGCTTGACTGTCGGTATTCTCCCCAGCCTCGATGCGAGCGATGCCAATGATTACGTGGATATAAAAATCCCTACCGGATTGGGTTACGCGCGAAACATTTTGGTTGTCCGGGCGTCGCGGTTTATTATCGCGATTAACGGCAAATACGGTACGCTTTCGGAACTGGCGTTTGCTTTTAACGACGAAGGCAGGACGGTTTTGGGTATCGATACCTGGGATATCCCCGGTGTTATTAAGGTAAAGACGCCGCGGGAAGCGGTTAAAAAAATAAAAGACATAACAAAAAAACAAAAATATTGTCCACAGATTTCGCAGCCCCCTTCCCTTAGATAATTTATTTAGGTTCGGGGCGCCCCGCACCTTAATTCACATTTAGGGTAACGGGGCAGATTAAAAAGTAAAATTTCGATATTTTAGAATATTATAAATAAAGATTTTTATTAAATCTGAGTAATCTGTGGACGAAAGCATTTTATGAAATCTATATTATTACTCGAAGACGGGTTTTGTTTAGAAGGCGAATCTTTTGGATACGCGGGAATCAATTGCGGCGAAGTTGTATTTAATACGTCGATGGCCGGCTACCAGGAGATTCTCACCGACCCTTCCTATAAAGGACAGATGGTCGCGATGACCTATCCTTTGATCGGTAACTACGGGGTTAACGAAGTTGATGTGGAATCGCGCCGGGTCTGGGTGGAAGGGTTTATCGTCAAAGAAAAAAGCGAGATTGCCTCCAGCTGGCGCGCGAGCAAGTCATTAGACCAATATTTGAAAGAAAATAAAGTTGTCGCCATCGAAGGCGTGGATACGCGCGCGCTCACCAGGCATTTGCGCGAGAAAGGCGCGATGAAAGGAGTGATCGCTGCCGGAGAGCCGGATCAAGGGCAGTTGAAAAATACCTTAACCAAAGCGCCTTCGATTATCGGTATCGATCTGGCTAAAGAAGTTTCCTGCGATAAGATATATGATTGGAAAGAAGATCTGGGGATCAGGCGCCTGCAGGAAGTCCAGAAATCGCGCTATACGGTAGCGGTTATCGATTGCGGGGTAAAGTATTCTATTTTACGCAACCTTGCCGAGCGGTTTCACGCCGTGACCGTTGTCCCGTATAATACTCCCCTCAAAGATATTTTAAAACTCAAGCCCGACGGGATCGTATTTTCCAATGGGCCGGGCGATCCGGAAGCTGTTATCGACGTGATTGAGACCGCGAAGGAAACAATCGCTAAACTAAAAAACAAAGAATTAAAAACCGCGATAATGGGGATTTGCCTGGGGCACCAGATTTTAGGTATCGCCTTCGGCGGGAAATCGCAAAAGCTTAAATTCGGCCATCACGGCGGCAATCATCCGGTCAAGGATTTAGAGACCGGTCGCGTGGATATTACCAGCCAGAACCATAATTTTATCATTCCGCCGGAGACTATTCCTGAGGAAGGCATGTACCAAACACATTTAAATTTGTATGATAAGACCTCCGAGGGTTCGGCGCATAAAAAATTGCCGGTGTTCAGCGTCCAGTATCATCCCGAGTCCGGCCCGGGGCCGTTCGACGCGCGGTATATTTTCGGGAAGTTCGTCGATTTAATAAAGAAATTGTAGGTTAAAACATACAACAAAAACCAAAAGATTTAACCACCGAGGCACAAAAACTAAGATTTTTTAACAACGAATATCGCGAATCGCGCGAATAAATAGAAAATTGTTTTATAATTGGTTTGCGTTATTAACGCAATTTGCTTTAAAGTTTTTTCTTTAAATCTTCCATCCGCGAAGCGGATGGACAGATGTTTTTTGCGGAGTAAAAAACATGCCGAAACGTACAGACATTAAAAAAATACTAATCATCGGTTCCGGGCCGATTGTCATCGGCCAGGCCTGCGAGTTCGATTATTCCGGAGCGCAGGCGTGCAAGGCTCTGCGCGAAGAGGGGTATAAGGTCGTTCTGCTCAATTCTAATCCCGCTACGATTATGACCGACCCGGAATTCGCCGAAGCCACCTATATCGAGCCGATCAACGTGGAAATTTTAGAAAAAATAATCATCAAAGAAAAACCGCAGGCGTGCCTTCCCACGCTGGGCGGCCAAACTGCGTTAAATCTCGCGTTCGAGGCGGCTAAAAAAGGCATCTTTAAAAAATATAACGTGGAACTTATCGGCGCCAACGAAGAAGCGATTGCCAAAGCCGAAGACCGGGAATTGTTTAAAGAGACGATGAAGCACGCCGGTATCGACTTACCGCGGTCTAAAACCGTAACCACTTTAAGTGAAGCCAAGGGCGTTATTGAGCTGGTGGGTTTGCCCTGCGTGATTCGTCCCGCGTTTACCCTGGGCGGCAGCGGCGGCGGCATTGCCTATAACATCGAGGAGTTCGAAGAAATCGTAAAACGGGGCATCGATTTAAGCCTGATTAACGAAGTCTTGATCGAAGAATACCTCGGCGGATGGAAAGAATTCGAGCTTGAGGTGATGCGCGATAAAAAAGATAACGTCGTCATTATCTGTTCCATAGAAAATTTCGACCCTATGGGTATTCATACCGGCGATTCCATTACCGTCGCCCCGGCCCAGACCCTTACCGATATCGAATACCAGAAAATGCGTTCCGATTCGATTAAGGCGATTCGGGCGATCGGCGTAGAGACCGGCGGCAGCAACATCCAATTCGCGGTTTGCCCGGAAACCGGCCGCCAGGTGATTATCGAAATGAACCCGCGGGTGTCGCGTTCCAGCGCTCTCGCTTCCAAGGCCACCGGTTTTCCCATCGCTAAAATTGCGGCTAAATTAGCCGTGGGTTATACACTCGATGAGATTCCTAATGATATCACCCGCGAGACTCCGGCTTCTTTCGAGCCGGCAATCGATTATTGCGTCGTAAAAATCCCGCGGTTTACGTTCGAAAAATTTCCCCAGGCCGACCCTACCCTTACTACTTCGATGAAATCCGTCGGTGAGGTCATGGCGATCGGCCGGACCTTTAAAGAAGCGCTGATGAAGGGGATACGGGCGCTGGAAATAAATAAATCCGGGTTTAATTCGCTCATGGCAACCGGTGAAAACGGCGATGCGCTCGATAAGATTAAAAGTAAGCTGAGCATCCCCAACGATAAACGCCTGTTCGCGATCGCCGACGCATTTCGCTTAGGCGTGACGATCGATGAAATATATGATTTAAGCAAAATCGACCGATGGTTCCTCTGTAATATCAAGGAAATCGTCGATTTCGAAAAAGATTTTCTGGTTAAAGGGAAAAAAGAGGTGACTCCAACGCCCGCCTTATTGCGCCGGGCCAAAGAATTTGGTTTTTCCGATAAATACCTGGCGCTGGCGTTTAATACGGAGGAAAAAACGATCCGCGAACTCCGGTATAAAAACGGCATCGAAGCGGTCTACAAATTAGTCGATACTTGCGCCGCGGAATTTTCTGCCTTTACGCCTTATTATTATTCGACTTACGAAAAGGAATGCGAGGCGAGAGTATCGAATAAAAAGAAAGTGATGATTTTAGGCGGCGGGCCCAACCGCATCGGCCAGGGGATCGAATTCGATTACTGCTGCGTGCACGCGGCGTTTTCCCTGAAAGAAGAAAACATCGAAGTGATTATGGTCAATTGCAACCCCGAAACCGTTTCTACCGACTACGATACTTCGGATAAGCTTTATTTTGAACCGATTACTCTGGAAGATGTGATGGCCATCGTGCGTAAAGAAAAACCTTACGGCGTGATTTTACAGTTCGGGGGTCAGACCCCGCTTAATCTGGCGTTGGGTTTGGAAAAAGAGGGGATCAATGTCCTGGGCACCTGTGCGGAAAGCATCGATATCACCGAAGACCGCGACCGGTTCCGTTCGTTTTTACATCAATATGGTTTGAAGCAGGCCGAAAGTGGAATCGCCCATAATCTGGAAGAAGCCAAAGCAATTGTGGAAAAAATTGGTTATCCGGTATTGGTACGGCCCAGCTATGTTCTGGGCGGCCGGGCTATGGAAATCGTCTATGACGGCGATACCTTCGAGCGGTTTATCAACGAAGCCCTGTTTTATTCGATGAACCAGACGATTTTAATCGACCGGTTTTTGGAAGACGCCATCGAGGTCGATATCGATGTCCTGGGCGACGGTAAAAATTTTGTCATCGGCGGCATTTTAGAGCATATCGAAGAAGCGGGGATCCATTCCGGCGACAGCGCGATGTGCCTGCCGTCATTCAGCCTTTCCAAAGAAGTTTTAAGCAAGATACGCGAGTCGTCCCTGCTGATGGCTAAAGAACTGAAAGTAGTGGGGTTGATGAACGTGCAGGCGGCGGTTAAGAGTTCGCAGGTCTACATCTTAGAGGTAAACGCCCGGGCGTCGCGCACCATCCCTTTTATTTCCAAGGCGATCGGCGTACCGCTGGCGAAACTGGCGGCCAAAGCCATGATGGGAAAAACCCTGGATGAGATCGGTTTTACTAAAGAAGTCATCCCGCCTTACCGCTGCGTTAAGGAATCAGTATTTCCTTTTAACCGGTTCCTGGGCGTGGATATTATGCTGGGGCCGGAAATGCGTTCTACCGGCGAGGTGATGGGTATCGATAAGGATTTCGGCAGCGCTTACCTGAAAAGCCAGATTGCCGCCTACCAGTTTTTACCCAAAACCGGCAACGTCTTTATTTCGGTAAAAGACCGCGACAAAGCCAAGATCGCTTCGATTGCTAAAGACTTAAAAAAATTAGGGTTTAATATTTTCGCTACCGACGGCACGGCTAAGGTTTTGCAGGAGAAAGGCGTGGAAACGAAGATTCTGCCCAAAGTCAACGAAGGCCGGCCCAATGTCCTGGATTATTTGAAAAATAAGGATATGCATTTGATTATCAATACCCCCAGCGGCAGGCTTCCCCGCAAGGACGAGATTATTATCCGCTCCACCGCCACTCTTTATAATATCCCCGTGATTACCACCATCGCCGGCGCGATTGCCAGCGTCCAGGCCATCGAAGATATGCATCTGGAAGAGATGCAAGTCAAAAGCATCCAGGAATATCACAAACTCATTAAAAAATAAATACTTTTGCCACATAGAGCGCAGAGAAAAACTGGAAAATGGAAAAGGGAGAGTGGAAAAAGCAAAAAGATTTTTAACCACCCGTTCGCCAGGCTCACTAGATTACAGCGCGAATCGTAGCCTCTCTTTAGGGACGAATTACGCGAATGAAAACATAAAACCAATTTTGCCACGAAAGCACCAAGACAAGAAGGGAAACTATAATAACAATTGGTTATAGATTTTGGACAAATTGTAAATCATATTGACAATTTGTCCAAAAGTGGCATAATTAGACCGTGATTACCAGGACATTGTCCGCGAAAGCAAAATATCTGGCGTCTAAATTCCCCGTGGTTGCCATTACCGGCCCTCGTCAGTCCGGGAAAACTACGTTGGCGCGCGCCGTTTTTTCAAATTATGATTATGCATCTTTGGAAGACCCGGTCGAACTTGCCCGCGTTTTAGACGACCCAAAGCTGTTTCTTATCCGCAAAAAAGGCCTTATTATCGATGAAGCCCAGCGCGCTCCCGAAATTTTTTCACATATCCAGGTGTTGGTTGACCGCGTAAACAAACCGGGGCGCTTTATTCTTACCGGTTCGCGCAATATCATGCTGCAAAAAAATCTTTCCCAAACCCTGGCCGGCAGGGTGGCGCTTTTGACGCTTTTGCCCTTCAGTATCGAAGAGTTAAGCGCTACGCGTTATGCCGTCCGTGGTGTTGAAGAAGCAATGTATCAGGGATTTTATCCGCGTATCTACGATAAAAAAATCAAACCGCTCGATTGGTACCCGTCGTATTTTAATACTTATGTCGAGCGCGACGTGCGCGACATGAAGGATATCGGTAACTTAGCGGCATTCCGGAAATTTACGCAGATGTGCGCGGCGCGTATCGGCCAAATCGTTAATCTATCTTCGTTAGCCAATGATTGCGGTATAACTCATAATACCGCCAAAGCCTGGCTTTCCGTGCTTGAGGCGACATATATTATTTTTTTGCTTCAGCCGCACCATAAGAATTTTAATAAACGGCTTATCAAGGCACCCAAGCTTTATTTTTATGATACCGGCCTTGCCTGTTTTTTGTTGCGGATAGAAAATAAAAAGGCGTTGCAAACGCATTATCTGCGAGGTGGTATTTTTGAATCCATGGTTATTTCGGAGTTTGTTAAATACCGGCTGCATCGGGGCCTGCCTTCCAATCTGTATTTCTGGCGCGATAAAGCAGGGGCTGAAGTGGATTGCATTGTCGAGACGGATAACGCGCTTATTCCCATTGAAATAAAATCCGGCACTACTGCGGCAAGGGACTATTTTTCCGGTATTTCCTACTGGAAAAAATTGGCTGGTAAAAGCGCGAGAAAAGCTTATGTGATTTATGCCGGCCAGGAAAACAGCGCTTGGTCCGAGGGAGAGCTTCTCGGTTGGCGGGACATGACCGATTCGCTTAAACGCAAATCATGATCCGGCGGAAAGATTCGGCATCGGATACCAGAGTTTTATTTCCGAATTAATCTTTACATGTAGAGCATTTAGAACATGTAGAAAATATTTTTTGGAAATTCTCTACATTGTTACATGGCCTACATGTTTATATTGAATTCCTTTGCGAACTCCGCGCTTTTGCGGGAAAAGTTTGGTTGTTCTCCCAATTCCCACCCCCAATCAGCCGATTTTCTTCAAAAATACCCCAAGATACCTATTATTTTATCATTTCTACTAAACTTTCGGGGGAAGGAATTTTACGTACGAATGAGAATCGAAAAATTAATCCGGCGATATCATCTGCCGCGGGTAATACCGGATCAATGTCTTCACCGGTATATCCTTCCCTTTCATTGGAAAAGGCATTATTTACATTTCTCTGTGGCTGGCTCAATCTTTGCGTTTCTAATTTTAAAGTTACAGGATTAAAATCAATACCGCCATTCTTTGCCATAGATGTAACAGAAAGATTAGGCGTGGTGGGGCTTGAAATGGATTTCAATGCCGCCCTGCAAGGCGGCGCGATATAAAAACTGTCTATGTGTGTTTCGGTCAAACTTGCCCCTACCTTGATTGCGTCGATTGCTTTTTGGGAATGAAGTTTCTTTAAAATATCGGCAATGTACGCCAGGCCTCTCGCGGCAGCTGAACGCACATATTCGTTGGGATCATGCGATAAAAGGTCGGCTAGTGAATCCTGTAACTCTTCGGAATCGGGCCAGCGTTTAACTGCCGCGTTGATGCACGCTATCCGCACATGCTCGGCTTTTGTTTGTTTGATGGCGGAAAATAATATCTCTCGCACTTTTGGCGAGTTAGCGCCTCTTTTATCAATAATCTCCGCCGCGCTGGTACCCCTCAATATTGCAAATTGCGGTTCACCGAACTCGTAATATTGCTGGCTGCCTATACCTTTCGGCTCAAAAGTAAACGCGAATCTAATAATCTCCAACAGCGTTTCTTCCGGCGCCGTAGATAATTCAATTGTATCTATTGAAGGCTTTATTTCCGGAGTGCCGCTTGAGGCAGCGGGGGAGGAAACAATCTTAATATCCCCGATATCAGGCCACACTTCTTTTGCGGTAGACAATTGATCCGGCATATCGACTAATTTCATGCGCCGCCAGATTCCTGTCGAAGCGTCTTTGTGCCATAAACCCCAGGATCGGGTAAACCCTTGTTCATCAGCAAAATCGTGCTCAATTACCAGGAAAGCCCCATTTTTAACGCGATCCCATAACACGCGCAGCGCCGTTTGTATCTCTTCGCGCGAAAAATATCCTTCCCGGCCGTCTTTTTCATATAAAACATTGGCAACTCGGATAATATCTGCTTTAGCAATATCCTGCCGAGGATCGAAAATATTTTCTTCAGCGAAGATAAGAGCGCCGTCCGACTGCGCCGCCGCTTCCTCAGCACGCACGTCAATCAAGCTTACGCGTTCGCTTTTACCATCTCGTTGCATTTGTTGCAACCGATTAAAGCCTTCCGTGGCATTTTTTGCCGATTCAAGCGGATAATCAATCCCGCCGCCAAAATACGAACCATTTATAAATAATTGTACCGGTTCGCCGCCTGACGTAAAAAACCCCTCATTGTCGCCGTCCCTGACAAAGAGAAGATATAAATGCTTATCGGTACCGGTAACCATAACTTTTTTGCCCAAACCGGAAAGCGCCTGCGGTAAACCAGCCGTGGTAGCGCCGTTCGATACCCCCATATCGCGAATATATATACTTTGTTTATCCAGCAGCCATTGCCTTATGGTTTCTTTGATAACTTCATCGGAAATAAACAAGCGTTCTTCTTTTGTAGACCGCCGTATATGCCTGTCGGCAATAATCGTATATCCCAACGCCATCGACAATTTCCATAAAGCTATCCTTATACATTTTCTTTGTTCATCCGTCATAATCCGGTACATGTTTCTCAAGTCGCGGTACGCAAACCAGCTGCGGGAACGCGTTAAATAATATAAAGCTTTTTTGAACCGCGCCCCGGTATCACTTTCATGACGCACGATATCTAAAAGATACTGCGGCGCCTTATCAAACCGGTCATAGATATTATTTAACAAATCATTGGGTACAAAACCATCATCATTGTGCAATTCCATTTCAGAGAACCATATATCCGGCGCATTATTAAAAACACTATTGAATTTTTCTAATGATTCCGTGGGAGAAGAACTTTTTTTAGGCAACGCCGGTAAAGACAAAATACTTTCTTTCCGGTTATCAACCAATAATACCCTGCTCGCGGGCTGTCGGCCGATAACAGAAAAGATTATCCCTATTTCTCTCATCGGTGAACTTCCCGCCATTTCTTTTGTCAACATGTTTGCCGGGGAGGAAATAAGGTTGGCTTTCCAGGCAATGCCGCCGCTGAAATATCGCCGGCGCACCGGTTTACCGGATACCGATTCGTATTCTTTCTTGATATAATCATAAGCACCTTTCTTGTAGGCATCGACATACTGCTTGTAGATTTTCTCTTTAATTGAAGGGCTGACTGTATCTATGCCTTTTATTTTCTTTTTACCGGTATAGCTTTTTAATACACCGTTGGTCGTGTTCGTCCGATAATCCCGAAGGTACCTTTTCAACCAGGCAGCGAGGATAAACGAATAGTACATCTGCCTTAATGGCGCGAATTGCTCGCCATGGTTTATCTCCTGTTCGATTGCCGGTAAAATCACTTCTTTCATAATATGGGAGGTAAAACTATTTGTTGTTTCCCGGCCGCGGGTTCTCTCCAAATCCCGCGAATTTTTATTTATTCCGGATCCCGGTTTTGTCCGTAATTTGTTTTCGGGATTCGCCTGGTTACGCATAGCCACATAATCATCTTCCAGCATAACTTTGAGCCGAGCATTGCCGATGAACACTTTGCCCGCCGATTCATAGACCGTTGCTTCATCCGGCACAATCCAAATTTTATTAAAAGTATTTATGGAAATCCCGGTGGTACCGAAAAGCTCCTGGGCGCGCTTATGGACTTTTTCCCAAAATTTACTGCCCAGCGGCGAATCAGGATAGGTCAGCAAACTGGAAAGCTGCTTCAAGAGATAGTCTTGGACGAGCATCGTTTTTCCCATATCGGTTTGGCTTAATTCTCCGGGCATAATTCTATTTCCTTCGTAAGGCGAAAGATTAACCCATAATTCATCTTCGGGAATCGCCAAAGAAGCCAAAAAGTATCTGATTAGTTTTTGCGATTCTTCTTTTAACCGGTTTTCGCCGTAGCCTTTATTCCCTTCATCGAGAATAAAGTTTACTTTCAAAGAATTATTAAAATCAAAACGCAAACCTCGCAGGAGAGGCGCTTGGGCGCAAAAAACAGCGGCGGGTTTATTATTGGAAGCAAAAATAGAAGCAAGCGGCTGGGCGGAGGATTCCCCTAATACCCTTGACTCAAAGCTGTGGGCAAAAAATAAAAATGCTAAACCAATTCTCAGGGTCTTAATTAATAATTCTAGTTTGTTTTTGGTAAATAATTTAAACATAAAATTGAGTTATTAATCGCAAGATACGTCCCCCGGGGCGTTTATGTATCCCCAATATCCTTAAATTCAGCCCAGTATATAAATATAACATATAACTATGGCAAAATGCCAATTGCTTATTAAAAAATATTATAGTTTATTGCATCCAAGCTATGAGGACAATCGATTACCTTTTTGCACCTATTAAGGCGGCGTGAAAAAATTTATATACCCAGGAATTCTATTTTTGACCGCCCCAGCCAAAATATGCTATAATATCAACCCAACCAGGTAATCAACCGAAAGTTTTTTAACCAGGGAGGTTTTTCAGAATGGCGAAAAAAAATAAATCCGGTGGTTGTTGTTCCGGTTCATGCTCCGGCGGCGGTGGATTCAAGATCGAATCGCTGGTCAGTGTTGATAGCCGTGGTCAGATGGTTTTACCTAAAGATTTAAGGGATAGGGCCGGAATAAAAGCCGGAGATAAGCTGGCGGTGGTGACCTGGGCCTTGGGCGATAAATCATCCTGCCTTCTGCTGATTAAAGAAGACACGTTAGAAAGCATGGCCGGCCCGATGGCGAATGGTAAATAATGGACAGGCGAAAAGAGAAACAAAATGTTGAATAAAGCACAAATTAAAAAGCTGGTCGAAGATAAAAAGCTGGTAGAGGATTTTGTTGATTTAGAAACCCAGTTGACCTCTAACGGTTTTGATTTAACCGCGGGGAATATTTATGAATTTTCCGGGCCGGGCGCGCTTGACTTTTCCAATAAAGAAAGAATGCTTCCGGAAACAAGAGAAATTATTCCGGTAAAAAAAATTAGTCAAGATCACCCTGAACCAGAACAAAGTTCGGTTCGGGGCGTCGCTGAATATTCTTCCAAGGAGCTCCGATTCGGCTGGTGGCAACTGGCTCGGGGTATTTATAAAGTAAAAACCAACGAAACGATCAATATGCCGAATAACCTGACCGCGTTGGCTTTTACCCGCACTTCGATACTGCGCATGGGCGCGTTTACCGCCAACGGCGTCTGGGACGCCGGCTTCTGCGGCAAAAGCGAGTTTGTGCTGGTAGTGGAGAATCCTTTCGGTATCCGGTTAAAACAAAACGCCCGCGTTGCGCAAATGGTTTTTATCGGGGTGGAAGAAACCGAAGAATATTCGGGGATTTACAAAAACCTTAAGTGACACCCTCTTCGAGGGTTCACCGCCTTCCTGGATAGCTATATAAGGAAGCGGGATCCCGCCAAAGGCGGGAAACTCAACTAAGCCCGGGCACCGGGCAAGTTTCATTATGAGTCTTTTTAAATTTTTTAAAAACCAAAAAGAACAAAAATGCGGTACTCTGGACAATCGCCGGCCGTATCAGACTAAATTCAGCTTCGGCGCTTCCTCAGGGATCATAACCAATTTAGCGCTGATCACCGGTATGGATACCTGGGTGCACGCCAAAACCAGTATTATCAGCGCGATACTGGTTATCGCTCTTGCCGACAATATTTCTGATTCACTGGGGATCCATATCTATCAGGAATCGGAATGCATCAATAGCCGGGAAGTATGGGTGTCTACTTTTACTAATTTCGCTTCCCGCCTTCTGGTATCCCTGACCTTTATTCTTTTGATCATGATTTTACCGATTGAGACCGCGGTCGCCTGTTCCCTTATCTGGGGTTTGGCTTTGCTGGCTTTCTTGAGTTATATCATTGCCCGGGCCAGAGGCGTAAGCCCCTGGCAGGCAATGGGAGAGCATATCGGCATAGCGGTGTTGGTGATAGCTATGAGCCATTTTATCGGCAAGGCCATTGTCGCTAAATTCTAGTACATTGTCGCATTAACATGGACAGCGATAATCTTGAATTCAAAGAAATCAGCGAGCCGGAAGAGAAGCTCGATTACGATAACCTTGCTGCCTGCCCGCATTGTAAAAAACCCATACCGCAGGATTCAACGCTGTGCCTGTATTGCGGGCAGGAAGTATCTTCCCCTGATAAAAAATCTTCCTGGGTATTCTGGACGGCAATCGCATTGGTAATTATATCAATCCTTATTGCCGTAGTAATTTTTTAAAAGAGCTAAACAATATATTCTATGCTCCCCGAACGTTACATTATCCACGTCGATATGGACGCGTTTTTCGCCAGCGTCGAGCAAAGAGATAACCCCAAGCTTATCGGCAAACCGGTTATTATCGGCGCCGATCCCCAAAAAGGCCGGGGCCGCGGCGTAGTCTCCACCTGTTCCTACGAGGCGCGAAAGTTCGGCGTGCATTCGGCAATGCCGATTTCGCTTGCCTACCAGAAATGCCCCCAGGCGGTTTTTTTGCCGCCGGATATGGAAAAATACAGCCGCGTCAGCCGCCAACTCTTGCAAATTTTTTACGGCTTCACTCCCCAAATCGAGCCGGTAAGCCTGGACGAAGCTTTTCTGGATGTGACGGCCAGCCATCATCTTTTCGGCGGGCCGCAAAATCTATGCCGGATTTTAAAAGCGCGCGTAAAAAAAGAAACCGGATTGACCGCTTCGGCCGGGCTTGCTCCTACCAAGATGGCGGCAAAGATCGCTTCGGATTTAAAGAAACCCGACGGCCTGGTTGTCGTAAACCGGGAGTCATTGCTTGATTTCCTGAGGCCGCTAGCGGTGGAAAAAATATGGGGCCTGGGCAAAAAATCCGCGCAGATCATGAGAGAGCGCGGTGTTGGGACAATCGGCGATCTGGCGAAAAAAAGCCCCAAAGAATTAACGGCGATGTTCGGCAAAATGGGGCTGCAATACTGGGAGCTCGCTCATGGTATCGACGAGAGGGAAGTGGAAACGGGCAGCGAGACCAAATCAGTAAGCAACGAAACGACTTTCTCTGAGGATACCTTCGATAAAGAAAAGATAACGCGAGAATTGATGCGTCTTTCCGATAAAGTCGCCGGCCGCCTGCGTAAAGAAAACCTGCGCGGTAAGACGATAACGCTGAAAATCCGCCTGAAAGGATTTTTGACTTTTACCCGGGCACGCACTCTCGACAGCCCTACGGATTTAACCGATATTATTTTTAAAGAAGCGAAAAAACTTTTCATCGCCTTTGACTTAAAAGGAAAACCGGTCCGGCTGGTCGGAGTGAAAGTATCCCATTTCGGGCCGGCAGATAAACAGCTTAGCTTATTCGATTTTTCGGCTGGCCGGGTCGCGGGTCGCGGCCGGAAAGAAAAAATCGAAGCCGCCGTGGATAAAATCCGGGCGAAGTTCGGCAACCGGGCGATTTATCGGGCGTTAAGCGCAGCCGATTAATGATACTTCGCCGAACACGAGCCCGAAGGGCGAAGAGGGAGGCGGTAGGCGAATTAGCCCGGCTCTAATTTTGGTATACCAAAATTAGAGCCGGGTAATACTAAACCACCGACGAGGTCGGTTATAATTCACTGAAAGGGTTGATTTTTATAAAAGAGAGGGGTAAAATAATAAAGAAGCTTAGTTGAAAATTAAGCGGAAAATGTCCCGGCGCATAAACCGTCCTAAAAATATCTTCGATATTTTTGCGACACTCATCGGGATCTCGCCGCCTTCCTGGAATATTTATATCAAGGAAGCGGGATCCCGCCAAAGGCGGGAAATTCGACTACAGATTTTTATTTCGCCTTCGGCTTGTAAAAATCTAAGTCTCATTGAGGGGGTGTCTATGGAAGAAATTATCCGGAAAACTGTGTACAAATGCTATGACCTGGTGGAAGCAAAGACTTTAGAGGAAATTTTAAAAAGTAACCACATCCCGGTTTCCCTGGTACTACCGGATGACTTCGGAAAGAATATAACCCAGGAGGGGATTATCGAAATAAAAGTTCCGGCGCATTACGCTTTGGTGGCTGCGCCGGTGGTAGAAAAATTTGAATTAGCCAGGGAAAAATTAGGGCAAGATGCATCCGGGAAAGATAGCGCGCAAAAGAGTGAATCGCCCCGGCGCCGGATCGGTTTATCCTATGTAATTCTGGGTATGGTTATGCCAGTTTTTATCGCGGGGTTTTTCTTATTTTTAGGAATACGCCTGATTACGACTATTTTTATCGACAAAACCAGTAAGGACATCGTCGGCGCGATGGTTGTGGGGGTTTTATTAACGATTTTACCGGCTGGCGCGATTTACGCGATGCTAAAAGAATTAAAAAAGATGCGCAGTGGCGAGTGATAAGCCTTATTGATTCGGTTGACAAAATAGATAAACGCGTTATACTTGGCTTGCAATCCGGATAAATAGTGGTGAAGTTCGAAGGGGTAAATCCGCCACTCTAATAAAACAAAAACCTTCATTGGTCTTAAACCGACCGATGAAGGTTTTTTATTTCACCCCGTAACTATATAGTGCGGGGTGAGATAACCTGCCGAATGGTTTTGGCGGGATTTTTTACGGAGAGGAGGAGATGCTCATGACCATCACAAAAACTTCCGGCACCCAGGAAAAACTTGCGATTCTTTCGCGCGATTCGCAATATGACCTTGCCTGCGCCTGCGCTACCAAAGAAAACGAACACCGCACGCGCTCCCGGGAAGATAAATGGATTTATCCGGTTATTCTCCCCGGCGGCGGCACGACCTATCTTTTTAAAACCCTGCTTTCCAATGAATGTGTCAACAATTGTAAATATTGCCCGCTGAGAGCCGGTTCCGACACCCGGCGTTGTGCTCTTGCTCCCGAGGAACTGGCCGGAATATTCCTTACCTATTATAAAGCCCGCAAGGTAAGCGGGCTTTTCTTGAGCAGCGCGGTTTGCCAAAACCCCGACGCTACGATGGAGCTTATTAACCGCACCGCGCTTAATTTGCGCCGCGCGCAATTCCGCGGTTATATCCATTTAAAAATAATCCCCGGCGCTTCCGACGCCGCCATCCGCCAGAGCCTGGCGTTATCCAGCGCGGTATCGTTAAATATCGAGGCTCCCGGCGAAGAAAACTTTAAATACTTGAGCACAACCAAAAACTATCCGCGTGATATTATTCGGCCGATCGAGCTGATCAGCCGGCTCCGCCGGGAAAAAGGTTCGGCTTACTACGGCATCAAGCAGACAACTCAGTTTGTCGTCGGCGCGGCGCGGGAAACCGACGGCCAGATTATCCAATCCTGCTGGAAATTATACAAAGAGCTGGGCTTAAACCGGGTTTATTTCAGCGCCTACCAGCGCGGGGCGGGTTCGCCGGAACTGCCCGGCGAAAACTCAACTCTCGCTAATCGCGACCTTTTGAGCCGCGAGCACCGCTTGTACCAGACCGATTGGCTGATTCGTAAATACGGGTTTAAACTCGATGAGATTCCTTTGGGAGCAGACGGTAACCTTTCTTTGACTATTGACCCCAAAGAGGCGTGGGCTAAACAGCATCCCGAATTCTTTCCCGTCAATATAAACGAAGATAATAAATTCCGTCTTTTGCGGGTTCCCGGCCTGGGCCAGGTGATGGCGGAACGAATATTAAAATTACGCGCCAGCGGCGCTAAGATTAAATCTTTCGGCGAATTGGGCAAGCTGACCAAAATGCTTAAGAATGGGCAAGAATATGTAACGTTTTAAACGGTAAGGGAAGCAAAGGGTATAAAAATACAAATAAAAATTTTCACCACAGAGAACACAGAGGCCACGGAGAAAGACTGAAAGATAGAAAAGGCAAAAAATTTTTCAACCACCCATTCGCCTGGCTTAACCAGGCTCATTAGATTACACCGATTTTCACAGATAAATTATGCGGGATTTACTTTTCTAAAAAATATGATAGCCTAAAGCATTCTAATTTATGCCGCAAAAATTATTTAATTTACCAGCAGAGGAACCGTTCATTTTTTTAGAAACGGCTGGCCGCGATCGGGAAAACAAAAAATCCTATCTTTTCAACGGGTTCAATGATATTCTCATCTTTAATTCCGGCGATTCGCCGGATTTGTTTTTCAAAAAAATCGAGGCGTATTTAAGAAAAGGTTATTGGCTGGCTGGGTATTTCAGCTACGAATTCGGCTATTGGCTGGAACCGGCATTCAAAGATTTTCGGAAAGATTTTGGGTTTCCTCTGGCGTGGATCGGCGTGTGTAAAGAACCAGAAATATCGAAAGACGAGGGACGAAGGACGAGGGATGAAGAGGAACTGGTTTCGGCGCAAATAAAAAATATAAAATCTAATGTTAGTAAGAAAGAATACTGTGATAATATCGCGCGGATAAAAGATTATTTAAAGCAAGGACTGACTTACCAGGTTAATTATACCTTTAAGCTGAAGTTTGATTTTAGCGGCGACGCGCTGAAGCTGTACCGGGATTTAAAAAGAAAGCAGCCCACTTCCTATTGTGCGTTCATCGATACCGGAAAAAATAAGATTCTTTCTTTTTCTCCCGAACTATTTTTCCGGACGGCAAAAAATAAGATTATCACCCGGCCGATGAAAGGCACCTTGGGATTGAAGGACAGCAAGCGCCGGCTCAGCCTTGACCCGAAGACCAAAGCGGAAAATATCATGATTGTCGATTTGCTGCGTAACGACCTGGGCCGGATTGCCAAAAAAGGCACGGTTGCGCCGGATAATCTTTTTAAGGTGGAGGCATATCCCACGCTTTATCAGATGACCTCGACCATCAGCGCGGGCCTTAAGAAAAATACCGCGATCCGGGATATTTTTACGGCGTTATTCCCCTGCGGTTCGGTCACCGGCGCGCCTAAAATAAAAACCATGGAATTAATCCGGCGCCTGGAAAAAGAACCGCGCAATATTTATTGCGGGGCAATCGGCTATATTTCGCCGCATGGTGAGTCATGTTTTAGCGTAGCCATCCGTACCATCGCTATATATAGAGGTAAGGCGGAAATGGGCGTGGGCTCCGGTATCGTCTATGATTCGGTACCCGCGGCGGAATACGATGAAGCGATGCTGAAAGCCAAATTTTTGACTTGACATAATAACCCAAAATGTAGTATGATTTAAGCCCTCATCAATGTGAAAACTGCGGAATGACATTTCGGCTAATTTTTACTCCTCGTGTGGGACTCCTTGATTTAGCCCGATGCAGGTTTACCAATTGACAGAATTATTGTGAAATAATTCACTTAATCAATCGGGAAGATGTTGTTAAAACAACAAGAAAATTATAATTTTGGCGGATTCCGTAATTTTCAGGCTAAGCACCGGCGAGGCGCTTCGCAATTAAAGCACAGCACTGAGAATAGTCTGCAAATTACGCTGTTATTATTTATCTCCGCATTTATTTCTCCTTGTGTTTTTTCCCTATCTCAGGTCCAGGTTAAAGATATAACGTCCGGCCAGGCGGAATTCAAATCGGAAGGAAATACCCTTACGGTAAATGTTTCCAGCGACAAGCTAATCGTTAATTACAACTCATTTTCTATCGGTGAATCGGAAATTGTCCGGTTTAACCAGATTAGCCCGGCTTCGATTGTCTTAAACCGGGTGGTAGGAAAAGATTACTCTTCGATTCTCGGCACATTATCTGCTAACGGCCAAATTTTTTTAATCAATCCCAACGGGATAATTTTTGGTTCCGGCTGCAAAGTTGACGCCGCCGGCTTGGTTGCTTCTACCTTGGATATCGCCGACCAGGATTTTTTAAGCAATGATTTTAAATTTTCCGGCAAAACCGGCTATATTATCAATCAGGGTTCACTTTCTACCAATACTGCCGGCGGATTTATCTGTCTGTTAGCCGGCGCAATCGACAACCCGGGGACGATTACGGCAAATTCAGGTACGATTGTTTTGGCTACGGGCCAGGCAATCACCCTTGATTTAGACCCGGCCGGCCAAATCAGCGTGATGGTGGACAAAGCGGTAGAAAGTAAAATTAACGGCCCGGATAAAAAGAAAATAAAGGATAATATAAAAACAAGCGGTAAAATTTCAGCAAACCAGGGCCGGGTCATCATTGATGCCAATTCTTTAAACGATGTTTTTGACTACGCGGTGAATAATTCCGGCCTCATCGAAGCGCAGACTTTGGATAACATCGACGGCCAGATTATTTTAAGAGCCGATGGATCTCCGGTCAGCAATAGCGGGATTATGCAATCCGGCAGTATCACGGCGCAAAGCGAAAAAGATTTCTCTCTGGGAGAAATCCACGCGCTTGATACCGCTACGTTAATAAGTTTAAAAGGTGGGCTTATCGATAATAATGGTAATTCTTTAAATATCATTGCCGACACCGCTAAGCTTTCCGCAGCCACCGGCATCGGATCTAACAATACTTTAGAAACAGAAATTTCCCGGCTTAGCGGCGTTAACACCCTTTCCGGAAAGATACTCATTAATAATTCAAAAACGCTTACCATCGATGGCGCAGGGCTTATTAATTATGCCGGGAAAATTACTCTCTCTACGCAATCCTCTTTGTCGGTTAATTCGCTTATTAGCGCTCTAGATGATATTTCCTTAAACGTCGGTGAAGCAAAGGATTCAAACAGTAATAATTTATTGATTAATAATGATCTTATCTCCAACCAGGGCGGTATTGATTTGACCGCCGGCGATGATATTATTCAGGGTATGGCAACAACAATCAAGGCCGCTAAAGATATAAATTTTGATGCCGGTTATCTGGATAAAGATTCTCTCGGCAGCATCAAACAAGTCGGCAATGCCCAGGTGCTTGGCGAAAACGGGGCAATAACGCTACGGGCCGACGGCGATATCGAATTAGGCTTACTCGATGCCGGTTTGGGCTCGATTAAGCTAAGCGCCGGCGGTCGGATCAATGGTAATGGCACAAGCTTTTTAAATATTCGCGGCGATACTTTGATTATGTCCAGCGACGCGGCAATCGGCGAAAAGGAGGTTGTTAAGGTAAAGGTAAATAAACTTTGCGCGCGAATAACGCGGCTGGCGGCGACCGGCGCGATTAAAATATCCAACGCTTCGGATTTGCTTTTGAGCGATTGGGATAATTGGGGATACGCCGTTAAAAATACCGGCTTTGGTAACATCGAAATAACCGCGCCCAGGATTATCTTAAATTTTGATATTCTTTCTAAACAAGGAGATATTCGATTAGAAGCCGAAAGCGGTATAGATAAAAATGCCGATATTGTTACCGAAGGCGGCAATATTTTTTTACTGATTAAGAGCAAAAATAATTTATCGCCGGTTGCCGAACGCCGGGAAAAATCCGGCGAGCTGTCGGATGGTGCTTTGTTTCCGGACGGCAGTAGCAAAAAGGATAAAGATAAAGGAATATACCGGTTACTGCAAATTCTCGAAAACATCCTGATTTTGCCGGCGCGCGAATCCTTAATTGCCGATAACCCTAATCTGATAATCCGGGATAGCCGTGTTTACGAAAAAGGGGAACTTAAATTCCCCGCGCTTCAAGGCAGTAACATTTATTTTAACCGGCCCCGCGATTTTATTGATACTTCAGGTTTACGCGCTGCCGGGTTAGAGCGCCCATCATCCTGGTTCAGCGATAATTATTTTTCCCCGCAAAACCAGCGGTAAGAAAGAATTAACCGGAAAAATGCGTCGAAACAGTTTGAATACAGTTTTTGGGATAACCGCGCTCTTTCTTTTATTTGATATCCCGCCGGTTTATCCGCGAGCGCTTTCATCTTCGCAAACTGCCGGCGGCCTGCAAAAACAAGAAAACGAGATACAAAAAGAACGAGAGTTGGAAAACCGCATAATTAAGGAAAAAACAGTAGAGAAAGAGGCTGTATCTAAAAAGGAAGAGAAAGGGCGCCGGGAAGAGAAAAAATTTTTTGTCAAAAAAATCGAAATCCAGGGCTGCCACCTGATTCCCGAAAAAATAGTCCGCCGTATTGCTGCTGCCCGCGAAAATAAATATCTTTCGCTTGCCGATATTGAAAAAGTCTGCGATTTATTGACTGCCCAGTATCGCAAGCGCGGCTATCTTACTTCCCGGGCCTATTTTCCTCCCCAAAATATCACCGGCGGTTTGGTCGCGATCATTGTCATGGAGGGTAAAACCGGTGATACGCAGATAAAAGGCAACCGCTATTTTTCCACCGGCCAAATCGAAAAAAAGCTGAGGGCCAAAAAATTCAAAGTTTTTAATTATTATGATTTATTAAAATCTTTGCGGTATTGGAATGAACAGCCCGATGTCGCCGCCAAGGCCGCGCTCGTCCCCGGCAGGGAGCCGGGGGAGACCGACATCATCGTAGATGTCCGCGACCGCCTGCCGTGGCATATCGGGTTCGATTACGATAACTACGGTTCGCGTTTTATCGAAAAAAATCGTTACGCCGCAACCGTTAAGCACAATAATTTTTTGGGAAGAGAGGATAAATTATATTTAAAATTTCAGGGTTCCAAAGGCGCGTTTTATGAATTAGAAAGCTGCGGCTATAAACTACCGCTGGGCGGTACTCGGGAAATAAGCGCGTCGTATTTATGGAATAAGATAAAATTAGGCCGTGAATATAAGAGTTTGCGTATCGAAGGAAAATCGGAAATCGGCAATTTATCCTTAGCACAAACTTTAATCGAAGGGGAGAGGATAATCTTTAAGGTAAACCCGGGTTTTGATTATAAAAACATCTATAATTATACGGCGCAAGTCTTAACTTCGCGGGATAAGGTAAGAATGGCTAAACTTGGGCTTGATTGGGATAGCCAGGATAATTTTGGCCGCACGATTGTCGTTTGTGAAGAAGATTTTGGTATCCCCCATATTCTCGGTGGTGCGCCCGGCCGTGACCCCATGGCTACCCGGGAAGGCGGGGGAGCGAAATTTATCAAAACCTGTGCTGGTATTTATCGGTTACAGCCCCTGCCGTTTTCCGGCTTTCTTTTCGTGAAAAGCCAATTACAATTGTCGTCTTACAGGCTTTTATCCTGTGAACAATTTCAAATCGGGGGAATATCCAATGTGCGGTCTTACCCTGCGGCGGAGTATTCCGCCGATGAAGGATTCAGCGCCGGCGTGGAATGGAACTTCCCCTTATATTTTTTACCGGAGAAAATAAAAATTCCTTTTTCCTCAGACCAATTGTATCAAGCCTTACGCGGGATTATTTTTTATGACTGGGGCACAATCTGGTATAACGATACCGCCGGGGAAGATAAAAATAAACAAACCATTAAAGGCTGGGGTTACGGGTTTATTTTTAACCCCGGCCGGGTTTTATCTTTGCGTGCCGAAGTTGCCTACCCTTGCGGCAGAACCCCTTCCGATGGAAACCGCATGCACGCTTATTTAAGCGCCAGCGCTGAATTTTAGAAAAGTGGAAAATTCCGGACATCCCCCCAAAATAGTGTTGTGGATTATTATTGGTATTGTATAATACCATTTTATTGATACTTATTTTTCGGCTAAGTCTCATTATGAATAACATCATTACCCCCAAAACTTTTATTTTTCTCTCGCAAATCATCAAGATACCGGTGATTGATTCCGCCACGGGAAAAAAAATCGGCACCACGGTAGATATCTGCGCTACGCTAAAAGAGATGTATCCCAAAGCCAGCGCGGTAGTGATGCGTAAATCCTGGAGCAATAAAAAGTTTTATCTCCCCTGGAAACAAGTAAAAAAAATCGAAGAAGAAAAAGCAATTTTTGTGGAATGCCTGCCGGAGATATTCGCTCAGGAGTTTAAGCTGCCCGAGGGCGAGATTTTACTTAAAGATACCTTTTGGGACAAACAGATCGTCGATATTTCCGGGTCAAAAATTGTGCGGGTAAACGACCTGCATTTTTTACAGGAAGCGGGTTGTCTATGGGTTGCCCATATGGATATTGGCATTACCGGTATCGCCCGGCGTTTAGGCTGGCTTAATTTTTTAAAGTTTATCGTGAAGCTGGTTTCCGACTATGAGCTCACGGATAAGTTTATTTCCTGGAAGTTCGTTCAGCCGATCACTTCTTCCATCGGCGCGGAAGCCCTTTCTCTTAAAGTAAAGCATTCTCATCTTTCGGAATTACACCCGGCTGATGTCGCGGATATCGTAAGCGATTTGGGAACTGACGAGCGTATCGCGATACTTAATTTTATGGACAGCGAGGTTGCCGGGGATACCTTCCAGCAATTACCTACCAAGGTCAAAACTCAGATGGCGGAAATGCTGGAGCCTAACCGCTTGCTCAATATTGTCAATAATATGGATACGGATGAGGCGGTAGACCTTCTCTCTCAATTGTCAAAAAGTAAAACCCACTCGCTCCTTGCGGGGTTACCCAAAGAAAAATCCCAGCAAATACGTGAATTGCTTCAGCACTCCAGCCATGTTGCCGGCAGTATCATGAACACCGAGTTCCTTACCGCCCGGCATAACGAAACCGCAGGGGTGGTGCTGGAGCGGGTGCGTGGCGAATCGAAGAAGAAAGAATCGATTTATCACGTATATATTATCGATGAAAAGGATGCTTTGATCGGCGTGGTGACTTTGCGCCAGCTGCTGACCGCACCGCCGGAAAAAATCGTCTATGAATTTATGCGTAAGCGCGTCACAAAAGTCAAAGTCAACACTAATGTCAAGGAAGTAGCGGAGATATTTTATAAATATGACTTTACCGTGGTGCCGGTAGTCAACAAGGATAATAAAATGCAGGGGATTATCACGATGAAGGACGCGTTCGAAACGGTATTCCCCCGCATCCGGCAGGAAACGGAAGAGGCCAGCTAGAACTTAGATAAAGTCTCAGACCCCCTCACTATGTTCGGGGGTTCACCGCCTCCCCAGATAATTATATTAAGGAAGAGGGATCCTGCCGAGCGTAGCGCAGGCGGGAAATTCAACTACCACCTCTCGCTACGCCCTCTGGGCTTGCGGAGTGTAAGCGGAGTCCCGAACTGCTTCGTGAAAATATCGAAGAGATTTTCACGATATCTAGGCTGTTCGGGAAGTTCGGTGAAGTTTCAAACCCCCTTTGGGGGTAATTCGATTACCGCCTCGCACTGCGCCCTTTGGGCTTGTGTTCGGCTAAGTCCCATTATCCAAAATCTGAGGTCGCGCTCTAAGCGCTCCCACGATTTTGGATAATTCAACTACCACCTCTCGCTACGCCCTTTGGGCTTGCGTTCGGTGAAGTTTCATTATGAAATATTTCGAAAAGCTTAAAGAAAATCCGGCGTTAAAAAATACCCTCTTATTTTTAAGTATCCTAGGCCCGGGTATCATCACCGGCAGCGTCGATAATGATGCCGGAGGTATCACTACCTATTCGGTCGCCGGCGCGCTTTACGGCTATAAACTTCTCTGGACGCTGATCCCGTCCTTTATCGCCCTGATAGTAGTCCAGGAGATGAACGCGCGCATGGGGATTGTTACCGGCAAGGGCCTGGCTGACCTGATCCGGGAAAACTTCGGCGTAAAAATAACTTTCTTTATATTTTTAGGTTTGGTTGCCGCGGATATCGGCAATACCGCTACGGAATTTGCCGGGGTCGCCGGCAGTATGATGGTATTTGGCATCAGTAAATATATGTCTGTGCCGATTGCCGCCATCGCCGTATGGATCCTGGTGGTAAGGGGAAATTATAAAACATCGGAAAGGATATTTTTGCTTTTCAGTTTTTGTTTATTGTCTTATATCGTTTCGGCGATTTTCGCTAAACCGGATTGGAATAATATCGCCGCAGAATTTTTAACCCCGGGAATGCGTTTCGATAAAGATTATTTAAGCATGGTCCTGGGCATTATCGGTACGACCATTGCTCCCTGGATGCAATTTTACATGCAATCGGCGGTTATCGAGAAACGGATTAAAATGGAAGATTATAAATTCGTTATCTGGGATGTTGTCATCGGCTGCATCGCTACGGTGGTCGTGGCTTTTTTTATCATCGTCGCCTGTTCCGCCACGCTGTATAAAAACCATATAGTGATTAATGAAGCTAAAGACGCGGCAATCGCCTTAAAGCCGTTTGCCGGAGCTTTTGCTTCTGAGCTGTTTGCTTTCGGGCTTTTTGTCGCTTCGATATTCTCCGCCACAATCCTGCCGTTAGCCACGGCGTTTTATGTTTGTGAAGCTTTCGGGTTTGAGGCGGGAATCAATAAAAAACTTAACGAAGCGCCGCAGTTTTACGCGTTGTTCAGTTTTATCATGGTGGTGGCGGTAGTTATCATATTGTTGCCCAACGCTCCGCTTATTCCTATTACAATATGGACGCAAATCGTCAACGCGATGCTTTTACCGGTGGTCCTTATCTCCATGATTATTATGGTCAACAATAAAAAGATTATGGGTAAATACGTTAACAATTCTTTACAAAATATCGTAGGGTGGATTACTACTGTTGTTCTTATTGTTCTTACCGCTATGCTGATTCTGCCGCCACTTTGGTCGTTCATTTTTAAATTATTTAAATTCCCTTAAATCAGAAAATGTATTTTCTGATTTATCCGGCCGCCGCAAAATATTTTCTTGCCTACTTTTTTATAGAAAGGGTATAATGCTATATAAAGTTCCACGGCTTTATCCTTCAACTGTATTCCGGTGCGGGCTGCCGTGGCATTTTCAGTCCGGCGATAATGGCGCCAAAAATAAACGCGGCGGGAGAACAATATTCTAAAAAATCGGGGGTAAATATGTGGTTTTTTTATATAATTTTAGGCCTGGTTGCCGGAATTTTCGCGGGATTCTTTGGTATCGGCGGCGGAATTATTCTAATCCCGGCGCTGGTGTATCTTTTTGGTTTTTCCCAGCATCTGGCTCAGGGAACGACGCTGGCAATCCTGGTGCCGCCGATTGGGTTGTTGGCGGCGCTGGAATATTACCGCAAGGGCAATGTAAAGCTTGATTTGGCGATTTTAATTTGCGCGGGATTTTTTATCGGCGGCTTCATCGGCGCCAAATATGCCGCTAAAATCGATGATAACCTGTTGCGTAAATTATTCGGTTTCTTTCTTTTGCTGGTTTCGGTAAAGATGATTTTGAGTAAATGATATGCCGAAAAACATAAAATACGCGATACTGGGCTTAATGATCGTCGGTACGATACAGCTTTTACTGGGTGGATTTGTTCTGTATCTGCCGTCAATTTTAAAGTCTTTATGGGGGTTAGCCCGTACACCTAAAGAGGTGCTTGTTTTTAAGTATTCGTTGCCGATTGGAATCGGTTTAATCTTTGCCGGAGCGCTTGATTTTATTATTGCCTTGAAGGGGTTGCGCCAATTAAAAATTTGGTCGGGTATTTGCGCTGTTTTGCTTTGTTTTATCTCCGGCGTATTTTTTTTATTGCCCATCCAGCCGTTCAGGGATTTGGCGACGGCAGTCCTCAACTTCGGCGTGGTTATGTTTGTCCTGCGCGACTGGCGATTTTTGGGAACGGATGAAGAATAAATAAATCTATCCCACAGTAATTTCTTCTAGGATATTAGGGAATCAGGATATCGGGGTTTGGGGATTGGGAAATCGGGAGATTAGTAAAAATGCCAAAGTTGAGATAACTGATGACCAGATTCCCAGCGCCCCGATTTCCAAATCCAGATTTACCGATATCCCAATTATCTTAATCATGGAAGGGAGTTAAAGTTTGCCGCCGAGGCGATTAAGTTCAAATAAATATCCATGATTGCTGAAATCATTGACCGAATAAAAAAATGGTGCGCCGGAAAAAATTGGTGGTGGCGGCCGGCGATGCTTCTGTTTTTTATCTATACCGGAGTCCGCCTTTTAATCGATCCGGCGTATTGCAGTATATTCAGCGGGGCCGATTTAGGCGTCCATGAATTCGGCCATATCCTTTTTGGTTTTGCCGGCCAATTCATTGCCGTTGCCGGCGGCACGATTGCTCAGCTTGCCGCGCCCCTCATCTGCGCCGTGATGTTCTGGCGCCAACCCGATTATTTCGCTTTAACTTTAACCGGAGTATGGCTTGCGGTAAACCTGTACGGTATCGCGGTGTATGCCGCCGACGCGCCGATTCTTGCCCTGCCCCTGGTTACCGTCGGCGGCGGAAACGGCGAAGTCTACCATGATTGGGAATATATGCTATCGACTCTGGGCATCTTGGGATGGAGCAGCGCAATCGCTTTTACCATCCGCCTTTTTGCGTTTATTTTTATGTGGGGTTCGATTGCCGCGGGAGGATGGATGATTTGGCAGATGGTAATTAACAAGAATACCACAGATTAATCGAGGAGATGCGGTAAGGCATTTTTCCGGTTGACACAGCGTTATTGAATGCTACAATGAACCCGCTCTTTAAATCTTAATCGAAAAGTTTTTCGGCGTAGGGAATACCGTGAAAAACGGTAGCTCTCCCGGAGCTGTAAAAGGGAACGAAAGCTGCGTCCAAAAAGTGCGTTGGGAATAAATAGACGTATTTTTTGGATTAAGCCACTGTCTGGTTTCAGATGGGAAGGCGCAGGGAGTAGGCGCAAGTTAAGCCCTTAAGTCAGAATACCTTGCTGAAAAAACAAAAAAACTTTGGTATTACGTGGAATAATGGCCGAAGTTTTGTATTTTAGGGAAAAGTAAATCAGGGTGCACCCCTATACCAATTACGGTATAGGGGTATTTTTTTTAATGAGACTTCACTGAACACAAGCCCTGAGGGCGGGGTGATATGTGTTTGAGGTTTGATAGTCAAGCCGTAGGCGTGGGAAACGAGTGTAGTCGAATGCTTTTTAACTTTTGGATGATTTTGTCTAATTGATCTTATGGATATTTTTCGGTGTAGGGAACGCCGTGAAATTCGGCGGCTCTTTCCGGAGCTGTAATCCCTGATTAGCCAAAAAATGCGCTTACAATTAGGAAAAATTGCAGTAAGCGTTTTGGTTACGCCTGTCCGCCACTGCTTGGTTACAAGCGGGAAGGTGCAGGCTTGTTGCGGGAAAGCCAGAAAACCTGCCGAAAATTTCTTCGAGGCAAGGTTATTGCGTGGAACAATAACTATTTGTGTTAATCTGCGGGTTTAACCCGCGCGCGGGTGATGTGTTCCAATTTCCACTGGCAGCATAGGCAGCCGCAGAAGAGGTGATGTATGCGCCGGTTTCTTTTAATTCTTGGTATGTGCGCAATGTTTTCGTTTCCGGTATTTGCGCGAGAATCTATTGACCTGGGAGAAATCGTGGTTACCCCGCTAGGCGTTCCCAGCGACAAAAAATATCAGGCGGCAGATACGGTAAGTGTTGAAACTCAAGCTGTGGAAGATAAAGACTTCGCTTCTGCTGGAGAAGTTTTGGACTTAGAACCCGGCGTTGATGTCGTCGGAGGCGGAAGGGTGGGCAGCGCTTCCCAGGGAATTTATTTACGCGGCGCCCAGCCCCGGCATACTTCCTATATTTTTGAAGGAATAAAATTATACGACCCGTCCAATACTTCCGGTTACTACGTACCGTCGGATTTTCTGCTTTCCGGCCTGGAGCGGGTCGAAGCGGTCAAGATGCCGCTTTCTTCGTTATACGGCTCATCGGCTATCGGCGGTGTGGTGAATTTCCTGGCCAAAAAACCCCAGGGCGAGCCTTACGCCATAATCAAAGAGATGGCCGGCTCCCATGACACCTATGAAGAAAACGTCGAGGCAGGAGGAAAAGTAAAAAACATTTCCTACCTGCTGGATGTTTCCCGCTTAGACAGTCGCGGCATTTCGCAGGCCCAGGCTAAAAATAACAATCCGGAAAGAGACGCTTATCAGAACACCAGTGTCGTCGCCGGGATAAATTATCAATTGCCCCAGGATTTAGAGCTGGGTTTAACCGTAAAGGGTACTCACGCGCGGCGCGAGCTTGACGCCGACAATAATTACGACGGTATTCCCGAAGACGACCCGCTGTATGTATCGTGGAACGACGAGATGTTGGTTTCCTGCCTGCTCAGCAAAACCTTCACTCCTTATTTGACTTACAAAATGCGTCTGGGAGGAACGGACATCCGCCGCCGGTATCATGATGATGTAAGCCACGCCAATGACAAATATAGCCGGTCCTGGTATAAAGGTATGACTTACCAGCTTAATAACAGTTTCGAAATAACCCCTTGCAAACAATTCAAAATGCTGGTGGGTTTCGATTGGACGAGGGAAAGGGTTGAGAGTTACAGCTATACCTATAATTATACTTACCTCAGCGCTTCCGGGCCCAATACCAATAAAGATTACAGCCGCGAAAAAGGATGGTTCGCCGAGCTGATCGCCAATCCCACAGATGAACTGGAATTAGATTATTCCTACCGCCTGGAAAACAATCCGCTATTCAAGGATCATTCAGTCAACAAGGTCGGGGCTTCTTACGCCTTGCCCACAAAAACGACCCTGTATTCTTCTTACGGCGAAGGCTTCAAATCACCCTCGCTCTATCAGCTTTATTCCAGCAACGGCAACCCGCTATTAAAGCCCGAAGAATCACGCAGTTGGGAAGCCGGGGTAAAACAGGAATTGCCGGCCGACCTGAAGCTTTCCCTGGCTTATACCCACAGCGATTTTACCAACCTGATCGACTTTGTTTATACCAACCCCGCGTTCTACCAGGGCCGGTACCTGAACGCTACCAAGGGAAAAAGCCGCGGAATAGAACTTAAATTATCCGGGCAATTAGGCAAAAGCGTGGCCTGGGAAACGGGTTACGCTTATTTAAACGGCGAGCAGGATTTTGTCGGCGCCGATTATGTCACCATCGCTTCCCATCCGTCAGTAAGAATCCCGGCCAACAAGGCTTTCGGTAAGATCACTAAACAGTGGGACAAGTTTTCCGCCGGCATCGATTTGCTTTACGAGGGCAAGCGCTACGACCATATCTGGGTAGGCATGAACGACCAGTTTGTCACTATGAAGCCCTATTGGCTGGGTAATCTCGATTTAAAATACAAGATCAAACAAAACGCCGAGGCATTTTTGAACGTCGCCAACCTGCTTAACAAAAATTATGAGCGCATCAAAGGCTACGGGGAAGAAAAAATTTCTTTTTACGGCGGTGTAAACTATAAGTTCTGAAAGGCATGATTAAAAAAGACAAAATAATCGTATCCTGGAGCGGCGGCAAGGACAGTGCCCTGGCTTTATATAAATTAAAGCTCAGCGCTAAGTATGAGATAGCCGGTTTGATCACCACGGTCAACGCCCATTACCGCCGGGTCAGTATCCATGGCAGCCGGGTCGCTTTATTGCGAAAGCAAACTGCTTCCCTGGGTTACGCCTGGGAAGAAATACCGGTGCCCAGGGGTTGTTCCAACCGCGATTATGAGCGGAGGATGGCGGCAGTTTTAGAAAAACATAAAGCCCGCGGCGTGAGTAAGGTAGCATTCGGCGATATTTTCCTGGAAGACCTGCGCCGTTACCGCGAAAGCAAACTCGCGCTGGCCGGGCTTAAGGGATTGTTCCCCCTGTGGAAGAAAAATACCCGGCGCCTGGCGGAAGAATTTATCGGGCTGGGGTTTCGCGCCGTGACAACCTGCGTCGATTTAAAATGTTTAACCGCGGAATTCAGCGGCCGGCAATTCGACAAGGATTTCTTAAAACAACTGCCAAAAGGGGTGGACCCTTGCGGCGAAAACGGCGAGTTTCATACTTTTGTCTATGACGGCCCGATCTTCCGGAGTAAAATCAGTTATGAACTGGGAAAATCTGTAATAAGGGAAAAACGTTTTTGCTTCCGCGATTTGGTGCCCCATGCGTAGAATGAAGCACAAAAGTACTTTCAGCGGCAAGTCTCGGGATATCCAGCTTCATTTCTCCGAAGCCAAATGCCAAAGTCTTCATCCTTGTGGCAAGCCACAGGGTATTCGGCGAAGGAGAATAATATCGTTTATCTGTTTCATCTTCTTGCTTATATTTGCCGGCCGCGGCGAGGCGAAGACTTATTCGCGGGTGATTTCCCTGGGTCCGGCCATTACCGAAAGCATTTATCTTTTAGGCGGCCAAGACAAGCTGATTGCTGATACGGTTTACTGTGCCGTTCCGCCGGAAGCGAAATTTAAGGAAAAAATAGGGACATTGCTTGACATAAACATCGAAAAAGCCGTTTCTCTGGCGCCGGATTTAATTCTGGCCACATCGCTTACGCCGCCGGCCGCGCTGGCGGCATTTAAAAAATTCAATATCGAAACGGTTATTTTCCCGGAGCCGAAAGACTTTTCCCGGCTTTGCGGCCAGCTTATCGAGCTGGGTCGCATGATCGGCAGACTAAGCCAGGCCGAAGCAATCACGGCAAAAGCAGCTGAAGAGGTAAGGCGTCTTAAACGAACGGCGACAAACGGCAAATCGAAAAAAGTTTTTGTCCAGATCGGTGCCAACCCCTTATTTACGGTAACCGGCGGTTCTTTCATTAACGACCTGATTATTTCCGCCGGCGGCGCGAATATCGCCGAAGGCGCTTCGGCCGGGATGTATTCGCGGGAAAAAGTAATCGAGCAAAATCCCGACGTGATAATTATTTCCAATATGGGCTTTGTTGCCGAAGAAGAAAAAAAAGAATGGCAGAAATATAAAACCATCGGCGCGGTGAAAAACAGCCGTATTTATTTTATCGACGAATATAAACTGGGGACGGTAACGCCCGTTTCTTTTGTCGAAACGTTAAGCGATTTCATAAAATTTCTGGAATAAGGGCCGCACGCGCTGTCCCGGATAACTACTATGATCACTAAAAAATATATACACTGGGGAATTTGCCTGCTGCTTTTATTCTTCAGCTTGGCGGCGGCGATAATCTTCGCGCTCTGCCATGGCCCGGTTAAGTTTTCGCCGGCGCAAATCTCCGGCGTTATCTTCGGCGGAGCCGGCGGCATTGCCCGCGATGTTATTTTAAACGTGCGTTTACCGCGGATTATTTTAGCGCTTGCGGTTGGCGGCGCGCTGAGCCTTACCGGCGTCATCCTGCAAGGTTTGTTCCGCAACCCCCTGGTCGAACCGTATACCTTGGGCATTTCCGGCGCCGCGGCGCTGGGGGCGGGCTTAAGCATAATCCTGGGATTGGCCAAAACTGCCGCATTGATTTTACCGCTGTTCAGCTTTTTAGGCGCGGCCGCTGCGTTTGCTATTTTGTATTTTTTAAACTCCCGGCGCGGCATATTAAAGATGGAAGAACTGCTTTTAACCGGAGTGATGATGAGCTTTATTTCCGCGTCTTTGATTATGCTCATAATGTCGGTTTGCCGCCGGGAAGACTTGCGCAGCATAATTTTCTGGACCATGGGTTCGTTAAGCGAGACCAACTGGGTTCTGATAAAAACGGCGCTTTGCACCGCCGTGGCAGGATTGGCAATCGCCTACTTATTCGCCTTGGACCTTAATGCTTTCACGCTGGGCGAGGAGGAAGCCCGGCACCTGGGCGTCGATGTTGATCGGGTTAAGCGGACGCTTTTTATCCTTGCGTCTTTACTTACCGGCGTCAGCGTTTCCGCCGGCGGCATTATCGGCTTTGTCGGCCTGGCTGTGCCACATTTTGTCAGGATCTTTTTCGGCAATGACTACCGGGTACTGCTGGCCGGTTCGTTTTTAGCCGGCGCGGCGTTTTTAATTTTTTGCGATACTTTAGCTCGAACGATTGTCCTGCCGATGGAATTGCCGGCCGGCGTCATCACCGGCATCATCGGTGGTAGTTTTTTTATTTACGCCTTAACCAGAAGAAAAGTTGCCCTGGGAGAAAAATAGTGCTGGAAATAAAAAATTTAACCTGCGGCTATGATGAAAAAATCGTCCTTCAGGGTATTGATCTTAAAGCAAACGCCGGGGAATTTATCGGGGTAATCGGGCCTAATGGTTCGGGGAAAACTACGCTGATTCGGGCGATAAGCCGGCTGGTAAGGCCGCGGGCCGGAAGTATTTTCTTGGCGGGAAAAAATATCTGGCAGATGAGTTTCAATGAACTGGCTAAGACAATCGCCGTGGTATCGCAAAGTTTAGAAACCGGTTCGCTAAGCGTGGAAGAACTGGTTATCCTGGGCCGGCTTCCGTACTTCCGGCGGTTCCAGTTTCTGGAAACCAGGCAGGATGTGGAAGCCGCCGAAAGATGTATGGCGCTTACCGGTATTATCCGGCTTAAGGATAAGCCGATTTACACCATAAGTTTCGGCGAACGGCAGCTGGCTTTTATTTCCCGCGCCCTGGCGCAGGAGCCGAAGCTGCTTTTGTTGGATGAACCTACCAGTCATTTGGACATCGCTCATCAGGTACAAGTTTTGGATCTGCTATCAAAATTAAATAAAGAGCTATCGCTGACAATAATTATGGTTTTGCACGATCTTAATTTAGCCGCCGAATACTGCCGGCGCTTAGTCCTTATCCATGAAGGGCGGATACATAAGACAGGAACGCCGTCGGAAGTTTTAACTTATCAGACGATCGAAGATGTCTATAAAACCGTTGTGTTGGTAGAAAAAAACCCTGTTTCTTCAAAGCCTTGTGTACTGCTGGTTTCCGAAGAAGAAAGAAACAGGAAAAGGCGATAAATGCCGGTAATCCAAAAAGGCCTGATTCATATTTATACCGGGGATGGTAAAGGTAAAACTACCACTGCCGTGGGATTGGCTTGCCGCGCCCGTGGTCACGATTTAAAGGTGTGCTATGTCTATTTTTGCAAAGATCCGGGGAAATGCCTAAAAGGAGAGCATCGGATTTTGAAAAAAATCGGCGTAAATCTTTACGGCTTTGCGAAAAAATATCCCGGCTTTTGTAAAAATATCGCGCCGGCTGAAGTCCGCGAAGAGTGCCTGAGAGGATTGAGATTTATCTTGAGGCTTTATCGGCAAAACAAATACGACGTCCTTGTGCTGGACGAGGTCCTGGTCGCTTTACGCGACGGATTTTTAAAAGAAGAAGAAGTCATAAACATTTTGGAAACTAAACCGGAGAATCTGGAATTGGTGTTGACCGGGAGAGGCGCTACCAAAAAGATTATGGGAAAAACAGATTTGGTAAGCGAAATAAAAAAAATCAAACATCCCTACGATTCAGGGGTAGGCAGTAGAAAAGGGATAGAATATTAACCGGAAAAATGCGTGAAAAGCATTTCCCAAACACCTTTTTTGGGTTAAAATATACCGATGCGCGGACTTAAGCTTAAAGTAAAATTAGGCAAATTAGAGCTAAATAATCCGATTGTTTGCGCTTCGGGTACTTTTGGCTTCGGCGAAGAACTAAAAGGCTTATGCGATTTTAAGAGTATCGGCGCGGTTATCACCAAAACCATTACTTTGGATCCCCGGCCCGGCAATCCGCCGCCGCGGATTTATGAGACTGAATGCGGCGTGCTCAATTCCGTGGGCCTGGAAAATCCCGGCCTGGAAGGATTTATAAAAGATAAATTACCCAAGCTTAAAAAACTTCCGGTAAAGACGATTGTTAGTGTCGGCGGATTTTCTTTACAGGAATACCGGCAAGTTGTCGAACGCCTTAATGAGCGCAGCGAAATCATGGCGTTTGAGATAAACCTGTCCTGCCCTAATGTGATTAAAGGGGAATTCAGTTGCGGCGTACCGGAGCAACCCCGGCTTAAAAAGATTATTTCCCAGGATAAGGAATTGACTTATAAGTTTACAAGCGATTTACGGAAACTTACCTCAAAAACCCTTATCGTAAAGATTACTCCCGAAGTATCGGACATCACCGAAATCGCTAAAGCGGTTAAAAATGCCGGGGCCGATGCGATTTCTTTAGTCAACACATTTTTCGGTATGGCGATAAATGTTGAAACTAAAAAGCCGTATTTAGGCAATATCTACGGCGGTTATTCCGGTAAAGCGATTAAACCGATGAGTTTATATCGGGTTTGGCGGGTAGCTTCAAACGTAGATATCCCTATTATTGCCGGCGGCGGTATCGAAACTGCCGCCGACGCTTTAGAGTTTATCCTTGCCGGCGCGACTGCCGTCAGCCTGGGGACGGTAAACCTTGTTTATCCCGGCGCCGCGGGTAAAATCTTGAGCGGTATCCGGCAATATTTGTCCCGGCATAAGATAAGCGATATTAATGAATTAAAGGGCAAAGCAAATAGATGATCCGACAATATTTTTTATTATTCGCCGTTGTGCTTATAGTTTTTGGCTTAGCGTTTATCGCCATCGATAGCGTTAGTTTCTATAAAGCGCAACAATGCTTGACTTGGCCCTCCGGCCGGGCCGAAATTATTTCTTCGACGGTGGGGGTTAAAAAACCTTACGGCAAAAACGGTTTATTAAGGCTTTATACGCCGGAGGTGGTATTTAATTATTCGACCGGCCGGAACGGCGGCGATAAAAAACTATATTCAGACCGGCCGTGTTTTTTCAGCGGCGGTACCGTCAATTACGAGGTTTGCCGCCGGCTGGTCGCCCGGTACCGGCCCGGCCAGACAGCCACAGCGCGCTTCAATTACGATAATCCCGCAGAAGCGGTTCTGGAATGTAAAGCTTTTGTCAGCGATTTCATCCCCTTGGGGGTTGTTTTAATAGGGCTCGGCGCGATTTTCCTGTATTTAATGATAAAGAAAAACTTAGAAAAAAACGAAGATGATGAATTTTAATTGGGATAAACTTATTGTCGCCCTGGATTTAGATACAAGAAAAGATATCGATAAGGTAATAAAATCATTATCCGGTAAGGGGGTAAAATTTAAAATCGGCTCCATTGCTTTTACGAAATTCGGCCCGGAATTTGTCCGGAAATTGACGGCTAAAAAAATAGATATTTTTTTAGACCTTAAATTATACGATATTCCCAACACGATGAAAGAAACCGCAGGTATCATTACGGAAATGGGTTGCTGGGCTTTTACCGTTCATACCAAGGCCGGCTTCGAGGCGTTAAGCGCGGTTAAAGAAGAAGTGGTAAGCCGGTCAATCGGAAAAAAAATACGCAAGCCTTTGATTTTAGGCGTAACGGAATTAACCAGCAGCGCCGCGAAGGTTGAACAAGTCCTGGCTTTAGCCAAAGTTGCGCAAGCCGCCGGTTTAGACGCCGTGGTCGCCTCCAGCCGGGAAACACCGGCAATAAAAAAAGCATTCGGCAGCGCCTTAAAAATAATTACTCCCGGAATACGCGGCCCCGGAGATTGCGCCGGCGACCAAAAAAGAATAACCAGCGCTCTCACCGCTTTCAAAAACGGCGCGGATTACATTGTGGTAGGCCGGCCGATCATTTCTAAAAGCAATTACCTCCAGGCCGCAAAAAAAGTTTTAAGCTATTAACCGGAAAAATACGTCCCGCCTGACTGACGGCCCGCTTCGCCCGTGAAGCGAAGCGAAGGGGTTGATATGAGATCTCTTACTGCAGTGGAATTGTTTATTTTTGGGTTTTTTATCTTAGGCGCCGTTCCGGTGAAGGATGTTTTTGCCAAGAAACGCAAAACGATGGTGGAGCGGCAGCTTAAAGCCCGCGACATTACCGATGATAAGGTTTTATCGGCGATGGCGAAAGTAAAGCGCGAACTTTTTGTGCCGCCGCCAGTCCAGCCTGCCGCCTACGAAGATTATCCTTTGTCCATCGGCTACGGGCAGACTATTTCCCAGCCTTATATTGTCGCCTATATGACCCAGGCGGCTAAACTTAAACCCGGAGACAAAGTTTTAGAAATCGGAACGGGAAGCGGTTACCAAGCCGCTATTCTGGCGGAACTGGTCAAAGAAGTCTATACCATAGAAATATTAGAGCCGCTTGCCCGTCAGGCTGAAAAAAGGCTTAGCGACTCAGGCTATAAAAACATCCAGGTTAAGTTCGGCGATGGTTACCGGGGGTGGCAAGAACACGCGCCTTATGACGCGATTATCGTTACCGCGGCGCCCAGCCAGATTCCCCAGGAGTTGGTAAACCAGCTTAAAACAGGCGGTTTGATGGTAGTGCCGGTGGGAGATTTTTTCCAGGAACTTTATTTGATTGAAAAAACCGAAGATGGTTTTACCACCAGGACGTTGCTGCCGGTACGTTTTGTCCCCATGATTAAAAAATGAACTACCTCATTATTTTTCCGGGAACTTTTACGTAATTTCTTTTGTCTAAATAGGTGAAGGGCAAGAAATGAGTTTTTCAAGCGCTTTTTTTGGTGGGTTGATAGAAAGCCGCGGTGTTTCTATCAAGCGCCTGGGTTGCCTAAAAAAGGAGAGAACTATGAAGGATACGATTGGTATTTTTTTTACAGCATTTTGCGCGTTGGCAATTGTATCGTCGGCGGCGTTTGCCCAGGATTGTCCGATGGGCATGGGTAAGGCCGGCATGATGTATGGGCATAAGCAAGAATCATCCCAGGAGGAATCCGGGGGCATGTTTTTTCATCAAGCCCGTTTTATCCTGATGCAGAAGGACGAAATAGGTTTGACCGAGGAGCAGGTAGAGAAGGTAAAAACTCTGCAATATAATGTGGAAAAGAATCTTATTAAGGAAAAGGCTGACTTGGAATTATTGGTTTTGGACATTCGGGAAGAACTCAGAAAAGACGATATTAACCTTAATGCTGTTAGGGGCCTGATCGACAAAAAATACGCCGCTAAAGCGCAGAAGGCTAAAGAAGATGTCGAAGCTTACGTTAATTTGAAAAATATTCTTTCCAAAGACCAGCAGAAGAAACTTCAGGAGATGGGGAAAGGCGGCATGAAGGGAAAAATGGAGCACGGGGAAAAAGGGATGTGGCGCGGTAAAATGATGGAGAGTAAAGAAGGGCATGCTACCCAGGGTAGGGGCGAGCATGGCGAAAAGGAATAAGGCTGGTCAAATTTGCTTGTTCTTGGGATATTGCCGCGCCAAAGAACCCCCGAGAGGGGTTCTTTGGCTGCGGAAGAAAAAAAAGGTAAAATATGTTTAATAAAATCAATATAACAAAAATCAGCACGATTCTTTTAGCGCTGGCAGTATCGATCCAGGCCGGGCCGGTTTACGCCGAGCGGGGCGGCCACCATGAGGAACGGCATTATTATCGTTATAATGACCGTCCTCATTTCGGCCTTCATGTATCGTTTATCCCCGATGCGTGCTTCACGCTTTCCCTGGGCCGGCAGCGGTATTACTATTATGACGGTTTGTATTACAATCAGATGGGCGGGGAGTATATGATTGTTAATCCTCCCGTGGGCGCGGTGGTTAAAGTAATCCCTTCGGATTACCGGGCGATTGTTATTAACGGCGTTACCTATTATACCGATAACGGGATATATTATGTATATACCCGTAACGGCTATCAGGTTGTTCCCCAGCCGGTAACGGTTGTGCAAACCATAACGCCTGTCCCGGTAGTGGTAACGCAAAATCCACCGGCGGTTGTAACGGCACAAGCGGTGACGACACAAAGTACTACAGCAGTTCCGGTGCAGATTACGGTGAACCAGGCAACGCCTAATTCCGACGAATTATTTACCGTCAATGTCCCTAATGACAAGGGTGGTTACACGGCGATTACTTTAAAAAGAGTGGGCAATGGTTTTGTGGGGCCGCAGAACGAATATTATTCCGAATTTCCCAGAGTTTCGCAATTAAAGGCGATGTACGGTAAATAATAGAGGCGTTAGATGAGAAGAAAAATTTTACTATTTTTAATAGCGTTTAGCTTAGCCGGCTGCGCGACGATTGTCAGGTATACTGCTTATACCGGCCAGGTATTTCCAAGGAAACCCGGACATTATTTTATAACCATATACCCTTCACTGCCGCCCTTCGTCGTTCCGTCGTTTCAGGCAATCGGAAAAATAGAAGTTTCCGGTTATGCCAGCGAGGGGGTAAGCCCGGATGTTCTGGCTGAAAAAGCTAAAATTATCGCCCGGCAAAAAGGGGCAGACGCGGTTATCAACGCGAAAACCGAAGGGGTTGTTTTTAGCGGGGTAGATGTTGTGCCCGGGCATTTTACACGTTACCACTATCACGATGCGCAGTATATTCCCTATAGCGACACATTATTTACGTTTCAGGGCGAACTTATTGTGTTTATTAATGAGACTTAGCCGAGCGCGTATGTATACATACGCAGCGAGGCTGTAGTCGAATCAATGAAACTAAGTCCCGCCGTATTCGGCGGGCCAAGTTTCATTGCCTGAGCGAGGAGCGAAGCGACGAGTCGAAGGATAATGAGTTTAAGGCTTTACCGAATAATAAAACTTGCCCGTTCCGCCGCGCATCATCTTAGCGGTTAAAGGAGGAAATATGAGGAAAATAATTTTTTTATTTTGCTTATCTTTGGTTATCGGATTATTCTGTTTAAGTTTAGTTTTTGCTCAAGATTCGACAGGGACTAAAGATGCGGCGGAAACTGTTTCTAAAACAACCGCAACGCCCCCGGCGGGAGAGGTCAAGGTTAGCGATGCCGGAAAAATCGCGCCGGCCCCTGCCGCGCAGCCAAAAGAAAATATTATTAAAGGAACAGTTAAACAAATTGCCGCAGACTCAAGTTATATAATTGTCGACGGAACAAAAATCTTTACGACCAAAGGATTTTTAGAAGATTCTTATGTGGAAGCGGGCGATAAAGTCGAGATAACCGTCGAAAAGACAGAAGCAGGGTTAAGGGCAACTAATTACAATTATGTTTTTGAAGAAGATAATCAAACCGATACATTAGGCCCGGATACAAGCGAGAAGGATAACTCGGCTGATTCGGCTGCACCGGGTAATATAACGAATGATTCGGGCGAATAATATAAAAGCATTACCTTCCCAAAACCTCGACGGTAAAGATAAATTGCCGTGCTCCCTCATGGCGTTCCCGCCTATGCCCGCCTTATTAACTCTAGGAGTACACGCGCCTTTTGGCGCAAACCCAGTCTTTACGGCTTGAGTTAAAGCAATTGCTTGTGAAGAAAACGCGTACGAAAGGTATTTTTAGTCATTTCTAACCATTTTTCTCTTTTCTAAATCATAATTAGTAGTAAAATATAGCTGCTTTTTAACCGGGAAAATGCTTTTCAAGTATTTTCCCGGTATTGCCCTGCCTTCGGCAGGAAAAAATTCCGCCTAATGTATTGGTTATGATTTTTTTAACAAAAAATATAACAATACGACAGGGTAACTTATTATTTTTATAAAGAGAATCTGAAAGGCAATGCATTTGAATTTTTTAAAAGATATGGCGGAATTTTTTCCTAATTTAACCCGAAAAATGCCTGCACCCTTTGGTACAATTGATTACGTTGTAAGTCATTGAAAACCAATGCATCAGGAGTAAACGGCCAAGCAACGGCATTTTTCGGGTTAAGGCTAAAACTCTTGTGTTATCGAAGGTTTTCTGGTATGATTTTGCTTAGCTTTCGGCTATAGCCTTAGGCGGTTTGCTATTTATTATTACGGGCGGTTGGCGCAGCTGGGAGCGCATCTCGTTTACACCGAGAGGGTCGTGGGTTCTTGAGCACCTTAAAAAGTATTTAGCGAAATCCCGCCGAATATGCCGAAATTATTGAAAAGAATTTCGACATAGTTCATAAGGCGGGAAAATCCTACACCGCCATTAAACAGCGATATATTGTTAAGCGCGGTTTCATACGGGCGGTTGGCGCAGCTGGGAGCGCATCTCGCTTACACCGAGAGGGTCGTGGGTTCAAATCCTACACCGCCCAGGATTATAATCCGCAGCGGCTTATTAAAGGCAGGATAAATTATGAAAATAAACGCAGATGTTTTATTTCTGGTAGTTTACTCATTGGCGGCGATAACTTTTTTTATCGCTTACTACGAAAGAATTATTAATAAATATACCAATATCCTTGATGGCGCCAAGGGTGTCATAAAGGGAAAGTTTACCAAGCGCCTTTTTGAAGTAGTCAGGCTTGAAGGAGAATACAAAAACAGGAGAGTTACTGTTGAGGTAGACGGTAATTATTCGCCTTTTGTTAAGGTAAAACTTAAAAAACGCGCGCTCAGTTTACTTAAAAACAAACTGGTCGGTTTTGCCGATCCTACCTATTTATTGAGCGTAAACTTGTTTAAAAGTGAAGATAATTTTATTGCCGTGTTAGATGAACTTTGTTATATTTGTGAGAAGATCGAATCGGGAGAATTCATAACCAATAATCCTAAAGATGACACTAAGCCGTTTGGAAAATAGACTTCTCCAGGAACGTTTAATCACGCAAGCGCAGCTGGAAGAAATCACGCAAGCGCAAAAAAAGGAACGCAAAAGTATTATTGAGTTAATGGTTGATTACGGCCATGTTAAAGAAGAGGTGATCGCCGGATTTTTAAGCCGCGAATATAACCTTGCCTTTATCCGTCCGGAAGATAACCGTTTATATCCTATCCCCGAGGAAAATTTAGAAGAGCTTATCCCCTATGAATTTGCCGCGCGGCGCAATGCGCTGGCGCTTTGCCGTGATTTATCATCATTGACGGTAGCCGTGTTTGACCCCACTGATTTCGAATTAATCGGTAATTTAGAAAGCGTAGCCGGTTGCAGCATAAAGCTTGTGGTAGCGACACGTTCCAATTTACAAAAAGCGATTAAAGAATTTTATGGAAAGTAATAAATTTTCGTTAGAAATTTTACGGCATTCCTGTTCCCATATCATGGCCAGCGCCGTGAAGCGGCTCTATCCCCAGGCGAAGCTCGGGATTGGGCCGGCGATCGAGAATGGATTCTACTATGATTTCGAAATAGCCGGAGGTTTTAAGGAAGATGATTTGGCAAAGATAGAAAAGCTCATGCGGGATATCGTCGCCGAAAATTCGCCTTTTCAACGTGAAGAAATAAGTTCCGGCGGGGCAATTGCCTTATTCGAAAAAGCAGGCGAAAAATATAAAGTAGAGTTGATAAAAGGTTTAAATACGCCAGTCGTATCGATTTACCGGCATGCCGATTTTACCGATCTTTGCCGGGGACCGCATGTGGGGTCAACGGGTGAAGTCAAATATTTTAAGATTCTCTCAACATCAGGAGCCTATTGGCGGGGTATCGATTCCAATCCCCAGCTGGTCCGTATTTACGGAACGGCATTCCCCAGCAAAGAGGAATTGGAAAATTACCTGAAAATATTAGAAGAGGCAAAAAAACGCGACCATCGCAAACTTGGGCAGGAGCTGGATTTGTATTCGGTCTGTGAAGATGTCGGCCCGGGTTTGATCCTCTGGCATCCTAAAGGCGGCAGGCTGCGCACGATCATCGAGGATTTTTGGCGCCAGCAGCATTATAAAAACGGCTATGAAATTGTTTATACGCCACATCTGGGCCGTGCCGGCCTCTGGCAGACCAGTGGCCATCTTGATTTTTACAGGGAAAATATGTACGCGCCGATGGAAATCGATAAACAGGAATATTTTGTTAAACCGATGAATTGTCCTTTTCATCTTATGATGTATAAGAAGCACGCTCATTCTTATCGCGAGCTGCCTTTGCGTTGGGCGGAGCTGGGTACGGTTTACCGGTATGAAAAAAGCGGCGTATTGCATGGCCTGCTGCGCGTGCGGGGCTTTACCCAGGATGACGCGCACATTATCTGCCGGCCGGACCAGATGCCCGGGGAAATACGCAATGTACTTAAATTTTGTTTATTCATGTTGAAATCTTTCGGCTTCGAGTCTTTTAAAGTTTACCTGGCGACAAAGCCAAAAGAAAAATTTGTCGGGGACGAGACGCAATGGAAAGAAGCTACCGCGGCGCTGCAAGAAGCGGTTAAGGCCGAGAACCTCGAATGCGAAATGGATGAAGGCGGAGGGGCGTTTTACGGGCCCAAGATAGACATTAAGATTAAAGATGCCCTTGACCGTGAATGGCAGTGTTCTACGATACAATTCGATTTCAATTTGCCGAAACTATTCGAACTCTCCTATAATGATTCCGACAACACGCACAAACAGCCGTATATGATTCACCGGGCTTTGCTGGGGTCGCTGGAACGGTTCATGGGTGTTCTTATCGAGCATTACGCCGGAAGATTTCCTCTCTGGCTTGCTCCGGTGCAGATCAGTATTTTAAATATTACGGCCGAAGTAGCCGATTATGCCGCTGCGGTCAAGAGTATCTTAGAGAAAGATAATTTCCGGGTAGAACTTGATTTAAGCGGAGAAACTTTACAGAAAAAAATAAGAGAGAAAGAGATGCTTAAAATACCCTATATGGTTGTTATCGGCAAGAAAGAAAAAGAAAATAAAACCGTATCTATCCGCCGGCGGGGGATGGAAAATATAGGGGTGATGAGCGTCGCGGATTTTGTCGCGAGATTAAAGGCGGAAAGTTAATTCGCAGGCCCCTTGGCAAGTTTGCTGCGCTACAGCACTAATGTCAGGGGTATGATTTACAAATTCCGGTAAAAATTTGTGAATCTTCTGCTCAGCAAAGGAGGTATGCGCTAGTGAGATATGTAAGAATAAACGAAAGGATTTTTGCCAAGACCATGCGCGTGATCGGCCCCGACGGCCAACAACTGGGGGTGTTTCCGCGGGATTTAGCGCTGAAGAAAGCCGAAGAGTTTGAACTGGATTTAGTCGAGGTCGCGCCGGAAGGAAATCCGCCGGTGTGCCGGATAATGGATTTCGCTAAATTCCGCTATGAACAGGAAAAAAAAGAAAGGGAAGCCCGGAAGCATCAGAAGCAGACGCAATTAAAAGAGATGCGCATCAGCCCGAGGATCGATAATCACGATTACCAAATCAAATTAAATCATATAAGAGAGTTTTTAGAAAAAAAACACAAAGTGAAGATAAGAATGATGTTCCGGGGAAGGGAAATCGCTCATAGGGATATCGGCGATAGATTAATCGGGAAATTGCTGCAGGATGTGGAAAAAGTCGGGAAGATCGATAAACAAGCGATAATGCTGGGAAGGACGATGGTGTTGATTTTAGGCCCAAAATAAATAAAAAGTAATTTTTTCGTCTTTTTCCATCCGCAGAGGCGGGTGGCAGTTATTTTTTGCGCAGCAAAAAATAAAAGGAGTCAACATGCCGAAACTAAAAACAAAAAAATCTGTAGCGAAAAGGTTCAGGATTACTAAAAAAGGTAAAGCGGTATATTCTAAGGCAGGCCGCCGGCATCTGTTGAGCGGCAGGTCGGAGAAGAGGAAAAGAAATTTAAGGAAAAAAGGGACGATCGACAAAGTCGAATTTAAAATGATCAGGGCCGCCCTACCTTACGCCTAATTAAAAGCTAATTTTTCTGCGGTAAAATTAGCTTTTAATTAGCTGAATGAAAACCTGCGGTTTTTCCGCCTAAGGCGGACCCGCCTAAATATTTATATTTGTGGCGGGCATACTTTCCCTTTATGGGTTGATAATTATGGGAACAAAGGGAAAATATAAAAACAGGCAATTTTTTGTAATCATTTAAGGGTTCGGATTTTTTATAACATATCCGCGTAAGCGGAGGCAAATGTTTTTTTACGAAGTAAAAAAACATAAGGAGATAAAACATGAGAGCGCGTAATAAAGTAGCTTCGCGGGCAAGAAGAAAAAAATTAATCAAATCGGCCAAAGGATATTTTCTTAAACGTTCCAAGAATATACGCCGCGTCAAAGAGACCAGAAGACGCGCGCTCGTTTATGCCTATCGTGATCGTAGGGCAAAAAAGCGGGAATTTCGATCCCTGTGGATTACCCGCATCGGCGCGGCAGCCAAGGAGCATGGCTTAAGCTACCGGGATTTGATACACCGGCTTAAATTAAAAAACGTAATTCTCTCCCGGGATATTTTAGCAAAAATCGCCGCGGAAGAGCCTCGGGTTTTCGACAAAATAATCGAGACCATTAAATAGTCGCAGATGGTCACGGATTAAAAGATACAGATGATCACTGATAAAATAATGAAATCCTACGGCCCAAAACAAACATTATTTTGTTAGGAATCTTAATATTTTCTATTATCTGTGATCATCGGCATCCTCCAATCAGCGATTATCCGCGTATAAAAAATATATGGATAATGATATTAAGAACCTAGAAGCGCGATTCAATGAAGATATCAAGAATGCCGTTACCGCTCAGGATATAGAATTTTTAAGGGTAAGGTACCTGGGCAGGAAATCGAGCTTAAATGATTTATTCGCCGGGATAGTTTCTTTAAATAAAGAAGAGAAGGCGCGCGCCGGTAGAAACCTCAATATCCTTAAGCAGAAAATTACTTCCTGCCTCGATGAAAAATTAAAAGGTTCGCAATCATCCGAGGAAAAATTTGATTTAACTTTTCCCGCTTCGTCCGGCGATAAAGGTTCCCTGCATATTTTAAGCCGGGTTAACCAGGAAATCTGCGCGATTTTCGAAAGATTAGGTTTTGACATTATTGAAGGAGCGGAGATTGAAGACGAGTGGCATAATTTTACCGCCCTTAATTTTCCCGGCGACCATCCTTCCCGCGATGCTTTCGACACGTTTTACCTGAACATCCCGCCGGTTGACCCTGAAAAAGGCAAACATCTTTTGCGCTGTCATACTTCGCCGTCACAAATACGCGTGATGGAGGAAAATAAGCCGCCGCTGGCGGTAATTTCTCCCGGCAGGGTTTACCGGCCCGATGAAGTCGACGCGACGCATTCGTTCATGTTCCACCAGATCGAAGGGTTTGCCGTGGACAGGGAGATTAATTTCAGCCATTTAAAAGGTGTTTTATTTTATTTCGCGCGGGAATTTTTTAGCGGTGACGCCCGCCTGCGTTTTCGGCCGCATTTTTTTCCTTTTACCGAGCCGTCGGCGGAAGTGGACGTGTCATGTTTTAAGTGCTCCGGCAACGTGCGGGGCGAGAAAAAGTGCAGTGTCTGTAAAGGCAAAGGGTGGCTGGAGATTCTGGGCTGCGGCATGATTCATCCCCATGTCCTTGAATTTTGCGGGATTGATTCCAGTAAATACCAGGGGTTTGCCTTTGGCATGGGCGTGGAGCGGCCGGCCATGCTTAAATACGGCATCGACGATATTCGGTTGTTTACCGAGAATGACGTTAAATTCTTAGAGCAATTTTAATACGCAGATGATCACAGATGAGAAGAAACAGATGATCGCTGATAAGACGATGAAATTCCAAATAACAAATACCAAATCCCAAATAATATCCAAATTCCAATACCCAATTACCGAAACAAATAATTTTTTGTTTGGAGTCTGAAATTTGAATATTGGAATTTATTTGGGATTTGGATATTGGAATTTGGGATTTTCAATTATCTGTGATCATCAGCATCTTTTAATCAGCGATCATCAGCGCCGGGAGTTAAACTTACAATGAGATTCAGCCTAAACTTTATCAAAGAATTATTCCCGATTGAGATGCCGCCCCAGGAATTGGTCCAGGTCCTGACCATGGCCGGGATGGAGGTAGAGCATTACGAACAAGCCGGAGATGACTGGATTTTCGATATCGAAGTTACTACCAACCGCTATGATTGGCTGTCTCTGGTCGGCATTGCCGGAGAAATCGCCGCCTGCACGCATAAAAAATTCAATTTACCCCATGTTGAGCTCATCAAAAAACCGTTAATCCGCGACCGGAAGATTGTCATCGAGAATATTTCCGATTGCCCGTTTTATATCGCCCGGATTGTCCGTGATGTTAAGGTTTCCGATTCGTCGGCCGGCCTGGCGCAAAAAGTTGCTCACTGCGGGATTAATTCTATCTCCAACGCCGTGGACATTACCAATTATTGCATGCTTAAGTGGGGTAACCCCCTGCATGCTTTTGATTTAGACAAAATAGAAGGCAATGTATATATTCGCCGCGCTAAAACCGGCGAAAAATTTATCGGGATAGACGAAAAAGAGAGAGTTTTGTCGGGAGAAAACTTAGTCATCGCCGATGACCGGAAAGCCATCGCTTTGGCCGGAGTGATCGGTGGAAAAAATACCGAGGTCGATAAAAACACAAAAAATATATTTCTGGAAGCGGCGATTTTCTCGCCGGTGGTCGTCCGGCGTTCCCGCCGGGCTGTCGGTTTGGATACCGATTCAAGTTATCGTTTTGAACGCATGGTCCACCCCGATTGTCTTGAGTGCGCTTCGCAGGAAGCCTCTGATTTAATCGGGCAATTGTGTGCCGGCGCCTTTTCCGGTTACCAACAGGCCGGTAAAAAACCTTTGGTGAAGCGGCAGGCAGTCCGGATCGATATCGCCCATATGAACCGTTATCTGGGTGAAGAATTTTCCCCCGTGAAGCTGAAAAATATTCTGGCTAACCTGGGGTTTTCTACGACTAAGGAATCGGCGGGGAATATTTCATTGTTGGCGCCGGCGCTAAGATTGGACATTAAGCGGGAAGTAGACGTTTACGAGGAATTTAGCCGTATTTATGGTTATAACAATATAAAAACCAAGATTCCTTTTTTAATCTCTCCGGAAAAGCGGGTTTTAAAAACCGGCCCTTTGGGCCGGTTTTACGCGTTTAAAAATGAATTAAGGGTTTTTATTGCTTCCCTGGGGCTGAAAGAGATTATCACTTATAGCTTGGAGAGCGGCGAAGAGCTTTTAAGGCTCGGCGAAAAAGACCCGCTGCCTTTAAGCAACCCGATGCGTAGCCAGGAAAATGTTTTACGGCCCAGCCTGCTTCCCGGGATGATTAAAGCGATGCGGCATAATTTGAACCGCAGCCAGACTAAATTGAGATTTTTCGAAACGGCCAACATTTATCAACGCGCGGATAACGGATTCCGTGAGGCCGGCGCGCTTAGCCTTGCGGCCAGCGGTTCCCACGAAGATTTTTTCTACTTGAAAAGAGCAACACAAGAGATTTTTATTTTTCTTAACCGGCCGCAACTAGAATTTAAGGAAGCGGAATTAAATAATTTTACCAATGCCCTTCAGGTTTACGCCGACGGAAAACCAGCGGGGTTCTTGGGCAAGCTTGACGAAAAGATAAGAAAAGAATTTGATTTAAAAGAAAACCTTTATTTCGCGCAATTTGACTTAAATACACTTTTGGATTTAAGGCGGGATAAGACTTATAAACCATTCAGCCCCTATCCTGCCGTATGGCGGGATATCAGCATTTTAGCCCAAAACAAGATTAAATTCAGCGGTGTAGAAAAAGCCGTAAAAGGCGTCGGACGGGAACTTTGCAGCTATAAAGTCGTGGATATTTATCGGGGGAAAAACATCCCTCCCGATTGCGCCGCTTTTACTTTAAGAGTTTTTTATCAGGCTGCCGACAGGACTTTAACCTCTGAAGAAGTAGATTCTTCCCACCAATTATTGCGCGATACCTTAAGCAAAATCAACGGTATAACCCTGCGTTAATCGGAAAACACTTTTAAGAACCAAAGCGTTTTCCGATTAAAAATTAAAAATGCAGCTTATTTTTAAAAATACTATCGCTGCATTTTTCCATAACATTATTTTCCACATGTGTTATTAATTTTATCCACGCACCAAAGGGCCACGCCGGTAGGGCCGCGGAGCTTCGGTGCACATTTACGGTTCGCAGGTAAATCGGAAAACGTTTACATTCCAGGGCGCCTGGAGCCTTGTAACGTGCGGGAATAAATGTTATAAATACGTTGAAGAAAGGGAAGAGGGAAAATCGTTCTTTACATTTCACCGGATACTTAAACTAAAGCGCTAAAAAACCCTGCTTGTCGCGTTTACGGGTAAGACGCTTCAGCCAAATACATTGTTTGGGAGCTATGGAGCTCCCACCTTGAACGAGAGACTGAACGCGAAATTCCTGGACGGACTCAAAGCGGGGTTTTTTTATTTAGTGCGGCTTAACTCCGATTTTTCGGAGCTTAGCCGCACTTACCCCGCGAGTGCCCCAAAAATATCGAAGAAATTTTTGGGGCGGTTTACGAGCAGGGGTTGATACCCCCCTATCCTGCCGGTTTTCACTCAAAATATTTTTTGCATAACCATAAAAACCCTTGTATCTATTAGGTTTTTCGAGTGTTACCCCTCCGCTTCGTTCCGGGGTAATCCGACTACATCCAGCACTAATTTCATTTTTAAATTAGCGCTGGATAAGTCTCATTATTTTTTTCTTGCCAAATTTGGAAAAAGTGTTATAACAAAAGTAGAAACGCTCTTAATATAATTGGATAACATGATCGCGCTTGGATACATAACGGCGTTAACAACAACCCTGCCTGTATCGAAGCGGGCTTTAAGTATTACAGCCAAATACTTAATAGGGAGCCTGATTTCCTCGGCGTAAAGCCGTTGATAGGGTACCCACTTGCGTGAGAATTGCTGTAGGTCTACTTGCCCGCTACGTACTTACGGCAGGGTTTTTTTATTTTCCCCGCAGTTATATAGGCTTATTCCTTGCGGGGAAAATAATCCGCCGACGACTCTGGGGCGGATATATATGGCTGCAATTATAAAAGGGCGGTTGAATTTTTTGGGCTAAATATAGAACACTAAATAATCCGTCGATGAATTATGGCGGATACAACCACACTTATCTTTTATTCCCTGGAATCCCTACCCCATTTAATAAAACCGCGGTATAATTAGTAAATTTAAAATGAATTCGACAAACTCCAACGAACCCCTGGCTGTGCGCATGCGGCCGAAAACTCTGGAAGATTTCGCGGGGCAGGAACACATCCTCGGTGAAGGGAAGCTGTTGCGCCGGGTGATTATTGCGAAAAAAGTTCCCTCGCTGATTTTTTACGGGCCGCCGGGGACCGGCAAAACTACCCTCGGTTTGATTATTGCCAACAACATCGAAGCCGACTTCGAATATTTAAATGCCGCGTTTACCTCGACGGCGGAAGTGAAGAAAATTTTAGCGGCGGCGAAAAGCAAACTGAATGAAAAAAACCGTAAAACGATTTTGTTTATCGATGAAGTCCACCGGTTTAATAAACTCCAGCAGGAAGCGCTGGTGCCGGATACCGAAAGCGGCGGAATAATCTTTATCGGCGCGACGATTTATAATCCCCATTATTACCTGATTAAATCTTTGATTTCCCGTTCGATTGTCGGCCAGTTTAAACCGCTTAGCGATGAGGCGGTTTTATCGCTGTTAAAACGAGCGCTGGGAGATAAAGAAAACGGCCTGGGCGGTCACAAAACGCAAATATCCGAAGAAGCGCTGAAGTATTTAGTAGTAATGAGTTCCGGCGACGCCCGAAAAGCTTTAAACAGCCTGGAAGTCGCGGTATTGAGCACTTCCGTTGATAATGACGGGACAGTTATAATAGATATGGGAGTGGTAAAGGAAAGTATCCAGAAGAATATTTTTTATGATAAGAAAGACGATTATCATTATGATACAATCTCAGCTTTTATAAAATCGGTAAGAGGCTCCAGCGTGGATAGCGCCTTATATTGGCTGGCCAAGATGCTTACCGGCGGCGAAGACCCGCGGTTTATCGCCCGGAGGCTGGTGATTTTAGCCGCCGAGGATATCGGCAACGCCAATCCGTTCGGTCTGGTGATGGCGGCGAGTTGTTTTAATGCCGTGGAATTTGTGGGGATGCCGGAGGCCAACCTGATTTTGGCGCAAACTACGATATATTTAGCCTGTTCGCCTAAATCCAATTCCGCTGCTAAAGCAATCGGAGCGGCGTTAGCGGATGTGGAGAACGAGAATACCAGAGAAGTTCCCGGCCATATTAAAACCCATGCCAAGGATTATCAATATCCTCATGATTATCAGAGGGGTGACCAGGGAGGTTATGTCGCGCAGGATTACGGCACAAAGAAAAAGTATTATTTTCCTTTAGATGTGGGCGAGGAAAAGAAACTTAAAGCTTTCCTTGAATCCTTATAAAAGGGAAAGTTTGCCCGCCAAAAGTTTTCACCTTTTGGCGGGCAAAACAGATAAAAAAATTCCGGCGAGGAGAAACTTTATGTAATCGGCTAAATTTTTTGCGGCGTTGGCACAGGGACAGCTGGACGTAAGGAATTTTTTTATTGCGCAATAGCGCTTTTTCTTTATAATAATAGGTATTATGAAAGAATTCTGGGCACAGGTTCTCAACAATCGGGCTTTATGGGTAACGCTTCTCTCCTGGTTCATCGCTCAAGGCGCCAAAATTATTATTGGGGTATGCAGCAAAAAGAAGTTTAATTTTTCCTGGATTCTCGGTACGGGAGGTATGCCTTCCAGCCATAGCGCCGCCGTGGTATCTTTGGCTATTTGTATCGGCAAGGGATTAGGGTTTAATTCGCCGTTTTTCGCGTTAAGCACGATATTCGCCCTGGTAACGATGTTTGACGCTCAGACTTGGCGCCGGTCGGTCGGCGCTCAAGCCAAAATATTGAATAGAATGATGGGCGATCTACAGGAAAATAAGAAGCCTATCGATGAAAGGCTGCGGGAATTGGTAGGGCATACTCCCATCGAAGTTTTTGTGGGCGCCATCGTGGGGGTTGTTGTTGCGCTGCTGCTCTATAAGTGATTGGAATTTTGTCGACTAAAATTAGGAGGATATGAAAAAACTACTTATTGTTACGTCGGTAATTATTCTTGTTTTGGCGGCCGGAGCGGCTATTTTTTTTATCGCGAACAGTAAAAATAAAGAAGCGGCCAGGCTTGAACAAATACCATTCCTGCGGGAAGCGGAAAGCGCTTTGGCCAAAGGAGATTTACGCGGGGCGAAAAAAGAATATCAGAAAGTTTTAGAAAATACCATTGACGCCGAAAAGCTTAAAGATACCAGAAAGGCGATTGAAGATATAAGCTTGAAGCTGTTGTTTTCTTCCGCTTTAGATGAGGGCAGTACCCAATACACGGTAAAGCCCGGCGATGTTTTAATAAAAATTGCCAATAAATTTAATACTACGGTCGATCTGATCAAGCGCGCTAATAATTTAAAATCCGATATTTTAAACGTCGGCCAAACCCTGAAAATAAATACCAGCCCGTTTTCTATCCTTGTTTATAAATCGCAAAACCTGCTTTTTTTGAAAAGAGGCGACGAAATTTTAAAGACCTATGTTGTTTCTACGGGCAAGAATAACTGTACGCCGGTGGGGACTTTTAAGATCGTGAATAAACTCCCGAATCCTACCTGGTTTAAAGCGGGCGCGGTGCTGCCGTCGGACAGCCCCGAAAATATCCTGGGGTCACGCTGGCTTGGCCTGGACAAGAAAGGTTATGGCATACACGGCACTACCATGCCCCAGGATTTAGGCAAACAAGTAACGGCCGGCTGTGTCCGGATGAAAAACGAAGAGGTTGAAGAACTTTACGATATCGTCGGCACGGGGACGGAAGTAACTGTTGTTAACTGACGGTAACGGCGGATAACCTAAAACCGAAAAACATAAAAAACGAAAGAACCTGAAAATTTTGAAGCTGAAAAACCGGGGAATCAAAAATAGTTTTTTGGTTTTTAGGTTTTTTCGTTTTTTGGTAAATTATTATGGCACATCATACTTGGGAATTTGAAAAACCGATCATAGAATTAAAAAACAAGATAGAAGAACTCAAAAGGTTTTCCCAGTTTAAAAAAGTAAACCTTTCTTCAGATATTACCAATCTCGAAGAGAAGTTGAAAAAGCTGAAAACGGAAATTTATTCCCACCTTAATCCCTGGCAGAAGGTACAGATTGCGCGACATCCGAATCGGCCGGCCACCCTTGATTATATAAATTTGCTTATGAAAGATTTTATTTTGCTTTGCGGCGACCGGCTCTTCGGCGAGGACCGGGCGATGATCTGCGGTTTTGCCAAAATAGAAGGAAAGAAAGTCGCCGTGATCGGGCACCAAAAAGGCAAAGATACCAAAGAAAACATCGAGCGTAATTTCGGCTGCGCTCATCCGGAAGGTTATCGAAAAGCGATGAGGGTGATGAAGCTTGCCGAACGTTTCAACATGCCGATAATCTGTTTTATTGATACGCCCGGAGCTTATCCGGGTATCGGCGCGGAAGAAAGAGGCCAGGCCCAGGCGATTGCGGAAAATATCCGGGATATGTTTTCTTTAAAAACCCCGGTTATCGCTATCGTTATCGGCGAAGGCGGTTCCGGCGGCGCCCTGGGCATCGGCGTGGGCGATAAGGTTTTGATGTTGGAATATGCTTATTATTCCGTGATTTCACCGGAAGGGTGCGCGGCTATCTTGTGGAAGGATTCGGCCAAAAAGGAAGAGGCGGCTAAAGTGTTAAAATTAACCGCGCCGGATTTACTGGGATTGGGAATCATCGACCAAATTATACCGGAGCCTGAAGGCGGCGCCCATAACAATCATGAAGAAGCGGCGAACAATTTGAAACTCGCCCTTTTGAATAATTTAGAGGAAGTATCCGCACTATCCGGAGAATTTATGCGTAACCGATACGATAAATTTAGAAAATTAGGTGTTTTTAATGAGACTTCGCCGAAATCAAGCCCGAAGGGCGTAGATTGAGGCGGTAGTTGAATTTTCCCGCAAGGGATTGCCCTGAAGCGTTAGCGAAGGGTCACTGGATGATTCAAAGACTTATCATATTAGGTAGTTTAAAAGAAAAACCATCGTCCGGTTACGATATTAAGAAATATATACAAGACGAACTGGGCGTTTTTTTCGGTTTAGAAAATAAGTCCATATATTACCCTCTTAACCAGATGAAAAAAGAGGGTTTGGTCCGCAAAAAAGAAACACAAGGGAAAAACGCAAAAAAGTACGTTTATTCGATAACTACCCATGGCGAAAAAGAATTTTTGAAGTTATGTAAACAGACTTTGCTTTCGCAGGCAAGGCCGTTTATCGAGTCGGATATCGCGCTCTATTTTTCTCATTTTATCAATAAAAAAGAAATGTCGACGGCGCTTCGGTTTCGCCTGATGTTTCTTGAAAAAGTAAAAAAGTGGCTGCTCAATAAACAACAGAAACTCAAGAGTTCTTCCAAAAATACCCTTCTTTTGGAACACCATTTTAAATTAGTATCCGTCGAAAAAGAATTTATCAAAAGCATGATCGAGATGGTAAATCCGCCCAGGCGGCCGAAGGCATCATGAAAGTTTCTAACTTTTGACAAAGTTTCGCCTCGAGCGAAAAAACCCCAGGGTTTTATGAACCGAAAAATGTGCTTCGCCAATTTTTCGGTCGCCTAATCCGGCAAAGCCGGAGTTCTGACTTATTTTTTTTAATTCCGGCTTTGCCGGATTAGGGGGATAAATGAAAACAACCGAGAAAAAGTCTTCCTTAAGCAAAATAAGTTTAAAAAGCCGGCTCTGGCTTGCTTTTGCCTTTACCACGTTTTTTCCGGCCGCGTTGATTTTCCACTATTTGACTAATCTTTTTCCCATAACCGGTTCGGTAATCTTTATTGTGGTATCTCTTGCTCTTATCGGTTGGTGGTTTATTTTCGATGTTTTCTTTTCTATTTTACGAATCCACAATAAATCCAGCAGAATAGTCGATTCAATGGAAGCTATTGGGTCCGAAAATTACGTAAAAAATGAAGTAGAAAGGCTGGACCTTATTTTTAGCACGCTTTCTTCCAAGGTGAAAGAAAGCGTGGAGGAGCTTAAAGAAGTAAGCCATAGGACTGAAGAATTAAATAAGGCGATTACGCAAAAAGTTAATGTTTTTTCGACTATTCTCCAGGCCAATATTTTATTTTCCAAAGGCGGTCCGTTGGAAGAAATCCTGCAGTTTTTAACGGAGCGGCTGAAAGGCATTATCGGAGCCGGAGCGGCGATTACCCTGATCAAAAAATACTCCGGCGATAATTATGATATATTTTTGCACGGGATAAATTTAAGCAATGCCCGCCAATTGCTTGAAAGCGGCGAATTCGCAAATTTTTTAAAAATAAAAGAACGGCAAATCATCGATAAAAAACATAAAGCGGATTCTATAATTTTCTTGCAAAATATTATTAATGCCAAGAATATTATCGTCAATCCCGTATCTTTGCGGGATAGAGTCATCGGATTTATAATTGCCGGTAATCGCGACGATGATTTTGCTTTTTCCGACGAGGACTGCCAAATCATAGAGTTATTCGCCAGAAATACCGGTATTATCTGGGAACACCAGCTTCTTGCCAAAAGAGTAGAGGATCTAGAAATAAAAGATCCTTTAACCGGCATATATAATGAGAAATTTTTCTTCGTGCGCCTTCAGGAAGAAATAAACCGGGCTTCGATTTATCAAAGACCGTGCGCTTTTTTGGTAATAGAAATTACCAATGGTATGGATTATGAACATAAGTTTGGCATGATTGAGCTGGAGAGGATTTTGAAAAAGGCGGTTAGTATATTCAAAAATAACATAAGGCCGATTGATATCTTAGGCCGTATACAAGAAAATAAAATCGGCGTCATCCTGATTGAAAGAAGCAAGAGGCAAAGCCATTATATCGGAACGCAGTTGAAGGAAGCGCTGTCGGATTCTTTCAAGGACAGCGAAAAATTACCAGTGCGTTTTTCTTTTGCCGTCGCGGAAAACCCCATTGATGGTACGACTCCCGATCAACTTTTCGAACGAATCCAGTCGCATCTTAATGAGGCTTAGCCGACTGCAAGCGCAAAGCGCGCCGCCGGAAGTAGAATATTTTTACAAGGGGAAAGTTTGCTCGCCAAAAGTTTCCAACTTTTGGCGAAGTCTCGTCGTTGGCGAAAAAACCGAAGGTTTTTCCGCCGAAGGCTGATCCGCCTAAATAATTTATTATTTGTGGCGGACAAAATAGATAAAAAAATTCCGTCGATGCGCGGAATGACTGAGGTTAAGGAATTTTTTTATATGAGATTTAATAAAAAGAAAACCGAAAAATTATTGGGCGAAATCCTCGTGGATAGGGGCATCATCGGCCCCGAGCAGCTCAAGGAAGCTTTGACGATTCAGATGAATACCGGCGGGATGATCGGCGAGATTATTGTTAAATTGAACTTCGCCAATGAAGAAGAGATCGCCCAGTGTATTTCCTTCCAATACGGGTTTCCTTACCTGCCGTTAGAAAATTGCGAAATTTCCGAAGAAGTTTTAAAACTTGTTCCGGCCAGCGTAGCTCAGCATTATTGTTTTATTCCCATTGATAAGATCGGCAACGCCCTTACTGTGGCGATGGCTAATCCTTTAAACGCGGAAGCGCTGGAAGATCTGGAAGATATTACTTCTTTAGACATACACGTATTTGTCGGTACCGCTTCCGATATACGTAACGCGATAAAGCGATGCTACAAATAAACTTATTTTTCGCTTTCAAATTGTTTCGCAATTATTGCGAAAAATAAGTTTATCCCTTTAAGTAGTTGCATTTTAGGTTAGATGATTAAAGGGATAAATTTATTTTTTACGAAGTAAAAAATAAATTATGGACGAAGTAAAAAATTTTACCAAACTTTTAGTAGATAAAGGATTAATAACTCAAGAGCGCCTTGATGATGTTTACAAGGTTCATGCTCAAAAAGGAGGCTCCTTCAGCGAGCTTCTTATAAATTCAGGCTATATCGATGAAAAAGATTTAATGATTTTTCTTTCTACCTATTTAGCCATACCTCCTATAAAAGTATCAAACATCAAAGTCGCTCCCGAAATACTTAATCTTATCCCCAAGGCAATCGCGAAAAAGTATATGGTATTACCGGTAGGCAAAATCGGCAATGTCCTTACGGTTGCCGTTACCGACCCTTTAAATGTTTTAATTTTTGAAGATTTAGAAAGGATAACCGGCTGCCAAATATCGCCGGTTATCGCTTCGCGTTCAGAATTGCAGCAGGTATTTGATGTCCACTACAAAGAATCTTTGGCCAACGCCATTGACGAAATTATAAAAGATTCAGACCAGGCTTCCATAGAGATTATTAACGAAGAAAAAGAAGAAGTAAAAGACGAAGAGATTTTACGCTCCATCGAAGAAGCTCCGATTATAAAGCTCACCAATTATATTTTAAAAAAAGCGGTAGAAGAGAAAGCCTCGGATATTTTAATCGAACCGTTAGGCAATAGCTCAAGGGTTCGCTATCGTATTGACGGAGTGCTGCGCCAGGCGCAGGCGTTTCCTAAAAAAATGCACACTTTTGTTATTTCGCGCATTAAAGTTATCGCTAATTTAAATATTACCGAACACCGGTTGCCTCAGGACGGCCGTTTCCGGATGAATATTTTCGGCAACGACATCGATTTCCGCGTTTCTATTCTACCTTCTACCCTCGGCGAAAAAATAGTTTTAAGGATTCTCGATAAATCCGCCGGGCTTTTAGATATAAACCTATTAGGTTTTGAAAGCGATACCGCGGATAGAATCAAAGGCGATGCTACGTCAAGCTTCGGCATGATTCTTGCCTGCGGCCCTACCGGCTGCGGCAAAACCACGACTTTATATTCAATTTTACGCCACATTTATTCGCCGGAAAAGAACATCATTACGGTAGAGGATCCTATCGAATATCAGATTGAAGGTATAAACCAGGTTAATGTGAATTATGAAGTTGAGCTTACTTTTCCCGCCGCCTTGCGTTCTATTTTACGTCAGGATCCCGATATCATTATGGTGGGAGAAATCCGCGATTTTGATACCGTGGATATCGCGATAAAAGCGGCATTGACCGGCCATCTTGTTTTATCGACTCTGCATACGACTACTGCCTGCGGTTCGATTACGCGCTTGATCAATATGGGAGTTGAACCGTTTTTGCTTTCTTCAACGTTGATTGGAGTTTTAGCCCAGCGCCTGGTGCGACGGCTTTGCCCGAAATGCAGAGAAACCAATAACCTGGATGATGCGGCAAGGGTAAAATATAAGATAAAAAACGATGCCGTTGTTTATAAACCCCGGGGTTGTAAATTCTGCTATCAGACCGGGTATAAAGGAAGAGTAGCGTTAATCGAATATTTGCATATGGATTCGTCGTTACGCCGGTTGGTAGGAGAAGATTCGGATGAGCATACGATAAAAAGAGAAGCGATCAGCAACGGCATGAGAACGCTCAGGTCCGACGGTATTTTGAAAGTAGAAAAAGGGTTGACCAGCCTGGAAGAAGTCGTTAGGGCGACGGTCGGCGATGAGAGCTAACTTGAGAGCACAGGTATTTTTTGAGAGGAGATCAGGGGATTAGGCTATCAGGATTTGGGGATCGGGAAATTAGTGGATTAGGGTTGTTGCCCAATAACCCAGTGCCCTAATTTCCAATTCCTAATTCCCCGATACCTTAATTTCCTTAATTGCCGTATGGAATCATTAAAAGAAAGAATAGTGCGTTACATCATAGCTCATAAGAAAGCAAAAGAAGACCTGGTTCGGGAAATCGACCGGGGATCCGTTAGCTTCCGTGAGTTTAAAGAAAAGCTAATCAAAAATAATATCATCAGCGAAGAAGATATCCTTATTGTGTTATCCCGGGAATACAAAATACCTTATATGGATTTGGATAAATATCGTATTTCGAATGAGAACAAAAATTTTCTGTCGAAAGAATTATCCTTTCGCTACAGAGTTTTGCCGATATCTAAAATCGGTGACGTTTTGACCGTCGCTACCGCTAATCCCCTGGATGTTATTACCTTGGATGATCTTAGAATAACCGCGGGTTTTAAAAAGATTGATTTGGTTTTGTCCAAAGAAGAAAAAATAACCAAGTACCTTAATAGTTTGTATTCGGAAACAACAATTGCTCCTCTCGTGGAGGAAAATGATATCAACGACGACGATGTAGCGATAAAAGATATTTCGCTTAAGGACGACCAGGGTTTAGAGGGGATGATCAGCGAAAGCAAACTTCCCCCCGTAGTAAGAGTCGTAGATCTGATGATTTATGAGGGTTTGAAAAGAAGGGCAAGCGATATCCACATTGAACCTACACAAAAAGATTTATCGGTGAGATACCGCATCGACGGAGTTCTCCATCACGGGTTTAGCCTGCCCAAAAAAAATCAAGGCGGTATCCTGGCCCGGCTTAAAATAATGTCTTCATTAAATATTACGGAGTTCAGGGTGCCTCAAGACGGCCGGTTTAAGATTAAATTCGAAAACCGGGAAATAGACTTTCGTGTTTCCAGCCTTCCCGGCAATTTCGGAGAAAAAATAGTACTGCGCATACTTGATAAAGAAAGCCTTGCCATGGGGATTAAAAACTTAGGGTTTTCGCCGGTACCGCAGAAATTATTCGAAGAATCTTTGGAGGCGCCGTTCGGGATAATTCTGGTGACCGGGCCGACCGGCAGCGGTAAATCCACGACCCTTTATTCAATAATCAACCAGCTTAACAATGCGGAAAAAAACATCGTTACCATTGAGGATCCGGTGGAATATCAAATCGAAGGGATAACGCAAATACAGGTAAAACCGGAAATCGGCTTGAATTTTTCTTCAAGCCTGCGCAGTGTCCTGCGCCAGTCCCCGGATATTATTATGGTCGGCGAGATAAGGGACGCGGAAACTGCGGATATCGCCATCAAGGCTTCGCTGACCGGCGAATTTATCTTTTCGACGCTGCATACCAATAATTCCGTCGGAGCGATAACCCGTTTGGTTGATATGGGGATAGAGCCTTTTCTTGTGGCGTCTTCGATGATTGCTACTACCGCGCAGCGCCTGGCCCGAAGGCTTTGCACGAAGTGTAAAATTAAAGAAAAAACGGATCAAAAGCTCCTGGAGAGGTTGAATTTAGAACCGGTAGAAGAACTTTATCGGCCGGCCGGGTGTAGTTTTTGCAATCGTACCGGTTATCGGGGAAGAATTGCCCTCTTGGAAATTTTATCGTTTGATGATACAATTAGAACGATGATTTTAAAGAAAAACTCGGAGGACGAAATTACGGATTATGCCAGGAAGAAAAGAAGTTTCCTTTCCTTAAAAGAAGACGGGTTTAAGAAATGTATCGAAGGCATTACGACTCTGGAAGAAGTGTTAAGGGTTGCGGGGTAATTAGATTAGCGTCAAAGTGTCATAGGGTCAAAGTTTAGGTGTTCTAATACTCTGACGCTCTGACACTTTCGTATTGGTTTTATTATCAAAATTGGAGTAAAGCGGATGAGTTTATTTTCTTATACCATACGTAATAAAGACGGCCATGTTTTAAAGGGCAGCCTTGAAGCGGAATCCCAGAATAAAGCCATCGAGCTTTTGCATACCCAGAGGCATATGGTTTTATCTTTACAGGAGGCGAAAGCCGGTAAACTTAAGTCGGCTACCAAAGGAAAGGTAAAGGTTGATGAACTGGTAATTTTTTCCCGCCAACTTACTACGTTAATCGAGAGCAGTATTCCCATTGTCGGCGCTTTGGATATTTTGTATCAGCAAGTGGAAAACCCCTATTTTAAAAAAGTTATCGCGGCAATTTTAAAAGATTTACGCGAAGGCTCAAGTTTTGCCGCGGCAATCGCCAAGTACCCGAAGATTTTTTCTGAATTATATGTCAGCATGGTAGAGGCGGCGGAAAGTTCGGGTAATCTGCCGGAGATTCTGGAGCGTTTGTCCGTTTATCTGGAAAAATCCAGCGCTCTTAGAAGAAAGATAATATCCAGCCTTACTTATCCGGCAGTGGTAATCCTTATGGCAATAGGGATAACCGGTTTTTTAATTTTAAAAGTCATCCCGACTTTTAAAGGCATCTTCGCGACCTTAGGCGGAAAGCTCCCGCTTCCCACCCAGATCCTGGTGGGTTTTTCCGATATAATGCGAAAGCAGTTTTTGTTATTGGTTGTAGTTTTTGTCATCGCCGTAGTCGCTTTTAAAAAATACGTTTCCACGCCCAGGGGCAAAATGAACTACCATAAATTTTTAATTAGATTGCCCATTGCCGGAGATATCATCAAAAAAATAAGCATCGCTCAATTCGCCAGGACTTTCGCAACTCTGGTGCGTAGCGGCGTCCCCATCGTAAACTCTCTAGAAATAGTAGCTAAAACCAGCGGGAATAAAGTAATTGAAGAGGCGGTGATAAAAGCCAAGAAATCAATACAGGAAGGCGTACCTATTTCCGTTCCCTTGGAAGAAAGCAAGGTTTTTCCTCCCATGGTAGTAAAGATGATCGGCGTCGGAGAAACGACGGGCAAGCTTGAGGCAATGCTTTCTAAAATTGCCGAATTTTATGAAGAGCAAACCGAAGCCGTCATTTCCAGCCTTACCAGTCTTATCGAGCCTTTGGTTATAGGATTTTTAGGAATAGTGATCGGCGGGATCGTGGTCGCGCTGTTCTTGCCGATTATTTCGATAACCACCATGCTCGGCCACTAATTTGGACGAGCCACAAGCAAAGACAAAAAAGCTCGTCCAAATTAGGCATATGAAAACCTGCGGTTTTCATGCTTTCCCTTTGATTGGAATACTTCTGAAGCCAAATTTTTATGAAAATTTATAAGTTTTTCTTCGAACCGGAAAAATGCAGTTTCACGCATTTTTCCGGTCAACAAAAATAAATATTCCGAAGGAATATTTATTTTGAAGGGATATTATCTTTGGAGGGCTTTTTCCACAACCTCAATCAGTTTTTCTCCCGATAGAGGTTTTACGATATAATCGAAGATATTGTATTTAGCGGCTTCCTGGGATATTTGAGGGCTTTGAAAAGCGGTAACGATAATTATTTTTACTCCCGCGTTAAATTTTCTAATTTCTTTCAATACTTCAATCCCGTCGATTTTAGGCATGCGGATGTCGAGAATAATCAAATCCGGGCCCAATGTTTTAGCTTTGCCTAAAGCTTCCTCGCCGTCTTGTGCCGTATAAACTTCATATTTCCTCTTGGCCAGTATATTTTTTATCGCTTTTTGCGAAGTCACTTCATCTTCGCATATCAGTATCTTTATCTTTTCCATGTTTACCCCCTTAAAAACTCGGTTAGGGTAATGGTAACGAAGCCAGTATAGGTTAGGGTTAAGGTAACGGTTTTAAAATATTTTTTAGCCCTAACCCTTGCCCTTACCCAAACCGGTTTCGTAACCTTAGCCTTAACCTTTTATTATAATACTGGCGGCACGCTGACGCATAAAAGTTTTGCTGTTGCGGTGCCTATATTTTTGATGGCGTGCCGGCCCTGGCTTAAAGAATAAAGGCTGTCGCCTTTCTCATTTTTATCTTCCTTGCCGAGGAGATATTTTTTTTCTTCTATTTCGATTTCTACCTCGCCTTCCAAAATTATAATAAACCGTTCTACTTTTTTAATGGTTTCTTCCAGATATTGCGTCTGGTTTTCTTTTACGGTAATAAAAACGGGGAGCATCCTTTTTGCTAAAGGAATAACGGTAAGGATTTCCAGAAAATCTTGATAGACATCAGTTTTTAAATTTGCCGGATGCAATGCCGCCGGCTCACGGTTATCGTTTTCAAGATGCGCATAGAATTCCGAAAGTTTCATGCCGAAGGCCGAGGCGATCTTAGTGTGGCAAGCAATCGTGCCGTTCATCTTGCCGTTTTCGATTTTACTGATGATCGCTTTGTCTACTTTGGACCGGCGGGCCAGTTCGTCCTGGCTCATGTTACCTCGTAGGGTGCGTATTTTTTTTCCGATATCCATATGTTTAGCGGGTAAAAAAAGAAGTTATTTAGTAATTGTTATTTTAGGCTATGAACGCCCGGCAATTGACGGGCGTTATATTTCAACAAACTTATTATATAATAAGACGATATAAAAAACTATCTAAAAATATGATGTTGTCCTATTTTGGGCGAGGGCTTATCGATAAACGCTGTCTGCCGGTATTTTCGGGGTAACAGAAAAAAAGGGAAGCCCGAAGGCTTCCCTTTTTTATGATATTTAATTATTCAAAATGTCCGACGCATTGGTGGCGGTGCAGGGTGATCCGGTGGTTCCCGTGCAATATCTAATGACGCCGCTGGAGTCAACAAAGAAACTCCGGACGCCGGTGATTCCCGTATTTTCCGGTTGAGCTGTAGCGGTAAAGCTGTTGGTTGCGCCGACCAACGCGAAGTTATAGCCTTGCTTTAAACAAGTTGCGTTTGCGCATCCCAACTGCGTGTCAATGTAAGGGGGGGCAACGGCAGTAAGGCATCCTAAATTAGTGGGATATTGCGGGTTGGCTGCCCTAAAGCTGGTTGCCGAGCTTACGAGAGTCTGCATCGCTGCGATGGCCGCGCTTTCGTTGGCGTTAAGCCGGGCGCGCAGCAAGTTGGGGATGGCGATTGCCGCTAATAGCGCAATAATCGCTACAACAATCATGATTTCCACGAGCGTAAACCCTTTTCTCTTCAACATAAAGCACCTCCCTTTTTTTAGGTTTCTTAAAGTTCCTGAGGTTACTTAAGGTTTCCTAAGATTACGGCAGTATTGCGTTTTTAATGCAACACCGGGCAACCTTAGGAAATATACGCAACCTTAAGTAACTTTTGTCCAAAGAACTCTTCCTTCTTTCCAATTAGAAGATAACATATAAACATGGTTTTGTCAACCCTAAGTTGAATTTTTTTCATAATATTGTTGTACGCATAACTTATTGCGGTTTAAGGAGTTGGGTTATATATCATGATGCCTAATTATTTTTGGTGATATTGATAATAAATAATTCTCTACGAGGAGATTACGGCGGTTACCCGCGAACAAAACTATTGCCGGCATTAATTGGGAAAATGCCATTTTCCCAATTAAATGGAAGTTACTTGCAATTTTAACGTTTATATTGTAAGATAAAAATAATTATGCTGGATACACTTACACAAATATTCAATAAAATTCTAAAAAAAGAAGAAACTACCAAGGTAGTTATTGATTTAGGCGGTGGGTATATTAAGGCTATTTATAAGGACGAAAATAATAACTGCAAATTTCTTGCGGAAAAAAACAAAGGCGAACCCATAAGAATAATTGGCGAATGGCTGGAAAAAGAAAGATTATCGTATAAACCCGTTAAATTAGCCGTGAAAGGGCAAGATACGCTTATACGATATACTCCTTTTCCCAAGGTTGATAAAAAGAATCTCAAAGAAGTTTTTGGTTATGAGATCTCTAAGTTTATGCCGTTTAATAAGGATGATGTTTACTTTGATGTTTCTGTCTTAGATGAAAATTATTCTTCCCATGAAATCTTTGTCCTTCTGGCGGTAGTGAAAAAGAGTTTCTTGGATTCGCTCATAAAGGATTTTCAAGCCGCTAAGATTAATCTTAAGGCGATAACCCTGAACAACCTGGCTCTGATTAATTTATTTATGAATTCGTTTTTCGCGGATTCGACGGCGGCCGTGCTTGATATCGGTTTTAATTCCACTCTTTTTAATATGTTCAAAAAAGGGATGCCTTGTCTAAGCAGGGAGATAAAAGTGTCCGCCGGCGAATTTTTGCAAAGAATAGCAAAAATAAAAAATATCGACGTAGCGGCTGCGGAGAATATGATTATTCAGGCGGATGAAAAATCGTCGGTCGGCGAAATAAGCGAAATCATTGAAGTAATCGAGGAAATGGTTTTAGAGCTTTCTGAAGAAGTAAAAAATTCTCTGGATTATTTTGAAGTGAATTGGGGAAGCCGTATTCAATCGCTTTATGTGACCGGGGGGTTATCCAAACTGCCAGGCATCGATAAGATTATGAATAATTCTTTAGGCGTGGAGGTAAAAATTTGGAACCCTTTAGAAGGGTCTAATTTTAATCCCGACGAAACAATGTTGAAGTTTAAGGAGATGCTTGGGGTAAGCTTAGGTATGGCGGTATGAAAAAAATAGATATTAATCTCTATCCTTATACCGGCAACGGGGACGATAAGCTTATCGATTTATTGGAGAAATTTTTGCCCGCTGTATTTTTAACATTATGCGGCGTCATGCTTTTGAATATTGTTTTATTTGTTTTTACAACCTTCGCTTTATCGGCGCGCAACGATTTAAGCAAAAAATGGAAAAGCTTGATTCCTAAATCCGAAGCGTTAAGCACTTTAAAAAAAGAGGTCGATGGTTTAAGAAATAAACAAACCGACTATCAAAATTTGGCGGGTTCGGGGATTAGCGTTTCCCAGATACTGGCGGATCTTTTTAAGTCGTTGCCGGAAAATATATGGCTTGAGGAAATAAACCTTAAAGGAAATTCCTTTAATTTTGTGGGCTATGCCGTGCGGGGGAAAGATGATTACCTGGCATCAATACAAGAATTTATCCGGAATTTGAAGAAAGAGAAGTTTGCCGGGATATTTAAAAATATTAGTCTAAAGAATTCCCGCAAAAATTATCTATCCGGCACGGAAGTCATGAGATTCGAGGTCGAATGCAAAAATTAAAACTGAATAAAAAAACAATTGTCTACGCTTCTTTTTATATAGTTTTGCTGTTCGACCTGGCGGCGGTTTTACCGCTGCAAGTTCAAAAGATTATAAAGGTAAACCTCCAGGCTGGCGACCTTAAGAAAAAAATAAATCTTTTTGAGCAGGAAGCGATACGGGAAGTTTCTCTTTTCGATGAAAAGATCAGGATAAATAAGGAAATAGCGGATCGGGAAAATAAAATCGCTTCCACCGGCGACACTTCGGCGATTTCGGTATTTCTTTCCAGTAAAGCAAAAGAAACTAATTTTGACGCGCAAGAAATCGTTTCGGGAAAATTGCAGGAAGCTAAAACAATCGGCGAAAGCAAATTTTTTTATCTGCCGTTAAAAATGGAAGGGAGAGCGGGTTTCCATAATTTAGGGCAGTTTCTCAATCTGGTTGAAACGGGGCCTTATTCCCTTCTGGTAAAAGAGCTTTCGATTAGAGCAGCTAATCCTTATCACGAAATAAGTATCTCGCTTACGGCGTTGCTGAGGGATTGAGATGCGCTAAGAGTGTCAGGGCTTCATAGCGTCATAGCGTCAGAGCGTTACAGGAATTCAACTTTGACGCTATGATACTTTGATACTCTGAAACTACATTGGGTATTTTTGATAATAAACCGAAGGTAGAATATGTTGGGAAAAAGACGCAAGGTCAACTCAAACGGGATAAAAAGGTGCGCGCTATATTTTTTTATCGCGGGCTTGTTACTGGCGGTTCATTTTATTTTAGATGCCCAGGAATTTAAGTACCCCTACTCTTCTTTAAAGGACCGCGATCCCATGCGGCCATTGGTAAACGAACGGGGCGAAGTATTGATCAAAGAAAAAAAAGAACTGGGGGATTCTCTATTGCAAGGTATAATCTATTCACAAGAGGGAAGCGTTGCGATAATCAATAATGAGATGTATAAGGAAAGCGGTATTTTTCAGGGATATAAAATAAAGAAGATTGAAAAGAATACTGTTATTTTAGAAAGAGACGGCAGAGAGTTTACTTTAAAATGGGAGGGGTAAGATGAGAAAGTTATTCGTTCTTGCATTGATGCTTGCGGTAAGTTTCGTTAGCTTCGCCCAGGAAGGGGTGCTCTCGACCCTTAAATTCAAAGATGCCGATATCAGGATCGTCTTGCAGGCGATTACGCAAAAAGCGATTAAGGATGAAAGTAAAGTCAATATTTTGGTCGCGCCGGATATAAAGGGGCTGGTTACGGTGGACCTGGAAAATGTCGATTGGCAGACGGCCTTAGACGCGGTGCTGAGAACTTACAATTACGGCTATGAGTGGGTGGGGAAAAATATAATTTTAGTCGATACTGTGGATAATCTGGCGGAAAAACGTAAAAAAGGCGCCGAAGCGAAAGTAGCTGAGCCGGTTGATTCCAAAGTTTTCAGTTTGAATTTTGCCAAAGTCGAGGATGTAAAAAATACGATTCAGAGTATGGTTTCCGGCCGGGGCAGGATTATTTCCGATGCCCGGACCAATACTTTAGTGGTTATCGATGTCCAATCCAATTTACCGAACATCGAGAAGGCGATAAAAGCGCTCGATGAAATTACACCGCAGGTTGCAATCGAAGCAAAGATCCTCGAAACCGACTTAGGATTAACTAACACCCTGGGTATTAATTGGAATATCGTGGGAGGAGCTTCAGCCAGTAAGCGGCCGATGACATGGCCGTTTAAACAAGACGACAACAGCAAAAAGATGGGAAAATTTATGGGAACGGCTACCGATTTTTTGGCTGTGCCTACTACTACCGGGGCTACCGGGGCGTGGTCATTCGGGAGCTTAGACGCTTCGCAATTAGCCGCTACCCTGGAAATTATTTTCAACGACAGTAATACTAAGATTATTTCTATGCCTAAAATTACTACCTTGAATAACCAGGTCGCTAGTATCAATGTGCTTACCAATTATCCCGTGCCCAACTATAGTTATAACGAACAACAGGGGGCTCTTACGATAAGCGGTTTTACCACAATTAACTACGGCGTGACGTTTAAGGTAACGCCGCAAATAAACAAAGAACGCTTCATTACGCTTACGCTCGAACCGACGGTAAGCGATAAAGTGGGAGAAGTAGCGTTTTCGAGTAGCTCCACTTCCGGCACTGTACAATTACCGATACTTAATACTCAAAGTACTTCTACGAAAGTCATGATTAAAGACGGTAATACATTGGTCATCGCCGGGTTGATCAGTGATAAAACTATCGATACTATCAACAAAGTTCCGCTTTTAGGCGACATTCCGCTTTTAGGGTATTTTTTTAAACACAAAAGTAAAACCGTCGACAAGAAAAACTTGATGATTTTTATCACGCCGACGATTGTGACCCCGGAACGGATTCTTGCTGCGGCTCAGTCGGAAAATACGCCGGAGAGTGCTCAGGGGAAGCAGAAGTAAATCGGCCAGGGCTAAGGCTAGGCTCTCCTTCGCTCTTTGAGCTTCGGAGAAGTCTCGCCGAAGCCTTTGGCGAAGGCGGAAAGCCGGTTCGGGCTAGGGCAAGGGTTAAGGCTAATCTGAATAAAGCCATAACCTTAGCCATAACCCATACAGGCATCGTTACCATTACCCTAACCCAAGTTAAAATATGTACCTTGAATTTTACGGCTTAAAAAATTTTCCCTTTCACATCACCAGCGACCCCCAATTTTTCTTCGAAAGCGCTTCGCATAAGGAGGCTTTAGCGGCGTTGCTCTACGGTGTCAAAGAGCGCAAGGGGCTTATCTTGATTACCGGTGAAGTGGGGACGGGAAAAACCACGCTTTGCAAGACTTTCCTTAATGTTTTGCCTCAGGAAGTAAAGACTTCCCTTATTTTGAATCCTTATTTCAGCGAAGTGCAATTATTGAAAGCGATTGTCGAGGATTTTGGTTTAAATATTAAAGGCAAAGGCCGGCTCGATATTGTCAAAGGCCTGAATTCTTTTCTCCTCGAACAAAATCGCGTCGGCGGTAATGCCGTTCTCATCGTTGACGAGGCCCAGGATTTGGGGGCAAGGCAGCTTGAACAGATAAGGCTTCTTTCTAATTTAGAAACGGCCGCGGGCAAGCTTTTACAAATTGTTTTGGCGGGCCAGCCGGAATTAGACGATAAGTTAAGCCAATTTTCATTGCGCCAGATACGCCAGCGCATTTGTGTTCATCATACCCTTACTCCCTTACGGTTGGGAGAAGTAAAAAAATATATCGAACACCGGCTCAAGAAAGCCGGCGATTCTTCCATAGAAATTATGCCGCAAAGCTACGATGTTATCTATAAGTTTTCCGGCGGCATCCCGCGGTTGATTAATATGCTTTGCGACCGGGTTTTGCTTTGCGGGTTCGCCCACGATAAAAAGATTTTCGACCCCGCACTTTTTAAGATATGCATTGAAGAATTAGAATTTCCCCAAACGCATAATAACTGAACGTAAAAGGGAGATGAGTATGAGTGTAATTTACGATGCGTTAAATAAGCCGGATAAAGACGGAGATAAGGAAAATCAGGATAACGGAAAAAATGATAATAAACCGCAGGGTAAAGGTAAAAATGCGGCGATTGTAATTTTATTATTTTTGGTAATCTGCGGCGCGCTTTATTTTTTAGGCCGGCGTTATGTAAGCAAAGAAACCGTAACCAATCTTTTAGCTAAATTAAGCCCTGAACTTGCTTCGGCGAACAAAAAAAATTCTTCGGCGCGAAGCTCTAAGCCGGCGGCAAAGAGAATCATCGTCCCCGATAAAACCTACGCGCCTAATAAGTATGTGCTGGAAGGGATAATCTACGATAATAACGGCGCCGTTCCTCTGGTAATAATCAACGGGAAAGTTCTAAAAGAAAAAGATCAGATTGACAATTATCGAGTGGCTAATATCAGCGCTTCCCGCGCGGAGCTGATTAATCTGGAAGATAACACTCCTAAATACCTTTCCTTTTAATTTTTTCGGCGGGGCGCCGGCAGGATCGCCGGCCAGCTGTAAAAGTGAATTATCACCGACTTCGTCGGTGGGCCTAGTATTACCCAGCACTAATTTTGTCGTAACAAAATTAGTGCTGGGTAATTCGACTACCGCCTCAATCTGCGCCCTTTGGGTTTGATAATCCAACTAAGCCCGGAATACCTGGCAAGTTTCATTATCGGTGAAGTCTCATTAATTAACCTGGGATGAATGGAAGATATCTATAACTATACCTTAGAAGAGTTAACAAAATTTTGCCAGGCCGCTGATTACCCTCGTTTTCTGGCCCAACAGGTTTTTAATTGGATTTACCGAAGGCGTCTCGAAGACTTTATTTTGATGACCAATGTTTCTAAAGACGCCCGCAAATTTTTAGAAGATAATTTTTTCTTCCCCAGGCTTAAATCATTGAAAAAAGAGGAATCATCCGACGGGACGGTTAAATTTTTATTTGGGCTTAGTGACGGCGCGGCAATCGAATCGGTGTATATCCCCGAAAGAGAAAGATTTACGCTCTGCCTTTCTACTCAAGTCGGGTGTAAATATGCTTGCAAATTTTGCGCCAGCGGCCGGGATGGTTTCCAGAGAAATCTTGCCGCAAGCGAAATTATAAATCAGTATTTATCCGTGAGCAAAGATTTAAACTCGAAGGTCACCAATATTGTTTTTATGGGGATTGGCGAACCGCTGGATAATTTGCCCAATCTTATTAAGGCAATCCAAATATTTTTGGAACCCAAAGGGTTAGGGTTCGGCAAGAATAAAATTTGCGTTTCTACCTCGGGGATTATTCCCGGGATCAGAGAGTTTGCTGCCGCGAGTTTAGGAGTAAAATTATCTGTTTCTTTGCATGCCGCCGAAGACGGCACGCGGACAAAAATCATGCCGGTTAATAAAAAATACCCCCTGAAAGAACTTATCGCCGTGGTGAAAGAATTTTCCCTGGGGCAAAAACGCTCCGTTATGTTCGAATACGCGTTGATTAAAGGATTTAATGATTCACTCCGGGACGCCGCGGCGTTAGGCAAACTCATCAAAGGGTTCGACGCGAAAGTCAACCTTATCAATTGTAATAGTTCTTTTGAAGGGTTTGAGCCGTCCCCCGATGAAGCGATTGTTGAGTTTACGCAGGAATTAAAAAAGCGCGGTATTTTCTATTTTCTGCGCAAATCCCGCGGGGGCGATATCAACGCCGCCTGCGGCCAGTTGAAGGCAAAATTTGAAAAGCCAAACCAGGGATTCCGCTCCACTTAAGCGGAATCCTTAAATAGAAGATACCGCGGCGGTGAGGCTGTGGAGCTTCATTTTTAGCCACTGATTGACACGGATGAAACACGGATTTGAATAAAAACATACTTTAGAATTTAAAAACAACATGCTTAGTTTTTAAATTTTATTCAAAGAACTTAACAAATACATTGTTTATCCGTGATAATCAGTGTTAATCCGTGGCTAAAATAACCGAAGGGAATTTACAATTCATAATTTTATGGATAAAATTTCCGGTTCGTTGCGCCGATTTTCATGGTTTGTTTTTTTTATCACCGCTATCGTTATTGCCGGTATCCTTTTGCGGGTAGATACGCAGAAAGTCGACGAGTTTCTTAAAAAAATACCGCTCGGCCCGGCCGCCGCGGTATTTGTCCTCTTGTACATCGCCGGCACATTTTTTATCTGGGGACTGAAAGACGCGCTGAAGATCGTCGGCGCGCTATTATTCGGCGGTATTTTCAGTACTTTTCTTATTTTTCTTTCCGAAAGCGTAAATGCCTGTATTTTTTTTAAGTTAAGCAGAAATTTGGGCCGCGATTTCGTCCAGGAAAAAATCGGGACAAGATTTAAAAATATCTATGAAAAAGCCGGGAATTTAAATTGGCCGGCCGCATTGGTACTGCGCGCCAATCCTTTGATCCCTTTCCGTGTCTTGGATGTCGGGTTTGGGTTAAGCGCCTTTTCTTTCAAAAAATATTTAGCGGCGGTTCTTTTGGCGTCTTTTCCCAGGATTCTTTGGCACCAGTGGCCTCTTGCGGCGGTAAGATGTTTGTCGCTCGAAAAAATTAATTATTATTTTTTAGCGCATCCCTTTTTTCTTGGTTTAGAAGTCTTCTATATTATTTTTATTTTGGCGGCTACTTTTATGGTTATGAAGAAGCCTGAATAAAAATGCATTTGGTAAAATTCATTTTTTGGGTTAAAATGACGGCAATGAGATATAGCTTAATAAGGAGGTAAACAGGTGAAAATTATCAAGTTGCTAGCGGTATTACTTATTGTGGCAATAATCGCTGGCTTCGTAGCCGGGACATACGCCAATGATTTGAGGGTTATTTTAAGCAAGCTTGGCCCCGGCGGCAATCCGGCAACGATAACGTTTAAAATCAGCTACGCAGGTTTTATATCTTTAGGCGAAGCGGTTATTATAAATAAAGGGCTGGAAGATTTCGGGCCCGATCGAGTCTACCATTTAAGTGCGCGGGTTAAACCTAATAAATTAGCCGATTATTTTTATAAAATAACCGCCAACGCCGATAGTTTTATTGACCGGCATTCGTTGTGCCCGTTGAAATTCCGGCAGGAATTGATTATTTCGGGAAAAACCAAAGACGAAAAGATAATTCTTTATGACCAGAAAAACCAGGTTATGGAGATAAATAATAAAAAAAGAGTAATTTTGCCCAATACTTACGATCCCCTTTCGGCGATGTTGCGCATAATGAACCAGGATTTAACGCTGGGGAAGGCTTTTGATATGAATATTAATACCAGCCAAAAAAATTACCGGCTTTTGGCCAACGTTATGGAAAAACGTCAGCTTCAAATCGGAAAAAATATTTTTGATGTATATTTGCTGAAAGGCAGCGTGGCGCGGCGCGATAAAAGCTTACGCCATTCTTCGAAATTTGAACTCTGGATTCTCGATAAACCAAAAAAAATAATTTTGACCGCTAAAATTTATACTAACATAGGATTAATAACGATAAGGCACGCTAATTAGTTTTCGCTGAAAAAGACCTTCAACGAAAACTAATTAGTTCGTCCCGAAGAAACCATGTGAGTTTGATTACCGTGATTTAAAATAAACCCTGCAAAAAATAAATATGAATATTGCCATCGATATCCGCTCGACCTTGAAGCAGAAAACCGGCATCGGCTATTATACGCTTAATTTAATCCAACATTTAGCGGAGGCCGACAAAAAAGATAATTATTTTCTTTACAGCCAAAAAGGAATTTTCAGCCGCGATAAGAAACTGCCGAAATTGCCCGCGAAGAATTTTACGCATCTGGTAAACCGGTTTAAGACAAATCCCGCCGCCTTACTCAAAAAAGCGCACGTTCTGCACACCTCCAGCTATGATTTATCCAAACCGCAGCAATGCCGGCTGGTCCTGGTCGTCCATGATGTTATTCAAAAAGCTTATCCGCTGGCTCATGCCATGAAGACGGTTAAGGATATTGACGAAAGCCTAAAAAAAGTTTTGCCGCTCGCGGACAGGATAATCGTCGATTCGCAGACTACGGCGAAGGATCTGGCGCGTTTCTATGAAGTCGATAAGGCTAAGATCAGGCTGGTCTATCCGGGAGTAAACACCGATATCGCGGCGGCGAAAATAAAAATTTTAAGCGAAAAAGAATTAAACAAAAAACTTAAAGTCACTCTGCCCTATATTTTATATGTGGGGACGATCGAGCCGAGAAAAAACGTTGAAGGGCTGATCAGGGCATTCGGAATCTTGAAAAAAGATTTTAAAGTCGCGCATCGGCTGGTCGTTTGCGGGATGAAAGGCTGGGGGTGCGAAGATATTTTTTCTCTGGTTAAAGATCGGGAATTGGAAAAAGAAATAATTTTTACCGGTTACGTAAGCCGCAGCGAGCTTAAAAGTTTGTACACGAGAGCGGAGATGTTTGTTTACCCTTCTTTTTACGAAGGAGCGGGTCTGCCCATCTTAGAAGCTTTCTCCTTCGGCCTGCCGGTGGTTACTTCCAACGTTTCTTCGACCGCGGAAATCGCCGCCGAAGCCGCGATGCTGGTAGATCCTTATAGTTATCCGGCCATCGCCTGGGCAATGCTGCGGATCATTAAAGACGAGCATTTAAAAAAATTATTAAAACAGCGCGCGCTTGGGCGGGTTAATGAGTTCAGCTGGTCAGAAGCGGCCCGGAAAACCATGGAGATATTCGGAGAGTTGGACGGCCCTCGCTGAAAAAAGGTAAGATTATTAATAGTGTCAGAGTGTCATAGTATCAAAGTGTCAAAGTTAAATCCCTCCGACACCTTGACGCTCTGACGCTTTGACACTAAATATGGTGCGGTTAATGAATAAAAGGCAATTGGTATTTATTTTTGCCGCTATGATTCTTTTATCAAGCGGTTGCGCGACGGTCGCAAAATACGAAGCGCGCTTGAATACTTTTATCGGCCAAAGCGAAGGTTCTTTGATAGCTTCCTGGGGCGTTCCGCGCAAGGAATACCGCTTGGATAGTGGTAAAAAAGCGGTGGAATACGCGCGTAAAGATTTGGTTCAAACCGGCGGCGATACCTTTGTGGAGGAGCGGACAGTCTCTCACTCCGGCGTTATCGGCGATAAACCATACAGCGGGATATCCACCCAGTATGTGACGCAGACTTCGCCGGTCGAGCAATACAAATTATACTGCAAGACCAGTTTTGTAATAAATACCAACGGTACCGTCGAAAGCTGGCACCACGAAGGAAACAACTGCGTTTCTGAATAAATTACCGATTTTCTATCCGTAACCGATATGAACCAGCATTCTTTATCGTTAAAATTGATGGTATTGTTCTTTGTGGCGGCGGTGTTTGCTGTTCCGTCAGCTCCGGGCGTGCAAGCCTCCGTCCCAGGGGATACCCGGCATACCGTAAGAGGCGTTTATGTTTACAAGAAAGATTCAGCCCCGCGCTCTGAATTCGAATCGTCTTTTTCGCGGCGGGAAGAAGGCGGCCGGGTATTCTACGACATGACGGAACAGGGCAAAGGTAATTACGATAAATATGAAAATATAAGCTGGAATATTCAGGCGCGGATGGAAGAAAAAGAAGGTTTATTGTATCTTATCGAGTCGCGCCGCGTGATTAAAGATGAGGGCGGAAAAACAATAATCGAATATAGCAAAGTTTTCGACTATGAAAAGCGAACCGTACACTATCGTGCCCTGGATGGTAAAGGGAAAAAGATAAGCGAAAAGATTTTTAGGCTAAAAGAGCAAATGACCGACGATAGCACGATGATATATTTTCTGACGGCCTTTATCGCGCGCCGGGACGATAAAAGTTACCGCAGGTTTTATCTGGTTACCAACGAACCGGAGCTTTATAAAATCGATATTAAAATAATCGGCGTAGAAGAAATAAAATTGGACGACGGTAAGGTCATCAGCGCGGTAAAAATAAGAATAATCCCCAATTTAGGGCTGTTAACCGGCCTTTCCAAATTAATCGTGCCGCCGACTTATCTCTGGTACCGCCAGGAGCCGCCTTATCAATGGATTAAATATGAAGGCCTGGAAACCGGCCTGGGTTCCACCCATATCGTTTCCTATGTGACGCAAGGACAATTGAAGTGAATAGAGATTTAGCTATGCTTACTTCGATTACGATTAAAAATTTCGCTCTGATTGAAGACTTGTCCGTTGATTTTGAATCCGGTTTTAACGCGATCAGCGGGGAGACCGGCGCGGGTAAGTCGATTATCATCGACGCGCTGCGTATCGCCTTAGGCGAGCGTATCGATTCTTCGCAGGTGCGCGATACGTCTGTCCCTTGCGTGCTGGAAGCGGTTTTCCAACTATCCGCCGATTTTCTGAATGCCAACGAAAACGTCAGAGAGTTTTTGACCGCGGAGAATGAGTTGATGATCAACCGTATTTTTACTGCCGATGGTAAAGGGAAGATTAAAATCAACGGCCTGGCGGTTACGCTGGCTCAACTTAAAGCCATCGGCGATAAACTGGTAGATTTCCACGGCCCTCACGACCACCAGGCATTACTTTCCCAAGAATCTCATATCGGCATGCTCGATAGTTTAAGCGGCATTGACGGATTGCTTGCCGAATACAAAGATATTTTTTCCCGGCGCACCGTTTTAAAAGCTAAACTGGCCGGGATGCAAAATGACGCGCGAACGCGCGAACGCGAACTCGACCTGCTTGGCCACCAGATCAAAGAATTATCACCCTTAGAGTTGAATCCCGCCAGATATGAAGAATATCTTTCCCAGCAGGCGCGTATAAATAATACGCAGGAATTAAGCGGCTGCGTGGGTGAGATGATTAATCTTCTCCAGGAAGGCGATATCTCGGTTACTGCCGGCCTGATGAAGGTTTCGGCGTTGATGAAAAAACTTAACCGCATCGACGAATCGACTGCTTCGCTGTCGCAGGAACTCGGCGCGGCGCAGGAAGCAGCCGACAGCGTATTGAACAAATTGCAGGAGTATATAAATAGTTTAGAGTTTGATCCGGAGCGCGCCGCTAAGATCAATGAACTATGCGATAGCTACGCCGATGCTCTGCGTAAATTCGGCCCGAAAATCGAAGACGCGGCGTTATTTTTCCAGAAAGCCCGGGAACGCTTCTATTTTTTAAACGATTTCGAACATAACGACCGCCAAATTCGTGACGACATCGCCCAATTAGAAGAAAAGCTGACCGCGATTGCCGGCCAGCTTAGCGATAAGCGCGCCAAAGCCGCCAAGATTCTGAAAAAAACCATCGAAAAAGAGTTGCTCGAACTCGGTTTTACGAAAGTTTTGTTTGATTGCCGGATGACGCGGGCCGATTTTAAAGATGACGGTTTCGATGACGTGGAATTTTATATCAGCCCTAACCCCGGCGAGCCGTTAAAGCCTCTGGCGGATATTATTTCCTCGGGCGAATCGGCGAGGGTGATGTTGGCGTTAAAAAAAGCTTTGATTAAAGCCGATTCTGTCCCGGTATTGATTTTTGACGAAATCGACGCCCAGATCGGCGGCCGGCTTGGACTGGTTACCGGGGGGAAACTAAAAGAGTTAAGCCGTGTCCGGCAGGTTTTAGTAATCACCCATTTGGCGCAAATCGCTTCTTTTGCCGGCGTTCATTACAAAGTATTTAAAAAGGTTAAGGCCGGTCGCACCGTTACCGGAATCGAAGCGTTGAACGGCGAAGCCAGGATAAAAGAATTAGCCCAGATGATGGGCGGCAGCCACGAAAGCGGAGTATCGCTTAAACATGCCCAGGAGATGTTCGCCCAGGCGCAAGGGTGAGGGGAGATATTGAGAGATGAAGTCCACCAATTTGGTTAACAAATTGGCGAGACCTCGCCATCCGTCACCAAAGGTGACGAGATGGCGAGGATGAGGGAAGGGATAAGGAAAAAGGCCGAAGGATGGGGGGTGTCCCGCGGCAGCAGCCGCTGGGACGTGGGACGAGAGAAACAAAAAGAAAGAAATAGAGAGCAAAAAATAAATTGGCCGGAGCGGTTTAACATAAAAAAGTTATGTTTATCAGACGTTTAAAAGAGTGCAAAAAATTTACTGCGGGAGACCAGTGTGTTTTAAGGGAACTTTTACACCCGGCCAAGGCTGGTTTGAGCCTGCGTTATAGTTTAGCTTACGCCCAGGTAAAACCCGGTAAGACTACCGTCCGGCATAGCCTGAAAACATCGGAAGTATATTACATCCTTGAGGGAGCGGGGATTATGTATATCGATAATGAACAAAAGAAAGTTTTTCCCGATAGCGTTATCTACATCCCGCCTGAGGTGGTTCAGTGCATAAAAAATACCGGGAAAAAGATGTTAAAATTTTTATGTATCGTAGATCCGGCCTGGCGAGCGGTTGACGAAACGGTTTTGGATTAAGCTTAAAATGATAAATGATAATTTTAAGATGAATTGGTTTTCGGTTTATAATCAAAGAAATTAATGACCAGAACGACGTTTGTGTTGCTTTGCCTTGAGGGCGCGGTTCTTTCTTTTAACGTGGCGGCTTGTGCCGCCCTGCTTCCTTCGATTGCCGCTTGTTTCGGCGTTTCGCAATATTCCGCGGGAAAGCTGGTCTGGATATATATGCTGCCTTACGGTTTGGCGGCTCTTTTATACGGGCCGTTGGCCCGGCGTTTCGATATTAAGAAAATAGAGTTATTCTGTTTGTTCTTTTTTTCTCTGGCGAATATCCTGGCGGCGATTGCTTGGAATATCGATGTTCTGTTCTGGGCGCGTTTGTTTTTGGGGCTATTTGGCGCTTCGGTCACGCCTTTGGTCCTTATCCTCATCGCTAACCATGTCGAAGAGAAAGCGCGAGGCAGAACCATCGGCAAATTTTTTGCCGCAAGTTACGCGTCGTCGCTGTTGGGTTTATTTTTAAGCGGCATCGTGCATTGGCGGATGATTTTTTGGATACCCGGAATTTTCGGGATACTTCTTTGGATTCATGTCTGGATGTATCTGCCGAGCTTTAAACAAGAAAGCGGTTTTAAAGTAAATTATTTAGATGCGTTCCGGGACAAGCGGGTATTGGCTATTTTTACCTATATATTTTTTATCAGCCTGCTTTACCATGGCGCGCAGCAGTGGTTCGCGGTTTATTTCTCTAAAAGTTTTTTCCTGAACCAGTTTACGATCAGCATGCTGGTTACCCTTACCAGCCTAAGCGGGGTTTTCGGCGAAATCTTCGGCGGAAAGCTGGCCGACAAGTCCGGCCGGCTTAAGACGATGGAGTGGGGCTTGTTTCTTATGGTTGTTTCGCTTGCCGCTTTATTTTTTAAATCGCCGGTATATATTCTTTCGGTGATTATGATAATATGGGGTATGGGCTGGACGTTTAATCACGCCGGCGTCTCGGCATTGCTTACGGATTTGCCGAAGAAATTCGTTAACGAAGCCGCCAGCTTAAATAGCTCGGTGCGGTTTATTTCCGGCGGCCTGGGGGCGCTGGCGGCGAATGTTTTGATTCTTTATTTTGGTTTTAAAACGCATTTCGGGATTACGGCGGCGGCATTGGTGATTTTAGGGATTGCGGCAAGCAGATTATTAGCAGATGTGCGTAGACCATAGATTGTAGAAGATCGATGCTAGAAAAATAAAAAAATTCTTACCACAGAGCGCAGTGCAAAGCGAAGCGTAGCCTCCCGGAAGGGACCGAACTCACAGAGAAAGGAAAATGTTTGAAATCAACAGTTTTTCTCCGCGCCCCCTGTGTTCTCTAGCGAGTCCCGCCATAGGCGGGACGAGCGGGTGGTGAAAATTTTGCTTTATCCTTAAAGATTATGTTTTTTAAAAAAAGGAGTAAATCATGAGTTTAAAAGGCAAAGTTTGTATTATTACCGGCGCGTCTGGCGGGATTGGTAAAGCGGTGGTGGAGAAACTGGCGGGAGAAGGAGCGACACTGGTATTGGCGGCGCGCCGACTGGAAGTTCTGGAAGACTTAAAGGCGAAGGTGAAGGGCAAGGAAAATATTCTTTGCGTGCAGTGCGATGTTACGAAACAGAAGGACTTAGAAAGTTTAATCAATACTACTCTGCTCGAATACAAAAAAATCGATGTTGTAATCAACGGCGCCGGTGTTTCCAGCCAGCATCCCTTCTGGGAACAACCCCTTGAAGATATCGAGAAAGTGATGTACACTAATTACTTCAGCTATGTGATGTTGGCGCGCCTGGTGGTCAATCATATGAAGGACCGGAAATGCGGCCACATTATCAATATCACTTCCGGTTCGGTGATGGTCGAGCCGCCGCCGAGAAATTTTTTAGTTTATACCTCATTGAAAGTGGGTTTGCGGGCGTTTGCCAAAGGCTTATTCTGGGAAATGAGGGATTTTGGCATCAAGGTGACTTCGATTTTTCCCGGGGTAACTGACACGCCTTTAACCGGAAAATTAAAAGATGTATCAGGCGAAGCGGGAAGGCTTATGGAACCGGAAACAATCGCCGACGCGATTTTATTCGCGTTGAAGCAGCCGGCCAATGCCTGTCCCCTGGAGTTAGCGGTAATCAACCAGACTACGCCGTGGACTAAGCCGGTTATACCGTTTAAGCAGAAACATCCTGAGAAATAAACTGTTTAGCCAGTTGAGCCTGTTAAGCCGGTTTAGCTGGTTGAATTAATTGAATTCAGCAAGCCCTATTTAACTTATTAAGACTGTTTTAAATGCCGTTTGATTATATAAAATGTTTTAACCGGCTCAACCGGCCAAACCGGCCAAACCGGCCAAACCGGCAAAACAAATACAAGAGGAGGATTCACAATGAAAATATTATTCGTAATGCCCAAGGTCGGCGCGTGGGCGACGCATGGCGAACATCGGGCGCCTAACCAGCTTTATGCCCAGTGGGGCGCGTATATCCGGGAGAAAGGTTACGATAAGCTGGAAGTCATGGACTGCCGGGCGCTTTTTATCGAATCGGACGCGATGGTAGCTCAAGTCAAAGAAAAAAATCCCGATGTCGTAGTATTGGGGGATATGCTTCATTCTTATGGCGGCTACGCGATTGTCCATTATTTTCTCGATACGGCGAAAAGAATCAAAGAAGCCTGTCCCAAAACCAAGATTATTTTAGGCGGCCTGTGGTTCAGCGCCACGCCGGTGCAAACGATGGAACGCCATCCTTGCGTGGATTATGTGGTCATGGGCGAAGAAGAATCTTTTTACGCTCTTATCGAAGCGATTGATAAAGGCAAAAACCTTAAAGATGTTGCCGGAGCCACTACCCGCGACGCGAGCGGTAAACCGGTAATGGGGCCGCATTGCCCGCTTTCTAAAGATTTGGATAAGCTGCCTTTGCCGGCCTATGATTTATTTCCCATGGATAAATACGTCGGCCATACCTATTGGAAGCCATTTGTGGAAATGGTCACTTCGCGCGGCTGCCCGTCGGCGTGCACATTTTGTTATGAGTGGGACCAGTACGATCCCCGGCATCCGGAAGATTTCCTTACCTGGCGCGCGAAAAGCCCGGAAAGGGTCATCGAGGAACTTGAGCTGTTGCATAAAAAATTCGGCACTAAAGTCGTAGTCATCCAGGACGATAATTTTAATGTCGACGCCAAGCGCGTGGAAAAATTCTGCAATCTAAAAAAAGCTAAAGGCAACCCGATTAAATGGGTGTCTTTAGGCCGTGCCATCGATTGGATCAATTGCGAACATATTTTGCCGCTGATGAAAGAGACCGGTTTGTTCACCGGTGTTTTCGGCATCGAAGTCACTACCGAAGAGGAATTGAAAAAAGTCGCCAAAGGCATAACCATCGCCCAGATTAAAAAAACCATCGAGATTTTGCGCAAGAACAATATCGCGGTCGTCGCGGATATTATGATGGGTTTTGACTATGACACCGAAGCGATTATCAAACAGCGGTTTGAGTTTACCGATGAAGTCGACCCGGATATCCTCTGGATCGGTTACGTTACCCCCGCGCCTAATTCTCCCATGTGGAGAATCGGGATGAAGAAAGGCTGGATCGATTACGACAAAATTGATTTTCTGAAATGGGATTTTTTGCATCCGGTAATGCCTACCGACCATTTATCCATCGAAGATCTCGGCCGGCTTGGCGCCTGGTGTATGAGGGAGTTTTTTTCTAAACCCGGCCGCGTGCAAAGAATCATGACCAGCCCTTTTGACGAATTGGCTAAACTTTGTTTCCAGGATGTCATGCGCGGCGTTAGCAAATGGGAAAAAGGCGCGGTTAAGGGAGAAAAGCATATTTAATGGTTGAGCCGGTTGAGTCGGTTTAGCCGGTTGTAGCGTTAAAATCTTTTAACAGTCCCAACAGGCTAAACTGACCAACAGGCCTAACTGGCTAAACTATAAATTATGCTCTGTGACGCTCATCTCCACTACATTCCTCAAGCAATCGGCGCCTATACTTCTTTTTATCAAGGGGTTTGGCAGGATAAGGATAAGCTTTACGATTTTCTCGATGCCAATGGTATCGCTAAAGCTCTTCTGGTTTATCCCTCGACTGATGCGCATAAAAAGCTGCGCGGCCACGAAGAGGAAGCGGTGATCTATAATGGCGAAGTCGAGGCCCTCGCGAAAGAAAACCCTAAGATCATCCCCTGCGCGATTCTCAACATGGACGATGTTTCGTATATACCGGGCCAGATCGCCGAATTGGCGGAGAGAGGCTTTAAGGCGGTAAGCCTGGCGTCGAGTTATAACGGCAAGTTCGTCATCGATAAACTTACCCTTGTTTTTGAAGCCCTGCAAGCAAATAAGATGAACGTTTTTATCCATCCCCAGACGGATAATCCGGTAGGGTTTGACCGGGTTGACGACCCTTTGCTTATGCCGGTTCTTGAATACAGTTTTGATTTGTCGTTGTGTATGGGGATTTTGATGATGCAGGGGGTTTTAGACCGCTACCGGATCAAGTTTATTTTTTCTTCCCTGGGCGGCGTAATGCCGTTTTTAAAAGACCGCTTTGACCGGGTATATCCGATGCTGAAAGCCAGGGGTATGGTAAAAGATTTAGGGAAAAAGCCTTCGGAAATACTTAAGAAAATATACGTAGATACTTCCGGCGCCAGCCTTACCAATATAAAACTTGCCGTTGATTTATTCGGCGACGACCGTATCCTGTGGGGCTCGGATTACCCGGTTAATCCCGACGTGCAGGATAATCTCGGGGAGCTGGAAGCTTTCGGCCCCGGTATAAAAAATAAAATAACCAGTGGTAATTTTCTGGAATTTATAAGCTGATAATTTTATGAAAATATATTGTAATAATCAATTTGTTGAAAAAGAAACGTTGGGGGAAGTTCTTGAGCCGGGATATTTATTCGGCTGGGGGGTGTTCGAGACTTTCCGGCCGCGCGGCGGAAATATTCCTTTTCTGAATGAACATATCGGCCGTTTAAGGGACGGTGCTAAATTTTTGCAATTAGAATGCCCTGATTTAGATTATAAGCAAATCATTTTGAGCCTTATGGCTCAAAATGATTTGGAGGATGCTTACGTGCGGATCAATGTTTTTAAAAAAAGGAAAGGCGCCGGCTGTATCATCCAGGTTTCGGAATTTGATTATTACAAGGAAGAGGATTACCAGAAAGGGGCAAAAATAATATTTTCCGATATCATCCGCTACTCCAAAGACGAATTTTTGAGTGTCAAATCTTTGAGTTATGTGAAAAACCGGATTGCCTGGCTGGCCGCGCAAAAACAGCAAAAAGAAGAGGCTATTTTTTTGAATGAAAGATGGTTTCTACAGGAAGGCAGCCGCAGTAATATTTTTTTAGTAAAAAATAAGAAAGTTTTTACACCCGGCCTTTCCTGCGGTTTGCTGGCCGGCGTCACCCGGAAAGCCGTTATCGATATCTGCCGGGATAATAAAATAAAGATTGTCGAAGGAGAATTTACGAAAACCGATTTGCTTAACTGCGATGAAGTATTCTTGACCAGCTCGTTGATGGGAATAATGCCGGTGGCGCAGGCAGCAGACCGGTCTTTTAATATCGATAAATTCACCGTCACGCCGAAAATAAGGAAGCTTTATAAAAAGCTAATATAAAAAAATTACGAAAGAATTTTTTTATTATGGAAAGCCCACTCTTATTTCCCGTTCAAATAAAAGATAATAAGATTGTCGTTCTGGATGAAACCCTTATCCCTTTTAAGGAAGAGTATATCGAAGTTACCGGTTTGCCGAAAGCGTTGTGGGTTTTGAAAGAAATGAAGACCCGTTCCCTGGGCCAGGTGCTCCTGTTTTTTTATTCCTGCGCCTTATTCCGGCAGGAGACAACTGTCGATTATATTTGCGGCCAATTCAAGGCGGTGCGGCCGACCTTCGATTTCGACACGCTTGCCTCGATTATCAAGCGCCAGACCGGCAACGGGGTAACGGTGAAAGACGCCGTGGAAAGCTTTGTGTGGGCTTTTGACCGGGCAAGGAAAAAACGCTGCCTGGCTTTGGCGCAAATCCTGCCCGATCCCGCCAATATTCTAACCATTTGCAATGTTAACGGCGAATTGCTCTATCTTTATGAAGAATTAACCCAACTCGGGAAAAAAGCCTGTTTTTATGTTTCGGAAACGCGGCCGTATTTGCAGGGTACGCGCCTGACTTATTGGGAACTGCAGAAAAATAATATCCCGGTAAAAGTTCTTTGCGACAACCAGGCGGCAAGCTTGATGCGGAACGGTATCGTTAACTGCGTGGTAACCGGCGCCGACCGCGCTACCGTCGGCAATGATGTCATCAATAAATTAGGCACCTACGCGATAGCGCGCCTGGCTAAACACTTTGGGATACCTTTTTATCCTTTAACTCAGTACCCCATAAAGATTAATATCGACGCAATCCCGATTGAAGAAAGGCCGAAAGAAGAAACGTTTATGTTTTTAGGGGGAGATTTTTCCCAGGTCGACGCGGTATACCCGGCGTTCGATATTACTAAAGGCGATTTTGTCACCAAACCGATCGAGCTTAATCTTTTTGAATAAGATATAAGTATTAATTATGAAATTAGAAAATATTAATAACGCATTTTTAATCTGGGGCCCGATATCTCCCGAGGGGGTGATGGAACTTCGCCGGCAAAGAAATCTGGTGATTCTGCCGGAAAACCGGCCGTTTATGCTGGGGCTTAAATACAATATGTCTATTTTAAAACGCGCCGAGTTGTCGTTTGTGTATTGCACCGATAACACCCTGGGGATGTTGTTCTATAAAAATAAAATCGCCAAAACGATGATTTTTTACAAAACTAAAACCGACCAGGGCATTACCGCAATTGCCGGAAGCCTTTATGCCGCGATGTTAAGCAAACTCCATAATGTTCCCATTTCGATTTTTCTTCAAGGCAATGCCCCCGCGGGTTTATTTAAAGACGATGTTTCGGTTTTGGGGGGCAAGGCATTTATCGCGGCGCCGAATAAAGCCGATTCGATTATTCCGGCGGATGACGAATTTATCGAAATACCGATGCTGACTGTTTCTGTTGACCTCAGGACCAAAAGCTGACGCTTCCTGTCTTTTTCGCCAATTCCGCTTTTCTTATATAAATTATCATCACCGCAAGGTAGGGCTATAAAGAAAGAATCAAGCGGTTCGCGCTTTTCGCGGGTGCGCTGAAACGATTTGTTGGAAAACGGTGACAGGAGTTTACGGCAGGCCTTTATAGATGCCATAGCCCGGGTAGTTGCTGTAGCGCCGGCTTTGTTTTATATCGCGCACCCGAAAAGTCGCCTTATTTTGTTTCCACCATTGGGCCCAGCATTGGGCCGGGTCATCCGGGCAGCGGTCAAGGACAATACCGCCTCCATGGTGCCAGATTATATCCGCTACGGTGATATTCGTCAGTGCCAAATTTCCCACCTCGAGGATTCTTTTACGTTTTTCTGCCGGCAGGTTTGACGCCTGTTCCATCGCGGCGATTATCGGGCCAACCGACTCTTCGTCGCCGACACCACCCAGCAAAAAAATGACCTGGTCCGTTATCGCCGGATCCGAAAGCCGCGCTAAAAGCGGTTTCTGAGCCGCCGCGCCGATTTCGAGCAGGGCCTGTATCGGCTCGGTGAAGTGAAAATCCCACTCCATCGGCTCGGCAAACATTTCCGCGCCCGGCCAGGGATGCGTGTATAACGCTTGGATGAGTTTTTCGATGTGTTCATCTTGAGCGGCAGATGATGCCGGCTCCACACTGGAATTTATCCCCAGGGTTATCATGAGCAATAGTGAAACAGCTACCCATTTCATTGTTTTTCCCTTTTCTAACACAAAAATTCGTCGCCCGCCGTAGGCGAGGTCGGCTGGCTTGTTAAATGATTATTCAGTGATAGATTCTATGTCAGCCATGTCTTTATGCCGGCCTAGGGACTTTTTGTTTACGATAAAATCATTTTTGCCGATAAAGTAGGCGGGTGTGTTTCCATGGGAATGCCAGAGCGTAGGCGCCGACGATTATGTATTTAACCTTGTGCTTGTTGAATAATTCTAATAGTTCTTTGAAATCTTTTTGCGTTTCCATTGAGCTGTTTCCTTAGTATCTCGACGGCTTCGATACGTTCGCTAGCCGGCTTTGAAAGCCAATAAGCAAACGCATTGTCCTTATTCTTAATGCTTGTTATTTTTATGATTCTTTTATTCATCTATAATCATTATATCAAAGCGTGTTGTTATTCCCATTTATTATTTAACACAAAAATCAGCCGCCTCTGCGAAGCCAGGAGCGAAGCGACGGCGGAGCAGGGTCGGCTGGATTTGTTGGTTAGAACAATTCTTTAATTAAATCGTTTTTATCTATTTTGAAATGATTGGCAACATCGGACAGAATTCCGTTTAATGTGCCGATTTTAAGATATTTATGCGCAGGGATGGTAATGTGGTGTTCGCCTTGAAGGGTGGTAGTAAGCCGCATGTGGCTGCCGGTTTGTCGGGTAATTTCGTAGGCGTATTTTTTGAGAAGTTTTGCCAGTTCTTCGCCGCTAATTTCTCTGGGTAGTCTCATATCGCCATTACTTCGTCTTTTACCATGTGAAGACGAACGATATGGGGTAGTTCTTTAGCGTCAATGTGGCATTTTACCGCGTCTTTAATGTTTTCTTTCAGCTCTTCCATGGTTTCTGCCTCGGTATAAATGGAATAACCGAGGGCTTTGGCGGTGTAGCCGCCTTCGTCGGAATTTTCAATAATAAATATAATTTCGCTCATTGTTCCCACCTCTATTTAAGTCTACCATATTTTCCTTTGTTTTTCGAGTTTTTTATTATTTTATTGGTTCTAACAATATAATCAGCCGCCTGAACCACTCCTTCCGTGCCCCTGTTTCTGCGAAGCCCATCAACGCTATTACTTGCCTAACAAAGGGCGAAGCAGAAGCGGTTCAGGTCGGCTGGATTTGATGGTTAGACATTTGTTATTTTAAATGTTGTTTCCATATTTTTTAAAAATAGGGAATATCTCAGTATCTTCCTTACGAGCATGCGCAAGCAGTGATTCAATTATTTTTGTGTTCAGTTTCATGATTTTTTCTTTATTATTTCCAGAGGAAGATGCGCCATGGGTAGACACTAGTTTATCTAATTGATTGATCATATCCAGTATTTCTTTATGCTGACTTTGTAACTCTTCGATTAAATTTTTTTCTTCATTTGTTCCTTTGTCTAATATTATTGGGAATATTTCTTTTTCTTCAAATTCAAAATGATCCTCAGCATGTTCATCGAGAAAGCTTTTGAATTTTTCAATATTTTTATCAGACAAGACAGGTATTAATTTTTCGAAAAAGATTAATGATTCAAAAATTTCACCATGTTCTTGAGCTTCTCTCGTTAATTTATCCATTTTCCCTCCTTTTTTGTTTTTATATTAATTATTTATGTCTAACACAATAATCAGCCGCCTGAACCGTTCGTGCCGGCTCGTTGCTGCGAAGCGCGTCAACGCGACTATGCTTCCTAATAAAGCGCGAAGCAGAACGGTTCAGGTCGGCTGGATTTTCTGGTTAGGAGTGTCTATTGTTTATTTTTTCTTGTATTAAATACGGATTTCTGGCGCAATGGAATAATCCGTAAACGATAATAGTTTTTCTTTCAACAAAAAAATAGACAGCGTAGGGGAAGCGTTTAAGAAGTTTGCGATGGAAGTTTTTATAGACTCTGGGATAAAGATTGGGAGTTCTGGCTATTTCAGCGGCGCCGGCATAAAATATTCTTAATAAATCTTCGCCGAGGCCTTGGGATTTTTCTTCATACCAAAGATACGCGCCGATAGCGTCTTCTTCAACTTCAGGAAGGAATGATAACGAATAACCCATGGTTATTTTCTTTTTTCTATTCGCGCTTGCAGTTCTTTCAAGGAGAGTAGGCGTCCCCGATTGTTTTGGTATTTAAGCAGCCTTCTATCCAGCTCCGCCTTATGAGATTCAGGGACAGGGATGCGTTTGTTGGACGAGATAGAATCCCACAGTTCTTCTACGAATAAAATTTTTTCGGCTATACTTAAGCGAGAAATTTTAGGGATATCGGTTATTTTCATAAGATTGCCTCCAAACAAATTATAACATATTTTTAATGTTTTTGCGGGAAAATTTCGGGTGCCGTAGGCAAAATCCGCTGGATGAAATTGTTAGGCGTTTTTTGTAAATTCGATACCATCCAACATATCATAATTACATTTTCTGTCTTTGGGATAATTACTTTCTCTGGAGATATATTTATTATTGCTTTGCACTAGTGTAACCTCTCTATTGTTTGCATATCGGCTTAAAACAATAACGTTTTTCTTTTGTTCCCATTGCCTTTCAAAACCAAACTCTTTGATTAAGGCGCCATGCTCATTGGTTGCTTGAGGAGGATTAACTTTTGCCCTGATTACAAAAATTCCCTTTTTATAAAGATTTAATTTATATTCAGTATACTGGGAACAACCGGCAAGGGCGTTAACCAAATTAAACCGGCTAGTTTTCCAGGCTTCGTTTATTAGCCGCGGAGTTGAAATAATAAGGAGCAGCGTTCCATAGTCAGCAATCAAGCATAGCAAGGCAAGCGGTCTAGTTGCTTTAAAATATGTTAGGCCAATGCCGAGGAATATAGCTCCTAAAATAGGAATTGTTGAAACGTGTCTTTTGTCTTTGTGTGATTGATAAATCGTAGACCAATTACCAGAAGAAATCAATCCACCAATGACCAGCGCTATTATTGCAATAATTTTCATTTATTTTTTGGCCTAACGCGGAGCTCAGCGGAATACGCAAAGTGTAGGTGGCAGGTAAGTGCGCGTTCCTTTGATAATACAGGTGGCGCATTTACCTGCTTACATTTTGCGTATTCCGCTGGAGCGATTTGTTGCGCGTACGATTTTTGAATTTAGGCGCGACAAAGCGCGGAACGGCGAAGCCTGAGCTCCGCGTTGCGCGAAATAAATACTGGTTCTATATTAT